>Ga0078972_1000044_pt1 | contig 459561 bp, 413 predicted proteins | sample YelNatPaOPGAMG01_FD_67568 | JGI IMG/M metagenome (GOLD analysis project Ga0078972, IMG submission 67568) | Hot spring thermophilic microbial communities from Obsidian Pool, Yellowstone National Park, USA - OP-RAMG-01 (SPADES assembly) (version 2) | ecosystem: Environmental > Aquatic > Thermal... | reverse complement strand
AAGACACTCAGGCCTGCCGCCGAGATTATCCAGCAGGAGAAACTATGCTGAATACCCCCTTCCCCAACCTCCACAACAAGCTCCCCGCCATGCTCTGCACACTAACGCTCTTTACCCTAGCGGCAGCGCTGTGCCTCAGTGGAACAGCAGGCCATCTTAAAGCCGCAACGCGGCTTGCACCAAAAAACGTACTGGAGGAGATGCCTTTGGAGAGCTATAAGCATGCGTACAAAGTCGTGGTCAATAAGACGGTAAGCAAAATGGGTTGGCGTCAATTATCAGCGCACAAGAAGGTCCGGGAGAATCATGGCTAGTTGCAAAACCGGCACAGGCGACTTCTGTATCCGGCCGCGAGGGATCGAGCGCTGTTGGTTATGGTTGCTGTGTAGCTGTCTGTTGGGGTATGCGCTTTTCGGAAAAGGTTTCGCGTATCTTGGCGTGGCCCCCTTTTACGTGTCTGAAGCTGTGCTGATACCCGGAGGGCTCATTCTGCTGGCCAAATCCCGCGATTTTATCCGTTCCATGGGGCGGCCTTTCGCCGTTGTAATGTTGTGCGTATTCATGGGATACGGCGCTTTCAGAACAGCTCCCTACTGGGGTGAATACGGATTGAACGCCTTACGTGACGCTGTGATTTGGGGATACGCCCTCTTCGCGCTTACACTTTTCGTTCTCGCCGCCCGCAACGGGATGCTTGTCGCGTGGTTGGTGCGGCGCTACCGCGGCTTTGCGCGAGTGTATCCTCCAGTCGCAGCATTGGTGCTTGTGGTGCAAACGTTACGAATCCCTGTTCCTAACCTTCCAGGCACACAAGTGCCCCTTTTGAGTCTAAAGCCCGGTGATGCAATGGTGCACATGGCGGGAGTGAGCGTATTCGTACTGGGAGGACTTGGGACGGTCCGGGGCATAGCCTGGCTTTTGAACTTATTTGTTGCCGTGATGATATGCGCAACTGGCAACCGGGGAGCTGCCCTCAGCTATGTGATTGCAATAGCCATCACCATGTGTTTCTCAAGGCGAGCAAGGGTTTTTGCGCCCCGGCTGCTCCTTCCGGTAACAGTGCTCATTACAGCGGGCTTTTTTATCACTCCAGAGGTCAAACTTCATCAGGACCGCGAAATTTCCCTTCGCCAGCTTGCGTTGAACTACGCCAGCGTAGTGATGAGCCTGGAGGATAACCCCGGCAATGCAGAAGCATCGAAGCAGTGGCGGCTGCACTGGTGGAACAAGATCGTAGACTACACTTTTTACGGCGATTACTTTTGGGAGGGTAAGGGGTTCGGAGTGAATCTGGCGATCTCGGACGGGGTCGGTAGTGTCAGCGGAACTCTGAGAAGCCCGCACAACATCCACATGACCGTACTGGCGCGGGGCGGAGTAATTGGAATCTGTGTGTGGGTAATATTTCTGGTCGCCTGGGTAGTGGCGGTTGTCAAGAGTCTGTTGCGGGCTCGCTTCCGAAATGACCATGAATGGGAGGCGCTCTTCGCATTTTTGGCCGCGTACTGGTGTGCTTGTCTGGTAAACGCCAGCTTTGACGTGTACCTGGAAGGCCCTATGGGTGGAATCTGGTTCTGGGCTATCTCGGGGATCGGCCTTGCCGCGGCGCGTTACTACCAGGATTGCACTGCGCCTGCTAAAAGCTGGACTCCTTCGATGTGACAAAACCATGACTTTTTCGAAAGGACAAGTCAGGATCCTTTGCGTAGGGCGTGACATGCGCGGTGGTGGTGCGGAGAGAGTTCAAGCAACGTTACTACGCTTCCTTAATCGCGACCGGTTCCTGCTAACTGCAGCGTACATGAGTAGAGAAGGCGTATTGAGTGCGGAGTTACCCGCTGACGTGCGCGCAATTTACGGGAACTTTGGCCGGGCATCCAGAATGGCAGCAGCCCATCAGTTTTTTAAGCGGCTAGTGGCGCTAGCCAGACAGCATGATGTGATTTTTGGCATGCAGGAAGGTTCTCCAATATACTTCGCCGTACTTGCGGCGCTAGTGACAAGGCGGCCAGCAATTGGATGGATACACAATCTGTGGAGCCGCCTTGCACTTAGCGCGGGGATCTGGAACCGCCCCGCATCAAAATGCCTTTATCCACTGGCAAAGAGCATCATCTGCGTGTCTCACCAGGTGCAGGCCGATCTGACAGCGATGAAACCTGAACTGCGACCGAAGCTTCATGTGTTGGCCAATCCATTGGACACCGCGACCATATCCAATCAGGCGCACCAAGCGGCTCCCGAATGGGTCCACTCGTGGTGGACAGGAAAGAAAATTCTGGCATGCGGTCGGCTTACGCGACAGAAAGGCTTTGACTTGTTGCTCGAAGGGATCGCCGCCTTGAGACAGAAAGGCCTGAATTGCCGACTGGTCATACTTGGGGAAGGAGAGGAGCGGTCTGCGCTACTGGAAAGGACCCATGCCTTGGGCCTCAGTGACCGGGTTTTACTGCCCGGGTTTTATCCAAATCCCTACCCCATTTTCAAAGTGGCTGACGTTTTTGTGTTGAGTTCCCGCTTTGAGGGGCTTGGGATGGTTATGCTCGAGGCCATGGTCCTGGGCGTTCCCGTGGTGGCTTTCAACTGCGAAGGAGGAGGGCCAGAAGAAATACTGGGTGACGGTTCGAGCGGCCTTCTGGTTGAACCGCTGCACACACAAAAGCTAGCGGATGGCGTTGAGCGGTTACTATTTGACCACTCGTTCAGAAGCAGGTGCGTCGTAGCAGCATCTCAAAAAGTCCGACAGTATGATGCACCGCTCGTGGCTCGACGCTTCGAGGATTTGTTCGTACACACAGTCTGCGATGCGCGTTCTAATTTGTCATAACTATTACCAGCAGCCCGGCGGAGAAGATGTGTGTTTTGAGAGCGAGGCTGCGCTGCTCGAACGGAAAGGCCACAGCGTACACCGCTATACCCTCACCAATGATCTGATTCGCTTTATGTGTGGCTTTAGGGCGGCCGCGAGAGCTGTTTGGAGCCAAAGCGCCTACCGCGAGCTTCAATGCGCGGTCCGCAGGGGCGGAGTACAGGTAGTCCACTTTCATAACACTTTCCCGCTGATTTCCCCAGCCGCCTACTACGCAGTCCGCAGACAAGGCGCGCGCGTGGTGCAAACCGTTCATAACTACCGGCTGGGCTGTCCTAACGCACTTTTGTTCCGTAATGGTGAAGTTTGCGAAAAGTGCCTTGGGAAAAAATTCGCCTGGCCCGCTGTAGCGCATGCCTGTTACCGCAATAGTGTGGCGGCCACCGGGACGGTAGCAATTATGCTGGCAGTTCACCGACTGCTCCGCACATGGAGCACATTGGTAGATATTTACGTAACGCTGACGGAATTCGCTCGGGAGAAACTAATTGAGGCTGGCGTCGCTCCGGCCAAAATAGTGGTTAAACCCAACTTTGTATTCCCAGATCCAGGCCCCGGGCTTGGCAGAGGAGGTTATGCACTCTTTGCCGGGCGTCTTGTGGCGGAAAAGGGAATTGATACGGTGCTGTCGGCTTGGGACAAATTACCTGTAAAACCGCCGCTGAGAATCGCCGGCGACGGACCTTTGGCTCCACAGGTGGCCGCACTGGCAGAACGGGAAAAGAATGTTGTGTTTTTAGGAAGGGTCTCAAGAGCTGAGCTATTGTCTCTCATGCAGGAGGCTGTTGTGCTGGTTTTTCCCTCGAAGTGGTACGAAGGATTTCCCATGCTGGTGGCGGAGGCCTATGCCACAGGTCTACCGGTGGTCGCCAGTCCCATAGGAAGCCTGAAATCACTTGTGCATGATGGCCGCACGGGCCTACATTTCCGTCCAGGCGATGCGCAAGATCTGGCCTCACGAATTGAGTGGGTGTTTTCACACCGGCGCGAAGTGTCGAACATGCGGGCCCAGGCGCGGCAAGAATTTGAGGCTAGCTACACTGCCGGACGTAACTACGAATTATTGATAGACATCTATGAACGAGCACTCGGCGCACGATAAGCTCCGTCCACCGTACAAGATGATTCTTGGGACGCGGGTAGATGGAACCAATTATGACGAGGCCACGGCAGCCATTATTGTATGGGCTCGGGCCGGTGAGTCCAGGTATGTCTGTGTCGCAACGGTGAATAACGTGATGGAAGCCTACGACTCGCCTGAGTTCCAATCCGTCATGAACGCAGCCGATCTGGTGACTTCAGACGGGATGCCTCTGGTTTGGGCACTTCGGGTGCTCGGCATACGGAACGCCAGCCGCGTTTACGGTCCAGATCTCATGCCGCTGGTAATGGCTGCAGCGGAACGGGAGGGCTTATCGGTTGGATTTTACGGGGCAACACCAGAAGTGTTGGCTAAGCTTGAAGCTCGCGCCCACAAGCTCTACCCAAGGTTAAAGATAGCGTACGTCCATGCGCCGCCTTTTAGAACCTTAACGAAAGAGGAAGACGAAAAGACTGTCACCGAAATCCGGGGTGCGGGAGTTCGAATTCTGTTTGTAGGGATGAGTACCCCTAAACAGGAGATCTGGATGGCCGCACACCGCGAGCGGCTGCCCTGCGTCATGATGGGCGTCGGCGCGGCTTTCGACTTTTTCTCCGGAACCAAGCTGCAGGCGCCCCGCTGGATGCAGCGGTCCGGCTTGGAATGGTTTTTCCGTTTGCTCATGGAACCGCGTCGCCTCTGGCGGCGCTACCTTTTTCACAATCCGCGCTTTGTCATTTACTTCGCACTGCAAGCGGCAGGATGCAGCCGCTTCCACTGAATCAGAGAGATAGCTTTGGGAACAGCGATTTTTGAGCTGTATGGCCGGATCGGGGCCAAGGCCAGGGCTCTCGCGCCGGCAATACGTCCCATGGTAACCCGGCTTTCGCTGCTGGCTGCCGATCTTATGGCTCTTACAGTGGCAGCCTGGTTCGGTCTTCAAGTGTGGAAGCTGTTCCATGTCTCCATAGGGGTGGAGTTTTATCTGAGTTTGTGGCCGGTTCTCGGAGTTTTTGTATTGCTGTATGCCGCCTTAGGCTTGTATCCGGGAGTGGCACTCAACGCCGTGGAAGAACTTCGGTGTACAGCGGTCGGGACAACGATGGTGTACGTTATCACCGGATCGCTCATTTTCCTGTCTAAGACCTCTGCCGCGAATTCGCGTGGAGTATTTCTGTTTTCGTGGGTATTTTCTATTGTGACAGTGCCTTTAGCCCGTACACTTGCGCGTCGCTGGCTTTCCACCCGTCCCTGGTGGGGCGTGTCCGTACTGGTTGTTGGCTCCTCCGGTAGTGGGCTCAGCGTGCTGAACCTGGTGATGTCTCAGCCGAGCCTGGGGCTGAAGCCGATGGCATACCTTGATGATCATCCGCCGCAGCCCACGCCTCCAGGCATACCACTAATAGGACCGATTTCGATGGCAGCTCAGATGGCTCGAGAATTACGAATCCGGTACGTGCTGGTGGCAATGCCGAGAGTGAACCACCGCCTGATGGATCTGCTCGAACACGTCGGCCTTGTCTTCCCACATGTGATCCTCGTCCCCGACTTATTCGCCCGGGCCAGCTTTTGGATAGCGCCGAGAAACCTCGGCGGGTTGCTCGGTCTAGAGTTTCGTCATAACCTTCTTATTCCGGTTAACCGGTGGGTAAAGCGCGCACTGGACCTGTTGATCGCAGGAAGTCTCGGCGTGCTGACTCTGCCGCTAATTGCAACAGCCGCGATCTGGATCAAACGTGTCAGCCCGGGTCCGGCGTTTTACAAACAAGCCAGAGAAGGCGCCGGAGGGAAAACCATACATGTACGAAAGCTTCGCACCATGTACCCCGAGGCAGAACGTTTACTCGAGGTATATCTGCGCAAAAATCCGGCGGCGAAGAAGGAATGGAAGCGACATTTTAAGCTAAAACAGGATCCAAGAATCCTGCCGGGCATAGGCTCTATACTGCGTCGAACGAGCATCGACGAACTGCCTCAGTTATGGAACGTGCTGAAAGGAGAAATGAGTCTGGTTGGTCCGCGAGCATTGCCCTATTACCATCTTGACCAGTTTTCCCCGGGCTTTCGCGCTTTACGTAAACGCGTACCGCCGGGTTTGACGGGCCTTTGGCAAGTCTGCACGCGCAGCGACGGTGACTGGCGGGCGCAGGAAGCCCTCGACACATATTACATACGCAACTGGTCTATCTGGCTCGATCTCCACATTCTTGCCAGGACGATCCGCGCGGTCGTTGCAGGCCAAGGCGCCTACTAAGGCTACACGAGCAAAACACCCCCGGGCAGCCCTTGCAGGAAACCCCAGTAATGCGCTTTGATGAACGCATGAGAAATTATCTGAGTCTTGGCGCGTTGTTTGCCGCAATGTTCTGTCTGCCCGTTCCCGGCAGCGAATATTTCGTGTACATCGGAACGTATACCAGCGGTAAAAGCAATAGCAAGGGTATTTATGTGGGGCGCTTCAATACCGCGGCGCCAAAACTGTCTCAAGTCAGCCTTGCGGCGCAAACCGGTAATCCTTCCTTTTTAGCTGTCGACCCAAGCCACCGGTTCTTGTATGCTGTAGGCGAAACACCCGGCAGGGAAGAGGGCACGGTGAGTGCTTACCGGATTGCCCGTAAAACAGGCAAATTGGCTTTTTTGAATACTGTATCTGCGCGTGGCAGGGGGCCATGTCATCTGAGCGTGGATAAGACGGGCAGGAATGTCCTAATCGCCAACTACAGTAGTGGGAGCGTTGCAGTCTTTCCTATCCGGCAAGACGGAAGTTTGGGTGAGGCGTCAGCCTTTGTGCAGCATCAAGGACATGTCGCAGATCCTAAACGGCAAGGGGGACCGCACGCACACTGCATTGAAACGTCACCCGACAACCGCTTCGCGCTGGCGACAGATCTGGGACTTGACAAAGTGTTCGTCTATCGATTTGACGCTGCCGAAGGAACACTTGCCCCTAACGATCCTCCCTTTGCTGAGCTGAGCCCGCGTTCAGGACCCAGGCACCTCGCCTTTCACCCCAACGGCAAATTTACTTACGTTATCAACGAAATCGCATCTACCGTGACTGTATTCTCTTACAACGCCCGCCGTGGAATTCTTTCCACGCTACAGACGGTTTCGACACTGCCGCCGGACTTCCACTCAGAGAACAGCACTGCCGAGATACAGGTACATCCTTCTGGTAAGTTCCTTTATGGCTCCAACCGTGGTCATGACAGCATAGCCGTTTTCCGCATTGATCCGCTTAAGGGTACGCTTCATCTTGTTGAATATGTACCTACGCAAGGCAGAACCCCCAGAAACTTTAGCATTGAGCCCACCGGTTCTTACCTGCTGGCGGCAAACCAGGACAGCGGCAATATCGTCGTGTTCCGCATTGATCCCCGCACGGGGAAACTCTCAGCCACAGGCGACGTCGTGGAAGTGTCCGCGCCAGTGTGCGTGACCTTCGTTCCGGCTGGTTAACCGCTCTTACGCGGTGATCTTACGAATTGCGGCCAGGCACCGCTTGACGGTTTCAAGCGGCGGGTAAGCGCTACCCTCCTGCTCGATGAGGTAGTATTCCACTCCACCCTTCGACTCCGCGGCAGCGAAGATTTTTTTCCACGGCGCTGCACCTTCGCCGAAAAGAGCCCGATAGCCTATATTGGGATCCGGAGACCAGTCTTTGCAATGCACACAGTTGATGCGTCCGGGATTCTGCTCAATCCAGGCGACTGGGTCAGCACCGGCGGCAAGGCAGGTTCCCACGTCGAGCTGAAGCATAATATTCCTGCTGGTGTTGCGTGCCAGGACCTCAATGGGGCGCGTGCCGTCCAAAGGCCGGAATTCCGTCTCATGGTTGTGATATCCCGCGCGGAGGCCTGCGGCGCCCAGCTTCTCGGCAGCCCGATTCAACCGTTCGGCTACTGCCTTCCAGCCGTCGAGGCCATTTACCCGCCCGGCGCTGGCCATCACCACAAATTTCGATCCCAGAGCGCTATTCAGATCGATCGCTTTACTGAGGTTCTCAGGCGCAAAAGAAGAAGCATCATTGTGGGTCGAGTAGCAAACGATGCCTAAATCATTCAGCAGCTTCCTCACCTCTTTGGCATATTCAAGGGTCCAGGCGAAGTAGGGTGAAAAGAATTCAACGCCCTGATAGCCCATCTTGGCAACCGCCCTGACAGTGCCCATCAGGTCTGCTTTCAGTTCGTTACGTACAGAGTACAGCTCAAGTCCGATGGGGATAGCCTTACGTCGCTGTGCAGCCGAAAGTAGCGACACTCCGGTAGCTGAAGCAAGAAAGGAACGACGAGAAACAGAATGACGTGATGCCTTCATGAGAAAACCATATCACACGACAGGCAGGCCAGGCATAGCGTTGCCATCAGCAAGCCAAGCGAACCCTATCGGGATAGCATCTGCTTACCTGCCGAAAATCGCTTACCAAGACAATGCCTCAGTGAAAAAGGCGAGAGTCGATACGCGCATGCCGCATCTGATGGGAAACGCGCGGACACTTGTCAAAAGCTCAAGGAAATAACAAACTCCACCTGATTTTTGCGCGAACGGGTAGGAAATGCATCGAAATTTCTATCTAGCCAGCGCGTGTACCGTACTTCGGGAATGATCCGCACGCCCACAGGATCGATCACCTGAAAACCCAAACCACCGATCACGCCGGGGATCCTCTTTTTGGTGAATTTGGCCGGTGTGTGGTCGTAACTCACGTTTCCATCAGGGTCTGTTATATCTCGATCGGTGCGTACGCGAAATATGGATCGCATCGTCGGGCCACCTTCGAAGAACCAGCGACGTCCTGGCCTGTGGCTGCGTTTGTTGTAGACGCGCAAAAGAACCGGCGTTTCCCAGTAAAGCACCCTCGTACGCTCATGAATGATTGTGGGCTCCACCGGTGGAATGGTCACCGCTCCAAAATCCGTTGTGTTATTGTATTCGCCTTTCCGGTACAGGAAGTTGGTATTCACCGAGACTTTCTCTGTGAGCCGGAACTGCAGCATCAGTCCCCCGCTCACGACGTGATACTTGGGATGCGTGACGCTATTGTATTTCGAGTTCGTTCCGTAGGGTTGGCTCGAGCTGCCGCCACTGAACACATTCAAACCGCCAATTAAGTCCACGCTCGCACCCATCGAAAAGCGGCGGACGTAGGCTGGCGTGCTTCGTTCTTTCGGAGGTTGGGTATTGTCCTGGCTTGAACTGGCAGGGTCTTGAGCGCAAAGGACCGCAGCACCCAAAAAAACAAAAGGCAGAATAGCGGAACGAATCAATCAATATCTCCTTCGCACAGCGGAAGCACAAAAATCGAAAGGGTGAATTCAGATTATAGCGAAACATCTCTCCGGCCGTGCTCGGCCTGGTGGCGTACCACACATTTTTCCCCATGCTGTCTCTTCTGAAGGCAGATAGAGGACACAATAATAAGTTCGTGTACCTTTGGATCTTATGTCAAGAATGGTTAAGAGGTGGCAACCCACGCAGGCGCGAAGCCGTCTGAGAGAGCGTAAAGAAGCCCGGATTACATCATGAACTTCAAATTCGTACTGTCTTTTGTCGTAGTTGGAATTACCATCTGGCCCGTGTTTGCCCAACGTGCCCCGAACCGTTATGCCGTGATTTTAGAAGACCCTGCCGTGAGTGCGCAGTTTGGCGCCAGAACCAGGATGAAAAATCCTGAAGCGCAAGAGTACAGGCGCCAGATCGTTTTCAAGCAGAACGCTTTGCGGAAGGAGCTTGCTTCCCGAAATATTCAGGTGACCGGGGCAGTCTCGAGATTACTCAACGCCATTTTTGTGCTGGCGCCTGCGGAACGGTTGCCTGAATTGCGCGGCCTTCCCGGCGTTCGGGCGGTTGTTCCGGTACGGCGTTATAGTATGAAACTCAACCGGGCTACCCAACTTGTGAATGCGCCTGCGGCATGGAATGTTGTAGGGGGCATACAGAACGCCGGCGCGGGCCTGAAAATTGCAATTTTGGATTCCGGCATAGATCCGACCCATCCAGCTTTCCAGGACCCGTCACTACCCATGCCGCCGGGCTACCCAATGTGCACCGGCAGCGATTGTGATTTCACAAGCAACAAAATCATTGTGGCGCGGAGCTACGTCCGCCAGCTTGCGGCAGGCACTTCCCCAGACAACCCGGCAGCCGACTCTCGCCCTGACGATGTTTCCCCTCGGGACCACGACGGTCATGGAACAGCCGTCGCCTCCTGCGCTGCTGGTATAACCAGTACCGGAACGGTGACCATTCAGGGCATCGCTCCGAAAGCATACCTGGGCAACTACAAGATTTACGGTTCTCCCCAGGTCAACGACTTCACCACCGATGATGTGATCATCCAGGCTTTAGAAGACGCCATAGACGATGGTATGGACATTGTATGTTTCTCTTCCGGTGGGCCGGCATTCACCGGACCGCTCGATTCTGGGTCCGCCTGCGGCAATCCTGACGGCGTAGCCTGCGATCTCAGCGCGCAGGCTTTTGAGAACGCGGCTAAAACGGGTGTCGTTGTTGTGGCCGCAGCAGGCAATGAAGGGGAAGATGGCAATTATTATCCAACCTACGGCTCGATTTCGTCCCCGGCAGATGCCCCATCGGTTATCGCGGTAGGCGTTTCGACCAACTCGCATTTCTTTCTGGAAGTGGTGAGCGTACCGGGCCCGGACGCGCCATCGAATCTGCAATCCATCTCTACTCGATCAGGTGATGCCTATGTACCTGTAGGCGCACTGACAGCTCCGCTGGTAGACATCTCACAATTCGATCCTAGTGGCCTGGCATGCAATTCTCTGCCACAAGGCTCATTACTAGGAGCTTTCGCCCTCATCCTAAGAGGAACATGCACTTTCGCAACGAAGCTGGCTAATGCACAACAGGCTGGGGCCGCAGGGGTGATTTTTTATATGGCGGACCAATCGCAGACTATATCCCCGGGCGGCCTATCTACGTTCAGTATTCCCGCAGTAATGATTTCCAGCGCAGACGGTCTCGCGCTAAAGAACTTTATTGCCGCCAACCCCGGTCATATGGTCACCTTGGACCCAAATGGGGTGGAACAATACGCCTCAACTTACAACGTGCTTGCCGGATTTTCTTCCGCCGGCCCCTCCATCGGCCTAGTGGGGCTGAAACCGGACCTTCTCGCCACCGGGACGAGTATCTACATGGCTGCACAAAACTACGACCGGCTGGGCATGCTTTATAGTTCCACGCGTTTCGCCGCCGCTGATGGGAGCAGCTTCTCCACGCCCCTTGTGGCTGGCGCTGCTGCATTGGTCATGCAGCAACATCCGGACTTTACGGCAGACATGGTGCGGTCGGCTCTCATCAATACAGGTTCTCAGGACATCTTCACAGATGATTCAGGGAACCCGGTTGGAGTGCTATCGGTCGGCGCCGGCAAGCTGGATGTTGGAGCTGCCGTGAGCGCTTCGGTCACTGTCACGCCTCCGAGTATCTCTTTCGGCGACTTGCGATTCGTTACACTTCCCGTCAGACAAACGCTTGTTGTGACGAACCGTGGTTCGAATTCCGTGATGCTCTCCCTTTCGGTGATCCCTACAGTGCAGAATCTCTTCACCTCGGTTGCCGTTGACAAACAAAGTCTGTCGTTGGACCGTAACTCATCTGCTACGGTCGCCGTGACCCTGACAGGGCTCAAGCCTTCGGCCGGCGTATACTCAGGTGTAATAGCGATTCAAGGTACAGGTGTTGCCCTACAGGTTCCGTATCTGTATGTTGTCGGAGACGGAAACCCGGCCAATATAATTCCGCTTAGCGGCCAGAATTTTTACGGGGCAGTAGGACAACTCATTCCAGACAAGATGCTTTCCTTCCGGGTGGTCGATCAGTTTGGGCTACCTGTGACCAACGTGCCAGTGACGTGGAGAAAACCTCCAGGGACCAGCTTCCAATCTTTTTCATCACAAACAGACGCTTACGGGGTGGCTTTCGCCGAGCCAATCCTGGGGCTCCAGCCCGGGTCTTACACTTTCGGAGCGACCGCCGGCGGTATGCAAATCAGTTTTTCGGGCACGGCAAGGCCTCAGCCGATTATTTCCTCCAACGGCGTGGTAAACGCCGCAAGCTTTGAACAGGGCAAACCTGTCGCCCCGGGCTCATATATCAGCATTTTTGGGACTGCCTTAAGCGACACAACCAACCAAACAATGACAGCGGCCTTACCTTTGGCGATTGATTACGTCAACGTCAGTTTTGATGTACCATCGGCGGGTATAAGCGTGCCTGGGCATTTGGTTTATGTTAGTCCCAACCAAATCAACGTACAGGTACCTTGGGAGCTCCAAGGCCAGTCAGCAGCACAGGTCAAGGTAACCATAGGTCAGGTGACCAGCAACGTCGTGACCGTACCAATTGCAGACTATGCGCCGGCATTTTTCGAGATCGGGTCCGGAGTAGTTGCCGCCCTGGATGAAAATAACAACGTCGTGGGGTCCAATAATCCTGTCGAGCGCGGTCGGATAGTTCAGCTGTTCGCAAACGGATTAGGGCCGGTGACCAGCCAGCCGCCCAGTGGCGATCCGGCACCGTACTCGCCGCTCGCCACGACAATTACCCCACCTATTGTGATGATAGGCCAGCAACCGGCGGAGCTTTCCTTTTGGGGTCTCACACCGGGACTGCCGGGGCTTTATCAGATCAATGCTAGAGTGCCTTTGAATTTACCATCCCCGGGGAATTACCCGATCACCGTGTCCATTGGCGGACAGACATCAAAAACTTCTACAATCTGGGTAAAATAACTGAGCCAGGGGATAAGCTGGGATGGCTTGTCTCAGCTCGCCAGGAGGTATGCTTGTATTGCTAACCGCCCTGCCCCTAATATCCAAAAGGGTAGCCACAAGCAGACAGCTCCTATCGAATCGGGTCTGGTCGAATCGCGTGGTTTTTAAGCTCCCAGGCGAAGCTACTACTTGCATTTCATCCTCTGTTACGGTAATCTTTTAGCATGCAGGTGTGGGCGAGAAAAAATGATCCCGCAAACAATGGGGGATTCTTTTACCGCCCTGCCGCACCTGTTGCCATCTCGCCTGTTCAAGTAATCGCCATTATTATCATTATCGGGGTCGCCGTATTTGGCCCCGCCTGAATAGGCCTTAATAAAGAAGTTTAAAGGGCCATCGGCGGGGCCAAACACCAGCCGGTGGCCCTTTTTGCATTATGCATGAACACTTGGGGAGATTTTAAAGCATGTCGAGCTTGATGAGCGGCGCTAGGATGCTGCTGGAGTGTCTGCAAAGGGAAGGGGTGGACTGCATCTTTGGCTATCCTGGAGGCGCCACCTTAACTCTATATGATGCCTTATACGATCATCCGATCCATCATGTGTTGATGCGGCATGAGCAAAACGCCTGTTTCGCTGCGCAGGGTTATGCCAGGAGCACAGGACGGGTCGGTGTGTGTTGTGCAACGTCAGGACCGGGAGCGACTAACCTGGTTACAGGATTAACCAACGCTCTGATGGATTCCATCCCTCTGGTCGCCATCACCGGGCAGGTTATTAGTAAACTCATCGGCAGCGACGCGTTCCAGGAGGCGGATACATTCGGTATCACTCGCGCCTGCACCAAGCACAATTACTTGATTAAAAAGGCGGAGGACCTACCCGCAATCCTGCACGAGGCTTTTTATCTGGCGGCAAGTGGCCGTCCCGGACCGGTGCTCATCGATGTACCGAAGGATATGTTTGCTTGCCAGGTCCACTATGCTCCTGTTTCTACCATTCGTCTGCCTGGCTACAAGATGAACATCGAAGGCCACGCAGGCCAGATCCGCCGCGCAGCAGAAATGATCTGGCAGGCGGAAAAGCCGCTTGTGTATGCTGGCGGTGGCATCATTCTTTCCGGTGCCTCTGACGAGTTACGCGAACTGGTCGAGACCATTAACGCACCCGCCGTGCTTACCCTCATGGGGCTTGGAGGTCTTCCATCATGGCACCCTAACTTTGTCAGCATGCCCGGCATGCACGGGAGCTATGCGGCGAATATGGGCATGACCCATACAGACCTTCTGATTTCTCTGGGAGTTCGGTTCGACGATCGCGTCACAGGGCGATTATCTGCTTTCGCTCCACACGCCAAAGTCATTCATGTTGACATTGATCCGGCAGAAATAGGCAAGAACCGTGCAGCCGACCTTCCCATAGTGGGAGATCTGAAACATGTTCTGAGAAGTCTATGTGAGGCGCTGCGCGAGTTGCGTCCATCTATGGGGGAACTCAAAGCTGCTGCACGCCAAGCATGGAATGCGCAGATTGCCCAATGGCAACAAGAACACCCGCTCGTACCAGCGGTTTCCGATACCGAAATCAAACCGCAGCATGTGATGAAGGAGATTGATCGGATCTCGGATGGTCGCGCCATCGTTGCTTCCGACGTGGGGCAGCATCAAATGTGGGCTGCACAATTCGTAAGATTCCACGAACCGCGATTGTGGCTGACCTCTGGTGGGCTGGGATCCATGGGCTTCGGCCTCCCCGCAGCGATCGGCGCCCAGATCGCTCACCCGGACAAGCTTGTTTTTGCTGTGGTGGGCGATGGCGGTTTTCAAATGTCAATCCCTGAGCTCGCCACCCTCGCCACTTACGCTCTTCCTGTGAAAGTTGTCATCGTCAACAACGGCTACCTCGGGATGGTAAGACAGTGGCAAGAGATGTTCTATAACAACCGGATTTGCGCTGTAGAGATTGAAACTTTTCCAGATATAGAGAAGCTGGCAGGCGCTTACGGGTTTAAAGGAAAAACCATCGAATCCCCTTACGAACTGGCTGCGGCGCTGGAAGAAGCTGTGAAAGACCCGGGCCCGTATGTACTGAATGTTCGAGTGTCACCTTATGAGAATGTGTACCCCATGGTGCCTTCCGGTGGCGCTCTCTATGAAATGGTATTTGGACCTCCAGAACCGGCCGCTGTGCCTGCCACAAAGTAAGGGGGCTTGATCACGTTATGTTACAGGTCATATCACTTTTGGTAGAAAACAAACCTGGGGCATTAATGCGCATTGCAGGCTTTCTCACCGCAAGAGGCTATAACATTGAGAGTCTGACTGTGGCGAGAACTCTGGATCCTAGTCTGTCGCGCATGACGATTGTTGTGGATGTGGACCCCTCTTTGCGAGAGCAGGTCATTAAACAAATGAACAAGCCGGTTAATGTTTTGCAAGCAAGCGACCTAACGGACACCCGCTCCGTGGTGCGAGAGATGGTCCTGATGAAAGTCCGCGCCCCGTTAGAAAAGCGAACCGCAGTACTCAAAGAAGCCGAAATTTTCGGGGCTAGAGTCATCGACTCTTCACTGGACGGGTTTGCGCTTGAAGCTACAGGTGATCCCGAAAAACTTGACGAATTCATCGATATCATGCGCAGTTATGGCGAATTTGAAATCGCGCGTTCCGGCATCGTTGCTATGCCGCTAAAAACGAAAAAACTGCGTCTGGCCCCTCCGGTCCCAGCCGGGCTCAATAACATGCACATTACACAAGGAAAGGCGAAATAAGAGGAATGGCAAACCGTTACTACGAAGAAAATGGCGATTTGACACAGTTGAAAGGCAAGACTGTAGCAATCATTGGTTATGGGAGTCAAGGACACGCCCATGCATTGAACCTGCGTGACTCAGGAGTTAGTGTTGTAGTCGGGTTGTATGCAGGCAGCAAGAGTTGGCAGAAAGCTGAATCGGCGGGGCTCAGGGTCATGACAGTACCCGAAGCAGCGGCTGTTGCCGATCTTATTATGATGCTGGTGGCCGACCACATCCAACCTGACCTATACAACGCTGAGATCGCTCCCCATATGACGCCGGGCAAGACACTGATGTTCGCCCATGGTTTCAACATCCACTTTGGCACAATCGTGCCACCGGCCAGCGTAGACGTCTCCATGGTGGCTCCCAAGGCTCCGGGACACCGTGTGCGCGAGTTGTTCACCGAGGGCGTAGGCGTTCCTGCTTTGGTAGCGGTGCATCAGAACCCTTCTGGTAAGGCTTTACAGGTCGCCCTGGCCTATGCGCTGGCTCTCGGTTGCCTTAAAGCAGGGGTCATCGAAACCAGCTTCCGGGAAGAAACGGAAAGCGATTTATTCGGCGAACAGGCTGTGCTGTGCGGAGGAGTCAGCGAGCTGATCCGAGCGGGGTTTGAGACACTCGTTGAAGCCGGCTATGCCCCTGAAGTAGCGTACTTTGAATGCCTGCATGAACTTAAACTTATTGTCGATCTCATACAGGAGGGCGGCCTGAGCTACATGCGTTTTTCGGTCTCTGATACCGCCGAATACGGCGACTACACACGTGGTCCCAGAATCATCACCGCCGAAACCCGCAAGGAAATGAAAAAGATTCTCGAAGAAATCCAGTCCGGTCAATTTGCGCAGGAATGGATCACAGAAAACAAGACAGGCAGGAAGAATTTTCTTGCCATGCGTGAAGCCGCACGGAACCAGCTTATCGAACAGGTGGGTCGAGACTTGCGGCAAATGATGACGTTTCTCAAAAAGAAAAAAGAAGCAGGCGTGCCGGAAGACCAGCATGAGGCTGGCTCATCCCGGTGAGCCTTTCAGGAAAACGATCCGATGAAGATCACTGTTTTGGATACAACGCTTCGTGACGGGACTCAAGGAGAAGCCGTCTCCTTTACCGTGGAAGACAAGCTCGCCATAGCTCAAAGGCTTGATGATCTCGGCATCGACTACGTCGAAGGCGGCTGGCCGGGGTCAAATCCTCGGGATAAGGAATTTTTTTCGCGCGCGCGTGACATCAAATTCAAACACGCGCGCTTGACAGCCTTCGGCTCGACTCACTTCGCCAAAAATCCCGTCGAGCGGGACCCTAACGTACGCGCCTTGCTCGAGGCCCAAACGCCAACAATTTCCATCTTCGGCAAAAGCTGGGAATTGCACAGCCGTCGCGCCTTAGGCATCACCGAAGAGGAAAACCTCCGGTTGATTTCAGAGACCGTAAAGTACCTAAAGGATCACGGGCGCGAGGTCATTTTCGATGCCGAGCATTTTTTTGACGGCTACCTCGACAATCCCTCTTTTGCTCTCAGAACTCTGGAGGCGGCTAAAGAAGCAGGAGCGGACATTCTGTGCCTTTGCGATACCAATGGTGGCACGCTCACAGGCGAAGTCGAGGAAATTGTAGCCGATGTCCGCAAACGCTTCGACGGTATCATCGGCATTCACACCCACAACGACACTGACGTGGCGGTAGCGAACACCATTGCCGCCGTCGAGCAGGGAGCAACTCACGTCCAAGGATGTATGAACGGCTACGGAGAACGTTGCGGCAACTCCAACTTGTGTTCAGTGATTGCCAACCTTGAGTTGAAGCTTGGCCACACCGTCATCGGCCCGGAAAAACTTCAGGAGCTGACATCGGTAGCGCACTTCGTGGCAGAACTGGCCAACCTCCCGTTGCGCAACGATCAGCCCTATGTCGGACGCAGCGCTTTCGCGCACAAAGGCGGCGTACACGTCAGCGCAGTGTTGAAGGACCCGGCAACCTACGAGCACGTCCCCCCCGAGTCCGTTGGCAATCGCCAGCGCGTCTTGCTCAGCGATCTTTCCGGCCGCGCCAACATTCTTTACAAGCTGAAGCAACACGGCATGGCAGACCGCTTGAGCGAGGATGCGCGCCGAGAACTGCTGGAAAGAATCAAGCAAATGGAGTTCATGGGTTATGAACTGGAAGCAGCGGAAGGCACATTTGAACTGCTGGTGCGCGAAGCCCTGCACCCGGGACTGCATTTCTTCGATTTGGTTAGCTTCGAGGTCTCCACGAGCATGACCGGGACGAAGGTATCCAAGACTTCCGCTACTGTGACCCTCAAAGCTCCTAACGGCGTTCATTCGGCTACTGCCACTGGCCACGGTCCGGTGAACGCCCTGGATCTTTGCCTGCGCCAATGTCTATCCTCCATTTACCCATCCATCGCTAAGGTGCGGCTCACAGATTATAAAGTGAGGGTCCTGGAACCCAAAAAAGGCACAGCAGCCCGAGTGCGCGTGCTGATCGAGTGGTCCGACCAGCGGCGAAGCTGGACCACCGTTGGCGTCTCCGACAATGTCATCGAGGCAAGCTGGAACGCGATGGTGGATGCCATCCGCCTGGAACTTATGAGACTCATGGAGCAAGATGAAAACATTGAAAGAGCCGTGGAGGACTACTGCTGGGGAGTGTAACCTCAGCAAGAGAAAAACCTGGCTATGCGGTATGTACTCCGAAAAAGCCATCCTCCCGTGTCCAGGATTCTGCTGGTTGAGAGCGGATCACGGGGTCTGATAGAACACATCATTCCGTTGCTGTACAGGATCTATGGAGATCAGGTGCCTATTGATCTTGTAACCTGCTTTGGAGGTTTACCGGCAGGGCTGCCTCCGGAATCCACCCGCGTCTACCGCGTAACGGAGTTCCGAACCAAACCTATGCGGCAGCGCCTGATCCAGGAATTGCGTGCCGCCAAACCATCTATTGTCGCCATTATCTGCTCGGGCGAGCCCATTATGACCAAGTGGAAATGGGTTCTTGCTTTTCGGTTGCCCGCCAAGGTGATGGTTGTCAATGAAAACGGAGACTTCTTCTGGCTTGACCGGGGGCACTGGCGAGTTTTTCTTGAGTTTGTTTGCGTACGTGCAGGACTGACTGGCGGAAATGCCGCGCCGGAACTTTTGCGCCTGGCTATATTTCCCTTGACGCTGACTTACCTGCTATTTTACGCGGCATTCATCCATCTTCGAAGAAAGGCGTTAACATGAAAGCCATTCTTGTTTACCAACATGGCGGACCAGACCAGTTGCGGTATGTGGATGTACCCAATCCTGTTCCCGGCAAAGGCCAGGCCTTGGTAAAAATTCGCGCCATCGGTGTTAACTTTATCGATGTCTACTACCGCATCGGACTCTACAAAGCAGAACTGCCAGTCTCAATTGGCATGGAAGCTGCCGGAATTGTCGAGGCGATCGGGCCGGAGGTCACAGAGGTCAACCCGGGTGATCGGGTGGCTTACGCGATGTGTCGCGGTTCCTACGCTGAATACGCGCTTGTTCCCGCATCACAGCTTGTGAAGCTTCCTGACGAAGTGGATTTCGCAACGGGCGCCGCAGCCATGCTGCAAGGAATGACCGCTCACTACTTGACCCACTCTACATTTCCTCTAAAGCAAGGGGATACCGCAGTGGTCCATGCTGCAGCTGGTGGCGTTGGGCTTCTTCTTGTCCAGATGGCAAAAATGCTCGGGGCTAAAGTACTGGGCACCACATCCAGCGAGCGCAAGGCGGCCCTGGCGAGGGAAGCCGGCGCAGACGAAGTTGTCCTCTACGATCGCCAAGACTTTCAGCAAGAGGTCAGACGGCTAACGGGCGGCCGAGGCGCGGACGTGGTCTATGATTCAGTGGGCGCTGCAACTTTTCTGAAAAGTCTCGATTCCCTTCGCCCGCGTGGGATGATGGTCAGCTATGGAAACGCCAGCGGAGCTGTGCCTGCAATAGAACCTCTACTGCTGAGCCAGAAGGGATCATTGTTTCTGACCCGTCCTTCCCTTGCCCATTACTGTTCCACACGCGAAGAATTACTTTGGCGGGCGGGCGACGTTCTCGGCTGGATTGCTTCCGGTAAACTTAAGATCACAATTCACCGCAACTACAGCCTTGCCGAAGCAGCTAAGGCGCATGCGGAACTGGAAAGCAGGGCAACTTCCGGGAAACTCCTGCTGATTCCTTAAGACGGTAAAGCCCGGCCAAGCGAAGACCAGCCGGCGCGGTTTCAATGACTCAAATGTCTCGTATCTTGGGCTTGGGTAACCCGGCAACTGCCTTATATATTTGCTCCTGAGCCACCAGATCTCTCCCGGAAAAAAGCCTTGCCAGGCCGCCATTAGCCACAAGCTCGAGCAGCGTCCTCCTACGCATGGTTACTCCCGTTCGCGGTCTTCAATCATGCGCTGCAAGACCTTAAGATCACGTTTGATCTTGCGCTCCCTAACGGCCAGAATACCTACGTAGGCAGCCAGAACAAGCCACGCAGCCGAAAAGCCATAAAACAGGTAGGTAAAGTTCCGCAGACCCATAAGCCAACCTCTCTGTCACAGAGCATGCGCGCGGCGGCGGAGGGCGGCAAGCTCACGCTCGGCCTCCTCCTGGCGCATCCGCACCGCGACGAGTACGACGCCCAACAACAACAAGGGCACCCAGTTCAAAAACAACATATTCCACATAGCTAAGTCCATCGAACCGCCGGCCCAGACCACTGGCTGGGGATGCTGAGTCCGCCACCATTTGATGGAGAAAAACACCACCGGCACGTCCGCGAAAGCAAAAATTGAAAGAACCGCCGAAAGCTTTGCCCTCTCGATAGGCTCTTCCACAGCGCGACGTAGCATCAAGTACCCCAAGTACAGTAACCAGCAAATCAACATGGAGGTTAAACGGGGATCCCAGGTCCACCAAATTCCCCAAATGATGCGGCCCCATATCATGCCCGTGATCAGATTCGCAGCTCCAAATGCAAGGCCAACCTCTGTGACGGATACAGCCAGAGCGTCGAAACGCAGGTCTTTCTTCGCCAAGAAGATGATGCTCGCCACCATGGCTGCAAAAAAACCCGTAAATGCGGTCCAGGCAGACGGCACATGAAAGAAAATGATGCGGTAAATTGGGCCTTGCATCGCCTCGTCCGGCAGCCTGAGCAGCATGACATATAGGTTCCGGCCTAGCAACACAGCCGCAAGTCCCGTCAAAAAAATCATGGTTCTTCCGCGCATAGGTTATCCCACCAGGATGGTTTCAACAAGCGCCAGCGCCAGCGCAGTGAAAATCACGTCAAAACCCACCAACAACTTCAACCAGCCTAACAGATCGCCGCTCAATGGCTGTCCAGCCACCAAAGGCGTAGTCAATTGAATGGCAGCCATAAGCCCAGGAATCATCAACGGATAAACCAGTACGGGCAACATCAGCTCCCTCAGTTTCAGGTTCGCTGTTAAGGCGCTGAACATGGTTCCAATTATTGCCAGTCCCCAGCTCGCGAGTCCTAACACCAGAAACAGGGGGCAGAACTGACGGGTCCAGGGAACATTGTAAAAAGCCCCAAAAACTGGCAACGAGATCAGCTCAACTGCTAATAGCAGCGTAACGTTACCGAGACACTTGCCCAAAAAAAGCGCTGCGCCAGACACCGGAGACACTATCAGCGCATCGAGGCAATCGTTGCTTAGTTCCCTCGAGAAGCTGCGGTTGACAATCAAGGTGCCAGCAAAGGCAAACACAAGCCAGAGTAATCCGCCAGAAATTTCTCGAGTCTGTTCGGCCGTCGGGTCAAAGGCAAAACTGAACAGTAACAGGATGACCAACGCGAAGGAAAGGGAAGCATTAATGACTTCCTTTGTTCGTAGCTCGAGGTGCAAATCCTTCCAGGCAACTACCAGGATGTGCCGGACAAATGCCATCATGCCTCCGCGAAAAGACGGTAAAGCACACCAGGGTTGTCAACCATTTCGGAAGTGCGTTGTCCGCAAAAAGCCAGTCTGCCTTGGCTGATGAGGAGCACGTGTGTAGCCAGTCGTAAAGCCTCCGGTAACTGATGGGTAGAAATGATAATGGTGCGGCCTTCGGAACGCGCATCCTGTAACAGATCTTGCAAAATAGTAACCGCCCGATCGTCCAGTGCTGTAAATGGTTCATCCAGGAAAAGAACCGAGGGCGAATGTAGGAAAGCTCTAGCTACTGCGAGTCTTTGGCGCATTCCGCGAGAGAATTCGCGCACCAGCCCGTCTTTGACGCGGTCGAGCCCAACGCGCCGCAACCACTCTATGGCTTCTTTTTGTGGATCTTGCACGCCATACAGCCGTCCGAACAAGCACAGGTTTTCAAAAGCCGAGAGTTCGTCGTAGACGCCAATGCCGTGTCCTAGCACGCCGATGCGCCTGCGCGTCCCTTGCTCCCGAACCTCCTGACCGAAGAGCGTTGCCCTGCCCCGCGTGGGTTTTGACAACCCGGCCAGAATCCGCAGTAGCGTCGTCTTGCCCGCTCCGTTACGTCCTAGCAAGGCCAGGCATGAACCGGTATCCACAGTGAAATTGAGGTCCCGCAACGCCGGATAGTCGCCGTAATATTTCCAGACTCCTTGGGCCTGGAGAGCAATCATGAGTGATGCTTACCTTCCGGCGGAACACTGGAGGAGGGGCCGCCTACAGCAGATTGCTCCGCACGAACCCGGTATAACAATAGGAAGCCCACAAACAGGGTCGCTAGCCCGAGGCCCACGATCCAGTAAACCCTGTCGTAGATCCGCGGCAAGATCTGGTCCAGGGAAGGGCCATTGTCTTGCTCTTCTTGCTGTCCTGACATTTGCAGAGTGCCAGCGCCTCGAATCTCCACCACGTATTCAGGCCCCTTGACAGCATAAATTGCGGCCCGGGTTTGCGGTTCCTGACCCAAAAGTTCCAGTCCATCCCCTTGAAGGGTCACGCCCGGTGGGGCGACCAGTTTCGTTCCGGCATCTTTTTGCAATCCCCTGCCCTTAAACTGCCCTGGCGTGGAGAAAGGGACAAAGTAGCTCACATCAATCCGGGTTTCTCCCGGTTTGATGGGAAAAGCAATTTTATAAACCCCTGGTTCATTAGTTTTTTCTGCCGTTCGTTCCACTGGTAGACCGTGCGGAGCTGTGGCGCTGATTCGCGCTTGTTGTGCATTCTGGGGCAAGAAAACCCGAACTGTGCCATTCACTGCATCATAAAAAGCAAGTTTGCTGTTGTTCTGCAAAATAATGCTTTCGGTAACATTGAGTTGCTTTGGTCCAGGTTCGAACACCACCACGTCCTGTGTAGCTTTCGCCAGATCTCGTTTGGTGGAAGAATCAAATACTTCCAGGGTCAAGCCAGTGGTGGAGCTACCTGAGGAAATCACCTGGTTGTACGCGACCCCTCTGTAAATCGTTTGTAGAAGATGGGCGCCATCCGGAGTAGTCTCTACGCGAAATTTTCCAAGGGCATCGGACTTTACTGTGGCCACAGGTTCCATACCCGCACCGCTGAGCTTTAGCAAACTGACCGTGGCAGCGCGTTGCGGCTTTCCAGTCGTCCCGTTCATAACCACTCCTTCTACCGCAGCGTGACACCCCGCTACAAAAAGCAAAACCAGTGCCACGGTCCTCATGACGCGCTCCTTTGTATCGGACTCCCACACTCTCCACAAAACTTTAGCGGCTGTGAAAAGCGGGCACCGCACCGAGGGCAAGCTGTCTGCCTAGAGGTTTCCTTTACTTGTGCAGGAGAAAAGCCCTGGTCAACTCTCTCTGCACTTTTCCCCAAAACTTTGTCGATTTCCGCGGCAACGCGAGCCAGTTCGTTTTCTAGACCCAATTTGGCTTGCTCGTAGTCGTGCTCAGACAATTTATTGACCCGGTAGTCAAACTGGAGGTCTCGAAGACTGTTCGCAATTCTCTCTTTATACTCCTCCAGGGGAGCAACAGGAGAAGGTCGTTCAGGCTCCAGCAGGTCTTTCTTGTGTACAAGCAGAGTATAAAGGATGCTTCCCGTCACAATGAGTATGGCAGTGAGAATAGTCATCGATCCAACTTTAGAAGGTCCTCCTCTCTCTTGCTCGGGCAACGGGAATATAGCTTCCACGCCAAAAGGTTACGTCTTTCGACTGCTCGCAGCCATGAACTACTTGCTAGCGGGCGCATACTCCCTCGTGGCGCCTGCCATGTGCGTCTGCGGAGGCTGAAACTTCGTTTTGCTCGGCACCAGACAAACTAGCGTTCCCATAATAAGGATCAGGAAACCGATCCAGATCCAGGATACAAGGGGAAAGACATACGCCTGAATAACAGCTTTGGAACCGTCCTCAGTAAACCCGGCGAAATTCAAGTAAAGATCTTCGTCCAATCTGTGCCTGATGGCGACCTCAGAAACCGCCTGCCGGCTTGCCTTATAGAACCTCCGCTCCGGCTCCAGTCTGCTGAGGGGTGATCCATTGCGGGAAACCTCCACGACGGCACGATCCCAGGCATAGTTGTCCGTATCTCCCTCCCTTAGACTGGCAACTCGCAACACATAATGGTCCAAAGTAAAAGCCCCCCCCACATTGACTTCCATTGTCGCTTGCTTATTGAATGCAGCTCCAGTAAAACCTAGGAACATGAGCACAACGCCCATGTGCACGATGTAACCGCCGTAGCGGCGTGTGTTCCGGTGTGTCAACTCTACCACGGAGAACAGTAAATTCCGCCCAGTCCGGGCGCCGATGGCTCTTGCCCCTTTGTAAAATTCAGCCGCAATCGTCCAGATTACGAACAGACAAAGACCGAAAGAAACCAAGGCATAAGGATGTCGTACCCCGGCTGCCATCAAGGCAGCCACAAACAGCGCGGCAGCGATGCCCGGGACAAAAACATTCCTACGGAGGCTTTCGAGCGACGTCCGCCGCCAGGCAAATAACGGCCCCATACCCAGGAGAAAAAGTAAAAAAAGACCAATAGGAACATTCATCCGGTTAAAAAACGTCGCGTCCACGCTAATTTTTTCTCCCGTAATGGCTTGGGAGATTGCGGGAAACAGCGTCCCCCACAAAATAGCTAAGCAGCTTGCGATCAGAATCAGGGCATTGAATAGAAAGCTAGATTCGCGGGAAATGACGCTCTCCATCCGGGCATCACTTTTAAGGTAATCCAGCCGGGTGATGATCAGGTAACTCGTGACCCCGATCACGATAGCCAAAAAGCTCAGGAAATACTTGCCGATAGAGGATTCAGCGAAAGCATGCACGGAGCTTACCACACCCGAGCGCGTCAGAAAGGTGCCGAAGATGCATAGTAGGAACGTGGCAGAGATCAGAACCATGTTCCACACCTTCATCATGCCCCTCTTCTCCTGTACCATCACCGAATGCAGGAAAGCCGTTGCGGTGAGCCAAGGCAATAATGACGCGTTCTCCACAGGATCCCATCCCCAGTACCCGCCCCAACCCAACACCGCGTAGGCCCAGCCGGCTCCAAGCAGAATTCCGCAACTCAGAAACAACCAGATCACCAAAGTCCAGCGGCGTGTAGTGTGAATCCAGGCGTCCCCCTGCTGCCGGGTAATGAGGGAACCCATGGCAAAAGCAAAGGGAACGACAAATCCGACATACCCGAGATAAAGCATGGGTGGATGAATGGCCATTGCCCAATACTGCAACAGGGGGTTCAAGCCATTACCATCTGGTACTGCCGTAATTTCACGCCCTACCGCAAGCACCCGGAATGGGCTGGCGACAAAGGCGTTGAGTATTAGGAAAAACACCTGCGTGACCATTAGGGTAGCGATCAGGTAGGGCATAATGCCGCGATGTTTTGCGCGATTGACATACACCACAATTGCGGAATAACAAGACAGAAGCCAGCTCCACAAAAGCAGTGAGCCTTCCTGACCTCCCCACCATGCCGCAAACTTGTATAGGCCTGGCATCGCCCGGTTACTATTGGCAGCGACGTAAGCCAGACGGAAATCGCCCGACAGCAAAGCATGCACTAGTAAAAATGAGGCAATCGTCAACAGAAACCATATCGCGTATACGGCGCGTTTGGCGCTCAACACCAAAAGTGGCTTGTGTGCCCAGCCCCCGATCACGGAACTCGCGACCGCATACACAGCCAAGCAAAAGGCTATGAGAAGAGCAAGGGACCCCAGGTTTTCCATACCAACCCCTCTAAAAACCCGACCGGTTCATTGTCGGCGCAGGCTTAGCCTGATATTTGGAAGCGCACTTTGCCTGAATTTTGCTTGCATGAAAGACACCGTCAGAACCCATACGCCCGTCGGTGAGTACCTGCGCACCTTCTCGGAAAGTGTCCGGCAACAGATTCTCTCCATCGTAGACCACTCGCAAACGTGATCTGCCCTGTTGGAGCGTGAAGGCAGCAGTCCGGCCATGTTGAACAATTGAGCCGATTTCAACATCGCCAGCAACGCGCAACCGCTTACCAACAGCGGCCGTGCCCATCCGGTTCAGTTCGTCGACGGTCTTGTAATACGTCCCTGTGTCGCTAATGCCGCCTATTGCCAGCCAAACTAATGTACCCAGGATGACGGCAATCAAGGCGACAAACTTCCAGTAGGTCCTCATAGGCGCCTTTTTTGTAGTATAGCAACCGTCTCATGATGATACTGTAGTATTTTTCGGCAAATCCATGAAAGCTAGCAGTATCGTGCACCTCATGCACCGACGGACTTCCACTCGCTGGTGGGATCGTTTACGCCGCTTGCTCGAGCCTCCGGAACCATTGATCCGGGATCCTAAGGAGTTAGAAGTCAATGCGCCGCTTGGCCGATGGAATCTATACATTGGTGGAGCGGGCTCGTTCGTCGACGGCTACGTCAATATTGACATCATGGCCCTGCCGGGCGTTGACATAGTGGCCAATGCGGAAAAACTTCCATTCCCGGGAAACCTTTTTCAGCGGGTCGAATGTGACGCGGTTCTGGAGCACGTCGAAAACCCCGAACTCGTGATGCAAGAAATTGAACGCGTCTTGGCGCCGGGGGGATACGCCCATATTGTCGTGCCCTTTTGCCACCCTCTTCATGAATACCCGCGCGACTATCGCCGATTTACCCTGGACGGGTTGCGTCACCTCGCAGGTGGTCTGAACGAGGTGGCTTCAGGATGGCGAACCGGGCCCACCGCCACCCTACTTGTTTTTTTGCTTGAGTACGCAAAAGTTTGGCTCCCTTGGGGCCCGTCGCGCACTGTGGTACACGGGATCCTGGGATGGGTGCTGTTTCCCTTGCGCTACCTCGATAAGATTCTCCGCTGGTCTCCACGATTTGAGCGTCTCGGCAATCACTGCTACATCTGGCTCAGAAAGGACTAATCTAAGGCAAGGATTGCGCCTAGAATAAATAGGCACGACCACATGCGCTCCGCTTCTTGCTGGTTCGGTCCTGGCGTAAATGTCTACACGAAGTACTGGTGCAGAGCTGCGAACATGGTCTCACTTCACCGGTTAAAGACGATTCGCTTTCCCGTAAACTTACAGACTTATTGCTTTGACTTCTTCTTGTAACGATCAAGGCCAATGTTATCCAGGAACGACATGGCTGCCTTGGCGACAGCTTCGGCGTGCTCCCTGGGAACTACGACAACTCCGTCTCCGTCCGCCACTACCACGTCACCTGGCCGGACTAGTGCGCCACCAATCATGACCGGCCGGTTTACCGATTCAAGCTCGTTACGCCCTGGCCGAAGACCTCGTCCTAACCTTTTGTAATATACGGGAATTTTTTGGTGAATAATTTCATCGGTATCCCCCACACCGCCACTCGTGACTACGCCAACGGCGCCTCTTTTTCGCCAAACCTGGATGTTGCTCGATCCGATCGTGCGACTGTCGTTATCTTCACCTCCGTCAATCACCAGCACTGATCCAGGGTGTAACACATCGACAAATGCTTCAGAGGTAAGCTCTTTGTACCACTTGCTGATCGTCTCATTGGTCATTTTGGGTTCTCTCTTGTTCGTAGGAACGTAGCGCGCTGTAACCGCTATCCCGCAAATCCGATGTGTGAAATTTTCCGTATCACGCCAAAGAGCCTTGATTTCGGGAGACACGAGCCCAACATCCGCCAAGCCCACCATATCCATGCCATCTGCGACATCAGCCACCCGTAACGGCTCATACAGTTTCAGAATCCGCTCATTCTCCGTTTGAGAGTACTGTTTATAAGGCATATACAACTTGACCTGTTCCTTGTCCTCGCCTGGAGAACCTGCAGTCTGGGCCAAGCCTGATGGTTCTGCCGGCAGCAGAAAAACTACCAGCCCGAGCAACACGTTTGTTTTTTGGTTACGCATCATTGCTCATCTCCTTTTTTAAACGGAATACCCTTTCACCGCTGTACTGTCGTGTACTGACATTCCTCTTCGCTTCTCTCTCTGCACAAGCCGCCTGTTTTCTCCAAAAGCATAACTGGTACAGGTAGGATGACATTGAACGCCCCGAGAGCCGCTATATCCAAAACATGTAACTGTCGAGCAGGCTTGAGGATTTGCTACGGGTTCATCGCCCTCAGCTCCAGGCGCACGAGCAGATTCCTATCCGGGGATGTGTGTAAGTTGGTCACTTCAAAGGTCAAGCGAATTTTCTGCTCGCCCGCAGCCGCCCCTTTGAGTAGACGGGTAGGGATCGCCAGCGCACCCTCCGCCTTCAGCTCACCTCCCCCTACACTCAGCCAGGAAGGCGCTTCACGGATACGCAACTGGAAAGGGAGTGCGGAACGGTTAATCAACCGCAAGGCTACTTGCCGTTGAGAGGGGCCAAATTTCAGCTCTTGTGTCTCAACGAGTACTGCTCCTTGCCATAGTTCGCGCAGAAATTCCTCATTCCCCCACAATTCCCCTCCCATCCAAGCCACGCTGCGGCGAGCAAAAAGGGCCTCCCGCACCCCGTCCAGATCGGCGGTGCGCGCAAACACCAGGGTTATCGGGCGACCCCGGTTGGCGTAGGCAGGCAAAATGGGCGTGTGAACGTCAGAATCCGAAAGGATAGCCAGCCGCCGCTGTTCAATCCAGGGAAAAACTTGAGGATAAAAAGTACGTCCGTTCACCAGCTCAACTCCGTCCATTAACCGCTCGTCGTATAACGCCGCCACATCCGGGAACCAAGCTGCAGGCTGCTTCCAGCCGGGGTGGTTCCAGAAGATGAACGCGCCCTGTTTCCGCGCCTTACGCAAGGCATCAGGCAAATCTAGCCCAAGAAAAGAGTTTTGGTCTTTGACAAAAAGGACGTTAAAGTGGGTATCGCCTTTCATAACCTCGGCTCCCGGCACAAGGATTATGCCCAACTGGCCAGCCAATGGAGAGGCGATTGCGTGGGGTCTGGAAAGGTCAGGCCTGACGTCCTCTTTGTGCGGGTTATAGCCGACATGGTCGGTGATGGCGATAACATCGAGCCCGTCCCGCCAAGCTTCCATCACACGTGTTGTGGGCCAGACTTCGCCATCGGAGAAAACGGTGTGCATGTGAAAATCGCATTTCAGAGTTCTAAATCCCCCAATGTCCGGGACAGGGAGCGGATCGCGCTGCTGGGCTGAAAGCAGCGTCGCCAGATATAATGCCAGAAGTCCAGCAAGAATCAGAAGCTTTCTCAATCGCATCAAGGTTATCACCTCACCAGTAATTCAACGTATTCGTTTTTGATCTCCATCCTGGGTTCGCAGACAAGATGATTGTACACCGCTACTCGCTCTTTAGGCCGGTCAAACATAGACTATGAATGCATGAGTTCAGTTGTAAAATCTAAGTTCCCTTCGCGTCACAATATCCCCAACCCGGCCGAAACCAAATATATTAAGAGGCAGCGTGAACGCAAATTGCCATGAGGCTCACGGAATGGACTAAGGCTCTTGCCGAATTTACCGCGCGAAAAAGTACGGCCATGCTTGCGCTGGTTCTGCTGGCCGCTACACTCGGTTCGACCCTTTACGCTGTTATTAAACCCTTTTGGTTTGATGAAATCATTACCGTAATTGTTGCCCGTTTACCGAACGGTTCCCAAATTTGGGAGGCGCTGGAAAATGCAGCTGACGGCAACCCGCCTTTTTTCCATTTGAGCGCGCGCCTTGCCCGGTTACTTATCCCGAATGACCACTTGGGTTACCGGGCGCCAGCTATTCTCGGGTTTTTGGGCGCCATAATCGGCACATATGTTTTTCTTATTAAAAGGGTGGATAGGCTGGCAGCAAGAACCCGAGCTCCCAGTTGTAATTTCCTCGGGGCTGCGGTATTTGCCGACGGTGTACTACGCTCCCCAGGAGTTCAGGCGACGGCTGTTCACACTGGTAGACCCCCGTGCCGCTGTCAGCTTTGCAGGGACCGACTCTGTGGATCTTGGCCTCATCGCTCTGCGCCGCTACTTTCCGCTTCAGGTCGAAGATTACCAGAATTTTGCATCGGAGCAGCAGGAATTTCTTTTGGTTTCAGGCGATGGCGACGACTTCGACTGGTTGCCAACGCGGCTAACGCAGGAGGGACACCTCCTCAACCTTATTGCGATAGTCAACGAGGCGAAAATTTACAAGGTGACGCTCAAAGGAGAAAGAAAAGACTTACGCCGACATCCCTCTCCATGAGCTATTTGCCGACAAACTCCGGGACACACCTGCGAAACAGCGCCAGACAGACGCAAGCGGCAGAAGCCAACTCACTGCGTCAAACAACCACCGTGCATGCCTAGGTGCGCTTTCCCCTTCAGAGCGCATCTGCTCGGCCAGAGCTTAATGACACATCGTGCAAGAGCTTTTCACAAGCTGTGTAAAGTTGCGAATTATTTTAAGAGTGCCGTATCCTGATATTTTTGTTGCCCTCCTTGAGGAACAGATCATGAACGTCTCTCATCTTGATGAGACCCGCTTATCAACTAAGGATCAAGAGTTCCTAGACACATTGATCGAAAAACACAGACATAAGCCGGGCATGCTGCTAAGCCTGCTCGAGGAGATCCAGGAAGCACAGCCACATAAGTATCTCCCCTTGACAGTCTTGGATTACATATCCTCAAAAACCGGCGTCCCAAAAGCGCAGATTTACAGTGTGGCGACCTTTTACGCTCTGTTTAATCTCAAACCCCAGGGCGAGCACACTATATGCATATGCCGCGGCACGGCTTGCCACACCCGCGGCTCCAGAAATCTACTGGAACGCTTAAAACTGCAACTGGGGCTCAAAGACGAAGATGAAGAAGGCAGCGCAGACAAACTTTCCATCACTACACCCGACCGGCGCTTCACCCTGCGTACGGTGGCGTGCTTCGGCCAGTGCGCCCTGGCTCCTGTAGTGGAGGTGGACCACTCGATTTTGGGCCATGTAAATGAGCGCACACTGGAACGGGAAATCCAGGCTCTAAAGAGAGGGGGGCGCTGATGAAGGTTCACGATCTCAGTTCCTTCAGCGCGGTCCACGAAGCTGGTCTTGCCAAGTTATTGCCACCGAGTCCCCGTGTAGCCGTCGGCATGGGCACCTGCGGCTCTGGAAATGGCGCCGAAGGAATCTACCACGCCTTTGCCCACGCTATCGAAACGCTCGGCTTAGACATTTATCTCACCCGTGTCGGTTGTTTCGGTTTCTGTGCCGCCGAACCTCTGGTTAATGTCCAGCTCCCGGGTAAGCCTCTTGTTATTCTGCACCATGTCCGCCAAAATGACGTGCCTGAAGTCCTGGACGCCATTTCCTCCGGGCAAATTCCTGAAAGACTGACGCTCTGTAAGATCGAGGAATGGGACCATCTCACAGGCACAATCAGGTATGGCTGTGACTATCCTCAGATCCCTCACTGGTACGAGGTGCCATTCTTTAGGGAGCAAAAAAAGATTGTTCTCCGCAACTGCGGTTTAATTAACCCGGACGACATTGATGAATACTTCGCCGTCGGCGGTTACCTGGCCTTGTACAAAGTTCTCATCGACGGAAACCCCGAGTCGGTAATAGAGCAGATCAAAGCAGCGAAACTCCGCGGGCGCGGAGGCGCCGGCTATCAGACCGGGATCAAGTGGGAGTTCTTGCGCAACGCAGTTGCAGATCAGAAGTTCATCATTTGCAACGCCGATGAGGGTGATCCTGGTGCTTACATGAACCGCAATGAGATCGAGAGCGATCCGCATGGACTTCTGGAGGGAATGATCATCGGTGGCTACGTTATGGGCGCCACCGAAGGAATTATCTATATTCGTGCGGAATATCCGCTTGCTGTACATAGGCTGAACCGCGCCATCGAGCAGGCGAAAGAATACGGACTAATCGGTAATAACGTTTTAGGCAGAGGCTTTAATTTCAACCTGAGCCTGGTAGAGGGTGCAGGCGCATTCGTTTGCGGCGAAGAAACTGCCCTGCTTCGCTCGCTCGAAGGCAAAGCCGGACGCCCCACCCCACGCCCCCCTTATCCGGCGCAATCCGGTTTGTGGGGGCGCCCAACCAACATCAATAACGTAGAGACCTGGTATAACGTGGCTCCGATCGTGATCAAAGGTTCAGAGTGGTTCACAGGGATTGGGAGCACAAAAAGCACCGGGACAAAAGTGTTTTCGCTGGTGGGCAAGGTGGAACGAACAGGGCTGGTGGAGATGCCCTTAGGTACGCCCCTTAAGACTTTCGTTTATGACATCGGAGGAGGCGGAGCAAACGGACGCGCGGTCAAGGCGGTGCAAACAGGTGGGCCTTCGGGAGGCTGTATTCCTCAGGAAATGTTCGACGCCCCCGTGGACTATGAAAGCTTGGCACAGCTTGGGTCCATTATGGGCTCCGGCGGCATGGTAGTGATGGACGAAGACAATTGTATGGTGGATGTTGCCCGATACTTTGTCGAGTTCACCCACTCGGAGTCCTGTGGCAAGTGTGTTCCATGCCGTGTAGGTTTGGACAAGGCACTCTATCTGTTGAACCGTTTCACCCGCGGTGAAGCCACTGAGGAAGACTTGAACAAACTGGCCGAACTGGCGCGGGTGATTCGAGATACGGCACTGTGCGGTTTAGGGCAAACAGCGCCTAACCCGGTGCTCACCACACTCCGGCACTTCCGGCACGAGTTCGAAGACCACATCCGGGCGCGGCGGTGCCGCGCTGGTGTGTGTGAAGACCTTGCACTTTCTCCTTGCGAAAACAGTTGCCCATTGCACATGAATATTCCCCGCTTCCTCCAGCTATACAAAGAAGATCGCCTGGAGGAAGCGTTTGAGTCCGTAGTCATGGACAATCCGCTGCCAGCTTCAACGGGCCGTATTTGCCAGCACCCCTGCGATGACCGCTGCCGCCGGAAAAGCCTTGACGAAGCCGTCAACATACGTGACGTGCACAGGTTCATCGCGGATTCGATTTATCCTTCAAAGAAATTCGAGGTTCTGGCAGAGCGCGTGGTTCGCCGCAAGTTTCCCTTCACAGGCAAAAGAGTGGCCGTAATAGGTGCAGGGCCAACCGGCCTTACCTGTGCTTATTACCTTGCAATGCTTGGGCACGCGGTGATGGTTTTTGAGAAACAATCGGACGCCGGCGGCATGCTCCGTTATGCCATCCCTGAGTACCGGCTGCCAAAGAAGGTGCTGGACCGCGAACTGGATCTGATTCGACGAACAGGCGTGCAGTTTGCCTTCGGTATCGACGCTAATAAAGACCTTTCTCCTGAGCAGCTGGAGAACAGCTATGACGCTGTTTTTCTGTCCATTGGAACGTGGAAAGAGGCGAAGCTAAACCTGCCGGGAGGTGAGGCAAAAGGAGTAATCCATGCGCTGCCGTTTCTGGAAAGTGTGGCTAAGAATGAACTGGTGATGCTGGGTAAACAAATTGTGGTCGTTGGCGGCGGCAATGCCGCCATCGACTCGGCGCGGACGGCTGCACGCATGGGGGCCAAGGTAACAGTTATTTACCGCAGGGAACGAAAAGACATGCCTGCGATTCCAGAAGAAACGGAAGCAGCCGAGGCCGAAGGCGTGGAAATTATTTTTCTTGCGGCGCCGCACCGGATAATCGCCAGGGCTGACGGTAGCGTTCAGGCAATCGAGGTAATCAAAACCAGGCCTGGAGAGTATGACATTTCCGGGCGTCGCAGACCAGTTTTGACGGATGAGATACAGCGGTTCGACTGTGACATTGTGATTCTAGCTGTTGGTGAATCCGTTGATGCAGGCCTGATCCGTGCCTGGGGTCTTAAAGAGCAGACTTCCGGGACAGTTGTGGTTGACCGTTACACGCTTCAAGCCAGCCGTGGCAATTTCTATGCAGGCGGAGACGTGATCACTGGCGCTTCCAATGTTTCTACGGCGATGGGATATGGCAAGAAAGCAGCGCGGATCCTGGACGAACGCTTAATGGGGGTGCGCCGCTGGGAGAGTTTGTTCCCAGAGTTTGAGTATGACCAGACACCGCCTGTTCATCTGAACGAGAGCCCTAGGCACAGTGTCTCAGAGTTGCCGCCTGAGGAACGGTTGAAAGGCTTTCGGGAGACCACCATCGGCCTGAGTGCCGCTGAAGCCAAAGAGGAATGCTGCCGTTGTTTGCGCTGCGATATCCGGAACGATCATCGGTGACAAGGAGACTCCGAAGTGCTACAAAGAATTTCCTTTCGTATTGATGGAGAATACGTGAGCGCTGCGCCCGGACAAACCATCCTAGAAGCAGCACAAGCCAGTGGGAAATTTATCCCCTCTCTTTGCTATTTGAAAGGACTCAGTAAAGTCGGAGCGTGCCGTCTCTGCTTAGTGGAAATCGCCGGAGTGAACCGCCTAGTCCCAGCATGTACGACTCCGGTTCAGGAAGGCATGTCGATAACCACTGATTCGGAAAGATTGCGCTTGTGCCGGCGCGTAATCATGGAACTGCTACTGGCTGAGAGAAACCACTACTGCTCGGTTTGCGTATCCAACGGACATTGTGAACTACAAGCGCTGGCACAAAAGCTTGGGGTAACAAATGTGCGTTACCCGTATAGTTATCCCAAACTATCGGTTGACGTCTCTCATCCCCGCTTTGTTCTCGACCACAACAGGTGTGTTCTATGTATGCGGTGTGTCCGCGTGTGTAGCGAGGTGGAAGGCGCCCATGTGTGGGACATTATGTCCCGTGGCGTGAATAGCCGCATAGTCTGTGAGCTGGATCAACCCTGGGGTCTTGCCGAAGCATGTACCAGTTGCGGCAAATGCGTCCAGGCATGCCCCACTGGAGCCATGGCGGAGAAAGGGTGGGCTGTCGAGGAAATGGTCAAGGATCACGACCGGATCAGCCGGCTAGCGGATACGCGGAGAATGGCGATATGAGCAAAGTCAAACTGGCCACCGTCTGGCTGGATGGCTGCTCCGGATGTCATATGTCGTTGCTCGACATCGATGAAGCCATCATCGCACTGCTCCAGAAAGTGAGCCTTGTGTACAGCCCGCTCGTAGATGCACAGGAGTTTCCTGAAAATGTCGACGTAACTTTTGTTGAGGGCGCAGTCAGCAGTCAGGACGATTTGAAACTGGTCCAAGCGATCCGCAAACGGAGCAAGCTGGTGGTAGCCCTCGGCGACTGCGCTGTTACTGGCAATGTTCCCGCCATGCGAAATTCCATTCCGGTTCAAAAGCTACTGGAGCGGATTTACCTCGATGGAGTAACGGACCAGCCGGGCGTCCCAGCTACGGGTGTCCCTGCTTTACTCAAGCATGCCGTGCCGGTCCACCAGGTGGTCAAGGTGGACTTGCATGTTCCCGGATGCCCGCCCCCTCCGGGCGCCATTGCCTTCGTCGTTAATGAGCTTCTCACAGGCCACAAGCCCGATCTTTCCGGCAAAGTAAAGTTCGGGTGACAGGAGTGACAACCTTGCCAAAAACAATTACCATCAAGCACGTTTCCCGCATTGAAGGACATGCCAAGATTTCGATTCACCTCGATGACGATGGAAAGGTTTCCGGGGCTCAGTTTCACGTTACCCAATTGCGAGGCTTTGAAAAATTTGTTGAAGGGCGGCCGTACTACGAAATGCCGTCCATTACGGCTCGCATCTGCGGCATTTGCCCTGTCAGCCATCTGCTTGCTTCCGTCAAAGCCTGTGATGCTATCATGGCAGTGGAGATACCTCCCGCCGCCCGGAAACTCAGAGAATTGCTTCACTGCGCCCAGTTCGTTCAGTCGCACGCCCTGAGTTTTTTCTATCTCTCCTCTCCAGATCTGTTGCTGGGTATGGATTCGGATCCCGCCAAGAGAAACATCGCAGGCGTGATCGAGACGTACCCCGACCTTGCTCGCTCAGGCATCGCTCTGAGGAAGTTTGGGCAACAAACAATTGAGAAGCTGGCAAAGGAGCGGATCCACCCCTCGTGGACAGTGCCCGGGGGCGTAAATACACCTCTTTCGGCTGAGGACAGGAATTCCATCCTAGAAGAGCTTCCGGGCGCCAAATCTATTGTGCGGCGTACGCTGGAGTTTTTTAAAGGCAAGCTGGATGACTTCAGCAGGGAAGTCGAGAGTTTCGGACATATACCTAGCATGTATGCCGGGGTCGTGGACTCTCAGGGCGCCCTCATGCTGTATGATGGGCAAATCAGATTCCAGGATTCCCAAGGTAACTGCGTGGGGATTTGCGAACGCCCTACTGAATATACCCAGTTCATTGGCGAGGCAGCTCTTCCTTATTCGTATTTGAAAGCGCCCTTTTACAAACCACATGGTTATCCGGCGGGGATGTATCGCGTGGGCCCGCTCGCCCGGCTCAACGTAGCGGAAAAATGCGGGACGCCGGAGGCGGATGTAGAACTTTCCGAGTACCGCCAGCGGTTCGGCCGCCCCGCACATGGCACATTTCTCTACCATTATGCCCGCTTGATTGAGACTTTGTACGCCATCGAACGGATGGAAGCTCTGCTCGGAGATGGGGAAATTCTCTCCACGCACACCCGTGCGCAAGCAGGTGTGAATGCGCTTGAAGGCGTTGGTATCGCTGAAGCTCCACGGGGCATTCTGATTCATCACTATAAGGTGGATGAAAAGGGGGCTATCCGCTGGGCTAATTTGATCATCGCTACCGGCCAAAACAACCTGGCCATCAATCGGAGCATCGAACAGGTAGCCAGGCGTTTTGTCGATGGCGCGCGGCTTGAAGAAGGAATGATGAATCGCGTGTCGGCTGTTGTTCGCTCCTATGATCCTTGCCTGAGCTGTTCCACCCACGCGCAGGGGATCGTCCCAATGGAAATTCAACTTCTCGCGCCGGATGGCACTGTAGTAGATCGCATGACGGCTTGACCGATACGATATGCCAGAGAGTAGCAGAGGCAACAGCCAGGCTTTCACACAACCACACGGCATTTTCCCGGTTTTTTCCGGAGGCCGGCTGTTTTTGAGCGGAAACGAGGCAGTAGCGCTTGCCGCGCATCACGCAGGCTTCTTATTAGGATCCGGCTATCCAGGCACTCCCTCTACAGAGATTTTGGAGACCTTTTCAGCCTTGGGTAGTTATGCACGTTGGGCTCCGAACGAAAAGGTAGCGCTTGAGGTAGCCGCTGGCGCCGCCTTTGCCGGTGCACGCTCTATCGCAACCATGAAGCATGTTGGGCTTAACGTGGCGGCGGATCCCCTGTTTACCTTGGCGTACACGGGAGTCAGAGGCGCTCTCATAGTCGTCTCAGCCGACGACCCGGGGATGGCTTCCAGCCAAAACGAACAGGACAACCGGCGCTACGCCGTAGCTGCCGGAATCCCTATGTTGGAACCGTCTGACTCACAGGAAGCCTACGACTATACTCTGAAAGCCGTTGAGGTTTCTGAGCGCTGGCAGATCCCTGTACTCTTACGCATGACCACGCGCGTGTGCCACTCAAAAACGGTGGTCCACCCAAGTGGCCCCACATCACTGGGTCCGCAAGTAACATTTGTTCGTGACATCAAGGGGCGTGTGATGATTCCATCCAATGCACGCCCGGCGCATCGCAGGTTAAGAGCAAAATTGACCGAAATCGCTACCTGGAACGAGAATTCCGGCCCAGTGCTGCACATCGAAGGGCTTAATAACCTCGGTATCGTTACTTCCGGAGTTTCCTTTGCGCACGTGCGCGAGGCTGTGCCCGAAGCTTCGATACTCAAAATCGGCATGACCTATCCGTTGCCCCTGGAGAAAATACGGCGGTTTGCCTTAGACGTAAACCGCTGCGTTGTAATTGAAGAAGGGGATCCCTATCTGGCGGATGCGTTGCGCGCCGCCAACATCCCGGTAGAAGACAAACCGGAGGCCTTTCGCTTCGGAGAGCTGAATGTCGGTCGCGTGCGTCGCATATTGGGGCCAGAAGAAGCTGCCGAACCTGAGCCCATGCCTAGCACCCCGCCCAGCTTGTGCAAGGGATGCCCCTATCGGATCGTTTTTCAGACGCTGAGCGACCTGGATTGCATCGTTGCAGGCGACATCGGGTGTTACTCCCTCGGCGCTCTGCCACCTTTTGAGGCAATGGACACCCTGGTCGCTATGGGAGCAGCTATTGGCGTGGGTTTGGGCTTACGCCAAGTGCTGCCACGTGAACAAGCGCGCCGCGTGGTTAGCGTCATTGGAGACAGCACGTTTGTCCATAGTGGAATTCCAGGGCTTGTGGAAATGGTATACAATCCTCCCCCTACCGGCCATGTTGTGCTCATCCTCGACAACGGGACCACTGCCATGACCGGCTTTCAAGAGCATCCCGGCACGGGGCGGACATTGGAACACCGGAGAACAAACAAGTTGGTCATAGAAGACCTGGCGCGCTGTTTGGGGATTGCGGATACCTATGTATTGGATCCAGATGCAGACCCCTCTGGTTTCCGCGAGCGGTTACGGAATTGCCTCGACTCAGACCGGCTATGTGTGATCATTTCCCGGCGTGATTGCCTGTTGGCTACAAGGAAAATCAAACAATACGATAAATGCGATGCAAACTAGCAGGCGAAAGGTAACTAACATCATATTCGCGGGTTTGGGGGGCCACGGTGTTCTGAAAGCCTCCGACATCGCTGCCGAGGCTGCCATCCGTTCCGGCTACGACGTAAAAAAGAGTGAAATTCACGGTATGAGCCAGCGCGGGGGATCTGTAACCAGCGATGTGCGTTTCGGCGATGCCGTATTTAGCCCCATGACACCGCCGGGAGAAGCGGATTATCTGGTGGTTTTATCTCAAGACCAGATTGCCCCGAACTTAGGGCAGTTACGGCCCGGGGGCATCTTATTGCATGCTCGGATGCTGGAGAAGATTCCCTTTCGCGACAAACGCGTGGTCAATGTGGCCCTGCTTGGCCTTCTCAGCTCCCATTTGCCCATTCCCCTTGCGGCTTGGATCGAGGCGATCCGCGGTAATCTGCCGACCATGTACCAGGCCATGAACCTTGAAGCGTTCCAGAAAGGTCGTGAGCTCACAGGCCAACTGGAGACTGGAGGCGACCGGTGAGGGTGGCCTGCGAACGCGCCGGAACCCATTTCCATCCGCAGAGCGCTTCGGACTACATCCCGCGCCACCACTTGCGCGATTTACAGTTGGCGCGGCTTCAGGCGGAACTACGACGGACTTATAACCACGTTCCTTTTTTCCGCCGCCGCCTTGACGCGATGGGCTTGCGGCCCGAGGATGTGCGATCACTCGATGATATCTCCAAGCTCCCTTTTACGGTCAAAACAGATCTGCGGGATAATTACCCTTTCGGTCTTTTTGCTAGTCCGCTCGAAGAGATAGTTCGTCTCCATGCTTCTAGTGGAACCACCGGCAAACCAATCGTGGTGGCTTACACGCAACAGGATATCCAGGTATGGACAAGTGTGATGGTGCGGACTCTGGCAGCTTGTGGGCTTGGAAAAGGCGACATTATCCAAAATGCATATGGGTACGGTCTGTTTACTGGAGGGCTCGGGGCGCATTACGGAGCTGAGGGACTCGGGGCGACGGTCATCCCGATCTCTGGAGGAAACACAGAACGCCAGATCATGGTGATGAAGGACTTCGGGGTCACCGCGATTTGTTCGACGCCGAGTTACTTCGTTCACTTGATCGAACGCGCCGAAGAAATAGGTGTGGATGTGCGGGAACTGCCACTGCGAGTGGGCGTTTTCGGCGCCGAACCGTGGACTGAGTCCATGCGGCGACATATTGAAGAAAGGAGCGACATCAAGGCCTACGACATTTACGGCCTCAGTGAAATCACAGGTCCTGGAGTAGCCAGCGAATGCCAGGCTCAGAACGGTCTGCACATTTTTGAAGATCACTTTTACCCAGAGATTATCGATCCGAAGACTGGCCGTGTCCTGCCCGATGGCGAGAGGGGTGAACTCGTGCTCACGACACTGAGCAAGCAAGCCATGCCGGTCATCCGATACCGCACCAGAGACATCACGGCGTTAATTCCAGAACCTTGCGAATGTGGGCGGACAATACGCCGGATGCAACGCATCAGCGGGCGCAGCGACGATATGTTTATTGTACGGGGCGTCAACGTTTATCCCTCGCAAGTGGAAGCCGCGCTGCTGGCAGTAGAAGGGACCCTTCCGCATTACCAGATCATACTCACCAGGGAAAAAGGCTTGGACGCGATGGAAGTTCAGGTTGAGGTGACCGCTGAGGTGTTTAGCGACAAGATCGGCGCACTGGAAGAGCTTTACAGGCGATTGGTGTGCTCACTGGAACAAACGCTCGCCCTGCGGGTTGATGTCCGTCTTGTCGAACCCCACAGCATCCAGCGAAGCGAGGGAAAAGCCAGAAGGGTAATTGACCGCAGGAATTCCATGTAAAACCGAGGCCTTCATGAAAATCCGCCAGCTATCGTTGTTCCTGGAAAACAAACCCGGTCATCTGCTGGAACCATGCCGGCTACTGGCTCGTGATGGGATAAACATCCGCACGTTATCGGTAGCCGATACGGCGCAGTACGGCATTCTTCGGCTCATTGTTTCCGATTGGGAAAGAGCGAGAGATCTACTGTCTTCTGCCGGATACGTGGTGAATGTCACCGAAGTGCTTGCGGTAGAAGTTGCAGACAGTCCCGGGGGGCTGGTAAAAATTCTCGAAGTTTTCGAAAACAGCTCAATTAACATTGAGTACATGTATGCCTTCACTTTCGGTCGTCAGGACAAAGCCGTCCTCATTTTTCGTTTCGATAGACCAGATGAAGCGATCACACAGCTTCAACAGGCTGGCCTCAATGTTATCGAAAGCGTCGAAGTATATAAATCAGGTGGTCTTTCGTGAGTCTGGCTCGCACAATCAGTGAACAGTTGCAAAGGGCAAGCTGGATCCGCCGAATGTTCGAAGAAGGCGCCCGACTCATCGCCGAACGCGGACGTGAAAACGTCTGTGACTTCACTCTGGGCAACCCGGATGTGGAGCCGCCCGAGGAAGTGATTGGCGCTTTAAGGCGGCACGCGGCTGCAAGTCCCCCGCACAGCCACGGTTACATGCCGAATGCCGGTTTTCCGGAAGTAAGGGAAGCCGTGGCGCGCCACCTGCGGCAAATAACGGCGCTGCCTTTTGCCATGGAAGATGTGATCATGACGGTTGGCTCTGCTGGAGCGACAAACGTGTTTCTCAAGGCGATCCTTGATCCCGGCGATGAAGTCATCGTGCTGATGCCCTGCTTTTCCGAATACCCCTTTTATGTCCAAAACCATGCGGGCAAAGTTGTGCAGGTAGAAACAGATGAAAACTTTCTTCCCGACACAGGTCGCATCGCACGGGCAATTACGCCGCAAACCAAAGCCATCATTCTGAATTCCCCTAATAATCCGACCGGCAGAGTTTATCCGGCTGAAATTCTCAAGCAGCTTGATGAGCTGATTAACAGTTTGGACCACCCGGTTACGGTCATTAGCGACGAGCCATACAAACCCATCGTTTTTGACGGCATCACGCCACCAGAGCCCGCGTCTATCATCCGCCGCTGCGTGGTTGCCAACTCGTGGTCCAAGGCTTATGCCATACCAGGGGAGCGCATCGGTTATTTGGCCATCTCTCCGCGCTTGCCAGAGAGGAAAGAACTGCAAAACGCCTGCACCTTCACCAACAGGATCCTCGGTTTCATCAATGCGCCTGCCATCTGGCAACGAGTGATAGCCGAAACGCTGGATGTGAAAATTGACATAAGCGGCTATCAGGAAAAGCGCGACCTCATGTACGGCGCCCTGACGCGTATCGGGTATAAGTTGATCAAGCCAGAAGGAACTTTCTACCTGTTTTCCCAAACACCCATTGCCGACGATATCGCATTTGTGCGGATGCTCCAGGCGGAAGGCATACTGGGCGTACCTGGGACAGGTTTTGGACGTCCCGGTTTTCTGCGACTTTCCCTTACCGTACCGCGTGAAACGATAGAGAGAGCCCTACCTGCTTTTCAGAGAGTTTTCGAAAAGTGCGCGAACCTGAACAAATAATTCTTCAGGGCATCACCGGCAAAAAATTTAGGGATTGAAATCTGGGGTAAGATAGTCGCAGCGTGGTTCATGTTTCCGGAAACACCAGAAAGTTTACGTAAACTTGCAGAAGATTTCCAGGCTGATCTGTCCCACCTTAAAGAGCAGACAGTTATTCCTGATTACGGCTGGTATCCTTACGACTCCATGGGGGCGCTGCCCGTACTAGCTGAGATGTTCGAGCCAGTCTACGCAGAGTTGGCCCAATCTGTCACTTCCCTGCCGGTGGTGGACATCGGTTGTGGCGACGGCGATTTAGCGATGTTTTTTGCGCGGCTCGGCTGCCAAGTTGACGCAGTTGACCATGCTGAGACCAACTTCAACCAGTTACGGGGTGCCCAAACTTTGCGCAAGATCTTATGCCTGCCGGTAGATATCCATGACCTTGATTTGAACGGATTTTTTAAACTGCCGCGCACCTATTACGGTCTTGCGCTTCTGCTCGGAGTTCTCTATCACTTGAAAAATCCTTTCTATGTCCTTGAGTCAGTGGCGAACTGCGCGGACTGGTGCGTGCTCAGCACACGCATAGCTCAGGTCACTCCCCACAGACGGACACGCATGGATGACGAGCCGCTCGCATACCTACCGGGCTCCAGAGAGATCAACAACGACCCAACCAACTTCTGGATTTTTTCTGCGCAGGGATTGCTGCGGTTAGTGGAGCGCACCGGATGGATGGTAATCAAGTGGCGCCGCCTGGGATGCACAGTGGATTCTGATCCGGTCCGCCCGGACGCCGACGAAAGGATGCTTATGCTGTTGAAGAGCCGTATCCGATACCCCGAATTACACGTTCACCCTGTTGAGGGTTGGCATAAACCAGAAAACGATGCCTACTGCTGGACTGCGAAACGCTTCACGCTGGATGTCGTCCTGCCATCTAATGAACCCGCCCGTGAGTTCGCATTGCGCTTTTTTGTGCCTGAGACCGTGCTGGCATCCGGTCCTGTTCGTATCGATTGCCGGATCGCCGGCTGGCTCGCTGGCTCCATGCACTGCCTAACTCCAGATATCACGGAATTTCGCGGGAAATTCCCCGCGCAGGTAGCTCCTGGCGAGACGCTGCGGTTGGAGTTTACCGTTGAAAGCCGGTTCCAACCCGAAACAGATATCAGGGAACTCGGCATCTGCATCCCCCTGCTTGATCCTTCGGAACGATTTTTTCACAGAATCCCCTTGAGAATTTCATAACCGGACCGCCAGCATTTCTGGCGAGCGATATAATCAGCCTCACTACAATGTAGTGAAGAGGAAAATCAAATGACAATGCTTTGCCGGGCAATATCCGTTTATTTTTTTGTAGTCTTGAGCCTAGTTTCCGGCGCAGACCTGATGCATGATGATTTTTCAAAGTTTCCCAATGGGTGGCTGACTGTACCTGTGGGCCAGCTCAACGCAGCTATCCAGGAGTACCACTACCTGGCGAACCGCGGCGTGCCTCTCGAGCCATGGGAGAATGCCTTGTGCCACATGGACGACTGGGTGGCGGGCGAGGAAGGCGGCGTGCCCTATCTTGAGCAGACACTTGTGAATGACCGGGCGCGCCAGGCCCACCCGGTTTTTGTTACAGGAGATCCGGAATGGAGTGATTACACGATATCGGTAAAGGTCAAACCGCTGCTACGAACAGAAATGGCCGGCGTGGTGTTTCGCTACCATACCAACAGGCATTACTACCTGTTTTCGTTGAGCGAAGGCCACATTGCACGCCTGGCTGTCTATCTGCCAATAGAAAAGATTTTCCGGATTTTTGATTCCCGGGAGCTCGGGCATGCCGAATTCCCCTACGACACCCGCACTTATCACACCCTCAGAGTTGAAAATGAGGGGCCACACATCCGCGCTTTCGTTGATGACAAGCTTGTAATTACTGCCGAAGATAGCGAAATTCTGAAAGGAAAAGCAGGGATCGCGGCAGACATCCCGGCCCGGTTCCAGGATTTTCGCGTGACTGTTCTAGAGGCCACACGCCGCGCCATTGAACAGCGGATACGGCAGCGCGAGAAGGAGCTGGCGGAATTGCGAGCCGCCAATCCGCAACCTAAACTTTGGAAGAAATTTTCTACGCCTGGATTCGGCGCAGGGCGCAACGTGCGGTTCGGAGATTTGGACGGGGATGGACGTCCCGAAATGCTGATCGGTCAGAATGTGAGCCGCCGGCCATACGACGCCGCGCACCTTTCCTGCCTCACGGCAGTGACCTTGGACGGTAAGATCCTGTGGCAACGAGGCAAGCCTAATCCGCGCAATGGACTCCTTACTTACGACACGCCGTTTCAAATTCATGACATCGACGGCGACGGTCGTAATGAGGTGATCCTTATAAAGGATTTCCAACTTCAGATCTGGGACGGACGAACGGGCAATCTTCTCAGGAAAGTTCCCACCCCTCAGCTCCCCGAAGCTCGGGGGCAAATTTACGAATACCTCAATGGCGACTCTATCGCCTTTGTGAACGTTTTGGGCGACAAGCGGCGTCACGAGATTCTCATCAAAGATCGCTATCAAAATTTCTGGATTTACAACAACAGACTGGAGTTGCTGTGGAAAGGACAGGGTCAAACCGGACACTATCCCTATCCTGTGGATGTAGACGGTGATGGCAGAGACGAAATTGTGATCGGCTACTCGCTTTGGGATCACAATGGCTATCAGTTATGGAGTCACGACAAGGAATTACGCGACCACGCTGATGGCGTCATGATGGCAAATCTCAGCCCAGACCCTAAACTAGAACCGCGCTATTACGCAGGGGGCAGCGATGAAGGCTTCCTTATGATCGACATCCGGGGCAACATTCTAAAGCACCTCAGAATTGGCCACGCGCAAAGCCCGGTAGCCGGCAAGTTCCGCATGGATATACCAGGTCTTCAGTTCGCCACGGTCAACTTTTGGTACAACCCCGGCATCGTCACCCTCTTCGACTGGGATGGAAATATCCTCGCACAAGCCGAGCCCATCCACTCTGGCAGTGTGATGCTGCCGGTCAACTGGCGAGGCGATGGCCAGGAGTTTATCTTGCTGTCAGGCAACACCAAGGAAGGTGGAATGATCGATGGCCATCTCCGCCGCGTGGTGATGTTTCCCAACGACGGCCACCCCGATCTGACCGCCTATGTGGCGAACATTACCGGAGACGAGCGGGACGAGGTTATCCTCTGGGACGAAAAAGAGGTTTGGATCTACACACAGGACCGGCCTTTTACCGGCAGGCGCCTTTACGCCCCGATTCGCAACCCAGACTACAATGAATCGAACTACCGCACAGCCGTGTCCTTACCGAACTGGAAGGAGCGTTAGTCTTGGGTCATCTTATGGCTGAACTCTAATCTCCCCGAGGTTATACCAACCTTCGGAGTCCATCCCAGCGATGGCCAGCTTTACCTTTGGCAGCCGCGTCACCGGATCTAATAACGCCAGACCGATCTGGTAGCTGCCTGCAGGTATGTCGGCAGGTATAAACACAGCATCGTCATAGACAATATCGCCCGGTAACCAGGAACGGATATCCGCATCCGTCTCCAAAACCACCGTTCGCGCTGCGCCCTTGAGGCGCAAAGCTAATGGATACCTTCGGTAGCAAGGGGCCACTCCTTTGTTTTCCCACCACGTGGTGAAAGCTAATTTCCCCAAAGGCTGCACTACCGACGGGTAGGTAAACTTTCGCAGAACGAAACGGTAGCCCATTTTCTTCAGCCAGCGGTTCACCTGTGGCCACCATTCCTCTGGTACAGCGGAAGACTTGTTGTTGAACGACGAAATGTGCCACTTCAGTGACTGATCGATGATGTAATCAATATCCCAGTTCTGGTTTTTCCAGTGCTGCATCACCCAGCAAGCTTCAAGGCTTACCGGCCCTTTCTGCCAGGCGTCCTGGAGGCCAAAGTTTACGATGTCCTCCGGATAAGCGTCGAACATATGACACCAGTTGTTCCCGTCCACACAGCGCATGTCCCCGAGGCAATCAGCACGCCATCCGACATTCCTTTTCGACAAAGCATACATATTCGTGCGGCGGTCAGTGGGCTGCATCATCAGAAGAGTTTTTTTGAAAGACTCCAGATAACTGTCCACCAAAACCTTCATCGTTCGATCTGACAGATTTCCAGTAAACTCACCTTCGCCCCATGCGCCGACGATGGAAACATCCACCGAATCCAGATCCGGATGGCCATCATAACGGTTACCAAGTTCCCGAACCAGCCGGGTCCAGTAACGCGCATAAAGCGGGTTTTCGGGGTCTGTTTTCCATTTGGCAGGAAGTTTTTTGGCAGACTCGTCGCCGACCAGCTGCCGGTACCAAGCAGGCACATCTTGGTCAGGCGCAAGCCCGTAGGGCGCGATCCGGAGCATGAGCGCTTGGCCGCGGTCGTGCGCGGTCTTCAGCGCCGCGTCTAGCATAGGCCAATTGTATTTACCCATTTCGGGTTCAACGAATTTCCAGTAAACACGAAAGTATGCGATCGTAGTCAACGGCTGGCCCTTGACTTCGAGTTTTCCCTTAAAAGGATAGGCAACGATGGGATAACCTTCCGTCCACTTGGTCCCCTCATTAAGAGGATCGCCATTGAAACGGTTCAGTGTGGTAAATCCTATGCCGGGATTGATCAGGACATCGTCGATTTCTTTCGGTCGGACGATCCTGATATTCTGTGCTATAAGGTTGGCAGTCAGTAGAAAAGCAGCAAGGTAAGCTCTGCGCATATAGTAGATTAGTTTACTCCGGCTGCCAGGAGTCGGTCGAGAGATAAGCTACTTGCGAGGTGGGTCGTGAGACGTTATATAGCGGCGACAATGATTGCATTGGCATTTGCAATAAGTGCCCTGGCACAGGATGAAGTCCTTTATCCCGGTCCCTCCCAGATACCGGAATGGGCAAAGCAAGGCAAATTCCGCTTTGCGCGTCTGGATGGCGGACCAATTGAGGTCTTGAAGACGGCGCGCTCGTCTTGGGGCAGGCTCTTCACCGAGAAGGAAAGAGGGGTTCTTGGAAATCTCTACACAAAACACAGTGACCGGATGATCAGCAGACTCCTTGAGGCCAACCTGAACTGGGTATGGATCACGTGGAGCGTCGGTTATTCCTGGAAGGACGAAGAAACACAGCGGGAACAATGCAAGCTCATGATCCAGAAGCTGCATGCAAAAAAAATGCGCGTAACCGCCTACCTGTGTGCTGTAAGCATGTTCTGGGAGAGCATGTTTCGCGACGAGCCGCGCTCGGTGCGCTGGTTGGCTTTTGACCCGGATGGAGTTCCATACCGGTATTCGGGCGGCCGCGATCCGATGCGTTTCATTGCTGATGTATCAAACCCTGAGTGGCTGGAATACGTGAAACGGAGGATTGCCGCTGCGATCGACGCAGGAGTGGATGCCATTTTCCTGGATAACACCGCGTCCTGGAGTACCAGCGAGGCTATTGAGAACTTCATCGCTAAACTGCGCAGGTACGTCCGCGAAGACAGAAGATCGGGGGTATTGTTTTTAACCAATTACGGGCTGAAACCCGAACGGGCGGTTTTAAATCGGAACATGGAGGTGGTTTTCGCCGAGTACTGGCGCGAACCGGGGGTTTGGGAGGATGAATGGGACGCCAGTAATATCCGGCGTTTCCGATATGTGCGGGGCATCGTCCCGGAGTGGAAGCCAATGATCTCCGAGTATTCCAATTTCCATTCCGGCAACCGATCCACAGGCTTTTTGAGCCCTCGCTCGGTAAAACTGGCCATCGCCGAAGCAGCATCCTTCCGCTCAGGATATGCCTGGGACATGGAAGGCCCTTTTGACGAGCGCCTGATGTCAGGGGATCCCTTAGCCCTGGAGACCTGGAAGGCCATCGGAGCCTACAACGGCTTTTTGCGCGACCACGAGGACTTATATGTGGATGCCCGGGACGTCACCCCGATAGCCGTTCTGCTTTCACCAAAGTTGCGGCGGAAATCGCTTATTACTTTCGGCTGGGAAAGGGAGGATTCGGGGTTATTCGATGCTCTTTCAAAGGCAAGCATTTTGTATAAAATACTGCTGGTTTCCGAGCTCAAAGAAAAGGATCTTGATAGCTGCGCAGGCGTTGTTGTCCCGGATTTTGTGGAGGTTCCCCCTACGGTGGAACGTATGCTGGAACGGTACAAGCAGCATGGCGGAAAGGTATGCGAAGCATCCGGCCCGGATGACGTGGCAAAGGTCCGAGCACTTGCCCCGGACGCGGTCTCGGTTTCGGTCGAAGGCGCTCCGCACTTGATCGCCAACATCACGCGACGGGGAGGAAACGGGCGGCTGCTCGTACATCTTTTAAATTACGATTTTTCACCCGCCACATCTGTACGCGTACGAGTACACATGGGTAAGGAACCGGGGGGGCAAGTGCGGCTGATTACTCCGGATGCCCAGACCAAGGGGCTCACTACCGTCCGCCGCACACAATCCACAGTCGAGGTTGTTCTGGATAGCCTGGAGACTTACGGGGTGCTGGCGATCGACTAGGCTTTGTGGCCACCTGTTGTACTTACCCCCTTATAGGAGTATGCTCGGTTCGAATGCGATTTAGAGGCGGGGGGCCACATGTTCCGATCGTTCTCAGGCTTTAAGGCTCGCTACCATTACCTAACCCTGCTGGCGGTGGCAGAGTTTGATGAATGGAAAGTTCTTGTCTATGGTCGCGACGTGACCATCCATGGTCGCCGTCAGTTTGGAGAGGCGAAAGCAAAAGAGCACGCACTCGCGATTGCGAGAAGTTATATCCACAAAAAAAAGCAGGAGACCCTTCCAGAACTGCCGGATCCAGAGTGGGTATCAACCGGGCCGGATGATTGGTTGGCTTTTAGCGAGTGAACGCGCCGACCGTGTTTTTCCGGCCCATTTGCGCCAAAGGGAATCTAAGCGCCAATTCCAGGCGATCTGAGCAAGGCCCGGCCTTCCTTTTGTTTGTCCCCTGTCACTTCTATGCGAAGACAAGACCCGTTGCGTTAACTTAAAGGGAGCGGCGCAGCATTCACGCATTTATCTAACGATGGAACTCGTCCAGTACTGGGTTCAACACTATGGTTATGCAGGCATTTTCTCCCTTATGGCATTGGGAATCGTCGGGCTTCCTGTGCCTGATGAGACTCTGCTTGCGCTGGCCGGGTACTTGGTCTACCGGGGCGACCTTTGTGCCATCCCTACAGCTCTGGCTGCGATACTGGGAGCGACATGCGGCATCACGGTGAGTTATGTTTTGGGGCTCACCACGGGTTATTACGTTTTGGACCGATTCGGCAAATTTGTGCACATTACGCCTCAAAAATTGGACCATGTGCATCTGTGGCTGCGTAGGTTTGGCGGGCTTATGCTTACCTTCGGCTACTACTTCCCTGGGTTACGGCATCTCACAGCTTACGTGGCTGGCGCTTCAAGGCTTGAGTACCTGGTGTTTGCCGCCTTCGCTTACTCTGGCGCCTTATTATGGACGCTAACTTTCATCGCCTTTGGGTATTATCTTGGTGAACGCTGGCACGATGGGATAAGCCGAATTCAGAGCGTGGTGCTTATATGCTGCCTGATAGCTCTGACTGTAATGTTTGTGTGGATACGCACTCAACACAGAAACCGGAAAAAATGAGGGCCATCATGCTAAATTGAAATCTCCGCCAGTGACATTACGCAAAATAGCTCGAGTAGGATCTGGATTCGTTTTGTTGGCCGCAGGTTTCATTATGGCTCTTCCAGGGGTGCCCGGCCCCGGCATCGCAGTGATGATTCTGGGCCTAGCCATTCTGAGCGATCACTTTCATTGGGCGCGCCGGCTTCTCGACTGGGCTAAGCGTAAAGCCACGGAAACTCGCGCTCGGATCCGGCGATAAGTTCCTGGTTATTCCAGCCGGTGACTGACGTGTCCAAGCGCAGCGTGCATCACTACCAGGCCTTTTTCCCAGGCGGAAAGGCGTACCTTCTTACCGAAGACGTCGTAGCCGGAGCTTTCAATCCTCTCCAACAACCGGCGGTAAATCTCAATCAGCGCCCACAAGCAAGAACGGGTTCGGGAAGGAACCATTCGGATCAACGGTCTGGATTCCTCGTAGTACGTTTTCGCCCGCTCCCCCTCAAACTGTAGAAGTTGAAGCACTTCATGGGTTCGCCTAGTTTCAAGCAGGTCCGAGACGTTGACCTGAAATTTCTTCAGGTCTTCCGCAGGCAGGTAGATACGACCTCGCTCGGCATCTTCCCGAACGTCGCGTAGAATATTGGTAAGCTGAAAAGCTACACCGCATTTCTCAGCCAGGATGAGCGCCTCCGGAGACTCAAATCCCAGGATATGAATGAGGGACAGTCCCACTATAGATGCTACCTGGTAACAATAATGGTAGAGCTCTTCGAAAGTTTCGAACCGTTTCCTGTCCAAATCCGAAGAGACCCCGTCGATCATCTCATAGAAATATTGGTGAGGAATGCCGTATTCATTCACTGTGGCATGGAAGGCGGGCCAAACAAGATGTGGCCCGTAGTTGCCGGCCAACGCCTCCGTCAATCCCGTACGCCACTCAGCAATCTTCGCTGCCGCTTCCTCGCTGCCGTCGTGGGGCTCGTCGCTCAGGTCGTCACAGTAACGCATAAAGGCATACAGCGCGCACATGGCATCACGCTCGGCTTTAGGGAGTAGTACGAAAGAATAGTAAAAGTTGCGCGCCCGGCTCCTAGCCACGCGGCGGCAGTATGCATAAGATTGTTCGAGGGTGGATGTCATACTGTCCTCCGGAGGGCAACACGCGTCACGGTGCCGGCAAGCAACCAAAACCGTTCCAACCTGGAAATGGAGGGGCGGCGAGCAAAAACATCGTAGCCCTGGCGTTCGATTTTGTCCAAAATCCGCATACCTCCGCGGCTGAACAGTTCAATATCCACCGCTAGCCTGCGGTTAACCATTTGAGCCAAGGGCAATCCCTGATGGAACAACCTGCGCGCAACTTCCACAGCTTCTTGAAGAGCCATACGGAAATTCGCCGTGGCGCGCTTTTGCAACACTTCGTCCACCGAGCTTCCGTGCCGCTCCAGCAGTTCCCTGGGAAGGTAAACACGATCTTTATCAAGATCCACGGAAATATCCTGCCAGTGATTGGCCAGTTGGAGCGCTGTGCACGTGGCATCAGAAAGATTCTGTCTCGGCTCGTCTGAATAGCCGCACAGAGAAAGAACGAGTCTGCCTACAGGATTAGCGGAATACCGGCAGTACTCGAATAGCTGAGTCCACGTATCGTAGCGTTTCACCTTCTGGTCCTGGACGAAGGCCTGGATAAGGTCGTGAAACGGCTGAGATGGGAGGGCGTGGCGGCGCACAGTCTCCCGTAATGCAAGGTAAACAGGGTGTGTCGCCTGTCCCCGGTACATGGCGTCCAATTGCTCTTTCCACCAGGCGAGCAGGCTCAGGCTCTCGGCAGGGTTGCCAATTTCATCTCCCAGGTCATCTGCCCACCGGCAAAATGCGTAGACATTGAAGAAGTCTTGATGAAGCCGGCGGGGCAGCAACACGCTGACTACATGAAAATTCTCGTAGTGTGTTGTAGCCAGCCACTTGCAGTAAGCTAAGGCCCCTTCGAGGTCATAAGAACGGACTAAAGCTTCCGGCGAGCGGACAAACTCCCGTGGCAAAAGAAAAGGCGGAACAGCGCGACCGGATAGGAGCGGCTGGTCCATAAGGAAAAACCCGCTTAAGGAATAATCGCTGTTTTGAGGTGGCCGTTGTGACTTGTTAAGTAGCGCATCACGTCCAAGAGATTGGAGAGAGGTTCCTCCCCTTTCACAAACTCATGCGCGGTGATGTCTCCCCGGCTGATCAAGTCAAGCGCTTTGCGGATATGTGCGGGCGTATGGTGAAAACTCGCCTTGCAGGTGATCTCCGAATAGTGCAGCAGTGACGTATCCAGAGTAATCCTGCTGTCGTTAGGGCAGCCCCCGAAAAAGTTGACAGTGCCGCCGCGCCGCACCATTTGGGTGGCCATCTCCCATGCCGAAGGGTGTCCGACAGCTTCTATAGCCACGTCAGCGCCGCGCCCGTGAGTCAGATCCCGGACAGCACGGATCGGATCAGCAGTCTCGCTGGTTGAGATGACCTCATCGGCGCCAAGCCGTGCCGCCCTCTCCAACTGCGTCAGGCGACGTCCAAGAGCAATCACCCTGACTCCGTGGATGTGAGCCAGCCGGACAAACATCAGGCCGATGGGACCCAGCCCGATGACGACCGCCGTGTCGCCGCTGCGGGCGCCGGTTTCCTTCAAGCCGCGGAGCACGCACGCCAGCGGCTCCGTCAGTGCGGCATCTTTGTACTCGATATGATCGGGGATCTCGTGCATATTTCGCTCGACGATCCTGGCAGGAATACGGATAAACTCTGCGTACGCCCCGTTGTTAAAGAGAAGGTCTTCGCATAGATTTTCAGCTCCGCGCCGACAGTAGTAGCAATGCCCGCAAGGAGCAGAATTGGCGGCCACGACACGTTGCCCCACCCGGAATTTTGTTATCCCTTCCCCTATTGCCACAATATCACCCGCTAGTTCATGCCCGAACACAGCGGGAGGAACAATCATGCGCGCATGGTAGCCGCGTAGAAATACCTTCACGTCGGTGCCGCAGGTCAGAGCAGCTCTTACTCGAACAAGTACATCACCTTTTCCAATTAACGGTACGGCTACTGGCTCTATCCGTAGCTGCTCCTTACCATAGAGCACGGCAGCCATCATTTCTGTTTTCACTGGGACCACCTTTGCGGTTGAACAATAATTTTCAACGATTCTTCGCCTGGATGCAATGCCATCTGAAAGCCTTTGACAATTTCGTCCAAAGGCAATCGGTGGGAAATGAGTTCCTCCACCGGCAAATCCCCACTAAAAACCAGTCTGGCAGATTCTCTCTGTAGATCGACTGAGGCACTGTAGGATCCCATGATCGCTCTTTCCCCTACACAGATATCTGCGCCTGAAAACTCAATTTTCTCCTGATTCGAAGTCTGAGCAAAGAGGAGAATTCGCCCCCCCGGACGGGAGTACCGGATGGCGTCTTCTGCAATAGCTGGAGCTGAAGCTGCCACGATGACCAGATCGGCCCCCCTGCCCTCACTAAGAGCCCGTATGGCCGGCGCAATATCCGCATCTCTAGGATCCCAAACAGATTGTGCGCCGAAACGGAGCGCAAGAGCCCGCCTCCGGGCTATTCCGTCGATCGCCACCACGCGCGCCCTATACCTGCTGGCAAGCGCTGTGAACAGCAGGCCGATGGGGCCTTGGCCTAAGATTACCACCAGTTCATCGGCCTGGGGTTGCACTTGCAAGATCGCTTTCAAGCAAGTGTTTACTGGTTCAACGAAACTGGCTTGGTCAAAAGAAACTCCATCCGGAATCTTTTCGACTCCTCTTTCGACAATCCAGTCCATCACACGTACAAACTGTGAAAAACCCCCGCCCGCGGGCTCAAATCCCGCAGTTACTCCCACTTTCTTATAAGTTTCACATTGGGCGTATAAGCCCCGGCGACAGTAAAAGCAGTTTCGGCATGGAATGTGGTGAAAAATCACCACACGGTCACCTGGCAGGAACTTGGTTACGCCGGCGCCCACACGAACCACTACACCAGCTGTTTCGTGTCCAAAAATTCGTGGGGGAGGCAGAAGGTTATGTTCGATCTTCTTCAGGTCGGTGTGGCAGATGCCGCAGCTCTCCACCCTGACCAGCATTTCACCCGGTCCTACTTCCGGCACTGCGATTTCTTCCACAACAATTCTGCTGTTCCCTCGATAAACTGCAGCCCACATACGTGCAGGGGCTTCCCAATCAGAATTGACACTCCGCAAGAAAATCTCCTATCGCTTGCGCAACCCTACGGCTCCGGCGGTACATGGTACAGAGCTCTGGCGCCATCCGCAGCGGATTCCGAACGGCTTGAACCAAAATCCGCGCCACACTAAGACCTCCCTGGCCATTTCGTGCAGCGTTGTAATCCAATAACAATTCTTCATCTGCCTGATCCGCGACCGCTCGCACACAAAACAGAGGCACACCCCACTTGAGAGCCCAGGCTGCAATAGCTGAAGTTTCCATCTCAACCACTCTTGCTCCCAGAGCATGCAGCCGTCTTTTTTCCAAAACACTCGTTACTACCGAGTCAGTCGAGACGAGTAATCCTGAGGCATAAGGACGCCCGCATACCGGGACATAACACGGGTATCGCCGGCCATTATCCATAGCCAAAATCTCGTTAGCCACAAAGATCTCTCCAGCGGTGAGGGTGGGATCAAGCCCGCCACACGACCCGGTACTCACAATAGCATCAAACTTGTGACGCGTTCCTGCCACCATCGCAGCAAAATCCGCCAGCCTTTGGCCAGCCCCGGAAGCGACCAGACAATACCGGTTTCCTCTCCACACCGTCTCACAGGCAAACCCCAAGCCCCACTTCAGCTTGACCGGCCTGCCTAGACGCTTCAACAAACCAGCGAACTCGCGCCTCTCAGAAGCAATTACGAGTATCCTTCGCACCGCAACAGTATCCGTTCTCCCGGAACCATTCCACTGCCCGGCGTAAGGCGCCTTCCACCGGACCTGGAGCAAAACCCAATTCTCGGCTGGCCTTCTCATGCGAAACGAACATCTTCTTTGCAGCCATCCGGACCGCATCCAGCGGCACACGAGGCGGCCTTTCAGTGAGGCGCGCCCAGCCAGTACTGAAAACTGCGGCGGCATACGCCACGCCATAAGGGATTTTGAATGCTGGAGCCCTGATGCCGCTTAAGCTTTCCAACAACTGAAAGATTTCCTGCAAGGTCAAATTCCTACAGCCCAAAATGTACCTTTCCCCGACCCGGCCTCTCTCGCAAGCCAGCCAATGGCCTTCCGCCACATCTCTGACGTCCACGAGGTTTAAGCCTGTGTCCAGATAGGCGGGCATGCAGCCACGCAAAAAATCCACCACGATCCTCCCTGTGGGCGTAGGCTTAAAATCGTGATCGCCGACCGGGGCCGTAGGATTTACGATCACCACAGGGAAGCCTGATTCCGCAAATTGTAACGCTACTTGCTCGGCCAGGAACTTTGACCGTTTATAAGCGCCCGTCATATCCCGGAGCGCCACCGGCGTCTGTTCGGTCCCTACTGCGTCCTTGGGGAACCCAATGCAGCCCACAGTGCTGGTATAGACAAAGCGCTCTACACCTGCTTTACGCGCCGCCAGCAACATATTTCTGGTCCCCTCAACGTTCGATTGATATAGTTCTTCTGGAACATTCGCCCACAACCGATAATCGGCTGCTACGTGGAAGACCAGGCCGCACCCACTAACAGCACGCTCAAGTGATGCCGGATCCCGGAGATCGCCAAACACCGTCTCGGCGTCCATTTCGCGCAAACGGCTGGACGGTCGCACAAGTGCACGCACAGGAAGTCCCTTTGCCAGGAGCGTCCTCGCAACGTGCCAGCCAACAAAACCTGTGGCGCCAGTAACTAGAGCAGGTTTCACGTTCTCGACTTACTGAAATACCCAACTAAGTAACCGGAGGGCGTCTCCGGGCTTCGCGTTAATACCGAGTGCTGCGGATGGTTCAAACCCGCAGTGCACCATGCAATGCTCGCATCGGGGATCATTACCGCGCCCATAGCGCTCCCACGGAGTCTTGGTCATAAGCTCCTCAAACGTCTCATAATGCGCGTCAGTAATCAGGTAGCACGGGGCTTTCCAGCCAAGTACGTTGTAAGTGGGGTTGCCCCATGCGGTGCATGGCAGATCTCGCCGTCCCTGAAGAAAATCAAGGTACGCGGGTGTGCTGTTGAGGCGGAAACGTTTGGCTAGCCTATCGATATTCTTGAATTTCTCCTGTATGTCCTCTCGGGTCATGAAAATTTCCCGATCGTCTACCGAAGAGTACCCATATGCGGGCGAAAGTAAATAACCGTCCACATTAAACTGATCCAGATACTCAAATAAAGCTTCGATTTCCGCCATGTCGGTCTGGTAGTAAATCGTGGTGTTCGTGCAGACCTTAAAGCCTGCCTGTTTTGCCGCTTTAATGGCAGCGATGGCCTCGCGGAATACCCCTTCTCTTTCAACTATAGCATCGTGCGTTTTTTCTAGACCGTCCAGGTGGATGTTGATAAACAACCTGCTGTCAGGGGTAAACTCAGGAAGTTTTTTGCGCACCAGTAGCCCGTTGGTGCAAAGGTAGATGTGCTTGCCACGGGCCAAAATTTCCCCGGTTAGTTCGGCAATTTGGGGATAAAGCATCGGTTCCCCGCCGCAGATGGAAACAATCGGAGCCCCGCATTCATCTACGGCAGCTAAACATTTTTCTAAGGGCACCTTTTGTGTAATGGTCGTCTCATATTCACGGATACGCCCGCAACCCGCGCAGCTCAAGTTACAGGCGTGTAACGGCTCGAGCATCAACACCAGTGGGAACCTTTTGTTGATCATTGGATGAGCAATACTTGCCCGCGATCCGCGATGAACGATGCGAAATGGGTTGGAAACATCGTTCTGCGCGCCCAGGTTCTTTTGCCATTCAGGCCGTGGCCGAAATTTGTTTCTCAGTATGTAGCCCGCCATCCCCGCCGTTAAAGATAATGGGAATCTCATACTTCTGCCCTCTCCGCAGGTTGACAAGTCACTTCCGGGTGCAAAGCTTTGAAGTAAAAAATACGTTCGCGCGCCTCGAATAGTTTTAAAGCAGCGCCGGCCGTAAGTTCACTGTTCCCAAAGCCATCAGGGGACCGCCAGGCAAGAAAGGCGGTTTTCTCCACTGTGGTGAACTTCTCCGCCAACGTGACCAGACTCGCATCTGTGCGCATACATGGCTTCATGAGGCGCCAATAGTCTGAACCATCCCACCGAAGCTTGTTAATTCGCCGGGCAAAACGAACCGCACGTCTTCTTCTTTCAATCGAATTTCCTCTACCTCACCGAAGCCGTACTTTTTCAAAAAGCCGATCAACTCTTGGACAAGGTGCTCTGGAGCCGAAGCTCCAGCAGTCACTGCCACCGTGCGCACCGGCGCCAGCCACGCGAGGTTGACCTCGGAAGCATCGTCGATGAGGTGAGCAGGGACTCCTTGATTCTCAGAGACTTCGACCAGCCGTTTCGAATTGGAACTGTTTTTGGATCCCACCACAAGCAGCAGTTCGCACATCGGAGCAACGGCCTTCACAGCCGCCTGTCGGTTCTCCGTCGCGTAGCAAATGTCTTGAGCTGGGGGGCCTTGAATGGAAGGGAATCTTTCTTTCAGCCTCTGTATGATCCCTTTGGTTTCATCCAGGCTCAAAGTTGTTTGCGTGAGATAACACACCTTTTCCGGGTCAGGAACTTCCAGCTTCTCTACGTCCTCAACAGTCTCCACCACAACAGAGGACTCAGGAGCTTCCCCCAGGGTGCCAATCACCTCGTCATGGTCCTTGTGGCCGATGAGGATAATACGATATCCGCGGCGGGCGAACTTCAGAGCTTCTAGATGCACCTTGGTCACCAGCGGGCATGTGGCGTCGATGACTTTTAGACGGCGCTCAGCGGCAATGTGCCGGACTTGTGGAGCAATACCATGAGCGCTGAAAATTACCCGCCCCCCTTTGGGAACCTCATCGACCTCATCAACAAACACCGCGCCATGGGCACGCAATTCGTCCACAGCATGACGGTTATGCACAATCTCTTTGCGTACATAGACGGGAGGCCCATAGAGATCCAGGGCAATCCTTACGGTGTCGATAGCCCGGACCACCCCCGCACAAAATCCGCGAGGCGTTAACAGGAGGATCTTTTTTTGTGGCGTGAAATTCTTGCCCATCCCATCAGCAAAGACCATGCAAAGTTCCTATTATAGCAATCAGCTCCGAGAAACGACCCGACATAACAGAAACAGCCTGCCAGGATTGTTTCCTCCCCAACACCGATACTAAACGCTTTTTAGCAGCGATGCAAATCAGTTGCAATAAGGCGCCAGCTCTGCCTGAGCTACACTACCTTCATGGGCTGGTGGGATAGTTTTGAAGCCTCACCCGGTCTCTTAATCCACATGGCGGTAACGCGCAGGGGTATGCGCCGCCTCGCGCTCCAGATTTCTCCCGAGCAATTTCAGTTAGCGCTCGGCCGCATCAACAGTGAGCCGTGCTGGCAAAGAGAACATCATCCGCTTCTCAAAGAAGCCAGGCGCCAGGTCATGAGTTATTTTTCCGGCCAACTAAAGACGTTTGATCTGCCACTGGATCTTCAGGGTTCGCCTTTTCAGCTAAAAGTGTGGGAGGCTCTGCTGCACATTCCCTACGGTTCATGCTGGAGTTACGCAGATGTAGCTTCGTATATCGGAGCCCCCAGGGCATACAGGGCGGTCGGCTCCGCAAATCGTGCAAATCCCATAGCGATCATCGTGCCATGTCATCGCGTGATCTCTGCCAACGGGCAGCTTGGTGGATACTTGGCAGGACTTGAAATGAAACGGAAACTACTTACCCTTGAAGCCGCTCTCTGAAATGCGCTGCTTGATATAGCCCACAAGCTTCTCGCTCTCAAGCACTTCCATCTCAATGCGGAGAAAAAGGAACTTGAGTGGGGCCACTTGTTGCTCAGTCCCGCATGGCAGGTTCATCAGATCTTTCTCGGTAGTCAGCAACGCTTCAGCCCCAAGCGTTTTGGCCTCTTCCGCCATGTGGTTCAATTCAGACTGGCTGTAGCGGTGGTGGTCAGGAAAAGACCAGCGGCGAACAGGGCGGCACCCCAGTTCTTCCAAGGTTTGCCAAAAAGATCCGGGTGTCCCCAATCCGCAGAAGGCCACAACTTTTACAAAACTTAACGCACGTACATCCCACCGTTTCCCAGTGGCCGTTTCCAGCCAGAATTTAGGAACTACACGGGCAAGGAAAAACGGCGCCGAACAATTGTACTCTCGAACCTTCGCAATGATTCCATCAACAGGCCGGCCCCCTCCAGCTCTAGTGATAACAAACGCGTTAGCGCGGGCAAGAGCCTGGAGAGGCTCACGCAGCCGGCCCAAAGGGAAGAGGTTGCCGCCACCGAATGGATCCAATGCATCCAGGAGCACAATGTCTAGTTGGCGTTCCAGCCTGCGATGTTGAAAGCCGTCATCCAACAGGAACACCGTGGGGTGAAAATGCTCCTCGATAAGCCGCCCGGCAGCAACGCGGTCGGCGCCTATGCCAACTGGGCACAAGACAGAGCGAATAAATATCTGTGCTTCATCGCCGGTCTCTCTAACAGATCTGCTCTCGCCTGGCGCCACTATTACCGGCCGTTTGCGTTCAAGGCGGCGATATCCGCGGGTCAATATTGCAGGTTCAAAACCAGCCGACTTTAATTCCTTCGCCATCCACAATGTAAAGGGGGTCTTTCCGCTGCCCCCCATCGTTAAGTTCCCCACACTGATGACGAACGTATTGAGCCGTTCGCAGTGTCTACTGTCCAGGGCCGCTTTCAACCGGCCCCCTATTCTCCATGTCCGCGCCAGCAGCCGGTAAATAAGTCGCAGCGGAAACACACGGGGTACGCTAGGAAAGGAGACTGAATACAAGCTGGAAATCTCCTTTAGAGCAATTGCAGTCGCTCCCTTGCGCGTTTGCGCCAAACTCAATGCCTTTTGTCCCAAAGCCCCGCGCAATTGCTCATCATCCAGCAAAACAGTCACCGCTCCAGCAAGTTCATCTGGCCCCTGAATTGGCACGCAGGCTCCGTTTTGACGAAACTCAGAACCAATTTCAGGAAAATTTTCCATGTGAGGTCCAATTATGATTGCCCGCGCAAAAAAAGCCGGCTCTAGGATGTTATGCCCGCCTCGACGCGCCAGAGTGCCGCCCACGAACACCACGTCTCCTAAGCGAAACAGCCCAGTCAGTTCACCGATAGAATCCAGTAAGAGAATTCCTGGGAGCGAGAAGGTCCGCGTAAAATTTCCCAGCTCCGAGCGTCGAACGAAGTTCACACCTGCCTGAGCAAGCTTGCGGGCCACTTCGTCGAAACGTTCCGGCTTGCGTGGCGCCAGAATCAAAAGCAAGTCAGGTACCCGGCCAGCTAGTTGACGGAAAACACGGATCACAACATCGTCTTCATCCACATCTCCGGGCTCAGCCGGGGGCATGGTGCTCGCGGCGATCCAAACTGCCCGAGGCTTATAGCGCCGTATGAAGTCCACAACCGGTTCAGACGGCGGAACAGAGTCCGGATCAAAGTCATACTTCAGATTGCCGGCAAGCCGCACCGTAGCTGTCGGCGCACCTAGTTCCAGATACCTGCGACGGCTCACCTCCGTCTGAGCGAGAATCCAGTGAGGTTCACGGAGAACCGCCTGGAAAAGCCAGCGGAACCTCCGATAGCGAGGGAATGCGTTATCTGAAATGCGCGCATTGACAACCAGCAGTCCGCAACCGGCGCGTCTGGCTTCACGGAAAAGGTTAGGCCATATTTCGGTTTCAACCGCTACCACGACCGAGGGACGCACAGCACGGAGCACTCTGCGTATGGCAAAACAATAATCGATGGGGGCGTAGAAGATACCGTTCACCACGGAAGCCAGTCGCTGTTGGGCCAGAGTTCTACCCGCCACAGTTGACGTGGAAATATATAGAGGGACAGAGGGCATTTCTCTGCGCAGTTGCCGCAGCAGCCCGACTGCGGAGAGCACTTCACCCACAGAAACCGCATGCAACCAGATACCTCCGGGGATAGTCTCATCCTGTGAAAATGCCAGCAGACCAAAACGCTCGGCAAGATGGTGAAAGTATCGCTTGTCCCTGATTCCTCTTAAAAGCAAGTACAGTAGGATGAAAGGGAAAGTAACAAGCTGCAGGCCGCGATAGAGGAAGTAAATGAGCCGAACATCCAAGCGTTTTTTTCTTCTCCTGATGAGTATAACGGCGGCTTGGGGAGCGGACAAGACTCAAGGGGGGAAGTTCGATCCCGGCCCGCTAAGCTCCTTCACAGCCCGTCAGACCATATCAAACTTTACCATCGGCGCAAAAGTGTTTGTCACTGACGAACAAGCGCGACGAGCATTCGGCAAGCTGAACCCCTACAGGTTCGGCGTCTTACCGATTCTGGTCATCATGCAAAACGACAGGCAAGGCTCCGTTTCTTTGGAACACTTACGGGTGGAGTACATCACCGCTGACCGCGAGCGGATCGAAGCAACTCCCGCTCAGGAGGTCAAATACATCACTGGACCTGAAAAACCCAAACTGATCACTGGGCCCATTCCACGGGGCCCAGGTGTGAGCAGGAAAAAGAACCCACTCGCAGCCTGGGAAATCGAAGGACGGTCATTTGCCGCCAAAATGTTACCACCAAGCCAGGCTGCCAGCGGCTTTTTCTACTTCCAGGCAACGCACAACCCGCGCGCCAGCTTGTATGTCAGGGGGATCCGCGATGCATCATCGGGAAGTGAACTTTTTTACTTCGAAATTCCTCTGGACAAGGCAAGCGACTGAGAACTAGGGCACTATGATTCCCAGCCAGTAAACCGCGACTTGTATACAGGAGCAAATATGTCGTGTCTTAGCCGTCGCAAATTCTTTAGCGCTACCGGATCTTCGCTTGCCGCAACAGCCCTGGTACAGCCTCCCCTTAAGGGCAGTCTGGACCCCTTTGTGGCACCTCTGGCTGCCTCCATTGATTTTCGGTATTCCCCACTTTCCTGGCAAACGGCCTATTGCTTTCCGGACGATCCTTACAAGAGCCTGGTCGGAGAACGCGGCGAATTACGCTATGGTCACCCTGGCCGCGGCAAGGCCATTGATTACTTTCCAACCGTTGTGGAGTTCAGCCTGGCTGGAATGGAAGCAGACCGTGTGATTTCCCAACGGCTGGAGTCGCCTGGTATCCCAATTGTCTATACCCAGATCGAAAGGCCCACAGTCACGCTGCAACTGATCACGTTCGCCACCAATAGAAAAGATGAGGGCCGGGTGGATAACGTCGTAGTTGCGGTGCGCCCGAAAACAAAATCTCCCATTCACCATCAGATACTGGTCCGGATCACGACTAGAACGGACCTGAGTGTCCGGCCCTCGGGTTTTGCCGGGCTGGTGCACAAGAATGATCGGTTATTTATGGCTGCCAGCATCCCTTTGAGTGCGCGTGACACAGGCGCGGGTTATGTTCTTGCGTCTCCGGACGCCGTGGCGTACGCGGCACAACCGGCGTTAGGCTTTTTCCGCTTTCCGCAAGAAGGCCAGGACTTCGAGCGGATTGCCGCCGGGCTTCAACAACCTTACTTGTTGCTTTCGGAGACAAGAACTTTCTGGCAAAATTGGTCGCCCTTTGGCGGAGACATAAACTGGCGGTTGCCGGAAAAACTCCATGAATTTCTGATCGCCTCCGCGCGGAACATTCTTCAGGCAAGGGAGCTCACGGACGGAAAACTGACCTTCAAGGTCGGTCCGACGGTGTACCGCGGTTTGTGGGTCGTGGATGGCCACTTTATTCTGGAAGCAGCTCGGTATCTGGGTTACGATGTCGAAGCACAGCAGGGACTGGAGACAATCTGGTCAACCCAGGAAGCTGGCGGAGGGATATTTGCCGGGGGCGGGCAAGAACACTGGAAAGACACCGGTATCGCCATGTTTTCCCTGGTCCGCCAGGCAGAGCTCGGCCAAAACTGGGACTATTTCCTCAAAATGCGCCCCCATGTTTTACGGGCGGTTGAGTTTCTTCGCAGCCTTCGCGCACGAGCCCAGCAAGAAGGAAGCGCCAACGGCAGATACGGACTGCTTGCGCAAGGCTTTGGCGACGGAGGCTTGAGCGGCATCCGTTCAGAATTTACAAATACGCTGTGGGTGCTGGCCGGCTTGCGAGCCACAGTCGGAGCCGCCCGAAAACTGGGGTTGTCAGAATTCGAACAAACCAGGAGCTTTTTCGAGGAACTCCGGGGGGCTTTTTTCACCGCAGCCAGGCAAGAGATGCGCAAGCACCCCGCGGGCTTCTCCTACCTACCAATGCTTATGGCCGAGGACCCTCAATGGAAGGCGGCCGAGGAATGGAACAAGCCGCGCCCTCAAAGTGGCCAGTGGGCATTGTCACATGCCATTTATCCTGGACTGCTTTTCGAAAAGGACGATCCGGTTGTCACCGGCCATATTCGGCTGATGCAAGCTTGCACCCAAGAGGATGTGCCTGCTGAGACGGGCTGGATTCACCACGGCGGTCTCTGGACATATAATGCGCCCTTCGTTGCTCACGTGTACCTTTGGGCGGGACTGAAGGATTGGGCACGGCCAGCTTTCACCGGTTTTCTCAATCACGCCAGCCCGCTATATTGCTGGAGGGAGGAACAACCTCTGCGCGGATCCTTGACAGCCGGTTATGTTGGAGATATGCCCCACAACTGGGCCAGCGCCGAGTGCATCCTCTACCTCCGCCACATGCTCGCGTTCGAAGATGGGAACTCGTTGCGGCTTCTCGAAGGTATAAGCGAGCAGGAACTGGCAGCCAACCAGCCTCTGGTCCTGGCCCACTCACCCACGCGTTTCGGGCGCCTAGACCTCACAGTGGAACCAGAGGATGAAGGACGCCGCTGGCGGCTCCATTTTCAGCGCGGCAAAGGTCCCCTTCCAAGCTCAGTAACTGTACCTGAGCGCCTGGGGTCGTACTTGCGTTTTGAAAAGTCCGGTGCGGCGGTCATAGGGCGCCAGGGAAACTCTATCCAGATTTCGCCTGAAAAGAACGATTTCTCGATTACCTGGACCCGCAAATAGCTTTACTTTGGCAACAGTTCCATCACGGCTGCGGTCATCGCTATGACCCCGTTTTCGAGCGTCGGGTCCTGAGCCGGCCAGAATAAAGGCGAGTGCAACGACGGCAGAGGCATCCCCATCGACATGGCTGCCAAAATTCGCTGCTTGTCAACGGCCCCGATGCGGATCAGGAAACTTGGAATTCTCGGCTCGACAAGCCCATAACGGGAAAAATCTTCTCCCCCCATTTCCGGATCCCTGGACACGACGTTTTCGTCGCCGAATAATCTTTTCCACACCGGCACAAGGCGCCTGACTAGTGCAGGATCGTTGTAGTTGGCGGGAGTATAGTCATCGGAAACGCGCTCTATGAGCGGCTCGCGATCCGGAGGAACTCCGGCGGCCCGGGCGATATTCACTGTGATACGCTTCACGGCATCTAAAAGAAGTTGGCGCGTCTTCTCGTCGTACGAACGTAAAGTCAGCTGAAGCTCCACTCGGTCGGGGATAATGTTGTTCTTTGTTCCACCATGTATGGAGCCCACCGTAACAACAGCCGGATCGATCGGCCGTACTTCCCTGCTGATGATAGTTTGTAAAGCAAGGATCACTTCCGCGGCGATCACCACCGGATCCTTCGTCAGATGAGGATAAGCGCCATGACCTCCTACTCCGCGTATGGTGATCTTCAAGGTATCTACGTTGGCCATAGAATACCCTTCCCGCACGCCAATACGCCCGGCTTCGAGGCCAGCGTCCACATGGAACGCCAGACAATAATTGGGCCGCGGAAAACGCGAATACAAGCCATCCTTCAGCATCGCCAGCGCTCCGGAAACCCGCTCTTCAGAAGGCTGACCAACGAATACTGCAGTACCACTCCAGCGGTGCTTCAGTCTTCCCAGCGCGCGGGCGGTCCCGATAAACATGGCCATGTGCATGTCGTGACCACACGCGTGCATCACACCCACCTCATGGCCCTGGTCATCGCGCGTCCGGACTCGGCTGGCATACGGAAGTCCAGTCTGTTCCGTTACAGGCAGAGCATCCATATCCGTCCGCACCAAAACTACAGGACCCGTTCCGTTTTGCAGCACGCCGACAACGCCGTATCCCCCGATTCCGGTTGTCACCTTGAATCCCGCCGCCACAAGTTCATTTGCGATGCGGGCTGAGGTCTCCTTCTCATGAAGCGATAGCTCGGGGTGCTGATGCAGAGCCATATGGGGTGCTGATGCAGAGCCATATAAAGAGCTTTCAGCGAGTTCACTTCCACCTGGATTACTTTTCGGAGTTCTTCCGCATCTGGCTGTGCGAATACGCAGGCGAAGCAACCCGCCAATGTGATTATCAGTAGTTTTCGAGACATAACCATCCTGTCGTGAAGCCACCTCAAAGTGCGTGATGCTTAAGGTAATATAACTTGTTATGAAGACGTCCATGGTGGTGGCAATTTGCTTTCTAGCCGCCTCGGCGCTTGCAGGAACGGATGTGTCCGGCAGGTGGACAGGCACCGCAGTTGTCACGGTTGATGGAAACGACCCGCAAAATTATTCGCTTCATTTACAACTGACCCAGAAGGGTCAGCTAGTCAGCGGTACGATAAGCAGGGAAGATGGCGAGCGAATTCCAATCGAGCAAGGCGCCTGCCAAGGCACAAAGCTCTCCTTCCGAGTGGTGCCACCGGAAACCATGGAACCCATCACCTTCGAGCTGGAAATAAACGGCGACCGGCTCGAAGGGGTACTGAAGGGCACAGCAGAGGACAACAGTTTAAATGGCAAAGTAACTTTGACAAGAGTGAAATAGCTGTCAAAATCCTTGACGCTTACACCAGCAGGGTGAGGGCCGTCTCGCGTCGCACGACCGGTCTGTAGAGGCTATCGCGCTCTATAGCTTCTCTGCCTGCTTCCCGGATTAACGCTACAAGTTCACTGCGCCGGAGAGATTGTCGAGTGCTGGCGCCCGCGTCGTGGTAGATCTTTTCCTCCACCACTGTACCGTCGATGTCATCAGAACCGAACCTTTGCGCGATCTGGGCAATTCGCGGAGTCATCATCACCCAATAGGCCTTGATGTGCGGAATGTTGTCTAGAAGCAATCTTGCTACAGCGATGTTCTTGATGTCCGCGAAGCCCGTGGCTGGCGGAATGTGCCGTAAGGCTGTGTTATCCGGGTGAAAAGCCAGCGGGATGAATGCCATAAACCCGCCGGTTTCGTCCTGCAAAGCGCGCAGCCGCAATAGGTGGTCTACCCGGTCTTCTTCATTCTCGATGTGCCCGTAGAGCATGGTGCAGTTGGAGCGCAGTCCCAACTGGTGCGCCGTCCTTGCCACATCCAGCCAAGCGGCTCCGTCAATTTTGTGATCACAGATGAGGCGACGCACGCGTTCTGAAAAAATTTCAGCGCCACCACCGGGGAGCGAGTCCACTCCAGAGTCTTTCAACCGTTCCAGGGTTTCTCGCACGCTTATCCCGGCACGTTTCGCAAGATAGGCGATTTCCACCATGGTCAATGCTTTAAGGTGCACCTTCGGGAAGCGACTTTTGAGCCCCCGCAGCATCTCGCAATACCAAGTCAGGGTGAGCTCAGGATGCAAGCCGCCCACAACGTGAAACTCAGTGATCGCCTCATCCCATCCTCTTCCCGCATTTTCCCACACCTGTTCGAGCGACATCGTATAAGCTCTGGGATCTTTAGGCTTTTTGCCAAAAGCACACAAACGGCAGTTGGACACACACACATCGGTGGGATTGATATGCCTGTTCACGTTGAAATACGTCACATTGCCGTGCAGCTTCTCGCGAACAAGATTGGCCATGTAACCCAGCGCGAGAATATCGTGTGTGCGGTAAAGTTTCAGACCATCCTGGTAATCCAGGCGCACTCCGTTCCGCACCTTTTCGAGAATCGGCTCGAGCCCCCGATCATTGAAGATCACTTCCACAGTGAAGCTCCCAAACGGAATAAAAGCACGTCGGCCGCCCAGAACAAGAAGAATAGCACGCTCACATAGCCGTTCACCGTAAAAAAGGCGGCATTCGCCCGTGACAGGTCATGAGGTTTCACCAAGCTTTGTTCGTAAGCCAGCAGCGAAGCCACTACTGCCACCCCGGCAATGCTCAGCGCCCCCAGGTGGAACACATACAGCAACACCACCAAACACGCCGTCATTGCCAGGTGAAGTAGCCGTGAGATCCATAACGCTTTGGCTATGCCGAAACGCCGGGGCAGGCTCCACAAGCCCTCCTGCCGGTCGAATTCGAAATCCTGGCAAGCGTAAATAACATCGAATCCTGCAGTCCAGAACATTACGGCGGCCGTCAGCCACAAAATCCGCGCGTCGAGAGAACCCCGAACCGCAATCCATGCGGCGGTCGGCGCAATTCCGAGACAGAAACCTAAAACCAGATGCGACCAGGACGTGAAGCGCTTGGTGAACGAATAAAAAAACAGGATACTCAGAGCCACCGGCGCCAGCCGGAAACACAGACTGTTCAAGGCATGGGCGGACAACAAAAACAAAAACGACGCCGTTGCCGTGAAACCCCAGGCAAACCGTTCCGAGAGCAAGCCTGTAGGGAGATGACGCGAACGTGTACGAGGGTTACGTGAATCGAGTTCTGCGTCGAGCAGGCGGTTGAACGTCATCGCCGCTGAGCGCGCGCTCACCATCGCCACCAGAATCCAAAAGATTTTTCGCCCCAGGCTGGGCATGACAAAATGATCTTCGCGGATCGCCAGGATTGCACCGGTCAATGCAAACGGCAGAGCAAACACCGAGTGCTCAAACTTGATCATTTCGAGCGTCAGCCGCAGGCCTTTCCAGAATCCGAGCGCCATACCCCGTTGCGTTGTTGTGCAGCAAAAATTTCATTGTAATCTGCTATCCTCGACGTGAAATGGACGTGGAGCAACTACGCAACCTTCTTGAACAAGTGCGAGGGGGTGGAATGAGCGTTGAAACGGCTCTCCAGCGCCTTCGCCATATGCCTTTCGAAGACCTGGGCTTCGCCAAAGTAGACCATCACCGGGTCTTGCGGCACGGCATGCCGGAGGTCATTTTTGCCAGGGGAAAGACTCCACAGCAGGTGGTCGCCATCGCCACACGCCTGTTTGAAGTTTCCAGGAACATACTGATTACGCGGGCTGATCCCAAGACCGCCACTGCGGTGAAGAAAAAAATCCGCGCGGCGGAGTATTTCCCCTTGTCCGGAGCAATCCGCGTATGGCGTAACCGGACCATGCGGGGGAAGGGAAAAATTGCAGTGGTTTGCGCGGGCACCAGTGACATTCCCGTGGCTGAAGAGGCGCAAGTCACTGCCGAGGTGATGGGGAATGAAGTGGTCGCCATTCACGACGTCGGCGTAGCAGGAATCCACCGTTTGATGAGCAGCCGTGAACAGTTGATGGAAGCACGCGTGGTCGTCGTCGCTGCGGGGATGGAAGGAGCCCTTCCCAGTGTAGTCGGAGGGCTGGTTTCCTGCCCTGTCATTGCCGTCCCTACTAGCGTCGGCTACGGCGCCAGCTTCAACGGCTTGGCGGCGCTGCTTGCCATGCTCAACAGTTGCGCGAGCAATGTCACGGTGGTTAACATCGACAACGGCTTCGGCGCGGGCTACGTTGCCAGTTTGATCAACCGCGCCTGGTAGCTCAGGCGGTCCTGGCTGCAAGGCTCTGTTCAGTTGCTTCCTGAACGAAAAGGTAAAACCCGAACAGGGGCTTCGATTGACTGCGACCCCAACGATTCACTTTCCACTGGGCCCGGAGATAGCGGACTTCAGGTCTGCCTGCGAGGTCGATCAGAAGTTGATAGGCGCCACAATAAAATTTCTGCGGGAAACAGACAATAGGCTTTGTCCCCCACTCGTTTCCATCTACCGACCCCCAGATCGAGACATCCAGGCTCTCCTGTTCAACTATCCGTGTTATGCCTAAGGTCGCCAGCAGCAGCTTCCCCGCCGCGTCACCGAGATCTATTTGCCGACCTGTCCCATCTTCACGAACCACGGTTTCAGGTATGAGAAAATCCGGCACCACTGTGGACCACTCCTTTGCCATCAGCGTCGCATATTGGAGCAGAAAAGAAAAGCCAGAGCTGCTACGTTTTTCTGCTTGTCCGGGACGCTTCAGTTGCGGAACTGCGCATCTTCCCTCGAGCAGTCATAGATAAGGGTAACCCAAAAGGGACCACCAGCACCGTAAAAGGCTAACCGTTCTGCGAACCCTTTCCCGGAAAAGTGTGAAACCCAGTCCGCGCCTTCTATAACCCGTGGCATGGAGACCTTCACTCCTTTGGAGAGGACGCACTTGAGATTACCTGCAACCATATTTGCCAGCTCCCCGAGTACGTCAAGTACGTCATCACTTACGGACGTAGGTGTACGGACAGACAGAAACAGACCTGCAAATAGGCAGGCTTGAGCTGAAAAGCATTGGATCAGCACTGCTCCCTTCCAGGCGCCCGCCAGTTGAACCGTTGCGGTCAGCAGATTAGGTGAAGGTGGTACGGGTTCATTAATGCGCTGGATTTCGATACCCACCATGGTGGCAAATACCGATTCCGTGATCTGGGCTAACTCTTCCCTGTGTACTTTCGCTTCCGTTGCAGACAGCATGCCACCCTCCTCAGACTGCCTCATAAAGCGTGGCTTCTCCAAGGCACCTTCGCTCAAACTTGTTCACAGCCAATCCAATGTTCTCACTCGCACCGAGTAACAGATATCCACCGCGGAATAAAGTGCCGTGAATCTCCTGTAACACCTTATGCCTGGTCGCAGCATCGAAGTAAATCAAAACGTTGCGACAGAACACTACATCAAAAGGACCCAGCTTGCTCATACTGCTGCGAAGGTCGAACTGTTCAAACCGCACCATGCGTCGTACATCATTTTTCAGCCGCCAGTCCAAGCCTTCACGTTCGAAATACTTCAGCAGCAGGGAAACAGGTAAACCCCTGTTGACCTCCACTTGTTGGTAACGGCCAGTTGGCGCTCGCTCCAGTACATGTGTGCAAAGATCTGTACCCAGAATCTCAATGTTCCACCCACCAAGTCCCATCTCCAGCAGCATCATCGCCAGGCTGTACGCCTCCTGTCCGGTAGAAGCAGCCGCAGACCAGAAACTCAGCTTCCGGCTGGTCTCTCGTAATTTCACAAGCTGAGGAATTACGAAGTTCTTCAAGGCTTCATACTGCGCGGGCTCACGGAAAAAATAGGTTTCGTTGGTCGTCATCGCCTCGGCCACCTGCCGGCGCAGTGGCGACTCCCGGCTCGCCCTTATAAGCACGCACAACTCATTGACCGAAGCCAATCCGGCACTACGCGCAAGTGGCATCAGGCGCGCTTCAATGAGGTAGTGCTTGTCGTGATCCAATACAATCCCCGTGTCTTCATAAACTTGTTGTTGCAGGAAACGGTAGTTGTCGGGATGTATGACTGTTTCGGCAGCTTCGGCGGCCATGACATGACCCTCGTGCTAAAAGACTTCTTTGTTTTGGCCGTGTTGGCCCACAAGCCTTAGAACCTCCGGCACCACTTTCTCAAGGGGCAACACTCCATCCGCCAGCCCGGCATTTACGACGGCGCCCGGCATGCCCCACACTACGCTGGAGCCTTCGTCCTGGGCCAGTACGTAAGCGCCCTGTGCTTTCAACTTCTCCACCCCACGTAGCCCGTCTTGCCCCATGCCGGTGAGAATGACTGAAATCACCGAGCCGCCGTAAACCTCTGCCAGAGAGTAGAACAGAGCATCCACCGAGGGGCGGCATGAGTTCACGTGCGGTGACTGGTCTAAACGGATGCGAACCCCCTTTTCCCCGTTCACAACCTTCATGTGGTAATTTCCGGGCGCAATCAAAATCTTGCCCGGCTGCGCCTCCTCCCCATCTACGGCCTCCCTCACCTTGAGCCGGGCGAGAGCCTGCAAGCGTTCGGCAAGGAATTGCGTAAATATGGCAGGCATGTGTTGCACCACCAGGACAGGCAATGGAAAGTTCTCGGGAAACTGGGGCACAATGACGCTGAGCGCAGTCGGTCCTCCGGTGGATACACCTATGCCGACCACCTGAGGAGGCGTACGCTGCCGTGGGACCTGATTTGGGCCCAGATAGCGCACCGTCTGGGCGCCTTGCGACACTGTCGCACTGGCAACGGAGCCGGAAAATATGAAGAATTGCTTCAGCTTGGGGATGAGTTCTTTGCGCAGGCTCGCCATGGACTCCTCCAGTGAACCTGCGTTGGAAGCTTTGGTGACGTAATCATCCGCTCCGAGTGTGAGTGCCTCCAGCGTCACAGCAGCCCCGCGCTCAGTCAGCGTGCTGAACATGATGACCCGCACATGAGGAAACTCCTTCCGGACTCGCCGCAACGTTTCCAGTCCGTCCATCTCCGGCATCTCAACATCCAAGGTGAGCACGTCAGGATTCACTACGGGGATCCGTCGCAGCGCGATCGCGCCGTTCGCCGCCACACCCACTACCTCGAGTGCAGGATCCTGCTCGAGCGCATGGGTGACGAGGCGTCGGATAACCACAGAATCATCTATTACTAAAACTCGAATGCGTTCTCCCGGCTGGAGGATCTTCTTTGCCTTCATGCTAACCCACTGTTGCTCTTTACCGACAACATCCTGCAAGGCGCAGCTTATCGGCGAGCACTTCTTTGGTAAAGGGTTTCATCACGTACTCATCGGCCCCTGCCGCGAGCGCCATCGCTATTTGTTCCGGTTCCGTCTCAGAAGTCACCATAACTACGGGCACGGAGGAGAAATTGGGGTCCCGGCGCATGTGGTGCAACAACTCCAGCCCGCTCATAACCGGCATGTTCCAATCTGCCAGAACCAACCGGATGGCGCTGCTTTCAGTCCGCATCATTTCTAAGGCTTCTCTCCCATTGGCTGCCTCGCAAACTTCATACCCCAGATCCCTGAGTATTTTGGCAAGGACTATCCGAACAGCCCGGGAATCATCCACTACTACTGCTTTGGCCATCACTTCCCCCGCATTTGCAGGCTGAATCCCTTCAAAAAGAGGCGGCCAGGCAGTTCATCCGCTAGCCACCCAACCGCCTCCCAATATCGGCCGGTTCAGATCGTGAATTTGGAAACGGCCGCCTGAAGCCGGGCAGCCATCTTGCTCAACTCCTGGGCCGCTTTTTGGGTGTCGCTTGCCCCCTGCGTAGTGCTCTTGGCTGCAACTGCCACACCAGCAATGTTCTTGGCGATATCCTCCACCCCTTTGGCCCCTTCATTCACGTTCTTGCCGACCTCATTAGTGGTCACCGTCTGTTCTTCGACCGCTGAAGCGATGCTATTGGAAATATCGTTGATCTGGTTGATGATCACCCCGATCTCTTCAATCGCCTTGACCGCCCCCTTGGTATCACCCTGAATAGCCTCGATCTTCTGGCTGATCTCCTCTGTAGCTTTGGCAGTCTGTTTGGCCAGCTCCTTTACCTCATTGGCCACCACTGCAAAGCCCTTACCCGCCTCTCCAGCGCGTGCCGCCTCAATGGTGGCATTAAGCGCCAGGAGGTTAGTTTGCTGAGCGATCGAGGTGATTACCTTGATCACATTGCCTATCTCAAGGCTGGACTCACCAAGCTTCTTGACTGTTTCATTGGTCGATTGAGCAACACTCACCGCATTTTTGGCCACCCGTGCCGCCTCGTTGGCGTTTTTGGCAATCTCACGGATGGAAGCCTGCATTTCCTCCGTAGCTGATGCCACCGAGGCTATGTTTTTCGACACCTGCTCGCTAGCTGCCGAAACCACGTTGGCTTGGGTTGCTGTTTCCTCCGCATTTCCAGCCATCTGCTGGCTCACCGCGGTCAGTTCTTCTGCTGACGCCGACACGCCCTGGGTCTCCTGGCTAAATAGCTGGATGGGCTTAACCACCGCATCCAGAGTGTTGTTGAAATCTTCGATAATCCTGCGAAAATCACCCTGGTGCTTGGCGGCGTCCGCACGTACGGACAGCTTACCTTGCACGGCAGATTCCGCAAGTAGAGCTGCATCCGACACCAGCCGCCCAATGGCGTCAATGCACACGTTCAGGTTGTTCTTGATCTCGTTGAAATCCCCGTTGTAGCTGTCGGTGATCTTGGGCGGGATGTCCCCCTTCGAGATCCGGTCCATGTACTCGGCGGCCATGTTCAGCGGCTTGATGACGTTGTCCAGGGTGAGGTTGAAACCCTCCATGATCTTGCGGAAGTCACCCTGGTGCTTGCTGACGTCGGAGCGCACCGCCAACTTGCCTTCCAGCATCGCCTGCGTCAGACCCACACCATCCGACACCAGCCGCCCAATGGCGTCAATGCACACGTTCAGGTTGTTCTTGATCTCGTTGAAATCCCCGTTGTAGCTGTCGGTGATCTTGGGCGGGATGTCCCCCTTCGAGATCCGGTCCATGTACTCGGCAGCCACGTTCAGCGGCTTGATCACCGCATCGAGCATCCCATTGACCGCCTCAAGGACTGCACGGTCTCCGCCCTCAAATTGCTCCACGCGTGCCCTTTCCCCCAGCCTGCCCTGCTGAAAAGCAGAGGCTACACGGAGAATCTCCTGCTGGAGCAAATCGTTTTCTTCCACTCTACCCGCACCGGGCAGCGTAGGATCTAAAATGGCCGCAGCGGTCGTTTTTCTCCGACCCTGTACACCTGATTGTCTATCGCTTGCTGCTTTTGGCATTGCTTGTTATCCTTCCCTTCTTGTGTATTCCTTTGTTGCACTCTTTCCGGTGCTCCATCTTGGTTTCCATCCGGCTTTTCAACCCGCCATTCGCCCCTGTGTCACCATCTGGAGCGATTCTCGTAGCCTTTCGTTGCACCCAACCACCATGGGCAAACCATGGCCGAAATAGATCTCCCGGACATCCCGTGCACAGAGCCTCTCCAAGGCTTTGAGAAATCCAGCTTCATGCGTTTGCTCCGGCGAACCGACCAACAGTGGGGCGTCTCCGGCAAACAAAATCCCGCGCGTTTTGTTGTAAAGGCAAATCGAGTCGCTGCTGTGACCCGGTGTATGAATTACTTCGAAATACTCGTCCCCCATGCGTATGCAATCGGCATCACGCAGTAAGTAGTCAACTCCGTTGCCTGGCGCGAATGCGTAAACCCGGGGATGGTACAGCTCACGGATCTTGGCGAGTAAGGCACAGTGGTCAGAATGGCTGTGGGTCAGCACGACTTGTTCCACCGCCCACTTGCCCACCCCGGTCGGAGCCTCCCGGAGGCTCGTCAGAACGACAGGGTCCTGGCCAACGTCTACCAAAGTGTTGACGTCCTCAAGACGGTTGGAGCTACCCAGCACCAAGTAGACTTCGGAGGTGTAAACCCGTCCGCTGTTTTCCATCCTCAAGATCCGCATCCGGCGTCCTCCACCTTACGGAATAACTGTGCATTTGGAACCACCCGCTCAAATAACCGCGCAACTTCCAGAGGCATTTCCTGGGTCTGTTCGGTAGCGAAATAGCCACCGGGAGCGAGCGCGCGGTGAAACATGCGGATGACTTCTACACGCTGCTGAGGCGAAAAGTGCAGCAATACGTTCTTGCATAACACCAGCGAATATCCATGCCCGATTTCCTGAAATGACAACAGGTCGTGATGCTGAAACACTACTCTGCTCCGGACCGTTTCAATCAGGCGCAAGCGTCCCGAATCCGCACCAGGCTCGAAGTACTTCTCACAAATCCCCGGAGGCAGCCGGGTAAGTTCGTTGTTTTCGTAAACGGCTTCTTCAAAGAACCTGGCAAAACTTGGTTCCACGTCAGTTGCGTCAATGCGAAGATTGTTGTAGTTGAAATAACCTAGCCGCTCCGCGAGCATGATGGCCAGCGTAAAAGGCTCCTGTCCCATAGCCGCACCGGCATCCCAAATTCGCGGTCGGCTGCGGCCAGCTAACTCCGGGGCCAGATATTCCACTACACACTCAAGTAACGCTTGATCCCTGAAAAAAAATGTAAAGGCCAACGTCCCAAACCTCCTCCGAGCCGCCATGATTGGCGACTGCGTGTCACCAGCTACGCCACCCCTTTTCCAGAAAGATCCACCGTGCGCTCAGCGTCCAGCACCAGCAACAAGCGGTCTTTCAGCTTGTAGACCCCACGAATCAGCTCCCGCGCTTCCGGCGTTAGGTTTTCAGGCGGCTGCTCGAAACTCGCTGGATCCACCTCGAGCACGTCACCGATTTCATCCACCAGAAGGCTCACTGCGCCTTCGCTCGTACGCACCACCATGTTCATGGGCGTTTCGCCTTCAGCCCGCGGCGGCAGGTTCAGCCGCCGCCTCATGTCCACAGCCGTGACAATCTGCCCCCGCAGGTTAATCAATCCCTCAATAACATCCGGCGCCAAAGGAACACGGGTCATTTCCTGATAGCGCAGCACCTCTTGTACCTTCAAAACCGGGATTCCAAAAAACAACCCCGCAATAAAGAAAGTCGAGAACTGCCGGTCCACGAAGTCCTCAGAATTTTCTGCACCCCTGAGAATCGCCTCCGCCATGGCTTACCTCCCATCCTTCACATCTGCCATTACCTGCCTGGACTCTTCGACGCCGGCTGCCAGTCTTTCTAGCGAGCGCAACATCGCTTCACGGTCAAACTTGGCCAGGTAACCCGCAAAACCCGTGGGCAGGGCCTGTTGCGAACCTCCGGCTAGTTCACTCTCCAGCAGCGCAAAAGCTCGGATCGAGGCAAAATCCGGCTTTTGCCGCATAATCTCCAAAAGCTGGGTGCTCCCGGCGGGCGGCAGATCAACAGCAACCAATGAGACGTCGACCTTCTCGCGGCTCAGTACTTCGAGCGCTTCCGGAGTGCTAGCGGCTTCGAGCACACGGTACCCGCCCATTTCGAGCCCGTTGCGAAGTAGACCGCGCACAAAAGCCGAGGGCTCGGCAAGCAGAACGGTCACCCTACCTGCTGCTTTGCTAGTTTTCTCAAACCACTCAGTTGAACAAACGCGGATGACTTCCTGAAGATCTACAAAGTCCGCCACACGCTTGGCGACCACCGCTGAACCCAATAGTCCCTTCCTGGCCGTCTGTTGCCTTATGGAAACGGTGTCCTCCACGATATCCAAAATCTGGTCCACCACGATCCCGACGTTCCGGTCACCGTCGTTGAACACCACTGCCTGCACCGGATCCCGAGCCAAAGCGCCATCGACGCTTCCTGGCTCGAGAACGGAACTCAACGAAACCAAAGGAAGAATCCGGCCGCGGTACTGCACCACACATCGTCCGCCAGCATGTTCTACGATGCTTTGCGGAAATTCCTCAAGCCGCGCCACCAGTGATAACGGTACGGCCAAACGCTCGAACGACCCTGCGCGGAACAACAGCAGCCTCTGCTTGCCGTCGAAAGACTGGACCTTCTTGTCAATCTCCGCCTGGTCGACTTCCGCTTTAGCTTGCTCACGTGACGCCACCAACACCCCGGACCGCTGGCCGATTCCCGGCACATCCAGGATCAAGGCTACCTGCCCGTCGCCCATAATCGTCGCCCCTGCATACACTGTGAGGCCTTTCAACTGCTTGCTGAGCGGCTTTACCACAATCTCTTGGGTATCGTGTATGCCGTCCACTACCAGTCCGAACTGACGGTCCTCGGCTTGCAAAACCACAATATTGACCACATCGAACTGCCCCGATGATTCCAGTCTCAGCACTTCGTTCAGGTAGGCTATAGGCAGCAGGGCGCCGCGACGCCTATATACCGGGGTGCCGTGAACGTCTTCGATCTGTTTCCTGCCCGCTTCGCCCTCCAGCCGGATCAGTTCCAGCAAGCTGACCTGAGGAATTACAAACCGCTCCCCACCACTCATCACTACAAGACCCGGGATGATCGCCAATGTCAGCGGGATCTTCAGTCTTACGGTTGTTCCTTGGCCCGGGCAACTGGCGACATCAACTGTTCCGCCGATCCTCTCTACATTGGACTTGACGACATCCATGCCCACGCCACGCCCTGAAAGCTTCGTGACCGAGTCAGCCGTCGAAAAGCCCGGGAGAAAAATCAGGTTGTACGCTTCTCGGTCCCCTATTTTTTCGGCCTGCTCCGGGCGTAGAAGCCCTTTTTCAACAGCCTTCTGCTTCACTCGAACTACATCGATTCCTGCACCATCGTCACCGATCTCGATGTTGACCTGGCCACCTTCGTGATAAGCGCGCAGCGTAAGTTTGCCCTGGGCAGGCTTCCCACGCGCCGTGCGCACTTCAGGCCGCTCGATGCCGTGATCACAGCAGTTGCGCACCAAATGCGTCAGGGGATCCTTTATGGCCTCAATGATTGTTTTGTCCAGCTCCGTCCCTGCGCCATCCATTTCCAACTGGATCTGTTTGCCCAGAGAAAACGCCATGTCGCGCACGACTCTGGGCAGTTTGTTCCAAACCACCCCGATGGGCTGCATACGGGTTTTCATGACGCCTTCCTGAAGCTCGGTGGTAATGAGATTCAGTCTCTGGGAAGTAGCGTTTAAAGTTCCGTCTTCTTTTTGAGTGTTGTATTGCAGGATCTGGTTGCGCGCCAGCACCAGCTCACCCACCAGGTTCATCAGTTTGTCCAGCAGCCCCACATCCACGCGAATTGTCGTATCAGCCACTGATGGCGCCCGGTCCGATTCTGTTGAAGACGGGTCTTCTTCGGACGTAACGGGCGTTGTGCTCGCCGCATTGGTCGCAGCGTGGCCCTTAAGCGTTTCGGCATTTCCCTGAGCCGCCTTCTCCAGCTTCTCGATGAGGTCCTCAAATTTCTCCGGCCCTTCATCGCCGGTAGTTTCGATGGCAGCCAACACTTTCCGTATGGCGTCCACGCTTTCCAGAATCAACGACACCGTGGAACCGCACAGTTGCCGCTGGCCAGAGCGCAACTGACCCAGGATGTTTTCCGCATGATGCGCAACGCGTTCCAGCGTTTCAAAGCCGAGAAATCCGCAGGTTCCCTTTATCGTGTGAAAGGTGCGGAAAATGCTTCCCAGCAGCGCCGCGTCCTGCGGGCGCCGCTCCAGTTCTACAATCTCCTGGTCGAGGCGTGAGAGATTTTCGTTACTTTCAATCAGGAACTCGCGTATAACATCCTGGTCTTCCATATCTTGGTTTTCCTCAACTTGCCCGGGGTGGGCTCGCTCATTCCATTACGAACTTCCTTTTTCTCCCTTGGCAGCGGTCCCGTCCCGGTTACCCACCAAGAGGCTCCCTCAACTAATCGGCACAAGAGGGCGTTTTCTCTAGTCGGATGCCCTCGAGGGCAACCCGTGCCAACAGGCTTTGGGGTGATACGCTGGCAAAGATGGAGGCGCGGACCGCCAGCCGGCTACAGTTATTTGCTACAGCTTTACTGTTTTCGACAGGTGGCACAGCCATTAAAGCTGTGCGGTTAACAGGATGGCAGGTGGCCAGCCTGCGCTCGCTCATAGCTGCTGCATCCATCGCGTTGCTCGTGCCTGCCGCACGCAGGTGGACGTGGAAATCAGTTCTGGTAGGAGCAGCTTATAGCGTCACACTGGTGTTCTACGTACTCGCCAATAAATTGACCACAGCAGCCAACGCGATCTTTCTTCAGTACACCGCGCCCCTTTATCTGATCGTTTTGGGGCCCTGGCTGCTCCGCGAAAAGGTTCGCCGCTCCGATCTGTGGTACTTAACATCCCTGGCGGTGGGCATGTCCGTATTTTTCCTCGCACGGCAAAACCCCCTGCCTACGGCCACGGATCCTGCCGCAGGTAATCTTCTGGGCGCCCTTTCAGGGGCAAGCTGGGCGCTGACCATAGCAGGATTGCGGTGGCTTGAAAAACAAACAGGGACGGCAGAGCATGGTCTGGCGGCAGTAGCAGCCGGAAACCTCATCACCGGCATCGCTTGTTTGCCCAAGACGCTGCCGGTCACAGGCGCGAGCCTTACTGATTGGATGGTGATCCTTTACCTGGGGGTTTTCCAGATCGGCCTGGCATACGCTTTTTTGACCAGAGCCGTACGCTACGCGCCCGCGCTGGAGTCGTCGCTGCTATTATGCGCCGAGCCTGCCCTGAACCCTCTATGGGCATGGCTGGTGCACGACGAAAAGCCAGGCGCCGCGGCGCTGGCCGCAGGCGCGCTCATTCTGACGGCGACCATTATCAAGACGATCAAGGAGTAGCTTACGGCTATCCCTCCGCTACTTACTCTATCACCGCTGGTTCAATGTTTTGATTCGTCGGCGTCAAAAAATAGGTACTCCATTTCGTCCTTCTTGCCTGGCGCAGTCACATTAATGCGAATCCTGCCCATTCTCAGACCTGGCGAGTAGGCGCTGAGCGTGGCGTGTCCGGAATGTGGCGTAGCGCGCATAACGACCACTGTCTTCGCGTCCACCGTGTCCCAGGTCAGGCCGGTCCCGTGCCCCAGCCACGCTTGTGAAAGAAGCTCGCCGGGACCATAGAGCGTAAACGTCACAGCGTTACTAGCGCCGGGAACTGGGACACCATTTTCATCTGAAATTGTTGCAGTAATATAGGCCAAGCTTTCTGGATCCCCCGAACGCAGTGTCTCAACGTCGGAGCTGAGCAAGATTTGCCGTGGTGGACCTGCGGTTCTGCGTTCGTCTGTGATTTCACGGCCGCCGGCCCGCGCCACCGCTTTCAGGACTCCCGGCTGGTAAGCCACCTGCCATATGCGCGGGGGATAGGCAAGCCCTGGATATTTCAAGGGCTCCTGAACGCCAAGGGACTTGCCATTAAGAAACAGTTCCACCTGAGGAGCGTTGCTATAAACTTTCACTCTGCGGAGTCTGCCTTCCTCTCCAGGCCAGGTCCAGTGACCTACAATGTGCACCATTGGTTCCGGATTCCACTGGCTTTTGTAAAAGTAATACGCTTCTTTGGGAATCCGCCAGATATCCGCCATGCCGAAGGCGACAATGTGCGGGATGGCCACGTCGTAGGTCTCGCCATCGTAGTCAAACATATTCCAGATGCAGCCGCCCGCCATCCACGGACGGAGATTCAACTGGCTGAGGTATTTTTCGTGCCTTTCGAGAGCGCGCTCTTCGCTGTACGGCCCCTCGCCATATATGCCGCGTCCCATGGTGGCTGCGCTATACTCGCCCACCATAATGGCCTGATTCGGGTTACGGCGATGCTGCTCATCCACCTGAGGGCTCACGCTGAGACCGGAGACATCTACAAGGGCTTCTATGTCCTCGCCCCTAGGAGCGTGCATCACCACTAACCGGCTGGGATCAAGCGTGCGGTACAACTGGCTGATGGTTTTCACCGTGCGATAGCAGACCTGCTTAGGCGCATCTACTTCTCCGGCCAACCCCCACATCACAATAGAGGGATGGTTGCGATCCCGTTCGATCATTTCACGCGCCATCTGAGAGGCGTTGGCGATGTACTCGTCCGGCTCGCCGATTTCCTTATTGATGGGGAGTTCTTCCCAAACCATCAACCCCAGCCGGTCAGAGGCGTCGAGGGTAGCCACGTCGTGCGGATAATGCGAGGTGCGCCAAAAATTGACGCCCATCTCCTTCATCATTTCAATGTCTTTGATGTGGCGTGAGTTGGGCAGGGCGTTCCCCATGCCGGGGTAAGACTGGTGCCAGTTGACGCCCTGAATCGGCACTCTTTCTCCGTTTAGAAAGAACCCTTTCTGTGGATCGAAGCGAAACCAGCGAAACCCAAGCGGATTTTCGACGTCGTCCAGGTTTGTTCCGCCGTCTTTCAGCCATGTTCTGATGAGGTACAGATTAGGAGAAGCCGATGACCACAGCAGCGGGTGGCGGATAGGCGGGATTTTCTGTATCGTCTCCGTTTCCCCGCTAGGGGCGTAAACTTCAGCCGAACCAGCCTGGACAACTCTTCCTCGCGGATCCACAACTTCGTGCGACAGTGTCAGCTTCCGCGCCTGAGAGAGTGTGTTCACGATGCGGCATCGCAGGGTAAGCTCAGCCAGTTCGCGACTCACCGAGGGAGTGATCCAGGCGACACTGGCAACGTAGATGGGTTCGGTGATGCGAAGCCACACGTCGCGATAGATGCCCCCGTAAAAGCTATAGTCTGTTTTCACTGTGGGAGGTACGGTGGGATGGTAAAGGTTATCCACCTTGACGGTCAGCACGTTGTCACGCGTCCAATCGACATACGGGGTTATATCGAATTCAAAGCCGGTGTAGCCTCCTTTGTGCATGCCGAGAGGCTTGCCGTTCAGCCATGCCTCCGCCACGTGATTGGCGCCCTCAAATTCTACAAAGATTCTCTTGCCTGAGAATTCTTTCCCTAACCTAAAGTGCTTCCTGTACCAGCCGATCCCCCGCCAGTAGCCGGGAAACTCATCGCTTACATCATAGGCGTTCCAGGTGTGCGGCAGATGGATTCGCTGCCAAGTGGAATCATCATAGGCAGGGTTTGGCGCCTCGCGGAACCGAGGTTCGATTTGTCCGGCAAGACCCACTTGCCGGTCGAAAGAGCCGAGCTCGCCAGAACCGTGCGCTTGTCGTTGAAACAGCCAGTTCGCGTTGAAATTGCGGCGGATTCTGACCTGGCCCGAAGACGCAAAGATTGCAGGCGTAAAGACAAAAGCGAGAATGATAATCGGCTTTGTTATGCGCATGGGTATTTCAACGCTTATCATAACGTTAATCGGAAACTGGCATTACAATTGGTATGATCAAGATTATGATGGCGCGCAGCCGCTGGGTGCTCTCCGGCCTGGCGCTTATGGCGGTAATAGCCTTCGCCAGTTTCTTTTTGTCCCGGCGAGCCGGCCGTGCGCCGGCGACACGGCCCTTGGCGCAAGCACCGGTTGTATCTTTGAGCCCCCAGACCATAATCCAAGGTACGGTAGAAGCGCAACAGGTGGTGACCGTTGCAACGCCTATAAGCGGGACCGTTCAAGACATCCTGGTCAACCCTGGCGATATGGTTTACGAGGGACAACTGTTAGCCCAGATTCGGAATACGGGCCTGGAGTCCCAGAGGGACGAGGCCGTTTCGGTGTTAGAACGTGCCCGTTCGCGAGTAAATAGCTTGGACAGCGCACTGATTGCGGCGCGACTAGAGGCTTCTCGCGCCAGAGCCGACGCCACCCGCGCCCGGGGCGAATTTGAGAAGGCGGAAAAGGTGTATTTACGGCAACAGATGCTTCTGAACGCAGGCGCCACTCCACGGCTAGTGTTCGAGAGAGCAGAAAAGGATTATCAACTGGCCAAAGGGGAGTACGAGAGTTTGGAAGAGGTCGCGCGACAGGCTGAAGACAAGGTAGCATCGGTAGGCAGGCAATTAGACGAGGCGCGTAGGAATGTAGCCGAGAAGGCGGACGAACTGGAGCAGGCGCGAGAATCTTTATCCGCCGGCGAGGTGCGCGCACCCGTGGACGGGTTGATTCTTTCACGCCGCGCAGAAGCGGGCCAAGAAGTCACTACGGATGTTAAAGACCTGTTTGTGATCGCTGTGAACCTTGTAGCTCTTCAAGTCGTCTTGGAACCGGAACCATCAGTGCTGGCCCGCATCCGGAGTGGGCAACAGGCGGTGATCCGGCTCGCCGAGGTTCCTGACCAGGGTATTCCAGCAAAAGTTAGAGAGGTGAAGGACGGAAAGGTATTTGTTGAATTCACAAGCCCGGGTCCAGAGATCAGGCCGGGGTTAGTCGCGCAGGTAGTCATTAAACTAACGTAAAGGTGGAACAAAAGTATGGAATTTTTGGCGAACAGCTTGCTGGAGCTGATAACGCAAACGTCCGTGAACCTTCCCCCGGATGTGCGGGCCGCAATGGGACGCGCCATGGAGGTGGAAGTTCCCGGTACCCAAGCCGCGCAGGCTCTTCACATCATTGCCGCGAACGTCGATATGGCGCACGCCGGCGAAGCTCCCATCTGCCAGGATACTGGGATGCCCACCTTTCTCATCCACACGCCGGTGGGGTTTAATCAGCTTATCCTGAAACAGGCAATTCATGAAGCTCTGGCCGAGGCGACGCGTCTGGGTAAGTTGCGTCCGAACTCGGTGGACTCGATCACTGGAAAAAACAGTGGCAACAATCTGGGTGTAGAAACGCCCGTGCTGCATTTTGAGCAGTGGGATGAGGACGAGATCGAGGTGCGGTTGATTCTTAAAGGCGGCGGCTGCGAGAACATGAACGCGCAATATTCGCTACCGTGCGAGCTGGATCATCTTGGCCGTGCCGATCGCAGTCTGGAAGGCGTGCGCAGGTGCGTCCTTCACGCTATATGGCGGGCCCAAGGTCAAGGATGCGCCCCCGGGGTGGTCGGCGTCTGCATAGGCAGCGACCGGGCGCATGGATACACGCTGGCGAAATATCAACTGTTTCGTACACTAGATGATCGGAACCCCAATGGAGAACTGGCGAAGCTGGAAGAAGAAATCATGGAACAAGCCAACCGCATCGGCGTCGGAGCGATGGGATTTGGCGGTAAAGCTTCTTTGATCGGGTGCAAGATCACGGCGGCTAACCGGTTGCCGGCAAGCTTTTTTGTCTCCGTAGCCTATGAATGTTGGGCTTTCCGGCGCTTGGGAGTACGGCTGGAAACATCAAGCGGTGCGATTACGCGCTGGCTATATCGGGATCCGATGCGGCCGGTAGAACCGATGGCGCGCTCGGAAGGATTCCCGTTGAGTGGCCGGGAAATTATTCTGAGGACGCCGCTCAGCGAAGAGGCCGTACGGGCTCTGAAGGTCGGTGACGTTGTTCTGCTGAACGGAGAAATGTTTACGGGGCGAGACCAAGTGCATGCCCACCTAATGAAGAATGCGCCGCCGGCGGATTTGCGCGGCGCCGCCCTGTATCACTGCGGGCCGGTGATGCTGAAGGAAGCCGGAGGCTGGGTGACGAAGGCTGCCGGTCCCACTACAAGTTCGCGTGAGGAGCCGTATGAAGCGGAGGTGATCCGGAACTACGGCGTCCGCGCCGTAATCGGCAAAGGCGGCATGGGGAGCCGGACTCTTGCAGCGCTCAAAGAATGCGGGGCTGTTTACCTGCACGCTATTGGAGGCGCAGCGCAGTTTTACGCACGATCCATTACCAAGGTGCTGGGCGCGTACCTCATGGAGTTTGGGATTCCGGAAGCGATGTGGCATGTGGAGGTGAAAGATTTTCTCGCGATCGTGACCATGGATGCGCACGGTAACAGCCTTCACGCGCAACTCGAGCAGGAGACAGGCCGGGCTCTGACAGAACTAGGGCCCCGGTGAACGACAGTTTTGGTACAATATGCGGTCAGTGGCCAGGTAGCTCAGTTGGTAGAGCGCAGCCCTGAAAAGGCTGGCGTCGGCGGTTCGATTCCGTCCCTGGCCACCATGTCTTCTGAGCTAGGTGCCATCGAGGAAGCCCTGATTCTCAAAGAACGTCCCGGCGCTGTAGTGTGCGGATCACGGCCCGGGGTCGACCAAGGCTGACTGGCACTCTCAGGCCAACTTGGAAAATTCGGCGCGGCTAGCTGTAGCTCGAAGCATTACAAGGGGTCATAAACGCCCAAACAGCATTTTTTAGTCACCTCGAGCACTCGATCAGCATCGGTAGGGTAAAAGAATGTGAACGCGGCAAGCCGTTCCCCAGCAACCAGGGCTTGGCCGTTCTCAACAGCCTGACTTTGGCACGGTTCAGCGAGGCGCCCCCTTGGGCGTACACTCGGCGGAACCATCGTCGACCATGAGCACCTCGAAGTCCTGAAGCGTTTGTGACCAAAGACTTTGCCATGCTTTGCGGATTGACGGCAAATCGTTGTGAAAGGGTATTTCCGCTGTACTCCGGTCGAGAGAAGGCATAACCGAGCCCAAATAGCGAGTTTACGGTCCAAGCAACGAAGATACTGTGCATGAAGTCAATAAGAAGGATAAACAGATCTCAAGAGATTATTCGTTGTCATCGGCCTCGAGCCCGCTACCACGGGCCAAACCAGCTAGCCCCCCATAGATGGCGCGAGCCAAAGGATCGATTACTGCAGCCACTGCTGGAGTCATTTCCTCGGAGAGTGTTGAAGTATCCCCGCCCTCAATGGCGAAGATTTCAACATTCTTAGGCATGGGGATCCGCAATCGCCTGGCAAGCTCAAAAGCGTCTCCAATACTGATTTCGTGGCCATTTATCAGCCTAGCGCTGCCGGTGATATCTTCCAAGTGGAGAATGCGGACACGTCCAGGCACGGGATCGGGCAAGGATAGGCAATCAATAAGCACGGCGTGAGTAAACCCGCTCAGCAGATCAATTAGTTCAAAGCCGCCGCGTTGGCTTTCGAGAACCGACACATTTTCAAGCGGCGCTTCATCCAGCAAGCGGTGGAGTCGGCGAGCCACCGCCAGCCCAGCTTGGTCGTCTGAGGCGACCAGGTTGCCCAGACCCAGGACGGCAATACGAATCGACTCAGCCACCTTCTTCAAGCTGCCGCGGTTGCAGGCTGAACGCCCACTCTGGCGGGCTCGGCCGCGCGCGCCTTACGTTGGACGGCTATCAAGTATTGAGCCAGAGGCCTGTACAGCAAGTGTGACCACTTCCCAAACGGAACCATGACCACCAGCATGGCCACGGCTATCATCAAATGCACCATATACATCGTATAGGTGGCCAGCGGAAGGTTGAGCATACGGCAGATGTGCATGATGATCCCGGAAAGAGCGGTCAGGAAAAGCAAAATAAGAAAAGCCCAATCGGTCAGGTCACTGTGCTTGGAAAGCTGCTCTCGCTTGCGGATGCGATCGATGAGCATCCAAGCTGAAGCTCCCAAAAGAACCGCCGCGGCATAGTAACCCAGAAAGCTGGTCCAGTGAAATGAGCTATCCGGTACCTGGAAAGTTCGAATAAAACCTTCCACCAGGGCGGCCATCGTAATGTAGCCTGTAACCAGTAGCAGGTGGCGCAACCAAACTTTGGTGGAACTGGTCGTACAACCCCGCCAGCGTATCTGGCTAAGGAATTGGACTATGAATTCCTTGGCTTGGGTTATCAGCAAGTCGAGAGGCATAGGCGCCCCCTGGCGCCGGATGAAGTAGACCATGCGCGCGGCGTTGCTCAAAAGCAGCACCCCTAGCAACCCTGCCAGTACCAGGTCGCCTATGTGCACCAAATGCACGGGCGCAAAGTGCTCCATATTCACGCTCTCAAGCGCCTCAGGATGACTGGCCAGCAGGCGGAAGCCGAACTGTGACGGCAAGGTGAACAAGCCCATAACCAGCAGCGCTACCACCACCAGCATACCGAGCTCGAAACAGCGGCTCTTGTAGACGCGCCGGCTGATGCCGGTCCAGTCGTACATACTGGTCAACCAGCGACGGCTGGCCATCATGAGGTTACCCGGCTCGGCTTCGCGCGGACAAGTTGAGGAACAATCGCCGCAATAAAAGCACAACCAGGGATCGAGACTTCCCAGCATCTTTTCTTTCAAACCGAGTTGGATGTAGCGTATGTAGCGGCGCGGGAAGGTGGCCTCCTGATCGGTCAGCCCGCAAACTGCCGTACAGTTGCCGCAGTTAAAACACTTCACTGCGCTGCCAGCGCCATAACGGCTTAATTGCAAACTCAGGGTCGGATCGACGCGCACGCTCACGATGACACCTCCTTCCATCGGTAAAGGTAATAATCGCCAATCCGGCCCGCTTCGGCGACTTTACCGTACTTGCGGAGCGCCATAAGGAACCAAAACACCTTGGCTGCAGGGATTCCGGTCTCGGCTGCCAGTTGCGGAACTGTGCGGGGACCGGCTTTGAGAGCTTTTTCGAGGGCACGGGTCGCATCGCGCTGCTCTTTGGCCATGGTCTTCTTTTGCTCGGTCAGGCCGCCCATGCGCTCGCGGAAAATTTTCAGGTCGTGCTGCCAGTTACGTGTTGCCTCGCCCATAAGACTGCTCCTATGCCTCAATGCTTGCGCCGACAGGTATGGCTCGTGGCCCCCGGGTACGGTCCAAATACATTGCCGCCTCCATGGCTGCGGCGCCAGCTTCGACAATGGCGTCCGGAATGTCTTTGGGTCCCGTAGCTACCCCAGCGACGAAGATTCCTTCTACTGAGCTACGGGCTGGACGAGTGGCTATATCGCGTACTGACAGGAAACCGTCGTCGTCAGTTGAAACCAGTGCAGAGCCATCTGGTCGCCATCCAGGCACCAGACCCAGGCTTAACACGACCAGGTCGTGCCGAATGTCGGCTACCCGACCGCCTTCGTCGATCAGCTCGACGCGCAGCTCAAGATCGTTGTTCTCAACTTCGGTGATCCGGGCGACTTTGGCTTTAACTACCCGCACCCCTTCGGCTAGAGCGCGGCGGTAGAACTGTTCGTAGCCCTTGCCAAAGGCCCGTATATCCATGTAGTAGATGGTAACGTCCGTCTCTTGTAACTCATGTTTGATCATCACCCCCTGCTTGAGAGCATACATACAGCAGACGCGCGAGCAGTAGGGAATGCCAATGGATTTGTCGCGGCTACCAGCACACTGCACGTAGGCCACCGAACGTGGGATCTTCCCGTCCGAGGGCCGCAGAATGTGGCCATATGGTCCGTTGGAACTCTGGACCCGCTCCATGGCCAGCGGATGCATGACATTGATGAACCGGCCGCCGCCGTATTCCTTTTTGGCGTTCATCGGCGTGGTCTTCAAGCCCGTAGCCAGAATCACTGCGCCCGCCTCGATTTTGATTTCTTCGGGCTGCTGGGTGAAATCTATGCAGTTGGTTGGGCAGACCTTGGCACAGTTGCCGTCGAAGATGCAGTAGTTGGGATCAAGCACCGCTACCTGCGGTATGGCATTTCCATGGGGGATGTAGATAGCGGCCCGAGCGCCCAAGCCCTGGTCGAACTCATGGGGCGCCAAGGGCTGGCACGCCAGCTCGCACTTGCTGCACCCGATGCAATCCTCATCCACCACGTAACGCGGCTTTTTGATAAGCGTGACCGTGAAGCCCTCTCCATTTCTTTCGATCTGCTTCAGCTCGGTGTAGGTCAGCAGCGTAATGAGCTCGTGATGGGCAACCTCGGCCATGCGCGGCGTGCAGATGCAACTGCTGCAATCGAGCGTGGGAAATACTTTGTTCAGACCCACCATGACCCCGCCGATTGAGGGTTCCCGTTCGACCAGCAGCACGTGGAAGCCCTGGCCGGCCAGATCGAGAGCCGCTTGCATGCCGGCGATGCCTGCCCCCACCACCACCCCGTCGTACTGGTGTTCTATCTTCGCCATGGCGATTGATCTCCTCCTCTAACGGCGTGCCTCGCTTAGCACGGTTCCATCCCAATCGCGCAGTCGCACCTCCAGCGGCATACGGCCTGGCAAACTGTGAGTGGCGCAGCCAATGCAAGGATCGTAAGCGCGGAAAGCCATCTCCACCATATTCAGGACGCTTTCGGTAACCTCTACGCCTTTCTTTATCAACCCCTGAGCCGCCCGCTTAATAGACATGCAGATGGCGGCATTGTTGTTGGTGGTGCCCACGATAAGGTTCGCCTTGCGGACGATGCCCTTCTCGTCCGTTACGTAGTGGTGTGTTAGCGTGCCGCGGGGCGCTTCGACGACGCCCACTCCCTCGTGCGGCGTTTTGTCACAAACCACGCGGTAGTCTTCCGGATGAGTGATTTCTGGATGCTGCACCAGCTCTAGTGCTCGTTCGGCGGCGTTCATTAGCTCGATGCAGCGGGCCCAGTGAATAGCCAGCGTATAATGAACCGGTTTGCGCCCACTACGGTCGCCAGTAAAAGTTTCGAAGTATTCCTCGTAAGCTTCCTGAGCCAGTGGCGTGTTCATGCCGTCAGCGGCGTTCAGCCGCGACTGCGGCGTAGCCGTATAGACGCCTGAGTCAGCCCCGTCGACAAAACCCTTCCAGCCTACGGCCTTAAGATAAGGGAATTTCAAATAGCTCCAGGGTTCGACCCGCTCGGCGACATGGTTCATATACTCAGACGGAGCATAGCGGCATAGCTCGCGGCCATCGGGATCTACCACCCGCACATGCCCGTCGTAGTAATTGACGCGATTCTGCTCGTCGACCAGCCCCATCGAATAGGTGCGCTGATAGTAAGGGCCGTTGAAGATGAAATCGACATACTCCTGGTTAGAAAGCACTACGTCGTGCAGGATTTTTAGCGTCAGCTTGCCGAACTCGACCATGAAGCGGCAGATTTCCTCAATCCGGTCGCGTTCGGCGGCTGTCAGCCCTTTGCTCATGCCGCCGGGAATGGCGTTGGCTGGATTTACCGGTTTGCCGCCAAAGATGGCTGCCGCTTCGTGGCCCCAGGCGCGGCACTGAATGACCTTGCGGGCGATGTCCAAGCCGACTTTGCCGATGACGCCGATCAGGTTGCGCGTCGCAGGATCGCTCTTGGGGCCCATGATGAAGTCGGGAGCACCCAAGGCATAAAAATGCGTGGCGTGGTCGGTGACGAAAAAGATGTTGTACTGGAGTTCGCGCAAAAGCCGGGCGGTGAGCGGAAGCTCCACACCATAGACGGCGTCGCATGCCTTAGCGCTGGCCATCATGTGCGCCTCCGGGCAAACACCGCAGATGCGCGATGTAAGCCGGGGCATCTCCTCCACAGGCCGGCCTTCGCAGAACTTCTCAAACCCCCGCAGCTCAGGAATCTGCAAGTAGCAGTTGGCGACGTTGCCCTCCTGGTCGAGGAAAATATCGATCTTTCCGTGTCCTTCCAGCCGCGTGAGCGGGTCGATGCTTATCCGACGGAAATGTCGTTCTTGGTTGGAACTCGCCGAGCTCATGCCTGTTCCTCCTTATGCCGACCGACTTTGAGCAGGCTGCTTGCGGTCGTAAAACGGTAGAAGGTTCCCACCGGGTCGACGATCTCATTGATCATTTTCCTGGCGCGCTCTTCGGTGGTTGCATCCAACAGCCCGCCCAGTGCGCCGATCATAGCCGCTCCCTGGTCCTCAACCGCCGCCGGTGGGCCATAGCAGCCTTCGCAGCGCACTCCGGCCTTTATGCACAGTGCGCCGCAGCCACTACGCGTGACCGGTCCCATGCACATCAGCCCTTGCTCGAGCAGGCACCAACCCGGTTCGGGGCGGAACTCATGATGGCGGCGAAACTGCTTGATCTTAACCAGCCGCTTCTCGCGCGGGCATTCATCACAGACGGTTCTTGTACCGCACCCAACCCGCTGGCTGCTGCTGTTGGGTGGGACAGCGCCGGTCACCACGGCATGTATGGTTTCCCAGACCCGGTCGGCCTGAGGCGGGCAACCCGGGATTACGTAATCGACCGGGACAATGTCGGCTAGTTGAAGGACCGCCGGGTAGAAACGCGGCAAATGCAATGTCCCCGCCTCCACGGCCACCTCGGGCTGAGGCTCGATGCCTGAGGGGTTGTCGATCGACGGATTTTCGTGATAAACGGCCCGAAAAATTTCCCGTGTGGTCCTGTAATTAGCCAGCGCCGGGATACCGCCGTCGGCAGCGCAGGCGCCGTAGGCCACCAGTGTTCGGCTCTTCTTTCTGAGCAGACGCGCGACCTCTTCCTGCTCGCTGTTGCGTACGCCGCCATTATAAAAGCAAACATCCAGGTAGCCGTCCGGATAGCCCACTACGTCGCGGTATTTGAAGTCAGCAACACAGGGCCAGAAGGCTATATCGGCCACCTGGACCAGATCCAGGATCCGTGCCCCGATTTCGAGCAGTGAGATGTCGCAGCCTCCGCAACTCGAAGCCCAATACATGCCGACCTTCAATTTTCCATTGGCGCTCATGGACGCTCTCCCCATGCCGCGAGGTCGGCCCCGTGGCCGACCCCACGTTCACGCTGAAGACGGGGCCAGTCGAGCGGGCCGAGCGCGCGAACCTGCTCGGTCATCTCAGTAACCAGCCGACTGAACTTCTCGCCTTCAGCGGCGCTGACCCACTCGTGCCGAAATCGCTCTGGTTCGATACCCAGTTCATCCAGAACGCGCCGCAACAAGGGCATGCGAACCATAGTTTTGTAATTGCCGTTGGTGTAATGGCAGTCGCCCGGGTGGCAGCCAAGCACCATGACTCCGTCGGCGCCGCGAGCAAAGGCCGTTAGAACCAGCTCAGGATCAATACGGCCAGAGCACATCACCTTGATGATGTCCACATTGGGGGCATATTTCATGCGGGCCGTACCGGCCCCATCCGCCCCCGTATATGAACACCAGTAACAAAGGAAACCCACGATACGGGGTTCCCACCCGAGGGCTTCACTCTGCTCTTTTGTTAGTTGTGGTTCTTTCTCAGTAGCCGGTTCCGGCATGGCGAACCTCCTAGTCAGCTGCCAGCCGCTCGGCCGGCCGGCTGATCAAAGCCATCAATTCCGACTTCACCTGCACATCCTCGAAGCCTGCCTGCTGGATGGCGTTTGAGGGACAAGTGGCCACGCAAGTGCCGCAGCCCATGCAAAGCGCCTCGTTCACCCTGGCCACGCGTTTTTCTTCGTTACGCGTGATAGCAGAAAACGGACAAACTGTCAGGCAAATGCGGCAGTCGCTGCACAAATCCTCGTTGACATACGCCACAAAGGGATCCAGTTCGATGTGGGCCGAACTAATTAAGGCAGAGGCTTTGGCCGCAGCCGCAGCCGCTGCGGCAGTTGCCTCAGTGGTATCCATCGGCCCCTGAACCGAGCCGGCCAGAAACACTCCCGAAGTCGCCATCTCGACCGGGCGCAGCTTGGGGTGGACTTCCATCAGAAACCGGTCGGCCCCCACTGAGCAATGGTACAGGTCGACCAGCTTGCTCATATCCCTGGCGACCAGACCCGTGGCCAGCACCAGCATGTCGAGCGGAACCTCGAGCTCCTCGCCGAAGGTCAACCGGTCGAAGGTGCGTACCAGAAGCGGCGCTTCGCCCAGCGGATCGCGATCGACCCGCGGAGGCCGCTCCGGGTCGAAGCGTATAAAGGCGACGCCTTTTTCGGAAACTTGGTCGTAGTAATTTTCGTGCTTGCGGCCGTACGTACGGATGTCTTCGTGAAAATCGTAAATCTGAAGATTGGGGAACCGTTCTTTAAGCTCGGCAGCCGTATGCATCGTGGTGGTGCAGCAGACCCGGCTGCAATACTCGTTGATTTTGCCATCACGCATCGGTTTATGAATCCCCTTGTGCTGGAGGCTGCCAACGCAGTGCATAAAACCGATGCGCCGCACGGAATGACCGCCGACGGTGATTTCACCGTGGGTCGGCCCGGTCGGATCCATCAGGCGGTTCAACTGGTGCAGGGTGATAACTTCGGGAAAGACGCCGTAACCGTATTCGCCGTGGCGCACGGGATAGGTGTCCAAGCCCACGGCCAGCACCACCACTCCCGAGCGAATTTCAACCAAGCGCGGCTGCTCGTTGAGGTCGATGCCCTTCCCCCCGGCGGCTTCATAACAGGCGCCGCAGCGGGTACAAGAGCGCCAGTCGATGGCCGGGATTGGCGGCCAGCAGCCATCGTACGGCTTATAGATGGCGCGACGCCGGGACAGCCCCAGATTGAACTGGTCCAGGCATTCTTCTGGACAAGCCGCGATGGCGGCTTCTGGATCCTTACATTCGCTATTTACGCCGCGGGGCATGAGACGAACCGTAGTCAAGAAATTGCCGATGAAGCCAGTGGCCGATTCCAGTTGGGCGTTTGTGTAAACGGTTACTTTCGGGTGATTGACAACTTCATCAATGAGCGGCCCGATGACATCGCGCGCCCTCCTCCCGGTGGGATAAATGCGGTGCAGCGAGGCCATTCGGCCGCCCAAAAATGGCGTGCATTCAATCAAAATAACTTCTATGCCTCGGAAAGCCAAGTCGCGAGCCGCAGTCAAACCGGCCGCGCCTCCACCGATGACCAGCGCCGACGGATGTATAGGTATCCGGCGCTTTTCTAACGGCCGCAGATGGGAGGCGCGCGCAGCAGCCGCACGTATCAGGCGACTGGCTTTCTGAGTGGCCTGCTCTTGGTCCTTTATCACCCAGGAGACCTGTTCCCTGATGTTACAGTGCTCGAACAGGTAAGGATTTAGCCCCGCCCGCGCCACCGTTCGCCGAAAAGTCATCTCATGCAGACTCGGCGAGCAGGCGGCCATGATCGCCCGGTTCAAGCCCTGTTGGCGGATTTTCTGCTCTATCGCCCCCTGGCCGGGATCAGAGCAGCAAAAGGTGTGCGCCATTGCGCACACCACCCCCGGCAGACGTGATGCTTCCTCCACAACACGGTCGACATCGACGACGTCGGAGATGTTGCCCCCACAACGGCAAACGAAGACCCCGATTCTGGGCGTCTGGTTGCCTTTTACCCCGTTTGCGCAGTCTCCTTCAAGGCCCACGAGTTCAGCTCCTGAACGGATCTGCGGGCAAACCCGACCTTCACTCAACGGTTCGCTCTAAAACACAGAACGAAACCGCTATAGAAGAAAGAATTCGACCACAGGCCCTCATTATTGCGATGAACTGTAAAGGATTATGTGCGTCGTACAAAACATATAGCGGTCGAAGTTCTGTCTTTCCTTCTACTTGGCACTATAATATAACAAAAGGCTAAAAGGTCTGAAAGTCTTTTTTGTAAAAATCTCATCCGCGGAAAATCTCAGCAGGGTGTGTTGTAAAAAACGTCGTAATTTTCCACTTTTTCACCGCACTTTTCCCTCCGGATGCAAACCTACGCCCGGCACCCTGGCCCGGAGGTCCGCGAACGCCCGGCCGAGCTGCGCATTCGCTAAGCTGCCGGCACAAACGGGGTACGGGCCATGGTGGTGTGTTGCCCGAAAAATTTGGTGATGTTCCAAGATGCCATGAAAACGGCAAACTTGGATGATGTCTTTGCTGTGAAAGACCTTGCGGAGCTGGTGGGATACTGAGTGTTCCCCCAACAAGGCGGGTTGTAGCATGGTCGAGCTACCTACAAACGCCTGCGGATCTCTGCGGGTAGGCGTGTATGTGTGCCATTGTGGTTCCAACATTGCAGGGGTTGTTGATGTTCATTCCCTGACGGATTTTTCCAACTGTCTCCCAGGAGTAGCTATTGCCCGTAACTACAAGTACATGTGTTCCGACCCAGGTCAGGCTCTGATCCGGGATGACATCCGAGGCCTGAAATTAAACCGCGTTGTGGTGGTAGCATGTTTACCCAATCTGCACGAAAAAAACGTTTCGGAACGCCGCCGCAGAGCCGGGGCTGAATGCCTACTACGTCCAAATGGTCAACCTGCGGGAACAGGATGCCTGGGTCCACGATGACAAAGGTGCCGTTACCGTAAAAGCCGAGGCTTCACTCCGTGCGGCTGTCGCTCGCGTTGCGTAGACGCCTATGGAGACCGCAATGCCATAGACCTCAAACAGTCTGAACGTATTGAAACTATTGAGGTTGGCGCGGTTATTCTTGCCACGGGTTTTCGGACCTTCGATCCCACCCGGATCCCATACTATGGGTACGGCATCTATCCAAACATCTACACGGCGCTGGAAGTGGGACGCCTGGTGAACTCTGCCGGACCAACCGGTGGTGAACTAATATTGCGTGACGGAAAGCGCCCTCAAAACATTGCCCTCGTACATTGCGTAGGCAGCCGCGACGTAAACACTAATACATACTGCTCCCGTGTCTGCTGCATGTATTCCATGAAACTGGCGTGGCTGCTGAAGGAAAAAACGGGCGCCAGAATTTTTGACTTCTATATCGACATCAGGGCCTCTGGGAAAGCATTCGAAGAATTTTACAATCGTGTTGCTGAGCAGGGAGTTGAATTCATCTAGGGAAAAGTAGCCGATGTTCACCCTGACCCGAAGGGCAGCGGGCAGTTGATAGAGCAGGCTGAAGATACGCTTCTTCCGGCAGTGCGCAAGTTTCCCGTAGACATGGTGATACTAGCCGTGGGGCTCGAGCCTCGTGAGGACGTTGCGGAGATTCGTCGTGTATTCCGTGTCTCGAGCAGCAGTGAAGGCTTTTTCTTAGAATGTCACCCAAAACTAGCGCCGGTGAACATGTCCACCGATGGCATATTTTTGGCAGGGTGTTGTCAGGGTCCGAAAGACATCCCGGATACAGTAGCTCAAGCAGGTGCTGCAGCAGCAGAAGCTCTTGCCCTCATAGATGCCGGCTACGGTGAGCAAGAATCCAACACCGCCTATATTTGGCAAGAAGACTGTTCAGGCCGCAAGACATGTATTGTCGCCTGCCCATTTCAAGCTATCTCGTTCCAGAGCAACAGGCAAAAAGCATTCGTTGATGAGATCCTATGCAAGGGTTGCGGTACCTGTGTAGCTACCTGTCCATCCGGATCCATCGGCCAAAGACTGTTTGAAGACCAGGAAATCCTTTGTGAAATTGAGGGAATTTTAAGCCGAATTCGCAATGACTTTTTTCGAGTGGCCCTGTAGTGCTTTTTATACCGCCAGCTCGGCCCGGCCGTGATACTATCGAATGCTGAGCGCGAAACTCAGGTCAAGCCACCTGTGCTTGGTTATGTACCTTGATGGAGGAAAGACCTCGACCGAGAATACGGGCATTATGTCTGGGCAACGAGTTGGTAGCCGACGACTCGTTCGGTTTCTGTGTCGCCAAGCGGCTCAAGGCGCTGGCGCTCGATAACTTAGAGGTCGTCGCAACTACGGAGTCGGGCTTTAACCTCCTGGATCATGTAGTGGGCGCCCCCCGGCTTGTGGTTATTGACACGGTTCTGACTCATGCCGCGTCCCCCGGCACTATTTACCGCTTGCAGGAAAGAGAGCTAAAAGAGTCCCCAGGAGCTGCGATCCATGGAATTGGCCTGCTCGATGTGCTCGGGTTGGGCAGGAAGCTTGGGCTGGAAGTAGCAACCGATGTTGTATTTATTGTGGTAGAAGCCGCCGATTTGGTTACCGTGGGCGGCGCCATGCACCCTGCCGTGCTGGCAGCCGTTCGGACCACTGTGGACATGGTCTTGCAGATGTTACATCCTGGTCCACACCCTGCTGCCTGAACCAGCCCTGTTCAGGGCAAAGCCGCAAGCATCCTCTCGACATCTTCCGGACTGTTGTAGAAATGGGGCGAAGCCCGTACCCAGCCCTGCCGTGCTGCGGTGATGACTCCTTGTTTCTGAAGCACAGCCACAATAACCCGGCTATCTACGCCCGGTTTGCGAAAGCTCACAATGCCTGCTCCAGTGGCTGGTGTCCTCGGGCACATCACTTCATAGCCTTTTGCACTCACCGCAGCGGCAATTTCGTCGGCTCTGGCTTGAACTTCTGCCGCAATTTTGTCAATGCCAATTTTGAGCAACAGTTCTATGGCAGCACGGAGACCGAAACAACCTGCGGTGTTCAGGGTTCCACATTCGTATCGCCCGGCGTCAGGGCGGAAAGTCATATCACGGGAAGCGTAATCGTGGGCATGGGCAAAATTGGTCCAACCTAAAACCGCCGGTACGATCTGCTCTTGTACCTCTTTTTGGACGTATAGGATTCCACATCCTTCAGGACCGAGCAACCATTTATGACCACCTGCCGCTAGAGCATGAATACCCATCTTGCGAACATTGACGGGAAAAGCCCCTAATCCCTGAATTGCGTCGACAAAGAACAAACAGCCGCGCAGTCGGCAAATCTCCCCAATCGTTTCCAGATCTGCACGGTACCCGCTGAGATATTGCACAAAACTGATGGCCAGTAAACGCGCGCCCCGGCATGCCTCGGAAATCGCCTCAGGAGGGTCCCAGATGGACACCCACTCCATATGAATCGCCTTTGACTCCAGCCGCTTCCAAGGGAAAAAGTTCGCCCCGAACTCCTCACGGAAGGCCACAACTTTGTCCCCTGGACGCAAGTTGAGCCCTAGGGAGATTGTTGAGATACCTTCGGAGGTGTTTTTCACAATTGCAATTTCGTCAGAATTAGCGCCAATCAACTGCGCCGCAGCTTGCCGCAACCCCCGGTAAGCGGCAAGCCACTGGTCATAATGCAAAGAACCGTAACAAAGCGCATTTTCAACCCATTGTTTCATCGCCTCGGCTGCTGGGCTGGAAAGAGGAGCGATAGCAGCATGATTCATGTAAACCAGGTGCTGCGTCACCGGGAACCAGTGCCGGCTGGCCTTCCAAAGCGGGATCAATTGGCCGTCCACGTAGTTTTCCGTAACCTACCCATTAAAGTATACGTAAACCACCTTGGGGGCTGGTTCCTCGAAAGGAGCAGGAATATAATTGAGATTAGGCTCCCCGGCCTACGGAGGTGTGCGATGAGGTACGGCCTCAGAGAAACGGTGGCTGTTCTCCTGTTGGTTGGGTCATTGGCTTTCTCCACTCTGGCTGGCGGCGCAGACAAGAAAAAGGACCCAAATGAGATCGGCAATCGCGATGTCGGTAAGGGCTTGAATTTGTATTCCCTGGAGAAAGAGATTGCTCTCGGCAAGCAATTAGCCCAGGAGGTTGAACAACAGTCGAAAGTAGTCAATGACCCCATCATCTCGGAATATGTCAATCGCATTGGTCAAAATCTTGTGCGGAACTCTGACGCCAAGGTTCCGTTCACGATCAAGGTACTCGACTCCGAGGAGGTAAATGCTTTCGCCTTACCTGGGGGGTTCTTTTTCGTCAATACCGGTTTAATCCTTAAGGCGGACAACGAGGCGGAATTAGCTGGGGTGATGGCTCACGAAATCGCACATGTGGCGGCGCGTCATGGCACCAGACAGGCCAGCCGGGCAACTGTGGCCAACTATGCTTCTCTACCCCTCATTTTCCTTGGCGGATGGACGGGCTACGCTATCCGGCAGGGTGCCGGGATAGCGATCCCTCTTGGCTTTTTGACCTTCTCTCGCGGCTTCGAGTCTGAAGCGGATATGCTTGGTCTGCAATATCTTTACAAGACTGGCTATGATCCGGTTGCCTTTGTGGATTTTTTTGAGAAGCTGCAAACGATGGAGAAAAAAAAGCCGGGCACAATATCCAAAGTTTTTTCTACACACCCTATGACTGAGGACCGCATTAAAGCTGCGCAAAAGGTCATCCAGGAAATGCTTCCTTCCAAACCGGAGTATATTGTCACGACGTCAGAGTTTAATGAAGTCAAAGCGCGGCTGATGGCCTTGCACAATCGACGTAAAGTGGACGAGAATGACGCTGGGCGGCCAACCTTAAGGCGAGCTGCGGGCAGCTCCGGCGGTCCGATTGGTGACGATACCAAAGGGAAGGATTCAGGCAGCTCTAGTGGAGATGACGAGCGGCCTACGCTAAAACGCCGCTAAGGGCCAGGAAATTGCCAGTGCGCCGGTGACCGTGCCTTTAGCGCGCAAATCCAAGTTTCCGCAATACGTCCGCGGGTTGCTCTGCGTCGAAGCGGGTGAACGCAGCTTTCAGGTGGCCGTTCTCAAGCGCTACAGCATAAGGCCAGGAAGCGGTCTTGAAAACGGGCTGAAGGGCCGCAAAATCTGTTGAAAGCACTCCAGGCATACCCGTCGATTGCATGAATTCCTGTCCAAACTGCGGCTGCTGAACCGCTACGGACACCACTAAAGTATCCAGCCAGTCCAGCTTGGCAAGCCGTTTGGCTGCATCTTCACAATGCAAACACTCAGGGTCAAAAAAGAAAATAAATACACGTCCTTTATGAAGCGAGATAGTCTTGTCCCCAGATTTTATCAGCGGAGGCACGTTCGGTGAGAAGTTACGGGCGACCGTTATTCCGTACGATGCCAGAGCAAAAACACAAACCGACCCAAGAACAACCAAGGCGCCACGTTTGCCTTCCGGCGGCTTCGCCCAGCGCCCTGAGGCGAAAGCCATCAACAACATCATAAAATCCCCGCTGAAAAATGCTGGTCCGACGGCACGTTTCACCCAAGGGAAACAGTTGCACTCTTCCCCTCGGAGCACGTTGTAATAGGCGCCGATGTAAATGATAAACGCAACGAGCAAGCCCCCAGCGAGCCAAGCTCCCCAACGGCGAAACCGTGGCACTATAAGTAGCACGCCGGTGAAAGTTTCCGAAATACCCAACGCCAGAGCCAAGGGCAGACTGACCATTTCGGGCACCTGGGCCTGTGTCAGGCGTACTGCCGCAGCAAGTGGATCGGTAATCTTCCAAATGCCAGCTATCAGGAACAGAACAGAGAGAAGAAACGCAGCCAAACGGCCACACCAGATTTTCCACAAAGGCAACTCGCCGGAAGTTAGTTTCAGCTCGGCGTAAGCCGCATCATCGTTCATGTTCGTCCCTATTGTACACTTAGCACTAAAGACGCGGTATATTGCAAGGTCGGCTGGAATCAACGGCTCGGAAGTATCCTGCGCCCTACGGAGTCAAGAACTATCGCAATCTCCGGATCGCCGGGTGACATTTTGCCGGTCCAGATCGGACCGTCGTTTTAAATTGTCTCTATGTTTTGGGAACCCGGTGGCGAAATGTTGCCTGCTTTAGGGCGAGGGCCGCACACCGGTGACCGTAACGGATGCAAGTAGGTCTCCCTTGCTGCCGGAAGACATGTCGTACAGATTGAAAACGTACGGATCTTCGGATGCCGTGATCCATGGAGCCGTATCCGATCCGGAAGTCCCAACCCCGGAGAACTGTTCTTCGGTGCCTCCGTGAGCAACAAAGACTGCGGCTGCCGTAATATTGCTCATCACTGCCCAATTGATCGTTACACTGCACACGCCTGTCTGGCCTACGACACACGGGTTGGGTGTCGCCGTGATGGTATTGGCCGCCGGTCCCTTCCTGACGGGAAGAGTGATGACATTGCTCGCGTATGTATCTTGTGAAACAACCAATTGCAAAATCGGATTGGTCTCCAGGTCCGAGTTCAGCTCCAGGTGTAATTCGTAAATACCCACCGTTCCTGGCTTCAAACCCGCATACAAGACATTCGCAGTCTTGTTACCTGCTAGCGACGAGACATCCACCTGCGGAGAATTCATCGCCGGACCTTTGTATTTCTGACCATCTACAATAGCCAGGCGCGCCTCATCGGGCTGTATCAATCCAAAGCCCGTGCCGTAAACAACGATTGTTTCGCCCGGTAGGGCAGGGTTATCCAACGTCACAGGGCTATATGCCACATTGGCACAGCAGAGCGTCGGCGTAGTGGGTGTCAGCACAAGGTTGCCAGAGGGGTTCGGGACCGAATAAGGAATACCGTTGCCAGCATCACCCGGTTGCCGCGCACGCAGCCGGATACGGGTGAACACACCGGCTGGATAAGCCTCCACCTCCGGGTCTTGATTAATCAAACTGATAAAAGCGTCTCGAACCGTAGCCAATGTATCGCCAACTTGAGTCGTGTACGAATATTCACGGCCGTTTATATTGATCGTGTGCGTCTCCCCCGGCGTAGCCGTTCCGTCTACAGAAATCGTCCCAGTAGCGCGGTTGCTGTAATGCAAGACAACTCCCGGCCGTGGGTCGACGCCTTCATATGCAAACAAAGCCGGGTTTTGAGGAACGAGAGTTATCGCCGCGGCATTTGTAATGGAAACGTGGCCGTCTAGCCATTCAGTCCTCACGTAGGCACTCAAGCTGGTAGCATCCAAGGTTTCCCAAGGGATCTGCGCGTTAATTTGGGTGGGTGATACATACAGCAAAGGAGCCTCGATTCCATCGATGTACAAGCGCACCCCGCCGAGCACGGTGGGCAGGTCATCCTTGTCCAGATCTGCAGAAGCCGTACGGTCTGTCAGATTACTTCCGAGGACGGAAATCAAGGTGCCGGGCGCGACTTTCGCAGCGTCCTGCCCACCTTGAAGGTTAGCGCCAGATGCCGCTGCCGCCACTTGAGGTTTGTTCGAGTTCGAAGCGTCCTGGCTCTTAAAGCTAAAGAAAATGTTATTGCCGTCCGGGCCGTCCTTCCGCGCTGTCAGAATGATGGTATTAGAGGCTAGGTTAGCTGTGGCGATCACATACGGATCCCCCTGGCCCTCATTGCTGGAATTAATAACATTCACCAAGTTAGTGACAATAGATTCCAGCGTGTCATCTGCTTTCACCGTGTAGTTGTAATCTGTGCCCGTCGAACCCTGGCCGTAAGCTATGTTAACCGTAGCCACATCGCCGGCCTGTACGCTGCCTTTTATTGTCAAGGTTCCTGCACTGTAGATTCGCAAGCCGGCTGAATTTCGAATACCGGCAAACGGGATTGACGGTTCGGCCAAAGTAAAGCCCAACACACGTCGATTAAAGGGATCACTGACCCACAGGTTGGTCCCATCCCAGGCTAACGACATTGGCGTTCGCATCGAGTCGGAGCTGGATCTGCGCAGAGGATCACCGCTGTCCTTATCATCCGAGGCCAGGTTGACCGTATCAGAAGGTTGCCCCAGAACGACATCCGCCGCAGCCCCGTTGTAAGCCGGCACGCTCTTGTATACCAACACCCGATCGTTTCCGGCGTCGGCTATAAAAAGCCACTTCCCATCAGAGAGCGCAAAACGCGGCCAGTTCAGTGTAGCTGCGCACAACTTTGGGTACGTGGGATGGTTATTACTGTCCGTGCCATTTGGAGTGGTGCAAAGTACCGGTGTTTGGACGCCATTGCTGTCGACGGTGTATGCATTGTTGGCAACTGCACTTACCATATCCGGCTGCCCGACAACAACATCGGCCGGTTGCTGATTAGTCGTAGGAATTGAGTTCCAAATGAGTACACGGTTATTCCCAAGGTCTGTGACGTATAGTCGCTGCCCATCAGAGGTAACGGAGACCGGACTCAGCAGCGTGTCAGCTTTAGGATTGACCGTTGCTTTCGTTATGTCCACCTCAATGGCTGTGGTGAAATTGGGCTGCCCCAAAACGACATCAGCGGGCTGCCCATTGGTGGTTGGTATGGAGTTCCAGATGAGAACGCGGTTATTTTGTGTATCGGCTACGAACAGTTTGCCGTTTTGTATCCACACGCCTTGAGGACCTCGCATGGACTTGGCGCTGGGGGGGCGCGGCGCAGCAACCGAGGTAAAATCCGGCTGACCCAGCACCAAATCTGCTGGGGTGTTACTCGAAGTGGGGATTGTGTTCCATATCAAAACGCGGTTGTTGTCGGTATCCGCTATGATCAACCGCACTCCGTCGGTCGCCACACCTAAAGGCGTCCGTAAATTGTGATCAGAAGTGCCAGGATCGGTGGAAGTAAAATCCGGCTGACCAAGGACCGTTGTGGGTGTGCCCACGCAAACCGGGCATCGGATATTCGGCGATCTTTCCCGATTGATGATATCCAGGGGCTTAGGTAACGTCGTCGTATCGTAGATGAGTACGCGGTTATTCACCGGCGTAGCCCCGATTTTGCTAGCGTCAGCAACGATTAAGCGTCCGTTGGCATAAGCCACACCCGATACAGCGCCGACAGTAGAGGCATCCGCCCCCTGTCCTCCAGTAAAGTTTTTTCCGCTCGGGGTAACCACCACCTGCGCGTTCGGGGAAGTTTTGCATGACAGGGTTAGCGTGTCGCCTGAGGGGCCTTGTACACGGGCTGTGAGCACGAGAATATTCGAGTTGACATCCGCTGAGGCAATCACATTGGGGTCCCCTCTCCCGTTATTGCTCCCATTAATGACCCCGGCAAGATTTACTGCGATCGTCGAGGTGGTATCCTCAGCCGCCACAGTGTATGTGTAAGTCTGGTCCGCAATGGTTACCGTAATCTGATCGCCCGCCCGGATTGTGCCCGAAAAAGTGATGGTTCCACGAGAATAAGCCTTGCCGTAGTCCTGCGCCGTAAAGATGTATTGGCCGATGACCAATCGTGCAGCTTGGCCAGTTGCAAAATCGCCGGCGAAGCTCACGCCAGCTATTACAGTCAACAATGGAACCACAACCCACTTCATCATCACAGTTACGGCGTGCGAGACTTCAGTATAGCAAGCTTGTCTTCCGGTTTGGCGGCCAACCCAATGATACAATGAACAATTCTCCCATGAGTAAATGGCCAATCGAGTCGAGTGCCAATGTAAGCGACATCCCGCTTTCAACACGCTATGGGACGCATTTGGCCGGCCACTGGTTTCTTCACTCTGGCATCCAGGATCCTGAAGGTGGAGTAGCTCGCTACTACCGCTCTGATATCAAAGTCAATTACGGAGTCTCCACGGAGATCACTGGATATACAGTGAGTGCGCTCGTTCACTTGTACAAAATCACCGGTGCTTCTGCATACCTGAACGCAGCTTTGCGGGCCGGCAAATTTCTCATCGAGAAAGCTTGGCGGCCTGAGCTGGACACGTATGCATTCGAGTACCCAGAAGCTCGGGCTGCCTATTTTTTTGACTGTGGGATTATCGCGCGGGGATTATTGTCTCTTTACGAGGCAACCGGGCAGGGGTGTTTCTTCAACGGCGCCCTTGCAGCGGGACGATCGATGGCCCGCGACTTTGGTCCTGGACCAGCTTTTTACCCTGCTATCAGCCTGCCGGGGAAAGAACCACTACCCGCGAACGGGCGCTGGTCGCGCAGCCCCGGCTGTTACCAACTGAAGGCAGCTATGGCCTGGCAGGAACTTTTTGAGAAGACCGGCGAGGTCGAGTTCTCAAAGAGCTACCAAGCGCTGCTCGACTATTCCTTGCAAACACACACTGGCTTTCTTGAAGAGGCAACAGACCGCGAACGCTTGATGGACCGCTTACATGCGTACTGCTATTTTCTCGAGGGATTGTTGCCCTGCGCCACCCGCCCCGATTGTGCGCGAGCGTTGAAAGAGGGCATAGTTACCGTCAGCCTGCACCTGCACGAACTCAGTACGCTGTTTGAGAGATCAGATGTTTGCGCGCAGCTGGCGCGTTTGAGACTGTATGCAGCCCAAATGGGGATTGCGCCACTGGATGCCGCCGCTGTTCAACAGGAAACCAGCACGATTGCCCTTTATCAGATTGAGTCGCCGGATCCACGCCTTCATGGCGGTTTCTGGTTTGGCCGGAGGCATGGTCAATTTCTTCCGTTTGTAAATCCCGTGTCAACGGCTTTTTGCGTTCAAACGTTAGAATTTACGGAAAAGGGCCAGCTAAAAGCGACACTTTCTTACCGCACATTGCTCTAACGCTCAACGTTGAAGAAGGCACGGTCCCTAGCTGTACGTTTTTGCTTTCAAAGCTTGCGCGCAATCATCGCGTAATCAAGGGCGCCGAAAAATGCTTTCCGGAAGTCTTCCGGCAAGCTTCCGACGGAAGGCATCGACTCCTGCGCCGGCGATAACGGGTACATTTCAATCCGTCCAAAACCAGCTTCTTCCATATACAGCCGGAGTAGCGCAGGTGGAACGGGTCGGGTGTGGGTGGGATCCAGATAAAAATGGCTGCTGAATATCGCCAGGCACTCAGGATTCGGCGTTTCCATGGCTATTACGCCGCCCTTTGACAACTTTTGAGCTGCTAACCCGATCACTTCTGGCAAAAGTCCTGGGGGCAAATGCTCCACCACGTGGGCACAGAAGATTCCATCCAAAACGTCATCGGGAAGATCTCGAAGATACGCCGACAGCTCCGCGCACTCAACGGCAAAGCCGGCTGAGCGGCACTGTTCCACGGCTTCCGGATTAGCATCCACGCCGCGCGCTTCGATGCCTTCCCGTTTCAAGAGCGCCAGGAATTCACCTCGTCCGCAGCCCAGATCAAGCACCGCCCGGCATCCTTTGAAAAACGGCAAATAAAACTCTTGCTTGCGGCGCACAAACTCTTCAGGGCCTCGGAAACGTTCTGCAAAACGAGACAGATCCAACCGGCCTCCCAACTCACGATCCGAACCGAGCGTGGGCGTCACCACACCGCCGGTAATCAGCCCTGAGCGCAAGCGAATCAGGCGCAATTCTGTATGAATCAGGCGTTCAAATTCTTCCCGGATTTTTTCCAGGTCCGCCCACAATCGCTGTTGAATCTCCAAACCTGTGCTTTTTAATGTCGCGGTAAAATCCGCGTGTTGCGATTTGACCATCTCGCGGAAGCTTGTATCCATGAGCGTGACCCTGTGTTGAAAAGCGCCTTGAAGGTCGGCGACGCTTCGCAAAAACTGGACCTCGTTGATGGCTAGCTTCCGCTCCCATTCCTGACGCCATTGCGCCCAATGTAGCCGTACATCTTTTAACTCCCTGGCTTCATCCCCAAGAAGCCGTGCTTGCTCGCTGGCATTGTTCAGTCCCTGATCTAAGCGCCGAGCAGTGTCCTCCAGCACACCCAGCCGCCGCTCAACTGCGTCGCAAATATCGCCGATTTTAACCCGCAATTCCGCGCCAGTGCGTGCAAGCCTGGCTAAAGCCCGGTTGTTCTCGTTAAAAGTCTCCAGGATAGACTCTATGGCGCACAAAACCGCCCTGTTGAACTCGATCTGCTCTCGAACATGCCAGTCGAGAAAGCGTGCGATCAGATGCTTCGCCGCCTGGACTACGCGGTTAATAAAACCCGGAGGACGGGGGTTGACCGTACCAATAGCGGCAACCTTTCCCGCGGCTGCATCCCGTGCGTGGAATAAGGGCATGAGATCCGGCAGGGGTAGTCCGTCCGCGCTGAAAGCTGGATGCCGCGCGCGCACGCGCTCGCGAATCTCCTGGATCACTTCTGCGAGCTCTTCCGAAGTCAAATCATTTCGCGAGTCAGCGCCGTCCACGTCTTCTGCTCCAGCTTGCCGTCACTTTGGAGTAGATACCGCCCCGCGGATTGAATTCGCCGATTACGGTGGCCAAAACCGGCTTTGCAGCAGCCACAATGTCACGTAACATCCGGTTAACCACGTTTTCGTAAAAAATGCCTAGATTCCGGTAGCCGAGTTCATACGTCTTGAGAGACTTCAGCTCGATACACCATTTGTCAGGCACGTACCTGATTGTGATCTTGCCAAAATCGGGCAGCCCTGTTTTGGGGCATACAGAGGTGAACTCAGGGATCACAATTTCGATCTCATAGCCTGGAAATTGGTTCGGGAAGGTTTCAATTGCAGGCAAAGGAGTATCGAGGCCCGCCTTGGCGTGTTCTTCCGTGTATCCTTTTTTCATTCCTCTACCAGTGTCCTGGCCAGCAGGTCCAGGAACAGACCTACATCCGTCACTACGCCGACGGCCTGACCGGTCCCCCGGTCGCTTACTTTGGTCACTACAGCCGGGTTGATATCGACGCAGACAATTTTCACCCAACTGGGCAGCATATTTCCAACGGCTATAGAATGAAGCATCGACCCGAGGCACAATACCAGACCCGCGCCTTTGAGCACAGCGGCATAGGCATCCTGCGCCTGGTTCATGTCGGTAATGGTCTCCGGTAGTGGTCCGTCATCCCGCAGACTTCCTGCAAGCACATAAGGAATATTAGCCTTGACGCACTCGTACATTATGCCCTTGGTCAGCAGCCCGCTCTCGACCGCCTGCCGGATTCCTCCGGAACGGTAAATGGCGTTTATCGCGCGCATGTGATTGCGATGACCGTGCTCTGCCTGGCGCCCGTCCGCCTGGCGAACACCGAGAGAGGTGCCAAACAGCGCGGCTTCTATGTCGTGAACACCAAGCGCGTTGCCGCTCAACAAGGCTTGCACGTAACCTGCGCGGATCATCTTCGCCAAAGCAGGCGCACCGCCTGTGTGAACCACAACAGGGCCGGCGACCACAATTACCTTCTGGCTTGCGTCTCTAGCATTGCGGATCAGAGCCGCAGTCTGGCGCACCGCAGTTTCCACCTGGCGTTCAGAGGAGATCCCGTTGCTCATAAAAGCGAAAGCCAACCGGTCCCGTTCCTTCGACTCCGGGAGTACACGAATCCCCCTCATACCTACAACCACGTAGTCGCCTGCCCGGATATCGCGGAGACGCCGGCAGAATGCACGACCGCCGCTAACCACAATCAGAGCGTCCATTCGTTGCTCCTCGACTGGAATCCAGCTTTGGTGGTAACGGATCAACGTCCGGTGGTTGGTCGTCGAATAGAAGTCCTCTGGCGCGCAACAATCCTTTTCGACAACCTTTAACTCGACATCAGTAGCATCGACCGGGGTACAACCCAAATCCATCAACTGGTGGAGCATTTGACGCATGACGTCCTCGGCCGGAGCTTCCACCTTCAGCCGTAAGTATGAGGGGTCACTATTGGTTCTTCCAATGCGGAACTGTTCCACTTCGAAACGGCCATTGCACTCAACTACTTTGTCGAAAATGCGTTCCATGACGTGAGAGTCGATCAAATGGCCTTCCGCCTCTACGATTTCGTGATAGGGATAGCTGGTGTTGGCAAAACTCATGGTCTAACCATCCAGTTTAAGGCACCGAGACGACCCTTGCTCGGGCCACCTGCCGGGTGACAGGGTTAAAAGTTCAGGCACGGAGGGCTTCCTGCGCACGTTTCTCGTAAATTGCGCGTCCCTTTAAGAAAGCCTCGATAGAGCGTTCTTTGTCACTCGGCTTGGAAAATTTCGCTTCCGTCTTCAGCCATTGAATACAGTTGTCCAGGTAGCGCACATAATATTGCGCGTCTTCCCAACTGCGAATCGGCTTATCATCCAAAATAACGTAGACCGGAGAAGAGTGCGCAAATACAGTTTCAGGACGGCGCGTGCCAAAGTAATTACTCAAGAGCGTGCCCTTATCCGCGTGGACCATCGAGAAGGATAAATCCTGCCTTCGGTAGACAGTAAGATCTTCCAACGCACGCGCTGCAAACCAGCAACTCTGTTTGAGTGGGCTTTCAAGGTAAATCTCAGCACGGTTTCGGGGGCCGCTGGGGGAAGCCTCAGCGATGACCCTCCCGTTGCGCACAATCTCGAGCCGGTGATAAGGCAACTGCGATTCAACAGTCGCATGGATCTGCACCGCCTTGTCTTTTGGAGGGTTGAGCGCGAGAACCGATCCTGGTTGCCGCCCGTTTACGGTGAAAAAAAGAATTGGGCTGTTGGTGATGAAAGTGCGGCCCGCTTTGAGAGCGTCAATCCATCCTTGGTAAGTAAACCCCTTCTCCAGTTGAGCGAAAACGCGATTGGCCCCAACAGTCACGAAGGTTGTCATTTTGTCTGTGCCAGCCGTAGCCGTCAACCGGAAGCCGCAATTGAGGAAGCGATACCACAGACGCAGACCGTCATTGGCAGCCAGTTCTGGAATAACCTGCTTCATGAAGATCGGCATTTCCCGTGGCTCGAGCACGCACAAGATCTCCAAGCCGTCCAGCTTTGCCATGGCCACATCCAGCGGACTTTCCACGCCAGGCCAGCTAGGAAAGTGCGCCCAGGAAACATAACCGCCCTGAGCGTGGGTTTTGTCACAAACCTCCAGGTGCAACGGATAATGGTCATGCCGCATAGGCTTGACCGGCTGGATCAAGCTTTTCAGGTTCAGAAGGTTTAAATGGCCAAGCTCATCATTGCGGAATTCCTGGTTCACGTAAATCAAACGGTTGCCAGCCGAGAAGCCATTAATCTTGCCATCAAAGCTATCCTGATCCTCAGTGAAATCCGAGGTGAGGATATTAGCTACGTTGAGGTCTTCGGCATCCATTTCCAGCCGGCAGCTCTTGGGTGAAATATGGTGGATATGGATGTCCCCGCTGTACCAGCCTTGTGCGGATATGTTCGACCACCGGGTCAACGGTATGGTAAAGCAACCGCCCGCCAGGTTATCTGTGGATAGCACTCCTTCCGCAAAGAGGTATTCGTAGCCCTTGATCACCTGATAGTTCAAAGGAAGAGTGGAAGGATCGATCTCGAAGGCGCCATCTACGTAAGAATAGCGACGTGATTGAAACCGCACATCGCCCTCTTGTGCGTCCTTTACGAGGGTAGGACGATGGCCAATTGGCGCCACCTCTTGGCCATGGGTATCAACTAGACGTACTCGCGCCGAAAGAGGTTGTCCTGACTGTTTGTCGATTATGCGGCACACAAAGGGCCGCCCACTTTGTATTGCAAGCGCCCGGCTAGACACCAGACAGCCACCTCCTCCAAAAACCATCTGCCTAACGAAGCCGCGCCTGTTTAAGGACATAGTTTTGTTTTCCTCCAAGATTTGCGTGGTTCCGTATCCGGTCTATTATGTCATCGCTTTGGTTTAATAAGAACCATGAACCTAAACGGAATCTCGGTCGCATTTTCATGGCTTTTGACGGCCACTCTGTTCAATCCCTGCGCAGGAGCCGTCAAGAGCCCTTTCGCCACAGTCTCCATGCGCGTCTTTGCGGACCTTTTGAAAATTCCCTTATCGCCTCCCGAGGTCACAGCTACCGTCCTAGGAACCAAGGAAGAAGAGGGGCTGGTTATTGAAGACGTGTCATGGTCATCGACCGATAACGAGCGGGTCCCCGCCTATGTGGTCCGGCCTGCGAAAGCTAGTGGTCGCTTGGCGGCCGTCATCTGCCTGCACGGCAGCTCGACCAACCGCGAGGCAAACGTCACACGCCAGTATGGGATAGGCCAGTGGACCCGTTACAGAGACAAACAGTCATTCTCCACATTGCTCGGTTGGGCGCGGGAGATGTCACGGCGAGGTTATCTGACGCTTTCTCTGACCCAGCGTGGACTGGATTCGCGCCTGCCGAGCACAGAAGACCGCGCCAAAGACATGCTGGTGCACGGCCGCAATGTCATGGGCGCGATTGTCTATGAAATTCGCCAGGCGATTACGTACTTACAGCAGCGCCAAGATGTCGATCCAGACAGAATCGGCATGACCGGAATCTCATTCGGAGGAATCACAACTTTTTATACGTGGTTAGTGGATAACCGCATAGCAGCCATTGCCCCAGTTTGCGGAGGGGTGGGCTCTGTGGAAGAGTTTATCCGGCACGGCGCGCGTTCCTACCATGGGATTTATTGGTGGATACCTGACATGTTGACGAAAGGTGACCAGGGCGAGTTTGCTGCGGCCATGGCGCCCAGACCGCTGATGTTGTGGGCTCCCCGCAATGACATCGGTATGCCCAACGAGGGCGTTGATCGTTTCCTCGACGCGGTGCTTCCGGCTTACAAACAGGCTGGCGCCGAAAGCAACCTAGTGGTCTACCGCCCGCCTGGCGAACATGCCCTGACGCCCGAAGCCTTTGAGGCGGTTGTCCAGTTCTTTGACCGGTTCATAAAACCGCGATAACCGCGTCGGGCCGCTTGGCAGAATTTGTGATAAAAAAGGTCTGATAAAGGAGTGTCATTATGTCCGAGCAAGGGAATTCTACCGTGACCAGAAGAGATTTTATGATTGAGAGCGGAGCAGCCGTTGCTGCCACAGCTATTGCGTCCAACAGACTTGGCGCCCAAACCAACAAGCCACTGAAGCTGGCCTTGATTGGGACTGGGAACCGTGGCACCCATACCTGGGGCATCCCCGTCGCCAAGAACTATTCCGACGTGGTGCAGTTCGTAGGACTTTGCGACATTAACAGCAAACGCGTGAAAGTGGCGCAGCAGATGATCGGCACCAGCGCCCCTACCTTCACCGACTTCGATGAAATGGTGAAAACCACCAATCCGGACGCGGTGATGATCACTACCCCGTGCGGAACACACTGGCGCTATATCGTTCGCGGACTGGAACTCGGGCGCCGGGTGATTAGCGAGAAAGCAATGTGCACTGACGAAGAACAGTGCCAAGCCATCATCGACACCCAAAAGAAGACGGGAGGAAAGGTCACGGTTACGTTCAACGCCCGCCACTCGCCCTCCGCAAAGAAAATGAAGGCGCTCCTGATGGAGAAAGCCGTTGGTGATGTTATCGCAGTGGAATTCCATGAGTATCTGGATACTTCTCACGGCGCGGATTATTTCCGCCGGTGGCACCGCTTGAAACCCAACTCTGGGACATTGCTCGTTCATAAGGCCTCACACCACTTCGATCAAGCCAACTGGTGGTTGAACTCTGAGCCCGTGGAAGTGACGGCTTGGGGCGAGCTGAAGTTTTACGGCCATAACGGTTCCTACCGGAGCTCCACCTGCCGCGCTTGTCCCTACAAGAAACAGTGCCCCTTCTACATGGACATCACCAAAAACCCTGACTTCATGCGCATGTATGTTGCCTGCGAGTCTGAGGATGGTTACACCCGTGACGGCTGCGTGTTTAAAGAAGATACGGACATTTATGACGTAATGTCCGTGCGTGTCAGGTATGAAAATGGGGTGATCCTGACGTACATGGCGAATACCTACCAGCCTTTCGAAGGCCAGCAAATTTCGATCATCGGGAAAAAAGGCAGGCTGGACGACAGGAGTTACGGGGGTGGCGGCTACCGCATAAACGAACTGCGCCTGACCCGTAGTTTCGGGACATCAGAAGTGGTTCGGGATCTGGAGCCTCCGAGGCGAGGTGGGCACGGTGGCGCAGACACAAGCATCCAGGACCTTATCTTCAGGAATGAGCCCAACCCCGATCCGTTAAACCTGCGCGCGGACATGCGCGCCGGGGCCATGAGCAGTTTAATCGGCATTGCCGCCTACCGAAGCATTGAACGGGGAGGCAAGACAATCAAGATCAAAGACCTCGTGAAATTCTGAAGTGCGTTATCTCGGGCCGGGCGTACCGATCCGGCCCGAGATAACCCGTGGTCAAGCACGAGTCAGGAAAATAGGGAGCCCAACCTTATTCACGTAGCTTGGACGGTAACGCTCGGTATTGTACATACTGGCAACGTCCACCTTGCGCGGTCCGAGCTTGGGGTCGGGAATGGAAACGGTGGCGTAGCAACCGTCCACAATTGCCGTCATCAGCCCACTCTTGCTCTGCTGAATACAATCCAGAGCCATGTTGCCGAATGTGATGGCCACCATTTTGTCGACGAAATCCGGACTGCCACTTCGAAGATCATAAGTGAGATCACTAACCACCGTTTCCTCCCCGACACGGGCTTTGATCTGATCGCTCAAGTCTTCGGCCACGCTCATCTTTTTGCGATGTCCGTAAGCGTCCGGTTCACCGTACTCCCGCACTTTGTAACCCTCCCACTCGGCGCCTTCAGAAAGCACAACCAACGCATAATTACTGGGATTCTGCCTCTTGTCGGTCACGAGAAGGTCAATAAGCTTATCTAAATTGAACCTATATTCGGGTATACAGCACCGGATACTGGTGACATAAGCGGTGTACAACGCTGTGTATCCTGCGTCTCGGCCAAAGACGCGAAATATACCGATCCGCTCGTGAGAACCGACCGTGGTGCGCTGCCGTTCAATGGCATCTGTGGCGCGGGAAATAGCCGTTGAAAAGCCTATGCAATACTCCGTGTTGCGCACATCGTTGTCCATAGTCTTGGGGATGGCAACTACGGGGACGCCCAGTTTGTCCAGTTTCGCTGCGTAGCTTAGAGTGTCATCGCCGCCAATGGCAATCAGATAGTCAAACCGCAGCAGTTCGATGTTCTTCAACACATGAGAGGTGACATCGAAGGTCACCGACGTGACACCGTTTTTGGTCGATTCTGTCTTAGGAAATTCCTTACCCTCAAGATGCGCAGGCAATCCCTTTATCTTAGAAGGGTTTGTCCGGGACGTATGCAGGAAAGTGCCCCCCGTCCGGTCGATGGTTCGAGTGTTCTCGCGGTTGAGCGGCAGTATGTACCGCATCTGGCTAACCGGATCCTCCATGTTGAGATGCGTCAGCCCTTCCCACCCGCGCCGAATCCCAATGACCTCGCAGTCTATCTCGCTTCCGCGGTACACCACACCCTTTATGACCGCGTTCAATCCGGGGACATCGCCCCCGCCAGTAAGTATTCCTATCCGCTTTTTTGCCATGCAAGCTCCTGAAATATCTCCTGAAAAGGAAAATATAGTGAAATCGACAGATCTTGACTCACCACTCATTATAGGAAATCTGGCGCGAGCTCACTTGATATAATTTTTGCGTGCCCGAAAGGTTCCTGAACAACGTGAGATTGATAGTTGTAGCCGTCTGCTTTGCCGTAGCCTGGTTTTATCCTTCCGGACGCTCAACGAAAATTGCGGCAGCTCCTCGAAATGTCATTTTTGCCACAGGTTTCGAAGAACAGGATTGGTACCGGGATTGGGGGCTTTCGTCCGCCCCAAGCACAGCCGATACGGTTGCGCAGGACCCGGATTTAAAGTTCGAGCCTTTGAAGGGTAAAGCCCTGCGCGTTAGGATTCCCAAAGGCGGCAATACGGGCTTGAACCTCAGCTATCGATTCCTTAAGCGCATCGGTAGGGAGCCAGAAGAGGTTTATTTCCGGTACTATTTGCGCTTTGCAGACGATTGGCTGCCCGAGGAATTCGAGGAATTAAGCGGTAAACTGCCTGGCATTAGTGGTACCTACAACCGGGCAGGATGGGGGGGCAGAAAGGTGAACGGCTACGACGGCTGGTCAGCGCGTGGGAGCTTTCGTGCCTTAGCGGGTGGCAAGACAGCTGTCGGCTTTTATTGTTACCACGCCGACATGAAAGGTCGCTACGGCGATGTTTGGGTGTGGGACAGAGACGGTCTCGGGTATCTTTCCAATAACCGCTGGTATTGTATTGAGCAGCACATCCGCCTGAACACTCCCGGGCAGCGGGATGGCCTGATGCAAGCCTGGATCGACGGCAAACTGGCTTTCGAAAAAAGCGATGTTCGTTTTCGAGACACCAAAGACCTCAAGATCGAGGCAGTCTGGATGAATGTCTACCAGGGTGGAACCAAGCCGGCCCGCGCAGACCATCATTTGTATATCGATAACGTCGCCATCGCTTGGAATTATATTGGTCCAGAAGATAACTGAGTCGCCGGACAACACTGAGGCTCAAAAGAAACTAACTTTAAGAGCTGAGACACCTGGGCAACAGCGTGTTGCTTCCGAAAGGGATTTCTCCGTGAAGGTATGCTTTTCGCGCTAGGCCCGCTCGAGCGTATTTTGCCGCTGCAGCAGAAGTAAACATCGCGTCTTGAAGACCTCTACGTAACCTGCCGCTTCAAAAGTTACTTCTACGGGTGGAAATAAAGGATTTCCGCTTTAACTCGCCATTTCAGTGGCTCCAAATTGCAGAGCAGACATTCCTCATGGTAGCCAGGCCAAGCTTGCCGGACGATTTTAGGTATGACTTCACAGTCGTCAGGTAAATGATCCGTGGATATTTCCAGACGCGGGCGAAATCGCCTAAACGTCTTGAGCCCACCAGCAAGTGCGTGCCGTTCAGCCCCCTCAATATCCATCTTGATGAAGTCCACCCTCTTCAACTTCAGCTCATCCACCAGCCTATCGATCGTGGTTAGAGGTATGACAGGACCTTCCCTGGTATTTTCACGCTTGACGAAACCGTCCATAGCAGCAGTCAGGTTGTTCTCGTACAAATGCAACGTCGCTTCTTTATTCCACAGACCTTGCGCACAAACCAGAACTCTCCCTGAGGCGATTTCACTGGCCAGGTTTCGGCGCAGACATTCTAAATTAATTGGCGCCGGCTCAATAGCCACGACCAGTTTAGCGCCCAAAGAAAGCGCCTCCCGGCTAAAGACACCAACGTTAGCTCCACAGTCAAACACAATGTCTCCCGCGCGAGGGCGGGCTTGAGCCAAGCCGTAGTATTTCGAGTCGAGTTCCGCAAGTTGAGCCATCACCGCAGAACCTTCACACACAGGCTCCCAAAACTCCCCTTTCTCTGTCTCCACGAGCTGTAAGCCATCTACAGAGTCCCTGCGCAAAATACGACTGGAGGCTTGCACATTTTTCACCGAGACTGGATACGTATTGTAAAGCCGACTACAAGCTTGGATGGTTTGGACAAGGCCACATCTTGCTCCACGGCCCGTTAGCACAAGCATTGCACCCGCCGCAGGAGGATACCACTTCAACGAAGCAGAATAGATGAAGGCGCACGCTGCTATGGGAAGACCCACATACTTGATAATTATCGCTGCTAGCTTCAATTTCACGTTCCGCGACCCGAAGTTCGGTGTATAAGCCGCATCAGCCAGATGCCCTGCCATTATAATGTCGAATTCCTTCTTGAGGTGGCCCCAGCGGTCGAGCTTCCAGCCGTTCCGCGTGGCCCAGGCGATCAATTCGTCGCGGGTGGTCATAGCAGGGACACTCATCGCTCGGGTTTCGAGGAAAAGCAAGCGGAATCTGACAACTGAATCTCGCGACGTTTCAAACAGATGCGGGCAGGAGTGATTTAACTGCACAATTCCATTCCTGGGCGCCTATCCGCAGCTTTGTCGGGGCTTCGGGCGCCTTTCCTGTGCGGGTTTCGGCGCGGTGATTACCCTCCGGCGGCGGCCGGCGCCGCCGGACGCTTTCGGGTGAGAAGCGAGGAGACGGGGCCGGCTGAAATGGTTGGAGGTAGAATCGAAGGCGGATCTGCCCGGCCTCTTGCCCTTCGTGCGGAGCAGGTTTCGCAGGTGGAGGCAAGAAGGCCCATGACGAACGACGGATGCTGACTGCTCTCCAGGTTTGGATGCTCAAGAAGCTGTCACCGGGACCGAGGCCTTGCGGCGACGGCTGCACCTATACAGGCAAGTCGAAACTTGAAGTGCTGATGGGCCGTGATTTTTTCAAGGAAATCACGGACAAGGTTGTCATCGACTTCGGGTGCGGAGAAGGCACCGAGGCTGTCGAGATGGCGCGGCACGGCGCCAAGCGAGTCATCGGGATCGACATTCGCGAGGACGTGCTTCGGATTGCGCGGCAGAGAGCCGAAGCCGCCAAGGTTGAGGACAGATGCGCCTTCTCCCAATCGGCCGCCGAACCGGCGGACGTGATCCTATCCTTGGATTCCTTCGAGCATTTCCATGATCCGGCGGCGGTTTTGCAAACCATGGGATCCCTGCTGCGGCCTTCGGGTGAGGTCTTCGCGTGCTTCGGGCCGACCTGGTACCATCCGCTCGGCGGCCACTTGTTCTCGATCTTCCCGTGGGCCCACCTGTTATTCAGCGAGGAGGCACTGATGGCGTGGAGGTCCACCTTCAAGACCGACGGCGCGACCCGGTTCAGCGAGGTCGCCGGCGGCCTGAACCAGATGACAATCAAGCGATTCGCAAGACTTGTGGCCGCCAGCCCGTTCCGCTTCGCCTCGTTCGATCTGGTGCCGATCCGGAGGCTGGGCCTTCTCCATAACCGGTTCACCCGCGAGTTCACGACGGCGGTCGTCCGCTGCCGGCTGGTCAAGCGCTAGATTGAGGGCAAGAATGAAGTTCCGGTTGAGGATCCCCCGGGCTCCTGGAGGGTGGGCTGCGGACGGTGCGAGCGCTGCTACGATGGCTCTGGTATGGCCACTGAGGAGCGCCCGGAACCGCGATTGAAGCTGGTGCGTGTTCTCCCGAATATCCTGGGTAACAGGATGATGAGCGGCGCCTTGAGAGCCACTCTGCATCGCATTGACGGCGTGACTCCCACCTGCACCCTGGTCAATCCCGAGGACTACGCGATCCACCGGGGCCACCGTGCGTACGCATGTCCGCTTGCTGGCACGCGGCGCGTCTTGCCCGACGAAAGGCAGGGGACTTGATTTCGGACCCTTTTGAAGCCTTGTGAGTGGGCGCTTGGGAGTTCGTTGTGGCTTTCCGGCCACTCGCGCGATGCGTGCCGTCTGTTGCATGGATGAATGCACTGACGACGACGGTCTGCTCCGAATGCAGAGAAGATCCGGCGTCTTCCTGGCGGGCGCACTGCAAGGCTGCGTAATGGCAGCGCCCAAAGCGGGTTGAAGAACACGGGCAGCTTGATTGCCCGGTTCAGCGTGCGGCACGGCAACGTGGGCCGCAGGCGCCACAAGCGCACCACGCCGGCCGTTTCCTGACTCTCGGCAAACCGGCCGTCATTGTTGCACAACAGAAAGATCTCGTGGCCGGCCCGGGCAAGAGACGCGGCCACCTTCTCGATCCGCTCGGAGGGCGGGAATTCGGAGCCGTGATAACGGGAATTTTCATTTTGAACTCCCGCGCGAGTCAAACATACACCGTACCCCCCCGTGTCACCCCCCCAGCATGGCTTTCGGCGCCGGAGGGCTTCCGCATTGCTCGCATGGGTCCATCCTGACGCCGGCCGGGGCCTTGACTGCGGAAAACTGCCCCTACCGCAGGCCACTTCTCATACACCTGTCCGCCCTCGGTCGCGTCGTTCACCCAGTTTGCCTCCGTTCAAGCTTCGGCTATCCGGCTGGCACGGGCAGCGCCGCGATTCGGCGCACCATCGCGCCGAGAAGCCGCCGCGTCAGATGGCCCTCGGCCAGCAGCAGCCAGTAATAGCGGGCATGCTTGATCAGCCGCCCGCCCGTCTTCACCAGCCGTCGCTGCAAGCTGCTCAACGACCACTTCTCGATCCGGCTGGGCAGCACCAGCTGGCGCCACAGGTTCCCCAGGTTGTAGGCGATCACGCTCAGCCACAGCCGCACCTCGTTGGACCGGAACCGATGGCAAGACAGCCGAGTGATCTTCACGGCTTGCTTACCTTCCCTGATCCACTGCTCCGCCGTTCCGCGCTTGTTGTAGAACCGCACCACCGCCCGGCTGTCCGCGTCCAGGCTGGTCACGATGAACCCGACTCGCGGAAACAACTCCCCGGCGTGGAACTCCACCTTGGCCACCACCCGCCGCGCCTTCTTCCAACTCTCCGCCTGGTAGAGGAAGCTCTTGTACCGGAACACCGGCTTGTGAGAGGGCCGGCCCACGGGCCGCGTCAGCAACTCCGCGATGTCTCGCTCCAGGCTCTCGTTGGCGGGGATCCGAATGGCGTACTTCACGCCCCGCTCTTCGAGCGCCTCATAGATCTCCGGCTTGGCGAAGGCGGCATCCGCGCGAAAGACCACCTCCTTGCCCTGCTTCTGTTGGCGTTCGATCTCCGGGAGCAGCACTTCTTCCCAATTTTCTGCGCTATGCACGTTGCCGGGGCGCAGCTTGGCCGCCAGACAGTCCCCTTCACGGTTGAACAGCAAAAGCGGATGATAGCAGGTGGACTCGAAGTGCCCGTTGTAGGCGCTCTCCTCCTGCTGGCCGTAAACGGGGATCTCGGTGGAATCCATGTCCAGCACGACTCGTTGAGGCGAATCCATGGCTTCTACCCTGCCGATGAGTTCGCGGTTGATGCGCGCCAGCCCGGTGAAGTTCTCCTCCGCGGCCAGCATCTCGGTCTCGAACGATTGCAGCCGCGAAGTCAGGGCGGCGCCGCGCTCCCAGATCTTCTCCGAGCCGATCAGCCGGAAGGTCGGATCTTGCGAGAGCCGCTCGGCGTCGTTCACGTCTTCGTAGCCGGCCAGCCGGCTGTAGACGGACTGCCGAAACAGATCGGCCAGCGGAAACTGGGTGTTCTTGCCGCGGCGCGAGTCGGTCAGGTGCTGTTCGATGAGTTCCCCGAAGCCGAGTCGCTCGTCCAGTTCGCGGACCACAATCAGGCCGCCATCGGAGGTGACTCGTGAACCTTGGAAATCGATCTTCAGAGAGGGGTTGAAGGAGAGCTGAAACGGCTGGTTTCCTATCTCACCCATTGGGTGTTGACCTCCAGAGTGTCTTCATCGCGTTGCAACCCGCATGAATAAAGGCGTCGGAAGCCCTCACGAAGTTACGACTAAGTGCTCAAAAATGGAAATGCGGGTATAATCTCACTGCATCTTTCGGCGCCCAACATTCCCCGCTTATGTAATTGTGGCGAGCGTGTAGACAAGAATTGCATTGAAATGAAATTCCGGTGATCTCGCCTCACGCCAGCTCAGGAAACTTGGATCGTTGCACGAATCTCAAGAACATGACATTAGTCACGGATCAAACCACAGATATTTTATTGAAACAGCGTGCTGTTCAGTAATTTATTATGGGTGGGAAAACTGTTGCGCTCGCGGGATCAGGTACATATACAGCTCGCCAGGCAAATTCGTACGCCAGTGGCCTGTGTACCGAGCAAGTCCCATAATCCCAAAAAAGATCACTGCAATCCCGAGGGCGATTGCCCAAGCAGGCACCCGCGCACACGTACCTGCCGACATCCACAGCGCGTTTCGAGCCGGACAAACAGCCACGCATTGGAAGCAGGCCATGCACTCAGGCGACTGTACGATCCTCAGCTTATCCACTGGTAATGACGCAGGGCACTCCCTGCCACATTTACCGCAATCGATACACCTTTGAGGATTCCGCCGAATGTGGAGAGGACTAAACCAGCCGAGCAAACCCATCAATGCACCGTAAGGACAGAGGTAGCGGCACCAGAAATTCCGGATCGCCACCGACGCAATCGCCAAAATGATCAGCACAGTCGCTGCGGTAAAGCTGAGATAACGGAAAAAATTCAGCATCTTCACATCCGCGATGAGTCCGTAAGGACTCATCGCAAACTCATTCAGCGCCTCCAGCGACATACTCGCAACAGCGTACAGGAATAGCGCGAGTAAAAGGTATTTCACACTTCGTAGGGGAATATCCAGCCATCGTGGCAGCGCCCAATTTCGTCCCAAAAGGCGGCGGCCCATGCGCCACAGCCACTCCGAAATCGTGCCCACAGGGCACAACCATCCGCAAAAAGACTTCCGTAACAACAGGGAGATCGTTGCGAAGCTTATGAAAAGAAACACCCCGGCAGGATGAATAGCAGGCACTTTCCCGGTTAGGATCCACAATTTCAAGTTCATCAGAGAAGCGATGGGCAGCCAGCCCTCCACGCCTGGCGGTCGCGAGACCCAACTAGATCCCCCTGCGCTCTCGTAGTAAAGGACGAAACGGAAAAACTCCAGTCCAATATACAGATTGAGAAGCAAAAATAAGGTTTGAAAAAACCACCGTAACACCTGGGAGCGGTCAGGTGGGCGGCGTTTGGGAACTTTGTCGTGTTCTGGATGTATGGTCGGGGGGAGAGCGTCGGTTGCCGCGTTTCCCATTAGCCTTAGCGTACCGGTTCTTAGCAGCGGAATGCCGTGACTCAAGTCACCTTCTTCGGAAATTCTTTGCAGGAAGTCACGACTTTCAGGTACGCGGCTTTAAGCTGTTCTTTGGCGGCTTGACTCAGCGGGCGTGGCAGGGAACCTATCGAGTTATAGCGCCGGCAAAGTTCAACGGTCTTTCGAAGGCTGTTCATGAACTCTAGACAAGGCGGGCAGTCAGACAGATGTGCCTCCAGCTGCCGACAGGCGTCGGGCGGCAACTCCTCGTCCAGGTACGCCGAAAGCTCCGCGAAGATCTCCTTGCAGGTCTCCAGCGGCCAGCCTGTTTGTTGTGCCATATTTCAGATGCTCCAAAAGCTCAGTTCGTGTGTGTTCTCAAGTACTTGTCTAATCTCTGTCTCACGGCGAGACGGGCGCGGTGAAGTCTGGTCTTGACGGCGTCTTCAGAAATGTCCAGAATCCTGGCCGTTTCACCGGTAGATAGCTGTTCAATATCTCGCAAGACAATGACTGAACGGTAGATTTCCGGCAAATCCCTAATCGCGGTTTCCAGCTCACGCTTGAGCTCAGTTTGCAGCACATAGGAATCCGGTACAGCTGACCAGTCCGCAATCTCTATTTTTCGCCCCCCGCCCCGGTGATCATGCGAGGGCATAAGCTCATCCAGCGAGAGTTCCTGCGTCGGGGCAAAGACGCTTTTGCGGCGTTTCATTAGACAGGCATTCCTGACAATGCGGAAAACCCAACCGTGAACCCTTTCAGGATCACGGAGTTGGCCGAGATTTTCAAAGATTTTCAGCAAAGAATCCTGCGCCACATCTTCAGCATCATCGTGGTGCCCGCACATCAGCAAGCTGTAACGGAAAATCCTGGTGCGGTAAAGTTCCACGAAGCGGTCAAAAGCCGTGATGCTGCCCTCAAGCAGCTCCTTCACCAGTTCAGTTTCTTTTTCTCTATTCAAGGATGCCATCCAAGGGGAGCTGGTGACAGCCCCCTATCGCTGATTGTACAAGGGAATCGAACTCCGTTACCTCCGCCTCGGAGTTGCATCTTTAAAAGTTCCCACCATTTGACAGGAGCGGGTAAACGAATGAAGCGTACTTTTGCTGTCATGCTAGCGGTTCCTCTATGGGCCCAAGGCCCACTTTCGCTAAAAGAAGCCGTAAGGCTTGCAGTCGAAAAACATCCCTTGATGGAGGCTGCGCGTGCCCAGGTCGAAGCCGCCAAAACCCGGGTTCAGCAGGCGCGGAGCGCTTATCTACCTAAGCTGAATTATTCGGAATCATGGCAGCGCAGTAACAATCCCGTATTTGTATTTAGTTCCTTGCTTACCCAGCACCAGTTTACGGAACAGAATTTTCAGATCGGCCCTTTGAACCGACCCGATTTTTTGAACAACTTCCAGTCTCAAGTGACAGTGGACCAGATACTGTTTGACGCGGGATTCACAAAGGCGCAAACACAGTCCGCCCAGCTCGACGAGAGAATGGCTGGTGAGGAGCGGCGACGCACACAAACTGACGTGATTGCAACAGTGGTCAAAGCCTATAACGGCGCCATCCTGAGCGAGGAGAACCTGAAGGCCGCCCAGGAGGCCGTCCGGTCCGCAGAAGCGGACCTCCGGCGGGCTGAAACCGTACGCAACGCAGGGATGGCGACCGACGCCGATGTCCTCGCCATCCGTGTGCACCTTGCGGCTGTGCGCGAGCAAGAAATCCGGCGCACCTACGAGGCGCAGATCGCCAAGGCGGCGCTGAACGAAGCCTTGGGCTTGCCCCTGGATACACTACATGTGCTAAGCACCGAACTAAGGACTGTGCCAGCACCGGCGGTCTCACTCGAACAGGAAGAACAGTCCGCAGAACAGAATCGTCCAGAAGTCCAGGAGTTGCGGTTTTCCACCTCGCTGGCTGAGATACAATCCAAAGCAGCGCACGCCTCGCTGTTACCCCAGATCTCTTTCCGGGTCGCCTTCGAGTCAGATAGACAAAGATTTATCAATCGAGGTGGCGCCAACTGGTTCGCTGGTGCGTTTCTCCGTTGGAACCTGTTCAATGGCTTCGGCGACAAGGCCCGTATTGATGAAGCCAACTACCAGGTCGCACGCGCTCGTGCGCAGCAGCGCAGGTTGCACAGCGCCGTCCGCCTTCAGGTTAGGCAGGCTTACCTGGATCTCAAGGCTTGCGAGGAACGGATCAAGGTTACCGAAGCTGCCGTGGCACAGGCAGAAGAGAATCTACGGATTATCAAAAACCGTTACGAGAATGGAATGGCGAATGTGACCGAACTGCTGCGCAGCGAAACCGCCCTTCTCGAAGCCCGTGTGCGGAGGTTGGCGGCTATTCACGACCAGCGGCTGGCGGCAGCAAACCTCGATTTGGCTGCGGGTACTCTTACCCTGGATTCGAACGTTCTCGACTGAGGATCAACTGACATGAAGAAGCTTCACGCCTTATCTCTATCATTATTGAGCTTGCTTTTGTACGCCTGTGGCGGAATACAACAACACAAAGCAAAATCTATGCAAGGGACAACGACACCGGTCCACACCGTGACGGTGACTCCGGTGGAGTGGCCTACCGCTTACGAAGCGGTTGGAACGGTGCGCGCCAGGACCTCGGCCGTACTCTCAAGCAAGGTTATTGGTTATGTCCGTGAGGTGAATTTTCAGATTGGGGACCGCGTCCATGCCGGACAGATCCTCGTAACGCTCGATTCGCGCGATTTCGATGCCCAGTATCGGAGTGCGGAGGCTGCTCTCGAAGAAGTAACCACCGCCAGAATTGAGGCCGATAACGCAGTAACCGCGGCCAAAGCGGGACGGGATCTTGCCGAAGTGACATTCGGCAGGATGAAAGATTTATTTGGTAAGAGATCCATCTCGAATCAAGAATTTGATGAAGCTTTCGCAAAGTTTAAAGCGGCGCAAGCGGCCTATGAAATGGCGTTATCCAAGCGCCGGCAACTGGAATCCAAGATCGCCCAGGCCAAAGAAGGAGTCAAAGCGGCAGAGGTCCTGAAGAGCTATGCGCAGATTTCCGCTCCCTTTACAGGCCGAGTTACCGAAAAGCATGTGGAACCCGGAAACCTAGCCACTCCAGGTGCACCTCTGGCTACGGTTGAGCGCGAGGGCAGTTACCGCCTGGAAGCCTCCGTGGGAGAGTCGAAAGTCCCGCTGGTGCGTACCGGCGATCATGTTTCCGTTGTACTTGAGGCCTTGAATAAGACCGTGTCGGCCAGTGTTTCAGAGCTTGTGCCTGCTGTGGACTCTGTTTCGCGTACTTACATAGTGAAAGTCGATTTACCTCCTTTAGAGGATCTCCGATCGGGGATGTTTGGACGAGCGGTTTTTCATCTAGGAACCAGGAAGGTCCTGGCGGTGCCTTCAGGGGCAATCGTCGAGCACGGCCAACTGCATTTTGTGTTGGTGGCCGAGGATGAGGTGGCCAAGGGAAGGTTGGTGACCCTGGGGGAAATGTACCAAGGCCAGCGTGAGGTCCTCTCGGGCTTAAGCGGAGGGGAGAAAGTGATTTTCCCCATACCCTCTGGGCTGGCTGAGGGGACGAGAGTGGAGGTCCTTCCGTGACGAATCGTGGGCCGTTAGGCATCGCCGGCAAGGTAGCCGGCAGCTTCATACAATCTAAGCTGACTCCCTTGTTTATTATCGCCGCCCTGGCGCTCGGAGCATTTTCAGTTTGGAAACTGCCGAGAGAAGAAGAACCCCAGATCATCGTTCCCATGGTCGATGTCTTCGTCCAGATGCCCGGCGCCTCCGCCCGTGAGGTCGAAGAACGCGTCACCAGACCTATGGAAAAACTGCTATGGGAGATCCCTGGCGTGGAGTACATATATTCCACGTCGAGTCCGGGTATGTCCATGGCTGTGGTGCGCTTTTACGTTGGCCAGGACGAAGAAAAAAGCATTGTCCGGCTAAATCAGAAGATGGCTGCCAACTACGACCTGATTCCGCCGGGTGCTTCGCGACCGCTGATCAAGCCTCGTTCAATTGATGACGTTCCCATCCTCGCTCTTACGTTTTGGAGCAAGCGTTACGGAGACCTCGAATTACGGCGCGTAGCCGCTCAGGTCCACGACGTTATCAAGGAAGTTCGCGATGTTTCAGCAGTACAGCTGATCGGAGGACAGAAGCGCGAGATTCGCGTAACCCTCGATGAAAACCGGTTGGCGGCCTACTCGCTGTCACCGCTCGATGTTTATGGCGCCCTTGGAGTCTCCAACCAGAAGCTGCCTTCGGGAAGCTTCGCAAACCAGAATCGTGAATTCGAACTTGAGACTGGGGAGTTCCTTCGTACCGCCGAAGACGTTCGCAATGTAGTGGTCGGCGTCGCCAACGAGAGGCCGATTTTTGTCCGTGATGTAGCCCAAGTAGCCGACACAGGCGAAGAGCCCGCCGAATACGTACAGTTTGCTTCAGGGAACGCCTTTTACCCCGCCGTCACCATCTCGGTCGCCAAACGCAAAGGCACCAACGCCATTGACGTAGCGAACAATGTGCTGGAACGTGTGGAAAAACTGAAGGGCAGCGTCATTCCCGAGGGGGTTGAGCTCACCATTACGCGGCACTACGGGGAGACGGCCGCTGAAAAGTCCAACGAACTTCTGCTGCACATGTTGATCGCAGTGGTCTCGGTGAGTGCGTTAATTTGGGTCACGCTGGGGCTGCGGGAGTCCATGATCGTTTTTACGGCCATTCCCGTGACGCTGGCCCTGACCCTCACCGTCTTTTACCTGTACGGTTACACGTTGAACCGCATTACTCTGTTTGCGCTGATTTTCTCCATAGGAATATTGGTAGATGACGCTATCGTGGTAGTGGAGAATATCGTCCGCCATGCCCGGCTGCCCGGAAACGCAGGGAGGCCGTTGGCGCAAGTGGCGATCGAGGCCGTTGACGAGGTGGGCAACCCAACAATCCTGGCTACCCTTACCGTAATTGCAGCTATTCTGCCGATGGCTTTTGTAAGCGGACTAATGGGACCCTACATGCGGCCGATTCCCATTGGCTCGTCCGCCGCCATGGCATTTTCCCTTATCGTGGCTTTCCTGGTGACGCCGTGGGCGGCCGTCCGGGTCTTGCGCGTCAAAGAATCACGCGCACATGGTGAAGAAGAAGACCGCCTGACGCGACTTTATCGGCGGGTGATGGGGCCATTATTACACCACGCTTCTTTACGCTGGGGATTTCTCGCGAGTGTGGCGATTCTACTTGTAGGAGCCTGCTCGCTGGTATATGTGAAGTTCGTCCAGGTAAAAATGCTTCCTTTCGACAACAAGAGCGAATTTCAAGTAATTGTGGACATGCCGGAAGGAACCACCTTGGAACAGACTGCACGCGCGACCCAGCGTCTCGCCGAAGCCGTACTCACCCAGCCGGAGGTGGTCAACCTGCAAACCTACGTTGGGACCGCTGCGCCCTACAATTTCAATGGACTTGTTCGCCATTATTTTTTACGACACGGACCAAATGTGGCCGACATTCAAGTCAACCTGCTGCCCAAACACGATCGCAAAGAGCAAAGTCATGCCATTGCCAAACGGGTACGGTCTTTGCTCGAGCCTATAGCCAGGCAGTATGGTGTCCGCATGAAGGTTGCCGAGGTGCCTCCGGGCCCCCCTGTACTCGAGACCTTGGTGGCGGAAATATACGGGCCGACCCAGGAGGGGCAGATCCGTTTGGCGCGCCAGATCCGCGATATATTTGAAAAGACCAATGGCATCGTAGATGTCGACTGGTACGTTGAAGATGACCAGCCCAAGTACCACCTCGTCGTGGACCGTGAAAAAGCGGCGCTCAACGGTATTTCTTGTGAAGACGTGGCCCGAACACTGAGGATTGCCTCTGGTGGAGAGGCTGCGGGTTTGCTACACATCGATTCTGAAAAAGAAGACGTTTTCATTACGCTACGGTTGGATCGCCCCACCCGATCGAATTTAGACCGCATAGAAAACCTGGGAGTCAAGGGACCGCAAGGCAAACTAGTTCCACTGCGAGAATTGGTCCGCGTCGAAGAGGGTCTGGTCGACAAAAGCATTTACCACAAAAACCTGATGCCGGTCACATATGTTACTGCGGACGTTGCCGGAGCCATGGAAAGTCCGGTTTACGCAATTCTGGCAGTGGCCCCTGAAATCGGTAAGATCAGGATTCCCCCGGGATACTCGATAGAACAGTATACAGCACATCAGCCCGCCGACGACTCCCGTTACGCCATGAAATGGGATGGGGAGTGGCACATTACTTATGAGGTCTTCCGTGACCTCGGTCTTGCTTTCGCCGCCGTTCTGGTGCTCATTTACATTCTGGTCGTGGGCTGGTTCCAGTCTTTTATTACACCTCTGGTGATCATGGCTGCAATTCCGTTTTCGTTGGTGGGTATATTGCCGGCCCATGGGCTACTGCACGCCTTTTTCACCGCCACTTCCATGATCGGCTTCATCGCCGGCGCCGGTATAGTCGTTAGGAACTCAATTATTTTGGTGGATTTCATCGAACTACGTCTGCGCGAAGGCATGCCGCTTGATCAGGCTGTGATCGACGCTGGAGCGGTGCGCTTCCGTCCGATGCTGCTGACAGCTGCAGCCGTCGTCGTGGGCGCTGCTGTAATTTTGTTTGATCCCATCTTTCAAGGACTGGCCATCGCTCTGATGGCGGGTGAAGTGGCATCTCTGGCTCTATCGCGCATGACAGTTCCTGTGGTGTACTTTATGGTCAACAGCAAAAGGAGGGCAGCATGACAATCGAAAGGTATCTCCGCATGATCGCCGGGGCTTTCGTGCTTATTAGCTTGGCGTTAGGATATTGGGTCAACGGTTATTGGTATTTGTTCACAGCGTTCGTTGGGCTGAACCTTTTTCAATCTGGCTTTACCAACTGGTGCCCGATGATGGCGTTTCTGAGAAAACTAGGCGTGAAGAGTTAAATACGCGCTCGGTTTCTTTTCTAAAAATATCAGTGGGCGCTCCATTTTGAGTGAACACGGCACGAAAGTTCTGCGTACCTGAATTCGAAGCCCCTTCCAGGGGTCAAGGAGGAAGGACAAGGACAATGGGACTCACTCAAAATGGAATATTGGCTGCGGCCGCAGGAATCCTCGCGCTGGGAATGACAGCTCTGGCGCAACCGGCGGCACCTTCACCGTGGATTCATATTGCAGTGTCCGACGAGGGCAGCAAACTGACGAAAGTAAATATTAACGTTCCAGTTTCTGCCATGGAGGCTGCCATAGTTGTGGGACAGGATAAGATTGCGAAGGAAATTGCCGTCAAAATGCCCGTCAAGAACATCCCGGTCTCAGAATTACGCAAGCTCTGGAATGAACTCCGCAACAGTGGTGATGCTCAGTTTGTAAATGTCCGGGAGAAGAACCAAACGGTCAACATTTCCCGCAAGGGGCGAGTAATACAGATTCGTGTGAATGACACGACCAAGGCCGGAAAGCCACAAACAGTTCAGGTCGACGTGCCGGTAGGGGTTGTGGACGCCCTGTTGGCTGGCACGGGCAACGAGCTGGATCTAAAAAACGCAATCGCTCAGCTTCGAAGCGAACGCGGAGATATCGTGCGAGTGCATGACGGCGCCACTAATGTCCGGATTTGGATAGATGAAGTGAGCACCGCGCGGTGAGTGCCTCTTCGCAGACAGAATTGCCGACGGCCAGGATGGCCCGCGCCTTATTCTCAATCGAACAGTGGCGCAGGCCATCCGCTTCTGACAAAATACAACGGATATGCGTTATCCGCTGAGTTTATTTCTGTTTGCGGGAGTTTTTGGCTCATTTAGTACTGCTCACCCACAATCTCCACGTGCGCTTATTTCCCCTGAGGTACATTCCGACCGGCGAGTCACGTTCCGGTTCCGCGATCCTGGAGCCGGCCAGGTGTTTTTGTCGCTTGAAGGCTCGCCGCGCACGCCGATGCAAAAAGGTGAGGACGGTGTATGGACATTTACCACCACACCACTTGAGCCTGATGTATACTCCTATACCTTTGTCGTCAACGGCATCTCACTGATGGACCCTTTGAACCCGCTAGTTGTTCCGAATTTATTGAACCCGGCAAGTGCGGTGTACATCCCGGGAGGAGGCATGCCCTGGGACCCGGGTAGTGTTCCCCGTGGAGTGCTGCACCGCCACTTTTATCACTCCACCATCATTGGCGACGACAGGGATTATTACGTTTATACTCCTCCCGGCTACGACCCGCGCGCAAAAAAATCATACCCGGTACTTTACCTGTTACACGGCTATAGTGATGACGCCAGCGCCTGGACCTCCGTCGGAAGGGCGCATATCATTAGCGATAATCTGATCGCTCAAGGCAAGGCGCAACCTATGCTGATCGTCATGCCACTCGGCTATGGGGCTCCGGAGATCGTTTCGCGCCTTGGCCCGGGCTTCCGCGATGCCAGTCTGAGGGAACGCAGTTTCAAGTTGTTCCGACAGGCATTGTTCGAAGAAGTGATGCCCACGATTGAAAAGGAATATCGCGTGTCTCGGAACCGCGCCATGCGTGCCATAGCTGGGCTTTCTATGGGTGGCGCTGAATCGTTGTATGTAGGCCTCAATGCGACGGATCGCTTCGCCTACATAGGCGCGTTCAGTTCCGGTGGATTGAGTGACGATCACGCTGTACAGTTTCCCAGAGTAGACGCTCGCATTAACTCTCAGCTTCGCCTCCTGTGGATTTCCTGCGGAACGGAAGACCAACTGATAGAGTCAAACCGGAAGCTGGTGCGCTTCTTACAGTCCAGGCAGGTAATAGTGGACCTGCGAGAAGTGCCCGGAACGCACAACTGGCGGGTCTGGCGCCGCAACCTTGCCGACCTGTTGCCGCTTCTTTTCCAAAAGCGCTAACCCCAGTTAATCGAGCTGTAAGGCGTTGTGGGATACTGGTCAAAATAACATGCATCTGTCGAAATTCAACCTTTTCGGATTCATCGCCTTTCTGGTTGTCGTCGCATCAGCAGCTGCTCCTGCGCCAAAGTTGCTGGTCGCCGGGCTGGGTGATTGTGAAAAAGTTACCAAGGATGGCGCGATCCCTCCTTCACCACATTTCTGGGACCCCGTTAGTAAGCGGCTGTCGTTGCACGGGGGGCGGAATGAGGTCGTGGCGGCCCAGTTAATGCTTACCGCCGTCGGCGGCGATATCGACCAAGTGGATGTCAAAATCGGAGACCTCAAAGGCCCGGGCATCATCCCTGCGGACCCAAATATCACGCTGGCATTGGAAGCATACCAGTACGTCGAACACGGCGATTGGGATGGCTTTTCCCAGGTGCTGCCGGATCACAAGTGGTACCCGGATGCCCTAATCCCTTTCCGGGACCCGTATGATCCAAGTCGGCATCCCATTGGAACCCCATTCGCCATCCGGACCAACCATGGGTTCAATCAGGGAATCTGGCTCGATGTATACATTCCTCGCTCCGCCAAACCGGGAGCCTATACGGCCCCTATCCGTGTGGAAGTTCGAGGACGAGTGGAATATCGGGCGAAGCTGGTTTTGAAAGTTCACAATTTCACCATACCGGACGAATACCATGTGGACGGCTATGGTGAAATTTACGGCCAGGCCTACGGCTTCCATAAGGCTTCTTACTCGCCAACGACAGTGGATCATTGGTGGCGTATCGCCAAGCGGTACCACCAGATGGCTCACCAGCACCGCTTCGTAGTTATGGAGCGCTGGGGGGTTGGGCCTGACGAGCGCGACTGGGATGGTTACGACAAGACTTACGGTCACGAACTGGATGGCAGTTTGTTTACCGCCCGGGAGGGTTATTTTGGGCCGGGCGAGAACACCGGTGTTTCGTTCTGGAAGTCCATTTTTCGCCAACAATATGATGGAAGGGTCCCCTCCTTTACGGAGCAGCAGTTGGAAGGCTATGCCAGTCTAGCACGGCAATTTTGGGAGCATATTACCTCCAGGAGCTGGGGCAAACGGCGCTTTTTCGCGTACATTGTCGACGAGCCTGGCCGGATAGACCCCCTTGCGGCAGACAACCTCCGCAAGCTCGCCCATGCGCTGGACGCCGGAGCAGGCAATGGGCATATCGCCCTGATGTGGACTTCTCACACAAATCCGGCTCTCCTGGCTGAGAACCCCGCAACAGATTTACGTGGGATCATCCGGTGGTGGGCGCCCAACGGTCAAGCATGCGATCCCGTGTTTTTGGCCCCCAGAGTGCGGCTTGGGGAAACCGTGTGGTTTTACCACCACGGCCATCCTGCCAACGGGGTGCATGCCGTCAATGCCTCCGGCATAGAGCTACGCACATGGGGAAATATTTGCTGGCGTTACAAGTTAAGCGGCTCTTTCTGGTGGGCCGTGGATCTCAGCGACCGGAGCGACCCGATGAACAAGCCGATTTATAACCCGAGGGAATCAAGGTGGGGCAACGGGGTGTTGTTTTATTGCGGCGCCCGGCTGCCGGACATTGGGTTTCCGGCCATCGACGGTCCTGTGAGCAGCCTTCGGATGAAGGCGTACCGGCGTGGGCTTCAAGATTATGAATATTGCTGGTTGTTGGCGCAAAAAGGCAAACAGGAATTCGCCGACAAGAAGATCAAAGAAATCATCCCCGTCGCCTTGACCGAGGCCCTACCGGGCAGAAGCAAGGACTCCGGGGAAGCATCGGAAGCAATGGACCGAGGCGCCCGGCCTAGGGGTGCCCGCCGTAGTTTGCAGAAACCTCCATGGCGCACGGATGTGGAGTCATGGTACCGGTTACGAGAGGAACTGGCTCAGGCCCTCGAAGCAAAGTGAAGTGAAAGCCCAGCGCGGCAACCTCTTGTTGCGCAAAGCGCTTCAGCGGAAGATACTGAATATTCGATAGCTGAGGCTTCCGTTTATGGATTCCGCTCTGGGGTTGCATCGTTTCCATTTTGCTTTCACCGCGGCTTACCATTACATCTTCCCCCAGTTGACCATGGGGTTGGCGTTGCTCATCGTGGTTCTCAAGACCATCGGTTTACGCCGCAATGAGGAGCATTACAACCGCGCCGCACGTTTCTGGGCCAAGATATTTGCCATCAGTTTCGGCATGGGAGTTGTTACAGGCATCCCCATGGAATTTCAGTTTGGGACAAACTGGTCGAGATTCTCCAAAGCCGCCGGTGGCGTCGTAGGCCAAACGCTGGCCATGGAAGGAGTATTCTCCTTCTTCCTGGAATCCATATTCCTGGGCCTATTTCTGTTTGCAGAAAAACGCCTGGGACCCAGGAAACATTGGTGGAGCGCGTTTTTGGTTTTCCTGGGGTCATGGCTTTCCGGTTTTTTCATCATTGCGACGAATGCTTGGATGCAACACCCGTTAGGCTACGCACAGAATCCACATGGCGAGATAGTGTTAAATAACTTTTCCGCTTTGATCTTTAACCCCTGGGTCTTCTGGCAGTACTTCCATAATATGGCTGGATCGGTGGTCACTGCTTCGTTTGTAGTAGCATCGATCGGCGCCCTTTACTTGCTTCAGGGACAGCACCAAGCTTACGGACGCACCTTCGTAAGGCTGGGCGTTCTGTCAGGGTTGGCAGGGTCGCTGATTCTTTTATTCCCAACGGGTGACGGGCAAGGAAGGAACCTGGCGCGCTATCAACCAGCCGCGCTAGCCGCAATGGAAGGGTTGTTCCACACCACGCAAGGGGCTCCCGTAGCAGTTGTTGGGCAACCCGACGTGTCGAAACAAAAATTGGACAATCCGATTCTTCTGCCTGGAATGCTAAGTTTACTCACCTATCAGAGATGGGAAGCAGAAGTGAAAGGTCTGGATGCATTCCCGGAATCGGAGCGGCCCGACAATGTTCCTCTTCTGTATTACAGCTACCACATCATGGTCGGCCTGGGAGTCATTTTCATACTGGTTACAGTGCTCTCCGCATGGAAACTGCTCCGAGGAAAGCTGTATGATTGCCGCCGATGGTTGTGGGTGTTGATGCTCATGCTCCCGTTTCCCTTCATTGCCAACACTGCTGGCTGGATGACGGCTGAGCTTGGCAGGCAGCCATGGTTGATTTACGGGTTGATGCGCACTTCTCAGGGCTACTCAGGGCAGGTGTCTTCAGGCAACACGTTATTTACACTGATCGGCTTCATGGGGATGTATGCTCTGCTAAGCATTCTCTTCCTATTCCTAGTGTATCGTGAGGTCGCACAAGGCCCCGAACCGCCTCAGAAATTTTGATGGAGGACAACATCCATGGAGATTGTCTGGTTGTGCCTGGTCACAGCGATGATTACCGCCTATGCGGTATTGGACGGATTCGATATCGGAGCAGGCATCATCCATTTCTGCGCGGGTCGCTCGGAAAGTGACCGAAGAAAAATTTTGCGCTCTATCGGTCCCGTTTGGGACGGTAACGAAGTGTGGCTGATCGCAGCAGGGGGCACTTTGTACCTTGCTTTTCCGCGCCTGTATGCCTCCAGCTTCAGCGGCCTCTACCTGCCTCTGATGATCGTCCTCTGGCTACTCATTTTGCGGGGTATTTCCATCGAATTTCGTAACCATATTGAGAGCCCGGTATGGAAACCGTTTTGGGATGTTTGCTTCACACTTTCCAGCGCGCTCCTCGCTGTGTTTTACGGCGCCGCTCTTGGCAATGTGATCCGTGGCGCGCCACTCGATGCCGAGGGTGAGTTTTTTCTGCCTCTATGGACAAATTTCGGTGTCTCTGGAGAAGTGGGGATTCTGGACTGGTACACAGTGCCCGTAGGCGTTTGGGCATTTCTGACCTTGACACAGCACGGGGCCCTGTGGGTGGCGCTGAAAACAGATGGGGATATCCAGCGGCGCTGTCGGCGCATTGCACAAGCGGCCTGGATTGGCGTCGCTCTGACGAGCGCCCTAGTTGCCTCTCTTACAATCCTGGTTCAGCCCCGAACCTGGCAAAATCTTACCCAATACCCGTGGGGCTGGGTTTTTCCGATACTGGCGGTTTCAAGCCTGATTGGAATCCTGGCTTTTTGTCGAGCCGGAAATGACGAGTGGGCCTTTTTTTCCTCCTGCGTCTACATCGCAGTGATGCTGATGGGCGCCGTATTCGGGATCTTTCCCTATGTGCTGCCTTCGAACACGAACCCCAATCTGGGGCTGACCATTTACAACACGGCGACTAATAGGTATGGCCTCAGTGTAGGGTTGGCGTGGTGGATTCCCGGCATGATTCTTGTAATTGGATACTTTGTTTTTGTGTACAAGTATTTCGCTGGGAAAGTTCGGATGGATGATGATGGGTATTGACCTGTCCGGTTATTTTCTCCAACTGTCCCGCGCAAAAAGGGATAACTAGATGCTAAATCTATAAACAGGGCCACAGAAAACCCGGGCCCTGACGTGAGGGAAAACCTTCGCCCTTCAGTTAGGAGCGCTGGGCCCGTGCCGAGCCGGCCGTCTTTGGAATTGCGGGCGGATCGGCTCGCCGGAGATCCGTGAGAACAGTCGCTGAAAGAAGAACACAATGGAGTGGATAGAGCATTATCGTTCAAAGCTAAAAAACGCAGATGAAGCGCTACGAGTTCTGAAGTCTGGAGATCGCGTGTTGATCCATCAGGGATGTTCCCAGCCAGATGCGTTGATAGAGGCCATGATCCGACGTGCCGGCGAAGTACACGATGTCGAGATCATCCACCTAGCCACAATGGGAACGGCAGATTATACCAAGCCGGAATACGAAGGTATTTTCCGCCACAACGCCTTCTTTATGGGTAGCAATGTACGGCGAGCAATCCAAGAGGGGCGCGGGGATTACATTCCCATTTTCCTCAGTGAGATTGAACGCCTGTTCCGAAGCGGCGCAATGCCCATCGACGTGACTCTAATTCAATGCACCCCTCCGGATGAGTACGGGTACATGAGCTTGGGAGCGGGAGTGGATATCACCCTTACGGCGGCCAAGTGTGCACGCCATGTAATCGTTGAAGTGAACGATCAAGCGCCTAGAACCCTTGGGGATTCCTTCATCCATGTGAGCAAAGTGGAATCTTTCGTCGAGGCTTCCCATCCGCTATCTGAGTACAGGAAACCGGAGATCACCGCCATTCACCGGAAGATCGCAGATTACGTGGCCGACTTGATTCCTGACGGCGCCACCCTGCAAGTTGGCATTGGAGGCATTCCAGATGCCGTGTTGCAACACCTGACCAACCATAAGGACCTGGGGTTGCACACCGAGATGTTCTCCGACGGGGTCATCGATCTGATAAAAAAAGGCATCATTAATAATGAAAGAAAGACTCTTCATCCCCGTAAGGTCATAGCGGGGTTTGTGCTCGGCACTAAGCCCCTATTCGATTTTATCCACGATAACCCGATCTTCGAGTTTCACACCACGGAGTACACCAATGATCCATTCGTCATCGCGCAGAATGATCGGATGGTTTCTATCAATTCCGCGCTGGAGGTTGACCTGACGGGGCAGGTGTGTGCTGATTCGATTGGACATCTGCCGTACAGCGGTGTAGGTGGACAGGTGGATTTTACCAGAGGCGCTGCCCGTTCCAAAGGCGGCTTGCCCATAATCGCCTTACCCTCCACAGCCAAACAAGGGAAGATCTCACGTATCGTGAGGACGTTGAAACCTAATGCCGGTGTTGTGACCTCAAGGGCTGATGTCCATTATGTTGTTACCGAGTTCGGTGTGGCATATCTGCACGGCAAAAATCTCCGGCAACGTGCAGAAGCACTGATCCAAATCGCCCACCCTGACTTTCGAGAGGAATTGCTGAAATGGGCGCAGAAGCTTGGGTATCTCAAAGGGGGGCCACCGGTGGTCTGCGGAGTCTGAATTACAAAATGACCGGCGTGTTACGCACCACTACGAGCGCCTGTTCCCGCGGCTTCATGTTTAGCTGGCTGTCGATGACAAATTACACACTGACCACCGGGCACGGTGACTGACGTATGATGGCATAGGCATTGGTCCGCAAGCGGCCAAAAACGCCGGCCGCGGAACCGCGGCCGATTACCAGTAAGTTTGCTCCAATCCGACTTGCAACGCTGCAAACTGCCATGGGAGCGTCCCCGCCCTGGATGATCACCTCAGCTTGCGTGCCGGCCTGTGCCTGCAATTCTGCAATCTCTTTCTCCGCCTGCCGGACTAAGTACAGGCGCCAGTCCGCATCGAAGTAGTCCCCTCCACGGCCTTCCAGACATGGCACGGCATAGACTACACTCAGGTGACTTCCAAAAGCAGCGGCAAGCCAAGCGCCCCATGTCAAAGTCTTCATGCTCTGTTCCCCAAGATCGACGGCCACGAGGGTATTGTTCAGGACTACAGACTCTGCTTTGGGAATCTCTTCCATGTGAACGCCGGTCCACACAGGGCATTCCGCGTCGTGTAGAACTTTTGCCGTAACCGACCCGAGAATAAATCGCCGGAACGGGCCATAGCCGTGAGTTGGCATGATCACCAGATCCACGTTCTGTGTGTGTGCATATTCGACAATCTTGCGTGCCGGATCGCCCTCCAATACAACCCGTTGAACCTTGAAATCCGCCAATTCGTCGGATAGGTAGCAAGCTAATTCCTGTTTCACTTTGGCCACGCGCGTGGCAAACACCTCGCTGAAGATGGAACCACCAACTTCAAGGGCGCTGAATTCATAATGTGGGTACGGCACTACGTGTAACAGGGTGATTTCGGAACCGAAGCGCGCCGCCAAAACCTCAGCGTAACGCGCCGCGCCGAGACACCGACCCGAAAAGTCCACGGGAATCAAGATCTTGGCCAGGGTCATCATGAAAGGCCTTCTCCTTCCGCTCTTAGACTATCACCCGCTCGCTTCGCAGACTAGTACTTTGACGCAACACAGTCGGAATATGGCCAGCAACCGCGGTCAACAGCACATCACCGCTCGGTAGAAGGCGTGGAGTCTCGAATCCCTAACTCGGTAAGAATTTTGGGTGAAGGCTCTTCCACCGCTAAAAGTTCGTGGCACGCGCTACAATCTTGCGTGATTTTGCGGCCGTCTTTGGAAACGTGCGCGTCATCATGGCAGCGGAAGCAACCGGTGAAATCCGTGTGGCCGATATTGTTCGGGTATGTGCCCCAGCTCACCTTCATTTCGGGAAAAACGTTCCGCTCAAATATGGCCACAAGCACCCTGGCAGAGCGCAGGATCTCCGTACGGCTCTTGGCGTAAACATCTGGATAGTGCTCTTTGTAATACCGTTCCAAGGTGGGAGGGATTGTCGCTTCCGCCTCCGCATGGCTATGATAGGAACACCGCAACAAATCCACCCCGACTTTTTTCACAAAAGGCAGTGATGAAGATATCTCGCCAAGAGCCATCGCACGGTCCACGGCCCGTTCTGGAAGCTCCAAGGTGTGGGTTGGACGGTTGTGGCAATCCATACAGTCCATTACCCGCACGGGCAGATCCCCCGCCCGCGCCGTTTTGAAGTCTGCGGTCGCAAAGACTGTAGAGTGTCCCTTGTTGTCGTTATATTCCACCCAGGGGATCTCCTGGCGAGCCCTGTCGCGGGGCGTATACCGAATGACAACACCAGGCCCCAGATGCGTGCCATGGATGCCAGGGCCGCGGCCTGCACCCCCGATATGCATCAACAAAACCGTTTTCGTATGCAGATTCGTCTCATTGTCTGAAAACCGGTCGATGATCCGGAGCCTGTCGCCGCCGTAACGTTCTGGCCAGTGGCAAGTCTCGCACGTTTCGCGAGCCGGCCGTAGGTTCTCAACTGGCGTGGGGATCGGCCTTTGGTATGTATGGAAGGTCACGGCAAATACCTGCCAGATGCCCGAAAGTTTGCTTTTGACAAACCATGAGGCGCCAGGACCGATATGACACTTCACACACTCCACGCGCGAGTGAGGCGAATTCTGGTAAGCCGTAAACTCCGGCTGCATTACCGTGTGACACGTTTCCCCACAGAACGTGACGCTGTCCATATACGTCACCGCTTGATATACGGTCTGGCTAGCAATGATTATATTCACAAAGGTGGCCACCGCAATAAAAACCAACAACCGCCTCAGATGAACGTTTTTCAAGTCAAGGGGCGGAAGCACTGCCGGGTAGGTGCCGCGTGCGTGCTCCTTCCGAAACCGCACCCAAATGCCGACGGGAATCAGCAGTAGCCCACACAAAAAAAACCCCGGCAACAGAAGGAACCCCAATATCCCCAAGTACGGGTTGCGGACTTCTGCGCCTCCAAAGGATATGGGCAACAGGAGAAGCCAAAAGATTGCCGATGTGGTGACTGCCACCACACCGAGCAGGCTGATCCAATTTGATGACAAATACACTAATGGCGTTAGCCACCCGCCAAACTTGTTGGCGAACGAGTGCTCAGTGCGCATAATTCTCGGGATCCGTCGATTCTTTCGATGGTGCCTCGCCTACCGATCTGGGCCGTTTTCGGACGCTGAAACCGGTCAGCCAGGCCGTGTCCAAAGGGTAGACTTCGGGGTCAAAAATCACAGTGTAGAGATGCCATACTACTATGGAAGCTGTGGCCAGCACAGCCTCGTAAAAATGGACGGAAGTTGCCACGTCAAGCCAGACTTTAGGCAGGAGGCGCAACATGAAATCGTTCGCCCAAAGCATAACCCCGGTAAGAGCCATGATGGCAGTCCCCCAGACGACAGCCCAGTATTCCACTTTTTCAACGTAGCTGTGAGCAGAGCGGATTGGCCACCTTTGCAACAATCCTAAATTCCACGCCAGTCCTTCAACAGCCTCTCGCACGTCTGTAACCCGAGGCCACAGTTCGAGCCAGTGTCGCCTGAGTTTTCTATCCACAATAAGTGAGACCAAATGGATGACAGCCACGGTCATCATGATGACAGCAGCAATTCTATGAATGGTAGCGCGAACAGGGAAAACTGTCTCCCAGCGCGTTAAAACAACGGCCCACCACTGGTTGGGATACTTCAAAGCGAAACCTGTCCACACCAACACCGTGAAGGAAAGAAGCAACAAGATATGTTGAATGCGTTCAAACCTGTACATCCGCAACTCCGGCAGGGTGCTACTCTCAAGCCCCGCTTCCGCGTCGCTGACGGCCTGAATAGGGTCAGGGACCCCGCGAATGCGGAGCCGCCATAACTTCCGGAGCCAGTTGCCACCGTTGTGCAGCACCATCAGGCCGACTACAAAGGGGATGAGAAACAGATACAGGTCCCGGACCCATAGCACTGGCGCTGGCGCGGCCGTGTTCGTCCAGTGCACAGGTCCGAGGGAGAACCGCTTTCCGGCTCCCGGATGGCACTTGCCGCATGTCTTTGGGAGGTTCTTGGAATTTATGGTCGACCTGGGATCGGAGGAAGGGAGAATGTTGTGGTAACCGTGGCAACTGGCGCAGTTGGCAACTGACTGCGAGCCTGCCTTAGCTGCCAGGCCGTGGTAGGAGGCATCGTAGCTTACGATGAGATCCGAGGGTAATCCATATCTGCGCGAGAGACGGACATCGCCGTGGCAACGAGCGCACGTTTCGCGAATATGACTGGGATGCACAGGCGAAGACGCGCTGCTCGGCCTCTGAATGGCGTGCTCGCCATGGCAATCTGTACAGAGCGGAGCTTTGAGGTCACCCCGCTCGAGCATTTTCCCGTGAACGCTTTCCAGGTATTGCTTGGCGATCTCATCATGACACATGCCGCAAGTTTGCGGCACCGCTTGACGAAAAGCCAATGATGAAGTCATGCGGAGTTCGTGTACGTCGCCGTGGCACACCTCACAATCGGGCGCGGCCGTATTGCCTTTGGCGCGCTCCTGCCCATGTACGCCCTTAGCTTCAGACCGGACCACATCAGCGTGACATTTCGCGCAGGCTGGCTTCGGCACATCCGCTTTGTGAGGATACTGCTCGTGACCGAGATGGCACGTTAGACATCCCACCTGTGCATGCGCACTCGCAGAAATTTTTTTGCCTTGTTCATGGCAGCTCGCGCAGTCCACAGCCTGAGGTCCGGCTTGTACCACAGTGACAACCGACGCCAGTAGACTAACACGCAAAGAAGTTCGCAAAAGTCGGTTTCCTGTCACGAAGATGCCCCCTGGCCAGAATCAAATTGCGGATTTTTCCCCTTGCTAGACGAAGATCGTTCTCCCACATGAGAACCAGCAAAAGAAGAGGCGGGCGGAGGATTGCCCACAGCGCAAGTGCCTCCTTTTTTGCACACCCGCAAACTCGCCGACATGATAGCCAACATAGCTGTACACAAAGGATCGTCCTCAAACACGACCGAGACTATCCCGGCCTGCCAAGCCCTGGCCATGCACCGAGGGTCTTTCTTACAAATTAGGACAGCCCGCTCGGGATTGGAGATGGGAAGCGAAAGCTGCTCTAACACAGAACAGTCTACAACCATGACCCCAGAGAAATCCGGGGAAGGAACTGAAACGCAAGCAACATCCCACCCCCCATCATTCATAAGTTGAGCTTTGAGCGCCTCCATGTAGGAGGTATTGGAAAGAGCCAGTTGAATTGGTTCCATGTCCTTGGAGTCGCTTACGTTTTGGAAAAAGCCTGTTTGCGCTATATCGATAACCCACAAAAAGCTAGCAATCTTATGGCCAATTCATAGGCGTTGGACTCTGTACACCGAACTAGCAGCTTGGCATTTGTTGCACCCAGCCGACCGGAGTGACACAATTGGGTCTCCTTTTGTGACTTACACCGCGCCATTGTTAATACCAACTTCGCAGCCAGCTTAAAGGCAAAACGCGCCAACCAGCTAAAGGAAAAGTACATAATGCCCCCTCAACCGGCAGGCAAGCATCAGCGGCGAGTATTACCCGATCTGCTCGGCCGGCAACTCTCTTGAAGCGCGTTTCCATGGTCAAGGCGCCGGGCCGACGCAATTCCGGAAGGTGTAGGATTGCAAGCTCGTTGGGTGAAATCACTCACCATAACCAGTAACTGTTATACTGAGAGCGAGGGGATTTCGACAAGCCACTTCATGGCAAAACTGGTTCCTGCATGGCAGCAGCCAAGCCTCATGGAGGCTGTTTTTGACCAGCTCAGCGATGCGCTGGTGCTGTACGATACCAACTCAGTAATCACCGGCATTAATCAGGCAGCAGAGCGGATGTTTGGCATGAGCTCCGAGGAAATGGTCGGAAAAGATTGCCGGGAGGTCTTCCGGTGCGTTGGCTGTGACCCGAGCTGTGGAATCACACTGAGCTTAAGTGCATCGCCCTCGGTATCCCATTCCACGCTGCGATTACACATCGATAATGGCCGCGAACGACTGGCCGTGATGCGCACCAAACAGCTTTTCGATTCCGCGGGCCGTTTAGCAGGCGTAGTCGCCACTATCAGAGACATAACCGACGAAGCGGCGCCACAGAAACGCGAGGTGGTAGCTGAATCGCAGTCCATGCGCGACGTGATGCAGTTCGTGCGGCGCGTAGCCGCTAGCGAGGCCACGACCATACTGCTGGAGGGTGAGAACGGTACGGGCAAGGACCTGATCGCCAAGACGTTGCATTATCAAAGCTTGCGGCAAGCCGAGCCTTTCATTGCCATCAACTGCGCCGCAATCCCGGATACGTTGCTTGAGAGCGAACTTTTCGGATACGAAAAGGGCGCCTTCACGGATGCACGGGCTCAGAAAAGAGGCATATTTGAGTTGGCGGACAAAGGCACCCTTTTCTTAGATGAAATCGCGGAGATTCCTTTGATGCTCCAGGCCAAGCTATTGCGCGTTTTGGAAGAGCAAAGTTTCAGGCGTCTGGGAGGGCTCAAGGATATCAAGCTGGATTTACGAGTTATCGCCGCCACCAATAAAAATCTCAGGGAAGCGGTCCAGGAAGGCGCTTTCCGCCAGGACCTGTATTTCCGGCTCAATGTAATCCACATCGTAATTCCGCCTTTGCGAGAAAGACCGGAGGACATACTACCCCTGGTGGACTTTTTCATCCAGCATTACAACACCAAATTCAAGCGCCATATTGAAGGCGTCACGCCGGAGGCTGCGAAATTGCTCGTTTCCCACGATTGGCCGGGTAATGTGCGCGAGCTGCGCAATGCCGTAGAAAGGGCAATGATCCTCGAAGAATCTTCCCGCATTACCGTCTCCAGCCTTCCCATCGGCATGGGCCACGCAGGATCAAGGCACAGACCAGTGCTCCCGATAACAATGCCCGATGAAGGGCTTTCGCTTGAAGAGAACGAGAAAGCGTTGCTAATACGGGCACTGGAAAAGACGGGAGGAAACCAAACACAGGCAGCCCGCTTGCTCCGGATCACGCGGGATACGCTCCGTTACAAAATGAAGAAGTTCAATCTCAGATAAAGGTTGGGAACTGCATCTCTTCCACGAAGATTTTCTGAAACTCCGGGTCCGCCGCCAAGGAAATATGTTCGATGCGGTTCCTAAGTTCCCTAAAGTCTCCTTCGGGATCTTCTTCCCTGAAGAAAGCGATCTTCGCACCGTGCAAGGCCGTGTTCCCTGCGGGCCGCACGATTTCCAGAGGGAAATCAAATAAACCAATACGCCGGGCGCTCCAACGGTTGACGTAGTTGCCGAATGCCCCAGCCAAATAGACGCGAGTCACATCCGCCGGCTTAGATCCCAAGCGCTTGAGCACGATTCGGATTCCGGCGGCAATGGCGGCCTTGGCGAGCTGGAGCTCGCGTATATCGCGTTGTGTAAGCGTCACAGGGGGAATCAGCGTCCACGTCTTCTCACCACCCTGGAAGCGCCCATCTGGTCCGAGGCGACCGAGTTCGAGGCCAACAGCGACTGCATCAACAAGCCCGCTGCCGCAAATGCCGCGAGGCGACCCGTTCCCGATCACATGACACTCCAACCGGCCGCTTTGCAAGGAAACCCCGGAAATGGCTCCGGTCGCTGCTCGCATTCCCATGGAAATGCGCCCACCTTCAAAAGCTGGTCCTGCTGCAGTCGAAGCACAAATCATCCGCCGGCGGTCACCAAACACAATTTCACCGTTGGTCCCGAGATCTACAAGCCCCACAAATTCATCCGAATAGGGTAGCTTTGTCGCGAGCAGTCCTGCCAGAATGTCGCTACCAACAAATCCTCCGAGGCAAGGAAGAAACCGAACAGTGGCATCTCCTACAAAGCTCCATCCCAAATCACCGGCTCGGAAAACTTCCAAACCATCTCGTGAAGGTTCAAAGGGTACGTGGGCGAGAGGCTCCACATCGATGCCGCAAAACAGGTGATGCATGACCGTGTTGCCCACAATGATAATCTCCCGCGGCGTGTCCGCCGGACGACCATGCATCGCCAATTCAAACACCATCTCTCCAATCTTGTCCCGAATCAATTGAGTCAGTTTATTCCTGCCTCCATTCCGTATCGCGTACTCAACGCGGCTCATAACATCGCTGCCGTAAGCCACTTGTGGATTCACAGCCGAAGAAACTCGCAGCACGCGCCCCGTCGCCAAATCAACCGATTGCGCCACCACCGTCGTGGTGCCGAGGTCCACAGCGACTCCTATACCCTCTCGGGGAACGAAGTGGAAAACGCTGTTGTCAGCCAGAATGACTGTCTCCCACTGCTCGACTTCAACAACCAGGTCCTCATTGGCTTGCAGGCGGCATCCCAGTCGCCATCCATTGGAAATCTCATCCGGGGAAAGGACTTGCTCTTCGTCTGGCGTTGGGGGAATCCGGCCACTAAGCAGTTTGACCCGGCAGCCTTTGCAGGTGGCGTTGCCGCCACACGGGAATTCCACGCCGTAGGCGGAAAGAGTATCTTGCAGGTGCTTTCCCCGTTCGATCTCCAGAACTTGCCCAAGAGGCTCCAGCCTGACGCGAACAAAGTTGCTCACGAAGTCCAGTTTATGATTTTTTCATCGTAGGTGGTAATGATGTTGGCCCCGGGCGGCACGATGAGATAATCTTTTTCGTCCCAAGGGCCGTCTACCAGCCGTTGAATAAGAGACATATCCCCTTTCACCTTCTCGAACTTCCATCTTCTCTGCTCAGCGTCCTCTCGCACCATATTCTCGAAACGGCTGTCAGGCTCGATACCCATCTCGATGAAGGTGAACTGATGGTAATGCTTAGTGAGCTCCTCGTAGAGGTATCGCGCATTATCCTCACCGTATTTAGCAATCAGTTCCTCATAGCCATACCCCATCTGTCGGTCTAGGCCGGAAGTGGCTCCCCGCTCTATCCATCCAGTAGTTTTAAAATACACGCCCGGGTGCGTACTGAAATATTCGAGATAGCGCTCCTTGCTGCCAAGGAAAAGCGTGATACAATCATGCCCCCGCGGCAACACAAGTTGAACAGACCTCGCTCTCAAGCCAGCCACACCATTGCCGCACAGAGCATACCCGAAACAGATTGCGTCGTAGCCATCCTTGTCCACGCGATCCACGGATTCCTGAAGTCTGGCTCGCATCGTTGCGCTGCCGAGATCATGCAGCCCCTTGGGAAGGAACTCGATATCCACCTTGTTCACCGAACGGGCCACCGCTGCACAAAACTCCCGAAACATAACTTCACAGGCAATCAGCTTTATGCGCATATGATTACAATCCCCGGCACCAAAATCGACCCGGATGCGAGGTGAGTGCTTTGGATGGAAGCGTTGTGATTACTGCGCCACCACAGTCTCCGTTTTCGCCGCCTCAACGACACGTACAGCCAACCGTCCCTGGGCCGATAAATTGGGAAGAGGCAGCTTCCCTTCCGAGCCTGCCCCCATCCAGGCCACCGCCTCCGTACCTGCGATCTTGACTAATACAATATCACCCGATCTTTGTATGGTCACCGCGGGCTCTGGATCTGTAGCGCGGTAAGGAACCATCACAGCGAAAAACTTGATCTCCGGCGCAGACACTGTAGTCTGTGCAGTAAGATGCCACTGGTTGGGATATCTTTGCTGGCGCTCAGTATCGGTGGCGGTCCGAGCTGTGGCCTCGTTCAGTTCTGGCGGTACCGGGAACCAGTTACGTTGGATGAACCGGAACGGTTGCGTGCAGACCAGGCGAACGAGCAACCGTGCATCGCCGTTTTCAACCCGGACCCAGTCTGCGTGCCCCTCAAACTTCATGGCAGAGAGTGCGTGCACGAGCCAGTCGAACGTAGTTGGCGAAGCCGTGCGAACATGATCGTGGATAAAAAATACAGGGTTTTTCCTGGAGCCTACAAACGCCACGGTGCGCTCAAAAGTTTCCACTTCCGGCGCCATGGGCGGAATCGGCTCCTTGGACCATTCGCTCCATTGTTTCAACACGCTTGCATGCTGCGGAATGTTATATGCCTTGGCCGCCTGTCCACGCGCAATCGTGACCAAGCCTCGCCTGACGTACTCCTCGATCGTGCCATTCGCTTTCCACTCGAACGGAGGCTGGCCGCGACCATTCACAAGAATGCCGTTGTGTGCTTTCGTTTGCCGCGTCCAGAGCTGATCGTGAGGGCTACCGTACCAAGGATAGTAACCGGAATCGATCAACAAAGCCCGGCCGTAAGCGTTCAACTGAAAGGTGTTTTGATCGGCGTGGCTATGGCTGAAGGATCCAAAGCGGCTGGATTTAAAAAGAGCCCAAACGTCCTCTTTCTCCTCCCCCAGGGCCGAGTGCATGGCTACCCAGCCAATATCGGTGAAAAACCTGGACCCATCAAGTTTTGCTGGCAGCGCGGCGGCAACGGCGTCCGTGCCGGTTCTGAGCACCGCGCCGACGCTTTCGATCCCAAACTCAGGTAGTCTTTGCGCGGAAGCCTGCCTCTCCCTTATCGATTCGGCAGCCCAGCGCAACACGGGGTCCCTGAATATATCAGCGAGTCGTTCCAGTATGACCCTGTGTCCCGCCCCAGGACCACGCTCGGAACCGTCACCGAAAGCGCCACGCTGCGCGTAAGGTGGTAGGCAATAAAGAGCGAAATAGCCTGTGCTATGGTAGAACGGTCTGCGGAAAAGATCTACATTAGTAACATCTCGTAGCGCTTCTGCAAAGCCGGTGTGATAATTTACATAGGCTCCCCAGTAGCTCAAGCCTTGCGCCCATCCTCCCTCGTCCCCGCCCCATCCAGGGTACGAGGTCAAATAGCAGCGCAACACATAATCCAGCCACTTTTCCGCTTCGGGAATATCCCCAAGAAAGGATAGTCCTGCGTTACCTAGGAAGGCTAGAACGCGACCCTCATGATTTGAAAACGGGTGAGTCTGAAAATCGATCCTTTTCAGCAGATCTAATACCTGATTGCCGCGCTCAGCCATGGCTGCGATAACTTTAGCCCTCTCTGAGGAAGTCAAGCGATCACCAATCCAGTCCCAGGCTAGTGACATGCGATCCAAAATTGGCATGGACGCCTCGTCATTGCCCTCCGAGCCGTTTGGCTGGGGCAACCTGTGGCTCGTGATGCCGCGCGGGGCCCAACTGGCAATCGCCAGCATCCAGCGTCGTGCCGCACCCAAATATTTCGCATCACCCGTGACTTGATAGGCCAGCGCTAGCCGGGCCAGATGCGAGCTGCCTACTTTGGCAGGAGTATAGATCCGGCGCCACTCGTCTACGTTGAACGCGGCTGAAGAATATCCCTGCGGCTCGGGGTAAGGTTCCTCAGTTAGCGAGGCGTTAGCAGCTTCTAAAAATGATTTCCATTGGATAGCGTTCCCGGAGACAACGGCCTTGCGGAATTCGGCCAGACGATTACCGGCCAAAAATAAACGCGGGCGAACGTGGAGAAGTTGTTCTTTGAGACGAGAGACGTCCGGCATAACAAGAGGCTGCAATCCTTTGGGAACAGTGAATCGCCTGGCATTAGTTCTTCCTACGGTTTTGCCCGAGCCATCCAGGTAGACGACTTGCCAAACGTACACCCCCGGCTGAAAAGCCCGGCCAAGGGCGCACACTGTCGATTGCAGCGGACCTTCATATACAACGCAACGGGAGCGCTCGGTAGCTCGGCGCACCTCCAATCGGTAGACCTTGGCCTTCTCATTCGGAGTCCAGGTAAAACCTGGCGGATTGACGCGCACCGTTTGTCCATCCCGAGGATAAGCCGCTAGCTCTTGTTCTCCAGCTTCGCGTTCTATCGCTGGCGCACCCACGGTCCATGTCAGCCGACTCTGAGCATGCAAGCCGTTCGTACTCAGCAACAGCGCCCCAGCATAGATAAAGTATTGAACATGCTGTTGCACCGGCACACAACCTCCACTTTGTTGTAATGTCACAAACTTGCTTCTAAGCCACACACAAGCATACACCAAGGGAAAATTTAGACGTAGCGGTATTTATCGTCTTTGCCCACCAGCCATTCAAACACCTCAGTCGGGCTCTACAAAGTGTGGATTACGTCATTAGTCGTAGTCCCTATGAGCAAGCATCCGTTAATGACTGAATGCGTACGATACATCGGTGATTCTGGCGCGGAAGTAAGGAAGTGGTCCTTCCGGCAAAAGCCACTCCGCTTCCGCTTGGAGGGGAATGCGCATGCCCGACATCTGGGTGTAGTTCGAGCATCGTGTCATCCATGGAGTTCGTATAAACGATCGACCGGACATCCGAGGCCTATTCGCGGTAAACGCTCCGGTAATCTCTCCTTTGGCGTTGAAACGAAAATCGATGGATGCAGCCGTCTTGCCCTCCATGATGGTTGCCCGTGAGGTGAACTCGTCAACGCCTGCCCATTCGACACCTTGGCTGGGGAGCAAAGCAGTTGGAAACCATACGGCTTCGGCAAGATACCGCTGTAAAGCACCGATGGCCAACTGCCTTATATCCTGAACGTCGATAATGGTAAACAGGCCGAGAAGCTGGACCGACGTGGAGGCGGAGCCGGCTATGTAACTGTCCCGCACGCGCACGTCAATTTGGCGCAACACCCATATCCGCGCATCCCAGACAAAACCTGGCGGGCGCGTGGAGAACTCCTCAACGGCTGACATCGGTTTCCAGTGCTCGTGAGCATCTCCCACGCGAAATTCCCCTTCGTGCCGCAAGCGAGTAGCTGTGATAAGGGGTTGACCCGGTCGCAGCACGGCGCGGAAATAGTGCTGCACGGGTGGTGGAAGATTTTGAATCTCTGCCTCAAAGTAGGCCGTACGGACGGTCTGCGGCAAGCGTGCGGCGTGGAGCCGGACTAAGCGAGCATCCGTAGCATTGGACCATCGGAGATCGCCATAAGTCCAAGCTGAAATGATAGCCGCACCGATGACGCTCAGAGCAACCACCAGTAGCTTTAGCCACATCCCAAAAGTTTCGCAAATCCTGACGTCGGCTGGCGAAAAAAAATCCCGCTGTCAGCGGGATACCAGAACTTTATTTCTTAGGAGGCAAAACTCCCCAAAGCGCCCGAACCTCTATAAACCCTCTTTGTCTATGGCAACTCCCATGCCAAAAATGGAATCTTCGCAACTCGTTGAAAAACCGTACTGGCATTCCCTTTTTCCATAGAATACGCCCTCGGTTTGCTCCGAGATTTTGAAGCGCCTCCGGTCTACAGACACCAGCCCAGTTCGACAGAGGTACAATACCCTTACCTGCACCATGCTACAGGCAGTTCCAGCCAGAAGAAGTTTGTCCGGATTTTTCCTTTCCGGGCTCCTTATGGCCTCCCTGGGGGCTCTGTTGCCCGCTTGGGGCTACCATATAAGGTCCGACTATCTTGAGATCGGAAACTACTTCCTCAGTCTGAATTTGGGCCTTATCGTCTCCGTGTATATTAACAGTTCCATTTTGTCTGGCAAGGGGATAGGTTTCAAGCTAGTGTTGGGTTCAAGTCTTGGATCGGCATCATTTGTGTGGCTTGCATTAGTTCCGCCGTGTGCCAACCCGGCATGGCGGGTGCTTGCAATGGTTCCAATGGGAGTTGCTGCCGGTTTATTGAACACGTCCGTCTTTCACGCCATCTCCCGTCTCTACCTCCTGGAGCCTGCCGCAACAGTGAATTTGGCTGGGATTTTTTTCGTTTCAGGGTGTCTGGCAACTTCCATGCTGGTTGCCGGCACGTTTTACGTGTACACCGTCCCCAGCATTCTGCTCTTTCTCGCGCTATTGCCCGCGATTTTTGCCGGCCTTTATGCAAAGCACGGTTTTGAACAACCGCCTCTGCCGAAGCACCGATCCCTAAAACAAACGCTGGAGGATTTCAAAAGCCCTGCCGCCATTTTGCTTGGCCTACTTCTGTTCATACAATTTGGCAACGAATGGTCCATAGCCGGCTGGCTACCGCTATTTTTGACCCAGCGACTCGGCATCAGCCCGGCATCTTCTCTTGAGGTTCTTTCCGTGTACTGGCTTTCATTGATGCTGTGCCGCGTAGTTGTCCAATGGCTGCTACCCAGAGTCCGCCACGGAGGATTGCTAGCGGGGAGTGGACTGTCCGCCGTTTTTGGATGTACGATTCTGCTGTTTACGAACAATCTTTTCGGCGCTCATGTAGGTGTTCTTATGCTCGGCGGCGGCTTTGCGGCTGTTTATCCCTTGGTGGTAGAGAAAATAGGAGACTGCTTCCCTTACTACCATCCGGGCTTTTTCAACGGTATTTTCTCCTTCGCGATGACAGGCGGCCTGCTGGCGCCATGGACGATGGGGATCTACGCGCACTGGTGGGGTATCCGCGTTATCATGCTGCTCCCCATGGTAGGGGCTTGCATGGTATCGGTACTTGTCGCTCTCATCTGGCTATACGCGCGGCTGACGGCAGCTCCTCGAATCAGTGAGGCGGCACATTGAGCGCCCGGCAGGTGCGCTCCTAAAATGCTATGCGCTGGTCTATCCTTTTTCTGGTCGCGCGTATTTTGGTTGCTGCGGCGCCCTTAGCCGAGCGTATCGATGCAATCCTGACATCCAGTGATGCGTCGCGAAGAGCTTTCTGGGGAATCGCCATTGTTCATGCAGGTTCCGGAGCAGTAGTTTACGAAAAAAACGCAGATCACTTGTTTGTGCCTGCCTCAAACGTCAAGCTCTTCACAAGCGGCGTGGCTTTGGCGCGACTTGGCCCAGAGCACCACTTCGAAACGGTTATCCTCGCAGCCCAACAACCTGACGCCCAAGGGACCATACACGGCGACGTTGTGATCCGAGGGGGTGGAGATCCAGCTCTTTGTAATCACCAGATACCTTTCTACAAGGGCGCTGTTGCTGAGGATACACCTTGTGTGTTCGAGCAACTAGCAGATCAAGTGTTTTTGAAGGGAGTTCGCTATATCGACGGGGACGTCGTGGGCGATGATACAGCTTTCGTCTGGGAACCATACCCCGCCGACTGGCAGCTTGCAGACCTGCTGTTCGCCTATGCGGCGCCAGTGAGCGCTCTCTCCGTTTACAGAAACCAGATCTCTATCACGGTGCAGCCGGCGGAAATCAAAGGTATGCCAGCCAAACTTCGGCTGTCGCCCCCCTATGAGTATTACGTCATTGATAACCGCGTGAGTACCGTCGCCAGCGGGACAGCTTCGCTCCATGTAGCGCGCACGCCCGGCTCATCTGTTGTGCGTCTGTGGGGCAAAATTCCGCCCACAGACCGTGGCTACAAATACTCACTGTCAGTCACCGATCCCGCTTTATTTGCCGCTGGCATTTTCACGGAAGCCCTTGTTCGCCACGGCGTGCGCATTTCGGGGAAACCTACAGCCCGGCACCGATTTCCAGCCGATCTCCAGAAAGGGTTCGCAAACCCCGGTAATCCCTCATCCAGCTCCTGGATACAGCTGGCGCGGCATCTATCACCACCTCTGGTTGAATGCCTTCGCGCTATCGATAAACTCAGTTTGAATCTTGAGGCGGAAATGGTGCTCAGAAACGTAGGTCTGGTCCGGCGTGGCGTCGGCAATCTGGAAGCGGGGCTTGAGGAAATGAAAGCTTTCCTGTCAGAGGCCAGTCTTGATGAAAACGAATACAGTTTGCACGATGGGTCCGGATTGTCGCCGGCCAATTTAATAACCCCCGCTGCCGTGACCAAATTCCTCGTGCATGTCTATAACTCGGAGTTCCGCCAGTGGTGGCTGAGTCTACTTCCGGTTGGAGGACAAGAGGGAACGCTCAGCAACCGTTTTAGGCAACCGGAACTCGCTGGCCGTATCCTGGCCAAGACGGGATCTCTAGCCCGGGCAAGCGCGCTTTCGGGCTACCTGGTAAAGCGGAACAACGAAACTTTGGCGTTCTGCATTATGACCAACAACTATAGTGCGTCCGTCACGGAAATCAGGAATTTGATTGATAAAATATGTGTATCCGCTCTGGAGTAAACGGAGTATTCGATGCCTATCTACGAATATCGCTGTGAGGACTGCGGGCTGGAGTTCGAGAAATTAATATTGTCCGCCGCACAACCCTCTGGCTTTTCATGCCCCTCATGTGGCAACAGCCGCTTGACACGGAAACTTTCTATTTTTGCCACACGGTCGGCATTTCCCAACCCTTGCTGCGATCAGTCGATGTGCCCATCCGGAGAATCGTGCCCGAATGCGGGCCTTTGCCGCCGTGACTAAATCAACAAAGGTCCTAGGGAAAGGCCGCCGGTGGCCCGGCAGCTTGTGCCGGAGTTGATTTTCCCCTTTTGTTCGCCAACAATGGAACCCAGGAGGTGACATGGCTCTTACTAAGCGCCAGAAGCAGGTGATGGAGTTTATCGCCAGATTTTTGGCTGAGCACGGCTATAGCCCGAGCTACGAGGAAATCGCTGCCGGACTCGAGCTGGCCAGCTTGGCCACTGTACACAAACATATCAAGGCGCTCGTGGCAAAACACTACTTGAAATGCGGGTATAACCAGAGCCGATCGCTCGAATTATCTCCAAAATATTATTTGGAGCAGCGCAGGTACCGCCAGGCAGCAGGCAGCCTCCAAGAACTACCTTTGGCAGGAAGGATTGCCGCAGGCAGGCCCGTCGAATCGGTCGAAGGGCGGGAGACGGTTGATCTCGGCGCTTTCCTCAGCAGCCGTGAAACGTACGTATTGGAGGTGCGCGGCGATTCGATGATCGAAGATCACATCTGCGATGGCGATTTTGTCATCGTTCAGCCCGGCTCAGAAGCCAAAGATGGAGACATTGTTGTCGCCTTGGTGAGAGGCATGGAAACAACACTCAAGCGCTTTTATCGCGAGGCGGACATGGCTCGCCTGCAACCCGCAAACGCTGCCATGGAGCCGACCCGTGTTCCTCTGGCAGAGGTTCAGATCCAAGGACGCGTGCTGGCAGTGCTGCGGAAATACAACTGAGACTGGTTGTTTCTGATTTCTTCCTATGTGGTCGTCAAAGCCGGTTCCGCGGTGAGCGCTTTCTTATACTTGCACTCCGTGTTGGGGCACTGCGCCACGACCCCGGTTTTCAAGCGCTTTTCGATCAAGTAAGGGGAGCCGCAGGCCGGGCACGTCTCCGCTATCGGCTTGAACCACGACACGAAGTCGCAATCCGGATAGCGGCTGCAACCATAAAAGGTTCTGCCTCGTTTGGAGCGCCGCTCCACAATATCACCCTGCTTGCAGGCAGGACAGGTGACGCCGATGGTTTTGTGTTTAATGTATTTACACTTTGGGTAATTGCTGCATGCAGTAAATTCACCGAAACGGCCATGCTTCACGGCCAGCGGGCTTCCGCATTGAGGGCATTTTTCGTCGAGAAGGACGTCGGGTTTCTTCTGTTGTCCTCCCACAGGTTTCGTGGTCTTGCAATCAGGATAGCCAGAACAGGCGTAAAATTGCCCGAACCGCCCCTTTTTCAGCACCATAGGCCGGCCACAATTGATGCAGTATTCTTCGTCGGCCTGCTCGCTGAGATCGATTTTATCCAGGTCGGGGAGATCCACAGTCAGTTCCCGCGTATTTGTGCATTCGGGATATCCGGTGCAAGCGATAAAGCTGCCGTGACGCCCCCATTTAATCACCATGGGCTTGCCACATTTGTCGCACGTCAGATCGGTAGGCTTTTCCATCCGCTTGATATCCGTCATGTGCTTCTCCGCGCGGCTCAGATCAACGCGGAACCTATCATAAAACTCTGACATGGCCGTTCGCCAATCAATCTTCCCCTCTTCGATTTCGTCCAGTTCCTGTTCCATGCGAGCGGTGTAGGTGACATCGAAAATATCATCGAAATTCTGGACCAACAGATCGTTGACCACCATACCCAGCTCCGTGGGTACAAAGCGGCCCGCCTGTTTGGTGACATACTCGCGCTCCTGTATAGTTGAAAGGATCGACGCATAAGTGGAAGGCCTTCCGATCCCGTCTGCTTCCAGTTCTTTGACCAAGGTGGCCTCTGTATAACGGGGTGGCGGCTCGGTAAAGTGCTGTTGGGGGACGAGCGCACGGAACTTCAGCTTTTCGCCTTCCGAAACCTGGGGGAGCCGGTGCTTAAGCTCTTCATCCTCTTCATCTTTTTGGTCCTTGCCCTCTACGTAAACCTTGAGGAAGCCATCAAATTTGAGCACAGAACCGGTTTCGCGGAACAGATATTCCGCTTCGTCGGCGCCGCGGGCAACAATCTCCACAGTGGTCTGATCAAAGACGGCAGGAGTCATCTGAGAGGCCACAAACCTCATCCAAATGAGGCGGTAAAGCTTCATTTCGTCCTCGCTGAGATAGCCGGCTAGTTCGTCAGGGGTCCGTAAGACGGAGGTTGGCCGAATGGCTTCGTGAGCGTCCTGAGCCTCCTTGTTGCTTCTGTAGACATTGGGTGAGGCAGGACGGTATTCGACCCCGTAACGGTCTGCGATCAGGTTGCGTACTTGTTCCAGCGCTTCAGCGGAGACACGCGTGGAATCGGTGCGCATGTATGTGATCAGGCCGACTGCGCCTTCCTTGCCTAAATCCACTCCCTCGTAAAGGCGCTGCGCGATCATCATCGTGCGCTTGGCGCTGAACCGCAGCTTGCGCGCCGCTTCCTGCTGCAGTGTTGACGTAATGAAGGGAGGTACTGGGTTCCGGCGTTTTTCTCGCGTGGTGACGGAGCGAACGATGTAATCGGAGTTTGCCAGCAAGGCGACGAATGCATCCGCAGCAGCTTTATCTGGAATCTCCAATGCCTGATCATTACGCCGTACCAGACGAGCGACAAGAACCGGGGGTTTTTTGGCGGATAGCTGCGCATCAATCGTCCAGTATTCTTTTTTCTGGAAAGCGCGGATCTCGCGCTCACGTTCCACAATGAGGCGTAATGCCACTGTTTGCACCCGCCCCGCAGACAGGCCGCGGCGCACTTTGTCCCACAACAGCGGCGAAATCTTGTATCCCACTAACCGGTCCAGCACGCGCCGCGCTTGCTGCGCGTCCACAAGATTCCTGTTAACCACGCCAGGGTTCTCAAAAGCCTTGCGTATCGCGTTGGCTGTGATCTCATTAAACATCACACGATAAATTCTGGGCTTACCGTTATTCTTACCTCGTAGCTCCTCGTGCAGGTGATAACAGATGGCCTCACCTTCCCGGTCCGGATCGGCTGCCAGATATATCGCATCAGCTTCTTTTGCCGCTTGCTTGAGTTCCTGTAGCAGTTTCTTTTTCCCATCAATGATCACATAGGTAGGCTCGAAGCCGTTGTCGGTGTCGACGGCCAAATCGTTCTTGGGCAAATCCTTGATGTGCCCAAGAGACGCCTTCACCACAAACTGCTTACCAAGGTATCGGCTGATTGTTTTTGCCTTGGCCGGCGATTCGACGATGACGAGAGATTTGGACATAAGGTCGTGTCACCACACTTTAACAAAGTTTCTTCCTGGCAGTTGCTTGACCGCGCCAAGCATTTCCAATTCGAATAATGCGGCAATTACCTCCGAAGAGGAACACCCCTCAACCTGCTCCAGGATCGCATCCAAGTGCGTACCGTTATCCACGGCAAGCTTCCCCAAAATCAACCGGCATATTTCCGAAGACGGTTCTAAGCCCAAAGACGGCTGGCGGGCGGCCTCGGTTGCGTCCTCCTCGAAGACGCCCTGTTGTTGCAAACGTCTCCTGCTTTCTCCGATCAAAAGGCGTCTATCTTCTGCCGACAATTCGTTCACCACGTCATTCCAATCCTGGACAAGCTTGGCGCCCTGTTTAATCAACAGGTTGGGTCCCCAGCTCATCTTGGAGGTAATGTTTCCCGGCACAGCAAATACTTCCCGGCCTTGATCGAGCGCCAGCCTTGCCGTAATGGAAGAACCGCTATACTGAGCTCCCTCAACAACCACGACACCGGCGCTCATCCCGCTGATAATGCGGTTACGAATCGGGAAATTTTGTGGGAACGCCGGCGTCCCCATAGGAAATTCTGAAACCAGCAAGCCCTTTTCTACGAGTTCGTCCGCCATCTTTCGGTTTTCCGATGGATACACAACGTCCACGCCACAACCCAAAACGGCCACAGTGCAACCATTAGCGCTCAGGGCGCCTTTATGCGCCGACGTATCGATTCCACGAGCCATGCCGCTTACTATCGTCAATCCCGCTCTTGTCAAATCCGCGGCGAGCCTTTCTGCGACACTCATACCGTAAGGGGTTGGCCGCCGCGTCCCAACCACGGCTAACATCAGGCTATTCAGCAGACTAGTTTCTCCTCGCGCAAATAATACGATCGGAGGATCAAAGATCTCGCGTAACCGGGCAGGGTAGCGCGGATCGGATAAAACGATGACCGCCGTCCCGGTAGCATGCATTGCTTCCTGTTGCGCGACGGCTTCCTCGAACGTGCACCCGCTGGTAATCGTCTGTGCAATACTCCCAGAGATCCCAGCTGCTTCGAGTTCCGATCGTGAGGCTCGAAACACTGCACCAGGCGTATGAAACCGGGTGAGTAACTGTCCAGCCTTCCTGGCCCCGAGGCCCGGAATCAACCTCAAGGCAAGCCAATGAAGCTCTTCTTCACGGCTTATGGTCAGCTCAGTCGGATTTGCAGCAGCGACCCGCCCGTTCGCCTTGCTTTGTACTGAATCTAGCAACTTTGCACCTCCATGTGCAACTCGGATCTCACGAGGTTCTACAACAGAGCTTGTGCCGGGCTGCGACCTTGATTCTCAGAAAATCGAGCCAAGGAAGCAAGCTTTTTCTAATTGTCGCGGCGTAGGGTTGCGGTTCGCATATAATCAAACCAGGGTTGGATATGCTCACCAAATTAACGGGCCTGACCGTAATAGCCGCGCTCCTTTGGTCAGCAGCAGGTAAGAAACCACCAACAGGCTCGGCGCAGAACAACGCGATAGCCATTACAAGCCGCCTCTACAACGGCAGGGATGCAGTTCGTCAGATTTTGGGAATAGATGTCAAAGCCGACATCGTGGTGGTAGAGGTCGAAATCACGCCCAAGCTTCGGAGAACTCTAAGAATCGATCCCGATGATTTTCTCCTGCGATCCGACAAAGACGGCCAGAAGTGTCCGGCCTTGGCTCCTAGCCAGATTGCTGGGCCCGCATTAAGGGTTACAACGTTGGCAGGGGGCGAAGGCAGCATCATGGGGGACCGCAACGGCCCGGTGTGGGGTGGGGTCGGTGGACCGCCCAGACGCCTGCCAGGAGACGGAGGCGTTCTCGGGAACACCCCGAGTGACGCCACACAAACCGGCGTCGGAGAGGTTTCCCAAAAAACGGAAGATTCTCTGCTTGCCACACTTAAGGCTAAGGCATTATCCGCCAAAGAGACCGGCAACATCACCACAGGTCTTTTGTACTTCCTCATGGAGGGTAAACACAAAACGAAAGACCTCGAATTGCAATACACAAGCCCCGAAGGAAAGCTGTCGACACGGTTCCAGGATCAACCGAAATGAAAATTGCGGAACTTGACACTCCTGCGCTCTTAATTGACCTCGACATCATGGAGAGGAACCTCCACCGTGCGGCGGACTATGCAACCGCGCACGGGTTTCGCTTGCGACCTCACACCAAGACTCACAAAACGCCGGCGCTAGCCAGACGGCAGCTCGAGCTCGGCGCGGCTGGCATTACCGTAGCCAAGGTCGGAGAAGCCGAAGTCATGGTAGCGGCCGGACCAGAAGATCTGCTGGTGGCTTATCCCATCATCGGCGCCAGAAAACTTGAAAGGTTGATGGCCGTCGCACGTAAGGTGCAACTCACGGTTGCGCTGGATAGCTTGTTTGCGGCCAGCTTGCTTTCCGATGCGGCCTACAGGGCTGGCGTCACAGTGGGAGTCCTGGCCGAGGTTGACGTAGGACTAAGCCGGGTCGGCGTCACACCGGGCTCAGAACTGGTAAAACTTATCCAGGGCATCGAACGGCTGCCGGCGCTACGGTTCGACGGTGTGGCGTTTTACCCAGGACACATCAAGAAACTCGACGATGAAGGCATGCGCGCCCTGAATCAACTCAGCGAAACCGTGGGAAGTATGCTGCAGATGCTGCGAGTTGCAGGCATCGAGCCACGCATTGTCAGCGGCGGTTCCACGCCAACGCTCTTCTACTCGCATTGTGTGGAAGGGCTCAACGAAATTCGCCCCGGAACATACATATTTAACGATAAGAGCACCCTCAATCTCGGAGCTTGCTCGATTGAAGACTGCGCTGCTTCCGTTCTGGTCACCGTGGTGTCAACAGCACGGCCAGGCCAAGTTATCATTGACGGCGGTTCGAAGACCTTTTCCTCGGACGGCCTGGCGGGTTCACACGAAGTCAGCTTCGGTTATGTCATTGAAGATCCCGACGCCGTGTTTGTAAGAATGAACGAAGAACACGGTTACATCGACGTGCGGTCTGCCCGGCGCAGGTGCTCGATCGGCGACCGAATGCGTATCGTCCCTAATCATATCTGTGTAACCGTCAACCTGCATGAGAAAATCTACGGCATCCGCGGCGACAGAGTGGAACAAGTCTGGGAGGTTCAGGCTCGCGGCAAGCTCCAGTAGCCTCGCTGCACAGCAATGATCCCCTTATCCATAGTCCTCCCTCTGTGTCTGACAGCATGGCGCCGTTTGTCAGACTTCTAAAATAACAGGCATAATGAGGGGACGGCGAGAACTTTGTTTGCTCAGGAAACGCCGAAGGTCGGTCCGGATTTTTTCCTTTATTACGCCCCAGTCCGCCATCTCTTCGGCGGTCGAGGAATATAGAGTCCTCGCCACCACTTGGCGCGCCTCCTGGAGGAGCTCGGGGTTCTCCTCGGCAGGTACGAAACCCCGGCTGACTATTTCTGGAAGCGTCTCACACCTGCCTGTGTGCTTGTTGATGGCTATGATCGGGAGTACAAAGCCGTCTTCGGAAAGGTGACGCCGGTCTCGAATGACCATGTCCTCGACTACTTCATCCAGGCTACCGCTGTCGATGCATACGCGTCCGACCGGTACGTCCCTGCCCCTTCGCGCGCCGAGATCGTCGATTTCCACAGTGTTCCCTGTTTCGATCACGAAAGTTTGCTCCAGACCCGCTGAACGGAGGTGTTCTCCCAAAACGGCGTGTTCGGCAAGCTGGCGGTATTCGCCGTGGATCGGAATAAAATACCGGGGGCGGATGAGATTTAACACCAGTTTTAATTCTTCCGCGCTTGCATGGCCTGACACATGGACCGGAGGGTTCATAGGCCCATAAATAACGTCCGCTCCACGCCTGGTAATGTGGTTGATCATGCGGTAGATCGCCTTTTCATTGCCAGGGATCATCCGCGCGCTCAGCACCACCGTGTCTCCAGGGATCAGAGACAGGTGTTTGTGATTGTCCACAGCTACCCGCGAGAGAGCGGACATGGGCTCTCCTTGGGTGCCCGAAATGATCACGGCAATCTGTTCTGGGGGTGTCGCCATGATGTCTTGTGGACGTAGCAACAGGCCATCTGGGATATGGAGAAGGCCTAAAGAATGCGCGATTTCAGAGGCCGTCAGCATACTGCGGCCCAGGAAACACACCTTACGCCCGTACTCAAATGCCACGTCGATAATGAGCTGAAGCCGGTGGACCGAAGAGCTGAAACAAGAGATCACTAAGCGCCCCCGCGCACGGCTGAATATGTCTTCAAAACGTGGACGCACGGCGCGCTCGCTCTCCGTGTATCCTGGACGATCTACATTAGTGGAGTCCGACAAAAGTAGAAGTACACCCTCCCTGCCATAGTCCGCCAGGGTATGTAAATCGAAGAGCTCATTATCCGTGGGCGTCGCGTCAACCTTAAAATCACCTGTATGGATCACCACGCCAAGCGGTGTTCTGATGGCCAGCGCCACAGCACTGACCAGTGAATGCGTAACATGAATAAACTCGACTTCGAAAGGCCCCGCCTCTATCTTTTGCCCGGGACGGATAACGTGAAGCTTAGCCTGCTCCTTAAGCCCGTGTTCCTCAAGTCGCCTCTCCACAAGAGCCATGGTGAAAGCGGTGCCAAAGACGGGCACATTGACCTCCGACAACAGAAAAGGAACTGCCCCGATGTGGTCCTCGTGCCCATGCGTGAGCAGCAAGGCCCTCACATGTTCGCGATTCTCCACCAGATAGGTAAAATCTGGCGTAACCACGTCCACGCCCAGAAGCTCCTGTTCGGGGAACATCATCCCAGCATCGATGACGAGGATGTCGTCGCCAAAGCGTAGCGCCATGGAGTTCATCCCGAATTCCCCTAAACCTCCTAGGGGAATGACCTGCAACAAGCGTTCGGCCATAAGAGTTTCAGCGTAACACAGCAACTAGATTACAAGAAAATGATAAGTTCCATGTTTTCAATCGGGGACAAGCAAGAGGCCACCGTCAGCATGGTCGCGACCCTAGAAATAGAAATGCTCACCCAAATGGGTGAGCATTTTTCCCTGTTTCACCAGGGGATGTTCAATGGGAGAATCAAGCTCGACGGCAACGCAACCCGTCAGAACCCGTGTGATTTGAGTATCCTTTCGACGGGGACCGAAGTCAAGGGAAATAGGATGAAAAAAAAATCCCCTGTAACAGAAGCAAAATAAAAGATTTGCCAACCCAGCCGCATAAATTGGCCTGCGGCTAGCCCGCAAAAATGAGCTCCGAGGAACTTGCGTTTTGCCTCTAAGCCCCTGATAAATAATTCCCTAACGGTCCCTTAGGTTGAGCAGGATCATAGGCTCCTCGGTATGCTCTGAACCAAACCATAACCTGGACAAAACCCGGACCCCACCAAAAGCCAAACCCACCACAATACCGAAGCCGAAAAGGATAAGGGCGAAAAATATTGAAGTAATGATTACACTTCCCAGCCCGTTTTGTTTCCCACCAACGGGCTCGCCCCAGGTGACTGTAGCCTGGTACCGCACTTTGGCAAGGAGCCGCTCGGCTTCATTGGCATCATGTGGAGAAAAAATTACGGCCAGCAAAGGACCACTCCGTTTGACCACAGCTCCAGGTAACTTCTGAAATTCAGCCAGCCTTTCCCGAGCAATCTGGGGTGTCGGGTATGAAAAAATCCCCAGTTGCATCTGACCGGAGCCACTACGATACTTCCCGAACTGCGCCTCCGCGCCATAGTGAAAAGCGGCGACAGCCGGAGGAATCCGTGGTTCAACCCTCTCCAATGATACGGGGCCAGAAACAAAGCGCTGGGAATTTGGAATCAAATTTTCTTCCGGCAGGGCAGAACTCAGAGCAGGTAGCGCTGACTGATCGAGCAAAGGCAGGTTTTCTAAGACCGGGCGCAACTCTTCCACAGTGGGCTTTCTTTTCTCGAAACGGAACAAATAGTTCCCGTAAAGCAGCAGAAGCGAATCAGGCGTCTCAACCGCATATTCACCCACTGCCGAAGGCCGACCATCCGGCGGACTTTGCCATTGAAACGCAGCCAGAGCCCCAGTAGGCGCGGAAAAACGGTACGCGAAAGCCCGGAACCGCGCCTTGCCGGAGGTGTACTCGGCCAACCGCACCTCCTTAAGCCCGTACTCGTCCCAAACTGCTTCATCCGTTGCAGCAGTGGTGACAGTTTTCTCGGAACTTTTGGTGAATTCACCGAACTTCTCCGGCCACACAGCCGCAAAACTGACGCCTGCAAGAAGGCTCAGCAAAATGGCAGACGAAATTAAGAATACGCGCCGCAGCATTTCTTGTACTTCTTCCCGCTGCCGCATGGGCAAGGGTCGTTACGCCCCACCTTATGTCCCTTCACCACGGGCTGCCGCACAGTAGATGCGCCTCCACCCACAAATTGCAGCTCAGCCAGTTCACGGTCTTTTTTCCTCTGGATGTTGCGGGTGAAATCCTCAAGCGAACTTTGCGCCGCCGTGCGCTTGACCTGGATGACTTCAGCCAGCTCCTCGGGCGTTTGCTCTTCTTCTTCCTCTTCCTCCAGTTTGAAAGGTAGTGGCGGCGCTTCGCCTTCAGCAGGGTTGAGGAAGAACAGGTAACGGACAGTTTCATCCTCAATCCTGTCCATCATGGTTTCGAACAGGATGAAGGATTCTTTCTTATATTCGACCAAAGGATCCTTCTGCCCATAACCACGCAGCCCGATGCCTTCCTTCAAGTGGTCCATCGAAAGAAGGTGGTCCTTCCATTGCTCGTCGATGACATGCAGCATGATGAAGCGTTCGGTTTCCCGCATCACCTGAGGCCCGATCAGCGCTTCCTTTTCTGCATACTTCCGGGCAAGCTCATCATAAATGGATTCCTCCATTTGAGCCGGGTTGAGCTGAGCAATGGCCTGAAGATCGATCTTGGCTCCAAACTGGTTGAGTATGTCATTACGTAGGGAAGCCAAGTCCCACTCGCTCGGATGAATCTTTGCCGGGCAGCGCGCGTCGATGAAGCTCTGAATGATGCCTCGTACCATCTCCAGGATGCGCTCGCGCTGATCCTTTCCCTCAAGCAGTTGGCGCCGCATGCCATAGATGGCCTGCCGCTGCTTGTTCATGACGTCGTCATATTCGAGCAAGTGCTTGCGGGCGGCAAAATTTTGCGCTTCAACGGCTTGCTGGGCTTTAGCGATACGTTTTGTAATCAGGCGAGACTCGATCGGCACGTCCTCTTCCATGCCCAGCCGCAGCATCAGGTTTTGAATGCGGTCCCCGCCGAAAATCCGCAACAGGTCATCCTGAAGAGACAGATAAAAGCGCGAGCTTCCGGGGTCGCCCTGGCGTCCCGCGCGCCCTCGCAACTGGTTATCGATGCGTCGCGCTTCGTGCCGCTCGGTCCCCACGATGTGTAAACCGCCGAATTGGACCACTTCGTCATGTTCCCGGTCGGTCTGTTCTTTGAAACGGGTGTAAAGCTGGTCCCATTTTTCTCGGGGCACGCGGTAAAAATGCCCGAGATGGTAAAAATGGTAAAACTTCTCGTCACTGAGAAAAGTCCCTTTGCTTTCCGGCAAAATTTCCGCCAAGCCTTCTTTGAGGCAGGCTTCCTTGGCCATGAATTCCGGGTTGCCGCCCAATAGGATGTCGGTTCCACGGCCAGCCATGTTGGTGGAGACCGTCACTGCGCCTTTTCTTCCCGCCTGAGCCACAATGTATGCTTCCCGTTCGTGGTTTTTGGCGTTGAGCACTTCGTGGCGGACACCCATCCGTTTCAGCAGAGCCGACAACCTCTCCGACTTCTCGACCGAAATGGTGCCCACTAAAACGGGCTGACCACGCTCATGGCAAGCCTTAATCTCCTTGGCAGCATTACGGAATTTTTCTTCCTCGGTGCGGTAGACAATGTCGTCGTACTCTTTGCGGATTAACGGGCGGTTGGTTGGAATCACAACAACATCGAGGTTATAGATCTTGCTGAATTCAGCAGCTTCCGTTTCCGCCGTGCCAGTCATGCCGGCAAGCTTCTTATACATCCGGAAGTAATTCTGGAAGGTAATGGTGGCGAGCGTTTGATTCTCGCGCTCAATCTTGACACCTTCTTTGGCTTCAATGGCCTGATGCAGTCCATCGCTCCAGCGCCGCCCTGGCATGATGCGCCCGGTGAACTCATCTACGATAACAACCTGCCCGTCTTTAACCAGGTAGTCCTTATCACGGTGGAACAACACATGAGCTTTCAGAGCTTGCTCAACATGATGCTTCCACTCGATGGTCTCCAGATCCCAAAGGCTCTTGAGTCCGAGCAGCTTTGCCGCTTTTTCGAAACCCTCATCCGTAAGGGCCACATTGCGGTTCTTTTCATCTACCGTGTAATCGCCCGTGTAATATTTCTCGCCCGGCTCTTTACCCTCAATCACCTCCCCGCGGACCAGTTTGGGAATGATCCGATTCACTTTGTAATACTTGTCAGTAGACTCCTCGCTTGGACCGGAAATAATAAGCGGCGTGCGCGCTTCATCGATAAGAATGGAGTCAACCTCGTCGACGATGGCATAGTGATGCGAGCGCTGGACACAGTCTTCCAGCCGGAACTTCATGTTATCCCTGAGGTAGTCGAAGCCGAATTCGTTATTGGTGCCGTAAGTGATATCGCAGGCATAACTTTCCCGGCGCTCATCGTCGTCTAGGTCGTGCACGATAACTCCAACCGACAAGCCCAGGAACTTATACAGCTTCCCCATCCATTCGGCGTCCCGCCTTGCCAGGTAGTCGTTCACGGTGACGACATGAACGCCCTTGCCTTCCAAGGCATTCAAGTAAACCGGAAGGGTTGCCACCAGGGTCTTACCTTCTCCGGTTTTCATCTCGGCAATCTTACCGCGGTGCAGCACTACGCCTCCGATCAGCTGCACGTCGAAATGGCGCATATTTAAAACGCGCCGGCCAGCCTCGCGCACTACGGCGAAGGCTTCAACCAACAGATCATCGAGCGTGGCGCCTTGAGCGTGCCTTTCCTTGAACTCCACTGTCTTGGCAGCGAGCTCCTGGTCGGAGAGTTTCTGCATCGCCGGCTCAAGATCATTAATGGCAACGACGATGGGGCGTATCGCTTTCACCTCTCGCTCGTTCTTGGTGCCGAAGATTTTGGCAAACAACGCGTCAATCATAAGGAGGAATGCTTATTTACATTGTACTGCACGGTTGTTCTCCCATCCTGTCGCAAGCACCGGTACGGAAGCCACAACAGGAACATAACAACTAAGGAGACCAGTTCACCCCCAACCCAATAAACAGGCCATGGACCGAGTAAATCCAGCAGCGATGGCCTAGCCGGCTTGCGGCACAGATACATGTAATTAGCGTGAAAAATGGCGTCGAAAACCCCTACTGCCACCGCGAAAATGTTAAGAATGGCGAAAGCCCGCCACAGGCTTCCACCCCGGGGAGCAGCTCGTCCGCTCCAGGCAAGGCACAACACGGTAATCACCACGGTTCCGTGAGCGAGGAAAAAATACAGCGTGGGGTACGAAACAAGCGGGGCCCATAAGTCAGGGGTCAAAATAGCCATCCCACTACCACCGAGCGCGGCATAGTAGGCGATATCGAATGCCCACGGTTTTAAAGTGAATGCAGTGATGACAGTCATCCAAAGCGCCAGATCACACAACTGCAGCGGTAACCCTTCGGGGAATCTGACCCAGCCATGTGCGAATTTGAAAACCCACCAGGACAGTTCATTGACAGTCAAAAACATGCCCAGAATAAAACAGACCGTGCGCGTCGTCTGGGCACTGCGCCGGCAGTATATGTTTAAAGCAAAAGCTATACCTGCGATTGCGATAATAATGGCAAGGTGAAAAGGCCCCAAAAGAACCAGCCTGCCTTGCATGTCTTCTAAGGTACCGCGTCGGAACGGGCATAGGAGGAGCGGAACCCGCTAGAAAAGCTCCGCTGCGTGTTCTTACTGCCTTGCCACTTTAAAAGGCAAGATCGGTCGCCATGTGTTTGCCATGCACGGCACAGTGTCAGCGACGATTTCTCCTCCAATAAAGCGGGCAATCTGATCCGCCAGAACGAGCCCCGGACTGAGTGCGCAGTCGCTCTCAGAGATCTGAAAAGCCGAAGCAGAGAAGGGTGCTTAACCTGCATTATTCGCCTGTGATCCTTCTCCCTGAATACCAACTGTCAACTGAATCTCGTCCGCATCAGAAGGTACTGTTGACCCAGTTACAGTAACCTGGCCCTGGTGTGTGTGCTGGACCACATCATCGAGCATATGCTTAGCATCTGCTGGAGCCAGTACGGATCATCAATTCCAGAAGTTCTTTGGCCTAAGACGAGAGTCTCTTGGTAGAGGATCTCACAATTTGAACATACCCCCGTTGTAGGTGGTCAAGCCTCGTTTTCATCAACAGTTTGGTTATTCCTAGAATGCCGTTCAGAGGGCAGCTAGCTTCGCGGCTCCGACTGACGAAGCAACGACGCTTCCATCTTTCGAAAACCTGTTTTGCGCCCATACATGCACTACTGGTACTGCCAGGCCGGCGCGGATCTGGCAGCCATCTATGGCAACCTGACTCGGACGTCGATCCATACTGTCAAGGCCGACAATATCGCCACTTTCTTGGGCCGTAAGCTGAGCACCCAGTACGAGGGCGAGGTGGGCAACCGTTTCAATATCCGCATCGAAGGAACGCGGATCAAACACACCATGAGGCCAGTGTCGCTGAAGCTCTACGACAAGCTCGGCCTCATACTAATGCAGAGGTACTAAGGCGTAACAATACCCGCAGTCTCTTTTCACGGTCGCGTGCCGGGATTTCCGGGACTCTATCAAGTCAACGTGAAGCTGCCTGAGGGTCTGTCGGCAAACGAACAGAGTCTGGTGTTGGAAGTGAACGGTATGCGCAGCAACGTGGTTCAAGTCAGATTGCGATAGAACGGGCATCTCCAAACTCTAATCTGAGTGGTTTTCCGGGTTCAGGAGCATAAGCATGAAGCAGTTCCGTCTGTAAATTTATACACAGATTACAGCGCACGCTAGCTCTAACTCAACCAAAAGCCGGCGAGAGAAAAATCACTGGATGGCTACCACGATGCGAAATCAGTTACTCCGTGTAACGGCGGAATACCAGGCAGCCATTGGTCCCGCCGAATCCGAACGAGTTTGACAGAGCGTACTCAATCTTCATGGGTCTAGCGCGGTTAGGAACGTAGTCCAAATCACATTCCGGGTCCGGGTGTTCGTAGTTTATGGTTGGAGGAGCGATTTGATCCCGAATGGCTAAGACGGTAATGCCGGCCTCTAACCCGCCGGCGCCCCCGAGGAGGTGTCCGGTCATAGATTTGGTCGAGCTCACCGCGAGTTTGTAAGCGTGTTCTCCGAAACAGAGTTTCATCGCCCGTGTCTCGGTTCTGTCGCCAACCTCGGTTGACGTGCCGTGCGCGTTAATGTAGTCCACTTGTGAGGGCGCAATGCCGGCATCTCGGAGTGCGTTTTGCATGACGCGGCACGCGCCGTCTCCGTCCTCCGAGGGTGCGGTGATGTGGTAAGCATCTCCGCTCATCCCGTAGCCGACAATTTCAGCCACTATGGGAGCGCCACGCCTTTTGGCGTGTTCAAGCTCTTCCAAAATCAAAATGCCGGCTCCCTCTCCGACCACGAAGCCATCGCGCAGCTTGTCCCAAGGACGGCTGGCCTTCTCCGGCTCGTCATTGTGGGTAGACAACGCCCGCATAGCGGCAAACCCGCCTATCCCCATTGGGCATATGGGCGCCTCTGTACCGCCACATATCATCACATCGGCATCGCCGCGCTGGATGATCTTAAACGAATCACCGATGGCGTGAGATCCCGTCGTGCACGCGGTGGCTGTAGCGGAGTTGGGGCCCTTGGCGCCCGTCCGTATAGAAACGTATCCGGAAGCCAGATTGACAATCGTGGCCGGAATGAAGAATGGCGAAATTCGGTCCGGCCCCCGCTCGAGCAGGTTACGGTGCTCACGCTCGATGACCTCAAACCCGCCGATGCCGCTGCCAATATAGACGCCGACGTGGGCAGCCTCCTCAGGGGAGATCTTGAGTCCGGCGGCTGTCATAGCAAAATCAGTCGCTGCAATAGCGAACTGAATGAACCGCCCCATTTTCTTGATCTCCTTGCGGTCTACAAAGCGGGTTGGGTCAAAAGCGCGCACCTCACCGGCAATCTTACAGGCGAACGCGGAGGCATCAAAGGCGGTAATTTGTGAAATGCCATTACGGCCTTCCTTGATCGCGTGCCAGGCTTCCTCGGTCCCGATACCCACCGGGCAGAGCAGCCCGACCCCTGTGACTACGACTCGTCGCGACAATCTTCCTCTCTCTGCAAGAAGCGAAGCTAGTAAGAACCTTCACTTCTTGGCTGTTTTACTTTCAATGTAATCGATTGCGTCTTTTACCGTCTTGATCTTCTCGGCATCTTCGTCCGGGATATCCACTTCGAATGCTTCTTCGAAGGCCATAACGAGTTCGACAAAGTCCAGAGAGTCGGCCCCCAAGTCATCGACAAAAGAAGCTGTGCTGTCTACTTGGTTTTCGTCCACGCCCAACTGCTCTACAATAATCTGCTTTACCTTCTGCTCAACCGACATGAATCCTCCCTCAAGGGATGCAAACTCATTGATTCTAGCGACCACCGCTCTTCACTGCAAGTGGGCCTCCACAACCTACGGAAAAAGAAAAACATCCTAGAGGGAAACCCTTGCTAGATGTAAAATCGTCTATGCATTATGAGAGCGCAGGTCGGCAAAAAGATGTGTATGCTACACTTTTTGGTAGAGTGAGGCGGCATGAAGCGCTATCCATTACGAGGAGATGCACCCGCACAACTCGTTGAGCAGCAATAGGGGTGTGTCGCCCTCACGGGTGGAAGTTTTGAATTGCCGGTGAAGAAGATGCCAGAGCAACCCATCACCAACTCCCAGATCGCTAAGGGAAACACCGCTCTATCTGCGCCAGATCCCTTGGACCGCCTCCTGCTCGAAGATGAAAAGCCGTGGTATAAGAGCCTGGCTGAGGGTTTACGAGACACTTTTTTTCCCCAAAAATTACCGCCTCTGGAAATCACCGCCAAACCGGTGCCCGTGAAAGACATCTGGGGATTTTACGGAGAATACAGAAAGCGTGCCGGGGTTTATTCGGTGTTGATTCACTCCGCAGCGTTGGTTTTAGCATTCACTCTGGCTACGAATAAGACCGTCCAGCAAGCCGTGACGCAAACTGCGGTCAACCTTATCGCTCCCGAAATTGGGCCTTATATTCCACAAAAGCCGAAGCCGGAGACTATGCACGGCGGCGGGGGAGGTGGTGATCGTTCACCTTTGCCCGCCAGTAAAGGTAGGCTTCCAAGGCTGGCGCCGCGGCAGTTCACACCGCCGGCGGCTGTGATCAACAATCCAAATCCCAAACTACCCATGGAGCCTACGTTGGTCATCCCGCCTGACGTGAACCTTCCAAATGTCAACATGGCCCAGTATGGCGATCCGTTGGGAGTGCTCGGGCCACCATCCAACGGACCGGGCTCAGGTGGGGGTATCGGATCCGGTTCCGGAGGTGGTGTTGGACCAGGTAAGGGACCGGGGTACGGGCCTGGTTCAGGTGGAGGGTTCGGGGGCGGAGTATTTCGACCTGGCGGCGGAGTAACGGCGCCAGTTCTGTTGCAAAGAGTCGAGCCGGAATACTCCGAAGAAGCTCGCAAAGCGAAGTTTCAGGGAACCGTGGTGCTGTATTGTGAAGTGACAGAGCGTGGTGTTTGCGAGAATATCAGGGTGATCAAGGCTCTTGGGCTTGGGCTGGACGAGAAAGCTATTGAGGCAGTGAAAAAATGGCGATTCCGTCCAGGGCAGAAGGACGGCAAACCTGTCACAGTAGCCGCACAGATTGAAGTCAACTTCCGGCTGCTGTAAATCGAGTGCGCATCACTCCGGTCGGGCTGAGCAATCCATACAGGGGCAAATTCGCCGCAGATAATCGAAGGTGTAAATTCCCGTGTCATGGCCATCGTTCCACACAATCTGGATGGCGTAATGGCCAACCCGCCGGACATCTTCGATTTTTAACTTGGGCTTATACAGTGCAAATGGCGAAGCTGACCCGGGTGCCCCATTGCCAGCCGCGTGGGTTGTAGAACAGCTTGCGCACGGGCAGTGGTCCCGAAGGTACTGAAGACCATACTCGCTTCTGTGACCGTCTCCCCAGATAATTTTGATGCCTCCAGACTTAGAAACCACAATATGTTCCGGCCTGTTTGAAGCCTGCTCAGTTTCCGATCCCATTGCGTTTCAAACTGTCTCCACGTCCCGCACACCCGAAAGGCGGCGCATTGCCGCGATGATTCGCTCAAGCTGTTTCTTGTCCCTAACGTCCACCGTCATGTCGACGACGGCGCCGTTTCCGCTCTGTGCTTGCTCCATCCTCGCCTCCAGGCTACGGATGTTGGCATCCTCGGCGAACAACACCGAGGTCAGTTGGTTCAGCATGCCAGGACGATCCTCTGCATAAACCACCATTTTGACAGGGAAAGACTGCCCCGCACTTCTGGCCCACTCCACCTCGATCCGGCGGTCTGCCTCATAGAGAAGATTCTGCACATTGGGGCAGGTAACCGCATGCACGGCTACGCCCTTGCCACGCGTTACATACCCGACGATGGCCTCACCGCGAATTGGGTTACAACACTTAGCCCGGTAAACGAGCAGGTCATCCACACCGCGCACGCGCAAAACGAGATCTTCGCCCCCTAGCGCCGCTTCAGATCCAGTGGCGATTGGCGCCACGGAGGTTTTTGACTGATCGTCGGGCAAAGGTTCGGAAGCCTGCGGGACAAGTTTGAGAAGGATCTGGCGTGCTGAAAACTTGCCGTAACCCAAAGCGGCGTGGAGGTCTTCCATCTTCCCGCAGCCGTATTCCCCAGCCACCTTATCAAAATCTGCTTTGGGAATGCGCTTCAGTTGTATCCCCAGTCGGCGGGCTTCTTTTTCAAGTAGCTTCTCACCTATCTCAATCGCCTTTGCCCTCTCAGTAACATTGATTACGTGCTTTATCTTGTTACGGGCGCGCGAGGTCTTGACCAATGCCAGCCAGTCTTTGCTGGGCATATGGCCTGGCTGTGTGAGAATTTCTACAATGTCCCCATTGCGTAACATGTACTTTAGGGACACAATACGGCCATTTACCTTGGCCCCCACGCAAGTGTGTCCAACATCCGTATGAATCGCGTAGGCGAAGTCAATAGGAGTTGCACCTCTGGGGAGAACGATCACCTTACCACGTGGAGTAAAGCAATAGACTTCCTCTGGATATAAATCCATTCTCAGGGTGGACATGAATTCCCCGGGATCTCGCATCTCTCTTTGCCACTCGACAAGATGACGCAACCAAGCGATGCGCTGATCCTCTTCGGTCGGGCCTTTGCGTCCCTCCTTATACTTCCAATGCGCCGCAATGCCCTCTTCGGCGATTCGGTGCATTTCCTCGGTCCTGATCTGCACTTCAAAAGCCCTCCCGCCAGGACCGATCACTGACGTGTGAAGTGATTGGTAAAGGTTCGGACGGGGAATGGCGATGAAATCCTTAATGCGCCCGGGCACAGGAGGCCACTCATGGTGGATGACCCCCAGAGCGGCATAACAGTTCTTCACCGAGTCGGTGATAATCCTTAAAGCCAAAAGGTCGTAGACCTGGTCCACCCCGATTTTCTGGCGCTTCATTTTTTGAAAAATTGAGTACGGTCTCTTGATCCTACCCTCCACACGCGCCGGAATCCCTTCGTTGCGTAGCTTTTCCTCAACGATCCGGCGTACGCTTTGAAGATACTCTTCGTTGGCCTGCCTCCGGCTCTCGATCATCCGAGTCAGCTCCGCGGCTGCTTCTTTCTCCAGATACCCAAAGGCAAGATCCTCGAGTTCACCACGGATTTTGCCCATGCCCAGGCGATGCGCAATGGGAGCATAGATCTCCAAAGTCTCCTTGGCAATGCGTTCCTGCCGCTCAGGGGAAAGGCTGGAGAGAGTGCGCATGTTATGCATCCGGTCGGCCAGCTTCACGATGATTACGCGAATATCATTGACCATCGCCAAAAGCATTTTCCGGAAATTCTCTGCCTGGCGAGCTTCTGGGGAGTATAAATCAAGCTTGTTCAGCTTCGTCACGCCATCCACGCATCGGGCCACCTCTTCACCAAATATCTTGCGGATGTCGTCCAAAGACGCCCCAGCATCCTCCACAACATCATGAAGCAGCCCTGTCTCCAGACAGACCATGTCCATGTTCATCTCTGCAAGAATGCGGGTTGCCATTAGCGGGTGGATCATGAACGGTTCACCCGAGATGCGGGTTTGTGAACTGTGACGTTCCGCAGCGTATTGATAGGCCGCGCGCAGTCCCGATAAGTCCTCGGTTGGGCGAAGTGCGCGAACGCTAGCTTCAAGTTCGCAATACAGTTGCTCTACAGATGCGGCAACTGAAGTTGTTGCTGCGCCGGAAGAAGAGGCCGTTGCTGAGTCAGCGTCCATGAAAGGGACACGGATAGCGTTGCGCTATCCGTATTCATTATATAAGAACGAAAGAAGGAATCGCGGGCTGGTTCTTACCAGCTTACTGCCCGGCTGGCTGTTCTGCCGCCGTAACTCCACCGGCTTTAGGAGCTCTAGCGGCCTTGATTTTCTTCGTCTCTAGGGTCTTCTGAACCCAATTGTCCGCAACTTCGATGTCCTTCTTATAACCCTCCGGGCTCTCAGCAAGGTCCGCCCTTTCGCGGTAGAGGAGGTTCATATACGCCATAGCATCATCATATTCAGGATCAATCTCCAAAGCTTGCTGGAGATACTTCATGCCCGCCTCGATGATGGGCAGGTTTTTCTCCCGCAGCGCCTCGCGAGCCTTTTTGTCCTTGATTGGACCTGGGTCCTCAGGCTTCATGCCGAGTTTAGCCCGAACTTCCATCCTGGCTGGATAGCTCTCAGTCCACGCGATGACACCAAGGGTGTACAAAGCCTCTTTGTCCTTCGGATTGACGCTGAGCAGCTTCTGATACCATTTCTGCGCCTCGTCCATCTTTTTCTGGTCAAAGTACAGCTTCGCCATCGACGCTAAGGCCACTGTATTGTTCGGATCGAGTTCGAGAACTTTCAAGTATTGTTCCTTAGCTGCTTCAGCCAGACGTACGTTATCCTCGGATTCCGCTCCCGGGATGTATTGCACGTAGTAAGCATTGGCGAGGTATAAGCGGGCGGTGGTAAAGTTGGGGTCCAGCTGAACCGCCTGCTTGAAGTGCTCCACTGCCTCAGGGTACTTCGCGTTCTTATACATTTGCACGCCGTCGTTTAGGTGAGCGCGGGCCTTCAATTTGTTGCACCCAGTCCCGCCTACTACTGCAAGAATTAGCGCTACTAGTGCGAAAAGGGTAAGTGCTTTGCGAATCATTTGTAAAGCTCCCGTTAAAGATTACGATCGACAGAATTCCGACCAGCTCAAGAATTACTGCCCGGCCGCCACCTTCGCGGTCATCAGACCCACCTTGTCAATACCTGCACCTTTGGCGATGTCAATCGCCTTGGCGACATACTGAAACTGAAGCTCTGGATCCCCTTGCACGAACACCACCCGCTCGGCGCGAGTCTTGAAAATTTCTTCTAGTTGCTGTCCTAGCTTCGTTTCATCGGTAGGCATGCTGTTAATCATCATGCTCCTGTCACGGTTGACCACGATCACCACCGTTCTGGTATCCGCGGCCGAGGCCTGCTGCCCAGGTGGGGGCGGCTGCGGAATAAGGGTATCCAAGCCCTTCGGGGTTAGAGGGGTGATGATCATGAAAATGATCAACAACACCAGAAGCACGTCGATCAGCGGCGTTACGTTTATGTTGGATGTCGGGCCGCCTCCCGATCCTCCCACTGCCATTGCCATATGTTTACTCCCTTAATGTTCTTATCCGGTTTAGCCAGTACAACCCTAACCGGCCTTTGAACCGACAGCTTGGGCCGCTGGCTTCTTCTCCTGCAATTGCTCCGTCAGTAGCCCGAGCTGATCCACTCCGGCTGCGCGCAGGTTGTCCACAACATCCACCACAACCTGATACCGCGCTCGCGCATCGGCCCTCAGATACACCGTCTTATCCAGCCTGTTCGTCAATAGGTCTTTGACTTTCTGCGGTAACTGATCCGGAGCCATCGGAGTAGTTCCGAGGTATACTCGGCCTTCCCCCGTAACAGCAATAAGGACTGCGTCGTCTTTGTCAGCCGCCTGCATCGCGATGGGGCTTCTGGCCTTGTACATCTCGACGCTGATACCTTTGGACAGCATTGGCGTGATGACCATGAAAATGATCAGCAACACCAACATGACATCCACCATTGGAGTTACGTTGATTTCGGAAACTGGCGGCGCCGCTTTATTCTTTGCCATAGTTTGGATCCTCCTGAGCCCGATCGACTTCTGGCCCCCTTCCGGCGGACGCTTGGTCGCAGCGCCCGCCAGTAGGTTCGGCTATTCAACTCGCCGGGCTCAACATTGAACACCCCTTTTGCTGGAGCGCTCACAGGCGGTTACTTCCCGGAGCGTTGAGCCCGCTTCAGGAAGTAGTCGATCAATTCGGAGCTGGAGTTCGCCATCTCTACGTCAAAAGCTTCGATTTTGCTCGTGAAGTAGTTGAACATCCACACTGCCGGGATCGCCACAAACAAGCCGATAGCCGTAGTCACCAAAGCTTCGGAAATACCGCCGGCCACGGCGCCGAGTCCCGTAGATTTCTCCGTCGAAATACCCTTGAATGCGTTAATAATTCCGACCACCGTGCCAAATAGCCCGACGAATGGAGCCGTAGAGCCAATCGTGGCCAAGCTACTTGTTCCGCGCTTCAGCTCTGCGTGAACAATAGCTTCGGCGCGCTCCAAAGCCCGCTTGGAAGCCTCAACTTCCTCTCCCGGAATTTCCGAGCTGAGCTGGTGAGCGCGGAATTCCTGCAAACCGGCGACAACGACTTTCGCGAGATGGCTCTTCTTGTACCTGTCCGCGATTTTGATGGCCTCATCCAACTTTCCTTCGCGCAGCGCACCGGCCACTGCCGGAGCAAACTGCCGCGATTGTTTGCGAGCACCGTTATAAGCCAGCAAACGGTCCAACATGACGCCGATGGACCAAGCTGACATCAAAAACAGAATGATCACGACAGCCTTGGCCAGGCTGCCCATTTGCGCCCAGAGCGCCGTAAATGACGTCCCGAACGCTCGGCCGCCTTCCTGGAGTAACAGGAAAGCCATAACCTGCACTTGCAAAAACATTGTTGTTTCTCCTGCGAGTTGAATTTGTCTTACGACATGAAAACTTTCAAAAACCCTTAATTCAGTTTAAAGTTCACGTAAATCTGCGTGACTACTTCCACCGGCTCTCCGTTCAAAAGAGTCGGCTGATAAACCCATTGCTTAATGGCCTCCTGCGCTGCAGGCACCAGCAGCGGGTGGCCGCTCACTAGAGTCAAATTCTGGATCCGTCCGTCGACCCCGATAATGGCTGTGAAGATCACCGTCCCTTGAATGCGCGCTTGCCGCGCCAGAGGCGGGTATACGGGCTGTACCTGCTTGATTAACTTAGCCGCTTGCACATTTCCACCAACCGTGATCCGTTGGGGCACAGTGGGCTTGGGAGCTTCCTTTACCGGAGGAGGTGGCGGTGGTGGCGCAGCCGTTGGGACAGAACCAATAATGCCACCGATCACCCCTCCAGGCGTACCTCCCGGCACGCCGCCGGGAACGCCGCCCACTACACCTACTGCGCCGGCAGAAGGAGGTGGCAGCTCATCCTCCTTGATCATAGCGATCTCTTTTGGTATTGCCCTGGGAGCCAGAAGACGCCCTGCGTCAAACTGCCTGGGAATCATCTTCTGGACTCGCACTGGTGCAGCAGCAGGAGGAGGAGGGGGTGGAGGAGGCGGCGGAGGCGCCGTCAGAAACGCGGTCAGTGTCGTCCGCGGCAACGTATCCGTATAGATCAACGGGATCAAAATCAGGATCCCGATCAGGATGCACTGACCGATAAAGGAGACCACAACCGTCCACGCTTTCCTGGTCTTCCCGGTCGACTCGACAAAGGTTTGTTCGAACATTGCGTTACCCTTTCTTTGCTGCGGGCAGGGCGCGCCCGCAACGCGGCTTCACCGCCCCCTCGGGCCCCGGCCCGAGGCGACAGCCACAGCAGCCATACGCTTACGTCCTTCCATGAAATTTTGCCAGAACTCCAAAATGGGGCTGGCAATGAAAATCGAAGAATAAGTACCAATGATAATACCGACTACCAATGCAAACGAAAACCCGTGCAACACCGACCCTCCAAACAAGAACAGCGACAAAACCGCCAGGAAGGTGAGCCCCGACGTCAATATCGTCCGGCTCAGCGTCTGGTTGATGCTCTTGTTGATCAATGACGGGAACGACTCACGCCGCAGAATTTTCAGATTTTCGCGTATCCGGTCAAACACCACGATGGTATCATTCATCGAGTAGCCTACCAGCGTTAGCAATGCCGCCACCACCGTCAGGTCAATCTCCTTATTGAATATGGAGAACATACCCACCGTGATAATCGTGTCGTGAAAAACCGCCAGCACGGCAGCCACACCGTAGACCCACTCAAAGCGAAAAGCTATATATACCAGCATCCCCCCCAGCGCGTAAAGGGTGGCCAGGATCGCTTGCCGGCGTAAGTCTGCTCCCACTTTCGGCCCCACGACATCAATTTTACGCACCGAAAAGGGAGCAACGTAGCACTCTTGTTTCAGAACGGAAATCACCCCCGCAGTGACGCCCGGTACGCTCGAAAGTTGGTCGAAACTATCGATGAGTCCAGACCGCGGCGGGGTGTTTTTGAAGTCCAACATGGCTCTGGCCAAGCTCTGTAACTGCTGATCAGAAAGCCCGATGCCGGCGCGGAGTAACGGGTCCCGCAGCCGCGCTACCAGATCCTCGGCCGTGGCGTTATTGAAATCCAGCTTACCTCCACCCTGGCCGAAAGTAGCCTCCAGGGTCTGCCGCATGATATTCCGGGCGGCATCGAGTTCTCTTTCCTCTTTCAATTCCGTACCGATCACCGCCTCATGGGTATCGGTAAGCTCATAAACACTGATATTTCCGGAAATTTTCGACTGGAGCGCAGAGCGGATTTTGCTGATCGGAGGCGCTCCACGGAATTTCACATACATCAAAGCCCCACCGCGAAAATCGATGCCGTACCTGGGTCCTCCTTTGACAATCAAGCTACCCACGCCCGCTACAGTGAGGACCAACGACGCGATAATAAAGGGCCACTTGTTTCTGAGGAAATCGAAATGCGTCTCTTTAAAAAGTTGCATGCGTGGTCCTAGCCGGGCACTCCGAGATTTTAGACACCGGGATGGTGATTGGAGTTCCCGCTTCGAAAATGATAGAAGTTACCACCTTAACCTCATCAGATGCTCAGGGTCGCCACCTGTTTTTTAGAGCTCAGCTCGAGATCAAAAATCACGCGCGAGACGAACACGGCGGTGAACACGTTAGCGATCAGCCCGATCACAAGAGTCACAGCGAATCCTTTCACCGGACCGGTGCCAAACATGAACAAAAATGCACAGGAGACGATAGTCGTCACGTGTGTGTCAATAATGGTCAGGAACGCTTTCTTAAAGCCTGCATCTATGGCAGCCACCACACTCTTGCCTGCCCGCAGTTCTTCCCGAATCCTTTCAAAAATCAACACATTGCTATCGACGGCCATACCAATGGTGAGAATCACACCGGCAATACCGGGCAATGTCAAAACCGCCCCAAAGTACGACAGCGCCGCCATGAGAATGATAGCATTGAGAAGAAGAGCCACCGTCGCGTTCACGCCGCTCCTTTTGTAGTAAATCAGCATGACACTCACCACGGCGATGAGCCCGATCACACCCGCCCGAATACCCTGATGAATTGAATCCGCTCCCAAAGAAGGCCCCACGGTCCTTTCCTCAAGAGTTTTAATACCCGCAGGCAACGAACCTGCCCGCAGCACAAGCGCCAAGTCGGAAGCTTCCTGCTCATTGGCTAGGCCAGTGATACGGCCGCTGTCCCCAATTTTGGATTGAATCCGGGCCACACTGCGAATTTGGTTATCCAGAATCACAGCCAAGCTGTTGCCGATATTGGCTTCCGTAAAACGGGAAAAACGAGCTGCCGCGTCTTGTGTCAGGGTGAAATTTGTCTCCCATTTCTGAAACTCATCGCGCCCTGGACGAGCATTCCGCAGATCGCGGCCAGTAATCACGGGAATCCGGCTTACCAAATACCAGGTGTCGCCTTCTCCATGCCCAGGAGCCATCTTCACCAACCGGGTGTTGAGAGGCAAAACGCCGCCGTGCTGGGCCATAGCTTGTTCCGGACTGCTATATGGCCCCCCTTTGACCTCAGCAATTTCCAGCAACGCGGCGGTCTGCATAACCTGCTTTACCCTAGCTGGATCGTCGACGCCAGGCAACTGTACCAAAATTTCGTACTCTGCATCGGCCCTCCCGTGTTGCTGGATTACAGGCTCGCTCAAACCTAAGCCGTTAATGCGATTTTCGATTGTGCGTATGCAGCGTTCTACGGTATCAGCTTTGAGAGCAGCCAACTCAGAAGGTCGCATATTCATGCGGTAGTCGGTCGAGTTCACCGGCGTGAGAATCCATACCGGGAACCTGTCGGCTATGATGCGCCGAAAATCCGAAGATTTCTCCGCTGGGATGCCGTGGATGTTAATTTGAATGGAATCGGCTTCCTCGATGCTTTGCGGGTCATTGCGGTCCATGGCGCTGTAGTCAATACCGGCTTTGCGCAGTTCTTCTTTCAGCCGCTCAATCGTCTGCTGCGCTTCTGCTTTGACCGCGTCTTGCACCTGAACCTGAAGAATAAGGTGACTACCGCCGCGGAGATCCAGCCCGAGATGGATGTTCTTTTTTAAATTCGCTACCAGTTCACTCGTGGACCTGGGCAAACCTATGATTCCATAAACACACACGAGCAGCACCGTGACAATCAGGATCACCTTCCATCTCAAACTTTTATGCATGCGAAACCAACCTCAGTTCTCGATCGCCTAATTTGTCTTTTCTGGTAGCCGGCCCGACACCGAACTCCTCGCCACCTGAATTTTCACATTGTCCGGTTTTACCCGGAGCACGAGCGAGTCCTCATCAACCGAAACAATTGTACCCATGATTCCGCCAGAGGTGACAACTACATTTCCGGGTTGCAATTCCCGAATCATCTGTTGCTGCCGTTTTCTTTGCCGCTGCATGGGCAAAAACAGCAAAAGGTAGAAGATAGCAAAAATCAGGATCAGGGGAAGAAAACCCATGAACGGGCTGGACGGGGCTTGCGCCTGGATCAAAAAACTCAACAAACCGAAGGTCACTGCTCACCTCGATCTAAATAGCATACACACAACAGCCCTGCACCAACCACACCCACCCGCTACTTGATGGAAGCGATGAATTAGAGGGCTTCAGACCGGCTACTCCAGTTCCACGGGAACAGCACGCACTGCTCGTAGATAATCCGGGAAATTCCCTAAAACTATAGACTGCCTGACCTCGCGCATGATGTCAAGGTACCTCTTCAGGTTGTGGAGTGTGGCTAAGATAGAGAACAACATCTCACCGGATTGGAAAAGATGCCTGAGGTAGGCTCGGGAAAAGTTCCGACAAGTGTAACAGGAGCATGTTGCATCCACCGGAGAAGGATCTTCTTTGTAACGTGCCTGTTTGATGACGATGCGCCCGCCTGAAGTAAAGAGGCACCCGTTGCGAGCGTTCCGTGATGGCAAAACGCAGTCCATCAAGTCCACGCCGCGCGCCACGTATTCCACCAGTTCCCCCGGGGCTCCTACACCCATAACGTAACGTGGGCGATCCGGCGGCAGAAGCGGGGCCGTCACTTCAGTTATTTCCATACTCAAGGCGCGTGGCTCACCCACCGAAAGCCCCCCAATGGCGTACCCGTCCGCATCCAGATCCACAAGAGCCATCGCACATTCCCGACGGAGATCATGAAACATGGCCCCCTGGACCACTGGGAACAACGAGACACCTCTTAAGAACTCCTCCTGGCTGATCCTGTTTCGATAATGCCGGAATGCCGCTGTTGCCCAGCGGATTGTACGTCGAATGGACTGCCGCGCTACCTCATGGCTCACCGGATAAGCCAGACATTCGTCCAGCGTCATCGCGATGTCACTTCCGAGCGCCAATTGGGCGTCCACCGTAGATTCGGGCGTGAAAAAGTGCATATCCCCGTTCAAGTGCGAACGGAATTGAACACCCGTTTCGCTTACCTTGCAAAGGCTGTCCAGGCTGAACACTTGATAGCCGCCTGAGTCGGTCAAAATGGCCCTCGGCCAGTTCATGAAGCGGTGCAGCCCGCCCATGCGCCGGATAAGGTCGTGACCAGGGCGCAAATATAGATGATAAGTATTGGCAAGCAGGATGCGCACGTCCAGCTCGTCGATGAGGTCACGAGGGGTCAGCCCCTTCACTGTTGCTTGGGTGCCCACTGGCATGAATACGGGCGTCTCAACTACGCCGTGAAGCGTATGCAGGAGACCGGCCCGGGCGCCCGTCACAGGACATCGGGCCACTACTTCGAAGCGAATTGCCGACACCCTCACATTGTAAAATTCATGCGGCTTAAAGATGAGGGCGCCCTCTGAGAAACAGTTGCGAAACAGCGTCTTTCCGATACTGTTGCGGCTCGGGCCCACTGAAGCGCCAGGGTGAATGTAGGCCTTTGCCCGACCGTGCCCTCACCCTGCGTAAAACGAAAGATACCTTCGAGCCTCGAAATTCCACCGTGTTCGACAATGGTCTGGGCTATAGCACCACCTCAATCGACAAGCATCTCCGTCACTTCACCCAGTCGCCTCCCGTTAATAGTGAGATCCGCCGTCACGACAAGGCGGCGGCTGGCAGCTCCTGTGCGACGGAGTCGAAAAGGCACCGCGACCTGTGATTTGGGCTTCACCGTAAAAGTACGCGAGGGATTTGCGCATTGCAGTTTACCCGGCAGCCTCAGCGTCGCGTCTACTTTGGCCGGCCGGAATAGATGGTTGCGGACAACCAACTCTACTTGGAACTCACTTCCAGCGGGCACGATGTTGCGATACGGATAAAAGTGGCACCATCTGTAATCCATGCCCAAGTTTGGATCGGGCTGGAGGATCAAGTCGGACATCACATCTCGCAGCTTATACGCCCAGTCCAAAAACTGTTCGAGATCCTCTTTGGACGGCGAATACTCCTCGGTGTGGGCGGGCAGAACGATGTCCGGTAAGTACTCAAGCATTTTCTTTGCGCAAGTGATAAAGCCACCGTCCAGGAAGTATTGATTTTGCGGGATCACGGGACCGTTGCGTACGCGTTCTGGATTCCCCTTATTCCAGGTGTTGTCTCCTGTGAACATTACTTTCTTTCCATCCACGACCGTAAAAAGCCCCTGGTGAAACTCGGTTTGACCGGGGAGATGGAAGAACTCCAATTTGTACTCCTCCCAGCTGACTGTCTCGCCATCATGGAGGACGCGATCTGCTTTGATCCCAAACGGGATGAGGCAAGGCAAGTTATATCGAGTGGGATGTTCGAGAATATCCAGCATGCTTTCGTGAATCCAGATTTGAGCACTCCCATCTCTGAACAACTCGTAGGTACGGATGATGTGATCGTCGTGATAATGGCTAAAAGTAACAACAAAGTGTTTTATCCCCAGTTGCTTCTTCACTGACTGGAGATATTCCAGGTCGACGTACCCATCATCGTAAAGTAAGGCGTTACCATTAGCAGACAAAAGCAGGTAAGAAGTCATATAACCCGTCGACTGTCCTGGACGCCCTCCTAGGTGGTACAAGTGTGGCAGAATCCGTCTTAGTTGGCCCTGTTTTCTGCCGGCGGAATTAGGGCGGAGCATCTCACGCAACTGGGCATAAATCTTGCTGTTTTCTCGCATCGCAGCGTCCGGATTATCAATCGGATCACCGTGGGAAGGAAGAAGCAACTCCGGCGCTTCGGCGCGTATCTGTTCAAAAGATTTGTCCGAAGCATCGATACCCTGTGTAAAGCCGTAGTAGGCCCAGTGCAAGTCAAACCAGTTGTTTACCTTGCCCTTGCCGGCAATCAGGTCGCCTGTAAATACCACGTGCTTGCCATCGATAGAAGCGCTGTAGGAAACGGAATGATCGGTTGCACCAGGGGTATCAATTACTCGAAACTGAATTCCCCTCCATTCAATAAGGTCGCCGCCCGCCACCTTGGCATCCACTCTGATGCTCCGTCGAAGTGTGTTCCAATAAGACCGCTGGTCATAGTTGATGTAAATTTTCACAGCCTGCCAGAAAGACTCCACATCTTCGAAATACTGTGCCTCGTCCCGGGGCACAGTAACCAGGAATTTGTAACCGCCCAGATCGGCGAGCCCCTGGACCTGATCCCGGTGGTGGTGAGTAATAAGGACCCGGTCGACCGAGGTGACGCCGATGGATGGCAGCGCATTTAGTATGGAACCGGCGCCAAAATCGATCAGAATGGCATGAGAACCCTTTTTCACTACATAAACGTTACACGTATCATCGTAAAGATAGAGATTCTCGCTGAGACGCCGCATGCCTGCATTCGGGCGGAAATCCCTGTCGTGAGACCTCGCGGGGTCAAACGGCGGGCTCTTCATCTCCCGAATGGCAGGCAAATCCTGGGATAGCGCTGGGACCAAACCGTTACAAGGAAACAGTGATGCCAGTGTGCAAAGGCTGCGCCGGGTCATGAAAAGACCGTACCATCGAAATAACCTCGCTGCAAGGCTGGGTTACCCGTGCCACCGCTCCACTACATAGGGCTGCAGGGAGGCAACTTCATTTCTCGCGTTGCGCCTTGATCAGCCACCAACGAGTTCCTGGACATGAACAGGAATCCGCGTCAGACACTCTACTCTCTTGCCGTATTTCCCAAGAGTGTTTTCAACCACACAATAGTCAAATCCAGGAATAACCACCTCATCCCAGTGGTCACCAATGCCTCGCAGAGCCACGTCTAACATGGTGACGATCTGGTGACCCAATGGCTCATGACTGTCCAGCGTAATGGCGCCGAAAAACTCCTGGCACTCCGTATAACCCGAGTTGTGCGTACCGGTGTATGGCTTAAGGGAAACCAGATCGACTTTTTTACCAATACGCCGTGAAACTTCCTCAGAACGGCTAGCGAAATAGTCCACAAGAGCCTGCTCCTGTATCCGAGCTGGCAATCCGGCTTCGGCGACTTTCCTGTACGCCTGCTCCCCCACACGGTAGCCTTGCTCTACCAGATCGAACCAAAATTTCTGCTCTTCGGTAACTTCGGAAGGATGATCCACAGCCACTACCGAGCGCCGGACGCAAGCGGTAAGTCCATCTCGCTGCGGCGCGACTCCGAGGTGGACCCAGTCTCCCTTGTGAATCCGGCGGTTCAATGCCGGACCGATAAGAGTGCGGTTAGCCTCATTAGCCCCGACCATAATTTTGAAGCCGTCTGACTCGGCACCCAGCATGCGCCCCACCCACGCTGCCCAGGCTGCAATCTCTGTCTCCAGCCGTCCCGGGCGTAATACCGCGAGCATGGAACGTAGCATCGCATCGGCAACTACGCAGGCATCGGCAATCAATCGCATTTCGATGTCGCTCTTTTCATACTTCACTTCATAGTAGATTTCCTGCGCGTCCACTACACCATCCCGGCCAAAGAGCCCTTCAAGGTAGCTGACTATGCCTGCGGGTACAACTTGCCGGGGGGTAAGAAGTGCGATTTGATCAACCTGCCTTCCGGCTGCGGCATAAATGACATCTTCCAGGCGCTCCGCCTTTATCGGGTATTTTTCATCGGCAAGCTGAAGCAGCTCGACTTTGTGCACAGTGGCACCCGAGCGCCAAGCAAGCTGCTCCGCCACATAGCCGCCCTCAAGCCCGGCGACAATATGAAAACCCGTGGGACCGATTACACCAGCTGCCTGCTCAATAGATAAGTTCGTATTGCCGCCCAAGTACGGGACATCACCACGGTAGTGTTCGTCAGAAAAAACAAAACCCACCGAATGGCCGGCACTGGCAAGAGCCTTGTTCACTCTGGCTACGCGTGCCTGAAATTCTTCTTTCGGCGTCATGTACTCCCGGTCAATCGCCGGCGTCTGTTCCAAAATGCGACTAACGCGTTCGAGATCACTGCGATGGTCAACTTCCGCCATGATGTGAGCTGCCTCCTGGTCAGGTACCTTTAACATCATGACAAAAGCATATCCTGCCGCAAGCGGTTGACACGAGTTTGGTGGCACGCTATATTGACTCGCGGCGGACAGGAGGTGGTTTTGCGCCTCCATCAGCGCATTTCAGGGAGGAACAAGTCGATGAAGGAGATTCGACCGTTGCACGACCGCGTCTTAGTGAGGCGCATTGAGGAAGCAGAAACCGTTCTAGGCGGCATAGTGATTCCTGACACCGCCAAGGAAAAACCCCAGCAAGGCGAAGTGATCGCCGTCGGCAATGGGAAGTTGATCGAAAACGGCGAGCGGCTTCCTATCGATGTAAAAGTAGGAGACAGGATTCTGTTTGGAAAATACTCGGGTTCTGAAATCAACATCGACGGCGCGGAGTACCTCATCGTCGTGGAGGACGAAATTTTGGGCGTGCTGGCCAAATAAACCACGATGCTGTGCTAACCTGTGTGAAGATTCCAAGGAGGATTACTCTCGCATGTTGCGATTATGCGGCTTCGGTGGTGGGCTGTGGCTGGCCGCCGCGAGCCTTCTTTTCGTTCCCACTGCACAGGCTCAGTTGAAGGTAGCAGTGATTAATTTTCAAAAGGCACTGAGCGACACAGCCGAGTTGAAGAAGGCTCAGGCCGACTTGGAGACCAAGTATAAGCCACGCCAGGATGAAATTGCCAAACGGAATAAGGAATTGGAAGACATACGCAAGCAGCTCGAGACGTTGGGCGACAGGTTGACGCAGCAGGCTCAAGCCGACCTGAATATGCAGGGACAGCGTAAGCAACGAGAAATCCAGCGCCTGAGCGAAGACTTACAGGGAGACGTTGAACGGGAAAAGGCCGAGATTCTGAACAGGATCAGCCGTCAGATGCAAGAAGTTATCGATAAGCTGGCTGCTGATAAAAGCATAGACATTGTGCTGGCAGCCGGCACAACGCTTTTTTTTAAGCCATCCCTGGATTTAACAAAAGAGGCAACGGAGGCTTACGACAAGGCGCATCCTGCAAAGTAGGCTTCCGCCAACATAGTATCCATGGCAAGCTATCTGGAAGAATATGGGGCGGGTGAGGAAAGGCGCGAGAAGATCATCAAGCGAGTTCTTCTCGTGGTGCTTCTGCTCGCGGTCATAAGCGGTTCTGCCTATCTGTTTTTCCGTAATTATTTCGAAATCCGCAGAGCCAATCACTTCTTCGCGCTTGTGCGCAGCCATAACTATCGATCTGCCTATACCCTTTGGTGCCCGCCATCCAAACCATGCCCGGGATATTCCTTCGACAGGTTCCTCGAAGATTGGGGGCCCAAGGGCGTTTACGGAGATCTTTCCACCATGAGGGTCGTGAAGACCCGCGGATGCGCCGATGGCGTGATAATCCAGATCGATCTCGGCAAGGGCGGTGAGGACGTATATCTTTGGGTCTCCAGACAGGACAAGCTGCTTGGTTTTGCTCCTTGGCCAGTGTGCAATCCTTCCCGCCTGCTGCCCAATCCCTGAGCGGCTACAGATCGATCCCTCAAACAGAGGCTGCGATCCGGAGGGCGGCGTGTTTGCCTGTTCGGATACAGTCAGGAATGCCGATTCCCGAGTAGCCGTTGCCGGCAACTAGAATCTCTGGCATGCCCTCCAGACGGGCGGTAATAGCATCCAAGCGTTTCCTGTGCCCGACCGTATACTGGGCCATGGATTTCGGCCACCGGGCAATCCGTGTAAAAATGGGCTCCACAGAAAGCTGCATGATTTCTCTCAACTCCTCTTGTACCATGGCCACCAGGTCTTTATCGGATTCCCCCAAAATCGCCTCGTCGCCTCCCCCTAGGAAACATCGCAGCACGACTTTATCCTCGGGCACACGGAAAGGGAATTTCGTCCCGACCCAAGTGCAAGCAATTACTCTCCGGCGTTCTCTTTTGGGCACCAAAAATCCGAACCCGTTCAGAGGAACGTTGAAAGTGCTCTTCGAGTAACCCAGGGTAACGGTGACAGATGAGTTATAAGGGATCGAAGCCAGCAATCTTGCCAGCGGCTCATCCACGTTTCTGACCAACTGGGCCGCTTCGTTCGCTTGGCAAGCAAGCACCACATGAGAAGCACTAACGAGGCCGCAGGTAGTCTGTATTAAAATCTTCCCGGGTCTGCGTTCCAAAGTTTCTGCCGTAGCTTGGAACACCTCCATGTAAGGATAGGCCGCCCGGATCAGAGCTTCTACCAGCTTCCCCAATCCCCCCCGGAGCGTCTGGAAAAGCGGTCGCGTGCTCCGGTTATTTGCGATCCTGCGGACAATCAGTGCACCGCGTGTCAGGCTACCGTGACGCTGCTCTAAATCGAAAAAACCGGGCAGCACGCTGGCCACACTAAGCCGCTCTGGATCGCCACCGTAAACACCGGACAGCAGTGGCTCGGCCAAATAATCTACGGCTTCGCCGCCGTAATGGTCGCGGATGAATTCGGCGACAGATCGGTCATCTTGCGGCGAATCACCCCAGCGAAAACGGAAGCATTCCATGGCCATCCGTGCTTTGGTGCCCCAGCTTAATAAGCGCGTAGCTAGCAACGGAAAAAAGCGGGTGGGAACCATCATCATCAAGCCGTCGGGCAAAGGTATGAGAGATCCTCCCTTTTTGACGTAGGTCACCCGAAGATGGTCATTGGAGCCAATGAGTTCGCCCGCTAAGCCCAGGTCATGGATCAACTCGAGCGCCCAAGGTTTGGCAGAGATAAACGAGTCTGGGCCAGCCTCGAGGACGCACCCCTCCGTGGTTTCCGTTTGGATAACGCCACCCAGGCGAGGCTGCCGTTCAATCAACGTAGAGTGAATCCCTGCCCGGGACAAATAGTATGCCGTGGTTAGCCCGGAGATTCCACCTCCGATGATCGCTACATCCGTCACTTCAGGAAGCGAGAAGCCTTTCTTCGGCGACCGCAGCCAGCGCGGAGATAAAAGTTGGAGAGTCGTTGAGCGATTCTGGTCGCAACAGTCGTATCCCGCGCTCGAGGGCGTACCGCCGGAACAGGATATCCACGTCGTAAAGGATCTCGACGTGGTCTGAAACAAAACCTATGGGAACAAGCGCAAATTCCCGTACGCCATCCCGGGCAAACCGGTCGATACAGGATTCCACGTTTGGCCCCAGCCACTTCTCTTCGGTCATGCCCTGGCTCTGATAGGCGAACTCCCAGCTCTCTAAATGGGCTCTTTCAGCAACCGCTTCGGCCGTTGATCTGACCTCAGCATCGTAAGGGTCGGCTTCCTCCAGTATTTTCGCTGGAAGACTATGCGCGGTGAACAACACCTTGGACACAGGCAATAAAGGAGCAAGCTTCTCATAAAATGCTTCAATCAGCAACGGGTGCCGATGAAAGCTCTTTGTCCAAACAATTTCGGCTTTTATCCGCAAATCTTGCCGGGCCTCCTGCACCTTACGAAAATACAGACCAATACTCCGTTTTGAGTATTGCGGGGCCAGGCAAATAGCCACAATCCGTTCTACTCCATCAGTCTGCATCTGAGCCATGACATCCCGAATAAACGGGTGCCAATTTCGCATGCCGACATAGACTTTCGCTTGCAGACCTCGGGATTGCAGTGCGTGCTCCAAGGCGAGTGCTTGTGCGAACGTCCTGCTGAGCAAAGGTGAGCCGCCACCGATCAAGGCATACCTCCGCTTCAATTCTTCCGTGATGCGGGGGTCATTCAGGGAGCCACCGCGCACAATAGCCACGTAGGACTCGACGTCTTCCAGGCGCTCCGGAGCCCCGTGAGCCAGCAGAAGCACGGCCTGCTTCATGGGCGAAATTCACGTACGAACTGCACGACGGCTTTCACGTTCTCTACCGGCGTCTCCGGCAAAATACCGTGGCCGAGATTGAAAATATGCCCCGGCCGGGTGCCAGTCCTTTTCAATAGTTCCGTGACGCGCTGCTGGATTTCGCCCAGAGGGGCAAACAACACCGCCGGGTCAAGGTTCCCCTGGATAGCGGAACGGTAGCTGATATCCATCCATGCCTGGTCGATGTTGATACGCCAGTCAACGCCCATCACGTCGCCGCCGGCAGCATGAAGTTCGCGAAAAAATCCGGCTGCACCGGTACCAAAATGGATAACGGGAACGCCGCTGGACCGGATCCGCTCGATCAGCGCTCTCGAATACGGAGCAACGAACCGTACATAGTCATCGGGCCCAAGCACGCCTACCCAACTATCGAAAACCTGGATTGCCCGGGCGCCGGCCGCAACCTGCATGAGGGCGTATGGGCCCAGTACATCTACTATCTTTCCCATCAGCCGGCGCCATAAGAGCTCGTTGCTATACATCATCTGCTTGGTCCGCAGAAACGTACGGGATGCACCGCCCTCAATCATGTAGCTAGCCAGTGTAAACGGAGCGCCGACAAAGCCGATTACCGGAACTTTGCCCCCCAGCGCTCTGTTTACCTGCTGAATGGCCTCGCCCACATACCCCAAATCATCTGTGTTAGAAATCGAAAGCGTGTCTACGTCCTGCGACGTTCGCACAGGATTTTCAATGACGGGCCCTTCTCCCGGGGCAAATCTTAGTTTCAGCCCCATCGGCTCAATAGGAAGCAACAGATCAGCGAAAATAATGGCCGCATCCACGTCCAAAATTTCCACTGGCTGCAGGGTCACCGTTGCTGCCAGATCCGGCCTCTTGCAGATTTCCAAAATGCCGTGTTTGGCGCGAATTTCACGGTACTGCTTCAAATAACGTCCAGCCTGCCGCATGAACCACACCGGACGGACATCGGTCGGTCGCCGGCGGCAAGCATCTAAGAATCGGCTGCTCATTGAAGCCATTCGCATGACAATTCGGGTTTATCCTCGCAAAGATACACGCGAAATCCTACTGGTTTGTGTTTGGCCGCCCAACGACGGCCGAGGATGAAAAAAGGTTTGGTCCAGGCTTCGCTGTCGATGGTCTTGGGAGCGATAACCGAAACCGACACAACGCCTGAAGCCGGATACCCTGTCCTGGGGTCCATGATATGGCTGTAAATCTTGCCGTCGACCTCAAAAAATCTTTCATAACCACCCGAGGTGGACATGGACTGATCCTTCAAGTAGACATCTTCGATTGTTTCGGACCACTGTCGAGGATCGCGGATTTTGACATCCCACCCTTTGTCTCCTGGGGGATTACCCATAGCATAGATACTACTGCCGCCGGCAGAGATCAGCGCCGAGCGGATGTTTCGCTCTTTCAGTTTTTCGATCATCCGGTCCACAGCGTAACCTTTACCGATGCCACCCGGATCAATTTCCACCCCCGCTTTGCGGAAGCTCACAGTTTGCGTCTTTGGATCCAAAATCAAATTCCTGTAACCCACAGACGGCATTACAGAAGCAACCTGTTCAGGCGGTGGCAATGATCCCGTGCCGCGGAAGAATCCCCAAACGCGCATCAGAGGGCCTACGGTAATGTCGAAAGCGCCTTCGCTAGCCTGGCTGTAGGCCACACATGCTTCCAGCAGGTGGAATAACTCCGGCGTCACTCGTACCGGGTGCTTAGCCGCCTCACGGTTAATTTTGCTCCACTCACTTTGCGGCCGGTAATTGGAAAGCATGCCTTCCAGCCGCTCTGCTTCGTTGAAAGCAGCCTCCGCAGCCTGCTCCAGATTTTCCTGTCCTTCGCCGTAGGCTATCAATGTGAATGTCGTCCCCATTGCCACGGCGTTCTGCTCGATACGAAGCAGTTCCCCGGCGCGCACTAAACCGGGGAGCAAGAACAAAATTACCACAAATTGTTTCATTTTCAAGGTGCTTTTCGTGATTTTTCTGACAGAGACGGAAAGCCTGACGGATCTTGGCTTAACACGCGCTCCAGACAGGCACCAGCTTCAAAATGCAGTTCTGGAATACGGAAAAGCCGGATCCGTGCTGCTAGTTCCCGCCTCAAGTACCCGCGAGCTCCTTCCAGCGCTTTTAAGGCCTCGGTGCACTCTAATTCATCCCCCCTCAGCTGTACAAGCACTTTGGCGTGGCGCATACCCGCCCCTATCACCACTTCGAGGACGTCCACCGCATCGAGGCGTGGATCCGCCATTTCATAGGCGATGATTTCGGCAAGTTCTTCTCTCAGAGCCTCAGAAATTCGCTGTGAGCGACGCGGGTCCATCAGATCTTACTCTCACTCAAGCCACTCAATCGCAGTACTTACCAAACTGGGGCCTAACAAGGCTAATGCCTCTTTTTCTACCGACTGCAGGACTAAAGCAGCCTGACCATGGTTACCGGATACAGTTACGGCAGCCAGCAACCCTCTCTGCCAAAGATCCTGGTAATCGATTTCCGCCACCGCAACATTAAACTTGGCTCGCAAGCGGTCTTTCAAGCTTTTAACAACGTGCCGTTTTTCCTTTAAGGAATGCGCATACTCCAACCGCAATTCCAAAGTCAATACCCCAATGGTGGCCATAATATTCCCGACAGGTATACCGGCAGGCCGGTCACGCGAGCGCTTCAGCGGCCACGCGCTCCGTCACGTAGGCCTCAATGATGTCACCCGGTTTTATGTCTTGGAAGTTTTCTAGCGCCACACCACATTCCATACCGGTCTTCACTTCGCTCACGTCGTTTTTGAAACGCCGCAGCGATGCAATTTTGCCGGTATAGACCACAACATTGTCTCGCAGTACCCTCACCTCACTGTCTCGTGTGAGCACGCCATCGGAGACCTGGCAACCCGCCACCGTGCCAACCTTGCTGATACGGAAGATTTCGCGAACCTCGGCGTGGCCTTTGTAAGTCTCTTTGAAAACAGGCTCCAGCATTCCCACCATGGCCCGTTTCATCTCCTCGACAAGCTCATAAATCACGGTGTGCAGACGAATATCTACTTTTTCTTGCTCAGCGAGTTGGGCGGCGCTCCGCTCCGGACGCACATTGAAGCCGATAATGATCGCATTGGAAGCCGAGGCCAGCAGTACATCAGTTTCGGTAATCGCCCCTACGCTGGCGTGCAACACGTTTACTTTGACTTTATCGCTGGATAGCTTTTGCAAGGCCTCGGTGAGCACTTCGGCCGTTCCTCCCACATCTGTTTTCAGGATGACCGAAAGTTCTTTCACCTCGCCAGTCTTGATTTGCTCGTGGAGTTGATCCAGAGTGATCCTGCTCGAGCGAGCCATGGCTTGCTCGCGGGCCTTCACCTCCCTGTAAATGACAATCTGCTTGGCCTTAGCGGTGTCGGTAACTACTTGGAAAGTATCCCCTACCTCGGGCAAAGACTCCAGACCAAGTACTTCGACAGGGGTCGCTGGGCCTGCTTCGCGTACCGGCTGCCCCCTATCGTCGAACATGGCTCGGACCCGGCCGAAGACGGACCCACATACGAAATAATCACCCACAGTAAGACGGCCGTTCCGCACAAGCACCGTGGCCACTGGACCTCGTCCTCGATCCAACTTCGCTTCCAGCACAGTGCCAATAGCGGGGCGGTCCGGGTTGGCCTTCAAATCCTGTAAATCCGCTACCAGCAGGATCATTTCCAGTAGAAGATCCAGGTTGGTTTTCGCCTTTGCCGAAACCGGGACCATGACGGTGTCCCCGCCCCAGTCTTCCGCCAGCAGTCCACGGTCAGCAAGCTGCTGTTTGACCCGCTCGGGCTGGGCGTCAGGCTTGTCAATTTTATTAATGGCCACGATAATGGGTACGCCAGCGGCGCGGGCATGGTCAATTGCTTCTAAAGTCTGCGGCATTACTCCATCATCAGCCGCTACCACCAGCACGACGATGTCGGTTACCTTGGCTCCGCGGGCACGCATTCTGGTGAAAGCTTCATGGCCCGGAGTATCGATGAAAACGATTTTTCGGCCATCCTTTTCCACCTGATATGCGCCAATATGCTGAGTGATTCCACCTGCCTCCTTTTCGGCCACGTTTGTCATGCGGATGGCGTCGAGCAGCGACGTCTTGCCGTGGTCCACATGCCCCATGATGGTAACCACTGGCGCTCGTTTCACCAAATCCTTTTCTGAGGTTGTCTGTTCAACCTCTTGGATGGCTTCTTCTTCAAAGCTGACCGTACTGACGGTCGCCCCCATGGCGCGAGCGATCTCCTCGGCTAATTTAACGTCAAGAGTCTGGTTGATAGTGGCGAAGATCTTCCGCTCCACCAACTTCTTAATGACCACATTGGCCTTGACGCCGAGCTTTTCAGAAAGTTCCTTGACTGTGATCCCCTCTGCGATGGTGATCTCCCGGTTGACCGCAAGGGGGGCTTCTTCCTGCCGGCGCGCGGTAAAGCGCAGTGCTTTTTCTTCGCGCTCTATCTCGCGGTCCCTTGCCGCCGTACGGGCACTGCGTTTTTCTGGAGCCCGCCGCTGCGCTTCTGTGGGTATAGGTGAGGGCTCGCCCCTGGGAACGGTCGAGGTCGGGTGCAGCGCACGACCGCGCACCGGCCGAGTAGGGCTAGGTCGTGCCAATGGCTGCCCAGGCCGTATGGGCCCTCTATAAATGGGCTGTCCTGGCACCGGGGTTGGAGCCGGACGCCCAGGCCTTGGCGCCGGTTGTCCTGGAGTAGCCTTCGTTTGCATCAGGCGCGCCACCAGATCCGGTCTTGGCGGAACAACGGGACGAGCAGCCGGCTGGCCGGCCAACGCCGTTCTACTAACCTGCCTCTGCGGCGCCTGAGTCTGCGCAGAACTTGCCAGAGGAGGAGATGGCGGACTAGGTGGCGTTGCAGCAACAGTTCGCGGCCCAGACTCAGCGCCTCCTGTTGCCGGGAACGGCTGCTTCGGACCGGACAAAATTTGCCCTGGTTTCGGAGCGGTAGGTAGTGGCTTTGCCTGAATGGTAGGTGGGGGCGGCGAAACGGCAGGAGGTATACCCGGCTCCAAGGTTGTTGTCTGCTCAACACCCGCAGTCGTGACAGTGCCGGTCGATGAAGCCGCGCCAGCCAGTGGTGGACGCAACTTTTTCGGAACCGTGCGAATGGTAAGTATACTCTCCGCACCTTGTGTATCCGTTTCTCCTCGTGTGGCGGCAGTTTCTGGATGTGCTTCGGACGGCATTGGCGAGGGAACCACTCCAGTCGTAGCCGCAGGCGCCACAGCCGCCGCTTCGGTCTTAGACGGCGCCTCCGTTGATGGAGCTTGCGCCGCAGAGGGCCTCGATACCTCCTGTTCCTGTGTCGGTTCCGACACTGATACGCCGAAATAACGGCGTAATTTGTCCGCGACTTCCGACTCGAGAGAACTCGAGTGGGTCTTCTTCTCTGTTATTCCGAACTGGGGCAAAAGCTCGAGAATTCTATTCGGCTTGACCTCGAGCTCGCGAGCCAACTCGTTAATTCGTATCTTGCTCATGCAGGTTCAAAGACGACCCTGGATGGTCGCCCGCTGAACATCCTCCGAAGCACCACCGGCTCATCTCATCCTGACGATTTCCCAGCCATTTAACCGGCGTGCTCTCTGGTGCTACTTTACGCTGAGTCCTTCATCGTATCAGATTCCACATCAGCCGAGCCGTCCCCCAACTTCCCTGGAGTATCGGGCTCATGCGTTGTCACTTGTAAAGGTTGATCCGGCGCCTCCACCGCCTTAAATTCTTCTACGGCAGCCGCACTATCAGGTGCAACTTCATATTCAGCTCCGGAATTCGCCCCCGGATTTTCGGTCGAAGCCTGCTCGTGCGAATCCCGTGCTTCAGCGTGCGGCTCGGGTCCTTGCTCCATAGCATCTTCGAATTGCTGGTAATAACTGTTGACCGCCAACTGAATCCTTTCTACCATCTTTGGCCCTATACCTTGGATCTCCTCCAATTGCTCCGGCGTCATGGAGCCGAGTTTCTCGACGGTAGCTATGCCGGCCTCCACCAACTTCTCGACGATCTTTTCCGTCAAGCCGTGATCGATTAAAGCGGACACAGGAGCTCCGGGAACGACCAAGGCGGCCATTGCGGACTCTACTTCCTGGCGCTTTTCCTCTTCACTCTTGATGTCAATTCGCCAGTTCAGCAACTTGGCACACAAGCGCACGTTCTGGCCTTTTTTGCCAATTGCCAGAGAAAGCTGCGAATCATCTACGATGACTTCCATGTGACGCTCAGCCGCGTCCAAGATCGTGACTCGGGAAACCTTGGCCGGACTCAGAGCGCGTGTGGCGAAAACCACCGGATCGTCGGAATATTCGATGATATCGATCTTTTCCCCCCGCAGCTCGCGAATAATGGACTGAACGCGCATCCCTTTCATCCCGACACACGCACCCACGCAATCCACGTCGCGGTCACGGCTGGAGACCGCGATCTTCGTGCGCTCACCCGCCTCGCGAGCACAGGCCTTGATCACCACAGTGTTGTCGTATATTTCAGGCACTTCCTGCTCGAACAAGCGCATCACCAGCTCAGGCGCCGCACGGGAAACGATCAGGCCCGCATTTTTCCCGGTCTTTTCCACGCTCCGGATCACGCAACGGATGCGCTCACCAACAGTGAAACTGTCGAGCTTCGATTGTTCTTTCTTCGGCAACCTGGCTTCGGTCTTGCCTAAATCCACAATGAGATCTGGCCCTTCAAACCTCTTCACCGTACAGGTAACTAGCTCGCCTATTCGTCCCGAATACTCCTGATAAACGCTCTCGCGCTCGGCCTCACGCACTTTTTGCATGATCACCTGCTTGGCCGTTTGCGCGGAGATTCTCCCGAGCAAGTCGGTGGGCTTCGGAATCCGAATTTCCGACCCTAATTCCGCCTTAGGATCGAGCCTCTGTGCCTCCTCCAGGCTTATTTCCTTGAGGGGGTCTGACACCGTTTCGACTACTTTCCGCACGGCAAACACCTGGATAGTGCCTGTGCGTCGGTCGAAATCAGCGACGAACTCTTCCTCTGTCCGGAAGTGCTTCTTCGCCGCCGCCAGCATAGCGTCCTTGACCGCGTCCAGCACGATCTGCGGATCGATGCCTTTCTCCTTGCTTAAGATTTCAATGGACTGGTAGATCGTTCCCAAATTGTTGCCTCTTTCCAGTTTTCGTGGAGGTTACCACTCGAATTTCAGATTCGCCCTCTGGACCTTCGCAAGGTCAATGGAAACACTCCGGCCGTGAGCCAGATCGAGAATGATCATTCCGGCGGAAAACCCGACCAGTGTCCCCTCCCAGCGCCGCTGGTTTTCGATGGGCTCGCGAAGCAAAATCGTGGCCTTTCTGCCTTGAAATCGCACATAATCGGCAGGGCTGCGCAGCCTCCGTTCCAAACCCGGTGAACTCACCTCCAACGTGTAGCTCCCCCCTGGAACGACGTCTTCCACATCGAGAATGGTCCCGACTTGTTTGGAGATCAACTCGCAGTCGGCATGGGTCACTCCGCCAGGTTTGTCAATGAAAATACGGAGTACTCGTCTGTTCCCTGCTCCGGTCAGTTCCACATCGACGATGTCGATGCCTTCAGAGACACCGACCCGTTTTGCGATTTCCGTCACTCTGGCAACAATGGCCTCTCTCATGCGGTCCACCGAATGCGCCAACAAAAAAGTGGGCTTTCGCCCACTCTCGGCGTTCGTCATTCATTTTTTATTATACATAAGTCAATCCGGGCTAAGACATCGTTGTTGGGATTAATAGCAGCGATCAGCTTTCGCTAGAGGGCACAAGCTGGAAAATAACGGTCATAGAATCGTATAGAATCATAAAGTTAGCAATTATGGAGGCCGCGACTACAGGACTACCACCGCGCGTAAAGCCTCGAAGAACCCCGGAAATGAGACATCGGCCGCTTCGGCGGCTTCGATCGAGCACTCCCCATCGGCACAAAGAGCAGCCACCGCCATTGCCATGGCGATACGGTGATCGCCGAAAGAATGGAATTCCGCGGCCCGGAACTTCTGCCGCCCGGGAATGATAAACCCATCAGGAAGCACTTCAATGGCAACGCCCATCCGGCGGCAGTTCTCGGCTATGGTTGCGATGCGGTCTGTCTCCTTAATCTGCAACTCAGCCGCATCACGCACCTCGAGTCCTTCCCTGCTCACAGCCCCAAGAACTGCTAGAATCGGAATTTCATCGATCAACGCTGCTGTCCGCGCTTTTTCGATCCGCCCTCCGCTGACATCCGAACTCCGAACCTGAAGCTCACCCAACAGTTCCCCTGCCTGCTGCCTTACGTTGCGTACACGAATATCCGCCCCCATGGAAATCAAAAAGTCCAGCAGTTCAGAACGGGTGGGGTTCAGCCCGACGCCTTCGATCACGAGCTCGGAGTCCGGGACGATTAACGCAGCCACCAGAAAAAAAGCGGCCGAGGAAAGGTCGCCAGGAACCAACAGTGTCTGCCCCTGTAAGCCGACGTGACCCCGGAGGCGGATGATACGGTTTATGACCTCAATCTGAGCCCCGAACTGTCGCAGTGCAATCTCCGTGTGGTCGCGGGTGGGTACGGGTTCCCGTACGACGGTGTAGCCGTCGGCAAACAGTCCTGCCAATAGCACACAGGTTTTCACCTGTGCACTGGGAACGGGAAGCGTATAATCGATCCCCTGAAGATTGCCACCCTGTATCTCGAGAGGTGGATATCTTTCTTGCCGCGCTCGGATGGTCGCGCCCATCTGCCGCAGAGGAACGATGATACGGTCCATGGGTCGCCGCAACAGCAATGCATCACCAGTAATCAAGCTTGTGAATGATTGACCAGCAAGAATGCCAGAGAGCATGCGGATGGTGGAACCGGAATTGCCAGCGTCCAGCGTCTCCGATGGAGCCACGAGGCCCCCTGGCCCCGCACCGTGAATGATTACCTCTTCGTTTGTACTCTCGATTGGAACGCCCAAGGCCCTCAAGCACTCCAGGGTCGACCAGCAATCCGCACCAGTTGAGTAATTCCGAATACGTGTGACGCCAGAGGCAATGGCGCCCAGCATTGCGTAACGGTGGGAGATGGACTTATCGCCGGGAACCCGCATAAAACCGCGGATCCGCCGCGCCGGACGGATTTGCTCACGCATGAAGAATTCTCATTGTATCCGATTGATTGTATCCGACAGGCCTATTGAATGGGATAAGGACCGGCGCCCGAGATCCTCAATTTCTCATTCTTTGCGTCACCGGCGAGGATCCTGAACTGAATTGCCCTGGGTTCATCCCGTAGTTCGTAAGAAAATGAGCTCTCTTCGCCCGGATTGAGGGCGCCATCAACGACCACTACCTTACGGACCGTCACGACTTCCCTAGCAGATGCCAAAAAAACGAATTGCAGTACGAGTCTATGGAGTGGACGTTTACTTACGTTCTTTACAGTCCCATCCAGCCCAATCGTATCGCCGGCGCGTCGTGCCAGGGCGCGTTTGACCTCCAGCTCGGGCAGCTGCGGAGGTTGCCATCCGTAAGCAAACGAAAACAGGATCAAAATGGCGAAAAACAACCTGCGTGCCATGCGGTTTCTAGTTTAACAAAGCGCCGCGTCTCAGCAGTAAAAGCCATTCATCGCGCTCCCAATAGATCCCGCAAGCTGATACCTACCAAGGCCAATGTAAGGCCGATAATGATCGCTACCGAAATCCAGGCTACAAAGTTGTAGCCGCGCGAGTTGGTCCACTCTTGCATCAGGTCTCTCTTGTTTATCAACATCACCATGAAAATCAGAACGAGAGGCAACAAAACTCCGTTTAATACTTGGGACAACAGGATCATGCGCACCAATGGGAAATTCGGGAGCAGGATCAACCCGGCACCAATGACAATCAGCGAGGTATAAAGCCAGTAGAAAAAGGGTGCCTCACGAAAACTCCGATTCAGTCCTGACTCGAATCCCAGCCCCTCACAAACTGAATAGGTGGTGGACAAAGGAAGAATACAGGCGGCAAACAAAGAAGCATTAAACAAGCCCGCGCTGAAAAGTAGGTAAGCGTATTTGCCGAAAGGCTTCAAAGCAACAGCAGCATCGGCCGCATCCCTAATGTCCCGCGGCCCGTTAGCCCATATCGCGCCAGCACAAGCAACAATGATAAAGAATGCCACCACGTCGGTGAGAATGCAGCCCAGAATTACCTCGATTCTGGATTCCTTGTATTCCTTTGCAGTGATACCTTTCTCAACTACGGCGGCTTGCAAGTAGAATTGCATCCACGGCGCGATGGTAGTTCCAATCAGGCCGATCACCATCGTGATGTACGCCGGATCGAGCATCATTACCGGCCGCACACTATAAATGAGGGCAGTTTTCCAATCAGGGCCAACCAGAAAGCTGGAAATGATATAAGTCACATACAGAGAACAGGCCAGTAAGAAGGCCTTTTCGACGTTGTCATACTTGCCTTTGACCACCAGCAACCACACAGCAAGAGCGCCAAGCGGTACGGAAACGTAACGGCTGACGTGAAACAATTCCAGCGAGCTGGCGATCCCTGCAAAGTTCGCCATCACGTTGGTAAGGTTGGTAACAACCAGAGCAGTCATCATCAAGAATGTGGCCCTGAGTCCGAACTCCTCCCGAATTAAGTCCGACAGGCCTTTACCGGTCACCGCACCCATCCTCGAGCACATTTCTTGGGTGACGATCAATAGGATGGTGATCGGGATAAGTGTCCACAGCGGGAGGTAACCGAACTTGGCTCCCGCCTGGGAATATGTGTAAATTCCGCCGGCATCGTTGTCAACATTGGCGGTGATGATTCCCGGGCCAATAACAGTCAAAAAAACGCCGACATGATACCGAAATCGTTTCAGCATCTGAGGGGAATAATTATCTTTCTCTTAACAACGAAATAATGTCATCAGCCGTAATTACACCGACCAGTCTACCCTCGTCATTCACTACAGGCAGAGTAAGGAGGTTGTATTTATCGAAAAGCTCGGTCACCTTCTCCTGTTTTTCGTTTACTGAAACCTGAATGGAATCGTCCGAGCACAATTCCCGCAAAGGGGCCGTGCTGGAAGCGACGAAAAGCTTTGCCAAGGGAACCGATCCCACGAGCTTACCGGCGCTATCGGTCAGAAACAGGGTGTTCAACGTCTCCAGAAGGTCCCCATTACTTTTGAGAGTCTCCACGGCCTCCGACACAGTAGCGTTTTGGTGAACAGCTATGAACTGTGTGTTCATCAAACCGCCGGCGGTGTCTTCTTCGAACTCAAGTAGCTCTTTAACTTCTTCTTTAGGCTCCGCCTCCATCTCCTCCAAAATCTCTTCAGTAGTCTCCTTTTCGAGCTCAGCCAGAACATCGGCTGCCTGGTCCGGAGCCATTTCCTCGACGATCTCAGCCGCTTTTTCTTTCTCGAGTGACTCCAAAATGCTGGCCTGCACCCTGGGGTCCACTTCCGACAGCGCCTCGGCGGCCACTTCGCTGTCTATAGCGCTAAAGATCGCTTCCCGGTCCTCCGGACTCAACTCCTCTACGATATCCGCAAGATCCGCAGGGTGGAGTTTTTCGAGCATTTTGTGCGTGATGTTCAAGCGTAACCGGCGTTGGGGATCGGCCTCAATAATATTACAGAACTCCCAGGGAATCGAATGAGGGGCAATAGGATTCTGTAGCCGACGGATCCACCGCCGGGGAAGGATGCCTTGAAAAAGTCGCCTGAAGATGCTCCGGAGTCCGATGTCTACCTCGATCAGCCTGAGAATGTCATGGTCCTGCTCGTGCTCGATGGCGAAGGTCACATCAGTAACCCGCACAACCTTGCGGCCCGATACATCGATAATCTGCTGGTCAAGCAGATCACGCACCAGCCGCAACATATACTCATCTGGGTGATACGGCGTGAGAAGTTCGTCTCGCAAGTAAATCCCGTCCAGCGAGATTGTCCGGACCTGATCGTGACGCACCGTGAGCCAAGCCCAACCTCCGCCCACAAGGTATCTGTCTACTCTGGCGGAGTCAATCAAAGGGACCAAGGCTGCGTCTTTAACTAAGCCGATCCTACGGCCCTTAAGATCAAAGACCTTCAATCCCGCCAGTTCCGTTAAGTACAGGATGTTATCCGCCATCGAAAAACGTCCCTCCCTCACGGACGCTCCGAGCGCGCCACGGGCGTTCTTCGAACATGCGGCCGGATGCGGTGCGCTCTACATCAGACTCCGTCCCTTACTATGCCGTACATAAGCAAAAACCTGCAAGCTAAATTTTTTCGCAGATTGGGTTTTTGCTCCCCACCGCCACAGGCGCAACGGGCGCTGTGATCTGCCGGCGCCACGGTGGTCCGGAGTTCACTGCGCCTGCAGTTTTTCCTTAAGAAGCTGATTTACCGTAGCCGGATTAGCCTGGCCACGCGTGGCTTTCATGACCTGCCCTACAAAAAAGCCAAGTACCGCCGTCTTTCCACTGCGATACTGCTCCACCTGTTTGCAGTGTGCGGCAATGATTTCGTCAATGATCTTCGCCAAAGCAGCGTCGTCACTGATCTGCCGTAGTCCTTCACGCTCGATAATGCTCCGAGGAGGCTCTCCGGAGACAAACATTTTCGCAAATACATCCTTGCCGATCTTACCGGAAATCTCTCCCTGCGCGATCAATGCGATAAGTTCCCCCAAGAGCTCGGGGGCAACAGGAGATTCCGTGATATCCTTCCCTTCAGCCTTTAAAGCAGCCATTAGGTCTCCCATCACCCAATTGGCGGCAGCCCGCGGCTCGCCCGAAACTTGCACAACCCTTTCAAAAAATTCGCTCAGAGGTCGGGTGGAGGTCAACAGTTGGGCATCGTATTCTCTGAGCCCGTACTCCTGAACAAAACGGTCTCGCTTTTGTGATGGCAGTTCGGGCATGGCTGCGCGCACGCGCTCTACCCATTCCCGGCTGATGCGCAGCGGCAGCAGGTCTGGCTCGGGAAAATAGCGGTAATCGTGGGCATGCTCTTTGCTGCGCATGCCAGCGGTTTCCCCCGTGCTGGCGTCGTAAAGGCGCGTTTCCTGCTCAATCTGGCCTCCAGTCTCCAATATGGAGACCTGCCTGGAGATCTCATAATCAAGCGCCATTTTCAAAAACCGGAAAGAGTTTAGGTTTTTGACTTCCGTTTTCGTCCCCAATTTGTCGCTACCCCGCAGCCTTACAGACACGTTGGCATCACACCGTAGCTGACCCTTCTCCATATCACAGGCGGAGACTTCCACATATTGCATTATCTGCTTCAGCTCCGTAAGGAAGGCGTAAGCCTCTTCGGAACTGCGAATGTCCGGATCGGTAACGATCTCAATCAAAGGGGTACCGCACCGATTCAGATCCACGTAAGTAAAGCGGTTCGAGTCGAGGAAACCCTCATGGAGGCTCTTGCCTGCGTCATCCTCCATATGAACCCGTGTGATGCCGATCCGTTTCCGGACACCGTCCAGGAAAATTTCCATGTAGCCGTGTTCGGCAAGCGGCTGGTCGTACTGGGAGATTTGATACCCCTTGGGCAAATCAGGGTAAAAATAGTTTTTGCGCGCAAAACGTGACAGGGAGCGGATCTCACAGTTGAGAGCCAAGGCCGCTTGCATCGCCATTTCCACCACCTGCCGGCTCAACACAGGCAAGGCGCCCGGAAGTCCAAGGCACACGGGACAGACATTGGTGTTCGGCGGAGCGCCGTAACTGGTGGGACAACCGCAGAAAATTTTAGTTTTCGTCGCCAGTTGAACGTGCACTTCAAGGCCTATTACCGGCTCATATTTCGCTAGCACATCTGGTTCCATGGCGTCTGCGGTGTTGCTCGACATTATCCTATTATAGTCGGTGGGACTGTTCGCCCCGCTTTGCGTAATATTCAATACACGCACACAACTCCTACTTCAGTACAATAGGTGTCTTATGGGAAAAGAATACGATCTCACGCCACAGCAGGTACCAAAGGTCGAGACAAAGTTTCGCCGTATCGTGACCCAGATCCCGGTACCAGCATCGCTCCCTATTCTCGAAAAACTGCGCCGCTATGAACCACTTGCCATGCGCGGGCAGCCACCCATCATCTGGGACCACGCTGAAGGTTTCCAGGTTTACGACCATTATGGGAACTGCTGGATCGATTGGTCGTCCGGCGTACTAATAACCAACGCCGGTCACGGGCGTAAGGAAGTAATAGACGCCATTACGGGCCAGGCCAACAGTAAGTTATTAACCACGTACTGTTTTCCAAACGAGATACGGTCCCGGTTGGTGGAAAAGCTTGCTTCTCTGCTGCCAGAGCCTCTCAAAAAGATTTTTTTGCTGACGACCGGTTCTGAAGCCGTTGAATGCGCCATAAAACTATGCCGGACATACGGAATTAAGGTTGGAGGCTCATCCAAGCATATTATTGTCTCCTTTCACAATGCTTTTCACGGCAGAACCCTTGGATCCCAACAGGCAGGTGGGATTCCAGCTCTGAAGGAGTGGATCGTAAACCTCGATCCGGGTTTTGTTCAGGTTCCCTTTCCGGACGGGTTCCGCACAGAAGACATTTCGTTCGGCCTGTTTGAACGCAGTTTAGCTGAACTCGGGGTAAACCCTGCAAATGTCGCCGGAGTGGTTCTGGAGACTTATCAAGGCGGGAGCGCTGCTTTCGCTCCTGTGGAGTATATGCAAGCGTTGCGGCGGTGGTGCAACCGTTACAATGCATTGCTCGTTTGCGATGAGGTGCAAGCAGGTTTTGGACGCACGGGCACGTTGTGGGGCTTCGAGCACTATGGTATCGTTCCTGACCTGGCCTGTTTCGGCAAAGGCATCACTAGCTCGCTGCCTCTGTCAGCCGTTGCCGGTCGTCCGGACATTATGGATTTGCATCCCCCAGGCAGTATGACCTCAACGCATACGGGAAACCCAGTCTGCTGCGCCGCAGCTTTGGCCTCTGTGGAATGCATACTCAAAGACAACCTGGTAGAGAACAGCCGCAAGGCCGGCGCGTTGCTACATGAAAAGCTGAGCATCCTTAAAGCGAAATTCCCGGAAATCGGCTGCGTATTGGGAAAGGGACTGGTGGCTGGAGTGGCTTGCGTAAAGCCTGGCACTAAAGAGCCCGATGGAGACTTGGCGTTCGATGTCGTACGCCGGGCTTTCGAAAAGGGTGTTCTTATGTTCTCCCCAGTAGGTTTCGGCGGCGCCACTGTGAAAATCGCTCCGCCGTTGGTCATCACAGAAGAGGCGATCGTCGAAAGCGTCGGGGTACTGGAAGAAGCTTTTGCCGAAGCCACGGTTGCAGAGGGGTCGGTGACGCGATGATCCAGCCAGAGGTCACTGTTGTCGGCGGCGGGATGATTACCAATGACCAAATCCTGCCAGCCCTCTACCACATGCAGCGATTAGGGTTAATAGGGGAGATCCAGGTGTGCGCTTTGAACGCGCGCCCCCTTAAAGCCCTTGCGGATTCAGAGACCTTCAAACGGGCTTTTCCGGGCCAATCCTTCCGCCCATATCCAGATATTTCCGGGGATTTGGACAAGCCATACCCGGACCTCTATAAAGAGGTCATCGCCCGGATGCCGGCTAGAAACATTGTTGTTGTGGCTGTTCCCGATCAACTCCATTACGGCGTCATTATGACGGCGCTACAGCATAATCAGCACATCTGCTGCGTGAAGCCTCTGGTGCTTAAGGTCTCCCAAGCTTTGGAAATCGAGCGTGAAGCTTATGCCCGGGGACTTGTAGTCGGTGTGGAGTATCACAAACGTTTTGACGACCGCAGCCTCCTGGCTCGCCGCAAGTATCGGGAAGGCGCATTCGGCGAATTTCGCCTCGGTACTGCTTCTTTGCTCGAGAAGTGGTACTATCGGCACTCCAATTTCCAAAACTGGTGCACCAAAGAGAATTCCGATGCATTCACTTACATTGGGTGCCATTATGTGGACCTGGTGCATTTTATTACCGGGTTGCTACCTGTAGCCGTCAGTCTATACGGAGTCGTCGACAAGTATCCTAACGGCAAAGAAGGCTTCTTGTGGACCGACGCCCGGGTGGTCTGGAACAATGGAGCGTGCCTGAACGTGCAAAACGCTCTCGGTTTTCCGGATGATGCTCCCGGCTCCAATACACAGGGCCTAACGATGTATTGCGCGGGTGATGATAAAGGCGCCCTGATCTCCCACTCTGACCAATACCGCGGCCTCAAATATAGTTACGTCCGCAAAGATGATTCCCCAGGTGCAACCATCTATGCGGAGCCGAGCACGGATTATTTTCAGTACATCGATTTGGGGGGGAAGGGCTTAGTGCCGGTGGGCTACGGCTACAGGTCCATAGAGTTTATTGTCCGTTGCGCCATTCGAACCGAAACTGAAAGCGCAGGGCTAACGGACAAAGAGGCCTTGGCATGTCGCCAAGCCATCCTGAAAGAGTATGATAGCGCAGGGGTAATGGCGACACCGGCGAATAGTAGTTACAACGAGCTAGTCATAGAAGCTGGCCGTCTCTCAATCCTCAACGGCGGACGGGAAGTGGTGATCGAATACGGAGAGAAGCCAAGCGTCCACTTCAGGGATTGATGAAAAACCTTTCGCAAAAATTTTGCCGGCCCGGAAGGATGAAAGCATTGTAGCTTTTCTACAAAGACGGGTAACTTTCAGGCGACCTGCAATCGTCCCTACATCCTTGGCCGACCATGGCTTATTGACGGATGCAGGGTGTTTTTATTTCGGAAATGCTCTGCGTAGTTTGAAGGAGGATACATTGCGCCTAAGGTCTTCACTTGTAATCTTTTTATGCGGTTTCCTTACCTTCCCGGTTTCGGTCCCAGCACAACAGACTCCCGCAGCAGTCGCTCCGGGAATGCCCGCTGGAGGTTCGCAACCCGCGCAACCGCTGCCCGCTGTTCCCTCACCGCCTCAACCTCCCCTACCTAAAGAACTGAAGATCATCGTTCTGCAAGGGGAAGGGGCTAGGAACAACATAAAAGCAAAGACCGCCGTTCCGCCCGTGGTTGAGGTCCGGGATGAAGCAGACAAGCCGGTAGAACAGGCTGAAGTCGTATTCCAGCTGCCGGCAGCTGGACCTGGGGGAGTCTTTCACGGGTGGATGCGAACGCAGACCGTACGGACAAACGCGCAAGGACAAGCTGGCGTGAGCGGCTACATCCCAAACGACCAGGAGGGTAGGTTCAATATTAAAGTTACGGCGACCAAAGGGGCTGCCACGGCGAGCGCGGTTATTGCGCAAAACAATACCCGCACGGGAATGGGATCGGGGACGAGCAAGTCCCGGCTGTGGAAGATCCTGGCTGTGGCCGGAACCGGCGCTGCCGTCGGCGGTATTGTCGCCGCGACCCGCGGCGGAGGGAGCTCCGGAACCACCTCATCGAATGCGGTCACGATCAGCCCCGGTACAGTTACGATATCAAGCCCAAAGTAGGCGCATGAGCTTTCACACAAGAGAGGACTAATTTATGTTGCCTCAAAAGACTCGAATAGTCACAATATCTTTGCTTTGTGTGCTGTTGCCAGCAGTCCCGGCGCTGGCGGGTAGCGGGCTTGCTGGGCCCATCCCGGGCCTCATATTCGACTCCGCCACCAAAGCACTCCGACCCGTCCTTGGCGTTCCCGGGGCATCCCACCTCGGCGACGCGCTGGCCTCCAGTCTTGACTGGGCTACAGTTGCGCCAAGTGGCAGGTCCGCCGTAGGCTTGGCGGACGGCCAAATGTGCTTGCTGCGTCTGGGTACTGATGGAGTTCGATGGATCTCTCTGGCCGAGCAGTCGGTCCCGCCGCTGCGTGTGGCTTGGAGTGCAGATTCCGGCACGGTGGCGTTGTATTGGAAGGAAACGGGTGTAGTACAACTTTGGCGTGACTTAAATTCGACGCCTAGAGCCGGCACCCAGGTAGATCTGTCCGGACTACAGGGTGAAGTTTCTTCCCTCGCGGTTGTGAACAACGGAGATACAGTCGTAATCGGGCTGACATCGTCGCCAGCTAGCGGTGTGTATGTGAGCGCCGCAGGAGAGGCTCCGCGGTTGCAAATTCCATTACAGGATCCGGTGGCAATCCTTCCGGCGCCTGGCGGCCGCAATCTGTTTGTAGCCGACAGATCCACCAAACAGGTTATCGAGATCATCGATTTCGAAACTGCTGCCGTAGTCACTCCCCTTACGGAGCAGGAGGATTGCCAAATTTCCGACCCCGTAGGCTTGGCGCTCTCGCCTGATGGCAGGAAGTTGTTTGTCGCCGATAGTGCAGCTCGTAAAATTACGGTTCTGGACCCGGAGACTCGCACGTTGGTCTCCCGCCTCGATTTGGACTTTTCACCAGACTTTCTTCAACCTTTCTCAGAGCAAAGCCTGTTTCTGCTGAAAGAGGGACGTCAAGGTTTGCAGCCATATGAAATTTTGGATGCCAGCACGGTCCCGGTGGTTTATTTCATACCAGCCGGGGCAAATGTGGGAGAAGGGGAATAACTAATGCGCCTGCTGACTTATTTATTGATTACGATTTTCCTGCTGAGCGCGGTCTTGGCGCTGGGGCTTACCGCCCAAACCGTGCCTTTTACTCTCCGGCTTGAGCAAAACCAACTGATTTCGCCATTACCTAACGGAGGCACCGTAGTATTATCGGCAGATGGGGTGAGTGTCCCCTGTACAGCGGCTTTGACGATTACTTACACCGGGACGGCAGGTGCAGTGATAAACGAGGTCGCCGTACTGAATCAGTTTAATCTGCCCTCAACCGACTTTTCTGTTGTGGGAATGTCCAGCCTTCCACTGGCGCTGGCGCAAAACCAAAGCTTCACAGTGACCTTACGCTATGCTCCCACAAGCAGTTTGCGCAGCACGGCGCAGGCCCTGTTCCAATACAGCGAGGGGGGCGCAATCACTCCCATTACAGTAAACCTTATCGGAATCGCTCCAGAATTTACGTATAGTTATGTTCCAAACGGCGGCAATCCAACGGTGCTCAGCCCCGGCGGAACAATTCTTTTTCCTCCAACGCCCGTGGGCTCGACTACCTCAGCAGTTATCGTAGCCCACAACAAAGGGAGTGGGCCCGGTGTTGTGAACAATATCGCATGCACAGGATCTTCTTTCCAACCCACCGGCTTGCCTCTTCCACCGGCAACGGTAGCTTCTGGCGGGGATCTAAAATTTACAGTGAACTACACCCCGACCGTTCTTGAAACCAGTCAAGGTACGCTGGTGCTTGCCTTGCCGACTGGTAACGTGACATTTCCTTTACAGGGTTCGGGTACGGGACCGCTGTTTATGTATGAGGCGGTGATTGGTTCCACGACAACCTCGGTGCAACCACAGCAGGTTATCTCCATGCCGGATACCCCCGTGAACGGCACCACCACCGTATTGTTCCGGGTGCGAAATACGGGCAACGCCACTGGTCAGGTCACTACGATCAGCGTTTCGGGCTCGGATTACCACTTGAGTGGACTCCCCTTCCTTCCACTGACTCTGGCGCCGGGAGCTTCCGCCACATTTTCGGTAAGCTGCAACCCCTCACAGCCTGGGCAATCCTTGGGACAACTGCTGGTCGGAAGTGACACTTTTAATTTGACAACCCAAGGATTGGGACCTTTGCTGGCTTATTCTTACACCATTGGCTCTGTGACCACTAGCATAAGCAGTGGAGGAACCGTGCTTTTCGCGCCCACCCCTGTGGGTATGTCAACCAGTTTGGTTTTCACCATTACAAATAATGGAACGGCACAAGCGTCAATTACCAGCCTCAGCATGCCCGGAGCTTCCCCGGTGGTGTTTACGCTGAGCGGCTTGCCTGCATTGCCTCTGAACATTGATCCGCAGACGTCGGCTTCTTTTACCATTCAGTTTTCCCCGCAGAGCACGGGCACGGCATCTGCAACGCTCGCCATCAACTCTCAGACTTTCACTGTTTCTGGCATTGGAAATGCACCCACCCCCCTGCCCGGTTACCAGTTTGTGGGCGCCAGCGGAGCACAGGATCCCGTCCAGCAACCGTCAATTGGTCTGACTCTGTCTTCCGCTTACCCCCTGCCGTTGACCGGCACCCTCACGCTCACATTTGCATCCGACGGGTTCAGCGATGATCCGAACGTGCAGTTCGCAACAGGCGGGAGGACGGTGAGCTTTACTATTCCCGCCAACACAACCAACGCCGTGTTCCCCAACGGAACAAACCAAATTCGCTTGCAGACGGGCACCGTGGCAGGAGCTATCACTATTACGCCGACTTTCGCCACTGCGAGCGGCATAGATTTGACTCCTGCTTCACCACAGAGCCTTATCCTCACAATTCCGCAAAGTCCACCGCAGATCCTCAATGTTCAACTCACATCCAAAACGGCCACTGGTTTCTCTGTAGTTGTGACCGGTTTTTCCACCAGCCGTAGCGTGACCCATATGGGCTTTCAGTTCGTTCCCGTCTCAGGTGAAAATGTTGCGACCACGACGTTGGATGTCAACGTAGAGTCCTCTTTTCTAGCCTGGTATCAGGGATCAACCTCAAAGCAATATGGCAGTCTGTTCACTGCCACTATCCCGTTCACAATGCAAGGGAGCACAAGAAATGTCACCAACTTATCGGACACAATTCAGTCCGTCTCGGTAACACTGACGAATAAACTAGGGAGCTCCGCAGCATCCAGTGTGGGCCTACACTAAGACAGTGCAAAGCGGAGCCAGCGCTTTTCCTGGCGCAAGCTCCGCTTCCCCAAAACGCCTCTCAGCTTCTACAGGCAATAGGTATGCCCAAAGACGCCAGCCCCGCTTCCACTTCGTTGGCAGTCAGGCGTGAGGCGTCGTATTCTACCATCAAGGATCCGCACGAGGAAGTGATCTGGATACGGCGGATACCGTAAATGGAATGGGCCGCCGCGATGCGCGCCATTAACGTTTCATTGAGCGGGTGCATCAACTCGTATTGGACCTGCACTCTAGTCATTTTCCCGGCTCTTTACTGCACGTAACTTCCATAATACCTGGCGCAGCATACCCACCCAGATTTCCGCATCGCGCGCGGTCAGGTCCAGCCGGCGGACTAGACGGCGGATCTTCATTTCGGTGGAATTAGTTGCTTGCGGGTGGATATATCCGGACTCCCGTAGACTCTCAACAACCAAGCTGGTAAACGTATCAAGCGTTAAGGCCTCCGCGCGCTTTTTTTGCCCCGGTTTTTTGCGTCCTGGCCCGGTGCCGCGCACCAGTTCGTACAAGCAGACTGCGACCGCCTGCCCGAGGTTCATCGAGCCATATTCCTCGACCGTCGGGATGCGTAGCAACCAGTGGCAGTAACTGAGATCCTGGTTAGAAAGGCCGAATTTTTCCGAACCGAATAGGACAGCCACAGAAGACGCGGCCAGTTCTCTACGGATCAAACGCGCTCCGTACTCAAGCCGGCAAAGCGGATGGTTCAATTCACGCTTGCCCGCTGCCGTAGTGCCCACCACTAAAGAACAATCTGCGATAGCTTCCGCCACAGTACCGTACTCCTGAGCCTGGTCCAGCACATGCGAAGCATGGACAGCCGAGCGCGCCTCCCGAAAAGCCACTGGATAAGGGTTAACCACACGGAGGCAACTGAAACCGAAGTTGCTCATCGCCCGGGCTGCTGCGCCGATGTTGAGAGGGTTTCTCACACTGACAAGAACTACTCGCAAGTTGGGCTTATTTTCAGTCATCCCAAAAAACTGCACTTCCTAATTCGGCGTTTCTGTAATGGCTTTCAGAATCTGACGGGAATATCGGGCCACGATTTCCAAAAATGTATCCCGAGGCTCGACCGTCAATTGTAACTTTGTGCACGTATTCATCAGCATACTCCACGAGGATCTCGACAAAAGGATGGGTAAAGCCAACCTCAGATAGTAACTTGCCGTAGTCCTTCGGACGCTCGTAATTGTTGGTTGAATCGTCATGAGCTCGCGTCGAGCTCGCCTTATCCCTTTTATGGTAAAATTATGGCTGAGAGCGGTGGGGTCCGCTTATCGCCGCCTTGCCCGGCCAATGACTCCTGCGGTGGTCTGCTGTGGGGAATTTGGCCGTTCACCTCCGCAGTAAACCACAAGTAAAATTCCGAGGTGAGGATATGACGAGCAATTTCCCTGAGCGCCTTGGCGGCGTAGCTAGGGGCGAACCAGCGCACAACGATACCCTGACTGTGGCGCTCGAAACCCTCCGGTCACTAGCTGCGGAGCAAAAGGACGTTACGCTACTTGCTGCATGTTCTGAGCTGGAGCAGAAGCTTGCCCAGCGCGAGCTCAATTTAGTGGTGGTTGGACAGTTCAAGCGAGGCAAGACCTCGCTTCTGAACGCACTTATCGGTCAACCCATCCTGCCTGTGGCAGTTTTGCCGTTGACCTCGGTAGTCACGGTATTACGCTATGGAGCGTTTGCTCATGCAGTCGTGCACTTCCTACAAGGCGCCACGAAAAAAATCGAGCTAGAGGAACTCTCTGAGTACATCACGGAAATAGGGAACCCAGAGAACCGCAAGCATGTCAGCAGAGTGGAGGTATTCTATCCATCTGAGTACTTACACGACAATGTACGGCTGATCGACACACCCGGCATCGGCAGCGTATACCAGCACAATACGCAGGTGACTTATGATTTTTTACCCCGTATCGATGCCGCTATCGTCGTCACTTCTCCCGACCCGCCTTTGACTCCGGCGGAAGTGGAACTGATCACCGACTTAATGGACCAGGTCGAGAAGATTTTCCTCATCATCAACAAGATTGATCTGCTCGATGAAGCGCAGTTGTCCCAAGTCATTAACTTCATCAGAAAGCACCTGCCTGCACGAGCGGCCAAAACCCACATCTTGTTTTTTTCGGCGCGGTTGGCGATGGAAGCTCATAAAACAGGGAACCTGAACCTGCTTTCCCAAAGCGGGCTACGTGAACTGGAGAAGGAAATCCAACAGTTTTTGCACGAAGAAAAGGAAGCAGTCTTTGAGCGCGCGGTGCGGCGCCGCCTGTTGGGGCTCGTCTCGGAAATGCGCATCCGATTGACTCTGGAAGTAGAGGCAGCCCGGACGCCAGTTGAAGAACTGCGGAGCAGACTCGAGGAGCTAAATCGTGAACTAGACGCCGCATTGCGGCAGGAGGAAGAAAGCGAGTTTCTCCTGAATGGTTACCTGCGCCAGCTTTGTGCCGAGGTGGAGAAAACGGCTAAAGCATTTGCAGCAGAGCAAACCGATAACCTGAAAGCACACATGCTCCAGCGATTGGAGGAACTCGCCTCAGCTCCACGCCGGCAGATGACGGAGGAGCTGGACAAGACTCTGCGGCGAGAAATCGAAAAGCTGTTTGACGACTGGCTTCCGGGCTTCGAACATGAGGTACATGAACGCCTCACATTGATCACTAACCGGTTCAAGGAAACTGTGAATCAATTGATTCACCAGGCGCGCCAGATCGCCGGGAACTTGTTTGGTCTTGAATTGAAAGGGTTAGACGCTGATGTCGAGCTGGTAATGGTGCGAAGCGAAGGATATTACACAGATTGGCTCATCAGTTGGGGCCTTGGAAACCTACCCTTGCTGTTGCCCCGGCCGCTCTATAGGCGCTACCTTCGTAACCAACTGCTTCGGCAGGTGCCTGTGGAACTGGAGCGGAATGCAACGCGTCGGGCCTATGAGCTTCGCAGACGTCTCGAGGAAAGCGCTTCCAGATTCCGGCAGGCGCTGAAAGAAAAGCTGGATCAAACTGTCGAAGGCCTCCGGGCGGCGATACATTCCGCCATGGCCCTCCGGACATCCGGCGAAGCAGAAGCCGCCGCTGCTATCGAACGTTTGCAGAAAGCGATCCACAGCTTGGACGAGCTGGAACAAAGCCTTGCAGCCTACGCTCCAGAGTCTTCTAAGGGAACGATGTCCCCTACGGGAGCAAACCAATGAGCAACGTATGGTTGCTGGCAACGCTCTGGCTATGCCTGGCTTTACTGGCGGTACTGTTTGCGCACAAGTTTCGCATCTCTGTGGCATTAGCGGAAATTCTCACAGGAACCTTGGCACAATGGAGCCTGGGAACTTTTGTAGGGAATGCAATCCTGAGTGCGCGGAGCGAGTGGATTAGCTTCCTGGCAGGCACCGGAGCGATCGTTCTGACCTTTCTCGCTGGAGCAGAACTCGATCCAGAGGTTTTTCGCGCTAAGTGGAAGGAGTCTATAGCTGTTGGTTTGGTAGGTTTTCTTGCTCCATTTCTAGGAGCCACCCTTGTAGCTCGCTACTTTTTGGGATGGAATTTGCGGTCATCGTGGTTGGCCGGGGTAGCCTTGTCTACCACATCGGTCGCCGTTGTCTATGCCATAATGCTGGAGCTGGGTTTCAATCGGACCCATTATGGGAAAGCGATTCTGGCAGCGTGCTTCGTCAACGACCTCGGGACCGTAATCGCGCTGGGAATATTGTTCGCGCCGTTCACCACAAAGACTTTGGCCTTTGTCATCACCAGCGTGGTGATCCTTATAGCCCTACCGTTTCTTACTGCTTGGCTTTTTGAGCGGTACGGCGGCCGTGTTTCTGAGCTGGAGACAAAGTACCTGCTGGTCCTGCTTTTTGGGTTAGGTGGGTTGTCCGTCTGGGCTGGAAGTGAGGCCGTGCTGCCAGCCTATCTGATCGGCATGGTGCTGGCGGGTACAGTGGGCAAAGATCATTTCCTAATCCGAAGGCTGCGCACTCTCACGTTTGGATTGCTCACGCCTTTCTATTTCATCCGCGCCGGCAGCTTCGTTTCAGTCCCCGCCCTCGTTGCTGCTCCGTTAGCTTTCATGGCGCTTTTTCTGGCAAAAATGGTCTCGAAGCTCGTCGGATTGGTGCCCACAGTTCGTGGGTTTGGCTACGACGGACATGACGGAATCTACTATTCCCTCATGATGTCGACGGGGCTTACGTTCGGCACCATTTCGGCGCTGTTCGGACTGAGCCACGGCATAATTGACCAGACGCAGTATTCGTACCTTGTAGCCACAGTAATTGGCAGTGCGGTCATCCCGACAGCTATTGCGAACGCATGGTTCATACCCCGGCATCTTTTGCCGGAAGCGAGAAATGAACTGAAAGAAAAAACCTACGGAGAACCCGTAGGAGATCTTGACATGTAGAAGAAGGAAGAAAATATGCTGACCACGGGCCCCGCCAAGAAGGTCACCATCTATATCAACGAAGAGACACGGCACCACGGCTCCCCGCTACATGAAGTGATAATGACATACCTGTTGCATAAAGGAGTCAGTGGCGCCACGGCTATTCGTGCGCTTTCTGGTTTTGGCTCGCATCAAATATTGCAAACAACAGCCCCAGAAGAATTGGCGCAGCACCTGCCAATACGTATCGAGTTTGTCGAAGAGCCTGCGAAAGTCGAGGAGGTGCTCCCCACTCTTTATGAGATGGTGTCTGACGGTCTGATCGAGGTCCAGGACACTACCGTGGTACGAGTCGCGCGCAAGTCTCCCAAACCTGAACCCAAGCTTCCCCATGAGCGCAAACAGGGACGCGCCATGCTGATGCGGATTTTTATGGGAGAAGCTGACAAGTGGCACGGCGTGCCGCTTTATGACGCGATTGTCCGTAAATTGCGGATGATGGAGATCGCCGGGGCGACCGTATACCGGGGCATTTTAGGTTACGGAGCTAAAGGGCACCAACACAAACGAAGTTTTTTTCATCCGACACGCGATCTGCCCATTTTGGTGTCTGTGATCGATAGCCCGGAAAAAATCGAAGCTGCAGCAGCGGCAATCGAAGAAATGCTGGAAGATGGTTTGATTGTCCTGTCCGAGGTCGACACAGTCCGTTTAGTCCGTAGCCGCCAGTTCACGGAGGGTTCTGATGCAATCAGGGCATCCCACTAAGCTACTGCGCATTCACATCTCTGAGTCCGACCGTTTTCACGGTAAGCCTTTACACGAGGCAATAATCGACAAGTGCCGCGAGCTGAAGATCGCCGGAGCTACGGTGTTCCGCGGCTTAGAGGGGTATGGGGAAACGGCGGAAATGCATAGCGGGCACGTGATTCATTCTAATCGTCCTATTTTGGTCACCATCGTTGACACAGCCGAAAATTTGGCCCGCCTGATGACTGCGGTCGAGGAAATGATCGACACTGGGTTGCTCGCTGTTTCCGACGTGCGAGTTGTCCGGGTGCAGAGGACAACCACCATGCGAGATGATGGAAAAATCACCTGAACGGTGGAGGGGTGTTGCCGCCTTGCGCAGGTTGCAAACGCTTTCATCAGCTGCAAGATGGCGTAACGCGGGAGCCGGATGTCCGGTTGGACTCGGGTGGCTCTTTACCCAGGTTCTCCGAGGCGGCCTGAAAGTTTTCAAGCTCTCTGAGGCTGCGTTCTATCCGCGATCTATCCGCCGAGAGCACGCTGCGGCTTTCTCTCAGTCTTGCCAGTTGCTCACGGTAAGCACCTGCTCGAGCCTCAAACTCGCTATGCAGCTCCCCCAGTATGTTTCGTAGCCAACGCTCAAGCGACCGGCTATAGCTGGCAAAGGCCGACTCAAGATGATGGAGGAAAGCATTCCGTAACTGCCGCATTAACCAGACACGCTTTAGACCAAAAGGCAGCTTCAATCCATACAGGTTGGCTTGTATCTGCGGCAAGGACGCCTCAAAGCGGGGCATTTCACGTACCAATTCTTTCAGAGGGCCTTCATCGTCTACACCAGTAGCAGCCACTGCTTGAGAAGCCTGCCGCAATGCGGAATCCAGTTCATCAGCAAGCGCCTGCAAGCGCATGGATATTTGCGCCGCAGCAGCTGCTGCCAGCTCTTCAGAACTGGCAAGCACGATCGGAGTAAGTCTGGATTTCAAAATTTGCGACCCGTCAAATTCTCTCCCAGCCGTTGACACGGCTTGACGAAGAGTGCTCTCGCCGAGGAGTCGGATCTCATCTGCGGCCTGCAAGCACAGTTTTCTCGTCGCTTCAATTTGACCGGCTGCAGCTCTGAGCCTCCGCTCGACTTCTTCCAGATCCTCACTAGATAAGGCCACGCTCCTCAAAGCAGCGCTCAACCTCGCGCGCAACGCACCGATCACTGCACCCTGCAAAGCCAGGGTTTTCCGGACAACTGACTGCCGGGCGAGTTCGCGACGCCGAGCAAACAGAGGTTCCAGACACTCATGAAACCATTCTTCCATTAAACTTGCAGCTTCAGCCATGGCGCTTACGGGTCGCACGTCCACCTCGAGCCCAAGATTCAATAGGATTTCCTGCCTGGTATAGCTCAATGCCTTCTGTAAATCCTGAGAGGAGAGCAGGTCGGCTTTGCTAAGGAGCACCATGACAGGTATCCCCGCCTGTGAAAGAGCATGGATCGTTTCCAGGTCCGCATCATTGATCGGGCTCGCAGCGCTAACCAGAACGACACCTAGATCGCATTGCGGCAGATACGCTTTGGTTTCGCCAGCACCAGCACGAGCGAGAGTACCAAGACCTGGCGTGTCCACGAACACGAGACCATCCTGTAAGCGTTCGGAAGGCAATTCCACCACTAGCCGGGTAACACCCAGCTCGTTGCCTGGATTTCGCTCCTCGCTGGCATATAATGCCAAATCTTCGATCGGGCAGGTCTTCACCTGTCTGTCAGCAAAGCTGGCCCGCAGAATGGGTTCAGGACCGTAAACCAACCGTGTGGGTACGGCTGTGATCGGGTTCACCCCCACAGGCAAGACATCAGTACGCAAGATTCGATTGAGCAAAGAGGACTTTCCGCTGCTCACCCGCCCGAAAATAGCGATTTCCAACTGCGGAGAGCCAAGCCTCTCTGCGATATTCAGCAACGGGGCTTGGAATTCAGTGAGATCATTCTCGTTCACTACGCGGTCAAGCAACTTCAGCAGTCTCACTTCTTCCACGGTCTCGGAAATTTGGCTTAGTCGCGCCTGCAAATCTGCAGCCGTGCCCATGGCAAGAGCGCGTTCCAGGTTGTCGAGCAAACCCAACAGCTCAGCACAAAGTCCTCGAACCTCGCCCGCTGCCTCTTCAGACAATTCCCCGTATCCTCGCATTCGTTCCGGCGTCATTTCTTCAACGGCAATACGCACGAAAGTGAGAGTGACGAGGATCGCATGCATGGCTCCGAACCGCGGCTCTCCATGTTCGACGCCGATGGCGGAAAGAGTCCGACTAAGATGCTGCCGGAACCGCACCAGATTGCTGCGGATGAGCCGAGCCTGATGCAGGGTTAAATCCATACGATAGTCGGAGAAGGGGGACTGTGAATCAGCGGAATTTAAAATTCCCTCGATATCCGAAAGAAGTTTGTCGGCATACCTGGCGCTGGCCAGCATTCGCCGTTGCTGCGACTCGTTAAGAAGTTGCCGACCGAGCATCACGAATAACCCCCCAGCTTCCGTTCGTCCAACGGAGAGCCACGGTTTACCCCGGGGATTTATTTGGCGGGAACCCCTACCATGGGAAATCCCCGGCAGGAGTCATTTGCCTAACAAGGCGGTTAGCGGTGAACTCCAACACCTACCAGCTTCTATACATAGTATCCTTCCTGGGCCGCGGAAGGTCAATCAACCAACGTCCTCGCACCCGCGGGAGCTTACTGTATATCTTCGAGATACGTATAGCCGTGCAAGCCATCCTCATAAAAACGAAGCAGGCGCCCGGATTCTTCATAGCCGATCTTCCCCTCGCGAACGGCGCTCTCCACGTCGCGGCGGAACCGAGCTAGAAGATTGTCCGAGTTGAACTGAACGTACTCTAAAACCTCTCGCACCGTATCGCCCTTAATCACGGTGTCAAGAATCACTCCGCCGTTGCCGTCCAGGCTGACATGTACGGCATTGGTGTCACCGAATAAGTTGTGTAAATCACCAAGGATTTCCTGATATGCCCCTACCAGAAAAGCCGCCAAATAATATGGCTGGCCGTTGAAGGGGTGAAGCGGCAGTGTCCGTTTTACGTCACGGCGATCAATAAATTGATCGATTTTGCCGTCAGAATCACAGGAGATATCGCCAAGAATTGCACTGCGCGAGGGTTCCTCGTCCAAACGGTGAATCGGCATGATGGGGAAAAGCTGCTTAACCGCCCAACTGTCCGGCATGCTCTGAAATAAGGAGAAATTACAAAAATAGGTGTCCGACAACAAACCATCAAGCCCTTCCAGTTCTTCCGGGAAATACTCCATCTCTTTAGCCAGGCGGTGGATGCGCCGGCAGATGGCCCAGTAATAGTTCTCCGCAAGGCACCGTTGGGAAAGCGGGAGGTATCCCAGGCTGAAAAGGTTCAGAGCCGCATCAAGGGATTGCTGCGCATCGTGGAAGGCTTCCAGCAGGTTCTTGCTGCTCAACGACCGGTATGTTTCTTGAAGATCGATCAGAGGCTGCTCTGCATCCTCAGGCAAATCCTTCGGTAGGTCTTCCTCACCAAACCCGCTCACGCCAAGCACGTTGAAGACAAGCACGCTGTGATAAGCAGCCACAGCGCGCCCGCTTTCCGAGATGATGTTCGGGTGCGGCACATCCGCCTCTTCACACACGTTCTGTATGTGGTAAACCACGTCATTGGCGTATTCCTGAAGCGTATAGTTAACGCTCGACTCAAAGTCGGTTTGGGAGCCATCGTAGTCTATGCCCAAACCGCCGCCTACGTCCAGGTACTTCAGGCCAGCTCCGGCTCGTTTGAGTTCCACATAAACACGTGCAGCTTCAATCACCGCCGCTTTAATCTGCCGTATGTTGGTGATCTGGCTACCCAAGTGAAAATGCAGCAACTCCAGACAGTCTTCCATGCCGCAGGCTTTCAGCCTCTCCAAGGCTCGAAGAGCTTCTGTTACGGTTAAGCCGAACTTGGAGCGGTAACCGCCAGAGGATTTCCATCGTCCTGAGCCCCGGCTGGCTAACTTGATCCGGACACCAATGGAAGGCCGAACTCCGGTGAGTTCGGCGTGGTGGATGATCAGTTCCAGTTCGGTATACTTCTCGATCACCGGGATGATGCGGCGCCCAATCTTTTGGGCAAGCGTCACCATCTCAATGTATTCATTGTCTTTAAACCCGTTGCAAACGATGGGCGTCTCATTGTCCGCAATCGCGAGCACGGCCAGCAATTCCGGTTTCGAACCGGCCTCCAACCCAAACTGGTACGGCCGCCCGAATCGAAACACCTCTTCGACCACCTGCTTCTGCTGGTTCACCTTGATGGGATATACACAGCAGTAGTTGCCGCGATAGCCGTGCTCGGTAATGGCGTCCTGAAAGGCCTGGTAAATCTCCTCCAGTCGGTGTTTAAGGATTTCTGCAAAGCGGATTAAGATGGGGAGAGGAATTCCACGCAGCACCAGCGTATCGACAAGCTCCTTCAGGTCGATGGTCCGGTTGGGATCCTTGGTCGGATGTACAACCACGTTCCCATTCGGACCGATCGAAAAATAGCCCTTGCCCCAACTGGCAACGTCGTATAGTTCCATTGCGTCAGCAATGGTCCAGCGTTCGGTCGGTTCCCGGATCAGCACTCCTTCGGAAAGCTTAAGGTTCAACTCACCTCCTTAGAATTCAAGTGTCCATCGAAATTGTTCTGCGAGCAAGTAGAAACCCATAAAATGTTACACCTAAAAATGCCACCTGCTGGGCGGGGCTGGGACTGCATTACAATCATACGCATGTCAAAAGTGCTTGAAGGAAAGACGGCTTTGGTTACCGGAGCCAGCAAAGGGGTGGGAAAGGGCATAGCAGTGGAGCTGGCCCGAGCTGGCTGCAACGTTGCAGTCAACTATCATTCCGACCATACGGGCGCTCGTGCGACGGTGAAGGAGATTACTGAGCTCGGCTGGCATGCTTTCAGCGTGCAGGCCGACGTGGGAATAGCTGCCGATGTCGACGCCATGTTTGATGTGGTCCTGAAGCGCTTCAGGCGCCTCGACATCTTGGTGAATAACGCAGGTATACAAACCTGGAAGCCATTGCTCGAACTTGCAGAAGAAGATTGGGACCGGGTGATACGGACAAACTTGAAAGGGTGTTTTTTGTGCACGCAACGCGCAGCACGGCACATGAAGAACCACGGCGGCCGGATCGTGAACATAGGATCCGGATGCAACAAGCTGGCTTTTCCCAAGCTGGTGGATTATACGGCGAGCAAGGGCGGCATAGAGATGTTCACGAAAGTGGCAGCGATAGAGCTCGGACCGTATAAGATCACTGTGAACTGTGTGGCTCCAGGAGCTATAGAGATCGAACGCACAAAGCACGAAGCCCCTGACTACGCTAACACGTGGGCCAAACTCACGCCGCTCGGCCGGATTGGCTCTCCAATCGACGTAGCGCGCGCAGTGGTATTTCTGGCAAGCGATGCGGCAGATTTTATTACCGGCCAAACACTTTGGGTGGATGGTGGACTGCTCTGTAAACCGGCTTGGCCGTACGAGTAGATTCCTCGGGATTTGCGGACAGGCGCCTGCCGGTGTATCGTCTTTGGAGGAGATTTTACAATGCAGTTAGAGAACCGCAGGAATTTTGTGAAGCAGGCCGGTGTCGCGTCTGCTGTCACTGCTGCAGAGTTTGTCAACTTAAACCCCAAAGCGATGGGGGCCAATGAGAGGGTGGTTCTGGCCCTGATAGGTGGCAACAACCAGGGTCGTGTGGACGCGACAAGCGCCATCCGGGCAGGAGCCGTAATAAAAACGTTTTGCGATATTGACGAGGCTGTCCTGCAAAAACAGGGGCCCTACATCGAAAAAGCTCAGCAGAAAGCTTTAACTACAGCTAAAGATTACCGCCGTGTACTGGACGACAAAGACATCGACGGCGTCATCATCGCCGTTCCCGACCACTGGCATGCAATTTTGACCATTCACTCTTGCCAGGCAGGTAAAGACGTGTACATCGAGAAACCTCTCTCGCAGACCATACATGAAGGCCACCTGATGCGTGATGCTGCCAGAAAGTTTAACCGTGTGGTTCAAGTAGGAACACAGCGCCGCAGCATCGAGCATTTCAAAACCGCTGTCGAGTATGTTGCTTCGGGGAAACTGGGGAAGGTTTGCATGATCAAGGCCTGGATCACCCAGCGCCGCGGATCGATCGGCCGCCCCCCCGACGAGCCGCCTCCGCCTACTGTAGATTACGATGTCTGGTTGGGCCCAGCACCTAAACGCCCCTTTAACAGAAACCGTTTTCACTACAACTGGCGGTTCTTTTGGGATTACGGAAACACCGAACTTGGCAATCAGGGCGTACACATGCTGGACGTGGGTATGTGGGCTATCGAACTCATGCGTGGCATCGAGCCAGTCAAATGTTTACCCAAGCGAATTATGAGCAATGGAGGGATCTATTGGCTTGATGACGCCAAAGAAGTCCCGGACACACAGGTTGTCACTTATGATTACGGCGACACGATGCTTGTCTGGGAGATGCAGAGTTTTCAGAACCTACACCCTTTGGAGGGTTCAACCGCTGGCACGGCTTTCTACGGGACCGAAGGCAGTCTCATCGTAGAGGATGGATGGAAAGTCTACGGCCCTAAGAACGAGGTTGTAGCCAGCGCGCCGCCGGGACGCGGATCCCACACCGGGAACTTCATTGAATGCATCAAAAGTCGGCAAAAACCGAACGCAGATATCGAAATCGGACGCATCAGCACTACGATTTGCCACTTAGGAAACATTTCGTGCCGACTGGGCCGCGCTGTGCGGTTTGATCCGGCAACCGAAACTTTTCCTGGCGATAAAGAAGCCAATGCATTACTGACCAAGCAATACCGGAGCCCTTACACCTTACCCAAGGCATGAAGAGCGTCCAGATCGGGAGGGGGCCAGCAAGGTCCTCTACCAGCGGGCCCTTTCCTCAGCTTCTTCAAGCCGCCCGTACTGGTCGAGCCATCGTAGCAGGGAGCGAATACTTGCCTTGGCAAGAGCGATAGAGGTGTCTGCACAGCCGTAGTAAAGATTGAGGGTATCTCCGTCTGAAGCGATGGTGTATCCGCAAGGGAATACAACATTCGCCACATCTCCCTGCCGTTCATAGGGCTCCTCTGGCCCAAAAACCCAGGTGTCACCCCGCAGCAGACATCGTTCGGGCGTTTCTAAATCAAACAGCGCCAAGCCCAAACGGTACAAGCACCCCGCCGCTGTCTGGCGGACTCCGTGATATATGAAGAGCCATCCGCGGTTGGTCTCTATAGGCGGAGGAGAAAGCCCGATTTTGTTTGCATCCCACCAGCCACCTTGCCGCGCCCGTAGGATCAGCTTGTGGCTACCCCAGTGGCGCAGATCCGGGGAATAGGAAATCCATATATGCGCTCCCATCCAAGTGGTCACCGGACGGTGAACCAGCGCCCAATGCCCGCCGATACGCCGGGGTAACAAAGCGGCATCTTTATCCTCCGGAGGCATCACGACTCCGTAACGTTCAAAAGAGCGGAAATCCTCCGTCAAAGCAAGAGAAACACCGGGACCACCGCGGGAATAGGACGTATACACGATCGCATACTTCTTCAGTTCCGCTATATAGGTGATCCGTGGATCTTCAATACCCCAGATTTCTTCCGGGAAATGTTCCGGGGCCGGCAACAGTGTTGGGGTCGGGTCGATTTCCCACCTCGTCACACCGTCTCTGGATCGCGCAGCGCACAGATGAGACCGGCCACTACGGTCCTCCACGCGACAAAGCAACAGAGTTTTTCCATCGGGAAGCAGCGTTGCGCCGCAGTTGAAGACCGAATTCACGGGGTAAGGCCAGTGAGCCGCAGTCAAAATGGGATTCTTGGGATAACGTTCAAAAAGAACCTCGTGACCATTATCATCCAGTAGCATAGGCAACAATCAGAACACAGCAGCCTCATCGGAAGTGGGGCGCAACAAGTCAGCCGCCTGCTTCATTTCCAGCAGGGCGATGAGGAATGCCAGAGTCGCTTCGGCCCCTTCGTTCTGGTTGACCCGGTCCGGATGCAGCCCATCACGACACCCTCCCGTGGCGGAGTCATAAATGGGAAGCCGCAGATCATTGCGCCCCAAAAACCATTCAAAAGCGCGCTGGGCGGCTTGCCCCCAATAAGAGTCGCCGGAAATGCGCAGCGCCTCGACGCAAGCCGATACCATTGCCCCAGCCTCGATAGGCTGTTGGTCAAACCGGGCCTTTTGACCACCGCGCCGATAGAACCCATTCGAGCCGACGGGGACGAAATGGTCTTCCTCGGACCCCTGCATTTCCACCAGCCAGCGCAGCGTTTTCAATCCCACTTCCACGAGCTCGTCGCGTCGCATAGCCGAGCCGGAAACCAGCAGAGCTTGAGGCAACCGGGCGTTGGCATATGCCACGACATCCTCAAACCATAGCCAGTCCTCGGAACTATTTTCCTGATACAAGCGCAAGAGCCGACTGGCTAAGGCGTCTCGGACCATCTGGGCCGCACGGTCTCCGCTAAATCGCTTCAAGTATTCATGGCAGCCAAGCAGAGTGAAAGCCCATGCACGGGGGCTGGAAAATGATGTTGCCACTGGAAGGGCCATATCAAAGAGACGCGCCGATAATCCTCGCACTCCATCATCTTCTGACTGCCCAAGAACTGTGCCCAGCGCCCACAAAGCCCTTCCGTGACAGTCTTCAGAACCGATTTGGTCCAGCCAGCGCCGATCGTAGGATAGAAAGTTACGAAAACGGCCGGTTTCTGTGTTGAAGGCATGCCACAAAAAGGCAACATACCTCTCCCAGCCCGGAACGGAAATGCCCGACTTTGAGGCCAGCGCAGAGAAAACCACCGCGCGGGCGTTATCGTCCGTGGTGTAACCCTCCGCATAATTGGGCACAGTGAAAACAGCGTGCTGTAACACCCCCGTTGAATCCGTAAGCCGGAGCAAATGGTTCAGGTTCACATCGGGCACTTCTGCCGGGCGGTCGGCCAAGGTCGCACCAGTGAAAGCCGGCCTCGGCACGCGTAAGCGTTCTTGCCGCGCACGGGCGAAAGTTTGCATATATGCCTTTGCCACTTTAGGCCAGATGAGATCGCGAGCGTATAAATAGGCCCGTTTTCGCATAGAGTGCCGCATAACCTCATCATCAAGCAACTCTATGATCCGGGCTGCCAAGGCGGAACGATCACGGAACGGAACCAACACGCCCCGTCCTTCCGCTAAAAGTTCCTCGGCGTGCCAGTACGGAGTTGAGATCACCGCTTTACCGGCACCTACGGCGTACGCCAAGGTTCCTGAAACGATTTGCGCAGGATTCAGGTAAGGGGTGATGTAGATATCGGCAGCGCCTAAAAACTGCGCCAGCTCCTCGAGGCTGACAAAGCGCCCATGAAAAATCACATGACGGTCCACCTCTCTGGACCGGGCCAAGCGCTGGAGGAAAAGCCGGTAGGATTCACCCTGCTTCCTTTGCACATGGGGGTGTGTGGCTCCCACCACGACATAGACGGTGTCAGGATGCCGCTGGACAACCTCCGGCAGCGCCTCGATAACATGTTCAATGCCCTTGTTCGGAGAAAGAAGGCCAAAAGTCAAGAGAACCTTTTTTCCTTCAAGACCGAACTGATCTTTGTAAAAGTTTGGATCGACGAAGGGAATGTCGGGAATCCCATGGGGGATAATGTCGATTTTCTCAGCCGGCGCTCCGTATATCGATCGCAAAAACTCCTCGCCGCGCCGGGTCATGACGACCACACGATCCGATAACCGGATAATCTCTTCGAGTACAGCCCGCTGTTGCTTATCCGGCTCTTTCAGCACAGTGTGCAATGTAGTCACTACCGGCATGCGCAATTCACGCAGCAGCGCCAGAATATGACTACCTGAAGGGCCACCGAAAATGCCATATTCATGTTGCAGGCAGACGACGTCTACGTTGCTGATGTTCAGAAAATCAGCCGCCGCAGAATATGTGGAAAGATCCTCCTGCTCAATTTCAAAACGCACGCGTTCCGGATAAGAGTAACCTTCCGGGATATCGTTTACGGGCAATACGGTGCAGGAGCAATCCGGAAAAACCTGCGTGAGCGCCTCGCAAAGGTCCGTGGTGAAGGTTGCAATCCCACACTGGCGCGGCAAGTGATTCCCAATCACTACGACCTTGCGAATCTCCGTATGCACGGCCTTCCGCCTATTTGTCCCCGTCGAAACGTGGGGGGCTGGGGTTGTTTTCGGGACACGAACCAGCTCTATCATACCTTCACTCCACCCTCAGTCCGAGTTGGCCGTTCGCATCAAGCGGCGCGTCCCACCAAACCGAGCAGTGGCCGGTGCTGCTCGACGTCCCTTGCATCGGCTGCTTGTTGGCAACGAAGGCACAAAGAAGCCCAAGGGACCGCCTTCAGACGGGTGACGCTGATCGGCTCCTCGCACTCCACGCAGTAGCCAAAGGTCCCTTCCCGAATCCGCGACAACGCGGCTTCAACCTCACGAAGCTGCCTTGTGAAGCGGTCCAGAGTTGTAATGGCGCGTTCCCGCTCAACCACCGACTGGAGTTCGTCGATGATGTCCGCGGCTCTTTCTATTGTTATGCCTTCACGTTTTTGAACCGTCTGCTTTAATTCCTCGTACTTTTTTTCAAGTAACGCTTTATAGCGATAAAGCTCTGCCCTTTCCATCCTCCACCTCCAGGTAAAACCCGATGAAAGTCCGAGCGCAACCTTTGCTAGAAAAGCATACCCACCGGATGCAGCATGCCTTTTCTAGGATGACTTGTCGTCGCCGCTTGAGCCCATAGGTTCACAGCGTGTGCAGAGTTTTCGTATAGCTTTCCCCGCGTTGGCGGGGCAACGGTTCTGAATGGTATCAGGTATCTGAAAAAATTATCAAAAGTCATTCTTGGTATTGTCAACCGAGGATACTGAGAAGGCCTCTGCCTCAATCGAGCCTGGCCTCACTCTGGCATAAATGAAAACAACCACTTACCACATTCTCCGGTGGGGGAACCGCAGGCATTCTCGCCTGCGGCTGTTGAGGTATCGTTCTAGCGATTACTGCCGCGTTCTTAGGCAGCAATTGCTTGCCTTGCCTCACCCACCTCGATGGGAATCCGGCGTGGCTTCATTTCCTCAGCCATTGGAAGCTGGATGTCCAGTATGCCGTCATGGAGCCGACAACGGATTCTGTCATGATCCAGGCCGTTGGGTAGGTCAATCGCCCGGTAGAACTTACCGTAGGGCAACCGCAAAGACCCCCCACTGGTGGCAAAGTTCTCCGGTGCTTTTCGCTCACCCTCAATGATGAGCTGATTGCCCTGTATGTTGACCTTCAAGTCGTCCTCGGTCACGCCCGGGAGAACGACGCGCAGGTTCAGGCACTCATCATTCCAGCCCGTCTCTACCGTAGGGGTAAAGGTCCATTCTGCACCCTCAGCGGTAGTGCTCCGGCCCCCGGAGGGCGCGAAAAACTCACTCAAGGCCTGGTCCATGGTGCGACGGAAGTGTTCCATAGTCTGTTGCATATCCCGAGTGAACATGGCATCGAGCATTCGACTCACCTCCTATGCATTGCAGAATTATCGGCCAACAAGGCCAGGACCAAGGGTTGCGGTCCATCCGCCTTAGACGTAGCAATGCAGAGCATGGTTACACAATATGATCATATCATACTCAGATATTATGTGAACACGGTATGCAATGCGCCGCGGCCTCAAATGTTTAGTGGCCCATACTAATATTTTCTACACTACCTATTGACATTTATTCGACCATTTGCTACTATTTTTTATGGGTGTGTCAGTTGCCTTGCCTGCTCAGCTTCTGGCATGCCCAGCCGGATACTTTTTGTGTGCGGGAGTGTCCGGCAGAAAAATGGCTTTCCCGCGCATACATTCTTCAAACGAAAAGGAGGTAGGTTCAATGCGCAGTCTCGTCCGTTGGGATCCTTTTCGTTGGGATCCGTTCAAAGAAATCGAGAAGGAAATCGAGGACCTTTCCAACCGCTTTAGCCGCCTTTCGACCCGTTGGCCTTTCCGGAGGGAAACCCCAAGCGAGTCGCTGACTGTAGCCGATTGGTATCCCTCTGTGGACATCTCTGAAACCGACTCCGAGTATTTGATCAAAGCCGAAATCCCTGAGGTGGACAAAAAAGACGTTAAGGTGACCATCCAGGACGGCACCCTGACTATCCAAGGAGAACGCAAACAAGAGAAAGAAGAAAAAGGGAGGAAGTTTCACCGTGTGGAACGCGCCTATGGAGCGTTTGTGCGTTGCTTTGATATCCCGGACGGCGTAGATGAGGAAAAAGTGAAAGCAGAGTTCAAAGATGGCATGTTGCTCCTGCACCTCCCCAAAACCGAAAAAGCCAAAACCAAGGTAATCGACGTCAAGGTTGAGTAGCACCAAGACGTTCCGGTTCGGGGCGCGCTGGCGTTTTTCCCGACGCGCCCTGAGCTGGAAGACAATTTACCGCCAAGTCTGTAAACTGCCGTTGTTTTGAGCCTGTAGGAGAGGAAAGGGCAAATGTTTGTGTTTGCACTGTTATTAGGGCTTCTGGTAAGTCTCACACCCTCAGCGAAATCCAATACCGGGGGCTGCTGGCTGCGAGATGCTGCTTCGATAAGCGAGCAAACGGTTTTGCTACTCTGCGAGCAGGGATTTCTCCTGAAAAGCAGAGACTTGGTGCATTGGGAAACGATTCGCATCCCCGGTGCAAGCAGACTTCGAGCTCTGCGTTTCGCCGATCTCAACCATGGGTACCTGGTCGGTGACTCAGGGTTAATCTTGGTGACCTCCGACGGCGGAAAGACATGGAGTCAGCGTACTGTAGGAACCCACGAACACCTAACTTGTATTTATGTAGCTGACAAGCGTGTGTGGATTGCCGGTTATGGTGGGATCGTAGTGTATTCCCGCGACGGTGGAGCGACATGGCATGTTGTGCGCACATTTTCCTCCACGTTCATCGAGAGCCTATATTTCATTGACCATAACCGCGGCTGGGCAGTGGGATGGGCAGGGCTGCTACTCCGAACCAACGATGGCGGACAAACCTGGCAACAGGTCAAAATCCCTGGGGTGTGGGAGACACTGAGTTGTGTATACTTCCAAGGCGAGCGTGATGGATGGGCAGTAGGAATGTCAGGGATCATTCTGCGGACGCACGACGGAGGCGCGAGCTGGCAACGCCAGAGGTCCCCCTTGTTGTCGTGGTTCACCTCACTGACATTCGCTCCCGACGGCACAGCCTGGATCGCCGCTGAGTATAACCTGTTGCGCAGCGAAGACGGGGGAAACTCTTGGCAAGCCGTGCAGCTTGATACGTCGGCAACGGTCACGCGTGTGATAGCACTTCCCGAGGCTTTGCTCGCTGTAGGCGCGGATTTTGTACTGGCGTCTTCCCACCCTCCAGGTGAGTGGCGCAGGCAGGAGGTGGACAGTATTCTCGAGGCTGCCACCCAATCAACCGGGCAGCACAGCGCGCGAGTCAAGGAAGCAAAAGCTTTAATGAGTTAAAGGTGCTTAAGAAAGCTACAGTTTTAGGATTCTTTTGGCTCCAGGCGGCGCTCGCCGCACTGACCGGGGCGCCTTGCGCGATCGAGCGCGGAGCAGCTATAGGGGAACATGTTTGGCTGTTGTGCCAGCAACAGGAACTGCTGCTTTCGGCAGATGCAGGAAAGACTTGGCGCGCTAAGCGCTTGCCCTCTGAAGTAAAGTTTCGAGCTATTGTATTTCTCGATTCCAGGCACGGCTTCATCGCCGGGGACGGTGGGACACTGTATGCCACTGAGGACGGTGGGCAGAGCTGGCGCCAAGTTCCAGTTCCGACACAAGACAACCTGACTTCCATCTATTTTGTCGGCAAGTTTGGCTGGATTGTGGGCTGGACAGGCGTAATTCTGCATTCCACAGACGGGGGAAACGTTTGGGTACGCCAGGAAAGTGGTGTCCGCCACGGTCTGGAATCCGTGTTTTTTGTCGACCCACAGCATGGCTGGGCTGTCGGTTGGGCTGGTACAATCCTGCGGACCCAGGATGGCGGGCGCAGTTGGGAAAAGGCGCGAACCGGAGCAGCTTTCTGGTCACTAAGCTCCGTGTACTTCAAGGATACGCTTCACGGCTGGGCTGTGGGTTTCAACGGCTTAATCTTGAGGAGTCAGGACGGTGGGGTTAGCTGGCAGGCGCAACCAGCACCGGTCCAAGCTTGGCTCACTTCGATTTTTTTCGACCGCGCAGGACGGGGTTGGATTGCAGCGGAAAACGACATTTTATTGAGTGAAGACGGAGGACAAAGCTGGAAAATCATACCAGTCGAGGACGCACTTTTCCTCCATCAGGTTCTTCCGTTGAAGGAGGCTCTCCTCGCCGTAGGACAGTTCGGCGTACTTGCCAAGGATAGCCACAGCCTTCAGTTCAGAGTCCTCCCGATCAGGACAGGCAATCAGGTCTCGACATCCTGAAACCTCTTCAACCAACCGGATTCCGCACGGGCCACGCAAAGGCGTCTGCGCAGTCAGCGCTTTGGCGGGTTGCCACTGCAACTCAACTGTCTGCCCAGAGAACTTTCGCTATGGACTCTTGATTAAGTTATACCCAGCTCCAGTCTTTCGCTAACGATCCTGTATATAGTCACGTGTTTCTCGTCGCGTTTCTGTATCGTAGAGATATCCTGAAAGTCTGTATGCTGCATACCAAATCCAACACGTTGTTCGACAAAGCAAGAAAGTTGATCCCTGGAGGCGTGAATTCGCCAGTCCGCGCGTTCCGCGGAGTGGGCGGAATCCCTCCCTTTATCGCGCGAGGCCAGGGGCCCCGTATTTTCGACGTTGACGGAAACGAGTACATCGACTATGTCGGCTCGTGGGGACCGTTACTACTGGGCCATCGCCACCCGGTCGTTGTTGCAGCGGTGGCGGCAGCGTTGGAACGCGGGATGAGCTTCGGGGCTCCAACCGAACAGGAAGTAGAACTGGCAGAGGAGATCCGCGAAGCCTTTCCCTCTGTGGAAATGGTGCGCTTGGTCAACTCGGGCACCGAAGCTACAATGAGCGCCATACGGTTGGCGCGGGGCTATACGGGCAGGGATATTATCGTCAAATTTGAAGGTTGCTATCACGGCCATGTAGACTCTCTGCTCGTCAAAGCTGGCTCCGGCGTGGCAACCCTGGGCCTGCCGGATACTGCGGGCGTTCCGGACAAATTTGCTGAGACCACTATCGCGATTCCCTTCAATTCTGCCGCGGCTGTAGAAAGGACTTTCCGAAAGTATCGCGGGTCCATCGCTGCAGTCATCGTTGAGCCCATCGCGGGAAATATGGGCTGCGTGCCTCCGGCGAGCGGTTTTCTAGAAACTCTTCGCGAGATCACCGCACAGGACGGCGCACTATTGATTTTTGACGAGGTCATCACAGGCTTCCGTGTGGCGCGTGGCGGAGCACAGCAAATTTATGGAATACGGCCGGACTTAACAACCTTCGGCAAGATCGTAGGCGGCGGGCTTCCCATAGGCGCCTACGGCGGCCGTGCAGAGATCATGGAAAAGGTCGCGCCTTCCGGCCCCGTCTACCAAGCTGGGACGCTGTCAGGAAACCCACTGGCTGTTGCCGCAGGCCTGGCCGTGCTGCGCTATGTAAAAACTCATCCTGGCATTTATGCCCAGTTGGAGAAGTTATCCGCCATGCTCGCCGCCTCGACGCCGCCGGGCATCACCGAGAACAGAGTGGGGTCCATGTTAACGTTTTTCTTTACAGAAGGCCCGGTTGTGGATTACGAATCGGCAAAGAAGTCTGATACGAAGCGTTACAGCGATTTCTTCCATTGGATGCTGGATCACGGCATTTATCTGCCGCCTTCGCAGTTTGAATCTGCTTTTGTGTCAGCAGCGCATACAGAGGAAGACATCACAAAGACGGTGGAGACGGCTAGGGCGTTCTTCGCCAACGCCTAGGTTCCGCCCGCCGAATACCGCGCAGGACCGTTGTCTGGCAGTTCTCGGCTATTCAAGCATGTTCGGCGATGGCTTGGACAACTACGCAGAGCTTGCATTTCAATCGATTTTGAGGCAAGCTGAGAGGTTTTCGAGCGGAACGAGTTTTCGCATGCGTGTCAAAGTCTTATATCACGACCACTGTTTTGATGGCGCAGCCGCAGCGGCCTTTTTCAGCCGTTTTGTCGAAGGCGCTTTTTATCCTGGAGCAGAGTTTTGCTACGCCGGCTTGGAGCATAAGGCCTCGCAACTGTTTGACGAGGGCCTCTTCAACGGCGATGAAAACGCAATAGTCGATTTTAAGTACTCTCCAGATCCCAGGCTGACATGGTGGTTTGATCATCACCAGAGTGCGTTTCTGCGGCCAGAGGATGAGGAGCATTTTTACCGCGAACGCAGTCCCAAGAAGATGTTCGACCCCAGCTACCGCTCCTGCACAATGTTCATCGCCACCATGGCTCGGGAAAAATTCGGTTTTGAGGCCCCTGACCTTGCCGATCTGGTCAAGTGGGCCGACATCATCGACGGCGCGCAGTATCCGGACGCGAAGACTGCCGTAGAACTCGGCGCCCCGGCCATGCAGCTCACTCTGGTCGTCGAGGGGGTAAAGGGTTCCGAGATGGTCCAGAAGATCATCTGCTGGATGCAGCGGAGGAAGCTCGAAGAAATCATAGCCTTACCAGAAGTCCAACAAGAATATAAGCCTCTTTACGAGAGGCATCTTTGGTCTATCGACCTTATCCGGAAGCGTGCGAGCTATAGCAATGGAGTAGTCTACTTTGACGTGACTGGCGACGGGCTGGAAGGGTACAACAAATTTATCCCGTACCATCTGTTTCCGGACAGCATGTATACGGTGTCAGTGAGCACTTCGAGCTTCCGAACGAAGGTCTCCGTCGGCTCAAATCCTTGGGCGCCACGCCCCCTGAAGCACAACCTGGCGACAATATGCGAGCGGTATGGTGGCGGCGGGCACCCGCGCGTTGGAGCTATCAGCTTCCCATTGGGCGCCGCGGATGACGCTCGCCGCGTTGCTCAAGAGATCCGCAATGAGCTGGCTGGCTGAGTAAAGCGGCTACAAGTCCGCAGGCATATGATTGGTCTTCTATACCGATTGTCTGACCGGTTACGGTTCCGTATTCTGCGCCATCTAGAAAACCCACGTATGGCATTAGGCCACCGTGGCGAGGATCTGGCTCACAGGTTCTTACAGCACCAGGGGTTTACCGTGGTGGCACGCAACTACCGCCCGCGATCCGTCCACGGAGAGATTGACCTGGTCGCTTGGGACGGCGACTGGCTCGTGTTTGTAGAAGTGAAGTCCCGATCTGTAACGGACTTTGGTGAACCGGATCGCGCAGTAGATCATGACAAACGCGCCTCCCTAATCCGAAGCGCGACCGAGTACCTGAGGCGCGCTGGAGTAGGTTGGGAAAAGGTCCGGTTCGATATCGTCAACGTAATCTTATCGGACCCGCCTTCTGTCACGCTGGTCAAAGACGCTTTCCATCCGGGGCGGCGCTATTATAATACAGAACCGCTAACCTCATAAACAGGAGTAGGCGCATTGCCGGAATTACGTAAAGATCCCGTCACCGGGCGTTGGGTGATCATTGCCAGTGAAAGAGGCATGCGGCCCAGCGATTTCATCCGCGAGCATGTAGTACCGCAAGGTGTCCGTGTATGTCCGTTCTGCCCGGGCAATGAATTGAAAACTCCACCCGAGATCCTTGCCTATCGGCCGGGTGGTGGTCCACCGAACAGTCCAGGCTGGAGTCTTCGGGTCATCCCGAACAAGTTTCCAGCCCTGCGCGTTGAAGGAGAACTAAATCGGCAGGGTGAAGGAATTTACGACAGAATGAACGGAGTTGGCGCCCATGAAGTTTTAATTGAAACCCCTGAACACATGCTGACCTTTTCTGAGCTCCCCGAAAAACAAATCGCGGATATCCTCTGGGCTCTGCGCGACAGGGTGCTGGATCTAAAAAAGGACATCAGGCTGATCTACATTATTATTTTTAAAAACCACGGAGAGGCCGCGGGGGCATCTTTAGAGCATGCGCATTCCCAGCTAATAGCGCTTCCTGTAGTACCCAAGCGCGCTCGGGAAGAGATGGATGGAGCGAAGCGGTATTTTGATTTCAAAGAACGCTGTATATACTGCGACATGCTGCGGCAAGATCTCGAGAGCGCCAGCCGGCTTGTCCTTGACACGGACCACTACGTTGTTTTGACGCCGTATGCCTCAAGGTTTCCGTTTGAAACCTGCATTTTACCCAAGAGGCACAATTCCCATTTCGAGGCAATTGAACCGGCAGCCATCCAGAACCTGGCTTGGGTTCTGCGAGCTTTAATGAGAAAAATTGACAAGGTGCTTGAGCGCCCAGCTTACAATTTGATGCTTCACAGCGCACCCATTCAGGAGGGGGCCATGGCCCACTACCACTGGCATGTGGAGATCATTCCTAAGCTTACCAAGGTGGCAGGCTTTGAATGGGGCACGGGCTTTTACATTAACCCCACTCCGCCAGAGCTCGCAGCCAAGTTTCTGCGCGACATCGGACTGGTTTAGCAACAAGATTTTTATCTCTACCGCTTTGCACCGAACTACCGCAGGCTTAACCCGCCATCCACGGCAAGGACTTGGCCCGTCACGAAATTAGAAGCTTTAAGGAAGTACACCACGGCGTCGGCCACCTCATCCGGAGTTCCTCCACGACCGGCCGGAGTTCTTTGAATCATTGTCAACCCCCGAGCGTCGATGTCTTCGAATGGGATCACCCCTGGCGCTACAGAATTCACTGTTATGTCGGGAGCAAAAGCCTTGGCTAAGGCACGGGTTAGCATAATCACGCCCGCTTTGGAGGCGCAATAGTGAACATGAGCCGACCACGGACGAAGACCGCCCAGCGAGCTGATGTTGACGATACGACCACCACCGGATTTTCGCATCTGACGGGCCGCTTCGCGACAACAAAAAAACGTCGCCTTCAGGTTAACATTGTGAATGAAATCCCAGTCTGCCTCGGTGATTTCCAGTGGATCGGCGGCAGCAAAGCGCGCCGCATTGTTCACCAGAGCGAACAGTGGCCCCATTTGTCGGTCCACTTCGACAAACAAGCGCTCAATTTCCGTCACGCTTTCCAGGTTCGCGCGAAACAACGGAGCACCCCCGCAATCTTCAGCGGTCCGATGTGCTTCCGCCTCTGATGTGTGGTAATGAATCCCGACATGTGCCCCTTCTTTCGCCAAACGCAAAGCAATCCCCCTCCCTACACGTTTGGCGGCGCCAGTAATTAGAACGGACTTTCCGCGCAACGGCATGACAGTGTTCTTTTCCTCCTTTCGAACCTAGGTGCCCTGTGCATGAGACAGCACACAGCAATTGTCCACATCCGCTGCGCAAACCGCAAACGTATCCTGTCAAGTCGCCGCATAACGCTGGTTTCCCAAACGTCTTTGTGAAGCGCCAACTCAATTGTCAGGTTTAAGTCTAGGGAATCTGCGACGCGTAATTCTTCCAGCCTCTTGTGGCGGGGAATTACACCGGGACAGCTCTGGACATAAATCGTGGCGAACGTCAACACCGTGCTCACCCCATACAGAAGGTCCCGCCTAAGGTCCAGCGAACATGACAAGAATGGAGCGATAAAGTTACATTGCACCGAGCGGTAGGCAGATCGGCATACACCCGATCAGAGAACGCCAAACGCATTCCGGAAGCGAAGGGCGGTCATGGGCTGAAGGGAAAAGAATACAATCCGGCGTCAACCTACTGTCTCTTGAGCAACGGTGATCCTGCGCAGAAATTCGTGATCCACGGAATAACCAAAACCCGGTTCTTTTGGGACTTCGATCGTACCCCGGGAAGTCACTTCAACCGGAGGCGTAATCACGTCCCGCGCCCAGTACCGGCAGCTGGCCGAAACGTCACCGGGAAGTACAAAGTTTGGCAATGTGGAAAGTGCAATGTTATGCGCTCGACCCACGCCGGATTCTAGCATCCCCCCGCACCATACCGGAATGCCTGCCCCCTGTGCCACATCATGGACGCGGCGCGCTTCCAGGAAACCTCCCACCCGCCCCAATTTGATGTTGATGATCTGGCATGCACCTATTCGGATGGCCTGCTCGGCGTGGTGCGAAGAGCGGATGCATTCATCTAAACAAATGGGGGTTTGAAGCCGGGCTTGGAGCGCGGCATGGTCGATGATGTCATCGTGAGCTAGTGGCTGCTCAATCATCATCAAGTAATATTCGTCGAGCCGTCTCAGGTGATCAGCATCGTCTAAAGTGTACGCTGAGTTCGCGTCGGCTATTAGTTTGATGGCCGGGAACCGCCTGCGGATTTCCTCAATAACTTTCACATCCCAACCAGGCTTGATTTTGACCTTGATCCGCTGGTATCCGGAGGACAGTTCCGTTTCGATCTTGGAGAGTAAATCAGAGATCGAGTTCTGTATGCCGATCGATACGCCGCAAGGAATTTCCGTCCGGCTGCCCCCGCCGATGCGTTGAAAAAGAGGCTGACCAGAAAGCCTTGCGTCCAGATCCCACAGCGCAGCCTCCAGACCCCCGCGAGCCATGAGGTGGCCGCGAATATGTTTTGTCTTCTGGCTCGCCTGCTCGGCACCACCAAGGGTTTTACCGACGAAGAGGGGCACCACATAATCCCGTAAAATCAGCCACGCGCTATCAGTCCATTCTTCGTTGTAAAAAGGATTTTCGCCAGCCGTAACCTCTCCCCAGCCGGAGACACCGTCAGCGATTGCCTCAACCAGAATAATATGGCGCTCGGTTGTCCGCCCGAAACTGGTTTCAAAGAAGTGCACCAGCGGCAAGCGAATCCGGCGTAAAACAACCCGGTCTACTCTAAACTCCATGGCCCCAGCAGATACGTTCCTTCCTTTTCTGATCTTTCAAAACCCATCACCGTTAGGCCACGTTCGAAGCTATTCAAAAACTGTTCGCTGACGCGCCGCTGGATCTCGCGAGCCCGCTTGGGATCCTCCTTGCGCAAGCGGCTAATCTCTACAGGCACGCTAATGCGGTCACGGATGTCTCTCAGTTCTGGGCGCTGCCCACTGACAGTAGCTTCCACGCGCAGACTGGCGATCCACCATTCCGCCACGCAGCGGTCGGTTGGCAACGCGCCGTGCAGATGGCTGCTCGTGGTCCCATATTGATTCAACACAAAACGCCGGACTACAGCGCCCAGCCGTTCAATATTGAAGTGGGCATTCTTGAGCTCCAGTGGATCAAATGTCCATTCAATCAGGGGGATCCCCCTTAGCAGCGCCTCATTGCGTTGCTCCAACTTCAAGGCCCTGCCGATGCCGCGGTTGTTATATTCCGGCAACACTCCTAGCATATGGCTATGCAGGTAAATCAGCCCGTTGGGCTTCAGCCCGGGGAAAGCCACACAGAAGCCGACCATCTTCCGTCCGTCGAAAGCGCCGAAAACCTGTCCTCCAATTTTTGACGCGACGACAAAAGAACGAACAGGAAGTAATTCAATGTCATCGAAACCCCACACTTGCTTCTGCAACCGTACGGCCTCGGTACATTCTTCCACGGTAGTCAAAGAGCGAACTACAATCATGTGGTTCTTTTCGCTTCGTCCCATAGACGATCCATTTCCTCCAGGGTCGCCTTGCCGAGGGCCCTACCGCCCTCGGCCAGCTTGTTTTCCACATAGCCGAACCGCTCACGAAACCTCCTGTTCGTTCCTCGTAAAGCTTGCTCCGCATCCACCTTGAAAAAGCGCGCTAAGTTTACTATCACGAACAGAAGGTCACCGATCTCTCGTTCCACCTCCTTCACCGAGCCACTGGTGCGGGCTTGTGAGAGTTCCTTTAATTCTTCTTCCAGTTTGGCCAGCACCTGATCAGCATTTTGCCAATCGAAGCCTACGCGCGCCGCGCGGGAGGTGAGTTGCTGAGCCTCCATTAATGCAGGAAGGTTTCTAGGAACGGCGTCCAGCAAGGCCTCTTTTTCACCGGGCTTACGTCGTTCTTCCCTTTCCGCCTGCTTAATTTCGTCCCACCGCTGCCTGACCTCATCGGGCGTCTTTGCCTCACCCGTTCCAAACACGTGCGGATGGCGGCGCACAAGCTTGCCAACGATGGCATCCAAACAGTCTCCAATGGAAAACCGCTTTTGCTCTGATGCCAGTTGAGCAAAAAATACAGCTTGCAGCATGAGGTCGCCCAGCTCCTCTACAAGGGCCCCCCAGTCGCGGGCTTCCACAGCCTCCAAAACCTCGTAAGTCTCCTCGAGGAGATACGCCTTGATAGCGTCGAAATCTTGCGCACGGTCCCAAGGGCAACCTTCCGGCGAGCGGAGCTGCGCCATAATCTCCACCAAATGCTGAAACTTTTCTCCTGCCGTCTGATTGCTGTCACTGGTCATACGGATGAAGGAACTAGCTCGAACTTTAGCTTCCCAATTTAGCACAAGCGGCGGCTGCGACTGCCCGCGGTAAAATAAGAATCTGATGAACGACAAAGAGAATCCTGTGTCCGGAGAACTGGGAGACTCGATTCCCCTCCCGTCACCGACCTTTCAGAGCCTAATCTGGTCGCTTAGCACGCAAGCGGAGATGCACCTGGGATTACTTGGTCTCGGTGAAGAAACAGACCGTCCCAAGCCGAACCTGCCCATGGCTCAGCATTTCATCGACCTCCTCGCTTTGCTGTTAGAAAAGACTAAAGGCAATTTAACGCTCGAAGAACAGCGCACACTGGAAAATTCACTGACCGAGCTACGGTTTCGCTACGTGCAAGTCGCGACAGAGATACGTAAGGCCCCCGAGCAGCCAAAGAAAGAGTAAATGGCTTCTACAGGCGGACCAATACGGATCACTGTACTGGGCTCAGGCACCAGTGTTGGAGTTCCCACTCTGGGCTGCCGTTGTCGTGTATGCCGCAGTGAAGATCCCCGCGACAAGCGGCTGCGCCCGTCGATTTTGCTGGCCTACGAAGGGAAAACGGTTGTGGTAGACACTACTCCGGATTTTCGTTCTCAAGCGCTCCGCGTAGAGATGGAGCGACTGGATGCCGTACTATACACGCATGCGCACGCGGATCACATCATGGGCCTGGATGACGTCCGGCCTTTCAACTTTAGACAACAAGCCCCAATCCCAATTTACGCGTCCTTTGAGACTATGGAGACGATCCGGCGCTGTTTTTCGTACATTTTCGACGGCAGTGAGACCGAGTCCTCAGTTCCACGGCTAGAGACACACCTGATCGACGGTTCCCCATTTCAGCTTTTCGGAGTGGAGTTTCTTCCGATTGCTTTGTTGCACGGCAAATCAAGGATTTTTGGTTTCCGGTTCGGCACGGCAGCTTACCTGACTGACCACAGCGAGATTCCCGAAGAATCTGTTGAAAGGTTGCGGGGGCTTGACGTATTGATCCTGGAGGCTCTCCGCCATAAGCCGCATCCTACGCATTCCTCGCTTGAACAGTCGCTACGGTATGTAGAAACACTTGCTCCCGAACGGGCGTTCTTCACGCATATAAGCCACGATCTTTCTCACGAGCAGATAGAGCGGCAGTTGCCACCGAACGTGAGGTTGGCTTATGACGGTCTCGAGATCGCCATTGGGGACAAAGCCGGATGAGGGAACTCCCGAGGATTTTTCGGAACCTTGACGAAGCCAAGGGGATATTTGGCGCTTGCGCGCTGACAATAGGCAATTTTGACGGCGTCCATGCGGGCCACCGGCGGATATTGCGCCGCCTAGTGGAACTGGCCCGCACAAACGGGTGGAAGCCTAGCGCGCTGACATTCGATCCGCACCCGGCGAAAATCGTGGCCCCCAAGCGCGCACCGCTTTTGTTGACCTCCCCGGCCGAGCGTTGCGCCCTGATGGCAGAAGAGGGCATTGAACAGGTGCTGATCCTCCCGTTCGATGAAAACTTTTCGCACATTGCACCCGAACAATTCGCTCGCGAAATCCTTTCGCGCGCGCTGGGCGTAAAAGCAGTGCTGGTAGGTTCGAATTTCCGTTTTGGGTATCGACATGCCGGAGACACCACCACGCTTGCCGCGCTGGGCGCAGTTTATGGATTTTCGGTCGAGATAATTCCAGCGGTTTCCCTCCGGGGTTACATGATAAGCAGCAGCCTCATCCGCCGTCTGCTGCTCGAGGGCAAAGTGGCTTTGGCTGCGCGTCTGCTCGAGCGCCCTCACTTTCTAGAAGGCAGTGTGGTGCGAGGCCATGGAATTGGATCCAAGCTCACAGTGCCGACTCTGAACATCAATAACGAGTGTGAAATTGTGCCGGCTGGAGGCGTTTACATTACGCAAACCGTAGACACCAATACCGTTCAGATATGGCCGTCGCTCACAAACATCGGCCATAGACCAACCTTCGGCGGCAAAGAGATGACCATAGAAACTTATTTGCTCGCGCCACAAGGTGACATTAACCCTACGCGCATCCGGATTCAATTTCTTAAACGCCTCCGCGAGGAGCGCAAGTTCCCCGACCCTGCGAGCTTAAAAGCTCAGATTCTGTGCGATGTGCGCTGCGCAGAGAAGTATTTTCGGCGCCTGAAGCGCTGGGTGCGATTGAAGGAGCCTCGGAGCAATCTGTTGCCATCTGATCATGGATTTCCCCCGACAATAGGGACGTGAATTACCGTCACACGATTCGATTTGAGCGCCTTCTCCAGTGTTGGCGCAATCGCTTCCGCATCATGAACACGTACTCCGTCTGCTCCCAGTGCTTCCGCCAGCTTGGCGACGTCTACAGGCCCTAGGTCGCTACCAATCGGTTCGCCGAACTGCTTTATGTGGCCTGCGCGCGTGATGCCCCATCCGCGATCGTCAGCCACTAATGCTACGAAGGGCAACTTTTGGCGCACAGCACATTCCAGTTCCGCCACATTAAATGTGAAGGAACCATCTCCGGAGACGAGCAGTACCGGACGATTCGGGTATATAAGCCGCGCCGCCATGGCTCCACCGATACCCCAACCCACTACTCCACTTCTTCCGCAGGTCAGCCAGTATCCAGGGTAGAAATCGCATAGAAGTTGGTGTACCCACTGCCCTATGCTGCCTCCATCGATCAACAGTATCGTCTCTTGCGTAAGCGCGCGGCGGACAGCGTCCACAACGTGGATTGCGTGGGTTCCTCGCCGCGCCTGAGCCATCCCGGTTCGTCTGACCGCCGCGCGGAATTCCTCTCGGCGGCATCGCAGTTCAAACAGCCAGGCGTCGTGCTGCAAACCTCCGTAACGTTCGTAGACTGACCCCAATCTATCCCATCCGTGGTTGAGAAAATGCACTTTTGCAGAGGGGTGAACCGCGCCAGGCTGCAAAAAACCGACCCTGTAATCGGCAACTGCTCCGGCCATAAGAATGCAATCCGCGTCTTCGAGCAGGCGAGGGCCGCCAGTCGCTGCTCCGATCACCCCCAAAAATGTTCGGGCGTGCCAGTCCACTATCCCTCGGTCCCAAATCGGAACGACTATGGGAATCAAATATCGCTCAGACAACTGCATTAGCTTTGCGCCATCTCCAGCGTAATAACTGCCGCTGCCCGCAACGATCAGGGGGCGTCGTGACGCCGCCAGATCATGCCCAACTGCATCCGGGTCGCCTTCGACAGCGCGCCAGCTTCCAACCGCCACAGGCGGGATCAACGCGTTTTCTGCCACCTCAGTAGTCTGAATGTCCATTGGGAAAGTTAGATGCGCAGGGCCTGGGCTAGGAAAAGCAGTCGCGCGCATCGCTTCGTCGAGAATCTGGACCGCTCGTTCCGCACGGTCTACAACGCGCGCGTACCTGGTCACGGAGCGCACCAGTGACACCTGATCAAAGTCTTGAAAGTGGCCCATCCCCGCCGTGCGCAGCAGACCGGCCCCGCTGACCAGCAGCATTGGGGAACCGTCGAAATAAGCGCTCACCAAGCCGCTCAACGCATTAGCGTGGGCAACGCCGCTTGAAACCGCACACACAGCAACACGCCGGCTCAGCCGACCGGCGAAGTCAGCCATATAGGAGGCGGTCTGTTCGTTGCGCGTATCGACGAGCCGCATTCCCGCACAGCGGGCAGCGTGGAATAAGGGGTCAAGTCCATGGCCGCACAGTGTCGCCATCCACGTTACGCCACGCTCCATCAGACCTTTGACAAACCAGTCCGCCGCAGTCATATTCGCCTCCTGAATGAGCTTCACTGCTAGGATAATCAAGATGCTAGGTCCTGGTGCGGGTTCAGTTTCGAGGAGATCTGTATTTTCGCCATGGTTAGCCGCCTGCTCGCGCAACGAACTTTTTCGGGATGTCTACGTGAGTCGGCCTTAGCAAGCCATGCCGCTGTACAATCGTTGAGGTAAGGAGGCCCGATGTGCCGATTGCTCTTTCTCGTGCTGAGCGCAGGATCGCTCCTGTGGCCGCAGGTTACGCTTCCACTGTTTCAGGCAGGAAAAACCCGTGCGATCATTTTTTCGGGCCGTAATAATCACGACTGGCGCTCGACGACGCCACGATTGAGGCAGTACCTGATCGATACCGGCAAATTCGACGTTCGCGTCGAAGAAGAGCCTACGGGGACAACCGCAGAGACTCTGGCTGCCTATGATGTTCTTGTCCTGGACTACAACGGGCCACGGTGGGGGGAAACAACCGAAGCCGCAGTTGAAAAATTCGTCCGTTCTGGCAAGGGACTGGTCGTCTTCCATGCAGCCGACTATGCATTTTCCGGGTTACCGGTACTGGGAGACGGGCATGTCAATACAAAAATCCTCGAGCCTGCCTGGCCAGCGTACCGAGAAATGATTGGCGGAACCTGGTCGCTTGACGAACCCAAGACAGGTCATGGGCAGCGGCACACATTCACAGTAAAATTCGTTGACCGTACGCATCCAATTGCTCAAGGCATGGGGGAATCGTTTCTGGCCACCGATGAGCTCTACCACAACATGAGAATGCTGCCGCAAGTCAAAATCCTCGCTACCGCCTTCGATGACCCGAAAATAGGCGGAACAGGCAAAGACGAGCCGGTGTTGTGGACCGTTTCGTATGGCGCCGGCAGAGTTTTTCACACGACCCTGGGACACGATCTCACTGCGATGCAGGAACCTGGCTTCACAACCACTTTCGTGCGAGGGACTGAATGGGCGGCTACGGGGAGGGTTACCCTACCTGCCAACATCGACCCGTCGCGAAGTCCAGTACCGAAAATACACGCGCTGGTTATTACCGGAGGGCATTCGTTCGACACCTCCTTTTATACGCTGTTTGAAGGCTATCCCGAACTTGCCTGGAGTCATGCGGTATCAAACGACGAAGCGTTCAATTCCGACATCAGATCACGTTACGATGTTCTAGTTTTCTACGACCTGAGACAAGAAATTTCCGAAAGACAGCGCAAGAACCTGCGTGACTTTGCGGAGAGTGGCAAAGGAATAGTGGTGCTTCATCATGCAATCGCCAATTATAATGACTGGCCTTGGTGGTACGAAGAACTAGTCGGAGGTCGGTATCTGCTGAAGCCAGACAAGGGGATGCCCGCCTCGAGTTACAAGCACGATGAAGAGCTGCGGGTGCGAGTAGAGGCCCAACACCCCGTAACTGCGGGCATCGGAGCCATGCACCTATGGGATGAAACGTATAAACGAATGTGGATTTCTCCCAATGTTAAGGTCCTGTTGACTACGGACAATCCCACCAGCGACGGACCGGTCGCCTGGATCAGTCCCTATCAGCGGTCCCGTGTGGTGTATATTCAGTTGGGCCATGATCGCCTAAGCCATGCCTATCCCGGCTACAGGGCTCTGGTCTGGAACGCTATTCGCTGGTCCGCTGGTAAGTAGTCATAGCCGCCTTTGAAGCCACACGTGAAATCGCGCGGACGAGCTTGCGGTAAGGGATGTCTTCCAAGCGATCAAAAGGCAACCATTCACCGTCGGTCCAACTCGAGTAACGCCAGCGCGCCAAAAGCGCAAGATGTTCTTCCCTTTCCCGCTGAGTGAGTTCACGCGGGCGAAACATGGCAGTTATCTCTTGCAGCCTGTGGTCCAGCGATACAGTGCTGTGGCCGGCGGCTTCGACGGGGAAGCGGATTGGAGACTGCCAGAAGCCTTTCACGAAAAACCACAATTCCACTGCTCCGGGGGATATGGAAGAAGTCACGGCAATCCCGTGCAGCCGGTCTATATCGCGAACCAGCCCATCACGAAACTTGAGTGTCTGCTCGATCCTTTCCACCAGCTTGTGCTGTCTGGCGGCTTCTTCAAAGTTCATTTCTTCGCTAAGCCGGTCACGTGCGCGCGTAACCAGTTCAAGAAGCGAGCGCCCGTCACTGGTCAAAAACGCCACGACCCGTTTCACCTCGGCTTGATATTCCTCCCGAGATACAACCTGCTGGCATGGTCGCAGACACATGTTCATTTCGCCGTAAATACATCCGGGATGTGATGGGGACGGCTCCAAATCTTCCTGGCAGCGGCGCATCTGAAACAAGTCAAGCAGGCGGTTTTCAAAGTCTTCAGCCGCCTGACGGCTCCGGAACGGACCGTAGTATACGGCTCGAGCTCCAGCCAGGCGAGTGGTCACTTGGGTACGTGGAAACATATTGGAGGAGACAATCTTCAAGTAGGGTGGTTTGCGGAATTTGAGCAGACTGAGATACGACTCCGGAAAGAGCCGGCGGGCTTGTTCATAAACAAGTAAGTTGGTTTCAAGCCAGGAACCGGTCAGGCAATATTCCACGCGAGAAACTACTGCCCGGAGATTCAATATGCGGGAGTGGCGGGAGCGCTCACAGAGCAGACGCAGCAGCCTCCTGCGTAAGCGTATAGTCTTGCCGAGGTAGGGTGAACCATGGTGTGGCCAGATAAGAAAGACAGCGGGGGAATCCGGCAGCGTCGCGAGGGTGACGCCGAGGGCCCCAAAGTCTCCCTGCAATTCGATGATCTGCGGATCCCAAAGCAAAACAGTCAAGTTCCACTTTGATGGTAACCCAACGCCAGTGTTCCCTACAGGTCTTAAAAGAAGCTAGAATAGTTTCAGTGCGCCCGTAGCTCAGTCCGGATAGAGCGCTTGCCTCCGGAGCAAGAGGCCGCTGGTTCGAATCCAGCCGGGCGTACCAGACCCCTTCTACCAGGCGTGGGCTCTACGCCAAAAACTCAGCGAAAGTCCAGCAAACGCCGCCCAACGAGGGCTCACGCACACCATTCCCGCTCCCGGGCCAACCGGCTGTTGAGCGTTTCCAGTGCCACGTTCACGTCATCCACAATCTGAAAGTCGTACATGCCAATACAAATGAAGTCCGCTCCGCCCTCAAAGGCATAACGGAAGCCAACCTTAGGTTCGATGGCGCCAGCAGCAAGAGTCTTGAAGGCAATCCAGGGCTCACGGAGTGTCTTCATGTAAGCGATGGTTTCTTCCGGATTGTCACACCAGATGTTGTCGTGCTCAGGTCGCGGGGATGCTGACCAGTAATTGATGTGATGCAACGTCTTCATCCAGAAATCAGGCTTCAATCCATGTTCTACCGAAGCCTTAATGGTTTGTAATTTGTGGCCGCCAATGCCTGCCGGAATACCGTTTTTGCGGATCAGATCAAGCCCCTTCGCCATCAAGTCAAACTGGCCCTGCTCCACTAGGCGATCCGCAACTCCCCCCTGAATGTAGCAAGCGCAGGCCCCGTTGTCGATGGATTTCTGAATCATTTCCAAAAGGTTCTGTCCGCCGCAATCGGAGATAAATTTGATCTTGCCCCCCCGTCGCCAGTAGTTCACCATTGTGGTGCATAACACGGGGTTTGTCAGGACAGCGTTGATGCCGCAAGCTTCCGCAAGAGCAAAAGTTTCAAAAATCTTCTCCTGGTGGTGGTAAGCTCGAACAAGCTTATCCACGTATATAAGATCCCGGGCATGCGCCCAACCTCCGATCAGGTTCCCACCGAGGATCATACGACTCAACTGCAAATCACGGATCTTCCCGAACGGCAGGCGTCCTTTCAACTCACTCGGGCTGCTAAAGCGGAAGGTCTTGACAGTAGCGCTGGCGACAACCGTGTCTCTTGGGTTTCGCTTGGCGCGCAACGGCAAAGCGTCCAGGCTCGTCCAGCCGTGCTTTTTCAACACCGCCAAAATAAAAGCGCCAAAAAACGGCATACCCGCTAAACTGCTGAAGAGCTGACGGCGAGGAATAGGGCCAAGATAGGAAGGCAGCAAGGTCCCAGGCTTGCCCAACGCATTTACGCCCGCGGTGGTTTTGTTCCGGCGTACAATAAGTCTATCCAGGCCATAACTGCTGGCGGGGAACGCCGCCACAACCACTAGCGCGAGCAATTCCACGAGGTTCTTGTTGACGATGAGGTAATTGCCCTCCGTGGCGCCGCCGGTGATGGCGAATAAAGGAGGATGCGCCAAATAATACAGGCCCAGCAGCGCGACACCTGCCAGTGCTGCGATTCTCGAAAAAATACCGAGCATCAACGCCAAGCCGACCAGACATAGCCCCCACACGTTTAGCCGGTCGACAAATTTGAGCACCGTGGCGTTTGCGGCAAGCCAGCGGAACAACGCGGCAAACGGACCCGTGCTAGAGGTCAAGTACCCGGATGAAGTCCACCCCGGGTCGAGAAGCTTGACAAATGCTTCATAAAGGAAATGCCACCCAATGGCGATCCTAAGCAGAGCAAATGGCCACTGCCGGCCAGAAGAAGTTAACAACGATTCAGGCATGACAAAGGCTCCCACACCAATTTGTGAACCATCTGAGTATACATGAACAGCGCTCTGATAGTCCCGCTAAAAGGAGCCCCCAGCAACGTCGTCAATCATTCTTTTCGCCGGAGTGCGTGGAACAGTTATTTGCCGGTTCAGGGGCACGAAAAGTCTAAAGCCCTACATTTTTGCTAGAGTAGACTGACGGAAATTACAGAAAGGCATTTTCTCAGGCAATCATGAAACCCTTTGTGTTCCTGCCTCTGTTGGCCGGTGTGGCATTCTCCGCCGAGATCATTCTCCCTTCCCTCGCTCTCGAGCGAAACGCGCCGGTTCGTGTCATTTACAGAACTCAACCACAGGCCACCGGCAAGGGTGAATTGTCGGTGAAGTGGACCGATGTTTTCGGTCGGGTTGTCGAAGATCGGAAAATTCCGGTGGAACTTACTGACGAAATCGATATCAGTTTCACTATTGATCTTCGCAGAGCAGTGGCTATGTCGAACGAGCTTGAGGTCCATTTTTCCTTTGAGGGCGTCAATAAGCGCGGCGCCAAGGACCGCCGGGAAGAGGATGCCAGGATCTCTTTCATTGCCAGACCTCCGGACCGCCGCTGGTGGGATTACATGATCATGATGTGGCAGAACCATAACGCAGAAACTTTCGCTAGGCTGAAAAAGCTGGGGATCAACGGCGGACAATATAGCGGGCGCGCCAAGACCCCCCCGGCGTTCCTTCTCAACAACGACCTGCGCTGGTACGCCGAGAACATCGCAACCGATTTCTATTCTGAGTACCATCGCTTCCGTGCAGACCGGCCAGTCAACTGGTCCTACCTCCAGGCGAAGGAACTGTACAAAAAGGACCCGTCAAGCAAGGAAGCTTTCAAACGGCACCCAAGCTTTTCAGATCATGCGTGGCGCAAGAAAATTTGGGACCGGCTAGTTGAATCGGCGCGCACGTTTTCACCATACCGTCCGCTGTTTTACAGCCTCGGAGATGAGTCGGGCATCGCTGACCTCGCGGCTTTTTGGGATTTCGATTTTTCAGACCTATCGCTCGTCGAGATGCGCGAATGGCTGAAACAGCGGTATAGCACCCTCGCAGCCTTAAACAAGCAGTGGGGGACTAACTTCACTACGTGGGACCTGGTCACGCCGGAGACCACGGACGAGGCCATGAAGCATACAGACGACAACTTCTCATCCTGGGCCGACTTTAAAGAATGGATGGATATTTCTTATGCCAAAGCCCTAGCCATGGGCAGGAAGGCAATTGAATCGGTGGACCCCCAAGCTTATGTAGGAATCGGCGGCGCCCAGATGCCGGGTTGGGGCGGTTATGACTACTACCGACTGTCCCGTGCACTAACCGCGATAGAGCCCTATGACATTGGGAACAACATAGAAATCATACGGTCACTGAATCCCGATATGGCCGTGATGACAACATCGTTCGGCGGCGGTATGTGGGAAAAGCATCGGGTCTGGTACGAATTGCTTCACGGCAACCGGGGTCTGATTCTGTGGGATGAGAAGAATTCTTACATCAGTCCTCAAGGAGAAATTCAGCCGCGCGGCCGCGAAGCAGCCCCGTATTACAATGAAATTCGCAATGGCGTCGGCTCGCTGCTCATCAACAGCCTCCGCGTAGCAGATCCAGTAGCCATTCATTACTCCCAGGCGAGCATGCGCACCCAGTGGATGCTCGCACAGAAACCCAAAGGTCGGGCGTGGGTGGATCGCACATCTTCGAGCGAACGCAATCAAAACGACTTTCTGCGCTTGCGAGAATCTTTCTGTCGCTTATTGGAGGACCTCGGCTTACAATACAACTTTGTCGCCTATGGGCAGGTGGAGCAGGGTGAGTTGACGAAGCGCGGCTACCGAATCTTGATACTGCCTGATTCAAATTCACTTTCTGCCGCCGAAGCAAAAGCCATACGTCAGTTCGTGGAGCAAGGCGGCACGCTTATCGCTACCGGTGACCCCGGTACGTTTGACGAGCACAGCAGGCGGCTTCCGGAGTCCTCGCTGGCTGACCTGTTCTCTGGTCCACACAATGGATCAGTGACCGTTCGTCCTTACGGACGAGGCAAAGCGATTCATCTGAACATCGACGTTCTGAACTACCATCAGTATCGGCTGATGCACAAAGAGGGACAAACGTTGAATGTTGCCGCGAAGCTTTTCCACGAGGCTGGTGTAACGCCACCTTACGCAGTAGTCGATCAATCCGGGAATCCCGTCGTGGGTGTAGAAACGCACAGGTTTATTAACGGGGGGGTCACTATAGTGGGCCTGTTGAGCAATCCTCAGCTTCGCGTAAACGAGCTTGGCCCTCCCGAATTCCGGTCCAACGAACGCTTCGAAAAACCGCAACCGATACGGCTCGTTTTGCCCGATGAGATGTATGTGGTGGATGTACGGGCTGGGAAGTCGCTTGGACGCAAAAAAGAACTTTCCCTCACCCTCAACCCATACGAACCGGCCATCTATACCTGTTCGATGGCCCCGTTCCCCGAAATGCGACTATCTGCCCCTACACGGGTCACGCGGGGCGCCAGTGCGCACATCGGGATAAGCTTTTCAGCTCCGACCCCGGCAGCTATGCATATCCTGCATGTCGATGTCAGCGATCCTTCATCTAACGTGGTGGAGTACTATTCGGGCAACCTGCGTGCGCCGGCAGGCACAGCCGAAAAGCTGCTGCCCGTGGCATTGACTGATCAGGCAGGCCAGTGGACAATAACCGTCAAGGACATCCTGACAGGACAGGTACAAAAGGCCGTGATCGAGGTCCGGTAGTGCAGTGTCCACCTGCTGGCTATAGCCGCGAAACCCAGTAATTATGAACCTAACTCCCAGAGAGCGGGTTCTTCTGGCCCTGGATCATAAGGAAACCGATCGAGTTCCTGTTGATTTTATTGCCACGCCTGAAGCATGGGTCAATCTGAAGGCCTATCTGGGCATCGACGATTCTGAGCAGGTGCTCCGGCGGCTTGGTGTCGACCTTCGGCATCCAAGACAGCCCTACACCGGGCCGCCTACACCTTGCTATGAGGATGGCAGTTGGAGTGATGTGTGGGGGGTACGCAGGCGAGCGGTGGCCCATAAAGGCGGCGTATATCAGGAAATCGTGGAGCACCCTCTTGCCGGAGTGAAAGAACCGGGTGAGCTGGATGACTACCCGTGGCCTCGAGCCGAATGGTGGGACGCTGATGCTCTCGCTGCCAACATACGCAGAATGGATGAAGACATCGAATACGCCGTTGCCCTTGAAGAGTTCGGCGACCCCGGAGGCATTTTTGAGATCGCCTGGTACATGCGCGGCATGGAGCAATTCATGATCGATCTGCTCGAGCAGCCGGACATTGCCTGGGAGATCATGCGGCGCGTTACTGATTTTTTTGTGACCATGGCCGAACGTGTGATGGCCGCTGCCGGCCCTCGTATTGACCTGATCTGGACCAGCGATGACATCGCTCACCAGCATGGCATACTTATGTCCAAGCGCCTGTGGCGGGAGCTTATTGCCCCCCATCACGAGAGGCTAAACCGGCGCACCCACGAACTAGGCGCGCGTGTAATGTACCACTCTTGTGGCGCAGTTCGCCCTTTCATTCCGGAGTTGATCGAGATAGGAGTAGATGTATTAGACGTGTTGCAGTTTAGCGCCGACGGTATGGATCCCTGGGAAATCAAACAGAGTTTTGGTGACCGGCTGTGCTTTCACGGCGGAATGGGCGTGCAGGATACGTTGCCGCGGAGCAGTGTAGAAGAAATCCGGAAAACCACCAGAGAGTTGATCGACATCCTCGGGCGTGGAGGCGGATTTATCTTGTCCCCTACGCACAACATACAGGTAGATACGCCGGTGGAAAACATCATAGCGATGTACCGGGAAGCGGGTAGTTACTAAAGACCACGCATTTTGCCGCACTGTGGTATAAGGGTCAAATGTGCTTCAAGCCTCAGGCCATATCTGAAAATACAGCCACTCAGAAGGAGCCGTCTCGACGGCGCATACTCCAGGCGGCAGGGATGCTGACTGTTACTGCTGGTCAATCTGCTATGGCTGCGGCAGCCAGCCCCGCTCTTCCCACAGTAAGGCTGGGAAAGTATCAAATAACACGGCTTATTCTCGGTTCCAATCCGTTCAATGGTTTCGCCTACAGCATTCCTGCCTTAGGGTTGCACATGAAAGAGTGGTACACCCAGGAAAGGGTATGCCAAGTACTGCATAGAGCGGAAAACTTAGGTATCAACACTCATCAATTCAGCTACCAGCCTCGGGCAGTTCCCGACTTTCAGCGCTATCAAGCCCAGGGTGGAAAGATGCAGTGGATCCTGCTTGGAGGTGGCAGGATGAAGGACGACCTTTCGCTGATTCCTGAGGTGGCGAAGCTTAATCCCATCGGCATCGTCCATCACGGCGGGGTTACAGACGAACGATTTCGCAACGGGCAGCATGAGCAGGTCAAGGAATTCTTGAAAAGAGTTCGTGACACCGGCGTAATGGTCGGTCTTTCGACGCACAACCCGACAAATATCGAGTACGTGGAAGAGCACGGCTGGGACGTCGATTTTTACATGACCTGCTTTTACCAGTTGAGCCGTCCGAGGGAAGAAATAAGAAAAATGCTTGGTGAATTGCCGCTGGGCGATGTTTTTCTCGAAGGAGACCCCGCACGCATGTGCCGGATTATTCGCCGGACGTCCAAAACATGCCTGGCTTTCAAAATCCTGGCGGCGGGTCGCAAGGCAACCACTCGTGAGGAACTCGAGGCCGCTTTTCGCTTCGCCTATGAAAACATCAAGCCAGGGGATTGCGTGATTGTGGGGATGTATCCGCGCTTTAAGGATGAAATGCGCGAAAATATTGAAATCGTGCAGAAGATTCTCAAGGCACCGGTCTAAGGATTCACAAGAGCTATGATTATTGGAGTTCCTAAAGAAACTTTCCCTAATGAACGACGAGTTGCGCTTGTTCCTGGCGTTTTGCCGGCGCTTACCAAAGCTTCGACGTCCGTAATCGTGGAAAAAGGCGCCGGGGAAGCGGCCGGCTACCCCGACTCTTTATACGAAGAAAAAGGCGCCAGGATTGTTGCAACGCGGCAAGAGTTATTCGCCTCGGCGGACATAATAGCGCAAGTCCGAGCCTATGGATCGAATCCCGAAGCCGGAAGGGCAGATCTCGCCCTCCTGCGCACGGGCCAAACAGTCATCGGATTTTTCGAGCCACTGTCGGTCCCTGAAAAGGCACAGGAAGTAGCAGCCACCGGCGCCACGTGCTATGCGATGGAGCTGATTCCGCGTATTACCCGGGCCCAAAGCATGGATGCATTGTCTTCAATGGCCACAGTGGCGGGCTACAAAGCTGTGCTTATGGCGGCCGTCCGTTTACCCAAACTGTTCCCAATGTTGACCACTGCCGCCGGAAGCATTGTTCCGGCGCACGTGCTCGTCATTGGAGCCGGAGTAGCTGGGCTACAAGCCATCGCCACAGCCAGAAGACTTGGAGGAGTGGTGAGCGCCTATGACGTACGACCGGCTGTCAAAGAACAGGTTGAAAGTCTGGGGGCCAGATTTGTGGAGCTGCCTCTTGACACCGCGGGCGCGGAAGACAAAGGTGGCTACGCGCAGGCGCTGGACGATTCCTTTTACAGGCGCCAGCAGGAACTCATGACACAAGTGGTGGCCGAAAGCGACGTTGTCATCAGCACAGCCGCCGTTCCGGGTCGCAAAGCGCCAATTCTCGTTACCAGCGACATGGTCACAAGAATGATGCCAGGATCGGTCATCGTGGATTTGGCTGCTGAACGTGGCGGTAATTGTGAACTGACACGCCCGGATGAAGACGTAGTCGTCAACCGCGTTACGATACTGGGGCCCACAAATCTTCCCTCAACCGTCCCGTATCATGCCAGCCAGCTTTACGCCAAAAACATTGCAAACTTCATTTTGCTTTTGGCAAAAGCCGGCGCCAAGGTTGATGAAGATGAGATCTTACGGGAAACCTTGCTGACGCGTGATGGCGCGGTAGCCAATGCGCGCGTCCGGGAACTTTTGGGCTCCGGCCGGCCATAGAGAACACTGAAGCACGGCCTGGCTAGCGTCAGATGCGCGCGCCGACCGCAAGTTCCTTTACGATGTCGGTAAGAAACGCCTTAGCATCACCGAACAGCATCAAAGTCTTTTCCATGTAATAAAGCGGATTGTCGATGCCGGCGAATCCAGGGCTTAAGCTGCGCTTGATTACCATTACGGTGCGCGCTTTGTCCACGTCGAGAATCGGCATGCCGTAAATCGGACTGCTTCGGTCGGTACGCGCAGCCGGGTTCGTGACATCATTGGCTCCAATCACAAGGGCAACATCCGTGTGCGCAAATTCTGAATTGATCTCATCCATTTCGAATAACTTGTCGTAAGGGATGTCCGCTTCGGCAAGTAGAACATTCATATGACCTGGCATACGGCCCGCCACCGGGTGGATGGCAAACTTTACGTCAACGCCGCGTTTGGTGAGAAGGTCAAACAGTTCCCGGAGCTTGTGCTGAGCATGGGCTACTGCCATACCATAACCCGGCACTACGATGACTTGCCTGGCAGCTTCGAGGATAGAAGCCGCCTCTTCGGGCGTTGCCGACCGCACGGTGCGTTGCTGTAGTTCATGGGCCTTCACCTGCACTTGCCCGAAGCCGCCGAACAAAACGTTCGTGAAAGACCGGTTCATTGCGCGGCACATTACTACCGATAGAATGAACCCAGAGGATCCGTCCAGCGCGCCCGCGATTACCAGCAAGTAGTTATTGAGGGCGAATCCCATGAAGCTTGCCGACAAACCTGCATAAGAGTTCAACAGAGCAATAACCGTGGGCATGTCTGCTCCCCCGATAGGGATGATCAGCAAGACGCCGAAAAGAAGGGCAAGGCCAGCAAAAGTCGGAAAAATTTGTGTTTGCTCAGGATGGAAAATTAAATACACGCCCAGCAGTACGGCCGCGCTGAAAATCGAGAGGTTAACTACGTTTTGAAATTTGTAAACTAGTGGCCTTCCAGGCAGAATCTCCTGAAGTTTTCCAAACGCCATGAGACTTCCTGTAAAAGTCAGAAATCCTAAAAGAATCTCGATTACCAGCGCTACCATCGTGAAACCGTGCGGGGTGGACTTGTAATACTCCGCAGTTCCGATCAACGCGGCCGCAAGCGCACCAAAAGCGTGAGAAATCGCCGTCCGCTGAGGGACCGCAGTCATCGGCATTAAGTACGCTAGCGGGATGCCGGCAATAGTTCCGATGAGAAACCCAACAACAATCCAGTGGTAGCTCACCACCTCGTGACGGAGTACCGTGCCGACAACAGCCAGTAACATGCCGATCTCGCCGGCAATGACTCCACGCCGCGCAGTAGTCGGCGCGCTCATCCATTTCAAAGCCAGGATGAACAGCGCAGCCGCAATGATATAGGCAACCTGCACCACATTGGTCGTCATCGCTTGTCATCCCTTTTTTTGAACATTTTCAACATCCGATCCGTAATCAAATACCCACTGACCACATTAGTGGTCGCGGCAGTTACGGCGATGAAACCCAGAACCCGGCTCAACGTGGAAGCATCCTTTTCCCCGGTAATCAGAATCGCGCCGACTACCGAAATCGCTGAAATCGCGTTGGTCAGCGACATCAGCGGGGTGTGGAGCAGGGGTGAGACCCTGCGAATCAGCTCTAACCCCAAAAAGGTGGCGAGCATAAATACAAACACCGACAATTCATTGAGCGCCAACTCTATCTCCTTTCTTTTCGCAGCCGCCCCAGACGGTCGCGGCAAATGGTAGGACAAGTCAATAGTTTACAACAACATCGGAATCACATGTCAGTTGGACACACCACCGGTAATAATCACGTGACGGCGACTTAACGTTGGTCCGGGCGCAGGGCCTTGCATAGGCACCGCCTGAGCTTGGATTACAGCTTTCCCCGAGTATGCAGGAATAACGAGATCCAACGCGTAGGTCTGCTGCCCTAGCGGCGGTAAATCGAAAGGGCAAGAAACTGCGGCAAGCTGCGTCCCCTGTTCCTTTTCTACAGACAGCCTCAGCACGCCCCGCACGGGCTGGTCATAGTCATTGATCATCATAATGCTGAGCCGCTCCTTTGAACCCGTGTGCAAATGTTTTCGCCACAGATTCAAATAAACGCCCAGCGGTTTAAAGGCCTCGCCGACATAATCCGCGAAGTGGGGTTCGAGCCTGAGATTCGGCAGGTCTGCCCAGTGGTCAGAGGTATAAGCGCCTGGAAAACTCGCCGTCAGGTAGACAAAGTGCAGAACTCCGGCGAAATTTCGATGCGCCCTCCAGAACTCCGTAAGTCCTGCCAGCATTTCCGCACCGGCTGCAAATCGCTCTTCAGCGGTTGCATGGGCACCTACAAGGGTTTCGTAGGCACCTTCGGTCAACTTGGTTGGGGTTCCGTCCCGGTTAAGCCACAACCAGCCGTACTCATTGAGAATGACAGCGTGCCCGCTCGGGTGGGCCGAATTGGTACTCTTGGCCCCGGTCATGGTTTCCAGTGTCTCCGGCCGGAAGGACGACCGGGAAAACAGGTAAGGGTGGTCTTCTATCGGATCATCAGGTCCAACGGGCAGGTTGTAGCCGTTTTCCCACGCACGGTTGGAACGATCAAGCGATCGTACAGTTGGAATGATTTTCTCGCCAAAAATATCCGCGATAGTTTCGTTATTCGCGTCCCAGATGACTACGCTCGGATGATTCCAGTTATCGCGCACCCATTCACTGTACTGGGTAATCATGTCACCCACGTCCCATTCCTTGTGGTATCCGGTGCGCCCGGTCCAGACAAAGAACTCATTCTGGATAAGCAGGCCGGCTTCGTCCGCAATGTCCAGCCACCGCTCAGGCACTGGACCGATGCAAAAACGGAAACTATTCCAGTGCATTTTCTTGGGAATTTCTGCGAGGAGCTTGCGTACCCACTTCTCATTCCAAGGGAGAGAACCACAAGCCGGATCTTCAAAAAACCGGTGCAGAGTGATGTTGGATCCACGCAGGAAATATATTTTGCCGTTCAGGTACGCGCGTTTGGTTGGCGTATCAAAGCGTAGCTCGCGCATGCCGAAACGCGTACTCACCGTGTCGCCGCCCGTCCCTGTCTTCAGAACATAAAGAAAGGGACTCTCCGGCGACCACAAACGAGCCCCACGAATGCGTATAGTCTGCGTAACCGTTCGCCTCTCTCCCGGCGCCAGCGCAAGCCGCACAGGTGTGGCGCGAACAACATGCGTGCCGCTTGCCGACTCGTCAACCGCATGACTCAAACTGCACGTCAGCTTCTCACCGTAATTTTTGAGTCTTGTCTCTACAACGACCTCGGAAGTCTCTAGCCGGGGTGCGATCTGCACGGCTTCGATGACAGGATTGTCGCTCAACATGACGGATGCGCTGTCGTAAATCCCGGGTGTCCATTTCGTCTTTTCGAAGTCAGTACCCGACATGACAGTAGCTGGCAGGACAGCCGGATGCGCGCCTACGCGTACTATGATTTTGTTCTGCCCCTTCCAGTTCACGGCCTCCGTAATATTGAAAAAGCCGGTGGTGAAACATCCCAGGTGCTCTCCCACCCTTTTTCCGTTCACCCAAACCGCAGTTCCGAACTGCGCTTTGTTTATCTTCAAAATGGCCACCTGCTTTTTAACTGGCAGCGCGAAACTCCTCTCGTACCAGAAGTAGTTGCGCTTTTGGCGCGGTATGCCCACTTGGTCCGTTAGGGCAGACTCGGGCAGCTCTTTGCGCCTAACACGGTTGGCGATTACCTCCCGGCTGTCAAAGAGGTCTACGTCTGCAAAAGCCGGCTGGGAAAGGTGCACCAGTCCCGGCACGGGCGCCACAGCCGGGAACGAGTTTGGAATCTGGTCGCCATCCATGCTTTCCCCAATGTGCCATTCACCATCTAACGAGACGGTCACCCGCTCGGCTCGCATTGGGACATTAACAAAAACAACCAATAAGACAAGCCACAACATAAGGGCCAGTCTACAGCATGAGCACTGCCCGTGTAGCGGCCGGAAGGCAAATTAAACTCTTTGGCGCCTGCTCGCGCAAACGGCGGTTTAGTCACTTTTTTAAATGCGTGCGGCAACACTCAAATGACGGCTCTCATGGGCGCCCCTGATGACTTACCAATCAGTACAGAGCGGAGCCATGACGCCTGTGTAGGACTCCGTCGCCTCTCGTTTGCCCCCTGTACCCCTCGCTCCGCGCAAAACATGGCCTCCGAAGCAAACATCTCGGGCATGTTCCGCAAACCGTATAACGCCAGCTCAAACCGGTCTTTTACTCCAAGCTTACGGAACAGCCGGGAGAAATATACTTTGACGGTGCCTTCCGAGATTGATAGAAATGCGGCTATTTCCTTATTCTTAAGCCCCTGGGCGAGCAGGCTGACCAATTGCCCCTCGCGCGGTGTAAGCCTGACGGCTTTAGCGGCCAAAAACCCGCTCTGTATGCTGTCTTCATAGTACAAGCCGCCTTCCGCCACCACCCGGAGGCAATTCAGCAACCTCTCCGGCGTCGAGGTTTTCCATAAGATCCCACAGACCCCATTTGCCACTGCTTGGTATGCCATCTCGTTTGAGATCGTGCGCACCCAAAGAACCGTACGACAATTCGCAATTCGCTTCTGGAGGTCAAAAATAAGACTGAAATCCGGCACTGCCGGCATGTCCAACAGGACGAGATCGGCGTTTACGCTAACTGCGGTCTCAGCCAGCGTAACAGGGTCATTGGAAATTGCAGCGAGCTTCAGCCCTGAAGCTTTGCGGAAAACACCAATGAGACCATTCGCAATAATTGGTTCGTCCGTGAACAATAAAACCCGTATTGTTTGCTTGTTTCCGCCGGAAGCAACAGCCGGACTAGCTCCTAGATACATAATCCCAGTTCTCCTCATCGGCCTCATAGCATCAAACCACTGGCGAGAAAGGCAACCACATAGCCAGCAGACTCTTCCAAATGTACCGCTTCTACCCCTCAAAAGGGAAGATTCTCTCAGAGTATCGGTTGTGGGCCTTAAGTACTAGGAAACTGTGCTCCTCTTCCGACAGAACCACACGTTTACTATCTAGCAATCCTCTTTACCAGGGGTGCTTGGAGTGAATGCTTGCTAAACGTAACCCGGTAGGTCTCGCCCTCTTGGAAGATTTCGGCGCCAAAAGAATCTTCTGTTTCCAGGCGTCGTATCATGGGGAGGGTCTGTTTGGGATCTAGCACTGGTTTTAGAACGTTCAGAAAGTAATCCGTGGTGGCAGCTTGCTCCGGTTTCACCTCGATTCGCCACCTACCGTAGCCAGGTCCAAATACGGGAACGTAAGCGGGCGCTCCACCTACTTCCAGCGGGTGCTCAGGAGCCCAGTTGAAAGATTTGTGGTTAAGAATCACCCCTTCGTTGTAATCCTTGACCCAGAAATCTTTAATGTGCCTGTGGTAGTGGCCATCAGTAAAGCCGGAATTGTACAGGTCGCCATGCGCAGTTTCGGATGGTTCGCGACCGCCGATTTTTCGATACTGGAAGCGAACCGGGAACAGTGTCCGAACCAACAAAGCTGCGTATCCTCTGCGGAGGTCAAATGTGGTCTGATACTTGTCGGATGGATCGGAATCATCCACAACCACTCTAAGCTCATCCACACCCCGGTGGATGCTTTCACCTTCATCTACCTTCTCTACCACTCCGCCGACTTCTATACGGTCAAGCGCATGAAGCAGCCACTTCTTTTCAAACTGCGGATTTGTTGCCTCAACCGTGTCCCCGACAATCAGCATATCGAGAGGACGGATATAAACTAGCCTGCGGTGCACCCGTTTCACCTTGGGGGAGTTTCCAGGTGTCGAGTATCGCGGGTTGTTGTACGCATTAGTGATATCAGCCGCTACCGAAACCACTCGGCCGTCATCCTTGAATGAAACCACCCTTGCTACCTCATAGATATCCCGGTACTTGTAAAACATCGCGGCGCTAGCAACCGCCATCCCCATGGGCGCCATGGTTCGCTGTCCGCCGTCGTTGGGGATACACCCTGGCCACCTGAAACTGGTCATTGATCTGAGCTGCTTACCGTTCTCATCGCAGCCCATTCCCGCAATGAAACCGCGGAAAATCTCGTGCGGATCACCAATCAGCAGGCCGTTAGAGCTGATTGTCCGCGTATACCAGGCCAACTGGTGCGGGTAGAAGACATCATGGTCATAATGACCTGTCTTCGGCGCCAGGTCACGGCGCTTGAAAATGGTGAAAGCTCCCTGATCAAGATGTTGGTGAGTATCAATGTGAGGTCCGGCCCAAAATGCGATCCAGGTTGCGTCCGGCGAGTCCCAGTCTGATCGGATGTACACATAACCCATGCTTGGATCAAAAAAAGACAGGCGCTTAGGCTTGACCAGCACTGGTCGGGGCGAATAATACAGCAAATCATAAACACTCTGGCTTTCATCATAGGATTGGTCTACCGCTGGTTGGCGGAACACCCAGTTCCAAATCGCCGCCTCTTCCGTTCCAGCAAAGCGGCGTGAAAGCACCAGACCGTTGCGACGGGTGTCACGGTTGTGCCACGAGGCGGCTCGCCTCCCATCCCCACCAATAGAAGCCTGCTCAACTAATGGTAGGGAAGGATACTTAACCGGATCATTTAGTCCTCCAATGGAACCCGGGTAGGTGGCGAAAGCATCATACAGCAACTTTTGGCCAAAGAAGGGATGTGAGGTGAAGAGGTCCTCACCCGCAGCGGTATATGCTATGTTGGCTGCGGTGATAAATCCCTGGGCCGTTGGCGAGGTTCCATAAGCATTTCCTTCACCGCTGGCGCCACCCTTGCCGATGATGTCCAAGCCTTTCAGGGTTTCGTTCCAACGCTCCCGGAACCATTTCATTAATAGCTCACCGTTCGGGTTCTCTCCCAGAGTTGCGTAAGCCGCCGCCGCAATTCCCTGCGTGACCGAGGCGCCGTCGTTCCGTAAGTACAATCGGCCATCCGGGTCCTCCAAATGCGTGAAAGCGGCAGCATCGTTCACCCACTGAATCAGATCCTCTCTTTGAGCTGCGGTCAACTCGGGATAACACCAGTCATAAAAGTGCGCTACAAAGCCAAGAAACACACCACCCTGATAAGCTGCCGTGTGCTTGTCGCCTCGGTAAAGCTCCAGCAAGGGCATCAGCCCGGACGCCCGGCTGGCACCGTCCCTGTAAATCCTCCGAGCAACAGCCGTCCACGCGTGCTCGAAGTACACACGGTCTCCGGTAACCAGATAAGCAAGCGAGGAGGCTAGGATGAAATTGCTATCGCGATCACTACCCCGGGCGCTACTCGCCCGCATATAACGGTAGAATCGTTCCCAAACCGGATCCTTGCTGGCTCGTAAGGCGCGGAACTGTTCTATGAGTTCAGGTGTGACTTCGATTCGGGGGTGCGGACGCACCGCTGCCCGAGATATCGGCCCAAATAAGATCAAACAGAGAATAACCAGCCGCCTCATCATATATTGACTTCCTTCCTCATCAAGGATAGTGAGATTTTTCAGCAACGAATACCAGCGCCATGCTATCGCCTGGCAGTTGAAGCAGGGTACTATTCTATTCTCAGGTCCTGGTTAAACACTACGTCGATTGAAGAACCAGATCGTAACTCAACCTCCCGGCCACGGGTTAACAGAACGCGTGCCAGGCCCACTGCCGCGCCGGCGCCACCACCGATACCGGCGCCACGTGCCCCGTGGTCCACAACCGCCCCCAAGGCCGCCCCGCTTCCCGCCGATATGGCTATGACAGCCGCGTCACGTCCCCGTTCGGACCCTTGACGGATAAGATTTTCGTCTTTCTCAACTTTCTGGGTAGAATCACTTACCCCGACAGAGCGAAGTAAAGGAGAGAAACGTACTGTCTTACCGCGCGGCAGCGTAAGCGTCTCCAAACGCAACCCGAGCTGAGCCCGACCCTTAACCCTGCCACCTCGCCTGGCCGTGGTGACGACCCCTTGCACATAGCTATTGACTGGAATCACGATCCGGTTGTTCACCACGACCGGACTTGCCGTCCTCATGTATACGTAGTCACCCGGCTGAGCGGTTCGCGTGCTGACTGAATTGACCATTCTCAGCAGAAGATGAGTGCCTTTAGGGATCACCTCCGCCTGGATCACAGCCGGTAGAATCAGGCACCATAAAAGGCATCGCGCTAAGGCGAAGACGAATTTGATCGAGGATTGTTTTCGATACATCCCGGCCTCCTGCCACTCATTGTACCCAGCCGAATGCTATGAAAAGCCAAGGGGTTGACTGCGTTTGCAAACTGTGTCATAGTCCCCTCCAAGAGGTGCTCCAAATTGTCTTTAAGATGAGGAGGTTCGCGATGCAGCCTGGTTTTGGGAAAAGCGCAAAGGCATTGGTTGCCGCCAGTGTTTTACTGATGCTGTTCAGTTCAAAGTGCTTGGCACAGAGCACGTTCGGATCGATCACGGGGGTAGTCACGGACCCTACAGGCGCAGTCGTGCCGAATGCACAGGTTAGCGTTACCAACCTCGGCACGGGCGTGGTGCGGGAAACCACAACCGGCTCAACGGGCCTGTTCACCGTGCCTAACCTGAACATCGGGGCTTACCGTGTTCGGGTTGTCGCTAAAGGTTTCACGACGTACGAGCGGACGGACCTGCAACTTGCCGCCAACCAGGTCCTTAACCTGGACGTTCACCTCACATTAGGGGCGACATCGGAGGTGGTGCAAGTTCAGGCTGAGACTCCAGTTATCACCACAGAAACGCATGATATCGCTGGCAGTATGACACAGCAATCCGCTTTAAACTTGCCGCTAGTGTCGCGTCACGCAGGAGACCAGGGAATATATACCTACACAATGCTCACTACGGGCGCAGCTTCAGTCCCGACTAGCTCTACGCCAATTATCCAAGGAACCCGGTCTCAGGTGGGTATTCTACCTACAGTCGATGGGATCGCCGTAATGGCCTTCCCTCAAGGAGCAGGGCCTGTACAGGTGAGTCTGGAAGGCGTGCAGGAGGTAAGAGTGGAGACTGCTGTTGCGCCAGCCGAATTCGCCACGGCGGGTAATCTCCAGGTAATCACGAAATCGGGTACCAATGAATTTCACGGAGGCGCTTTCTGGAATTACAATGGCAACGCGCTGAACGCGAGAAACTTCTTCAGCGCCACAGTCCCCTTTCGCGTTTACAACAATTTTGGAGCCAGCCTTGCCGGGCCAGTAAAAAAGGATAAACTCTTCTTCTTTTTTGACTACGAAGGTTCAAGGGAATCCGCCACCACTACCATAGTGGAAAGTGTGCCTTTGCCCGCCTGGCGAAACGGGGACTTCAGCAGCTTACTGGCCTCAGGCAAGGTCGTTACGGACCCGACTACAGGTCAACCCTTTTCAGGCAATATCATCCCCCCTTACCGCATTAGCCCAGTTTCTCAGGCAATCCAGGCTTATGCCTACCCTTCTCCGAACGCTGGAAGCCCCACCTCTGTATCCAACAACTGGATAGCCAATTTCCCCGGAAATACAGGATTCACCCACTTCAACCATATTGACGCTCGCGTAGACTACAACGTGACCAACAAAGACACGGTCTTTACCCGCGTCAGTTGGCGCCGGTTACCATTAACCGTAGCTGGGGTTCCCTACCCGCTTCGGCGTATTCAAACGCGTTATGGAGAAAGTGGGGTCCTCTCGTGGAATCGAACTCTGACTCCAGCCGCCGTAAATGAGCTCCGATTCGGTTCCACATACCATCGCAACTTCTACACAGCCAATGTGGTAGGAAGTGATTTAATCAAGCAGTTTGGTATCCAAGGAGTTCCAACCACAGGCGTCAAGACCGCTCCGTACTTCAACATTACGGGAGTTACGGCCTGGAACCCGTCCAGCAGTTCGTTTACTTACCAGGACAACCCCGAAACAACCTTCGAGATCCTCGACAATTTGAACTGGATCCGCGGCAGGCATTTCATGAAGTTTGGTTTCGACTATATTCGCGATATTTACGGAGGCAACAACATTGGCCCCACGGTATATGGTCAGTACGATTTTACGGGGACATACACGGGATTTGGATATGCTGACTTCCTGCTGGGCATTCCCAGAACCACTTCGTTACAAATTCCATCTCCAGACCGGGCGTTGCGGGGCAATGTTTGGGCGATGTTTGCTCAGGACCAATTCAAGGTGAACAGCGCACTGACCGTGAATTTCGGATTGCGCTGGGAGTTGGAGCAACCCTACACGCATAAGAACGGCGTGCTCTACAATTTCAACCCTGCAACCGGGGGATTGGTCATACCGGATGGCGCCCAGCAGTTCATCAACCCGTTTTACCCAAAAAACATCCCCATCGCGCTAGCTTCCCAAGCCGGCTACCCTGCCAAGTCTCTTGTGAACGCCAATTTCCCGCACGGACTACAACCACGCGTGGGCATAGCTTACAAGCTTTTTGGTGGCAACAAAACGGTCTTGCGCGCCGGCTACGGGATTTACAGCAATCTCATTTACGGCCAGCTGGCCCGTTCTCCGCTGGCAGGCGGGCCTTATTCCGGAAGCGTGACCTATTACAACGCCATCGTCAATGGCGTCCCGCTATTCAGTTTTCCAAACCCGTTTTTGCCGGAAGGCACTACAGCGGTTCAAAACGTCACCGGTGTGAATCCTTACATCAAACTACCTTACACAGAGCAATGGAATCTGACGATTGAGCGTCAATTAGGAGGCTTCGGTCTCAGAGCATCCTACGTGGGATCAAGGAGTGTGGACCTCGTCTACAACAGGAACATCAATCAGCCCCCACCCAGTCTGATACCGTTTTCTGCTTCCAGACGTCCCTACCAGTTGTACAACAGCATCATTTACTCAGACACCGGGGGCACAGACCGCTACAATGCTTTGGAACTCCAGGGGCAGAAAAAATATGGACGGAGTCTCACTCTCACTGCCGGGTTTACCTGGGCCAAGGATCTCACCGACGCACAAGATTCCGGAGGAGGTGGCACCAACTATGGCGGCCAAACCCTTCAGAACCAGTTCTGCCGAGTTTGTGAGAAAGCCAATAATCAGCTTGTCGTACCCCGGCGCTTTTTCGCATATGGCGTTTGGGCTTTACCCGTTGGATCAGGCCAGCACATCTTGTCTAATGCCAAGGGCCTGATGCAACAGATTTTCGGTGGATGGCAGGCCTCATGGACGGTAGTAGTCCAGTCGGGCCAATACTTCACACCCTCATTTTCAGGATTCGATCCGTCCAACACTGGCACGATTGGAGGAGTTCCCGATCGGATTAAAGACGGCAACCTTCCGCCAGGACAGCGGACTGTCAACCACTGGTTTGATACCACTGCGTTCGTGATCCCTGGATGCCCCCTGTCAAACCCCGTGTGTACTAAACCGGACAACGTTGGTCGATTCGGTAACTCCGGTTGGAATTATCTGGAAGGTCCTCCGATTCGTAATTTCGACTTCGGACTGGCAAAGGATTTTAAGGTGCGGGAGCGCTACTTGGTACGGTTCAACATGAACATGGCCAATGCGCTCAATCATCCTAATTTCACGCTCCCGAACGCAAATATCAGCTCGCCGACAACTGTCGGTGTTATCAGCAGCCAAACCAGGCCCTTACTCGGCGAGCCCGGACCGCGCGAGATTGACTTCGGGCTGCGGTTAGACTTCTAGGCATTCGAAATACCGAAAAGAATTCAGGCCGAGGCCAATGGCGACCGGCGTTGTGGGTATCGGCGTAGCACATGGCCCCGAGCCAAAACCCGGGGTCATGAGCCGAAGGGCAAATATTTGACAACTCCTGCCGCTGTTCGTTAGCCTAATAGTTTCGAAGCAGCAACGGAGCAGAGAGAGTCTGTCCATGAAGACACCATTTCCGTCCAGAAACGATGTAGTCGACACATGGCGCTTGCTGGATGCAAAAGATCAAGTACTTGGCCGGCTTGCCACCAAAGCCGCCAGATACCTCATGGGGAAGCACAAACCCAACTATACCCCGTTTCTGGATATGGGTGATCATGTGGTGATCATCAACGCCGATAAGGTCCGCTTGACCGGTCGGAAAGAAGAACAAAAAATATACCGTTACCATAGCGGATATCCCGGCGGGTTGAAAGAGATCAGCTCCGCTAAGCTCCGCGCGGTGCGCCCCGTCCGGCTGGTAGAGGAAGCCATTGCCGGCATGCTTCCAAAGACCAAGCTGGGTAAGAAAATGTACCGGAAGCTGAGGGTTTATGCCGGAGATAAGCACCCCCATGCTGCACAAAAACCACACCCGGACAATGGAGAGTCCCCACAGTAAAACCGTAGAAACGTTATGGTAGCCATTTTGACGCAGCACCTAGGTACGGGAAGACGCAAGCGCGCCGTGGCCCGTGTTTTTTTGCGGCCGGGCACTGGACGAATATCTGTCAACGACCGGCCGTTTGAAGAATATTTCCCAACGGAGTCGCTCCGGACGTTGGTGCGACAGCCACTGCTAGCCACGGAGTCCGCAGACAAGTTTGACGTTCTGGTGCGTGCCACAGGTGGAGGCTTGAGTGGCCAAGCCGGCGCTGTGCGCCTAGGCATCTCCCGGGCTCTCGTCGAATTCAATTCAGAGCTTCGACCCAAGCTCAAAGAGTTGGGATTTCTGACCAGGGATCCGCGCCAGCATGAAAGGAAAAAATACGGCCAGAAGGGCGCGCGCAAACGGTTCCAGTTCTCTAAACGATAGTATGAAACCGCGATGGGCCATGAACAGCTTACTCCTCTGCTGTGGCCCCTTGTGAGGCTTTTTCCAAACGTGCGCAAATCTCGCTTTGGACCGCGCGCGTTTTTGCGAGACGGATAGTGAAGGAGGTATTTTGCCGTCAATATCAATGAAAGAATTGCTCGAAGCTGGCGTTCACTTCGGGCACCAGACCAGGCGCTGGAATCCGAAGATGAAAGAATACATCTTCGGCGAACGCAATGGCATTTACATAATTGATCTTCAGAAAACCCTCAAACTCTTTAAAGACGCCATGCGTTTTGTGGGCGAGCAAGCGGCAGCGGGGAAGACTGTCTTGTTTGTGGGCACCAAGAGGCAAGCGCAGGACGCCATCGCCGAGGAGGCAACGCGTTGTGGCATGTTTTACGTTAATCAACGGTGGCTTGGTGGCTTGCTGACCAATATGGTCACGGTGCAAAGGTCCATTAAACGCCTCAAAGAACTCGAGGCGATGGCGGCTGAGAATGCTTACGAAGGGCGTCCAAAAAAAGAAATCGCGCGGCTGGAGCGCGAGCGGAGGCACCTGCAACAGAATCTGGCCGGCATCAAGGAAATGACCAAATTGCCCGATGTGTTGTTCGTCATCGACTCCAACAAGGAGGCAATCGCAGTCAGAGAAGCCAGAAAGCTGAACATTCCAGTCGTCGCCGTGGTGGATACAAACTGTGACCCTGATGAGGTCGATTACGTCATTCCAGGAAATGACGACGCCCTGCGCGCCATACGCCTGTTCACGACTAAGATTGCTGACGCCATCATCGAAGGTAAAACGCTCGCTACCGAGCAGGAGTTCACCGCAGATAAGCTTGTTACCGTAGAAGGATCTGCTGAAGAAGAGGTGCCTGAGTATACCCAGTATGTGGACCCCCATTACGCTGAACAACTAATGGCGGAAAGCCTTGCTGATGTTGGCGCCCCCTCGGCGTCGGGACGGCGTAAAGAGGTTTCTGAAGAGCCGGAAGAGCCGATTGACAGGCCTTTGACAGACCCAGCGGCGGAGGTCGGCGGTTGAGATTGTATCTCTGGTCGTGAACCATACGTCGGAAAATTGGCACAAACACGAACTTAGATAACGGGCAAAAGGAGACATGGCGGAGATTACAGCACAATTAGTTAAAGAACTTCGTGATCGCACGGGCGCGGGAGTCATGGAATGTAAGAGCGCCCTGGCAGAGGCCGGTGGAGATGTCGCTCAGGCGGAGGTCGTACTCCGCAAGCGTGGTATAGCCTCGGCGGCCAAGAAGGCTTCCCGGATTACACGGCAAGGCCTGGTGGCAAGCTACATACACCCCGGCGCACAGCTAGGTGTCCTTGTAGAAGTCAACTGCGAATCCGACTTTGTGGCGCGCACCGATGAGTTTCAACAGCTCGTTCACGACATCGCCATGCAGATAGCGGCGGCAGACCCGCGCTTTATACGGCGCGAGGATGTCACGCCGGAAATCCTGGAAAAGGAACGCGAGATTCAGCGCGCCCGAGTTATTGCCGAGGGTAAGCCTGCGAGCGTGGCCGACAAGATCGTCGAAGGCCGCATGGGCAAGTTTTTTGAAGAGGTCTGCCTGTACGAGCAGCCTTTCATAAAGGACAACACGCTGACCATTGGGCAGCTGATCGCCACCAAGATTGCTAAGACTGGTGAAAACATAACCGTATCCAGGTTCGCTCGCTTTAAAGTGGGCGATGTCACAAGCGAATAAACGCGTGTGCCCGCCTATAAGCGTATCCTTCTAAAGTTAAGTGGCGAAGTAATGGCCGGCGATGCCGGGTTCGGCATCGACGCGGATCGGGTACGAAGCTTGGCCGACGAGGTCGCCGCCGTACACCAAGCCGGCGTGGAGATTGGTCTTGTTATCGGCGGCGGAAACTTCTTTCGCGGAATCTCTGTTCCGCAACGTGCTGACCGTGTAGCTACTGATTACATGGGCATGCTAGCTACCGTAATTAACAGCCTGGCTTTTAAAGACGCACTGGATGCGTTGGGCATTCCTGCCCGGGTGATGACCGCCATCGAAATGCGGCAGGTTGCCGAGCCTTTTACCCGTGCACGAGCCCGGCGACACCTCGACAAGGGGCGAATCGTCATATTTGCAGCCGGGACTTCTAACCCCTACTTCTCGACCGACACCGCTGCTGCTTTGCGCGCCCTCGAAACCGGCGCGGAAATCATCGCCAAAGGTACGCGAGTCGACGGCGTTTATGACAAAGATCCACTCCGGTATCCAGACGCCCGACTTTACCGAGAAATTACCTACACAGAGGTCCTTACGCAAGCCTTAGCCGTTATGGATGCCACCAGCATCGCCATGTGTCGGGACAACAGTCTTCCTATTATCGTTTTCAATTTGAATGTTTCTGGCAATATAATGCGAGTGTTGATGGGGGAACCCGTCGGGACTTTGATCCATCCGTGAGGCTCTATGAAACCAGGACAACAGACCCCTTTAAACGTCCAGACTTTTGGGTCCGTTAAGGAGATCGAGAATAGCGCGAAAGCCAGAATGGAGAAGGTATTAAGCGATCTGCAACATGAAATGGCTGGGATCCGCACAGGTCGAGCTTCCGTTAGCTTATTCGATCATATCCGCGTCGATTATTACGGTACGCCGACGCCTTTGAACCAGCTGGCAACGCTGCATGTTCCGGAGCCGTCGCTCGTCACTATTCAACCCTGGGACGTATCGCAAATCGGAGCCATCGAGAAAGCCATCCTAGCATCCGACCTGGGGCTGAACCCAAACAATGACGGCAAGGTGATTCGCATTCCCATACCTCCTCTCACCGAGGAACGGCGAAAAGAACTTGTCAAGCATTTACACGCGATCACCGAAGAGCACCGGGTTGCTTTGCGGAATATCCGTAGGGACGCCAACGAGGCAACGAAAAAGCTGCTGAAAGACAAGCTGATTGGCGAAGACGAGGAACGCCGGGCTCACGATGAGATTCAAAAGCTGACGGACACCTACATGCAGAAAATTGAACAGGCTAGCAAGGCTAAGGAAAAGGAAATCCTCGAACTCAAGTAACGTCAGCCTGGGGTCAGCGAAGACAAGTCACGGTCGTTCGGCCGCATCCGTAGCGTCCAGCAGGATCCGCTGAACTTTAATCAGTAGATCCACTTCACGCTCGGGAATTGCAAGCCTGCGGGCAATCGCCTGCGCGTCTTCACCACTCTTGTACATGCGAAGCGCCTGCGTACGCTTATTCACATTCAAACCAGATTGAGGCGGCTGGGGTGGCACAAGCATTCCTGCTCTCTGTTCCGTTTCTTGCACCGCCGCCTGTAATGCCACCACCTCGGACCGCAAATTGTCAACCGCGGCCTGAAGCGTTTGATGCCGTTTCTCTTGGCTGAGGTAGACATCTCTTGCTTCTCGTTTCAGGTTCAGAAAAAGATACACGCACAAGCCAATGCCTGCTGCCTCAAGGCCACATTGGAAGACCGGGTACAGTATCCAATCCATATTTACGTTTCTTCAGAGCGTCCGCTCCAAGCTGGGTCTAACTGGCTAGAACTTGCAAGGAAAATCACATCCAGCAAAAAGCATACTAACTCAACCCCTGACGCCCTCCGCTGGTGCGCAAACGAGTTTCCCGGCTGGCGATTTTTTCAATTTTGATCCCATAGTTTCCCTCGACGACCACGACCTGTCCTAAGGCCACCACACAATTGTTAATCACCAATTCCACCGGATCATTCACCGTGCGGTCCAGCTCAATCACGGAGCCCGCCGCCAGCTTTAGCACATCCTGCAGTGGCATTATCGTCCGGCCGAAGGACACGCTCACCGGAAGTTCCACATCCAGCAAAACGTCCAAAGTTTCGGGATGAGAGACAGCAGCTGTGCTGCTATCTGAAGATAATTCAGGTTTACATTCTTTGGGTGTTTCCCTAATAGCGGTTACCAGAGCCGGGGACAACCCAAGCAGAATGGAAGGGAGAGCATTACCACCCAAACCGAGGAGGATCTGATAACACAACGTATCCACCGGAATCTCCTCCACCTGGCTTGTTCCCGTGCAGCTCACCTCCGTCCCTATTCGTGCCGACAGCGCTCGAGCCATCCCGGAAAAAGCCTGGCTCACGATTTCCCGGCAAGTATCTTTGATCTCCGAATCCGGAGGCTGGTTTATTCCTACTGCCTTAAGAGCGTGCACCCCCATTTCGCGCCAAGTAGTCTCGGGAAGCTCTGCCCATGCGGATGGTTCGGAAAGCAAGCTAAGGGTTTGCTGCCAGCAAAGGCTATCTTGTGCAACTCGACTCGCATCAGCGCCTGGCTGGACGTGGATACTCAGGCTTTCTCCCCCCATGGACTGAAACGACGCAGCCAGGCTCTGTGCCCAACTGTCCACTAGCCACAGGGCCGATTCCGCCAACTCCGTCCCACCGGGCACGATCAAGCATCACCTCCCGCGCCGGTTTGGCCAGCGCTTTTGCATAAAGGCGCGCAGACGCAAAATGGCCTGCGATTTTAACTGTGAGACTCTGGACAAATGAACATTCATAACTTGAGCAATTTCCCGAAGCGTCAATTCTTCTTTGTAGTAAAGGCTTAACACCTCTCGCTCGACGGTCGGCATGCGTTCGATGGCCTCTGCCAGGATGCGTTCCAGCTCGGCGGATTCAAACAGGCTGGAGGGCCAGTGTTCTTCGTCGTCAGCCACCTCGTCGAGCACACTCCGGCCATTCTCCATTTCAGGGTTGTAGTCGAATCCACTTAGTGTAAGGCCTTGAACTTCAGCGAGCCATGCCTGATATTCTTCAATGCCAATGCCCAGTTCTTCAGCAATCTCCTCTTCGGCGGCTGTCCGCCCCATACGCTGCTCCACGGCCGTGATGGCTGTCTCGATCCGTCTGGCCTTGCGCCGCTTTTCTCTCGGTGCCCAATCCAGATCACGCAGGCTGTCAAGGATCGCTCCTCGGATTTTATGCTCGGCGTAGGTCCGTAACTGTACGTTTTGGGAAGGATCAAAGTTGTCAATAGCGGCAATAAGGCCGAGAATGCCAGCGGAAACTAAATCGTCCAGGCTAACGCTGGCAGGTAAGCGTTCATGAATTCTGCGCGCAATCAGCCGTACCTGAGGTAAGTGTTGCAGAATCAAGCGCTCCCTCTCGGCGCCGACATCCTCAATGTGCGCAGAGCAGTACATGTCATCTTCGATGGCAGCGCTTCTGAGGTGTTTTTATTAGGCTGCCGTAAGAACCGCCTTAAACCGTTCCCCAAAAACTGTGTCGACAATCCGGTTCCGTGATGCCTCTTCCAAATCGTCCGGAATTCGCTGGCCGGCCGTCAGAAACGACACTGGCTTTCCCGTTCGCGCCGCCTCGGAAAAAATAGGGCCGAACGAACACGTCTCGTCCAGCTTGGTGAACAACAACTTCGAAGGACGAAACACCTCGAAACGATCCACCACTTCACTAAGATCGGCAGGTTTCATCGAAGCCGGTAGGACCAGATGGACATCAATTTCCGGTTTTGAAGTTAAAAAGGTAGCGGTTTCGATAAGCAAATCCTGTTCGGCGGGCCCGTAGCCGGGGGTGTCGATCAAGATAAGTCCTTTATGTCGGCATGCTCGCAACGCCATTTCGAGACTGGCCATTGGTTCGACAACTTCAAAGCCTGCCCCCAAAATAGCCGCATAGGTGCGCAATTGTTCTGCCGCAGCGATCCGGTAGGTGTCCAGGCAAAGGAATTGAACCGGGAGCCGCTTCTGTAACCCGCAACGCACCGCTAGTTTCACCAGAGTGGTGGTTTTACCGGATCCGCACGGACCTACCACGGCAGCAATGCGTGGCGTACCGCCATTCTTTCCTAGACTTGGATCGATGGGCAGCCGGCCCTCCAACTCCTCTCGAAGCGCCTGCACCAACCTGCTTTCCCCAAAAAATGCGGTCTGCCCATGTGACGACCCATCAACAAGAGGGTCCCCAGTTAAACGCGCCTCTACGCAGATCGCGATTTCGGAAGCCAGTTTTGGCTCGACCTCTGCTTCGGCGAGAATCGAAAGGATTTCAGCTTTCCTGGAAAAAGGCGGCGCGCATGTCGTTGCGTGTAGCCCAGCCCGCCAGAGAGTACGGCGCATCTGCCGAATCTCCTCGCGAAGCTCCCGCATGCCAAGCACCTCTGTTGCAAAGGCCTCTTTTTGGTTTTCCGAAATAGTCGCTACCGCATCTTCCAGTAGAGATATCCCTTGTTGCGCCGAGGGAAAACCGATAACGACCTCATAATCTCCTACCCGCCCGGACGCTTGATCAGAAACCTTGCAAGCTTTTACCAAAACGGCTTCTGGCCCAAGCTCTTGCCGGGCGAGTGCGATGGCAGCTTCAATGCTATGTGCGAAGTAAGATTTGAGCTTCATAAATTCGCGACCCATCCCTTGTTAAAGATCTGTACGGTCAAAAACCATCCCACCAGTTACTCTCCGGGCTTGAAACGCTCCACATTCTGCCGAGTTCACTGAATGACCCCCAAAGAAATCACTTTCGTTGACGGAGGAACCTCGCTGTGCGCTATGAAAAACACCCTGGGCATGGACGCCTCCACTATCTGCCGGAGAAAATACCGTGCAGCCGAAGAACACACTACAACCACCGGAGTCCCAGACCCACCGACTTTGTTTTCGATGCGGTGCAAAATATCCCGTATGGTTTGGGGGGGCGCTGCGAAATGGCTTCCTTGTTCGCCGTGCTCAGCGGCGGACTCGACCGTTTGTTCTATGGAGGGGTCGAGAAAATAGGCCGGCAGTTCCCCGGCTGCATTCAGGTGGGGCTTCACCACTGTGCGGCGAATCGCCTGGCGCACGTATTCGGTTAAAAGAACCGGGTTTTTGGTCGCCACGGCAGCTTCGCCCAGAGCCTCAAGGATCGAAACCGCATCACGAATGGCAACCTGTTCCCGCAACAGGTTTTGCAGCACTTTCTGCACCACAGCCAGAGGCAGCAGCTTGGGAACAAGGTCTTCAACCACCTTGGGGTGGTCGACCGACACACGGTCCAGCAGTTTTTTGGCATCTTGCCGGGAAAGCAGTTCCCACACGTGACGACGCGCCAGTTCAGCCAGATGCGTGCTGAGCACGGTAACAGCATCTACAACCGTGTACCCCGCCGCTCGTGCACGCTCGCTGAAGCCAGAGGGAATCCACAACGCCTCTATTCCGAACGCCGGTTCGCGTGTGGGCTGCCCTTCCAGCTTTCCTTCCGCGCGAGCTGTCGGAATGGCCAAATCACAACCTTGAGGCAACTCGTAGCGTGCGACTCTTTCCCCCTTCACCAGCACCGCGTACTCTCGTGCTCGCAGGGCAAGATTGTCCGTCACCCTGACAGGGGGCAGGACGTAGCCCAGATCCGCCGCAAGCTGACGCCGGATTCCCGCGATTCTTCTCAATAGCGGAGAATCAGGGCCTCCTTCGACCAAGCCGACCAACCCGAGTCCCACCTCAACAGTAAGCGGCTCCACACGTAGCAGCCCTTCCAAATTTTCTTTCGCCGGAGGAGCTTTAAGCTGAGCACCGGAGCGTGTAGTGGCCTCTTTGCGCTTTTTCATTTTCCAAGCCACCATGCCCAGACCGCTTCCTAAAAGCAAGAAAGGAACCGTGGGCAAGCCTGGAAAGGCAGCCAAAGCCACCAGAACACCGCTTGCCAGAAGCAAAGGCTCTGCCGAACCAAACACCTGCCTCCGGAATTCAGCGCTCAATGAGGCATCCGATCCAGCGCGGGTGACAATCAACCCCCCGGAGATGGAGATCATTAACGCCGGAATAACCGTAACCAAGCCATCGCCGATGGTGAGAACTGTATAGGTCTCCAACGCCCGACTGAGTTCCATACCATGTTGCAGCACTCCAATTAACAGTCCCGCCAGAATATTGATTCCGGTAATGAGGATGCTCGCTACCGCGTCCCTTTGCGTGAAGCGCGAGGCGCCGTCCATAGCTCCGTAGAACTCTGCTTCCATGGTGAGCTGCCTGCGTCGTTGACGGGCTTCGGCTTCATCGATCAGCCCCGCGTTTAAGTCCGAATCAATCGACATCTGCTTGCCCGGCAAGGCGTCCAGGGTAAATCGCGCCGTCACCTCGGAAATGCGCACAGCGCCGTGGTTGATAACCACGTACTGGATGGCGATAAGAACCAAAAAAATCACCGCGCCGATAATGTAGTTGCCCCCGACCACGAAACTTCCGAAAGCCTCAATGACGTGACCAGCGGCACTGGTTCCGGTGTTACCGTTCAACAGAATCAAACGGGAAGAAGAAATATTCAGCGCGAGCCGAAAAAGCGTAAGCAGAAGCAGTGTGGTCGGAAACACGCTGAACTCTACAGGCCGGCGGATGTACATGGCTGCCATCATGACCACCACCGAAAGCATGATGTCGGTGACAATCAGCACATCGAGGAAAAATCGAGGCATCGGCACAATGAGCGCCAGTACAACCGCCAGCACCGCCGTGGGCACCCCGAGTTCGCCTGCAGCCGCAGGTATCAGCCCCCGAGGAAGTCGCCACTCCGCAGCTACGAATTTGCTTTCTGCCATGTCTTTTCCTCAACCCTGACTCAACCAGGCAATTTGCCGTTCATCACACGGTAGACATACGCCAGAACTTCCGCCACTGCTTGGTACAGATTGGCTGGAATTTCCTGCCCCACTTCCACAGATGCGTAAAGTGTTTGGGCAAGCGGCGGGTTTTCCACCAATGGGACCTCGTGCTCCACAGCAAGAGCACGAATCCTCAGCGCTAGGTAGTTCTTTCCCTTGGCCACAACCACAGGCGCGTTCATGGCTCCCAACTGGTAGCGAAGAGCTACCGCGTAATGTGTTGGGTTCACAACCACGGCGGTAGCCTTGCGAACATTGCTCATCATCCTTCGCCTAAGTAGCCCGCGTTGCAGCCGCCGGATCCGCGACTTGATGTGGGGGTTCCCTTCAAGCTCCTTAATCTCCTCACGTACTTCCTGGCGGCTCATCCGCAGCTCCTCTATGTACTGGCGACGCTGCCGGAACAAATCCGCCAACCCAATGGCCAAAAAAATCCCGGCTGCTTTCCACAGGAGCTTATCCAATGAGCGGCTCACCTGCACAAAGCCTGCTTCGACCCCCATGAAAGGGAGCGCCAGACAGAGAGCTCTGTTGGCGGAACTGATGGCGTAAACCGCAGCCATGGCTAGTGGAAGCATGACGATCGCTTTGAAAAACGACCACAAATTCTGCCGGAGCAGATCGCGCAGCCGCGAAGCGAGGCTCAGACGCCGCAAGTCGGGGATCAGTTTTTTCAGCGCGAATCCCATCCGTGTCATAGACAGTTGAGCCGCCAAAGTAGCTGCCACTAATCCGGCTCCCAATACACCGAGAGGCGCCAGTAGATGCCAGCAGATCATGCGCAGCATGGTGATAAGGCCCACAACTTGCAAATCCGCCCGAAAAGCTCGCACCAAAATCACTTTCACAATACGCGCCGCTTCGAACAGCCACTGGCGGCCCCAATGCGATACGATGGCGACAAAAACAAGAAACTGAACTGCCGACAGCAGCTCCCGGGAACTGAGAAACTGTCCTTCCCGGCGCGCCTTTTCCATCCGCCGAGGAGTCGGTTGTTCGGTTTTTTCTCCACGGTCCTGCATTCGGCTTCAACACCCGCCCTGACCTAAGTTACAAGCGTCCATCACCGTACCCCACCAAAGAGTAAGCTCCGGGCCACGCCTAGCGCCTGATTGCCGTAACCGCCGCAGAGCTTCGGCCACAGGACCGCCATCCATGCCAGCATGAGGAGCACAGCCAGCATCTTGACCGGCAAGGCCAACGTTAACAGTTGCAGTTGCGCGTTTAGCCGCCCAAGCAACGCCAAAACTATGTCCACCATCAACAGCAAAGCGACTACGGGCATCGCCAAGCGGAAACCCGTCGACAAGGCTTCTGCGCCGAGCCGAACAACAAGCTCCGCAGCGCGCGCTGGCTGCAACGTCCGTTCAGGAGGTATGGTTGCAAGGCTGCCGGCGAAAATCCTGATGACTTCGCGCTCGAAACCCAAAGTGAAAAACAGCATCCCTGCCACCAGCTGTGCGAGAACCAAAAGAACCCCAGAATCGGCCTGTGTCTGCGGGTCGATGACGGAGGCGTACCCGTAGCCTGCATTCAGGCCGATTACCTGTGCTGCTACCAGCAATGCCTCTGTGAAAAAAGCCACCGCAAGGCCGACCGCCATGCCCGAGGCAGCCTCCTGAATCAGCCAGCCCGCCAATTGCCCTGGCGAAGGTACTGCTTGCAAGCGCGGCCATTGGGGCAATAACAACGCCGTTATGGAAGCTGTGAACACGACTCGAGCGAGGTCTAAACCTTGCCGTATTCCCGGAAGAGGAACAAAAATCATCAACCCCGATACTCTGGCGAGCGCAAGCAGGAAACCGTAAAATGGCCACGGTGCCGGCACGGCACTAGCGAGCATAACGGCCAAAGTTCTCCAGCAACGATGCCGTGTATGCCATCATTTTTTTGACCATCCACGGCAGTAACAACAGGAAAGCGCCCCCAAAAACGGCTAAGCGAGGCACGGTGCCGAAGGCGCTGTCCTGTATGGAGGTCACGATCTGCACCAAGCTAATCAGAATCCCCGCCAGAAACCCTGCTAGAAGCAAGGGAGCGCCAAGCCAAAAGGTCGTCATTAAGGCTTGCCGAATTACTTCAACAGCTACGTCAGGATTCATATGCAATCCTATGTCACAGTTACTTTCCAGGCGCGCACACACGTGCCCAGACCGGTTCAATAAAAACTTTTGAGTAATGACCCTACTACGAGATTCCAGCCATCTACTAAAACAAACAACAGCACCTTGAAAGGTGCTGAGATCATCACCGGCGGCAACTGGATCATCCCCACCGACAGGACAACAGACGCCACGACGAGGTCGATAATAAGGAAAGGCAAAAAAAGCACTGCTCCTATCTGGAAACCCGCCCTCAGCTCAGAAAGGATATAGGCAGGAATTAAAACCCTTAGCTCCAGCTCAGCCGGGTTTCGGGGAGCAGGGGCATGGGAGATTTCGACAAACAATCGAATGTCTTTTTCTCGCGCAAAACGCAACAAAAAGGCCTTCAGCGGCTTACTGCCTTCCTCGATAGCCTGCGATAAGCTGTATTGTCTGTTTTCTAAGGGAACCCATCCCTTCTGATACATTTCCGAAACTATCGGTTGCATGATGAGAACCGTCAAAAAGAGAGCCAAGCCAAGCAGCGTCTGGTTGGAAGGCACAGTCTGTGTCCCAAGGGCCTGACGGAGAAAGTGAAGTACTACCGTAATCCGCAAAAATGGAGTCACCGAGATAACAGCGGCCGGCAGTAGTGTCAGCAGACTCAGAAGAAGGACAATTTGCAACGGCGCGTTGAGCGGCATCGTCGCCTTGCCTGCACCCGTTAACGGTCCAAGCAAATTGTTCATGAGGGTTCCTCCCTCGCGCCAGAACCATTCCCCCTGCACAGTTGGCTGTCAAAGAGGCCTAGCAGCGAAAGTCCTGATGGCGACCGCCCGATGAGAACAACACGGTCGCCCACCTGAACAAGATGTAGGGCATGCTGTGGCGCGACGGGTAAGCACTCCAGCATCTGCAACCTCCGCACACTTTTGCCGGACACTAATGGGATGCGGGAGTTTATTATTCCTTTGCGCTTGAGCCACCACAGCGACGCTCCGAAAACAGCCATAACCGCGGTTGTCAGAGCGAGTTGCTCGCCAAAACCCATTGCGTTTCTATCCTTAACTGACATTCCGGAGATCTGTGATGCGTACGCCGACCGAGTTATCGGCCACTACAATTTCACCCCAGCCAAGCATGGCGCCACCCACCCGGATATCAATGTTTTCCCCTGCGGCGCGCTTTAATTCGATCACGCTGCCCACTTCCAGCTTGAGAATGTCCCGAACTTTCATCAGCGGACGCCCTAATTCCACCTCGATGTGCAACGGCACATCGCCAAAAGCCTCAACTTCCCCCACAACCGGCACAAATGGGTCCTCCTACCGTTTCATGTTCATGGTCTCCTGGCTAATCTCGTCCACCGCAGTCACCACACGGGCATTGGCCTGATAGCCCCGCTGCAAAACAATTAAATTAGTGAACTCCTGCGCAATATCCACTGTGGAGGATTCCAGCGACGCCCCAAGCACCTTGCCGCGTCCTCCTGTTTCAGGCACGCCGATGGCAGGTGCCGCCGTGCGCGCCGTTGGCTGAAAGCAGTTATTACCCACCGCCATGAGCGAGTCTGGATTTCTAACCGCCGCCAGGGCGAGCTGCCCCACAATCCTTTGTTCGCCATTGGAGTATTGCGCCAGTACTTTTCCTCCGTCCGCCAGCCCTACCCGCACCAACTGAGCCGCCGGCGAACCGTTCTGGTCATTAGCAGCCACGGCCGACGCCTGGGCATACTGGGTCAGCTTGGGAGCCCCGTTGCTGTCATAAAGGTCCCACTCGATAGCCAGATCCTGGGCGCCGCTAGCCAACCCAGTGACCGTAACAGGGATACTGGCGGGGAAGGGTGGTGTCACCAAGCGGCCAGCATCGTCAAACGCAAGGGATCCCGAGGCTAACGACGTAGGCGCGCCCGGGGTTCCTGCCGCCAGATCGTCACCCATTATGCTGATCTGATAATCCCAGCTGTTGGCGCCTGTTTTGGTGAAGTTTACAGTCAGCACATGAGATATGCCGAGCGAGTCCACGACCTCAACAGGCGTCGAGAAACTACCTGTGCTTCCACCTACCTCCCCCGCCGCGTTCAAGTTCATGTCTATCGAAAACTTTGTAGTAGCCACGGGGGGGCGCAAAGTGCCTACCGGCACAACAATATTGCCTATGGGTCCGTTAGTATCCACCACACCGTTGATTTCCGTCCAACCCTGCACGCGCTCGCCTGTCGCCGTCAGTAAGTTCCCGGCTAGGTCCACGTGAAAGTTGCCAGCCCGTGTCAGCAACAGTGCGTCGCGGTAATCACGCAGCACGAAGAATCCGTCGCCCTGAATGGCGGCGTCGAGGTTGCCGCCTGTTGACTGGAGAGAGCCCTGAGTGAACTGACGTAGGGTATAGGGGCGCGCCGTGCCCAATCCCACCTGGGTTTCTCCCAAGCCCAACACCTGCGTGATCAGGTCATGGAAAATTACTGTGCTGGCCTTGAAACCCGGCGTGTTGAGATTCGATAAATTGTTACTCACCACGTCCACTGCAGTAGTGTGCGCGCTCAGCGAGGAAAGTGCTGTAGAGAAAGCAGTGAAAGCCATACTTGTTCCCCTTCTTGTCTTTTCAGTCCTTTTGAGACACGGCGTCGGCATTATTGGTGTCCTTAGCCGTGGATGTCATGACATTTTTTAAATCCGTGTGGAGTCCCGTCAGTTCCTCACGGATGCTGATCATCTGTTCGAGTTCGCTGAACTGAGCCAACTGTGTGAGAAACTGCACTCCATCAGCCGGGTTCAACGGATTTTGATAGCGGATCTGCGCGACCAACAACTTCAGAAAGGCATCCTTGGTCGCAAGCTCGTCGGTCCCCAGCTGGCTGGTACTCTGCGATGCCTGCTCTGTTGATCCTATAGACGCGCCGGATGCTCCGTTTGCTGAAACCAAATTTGTTGATGCCATCATCGTTTTTCCTCGCTCTGTCCCGGCAGCCGGAAAGCTGTTTTTGTTTCTTGTTGCTGCCGTCGTGACTCGTGTCGCTGCTCGTGGCCGCCATCCTGCTGTTTTCCTCCCCAATCGCCCTCGCCCGAGGAAGCTGTCCATAAGCACCGTTCCATGCCACGGACAGTAGGCTCATCCGCGCCCCATCCTGCCGTGGGCCTCCAAATCTCAGCCGACACTCCGCGTTGTTCCAACTTTCCCATAAGATCCGGAAGGTCCTGGCGTAGCGCCTTCACCAACTCGCCTTCGCGGGCATGAACAGTAATCCGCACGTCGCCAGCCTGCTCTTTTACCCGGATTTCCACCCTCTCGCCACATTCCGCAGGAAGGCGAACCGAAATCTCGCGCACTGTAGACGCGGGCGTGGCAGGATCCGTCGCCACCTGTCCGACTGCCCGTGTATTGGCGACCGAAGATAGCCCTGTTTGGGAGACCTGGCGCTCCAGATGCTCGGCTACGCCCATGGCCTGAGTGTGTGCGGGCGGCAACGGCGTTCTCAAACTGTATCCTTGTCGCTGAGCCTCCTCGGCCTGTGAGCAATTCCCCGACCGCAAGTCTCTAAGGACTGAGACGTTCTGCGGCCGTAACGAGACGTGTATGGTTTGCTGGGGCTGCAGCGCAAGTTTGGTTGCCGCAGACCCCGAAGCTGAACTGCCAGACTTCGGTGTTACGATTTCAGCTCGAGGGAAGACAGATTCAGTCGTTGCCGGCAGGCGAATGGCGTGCTGAAGCGGGGGTTGCTGTTGTTCCCATGTGGTCCCGGCCTGCCGTCCGTCCGGTGTAGACTGGCCCGTTTCGAAGCTCGCCGTTTTTCCCCGCAAGCTGCTAGGTGCCTCAGCAGGTGAACTTGATAAGGGGCGGTCATCCAGTGCGGTTGCTCCATCGGTTTTCAGCGTAAGGTCGAGCCTGCGGCCAGAAAGTATTCTCTCAGCACCAAATGAATCTGTGATTGCTTCCGTAGATCCGTTTTTTTGGTCTACCAGTGGGGAAGCAACATTTCGAGCAGACTGGAAGACGCGTTCTGTCGTCGATGGAAGGAGTTGCTCAAGACCGGGCCTTGAAGGGTCTAACGATGCGGATGCGTCGTCCTTTCGTTGTACCGGAAACCTGGCCCCGCATGGCGCGGGAACTTCCGTACACTGCGCTTGATTGGAGTCGAGTCTGGGAATCAACCGTAGGGCGAACGCCAGTTCGCGGCTCTTTTCAGGTATTGCGGTCGGAGCAACTTGGCGCGCCACGAAGCTTGTCCCGTCCGTTCTTAAGTCGTCTGAAATACCAATCTGGGCGGGCCACAAGAAGGTATTCGTAAAACACACGTCGCCGTGATTCTCTACGTGCAGCGCACTGTTCAAAGAATTCTCGGCCAGCTCAGGCGCCCGCTGCTGTTTCGGCTCAATAGGAACCGGTGTAAGAGCTGGCAGCGGCAGGCATAGAGAAAGACCACCAACCGGCGCCAATTCGTGCTTTTCGGTTTCCCTCCCAAGCAGAGTTGGCTGTCCCGTCCCGAGTTGCCGCGCGGTTGCGGCCTTCGGGCTGAAGCCTACTTGACCGGCCGAGATTTTCTGCTCAGGCGGAGTATCATTGTTGGCACCAGCAGCATGCGATGCGCCGGGTTGTTGGACTCCATCCTGAAGAAATAACGTTAATGTTGGACTTAATTCCGCTAGCAGGCTGGCAAAGTCCGCTTCGATGACCCTCGGCTCGGACCAGGGCGTAAACTCCTGGCCCGTCTCACCACTTACAGCGAGGCTGGGCTCTGCGATGGTCACACGCTGTCCATTGCAGATAGAGCGCCAGATTCTGGGCGCCTTATTTCATAGGGTTAGACGGAAAGTATGCGACAAGATGCTGCCGCTTGTCGCAAAGCGGCAAAACTTTGCCGTTTCGGTGAGCATCGCTTCAAATCTCTTATCGTCGCGTGAGCGAACTCTTACAGACATTTGTGACAGGTCTGTTCTCCGGCCCAAAATTTGCATGGGACAACGACGAGGTCATCTATGGATGCACTAAGTATTGCCGCTGCCAGCGGGCTGCAGTCGCGCATGGACGCTATCGAACTGCTTGCTAACAATTTGGCGAACGCCGCTACGGCGGGCTACAAAATGGACCGCGAATCTTACGGCCTGTACACTTCGCCGGAGGCGGACGATTTATGGGGACTGCCGTCAACGGCGCCAGTAGTCGAGCGGCAATGGACGGACTTTTCACAAGGACTTCTGCAGCCGACTAACGGGCCTTTGGATCTGGCCATTTCCGGTCGAGGACTATTCGTCGTAAATGGACCTTCCGGGGTGTTGTATACGCGCAACGGCCACTTCCATCTGGCGGCAAATGGCACGCTAGTAACGCAGGAGGGATACCCTGTAAAGGCTCAAGGTGGAGCCACCCTGCAAATTATCTCGACCGCGCCAGTAGAAGTTTCCGCAGACGGGACAGTCAGCCAAAGCGGGCAAGTGATTGGAAAGCTGGAGATTGCCGATTTTAACGACCTCAGCGTATTACGTAAAGAGGGCTCGAACTATCTTATGACTGCAGATCCCAACGTGGCGCCTATGCCAGCGGCCGGGGCCGAGATCCACCAAGGGAAGCTTGAGGCCTCCAATGTAACAGGGCCGGAAGCTGCCGTGCATTTAGTGGGTCTGATGCGGCAGTTCGAGATGCTTCAGCGCGCCATTTCCATCGGTGCGGATATGAACCGGAAGGCCATTGAGGAGGTGGCGCGTCCAGGTGCGTAACCATTCGCCGAAGCGCACCACAAAAGGAGGTTAGAAATGATTCGCGCACTTTACAGCGCCGCTAGTGGCATGACGGCGCAGCAACTAAACGTCGACAACATCGCACACAATCTGGCCAACGCCAATACCATTGGTTACAAGGTACGCAGGACCCAGTTCCAGGACCTGCTATATCAGAATTTGGTAGTTCCGGGCGCCTCGGCCGGTCAGCAAACTGTCGTCCCGACGGGGTTGCAACTCGGGCTGGGAACCAGGGCAGCATCCAATGAGATCCTTTTTTCTCAGGGTGATTTTTCGGAGACGCAGAACCCGCTGGATCTTGTGATTCAAGGCAGGGGTTTTTTTCAGGTCCGGCTACCCTCGGGCGAAATTGCTTACACGCGCGCCGGCGCGTTTCAACTTGATCGCGACGGCAACCTGGTGACGAGCGACGGTGACCCGCTGGAACCACAAATCACCATACCCGCAGACGCGCAGTCGATCAATATTGCTCCTGATGGGACAGTAAGTTACACGCAACCTGGGCAAACGGCTGCACAAATGGCCGGCCAGATCCAACTGGCTGTTTTTCAGAATCCGGCGGGATTAAATAGCATCGGGCGTAATCTTTATCTTCCCACCGACGCCTCGGGTGATCCCACTGTCGGGAGCCCGGGTGGCCAGGAGGGGATCGGGACGCTGCTCCAAGGCTATCTGGAACAATCCAACGTCAGCGTTGTGGAAGAGTTCATCAACCTAATCGTGAGTCAGCGTGCCTATGAAGCCAACTCCAAGGTGGTGAAAGCCGCTGATGACATGTATCAGCAAATTAACAATTTGACGCGATGATCACTCTACTGCTCGCGGCCGCGCTGTTTACCCCGGCGTGTGTGCCGGTCGAAGGCGAGCGTGTGCTGGCATCGGATTTAGCGAAGGCGCTTCCCGCCTTCCAAGCCCTGGCAGGCGACATGCCTGTGGCGTACGCCCCCACGGCAGGCGCCCGGAGGATTTTCAGAGGCTCGGCATTGCGCCGCTTAGCTCTGCGTTACCATTTGGAGCTCGTTGGTGATCCGGAGCTATGCGTCGAGGTTCCAATGGCGCCTCTAAAGGCGGAAAGTCTCTTGGGGGCCATGCACGAATCGCTTGGCAGCCGGAAAGCCCGCATTGAGATAGTCGACTATTGCCGCTTTCCGGCGCCAAAAGGGGCGATCGAGTTTCCGATTTCGGCGCTGGGCAATCCCAGGGGACGAAAAAGTCCGGTCCTTTGGAGAGGAGTGGTGCGATATGCAGGCGGCAGCCGGCGGTTCCCTATCTGGGCACGCGTGCGTGTGGAGTTTGACCTCGCCGTCGCGTCCGGGGACACAGTGCACGTAGAGGTGCACAACGGGGCGGCAAGAATATCGATGGATGGCCGCGCAGAATCAGGGGGAGACGTAGGAGACACCATTCGCGTACGGAACCCGGCGACGGGTCGGTTATTTTTTGCGAAAGTAAGTGGCAAACAACGGGCAGAGGTTTTACCGGTTCGGGAATTGGCTCGATGAAACGCTCCATAATGATTTTCTCCGCCATTATTTACCTTGCGGGTGGCTTACCGCGTACAGGCTGGGCAGGCAAACGGGAAAAGAGCAACCAGCCTTCGGCGCTCGACCGTTTTATTGAGCAGGCTAGCGTGAACACACCTGCGCATGGTGCTTCAGTTGGGTCGACGTGGTCGCCGCCGTCGGATCTTGCCGACGGCGTCAGAGACCTTCGCGCAAGCCGGGTAAACGACTTGGTGACTATTGTGGTGGCGGAACGCGCTTCTGCCGTGGCAAAAGGGACGACAAAGACCACCAGAGCCTCCAGCGCTAAAAGTTCCATCACCGCGCTGAAGGGACCCGTAAAACCTGGAGGGCCTCTCGCTAACCTGGCCAGCTTGAACGGCGCATCGCAACTGGCGGGTGAGGGAACAACAAGCCGGGAAACTCTGCTTACCACCACGCTTTCTGCGCGGGTGACTCACGTTCTGCCCGGCGGAGCAATGGTCATCGAGGGTTCTAAGGAGGTTCAGGTGAATTCGGAGCAGCAGACCATCACTGTACGCGGGGTGATCCGGCCATCCGACCTCAGCCCTGACAATACGGTGTCGTCGGATCGCCTGGCGCATCTCGAAGTGCGCATCAGCGGCAAGGGAGTGGTGAACGATGCAGTACGGCGTCCGTTTGTGCTCTATCGTTTACTACTCGGGCTACTGCCCATGTAGGAGGCCACCGTTGATACGGACAGCTGCAAGCATTTGGTTAGCGCTTTCTATGAGCGCGCCAGCCTTTGCAGCGCGCCTCAAAGAACTGGTTTCGATTGAGGGAGCCCGCGAAAATCAACTGATTGGTTATGGGCTAGTAGTGGGACTAGCGGGCACGGGTGATCGCCAACAGGCATTGTTTTCCGCCCAGAGTCTAACCAACCTTTTGGAGCGCATGGGTGTTTCGGTTCCCTCTATGGCGATCCGCGTCCGCAACACTGCCGCCGTAATGGTGACTGCGACCCTGCCGCCTTTCGCGCAGCCAGGCATGCGAATCGACGTGACTGCTGCGGCCATTGGCGACGCCTCTAATCTCCAGGGGGGGCTGTTATTGATGACCAGCTTAAAGGGCGGCGATGGCCAGGTTTATGCTGTGGCGCAAGGCGCTGTGGTAACTGGTGGGTTTGTCGCCGGGCGGTCCGGCACCAGCCAGACCGTAAATCACCCCACCGTCGGTCGAGTGCCCAACGGGGCTATCGTCGAACGGCCGGCGCCCTCGGTGAGTCCAGACAAACAGATACACCTTCAGCTCAGACAAGCCGATTACACGACGGCTGTACGCGTGGCAGCTATGCTGAACAAGCGATTTACCAGTAATGGCAGCCCTGTGGCAAAGGCAGAGAATTCCGTGCTCGTCTCCGTACATGTGCCCGAAGCATATAGACTGCGCCCGGTGGAATTCCTATCCGAGTTAGAGGGTCTCAGTGTAGAAGCCGACCAGCCGGCCAAAGTGGTTGTTAACGAAAGAACCGGCACCATCGTTATGGGCAGGGAAGTACGGATCTTACCGGTGGCCATTATGCACGGCAACCTGACAGTAGAGATTCAGACCAGCGTCACCGTTTCACAACCTCCTGCGCTGTCGTCTGGAACAACGCAGGCAGTTCCTCAGGTGAATGTTGGTGTAAAAGAAGAAAAAGCAAGAAATCTGGTACTGAAGCAAGGCGCAACAGTTGACGAACTAGTACGGGCATTGTCCGCGATCGGGTCCACGCCACGAGACATCATCGCTATTCTCCAAAACTTGCGTGCTGCCGGAGCTTTGGAAGCTGAGCTGGAGGTAATCTAACCCACAGGTGCGAAGTGCTCTCTAGCGAGGAACATTTATGACCGGTATACCACCTATCGACCCGCTATCGGCAGATTGCACGTCATTATTAAAAAAAGAGGATCCTCAAAAAATCCTGGACGCGGCCCAGCAATTTGAATCTTTACTGGTTGCCCAGATACTGAAGACAGCTCGAGATGTAGGAGCAGAAGGGTGGTTAGGAGAAGAACAAGATAGCGCAGTTTCCTCGGTCATGGAACTGGCTGAGGAACAATTCGCGCAAGCCATTGCAAAGCACGGTGGACTCGGACTGGCGCAAATGATATATGCACAACTTAGACGCACGCCGTGAAACGTGGAAGACTGGAATCATCTCCTTGCGGCTCTATAAAGGCTTCCATGGGATGTTGGTCAAGTGTCTGGTTTCGGGATGTCTCCAGGCTCTCCCAAGCTTCGAGCAGCGTCCCCAGTAGCCTGTATACCTCTTCGATAGGTTCATCGGCCTGCTCGAGGTTCGCTTGAATCAAACGACGCTGCATGTAATCGTAAAGCTCGGCCAAGGTCCGGCTCAATTCTCCGCCAACATCGTGATTCAGAGATGTACTCAGTTCACTCAGTGCGCCTATTGCTCTGTTGAGATTTAGCGAGCGCTGCTCAATATCTCCCATAGATAGGGCGACCCTAGCGCTCCGCACCGACTCAAGCGCCATCCGATAAAGGATTCTTACTAACTCGACTGGGTCGGCTGCCAGCACCTTACTTTCGAGGTATGCATCGTGGGCATCGAGCAAAGCCTTACGTCCTCCACAAGGCTTATCGGCAGCCCTGTTCTATTTGTGCTACATCGTTTCGCGCCGTTTTACGGGCGGCGCGCCAAATCCTCGGCCATGCGCAGCACATATTCAGGCGGGATCTGACGGATTACGGCGCCCGTTTTGCGATCTACCAGTCGTATGATAGGCCGTTGTGTATCACGGTCGAACAGAAACGTGAGCTCATTATTCTGCCCTAACAGTTCCGCTGCATTTACAGCTTTCACTGCTTGAATAACTTCTCGGTTTTGCGCGAGATTTTCTGTGGGGCTTGGAGCTGTGACAGCCGGCAGGGCATGACCGGCATGGTGCAACGATAGGATATCCATGAAAGCACCTCCTGCAGATGCCCAACATTGGCGCAAAAATGGCACGCCGGGCAAGTCCGCTCAGTGGGCTTATCGGCAGCTTCCACGAACATTTGAGTCAGCAATCGAACAAGAAAAGAAAATGCAGTGAAAAAGAAGAACCTCGGCTCGTGCTCTCAACCGGGCTGTACTATCCGTAGCCGTCGGCTAGAGGCATGGTCAGCCTCTCTTCCACTGCTTTTAACACAAATTATCGCTTTGTCTGGTCACTCTATTTCTCGTGGCCGCTTTTTGCGATTCCGTTTGCGCGCCAGAGCTTCTTTGACCCGGCGCTTTTCACCGGGCTTCAGGTAGTAGGAGTGGCGTTTGATCTCCTTAATGATATCTTCCTGTTGCACCTTCCGCTTAAAGCGCCGGAGAGCGGCCTCAAGGCTTTCGCCCTCCTGCACGTGGACTTCCGCCAACCCTTTTCACCTCCCTCCAATTCGAGAGAAAATATGGATTATGGGCGCCGGTTGCCCCGACCGGTGGGCACGGCAGCCGCTAATTCCCATGCTCAATATCTTGGCAATTCTGCTCGCCGGAGGTGCTGGAGAGCGTCTACATCCTCTTACCAGCCACACCGCTAAACCGGCCGTACCGTTTGGCGGCGCTTATCGCATTATCGACTTTACGCTGTCCAACTGCATTAATTCGGAAATCCGGCGTATTTTAATCCTAACACAATACAAGGCTCTGGATCTTAACCGCCACATACGGCACGGATGGAACATACTCTCGCCAGAGCTAGGTGAGTACATCGAAGTGATCCCTCCCATGAAGCGGATCCACGATGGCTGGTATCTGGGGACTGCCGACGCAGTCTTCCAGAATAGCCAAAGCATCTTCGCCGAAAAACCAGAGCTTACGTTGATTCTGGCAGGCGATCACATCTACAAAATGAATTACCTCGATATGGTCGAGTGGCACCGTAAGCATGACGCTGACATCACCGTCGCTACGATCCAGATCAATCCGGAGCATGCCGCCCGCTTCGGCATAGCAACCATTGACCGCGATCACTGTATCGTGGGCTGGGAAGAAAAGCCCCAACATTCCCACCCAGCCCGATCCATTTTTGATCCTTCTAAAGTCAGCGCCTCGATGGGGATTTATGTATTCAGCACACCCGTCCTTCTTAAGGCTTTAAGAGAAGACGCGGAGGATCCCAGCTCGACTCATGACTTTGGAATGGACGTCATCCCGCGTTGGATTTCCAAGGGAAGAGTGATTGCTTACGACTTCCGGGATCTGAATGACAAAAGCGTACCGTACTGGCGCGACGTGGGAACCATAGATGCTTACTATGAGGCCAACATGGACCTCGTTGCAGTGACGCCAGAGTTTAACCTCTATGATCAGAAATGGCCTATCCGGACCCGTCTGGAACAACAGCCGCCGGCAAAGTTTGTTTTCGCGCAAGAGGGCCGTCGCATGGGGGTAGCCATGAACTCCATCGTGTCGGCCGGATGCATTATATCGGGAGGTCGTGTCATTAGGAGCGTTCTCTCTCCAGGAGTGCGGGTCAACAGCTATTGCGAAGTGGAGAACTCCATCTTAATGCACAACGTCGAGATCGGACGCTATTCCCGCATACGCAACGCGATCATCGACTCCGAAGTCAAAATACCGGAGGGGACCACCATAGGGTTCGAGCTCGAGGCAGACCGCCGGCGCGGCTACCTGGTGACGGAAAGCGGCATCGTGGTGGTCGGGAATCCATCGGAGAGTTGCGTTACGATGTCAAGATAAGGTGTTCCCCAGAATTTGGGGGAAAGCGCTGGTCCTATTTCCAACACCTTTTGGAGTCATGAGTATGCAGAAACTCGTCCTTATCAGGCACGGAGAAAGTATCTGGAATAAAGAGAACCGGTTCACTGGATGGACAGATGTCGATCTTTCAGAAACCGGCATAGCAGAAGCGCATGAATGCGGGCGGTTACTAAAAGATCAAGGCTACGATTTCGATATTGCCTACACCTCAGTTCTTAAGCGAGCGATTCGTACACTGTGGATTGTACTTGATGAAATGGATCTGATGTGGATCCCGGTCTTCCGGGATTGGAGGCTCAATGAGCGCCATTACGGAGCTTTGCAGGGTTTAAACAAGGCTGAAATGGCGGAAAAATTTGGGGAGGAACAGGTCAAGATTTGGCGTCGGAGCTATGACGTACGGCCGCCGGCGCTGGAACCGAACGACCCTCGTTATCCCGGGCATGATCGCCGCTACGCTGGGCTCACGCCGGCCCAGATGCCGCTGACCGAATGCCTGAAAGATACCGTGGAGCGGTTCCTCCCCTGCTGGCATGAAGCCATTGCTCCCACGATTCGCTCTGGAAAGCGCGTGTTGATCGTTGCTCATGGCAACAGCATACGAGCTCTGGTTAAATACCTAGATGGAATCTCGGACCAAGACATCGTCGGCGTTAATATCCCGACGGGCATGCCGCTGGTATACGATCTGGACGATGATCTCAAACCTCTCCGCAGCTACTATCTAGGCGATCCTGAGAAGGTCAAGAAAGCTATGGAAGCTGTGGCGAACCAAGCCAAGAAAAGGTAAGGGCTAGGCTGCCGGCGGTGCGCCGCAACAGCCAGAGTAACGATATAAGTCCACTGGCCCTTGTTCTCGTTGCTTGCTAACGGGGACGGCGCCGGCGGCCGTTTACTTGCCTGGGGCGCGGATTAGAGTTAGGTTTCGGTTCAAGTTTTTTCAGTTCTATTTCTAAACGGGAAGTTTCCGCTTTGCTTCGTTCCAACTCCCCGCGTAACTTTTCAACCTCATCGGCAAGCGCATCGCGCTGGCGAATTATGTCAGGCAGATCGAAATGAGCAGGCGCCGAATTCTTCATAGGCGGGTGTAAGTAAGAAAAAACCAGTAAACTTAGACCTGCCAAAAAAAGGAAAAGCGCCGTAGTGAACACAAGCCAGTCGGCCCACAGTTTGTATGGGGAATGGGTAATTACTGAACCATCCGGGGGCAGGTCCTCGGGATATTCCCACAATTCCTTTGTCTCCCGCCCCACCACATCTTTTTTCTTTTGGTAAGGACTCACCGTAAATTCGGCATAGCTGGATTCCGCATGGATCACGCCGCCCGGTTCACGAATGAAAAAACCGGCTCTTACTGGTTTCATCCTTTCAGGTTTTAACACCAGCGCGACCTGCCATGGTTCAGGGAAGTAGCGGTTATAAGTCTCTAAATCGTCGGGAGAAAGATGGATGCCACTCCTTGTGTGGGAATGATACCATCCTACGGGAACAAGACCTTCGAGTTGCGGTTCTTCGGCCGAGGTCTCGAGCAGCCTCCGCAAGGCCGCTTGGTCCTTCTCTGATAGAACGTAGGACGGGCCAGTTAAATACTCCGACGGTAGCGGCCTGAAGGCCTGGATCTGGACCAGGTTCCCCACGTGCTTGCCAAACAGTACCCCGCCCACCTCAACTCCGCCGCGGCCAATCTTGTAAAAAGCTTCAACTACCGACGCGCGAACTCGCTCCATGATGGCGCGCGAGTATTCGATGGTTAGTGGAAGATTCTCTGCCCGCCAGCGGCCCACTTCGCTGTCCGGCCCCTCAGACATAGAGCAAAAACTGGTCTCCTTAACAAGGAAAAGGTCATTCTATACGCACACGGTTCTGCCGAGCAACAGTACACTAAATAGACAAGCGGCAATGTCACTTGAACGCTCGCAGGATTATGATCACCTTGGCACATGGACTGCTCTCGTTCTAGCGCTAGCTTCTCTCAGCGCTCATAAGCTTCGCAGCGTTCTGACCTTGCTTGGCGTCGTGGTGGGAGTTGCCAGTGTCATTGTGGTCGGCGCCGCCATTGACGGCCTGGGACTCTACGCCGAACAGAGCACCTCCAAAATTTTTGGCAGCGAGACGTTCTTGATTGCTCAGGTGGCGTCAGCGACCAGCACGAGAGAATACTTTGACAAGATCCGCCGCAATAAGTTCGTGCGCTATGCGGACTATGAATATTTGCGAGCAACCACTGGGCAGTGGATTATCTATTGCCCACACCGCGCACAGTCGGTGGAGATAAAGCACGCCAACGATGTGTTTGAAGACGGCCTCGTGATCGGGGTCGGCGCCTCATTGCCTCAAGTGCGGGACGTGACCATTGCCGAGGGCAGATTTTTTACCGATGAGGAGGATCGCACCAAACAGTTTGTAGCCGTTATCGGAGATGATGTTCGTACTTCGCTTTTTCCGGTCACTTCGGCCGTGGAAAGTACCGTCAAGATTGTAGGAGTGGATTTTCGTATTGTGGGAGTTCTCGAGCGTCTGGGCTCGGCTTTCGGACGGAGTCAAGACAATGTCGTTTACATCCCGAATTCGGCTTACACACGACTATTCGGCAACAAACAATCGCTCCTGATTTACGGCCGCGCTCGACCGGAAGCGGGTCTCGAATTGACCGACGCACTGGACATCGCAAGAGTGGCGTTGCGCACCCGGTTTCACCTCCGCCCAGGGCAGCCCGATAATTTCGACCACATCACGCCGGACGGCGTGCGGGCGTGGGTGTATCGTGTACTCAGTTTGATTTCATTAGTAGTGATCCCTGTGACTTGCATCTCGCTGGTTGTGGGCGGTGTTGTCATCATGAATATCATGCTGGTGAGCGTTACGGAGAGAACTCATGAAATCGGTATAAGAAAGTCAGTGGGTGCGCGCCAAGCAGATATCAAGCTCCAGTTCCTTGTTGAGGCGGTGCTTATGGCGGTCACGGGAGGGGCCATTGGCATCTTGGCTGGCGTGGTTATAACGGGGCTTTTGAGGAACCTGTTCGAGATACCCTTACGCGTTACAGTTCACTATGTATTTATCGCCCTGGCAGTGTCCAGCACGGTAGGTATAACAAGCGGATGGTATCCAGCCTCTCGCGCCGCGAAATTAGATCCAGTCATAGCGTTGAGAGCCGAATAGCAATGAAAATCACTCCGGGAGAAAATCTTCACCTTGCGCTCTCCTCAGTTTGGTCGCACCGCACCCGTTCGCTTCTAACCATTCTTGGTATAGTGATCGGCATTACCACGGTGGTCACAGTGGTGTCTCTTTTAACGGGTCTGCGAAAAGGCATAGTCGTTTTTTTCCAAGAATTAGGGCCGGACAACCTGTTCGTGTACCGAACCAGTGGCGACCCAAACAATTTGCGCATTCCCCCCAAGGAGCAACGGCGACGGCCGCTGCGTCCCGAATACGCTGAGATTATTCGCCGCTGGTGTAACTCGGTTGAAGATGTAGGTGTGCAACTGTATATTCCACAAGTCACTCAAGGGCGTGCGTTGATTGCCAAAGTCCCCGGCATCGATACTGATGATTTTTCCCTTGTGGGTAACTCCGCCAATATGGCTTTTATTTCCCCAAGGGATCTTGTCGAAGGCCGAGTATTTACACCGGATGAAGACCGGCGCGCGGCACGGTTCGCCGTTATCGGGTACGATCTTAAGGAAGTGTTGTTCCCCGACGGAGAAGCCGTTGGCCAGCGGGTACAGGTCGATGGAACTGAGTTCACCGTCATCGGCGTGTATGCCAAGGCAAAGGGAGGCTTCCTCGGCCAGAACGGCCTAGACCGACAGATCACCATTCCTCTTGGCACCGCGCGGCTGCGTTACCCTCAGGTCGATCGCTTCCTCATCGTCGTTAAGGCCCGAGCAGGTCTCCGTGCGCAAGCACGTGACGAACTAGAAGCCGCTCTCCGCAAAGTACGCCGAACGCCAAAAGGCAAGGAAAACGATTTCAGCATTTCCTCACCGGATCAAATTATCCGACAGTTTGATCAAATCATCGGCGTTATTGTTTTGGTGTCTATCGCGATTTCTAGTCTTGGCTTGCTAGTGGGCGGTATTGGCGTGATGAACATCATGCTGGTGAGTGTAACGGAACGGACCAGGGAGATCGGCGTCCGAAAAGCTTTGGGTGCTCGCCGCTCTGACCTCATCTTTCAATTCCTTTTGGAAGCCGTAGCCTTGACAGGCACCGGAGGTGCTTTGGGCATCTTCTTCGCTATTCTCAGTACCCTGTTGATCGGCATCATGGTGCCTTCTCTTCCCACCGAGGTGCCCCCATGGGCTTTAGCGGCAGGCTTCGCCACATCCATGGCTGTGGGGCTGTTTTTTGGGGTGTGGCCCGCAGTGAAAGCTGCGCGCCTAGACCCTGTTGTAGCACTGCGCTATGAATGAGAGCAGTACAACTTGTCTTGCGTCCCCGAGTGTAAAGTATGAGGAGACCCTATGAGTTCGCAAAATACACTTCGCATTTTCATTACTATCCCAGTGCTATTTGCCGCACTGGTATCATTGGCGGCCGCCCAACAAACGCTCCATGTTGCCCCGTCCACTATTCAGTGGGGACGGTTCTCAGCTGACGCTAAACCAGTTCTGACTGTGAAGCCCGGCGAGCTTGTGACCATTGACACGATTGTCGGTACCCCTGAAGTGCTCGAGAAGCTTGGCGCTCCTGTGGATGAGCCATTGCGCGAGATGAAAGAGGTGTACGCCAAAATTAAAGACAGAGGCCCCGGCCCCCACTTTTTGACAGGGCCCGTCGCTATCGATGGCGCCATGCCTGGCGACGTATTGGAAGTGGAAATTGTGGATATCCGACTACGCTCGCCTTATGGGTGGATGATGATCGAGCCAGGATCAGGAGCGTTGCCACAAGAATTTCCCTACTTGCGAAGCAAGCTCATCTCCTTAGATCGGCAGAACAAGATAGCGGAATTTGCCCCAGGGATCCGAATCCCCATCCACCCATTTTTTGGCAACTTAGGTGTGGCTCCTCCGTCAGGTATTTTGAGTAGCGGTCCGCCTTCCTATAATGCGGGTAACCTGGATAACCGGTGGCTGGGCCCCGGGAGTAAGGTGTACATTCCTGTACACGTACCGGGAGCACTTTTCCAGGTTGGCGACGGGCACGCGGCACAGGGTGACGGTGAAGTCTGTGTGACCGCGATCGAAACCAACCTGACTGGAGTATTTCGCTTCAGAGTGCACAAAGATATAGTGCTGCGCTGGCCTCGGGCGGAAACTCCCACGCATTACATTACCATGGGTCTACACGAGGACCTAAATGAAGCCGCTCGAAGGGCCATCTTGGAGATGATCGATTACTTGACCACCGCACACGGCCTTTCCCGTGACGACGCATATATGCTTATCAGCGCCACAGCGGATTTGCATGTGACGCAGGTTGTGGATGGGGTCAAGGGCGTGCATGCGATGCTGCCCAAATCGATTTTTTCTTCTGCCAGATAATAGGAAAGGGCTAAAAATATGTACCAGCTTGCTTGGCTGTTCCTGATGTGTTTATTCACCCAAGCCGTCGCCGCACACCCGTACAAGGTGCTGATCATAGACGGACAAAACAACCACGCTTGGCAAGAAACCACACCTGTTTTAAAAAAAATTCTCGAGGAAACAGGTCTTTTTCAGGTTTCGGTGGCAACCACGCCTCCTAAGGGGGGCGACATGAGTACATTTCACCCCGATTTCGCGCCGTTCGCCGTAATAGTCATGAATTACAATGGCGATCCTTGGACAGCAAAGACGAAAGCCGCCTTCGAAAAATACGTCCTTGAGGGCGGTGGGGTAGTCATCTACCACGCGGCTGACAATGCTTTTCCCGAATGGAAAGAATTTAACGAAATGATCGCCGTAGGTGGTTGGGAGGGCCGTACGACGCAAAATTCCGGCCCAATGGTACGCTTCCGGGACGGCAAGGTGGTGCTGGACAATAAGCCGGGTGCGTGCGGTCATCACGGCGCGAGACTACCCTTTCTCATCACCATGAGAGACACCAATCACCCCATCGCCAAAGGACTGCCCACGAGCTGGCTCCATGCCGCCGACGAACTTTATGACAGCCTTTGTGGTCCGGCTAAAGAACTGGACGTGGTAGCTACCGCATACTCAGATCCGGCCAATAAAGGCACAGGCGAACAAGAACCTATGCTGATGACGATTCGATACGGTAAAGGGCGGATTTTCCATACCACGTTAGGCCATGACGTTGCCGCAATGCAGTGCGTGGGCTTCATTGTGACGCTCCAGCGAGGGACGGAGTGGGCCGCTACCGGAGAGGTGCGCCAGCCTGTGCCGGCGGATTTCCCGACGGCCGATCACACCAGCATCAGAAAGTAGACATCTCCAGTTACGCAAAATACGCCCGTTTTGCTTGTCCCCTCATGGGGTAGTGGGCCACACCAACAAGACTCAGGGCAAAAGGACGGATTCCTTCACATCAGAAGCGAGTTCCAGCGGACGTTGCTGTCTGCTTCGCTTGCCGAAGGGGTGAGGTTAACGGGTTCGTAAAATAGCTGCGATGGCGCGGATGAAATCCGGATTTGTACCACAGCATCCACCGATGAAGTTCGCCCCCCCTTCGACCATTGCGGGCACATGGGCGGCAAATTCAACAGGATTAGTTCGATAGATTGTGCGCCCATCAACAAGTTCTGGAAGGCCTGCGTTTGGCTTGATCCATACAGGCAAATCGGTCGCTGCCCTCAACCGGCGGCAGATGGGGATATAGCCGGTAATTCCCTGCCCGCAATTTGCCCCCACCACAACCGCTCCTGCTGCGGCGAGCTCCCTGGCTGCCTCCTCGGGAGTATTTCCCATCATCGTCCGATCCTTGTTTCTGCCCGAATCGAACACCATGCAAGCTACTACAGGAAGTCCAGTACGCGCAGCCGCCTCCGTTGCCAGCTTAGCTTCTTCGAGATCGGACATGGTCTCCACCACGATCCCATCCGCTCCAGCCTCGGCCATTGCGTTAGCCTGCTCAAAAAAGGCGGAAGAGACTTCCTCGGAACTCACCTCGCCTGAAAAAAGCAGCTTCCCAGATGGCCCCATGGAGCCAAAGACTACCGCACGGCCTTTCGCCGCACACCTGGCAATCTCAACTCCTCGCCGGTTAAGCTCTGCGCCTTTTTCGGCCAGCCCGTGCTGGGACAGCGTAATGCGATTCGATCTGAATGTAGCAGTCAACACCACTTGGCTTCCAGCTTCCACATAGGCGTGGATTACTTGCTTGACCAATTCCGGGCGAGTCAGATTCCATAAATCAGGCAACTCGCCGGGTTTTAAACCACGCGCCTGAAGCTCGGTGCCGAGCGCACCATCAGTGATGACAGGGCCGGTCGCAATGAGTTGCTGGATCAAGCTATTCACTGGGCAGATAACTGGCGGGCTAACTGAACGGCAACAGTCGCGTTCTCGCCGTAACCATCTGCGCCAATCTCCTTAGCGTACTGCGGAGTGACCGGCGCACCACCCACCAATACTTTGACGCGATCCCTTATGCCTGCGCTGGCCAGGGCATCAATAGTGGTCTTCATCGCGGGCATAGTTACCGTCAGCAGAGCTGACAAGCAGACAATATTAGCGTTCTTTTCCTGAGCAGCCTGCACAAACTTTTCAGGGGCGACATCGGATCCAAGGTCTATAACCTCGAAACCTCCGCCTTCCAGCATGGATGCAACCAGGTTCTTGCCTATATCATGCAAATCCCCTTTCACGGTGCCGATCACGACGCGGCCTGCAGGTTCGGCGCCTTTGGCCACCAGCAGCGGACGGATTAGTTCAAGGGAGCCCTTCATGGCACGAGCCGCAAGCAAAAGCTCGGGAACAAAGTACTCCTCACACTCGAAACGTCTGCCGACTTCGTCCATTGCTGGAACCATGTATTTGTTGACCAGCTCCATTGGATCCACATTTTCAGCGATAGCCTCTTTGGTTACCGCTACAGCCGTCTTGGCATCACCATTTAATACCGCGTCATAAAGTTTTGAAAGATCTACCATGAGTTACGGTTTCCTTCCATTAAACTCGTATACCGCATTTAGCATAGCAACGATGTTTTCCACTGGCGTACGAGCTTGGATATTGTGTATAGAGTTAAAAACGAAACCTCCGCCTTGCGAAAATACCTTACATCGGGCCAAAACTTGGTCGCGAACCTCAGCAGGAGTCCCGAATGGCAGAACTCTCTGTGTGTCCACGCCGCCTCCCCAGAAGACAATATCTTGTCCGTACGTAGACTTTAGATGCTCCGCCTCCATCCCAGCCGCTGAACACTGAACCGGGTTCAAAATGTCAAAGCCGGATTCTATCAAGGAAGGAATGAATCTTTCCACCGAACCGCACGAATGCTTGAAGGTTTTCCAACTGGTATGCCGGTGAATCCAGTCGTTAACTGCTTTGTAGTACGGTGCGTAAAGCTCGCGAAACGTCTCCACCGAGCAAAACGAAGATTTTTGCGTGCCGAAGTCCGTTCCGCAAACAAAAACCACATCTACGAGGGAACCGACCGCTGCGTGAATTTTCTCCAGATTGGCAAGCGCGATTTCGCACTGCTTGGAAAAAACGCTATGGATATAGTCTCTGCGTGTGCGCGTTGAGATATACCATTCGCTGACGTCGCGGATTCCTTTCGGATGTTTGAGAAAAGGAGCTGGCACCAACGCGATATCACCGAAGGCGGTCCCGCCGAAACTCGCAATTACACCCCTACCTGTGGCTGCTGCCGCCTGTGCAGTTGTCACAAGATAGTCCAGATCTTCTGTCGAGATTGGCTCGAACTCCTCCAGGTTGTCAGCAGGATTAAGTTTTTCTTCATCAATGGGCTCCTGCCGTATGATGGCATCGAAGAAGTAGCCTCCCTTGGGCATCCGCCCGCTGGGAGGTGCGGTGGTATCTCCTTCCGGATAAATGAGCGTGTCTCCATTGGCATCACGAGTTACACGGAACCCTTCAGGAACCAGCACTTCGAGCCCATCATCCATCCTCCATGGCTTCCAATTTTCGTTAGGAAAGCCAAACATGGTCTTGCGGGGAAAAACGCCTTCCACATCGATGCCCATGGCCTGTTTCAAGTCTTCATCGATCCAGCCGAGCATCTGGTAGGGCTCGTGAACTTTGACAGGTTGTTTGGTCAAGCTGAAATAGTCGCGCAGGGCTGCGACACAACTGACGTGAATTCCCGTCACAGAGGTGCCGCCGAAATCGATGGGGATGCAGTCTGGCTCCCGGTGGCTTAGCGCTTCCAGGAGCCTTTCCTTACTATTCATTTGCGCACGCGCCGCGGCCCCGCTTCGATGATCTCTTTCGGCAGACCAAGCCGGAAAAGCTTGAAGTTTTCGTTGAAGCGTGCCGCCAAAGCATCGTACTTCTTAAGATACTCCTCTTTGTCGGGCCATGTATTTACTGGGTCCAGTATTTCCGTTGGAACGCCCTCGCAATATTTTGGGACATCAAAACCGAACACGGGGTCTTTGCGGAATTCCACCTTGGCTAGCCTCCCTTCGAGAGCTTCGTTCAGGAGCTTCCGCGTATGACTGATGCTAATCCGCTTGCCCACGCCGAAAGGGCCGCCCGTCCATCCTGTGTTAACCAACCAGCAGTCCACATTATGCTTGAGAACCTTTGCTTTTAGAAGGTTAGCGTAAACCTGCGGCCGGTGGACCATAAACGGCGCCCCGAAACACGTGCTAAAGGTGATCTCGGGCTCAATTCCGAGACCGACTTCAGTGCCTGCGATCTTGCTGGTGTATCCGGAAATGAAATGGTAGATGGCCTGGTCCGGGGTAAGCCGGGCAATAGGAGGCAGAACACCCGATGCGTCACAAGTCAGGAAAATGATGTTCTTCGGATGCCCCGCCATTTTCTCCGGAACGGCGTTCTCGATGTAATTCAACGGGTACGCAGCACGAGTGTTTTCAGTTATTGTGGGATCATTCAGGTCCAGCCGCCTTGTGAGCCCGTCGATGGGAACGTTCTCGACGACGGTCCCGAAACGCCGCAGACAGGCATATATCTGTGGCTCCGCCTCGGGAGAAATGCGGATCACTTTTGCGTAACAGCCGTCTTCGAAGTTGAAGATTCCGTTCTCGCTCCACCCGTGCTCATCGTCTCCAATTAAGTTGCGGTTAGGATCAGCCGAAAGAGTTGTTTTGCCGGTGCCGGAAAGACCAAAGAAAAGGGCTGTATCTCCTTTCGGCCCGACGTTCGCTGAACAATGCATAGACATAACGCCTTCAAGCGGAAGCAAGTAATTCAGCACCGTGAAGATTGTCTTCTTGATCTCGCCACCGTATCCGGTGCCGCCGATCAAAGCCATCCGGGCAGCGAAGCTTGCAACGATAAAAGTCTCCGTACGCGTGCTTTCAATCATGGGTGAGCCGAGAAACGACGGCACAGCGATCACGGTAAAGTCCGGAACGTGCTTCTTGAAGGCCTCCATTGTCCTGGACTTCAGGAACATAATGCGGGCAAACAGACTCTGCCAGGCGTTCTCCGTGATGATGCGAATGGGCATCCGGTAATCCGGATCGGCTCCCACAAAAAGGTCCTGCACGAAGACGTCTCTCTTTTGCAGGTAACCTTGTACGCGCGCGAGCAACTTGTTGAAGTCTTCGGGATTGAATGGCCGATTGTACTCGCCCCACCACACGCGGTCTTCCGTGGTTTGCTCGCGAACGATGAACTTATCAGCCGCCGCGCGCGCTGTATGCTTGCCTGTGCTGACCACCAGAGGACCCATGTGAGCAACTCTCCCCTCTCCCCGGAATATGGCTTCTTCATAAAGGGAGGCTGTGGAAAGGTTCCAGTAAACCTTGCGCAAGTTGGTTAAACCATGGTTAGCCAGCCCGTAATCCGCTGCGGCTTTGCCAGCTTCTTTGGAAGCAGGAGATTCGATGTCGTAGTAGATGTTCATGCCCAATCCCTCACCAGTTTCCTCTCACCCAAATAGAGCTCATTGGGCGCGTTAGGATCGAGCGCCCACTGGATACGCTCCACGCCTTCGCGGATTTCCTTAAGGGAACCACAAAAGCTGATCCGCAGGTGACCTTCCATGCCAAACTCTCTGCCAGGAACGGTAACCACTCGCACCTTCTCCAACAGGAATTCCGACAACTTTTGGGAATCTTTCGAGTAGGCGCTGAAATCCGGAAAAGTATAAAAGGTGCCGCCGGGTTTGGTGACTTTCACTCCCGGAATCGCTGAAAGTCTATCGACCAAAACATTCCGGTTGTTTTCGAGCGTCATGCGAAGGCTCTCAATACAGCTCTGCACACCATTTAGGGCGCCAACGGCCGCCCACTGAGAAGGCGTAGCGGAGCCCGACGTCTCCTGCGACTGTATATTGGTCATTGCCCGCACCAGTTCGCGGTTGGCGATGGTCCAGCCGATGCGAAATCCGGTCATCGCGTACATCTTGGAAACGCAGTTAATGACTACCAATTTGGACGACTCCGTGTGGTTAGTAGCGAACTCGTAACAGTTCACCGGAGTCCGGCCGTCGAAAAGCAACCGGTTGTAAGTGTCATCCATGATCAGGTAGATGTCTTTCTTCTCGCACAACTCCACCACTTGAGCCACAAACTCCTTGGGGTAGACCACCCCGCTAGGGTTGTTGGGGCTATTCAGGATTATGGCTTTGGTGTAGGAGCCAATGACATCCACGATGTCTTCAATGGTGGGCTGAAAGCTCCCATCTCGCGGCCGGGCAACGACCGGCACCCCGCCGGCTATCTTGACCATCTCCGGATAACTGACCCAGTATGGCGCCGGAAACACAACCTCGTCCTTCGGATCCAGAATGGCGTGTAACAACACCATGAGCGACTGCTTTGCCCCGCTCGAGACAATTACATTTTCTGGAGCCACCATTTTGTTGTAATGTTCTTCTGTGTAGCGAATGATCGCCTTCTTCAAAGCTGGAATGCCGTCGGCGGGTGTGTACTTGATGTCGCCTGTATTCAACACGGCTGTGCAGCTAAGTATGGCGTCTATGGGCGTCTTGCTCTTTGGCTCGCCGCCGCCAAGATGGATGACGGGTTCACCTTTTTCCCTGAGGAGAGCTGCAGTTTCGTTCAGCTTCAGGGTAGGCGATTCACTGATCGATCTAGCTAATTGGCTCAAGCTCATATTCGTTTTGTGTCCTTCCTATGCTACACTTTTGGCGCTCCATGAATTTGGTTTGCACCACTCAGGCAGGGGAGAACCTCTCACAGCGGTTCTTTGCCTAAACTGATTAGAACTTCAAGTCTGCCTCCAGTTTTTGGTTCGACTGGAGCATTTCGTCCCAGCTCATGGTTCGTTCGTCGTAAGCAGCCATCCTCCCCAGAATCGCTGTCAGGTTGCTCTCGACGCTCTCGGCAGCGTTGTTCAGGTACTGGCCTGTCTTGACGCTCTCGACGAAGTTTTTCACATTTGTGATCGCTCCCTGGCGGAACGTGTCATCTTTATCTGTGCCCTTCCACGGCGTGTCGCCGGTGATGTTTACAGAGCCGCCGTAGTGAGAATCCAAAGTGCCTGCGCTGCCGTATACACGGATACACAGATCGTTGAAGCCTTTCGTAAACTGGGCGGAACTGAAGTCCACCTTTATATCTCGGGGATACCAGAAAGTGACCAAAAAATGATCCCAGCAATCACCTACATCCGTCCTTGCCTTCCTGCCACCCGTACCAAAGGCTCTCAGGGGATGAGATTGTAAATACCAGTTCACCACATCAAGGACGTGGATGTTCTGCTCCACGATGATGTCGCCCGAAAGAGCCTTGTCGAAAACCCAATTGCGGAGCCGGGCTTCGGCAGCGCTCATCCCGGGTTTATCTTTTCGATTCAGACGCGACGCATGGTAAAAGGCCTGGACCAAAACAGGACTCCCGATCTCACCCTCGTGCACACGCCTCGCTGCTTCCTGGAAGACAGGCTGAACCCGTGTCTGGAAGTCGACTAGCAAGCTCACCTTCCCTTTGGCTCGGGTTCCTGTTTCCAAAATGCTACGGCAGCCCGCTACATCCACTGCAACAGGCTTCGCCAGAAACACATGCTTTCCGGCGGCTACGGCCGCCGCAGCCTGTTCCGGATGAAAATAGGGCGGGCTTTCTATAGCCACTGCGTCGACCCGCGAAGCAAGCAATCGCTGGAATCCATCGAGCCCATCATAAAGCCTCGAAGCTTCCACACCGAACCTCTGGCGCATCGCTTCGAGCGCGTTGGGAAATGGGTCTGCCAGAGCTACAACGCGGGTATTGGTGAATTCGGTAAAATGACCTGCTATCCAGTTGCCCCGTCCGCCGCACCCAATCACACCCAGCTCGAGGGCGGAATTGGCCTGTGTGCCAAATACTGTCTCAGGCTTGAGGACCAAAATGCTTGCGGCTGCAGATTGCAGGAATCGCCTGCGTCCTGGCTGCCCGAGGGTACAGTTCGACATTGCATCTCCTTCAGGGGTTTTTACTATTCTAAAACAGATTTCCAAGGATGCAATACCGAACTTCAAGAATTCCCCGTAGACGACGAACGAGGGCCTGGTGATCTAAAATCGTATTGATGAAACATTAAGGGCGCGTAGCTCAGTCGGACAGAGCATCGGCCTTCTAAGCCGAGGGTCGCAGGTTCGAATCCTGCCGCGCCTACCATTCCCCGGCGAGCGGAAAAAAATTCCCGCTTGTTAACCGTTCAGCTCCCTGGCGTGCGTATCTTAACGGAAAAATTCTTCATTCGCCAAGTGTCTATGCACGAACACCGCGGCGCCCGGCGGGCTTTCATGAGCCCCTATCACCACTCGCAGCGGCCACTTGCCCGGCGGCAGCATACCGGGTACGCGCACATTGATCTGGAACACTCCAGCCACCGACATCGGGGCCGCTCCTGCATATTCCACCTTGGCCTCCATTTCCCCAATGAACACCCGCACCGGCAGTCGGGGCGTAGGCCATTGGTCGTTTGCCAGCTTGCCATCCACGCCCGGAGGATCGGTCTCTCCTTCTCCCGTTCCGTACAACACAAGGGGTGCGCCTACCTCGACGGGGTTCGACTGTGTGTTCCAGTTGTAATTCTGGTCCACAATGGCGAACAACCCCGGAGAAGCTTCACATGTAGGAACAGTGGCCTCGAATACTGAAACGCCGCCGCGCAGTACCTCGACACGTACGGCCAACCGGCCCGCGATCGCGTAAGGAGCAACCGCGTTAATCTGCGTGGAAGAGACATACAGCAATGCAGCCGCAACACCGTTGAAACGCACGACCGTATCGTCCAACTGCGTGGCTACCAACCCATCCGGGCCGACGATCATACCCAGAGAAACTTCCGGCCCCAGGCCGTTTCCAAAAATACTCACGATCTCGCCGGGTGCCACGGGCCCAGCCCGGAAAGTGGCGGCATTGACAACTGCGGCGGCGCTGCCCGTAAGCCGGGCCTGAGCCGAGTCTTTATCCATCATCAGAGATGATTCATCGACGGCCTCGAAATCAGAACCTTTCAGACGCTTCAGCTCGGCAAGATGGTCGTTATTCCACCGATCGTCCGAAGCACCGGAGATAAACCAGGGCGACCCATTGTCCGCCAAAATCATTCCATACTTTTTAAGTGCTTTGAGGATTACCTGGACCTCTGGGGAAAAGCCGCTTACGTCGTAGTGAACCCGCAAGCGGAACCGTTGTCCCAACGGCGGAAAGTTTGCGGCGCTGAGCGAGGATGCAAAGTGCCTTGCAGGCCACACGTAGGCAGAACGCGTTTGCGGCGCCGTGAAACGGATGGCGTGCCGAATCTCCCCTGCGGCCACTTCCTCGTAACGTACAAGGCCAGGCAAGATGGGCAACCCCGCAGCATCGGCCGAAGTCCAACCCTCAGGCCGGAGCCGGTTGGACTTTAAATCGAAGATGGCTCCGGACCCGGCCCGCCAGGAGCCATCGGGCTGTGGATACGCACTAAAGAGTTCATACAGCAAGCAGTCCGCCGAGTCAACAACGAGCACATGACGGTCACCGCTGCTCTGGCGCCCGCCTTCAATCGGAGCATCATCGGGAATCGGATATGGCCCGGGATCACTCTCCGAAGCATAGGCAAAGGCCACGGGCACTTTCGGCTGGCCAGTGGGAACGACCACAAACGGAATGCCTATAGGAGCGCCTTGATAGAGGCCCGATCCAAAATCGGGGTGCAGGCTCTTATCCCCACCAATTGTTGCCACATAGTCCGCCGAATGCGCGTCAACCGGCAAAGCATCCACTGGCATATTCCAGACATTGTCAGCAGCGAACACTGGGCAGCTTCCCACCACGGGTGGCTCATCGGCCATAACATTCATAACATTGCAGGCCAGGGTCAGCGTCGCGATCAGGACGGCAACATATTTGGCCATAGGGTCTTCCCAATTATCTACCTAAAGCGGCTATAAACTGAAGAGATGGTTTACCTTCCGTCTGCATGCCAACTTGTGCTGGCCGTGATCGTAATCGTAGCCGGAATTTATGACATCCTGTACCGTCGCATCCCTAACTGGCTCACGCTTACCGGAGTGCTGATCGGTTTTGGACTGAACAGTTTTTTATTCGAGATTAATGGCCTGCGCTCTGCCGCTCTCGGCCTCGGCATCGCCTTGCTGATTTATTTCCCGCTCTATTTGCTCCGGGGGATGGGCGCGGGTGATGTCAAACTTATGGGCGCCGTTGGCTCGATCGCCGGCCCGGCAAACTGGTTGGTCATCTTTATAGTCACCAACCTGTTGGGCGGAGTTGTCGCTGTCATACTCCTGGTCGCCAAGAAACGCCTGCTTAAAACCTTTTCCAATGTCATTTACATGATTAAGGAAATGCTGCTTCTCCGGCCGCCTTACTTGAAGAAAGAAGAGTTGGATGTGCATCATACCGGTGCAGTGACGCTGCCTCACGGCGTCATGATTGCCGCAGGCACCATCGCGTACCTCGCCGCGGCTGCAATATGGGCCTCCAGATAAGCAAAGCTTGTGACCAAGGAGAGTGAATCATCCCTTTTGCTGAACTGCTGACGCAAAGGGGATGCTCCCCAGTGCGTGCTGAGGCGCCGCTCTTAGTACTTAATCCTTAATCGGATCACTCCCCAGAGCGCTTCCCAGATGATGGCCCAGTTCATTTTCGATTTGCCGAGGTTTCTCTCGTAAAAAATGATCGGGAGTTCACCAACACGTAACCCCTTCCGGTAGGCCTTGTAGGTCATCTCGATCTGAAACAAATAGCCGTTCGAGAAAACGTCGTCCAGCCCAACAGCTTGAAGCGCTGCCGCGCGCCAGCACTTGAAACCGCCGGTAGCGTCGGTGAACGGCATTCCCGTGACCATCTGCACATACTTTGTGGCCAGTTTGCTGAGCAGCAACCGCTTGAAGTCCCAGTTGACAACGTTAATCCCATGAACATAACGCGAACCCAGGACGAGATCGAACTTCCGAATCAGACTGAGCAGACCAGGCAGGTAGCTGGGGTCGTGCGAAAGATCGGCATCCATCTGAAGTATGCACTCGTATCCTCTTTGAAGCGCCTCTCCGAAGCCCGCCAGGTAGGCTCTTCCCAACCCCTGCTTGCGGTCTCTGTGCAAAACGAACACACGGCCGCTGTTCTCCCTGCTCAATTCCTCGGCCAGTTCTCCAGTACCATCAGGCGAATTGTCATCGACGATCAGGATGTGCAGGTTTGGGACGTACTGCGCAATCTTCTCAACAAGCTGCCCCAGGTTCTCACGCTCGTTATATGTTGGAACGACCACTATGGCTTTCATGTACCCCCCGTTTGTCCGGCGGCTGCCATCCCTATGATACTAGCCGAGGCGAGTTAAATAACCAAACAGAGTGAGCCGCTGAAAAGGGCAGAGGCGCAGAGGACGCGCCGACCGAGCGTCACGAACAAATCCTTGCCAGAATGTTGTTCTCAACGGCCGCGCGGCGTATAATTCTCCCTCGTATGTGCACTGTCGAGCATGCACAACAGTGGCTGGCAAGCAGGGTCGCATTGTGCATGCTTCTTCTGGCCGCGTTTACCCGGCCGGACGTAAGGCGAGGCTGTGCAGATTCTCTGAGGTTTTTAAGTATCCCATATCAGCAAGAGCACACTGTCTGGCAAATACCGGATCTTGCTCTGATAGAAACAGGGCTTGGCCTCACTAGCCTCTGCTGGTCTTCTGGCCAGCCAACACACTTTTCTTCAGGATCGCCGCCTTATGCTCCCGCTGTTCACAAGCTTGGCAGCCAAGACCAAAATCGAGCGGAAACGGCTAATGAATTATCCTGAGACAAACCTCTCCATTAGTACCGCGGTCGTGATCGGATTTTCCTTTCTCATCCTGTCTCTCATCGCCTTCGGATGGCCGACTGCCCGGCGCGGTGAGACGGATTTCAGGAGCTTTTACACCGGCGCAAGACTTGCAGGCACGTCCCATCTTTACTCCGTCACCTCCCAGCATGCCGTTCAGCGTGAGTACTCTGACCCCAAGGTGCTCAAGGCTTTCACCCGACCCCCGTTTTATGCCGTACTGCTCTGGCCCCTGGGACGGCTGCCGTACCAGCAGGCAAATGTGGACTGGCAGGCGCTGAATCTCATAGCCCTTGCAGGCTTCATCCTTCTGTGGTCACCTCACGCCTTCACTGTCATACTTTGCTGCTGGTTTTTTCCGGTATGGGTGAGTCTCGCACGCGGACAAGATACGTCCCTCTTACTGTTCATTGTTTCGCTGGCTGTATTCCTTTTGAGAAGAAAAAAGCCGTTTGCCGCAGGTCTGGTCTTCACCCTGTGCGCTGTCAAAGCACATCTGTTCCTATTATTACCTTTATTGCTGGTGGTGAAACGCATGTGGCGCTGTGCAGCCGGTCTTCTCACAGGTGGCGTAATTGCCGCCGGAGTATCCTTCGTTAGCGCCGGTTGGGACTGGCCTGTTAGGTATTGTGAATTGCTGCGCCTCAATGAATTGGCAGAGAACTCAGTAGACAAGATGCCGAACTTGAACGGTTTGTTTCACGGTGTTCCATACGCCGGCCTCTGGCTTGTCCTCGGAACCTTGGCCGTTGGAATTGCCACATGGTACGCCATGCGGGAGAGCACAATCCAGAACTCCATGGCCGTCGTGTTGTGCGGCGGTCTGTTAATTGGCATCCATGGGTACCTCTATGACTGCGCCTTTTTACTCCCTTGGCTGCTGGAACAGGCTCAACGGTCAAACTTTGGCCGATCTGTCGCCCTGTCAGCGGCAACCAGCGTGGGAACCTTGCTTGTAGCCAGTCCCAAGATCGCATTCCTCGGCCAGTTGACTGTGGTCGGCATTTTTCTCTTGGCCGTTAGAACAAGCCTCTTAACGTCGACAAACCAACCTCATGAGAAATAAGAGCGGCCAGGGCAGCTCTCTACTACGTAAGATCGCACCGCAGTTAATCTTTGTGGTTGCCCTAATGCCCTCGCTCTACCTTGCATGGATCAGCAGGGACATGCCGCAGTTCGGGCGACTCAGCGATGACGGGATCTACTGGGTCTGCGCGAAAGCTCTGGCTCAAGGCGAGGGATATCGGATCCTCAACCTCCCCAATCGGCCATGGCAAACCAAATACCCTCCTCTTTACCCGCTATTGCTGTCCTCCACATGGAGACTGAATCCGGATTTTCCGAACAACCTTCGCATGGCAGCTTCCTTATCGTGGCTTTTGTTTCTAGCGCTCTTGCTGGTCGCCCGGCGCACCTTTATCGAATTGGGGTTCGGCTACGCAAGCAGTTGGATCCTGTGCGCCTTTTTAGCTCTGAATGGCGTTTTCATCATGTTCAGCCAGGTCTTGATGACGGAACTGATGTTTACGTGTCTCCTTCTGGGCGCGCTTCAGTTTTTAGAACGCTCTGCAAAGCCTGAGTCTAGCGACGCCAATGTTCTGGTGGCCGGCGTTCTGGCTGCCGCGGCTTTTCTCACAAAGGTAGCGGGGGCTCCTCTCCTCCTCATCGTTCCGCCCTACCTCGTTTATCGTAAAAAGACACGAGCCGCCCTATGGTTCCTGATTGTCATGTTGCCCCCAGTGATTGGGTGGGCCATTTGGACACACCTTCACCAATCGCGGAGCACCGACCTGGTGACCCTCTACCACACGAGTTATTTTGGGTTCCATGTTTATAACCTGGCGCGAACGCCTCTGTTCAGAATTGTGCAGGACAACCTGGCTGGCATTCTGTCAAGCATCGGTGGTTTGTTCGCCGTCAATCCCAGCGGAGTGACTTGGATCAGAGTGATGTCATTGCCGGTTGCCATCCTGGCGATCGTAGGCACTGCCCGCGCAACAATTCTAACAGGGGCTCTCGTCCACCTCGCCTATACAATCAGCTTCCTTCTCTCGTTGCTCCTTTGGCATTTTCCTCCTGATGAGCGCTATTTGATGCCTGTATTCCCCATCTTCCTTGCGGGCTTAGCGGCCGAACTTCGGCACATCTACATTTCAATAAGAAGATCATTTCGTACTCCCATTCTTATCCAGCGGCTTTTCGCTTCCTTGACGGCGGCTGCTTTGTGCGCGCTCGGCCTTTTGTGCGCTGCACTCACCGTCTGGGTCGTGTTTTCTTATTTACCAAATCTTACGGTGGAAGAAAGGCGACAACTCGCCAAGTATCGAAAAGCTTATGCCTGGATCAAGCAAAACACCTCGAAGGATTCCTATTTTTTGGCGCAGTACGACACCAGACTTTTTCTCTATACACATCGGCCCGCTACACGCCTTCATATCCCTCCCTTCCTAGGGTACGAAACCGATCGTCGTGACTTACTGGAATACTTGGCGGGCTTGGGAAATCTTATGCGGCAAAACGGAATTCACTATGCGCTGGTGGGTCCGTCCGACCTCTACCTACCGATTGTTCCGGAGGAAAGCCGCCGACTGCAAAAGCGCCTGTTCAGCGACCGTTCTATTTTTGACCTGGTGTACAACTCCGGTGAAATACTTATTTATCGCCTGAAGGCACGCCAGGATATTATGCACCGGAAAGGTAAAGAAAACGAAACTGAGGGAGCACCGCAAAACGCGTTGCCGCCGCCCGGATAGGCTCTCCTATCTGGCGAACATACGCCTCCTGAGTCTGGCCACGGTCCGCCGCTTCGCGCAGGTAAGTTATTTTCTCCGGATCGAGTCCCATAATGCGGCAGCAAGTAGCATCCACCGCAGGCAGGTCGCTGCCCGCAACGATAACGCCTGCGAATTTCTTTGTTCCTTGAATTGGTCCGTTACCCTCCATACCCTCGATGCCGTCAACGATCGCAAACGTACGGGGAAAAAGCGCGTGCAGCTCTAGGATGCATTCATTAATGCCCGCCCAGTGAAGAATGTTTTTCGGCCAGCCGTACACGGCGCCCGGGACGGTTCCAAAGAAGTTCTTCATCGAAAGCGTCACACCTACCCAGTGGTGCGTCTTCAGCTTTGGCATCGAGACCACAAGGTCACAACCGAGCACCGTGTTTGGAAGGTAAAGGGAACGCAGGTGCGAAGCGCGACCCTGAAGCCTGACTTTGGACACCTCGTCCAGGTTGAGGTCTATAAACAGGTCTTCAAACTTCGGGATCGTGGAAAAATAGCCTGCCGCGTCGGCAAGATCCAGCGTGCCGCGGCGATGACCCGGTCCCTCTGCAATCCGAACCTCCGAAGCTTCCAATGCTCGGAACGCCTCAACCGCCGCGTGAACCAGTAACGGGTGCGTATTGATGGGTGCCGCAGCATCAAATTCCACCAGGTTAGGTTTCAGTACGACACGTTTACCCTTGGCTTGAACTCTGTGTTCTGCCAGGATCCGGCGCACTTTGGCAAAAAGATCCTGATCATAACCCGTGGCTTTCATGATTGTGACGTGAGGCTCACGTCCTGGCTCAGGTCGGTGCGAGCATGAAAGGCTCGCGCACATGCCTGCCGTACCTGCCAGAATTGACCGCCGTGTGAGGACCTGTTTCATGTCTCAACCAAGGAAAACATTGATCCCGACAGGACCAGACGAAGCCAGCAGCCACACACAAGCATCCACGAGCGTGTGACAAACAGGCGAGGTAGTCCCAGCCGCGACTCCCTTTCTAGAATGAGCCTGCAAGCCTAGCTGAAGCCATCCTATCCCCTGGGCAGTGCGACAGGCACGCAAATGTCGCTCCGCAGCCGCGTATGATTTGTTCAACCGTGACGCTTCTACGCCACGAAGCGCCAAAAGAGCCATTCCTGTAGTTTCAGGATAAGACCCAGCCTCATAACCCAAGGCCCTGGAAGCCCCATGGTTCCAGCCGCCATCTGAGCACATTCGCGACAGCAAATACTGGCGCCCGGATTCGATCCGTTTCGTGAGCTCTGGCGACGGGCGCCGACGATTGTACCGTTCAAGCGCCAGGATAGAGACGGCCGTGGGACTGACCCATGCCGCTGTCTCTGGATACCATGGCCACCCCTTGCCCCCGACTGGAACAACTTCAGCGCCCAGTAGTCTCATGCGCAATCGATAAAGGAAAGAGGATTCTCTGCCATTTTGGCGGTATAGCCACCGCACAGCACGAGAAGCAGCCGCTTCCTGCCGCTCAGTCACCAACAGCAATACCACCAGCGCCGTTACCCAGGTACTTTCATCCACCCCGGCGCACGGTGGCCATCCACCATCTTCTCTCTGCAAGCTCAGTAACCACCGTGTGCCTCTGGCAATACTCGGAGCATCACGTCCGCAAGCAGATTGAGTCAGCAAAGCATACACTGTCGGCTCCGTCCAGGAGCGCCCACCGGCGACGTATCCCCAGCCGCCGTCAGCGTTTTGCGCGGCTACGATCGACTCCACGGTGGGTGGGCTAGGGAACCCCATGTCACTAAGTCAGGCAGGATTAGGAACGGCACTTCATCTAAACACCGCACGCCGCGACCTGCGGCGCCACAGCCAGAGCAGGAAGACTATCCCAGCCGCGACCCATAACACAATCCTCAACAACTTTCCGCTCATTCTCCCCAACTCCGCAGATTATAACTTTCCAGGATAACCCTTTGGCAGACCCAACGGCTAGAAGCTTCGCATCATGGGGAGCAATTGCTTAAATACTTGCAACAAACCTGGGCCGGCTGCCACCACCAGCATCGCGGGTAAAAGGAAGAAGAAAATCGGGAAAACCAGCTTCACGCCGACCTTCGCCGCCCTTTCCTCAGCTTCCTGGCGCCGGCGCACCCGCATGAAATCAGAGTGCGTGCGGAGGGATTCCGCGATGCTGGTGCCAAACCTGTCCGCTTGAATGAGAATCGCCACCAATTTTCGCAGTTCCGGCTCCCCCGTGCGGTCGGCCAAGTTCCGTAAGGCTTCCTCCCTCCGCTTACCGGCACGCATCTCCAGCGTCACCAAACCCAGTTCTTCGCTGATTTCCTTATGCGCCAGCCGCAGCTCTTCGCTCACGCTCCGGATGGCTTGGCCCAGTCCAAGGCCCGCTTCCACGCAAACGACCATCAGATCCAGTGCATCTGGTAACGATAGCCTCAGTTTCTCTTGACGGGCCTTCACCATATGCTCTAAAACCAGCCCCGGGCCAAAATAGCCTGCCAAGCCTGCCGCGATGACAACCACAATCCGTAACATGGAGTTGCTTGTAATGGCGTCCCGCGTAAGAAGAGCCACCACAACCAGCACCACGCATAACAAGACTTTCGTTCCGTAATAAACCCGCACTGCTCTGTCGGAACGGTACCCAGCAGCCCTTAGGTACCGGCGCGTCGTGCTCAGGTCCTGGGGTGATGCCGGAATCTTTTCCCCGATTTGTTCGGTGATCCGTACCAAAAAATTCGGGCGAGGCTCGGATTCCGCCACGAGCACTCCCGAGTCGGTCTCCACGGGCGAACCCAACCTGTCATACAACCTGCCCACTTTGGCATAACGACGATAGCCATAGAGGGAAATGGCGCTCATCAGAAACGCAAACAAGACAAATGCAATTATGCCTGCCATGTTCTTTCATCACACCTTAATGTTGACTATTCTCCGGATGAAGTAATAGCCGAGGATCTGGCCCAAAGCGGCGCCCAGAATAAGCCACTTTCCATCAGGATCTCTCACCATGCTTTGCAGGTAGCCAGGAGCTACAATCGACAGCCCGATCATCAAAACAATCGGCATAACAGTGAGAATAATTCCTGTCATCCGGCCGTGAGCGCTGGCCGCACGCACCTGACCTTTGAGCTTAAATCGTTCCCGGATCACATAAGCCAGCTTGTTCAAGATCTCGCTGAGATTTCCCCCGGTTTCCTTTTGCAGCGCAACGGCAGAGACAAAGAAACTCACATCCAACAACGGCACGCGGGCGGCTAAGTTCTGAAGCGCGACTTCTATGGGCGCACCCAGGTTCTGTTCATTGAACACCTGCCGGAACTCATGCGCCAACGGATCAGGAGACTCGTCAGCGAGCATTTCCAGACTCACAGAAAAGGCATGTCCAGCTCGCATAGCTCTGGCCAGAAAGTCGAGAGCTTCAGGAAACTGTTCTTCGAAAAGATCCAGACGCTTGGTTCGACGTCTGAGAACGTAAAGATACGGCGCAAGCCCAAACACAACAGCCAACACGGCGATGCTGACAGCCGGAACAATCAGCACGTTGAAGCGATATCCCAGCAGGGCGCCCACAACCGCAGTGACAACCATCAGCAACACCAGTTTCCCCACACTCCAGTCCATGCCCGCCTGGCGAATTTCGGCCTGTAGCTTCCGGGCCAGATTTAGCTTTGCAAGCAGACGGCTGAGGGCATCCTCGCCTTCACCCTCTTCCTTGAGTACCGTGGTTTCTGTCACCACGGTTTCTCCGGCGACGGTCTCGAGCATCCCCGCCACCTTCTTCTTTCTCTGCGCCTCAAAAAAGCTCCAGCCTGCGCTGACGGCAAGCAATACCAGTGCGAAGATAATCAAAAAGCTGATGAGCAGTATGGCCATCTGACCTCCTTACCGGATCTCCACGATGGTTTGGAACAGGGAAGTTGGCAGTTGAATCCCGGAGGCAACCAGCCGCTCGTAGAACTTTGGACGAATCCCCGTAGCGCGGAAGCGTCCTCTGACGCGGCCGTTCTCTCCCAGCCCGGTCTTATCGAACAAAAAGATTTCCTGAGTCGTTACCTGGTCGCCTTCCATGCCGATGCATTCGGTGATATGCGTGATCCGCCGGTTCCCGTCGCTAAGCCTGGCAACCTGCACAAAAAGGTCGACGGCGGAGCTCACCTGCTGCCGGATGGCCCGGATACCCATATTGGCATTGGCCATGCCAACCATGACTTCTAGACGTCCAATTGCGTCCCGAGGGCTGTTGGCGTGGATTGTGGTCAACGAGCCGTCATGGCCTGTATTCATTGCCTGCAACATATCCAGCGCTTCTTCCCCGCGAACCTCACCCACAATAATCCTGTCCGGACGCATACGTAATGCATTGATGACCAGTTGCCGTATTTTGATGGCGCCTTGTCCTTCAATGTTGGGCGGGCGCGTCTCCATGCGGGCAACGTGAATTTGACGCAACTGGAGCTCGGCTGCGTCTTCGATGGTGACAATCCGCTCATCTTCCGGAATGTAGCTCGACAAAACATTCAGGAGCGTCGTTTTGCCGGCGCCGGTGCCTCCTGAAATGATGATATTCAGCCGAGCTTTCACGCATGCCCGAAGCAATTCCAACATTCCTTCCGTCATGCTCAGGTTTTTTACCAGATCCTCTGCTTGCAACGGGTCCCTGCCAAAACGGCGTATGGAAAGCAGGGGCCCGTCTACCGCAATAGGGGGAATGACGGCATTCACGCGTGATCCATCTGGTAAGCGCGCATCCACCATGGGCGAAGACTCATCAATGCGCCGCCCGACACGCGAGACAATCTTTTCAATAATCCGAACCAGGTGTGCGTTGTCCTTAAACTCCACCGGGGTCCGGTACAGTTTTCCAGCCCTCTCGACGTACACCAACCTGGGAGTCGTCACCAGAATGTCCGCCACCGTCGGATCCTGGAGCAAAGGCTCCAGCGGCCCGAGGCCGAATACTTCGTTCAACACCTCCTCAATGACCCGTTCCTTCTCCACCAGGCTGAGGGGGGTTTTTTCTTCGTCAATCAGCTTGACGATCGCCGTACGAATCTCCGCACGAACACGATCGCCGCCCATCGAGGAGAGTATTTCAAGGTTAATCCGGTCCAGCAATTTGCGGTGCAGGGTAAACTTCAAGTCCTGATATTCAGGCGTGTACGCCTGCCGCGCTGGCATGCGGTTGCCCCAGGGTCCTTCTCGGGCTGAAACTGCTTTCGCGGTGCTAGATATTACGGTGGCCATTGCATCCTCCCTCAGTCGCCAAATAATGAAAACTTCTTCTTCCTAGGTCGTTCGGGCAAGCCGGCGATTCTGGAAGCGAGCCTTGTTAGCTGTTTGCCCAGAGTGCTGCCTGGCGGCAACAACTGTCCCTCAGCGTACGCCTCATAAATCGAGGCATAATCGTCGGCGAGCATGGAATGTACAGAAACTCCCAGAAGTTTCTCCAGCTCTTCGGGGGTCACGTCAGGAACTTTCGGGACCCGGTTTAAAATCAACGACAGGCGCTCACGTCCTAACCCGGCGTCGGTAACTGCTTGAACGATTTGTTTGACCTGGTGCAGTGCGGGAACATCCAGCGTCGTCACCAGAAAGGTCTCATCGACCTCCTCCAGCGCAGTAGCCACTAGCGGGCTAAAACCACGCCCCAGATCCAGTATGGTCCAATCATAATGAAAGCGCACAAACTGCAAAACGTGCCGCAGGTCCTCGGGTCGGGGCTCATTGCGTACGAGCTGCGCTCCGGGCGCTTTGATGACGCCCAGGCGTGGCATGCCGTTGGAAACTAGCGCCTTCCAATAGTTGGCGTCCAGCCTGTGTGTGTTATTGAGAGCATCGAGCACGGAATAGCCCGACTTGGATTTCATCAGAAAACCCACTAAACCAGCATCCAGATCCAAATCCGCAAGAAGAACCTCGCCATTGGTCTGTCGCGTGATTTCCACAGCCGTATGGCAAGCGATAGTTGTAGCGCCGCACCCGCCCTTCGCCGAAAGAAATGCGCAAATTTTCCCCCCGGTTCTTACCCCAGTGCTTGTTCTTACCTTTCTCGCTGACAGCCGTTCTAACGCTTTGGTGAGGTTCACGGTAAGCGGCGGGTAGACATACTCATCCGCGCCTGCCCGGATCACAGACAAAATCGTTTCCGGGTCAGCCGCCGTGTGGAGCGCAACCACCATACAACCTGGGGCGCGCAACTTTATCTTTCCAAGCGCCTCCTCCCATTCTTCCTTCAGGACGGAAATTTCAAGCAGCAAAGCGTCGGGGCTGAGATGTTCCAGCTTGGCGAGAAAAGCAGGCCAATCATCGATTTCGCTCTGTTCTAATACCGTCCGAACAGGCAAATTTTGAAGGCAAAGCTGTACTTCGTCCCAAAATTCCTTGCCGCCAATGATCAGCCCGACTGTAATGGGGTACATCCGCAACCTGCCTCTCTACGCCTTAATTCTACCCTGTAGCTGGACCCACGCTTGCCGCCGGTTTCGCTGCCGGCGAGGTGGCCGGAGAAGGTGAAGCCGATGGCGGGTTTGGTACCGCAGGACTCGGCGAAAATGCCGGAGCGGTTCCGCCCGGTGGCTGTTGTTGCTGCTGGAGGCTCTTGATCAGCTCTTCCACAGGTATTACATCCCTGGGTGGTTGAACCGGCACCGGACCAGTTACCTCGATGCCCGGAGTCCGGGGAGAGGAGGCGGCTCCTTCTTTGAGAAACTCCTTCGGTCGCTGAAGGTCGGGCAACGGCTGCCCTGCCGGCATCGGACGGACAATTTCCGGAGTCACCAGAACCAGCAATTCAGTCTTGTTTTTGTTGATTGTTCTGCTCTGGAACAATTTGCCAAACAAGGGGATATCTCCAAGTCCGGGAATCTTGCTCAAGGACTCCGTCGTACGATTATCAAGTAGGCCACCAATTCCGAAGCTCTGCCCGCTTTCCAGCTCAATCTCGGTCTGAACCCGGCGCGTTGAGATTGCTGGAATATTGAAACCTTGGAAGACAAGTCCGTTGGCAAAATCCAGCGAACTAACCTCGGGGGTGACCGTCAGGCGGATTGTCCCCCGCGGAGTCACATTCGGTGTGAAGGTGATCCGCACGCCAAACTCTCGGAACTGAATCGTAACGGCTCCAACTGCCGCGCCGCCTTGGACAACCGGAAATGGGAATTCACCACCTGCCAGAAAGCTGGCCTGCTTGCCATTAATCGCCAGGACGTTTGGCTCAGCGAGAATTTGTAACAAGTTTCTTGCTTGTAGCGCTTCGATGGTCGCCCCCAAATTCAAATCCCGCCGGAACAAAAAAACCTGCAAAACATCCGTAAGCGTAAACGTTGGCGGCGCCTCCGCACCGATCGAGGTCATCTTGGGCGGCGAGAACGAGCCGGTGGTTGTCGATCCGATCGTATTGCCCGCCCCTGTGCTGAAAATGTTTGCCCCGAGTTGTTGCGAAGCGCTCCGGTCTACGTCGGCAAAGCGTACCTTCAACAAAACCTGAGGTTCTATTGGGGGAACTTTTACTTTGAGCAGATTTACCGTAGCTTTTCCCCCCAAGGTGCTGGCAATCGCCACCGCTCTGTCCGCGCTTACCAGGTCATCAACCGTCCCGCGCAGGAAAACAATATTGTTTTCCAGCGTAATATTCACGTTCTGACCTGGCAATTCCTTCTGCAACTCGTTGCGGACAGCCTCGAGTGCCCGCGTGCTGGGGCGTACATTCACATCGAACATCAAACGGTTACCACCCTGCTGCCAGATGATCAGGCTCGTTTCCCCCGGAGCCTTTCCATTGACGAGCACTTCGCGCGGCGTAACCGCGACTGCCTCCGCCAACTCCCCATTGGCCACGGAAACCCGCTCAATGGTTACCGGGCTGTCGATGACCAGCGACTTCCCTACGGTCACGAATAAATCCCTGGCAACTGTACCCTGGCTTCCCTGCGGCGGTTGACCAAAGGCAACACACAGCCACAGAGCCAAACCAATTCCTGCGCCGATCGGCGGGAACCTAAATGACATCACTGTCTTTCCTCCACTCCGTTTCATGGATTCTGACTCTCTTCCTGTTGCTGAAATTTGGTTTCGCGCCTCTGCGATCCTGTGATAACCTCGACGATAATCGGCACTGGCGCTTTTCTCTGCGCCACGACCGGGGCTGGAGCTTCTTTTTTGACAACATGCTGTGCCTTCACCGGAGTGGATTTTGGCCTGCTTTCAGGCGCCGGAGGTGCAACCCGGCCCAAAAGAGCGGCGGCAGTTGTCCCCGGCGTCTGGATTTCCTTTGTATCCAGCGGGTTCCGCAGAACAAGCTGAATCCTCATATCATTGCTGGCCAGGCTAAGGATCTCCGCCTGTTCCGGCGTTACCAGCAGGTTCACTACTTGAACGGTAACTGGCTTTCCCTCCGCGTCCTTTTGGATGTTTTGCCCGGCTGAGAGAACCTCAATGTTCTGTAAAAGGGTCCTCGTGATGGTTCCGGCGCCGGCGCCACCCCCCGGAGGCTGTCCCATCACCAGCACGTCCACGCGCATGCCGGGAACCGCAAATCCAGCGACACCTACGACTTCATTCACACGTACGGCTACGGCGCGCATTCCCGGCGGAATCGTGGCTGCTAGGCCTGCACCCGCCCCCTTCGGCGCCAGCCGGCTATCAAGGATGGGCTCTCCTTCATAGACGTTCGCGATTACACCCCTGCCCACCACGTCTTCTTTTTTCGTTATCGCTTGCGGTGGCAGAGGTCCGGGCCAGGATCCCACCTTGACATCCAGGTCGCTGATCAAGGTTCCCACGGGAAGGTTGCGTGTAGCTACCATCACCTGCGTCATGGGTCCTTTTTCCTCACGCTTCATCCGCGATGAAATGGCTTTATATAGCAACAAACTGGCCGCCGCAGACACGATGAACGCGAATGCCAGCACCGATAGTAGCCGCTTGCTCATTTTGCCTCCCGTTGAAACTCAACTTGTCGAACCGTTGGCAGACGCCAGGCGGTTGTTGGCAATGCTCCATAGCCCGCTTATGACACCGCCCATGCCCACGAAAGCCGCTGCTCCAGCCAAGGCTATGGCGGCTAAAAGCAGGGTGTACTCCACAATGTCTTGAGCGCTTTGCTCGGCTATAAATCTTTTCACATGGAACCTCCCAACCCTAACGTTGGCCGACCCTGGCGACCGGGTATGCCGATTTAGGTACCGGGAGCGCCGCTTAAGAAGCCGGCGCCCCCGGACCTCCCTGTTCGTTTGGCAGCCGACGCGTTAGCTGCCAGCCGCAGCCGCAGAGTTAGCGGTGCTCAGTCGACTGTTCGCTACAGACCAGATCCCGCTGATGCTACCTCCAGCGTTGATAAATAACGCAGCCGCGGCCAGAGCAACAAAGGCCAGAAGCAGCGTGTACTCGACGATGTCCTGGCCTTGCTCGTCTCGCAAGAAATTCTTCAACATTTTCATAGTGATTCACTCCTCATGTGATGTTGTGTGACCCTCAGGTCACCGCTTTGAACTTTCGTGGTCGCGCGACCACGATGAATTTCCCCGTCATTGCTGACGGCGGAATACCGCTGGCTCCCTTGTTCAGCCGCCGCTGCGCGCCGGAACACGATGGCCACTCCGTCGTCATAAACCAGTTGCCACCGGGAAGACAATTTCAGCGCGCGCGCCAAGGGAGCATCGACCGGCAGAAGCATTGTGCCTATGCCGTACTGGTTCAAGGTCTGCTCCCAGCCATACCTTAACTCATTCAGGCCAAGGTATTTTTCGGTAAATTCCGGCCCGTAAAAATCAAATCTGCCGTCGACAAAAACTTTTGCATTGGGATACAAGCTGTAGATCAAAAAATCGCCCCATTCATCGATGGTGTAAACATTGCCAGCAACCTGGGGACTGCGCAAAACCTGGAGCGCTGCCGCTGGATATCTTTGCGGATCGTATTCCGCGCGGAAGATCCATGGGGGATTAGGCGTAAAGAATACCGCCGATAGAAGCACCGCCGCCACGGCACTCGTCGCATAGACGCGCGGCAGACGATCCAGCGCGTCAAATCCCGCGCCGTAATCGAGCAAGCTCCGGGCAGCCTTTCTCAGCCATTCAGGCGCGTGCGCCCCGACCAGCAGCTCCAGCCATTCGTAAAGCATGTTCGCCACAGGCGGCGCAGCGATCAGCAGGTAGATCGGCATATTGCGGACCGCAAATAGGCCAAGGTGAGCCCACGCTGCCACAAGCAACGCCTGCGCGAAACGTTTGCGGTAGACGCACCATGCCGCCGCCACAGCGCCGAGTAACAGCATGGGTTCATACCAGAGCGCGAGCACAGTCTGGAAGCTGGTGGATTGATATTCCTGGATGTACCGTAGGTAGAAATTTGAAGAAGTCAGGAAACGGTAGACGTGAGCGTGGAGGTGATACCCATAAGGGTTGAGCAGGCTGGCGCCCACACAGCCCGCCAGGGCCAGCAGGTACGGCTTTGATTGGGCTAGCAGGGCTTTGGTTCCGGTGCGCTCTGACGCTAACAACCAGGACACAAACTCGCCCGCCACATACGCTCCAATCAAAATCGTGCCTACCAGAAAGCCCCCGTGGAGATTTGCCCACAAAACCATCAGGAAAGGAAGCAGAATCAACCGCCGCGTTCGCCCTTGGCGCGCGTCCTCGAGTATCCAGTAAAAAACCACTGTGAAGAACAATGTGAATAGGTGGGGACGCGCCAGCCAGTGCATGGATGATCCGGCTGTGGCCATAAGAGTCACTCCAATGGCGATGAAGGGGTTCGGACATGCGCGGCGGGTTAAGCGAAACAGCAAAGCGAAAGTGAAGGACAGCAGGATCATGCTGGCGACCGCCACAGCAGCCAGCCCTGCTTTCTGGTGCAGCCAACCGAACACGACATCCCAAAGCCACTCCCAGGCAAACCATGGCTGCCCGGGCTTGGAGAAAGAGAAAATATCGTGGTCCGGGACCCGGCCGTGCTCCATGATCCACTGCCCGGTACGGATGTGCCAGCCTGTATCGCCATCGCCAATCAGCAGCTTCGCCCCTTGCCCACGTCCGAAAAGGAACACTAGTGGCATGATGAACGCCAGGTCCGTCAGAGACGGAAGGAAGCGAGTCAGCAAGCTGTTTTTGGCGTCACTCATCTCGTTCTGCCCTTTTCACAGCGTCCCTTTCCGCAGCACCTCTTGCTAATCAGAACTGAATTGCCTCCTGAGACGAAGCAACAAAGGTGAATTTTCCAAACTGCTGTGTCCCTTTCGTGCCAGGCCAGAACATGGCGATGGCGGAATAGAAGGGGTAATAGCCCGTAATCGTGATGTACATCCCCGGCTGATTGTTGGGGTACGTAGGCCAGTTCTGGTTCAGGGTCCAACAACCGGAGCTCACAAGGTCCGGCATGCAACTCACCGTGGAATTGTTTGCGCGCAAAACCACGCCTAATTCTTGCGGGATCAGGCCAACACCGGATTGTTGAATCCGGGTGACCACGTCCCGCACTGTGATGGCGCAGCTATTCGGGGAGGTATAACAATTTTCTCCGTGCACCATAGCATATCGAGCGCCTTCTTTTATGGCATATGCCAGCGTGTGGTATAGCCACATGCCGCGGGCAACCTCGAAGATGGAAATGAGCACAAAAATCATGGGAATTCCCACAAACACAAACTCGATCATGGCGCTGCCTCTCCGATGTCGATTCGTGTTCTTCATAGCTGCTCAATCCCTCAAACGCATTTCCACAGTGCGCGTAAAAGTGAACTGGTGCGCCAGGATTCCCGGGATTGGAATCATCGGAATGGTCTTGTAAGAAAGCGTTACCCGGGAAGCAGGAGCACCGTCAGCCCCTGTGACGGCCTGGGCTGTCAAACTCACAGTAGCGTTATTACAATTAGTCACTTGGCCGTTTTTTACATTTGGCAGCCAACGCAACTCCTCAAGCACGGCCAGGCATGCCCCGGCGGCGTCGGCAGCCACGCTGGAACCCGAACTGGTGTATAACGCGGCTACCCGTGCAGCGTTTTGCGTCGCAATAGCTGCATAAGCGAAAAACCCGAAATCGAGGACGCCAACGAACAGGAAAAAGATCCATGGCGCCATCAGAGCCACCTCAACCACGGCATGCCCTGCCCGGTGGCGGCCCTTATTCCTCGTGTCTGTTGAATCCCTCTTCGCCATAGCTTCACCCCGAAATCCGGGAATGTTTACATCAACAGTTCCCTGAGGTTCGCCTCAGCTTTCCCCCTGCGAACGGGACTATTCGTTGCGCAGCTTTCAAAACGCATCTTATAGATTTTCAATGCGATTCTCTGCGCGCCGTTATCCGCAACCGAGGTCCGCACCACCGTGGCCTGACATTGCATGCACTTGCGCCCGAAAGCGTGGTTGGCCGGTAGGTCTATCTCAACCAGGACCGGCGCCCCAACTTCGGGGAGCTCGGTACAGCGCTCCTTTTGGTTAAGAAGGATCAAAATGTCAGACCGACTCATGTTTTCTGTTATCCCTTGTAAAGCCTTCCAGCTATTCGTCGGTGACAAGAGGCGGCATTGCAGATTGATGTCTAACCTCACACTGCCCCGCCGCTCCATCGTGTTACTCACTTTAGCGGCTATGCATCCTATGTATCAAGACCGTAAATAGGTAGCATCCGCTTGTTTACTAAGGTTAGCATCGGACTAGTATCCGTGCGCCCCAAACATCCTTTTCGATAAATGTTTTGGCGGGCCGCCGCGCCCCAGAACCCGGGCTACAACCGGATATTATAAAATTAACCTGGAATTAAGCGAAAAAACCCTGGAATTTCAGAGAATACCCTGATATACTAAGCGCCATGCGCATTTTTTGGAAAGCCTCAGATTGAGGGAGCCAGTCTGCTAGGCGAGGTTTCTAAACTGCGCATTACATTTGCTATGAGGAGCGCCCAATATGCCAGCTTCCAAAAAGGGAATACCCCCGGTCCGGTTATTATTGTTCACTGACGAACCGGTACTCATTAGTGGTTTGCGTTCCTTGTTTTCTTCTCAGCAAGAGATTGAACTGAGCGCCGTCTGCTCCGTGGCAACCCGGTTGGCGGCAACCACAGCCCGCATCAAGCCCGATGTTCTCCTGCTGGACATGCTTCCGGATTTGACCTTTAGCCTTCTGGTGGATATGCAACGCAAGATGCCAGAGGCCAAGATGGTGCTCTGGGTGCGCTCGATATCGACCGAACTGGCATACCAAGCAATCGAGCATGGCGTGCGGGGAATTGTGCGAAAGACTCTTCCTCCGGAAACTTTGCTGAAATGCCTGCGCCTGGTGGCAGAAGGCGGCATGTGGTTTGAAGAAGCATTGAAAAACAATTTCATGAGTATGCGAACGGTTTCTTTGACCCGCCGCGAGAGCCAGCTCGTCAGCCTGCTTTCCCAGGGCTTAAAAAACAAGGAAATCGCCACCAGCTTATTCATCTCTGAGGGTACTGTTAAGGTCTACCTTTCCCGGCTGTTTCACAAATTGGGAGTCAAGGACCGCTTCGAACTAGCCTTGTACGGCTTGAAAAATATGCCAGTAGGTGAAGGTCCTTTCGAGATTCCACAGACTAGAACGGCATTTCTACCCCAAAAAAAAGAGGCGGGGGCCGCGCAATTGCTCCGGTCTTTGGTTTTGGAGAAAACAGCAGCTGGGTTGTCAGGCTCTGGCAACCCAGCAGATTCCTGAGTATAGGCCTCCAACCCGCCGGAATTTGGTAGTTTTGTAGGGGGATATGGAGGAGCTTTCCATTTTCGGGTTGATAGCCAGAGCATTGGGCATTGCTGCAACTCCGGTAAAACTGGAGCCTGAGCTCTTCGAAAGCATAATCGTCCCCCCTCAACGGCGCTGGGGATGCTTTTTGGCATCCATCGCCGCGCACACCCTCTTTGTTTACGTGGTCTTACCTTTGGCCTATTTGCTGCCAGAGGCCGCAAGTTCCCAGGATCAAAAGTACCTGTTAGCCCTGCGCCCGTTGCAATTGCAAATTCCCGACCACCTGTATTTCAGTTCGCCCCTAAGGATGGAGTTGCCACCACCCGTGTCTCAGCAGCAACGGAGGCTGAAAGCACGGCAGCTTGCGGTTCAGCCCCAAGGAGAAGAACAAGCGCGGGGCTCATCCACCCGTCAGAAATCGCCGCCAAGGCGATTTCGGCTGCCCGATGTGGCAAGGCGGCCGTTTTCCCCACAAACGCTGATTCAACCTGACCTGCCACCCGAACTCGCCTTGCACGCCCGAGTGAGGCTGCCGCAACTGCTTCTTTCCCCCCCTGCATTGCCACGGCCGCGTCCCAGAAGGTTTGTGCAGCCAGGGTCGAGTCCTCCCCCTGATATTGCTCCAAAGAAGCTCGATGCTCCACCGCCGGTGATAACTCCAGCAGCAATACCTCAGGAAATTCTGATCCCAACCATGCTGGCCGGTCCTGAACACGCAGCGCTTCGGCTTCCCCGGCCCACGATGCCGGTCAAGATCTTTGCGCCCCCTTCTGCGAGTGCATCCAGGCTTTCCGGCAATGGCAGTTCTATTAGTCCAGCGGTTGGTGAACCTGTACACGTAGTAGCCTATTCCACCAATCCGGCGCTCCTGACAGATAAAGTCCTCGTACCGCCAGGTAACCAGATTGGCCGGCTTCCCGGTCCTCCTCCCTCGACAGACCCCGCAGCGCCCGTAGGCATCCCCGTGGGAGGCGACTCATTATCTGCCGGGACGGGAGAACAAGGACGAAGTTCAGCAGATGGATCAGGGAAGGGCGCAGGGGGGTCTGGCAACAGAGGACGTGGCGGAGGGGCAGCAGGAGTGGCCAACAGAGGACATGGTGGAGGTCCAGGAGAAATAGGTGGGACAGGTCCTGGGGTGGGGGTGGGCGTAAGCGGATCCGGAGGATTTGGGGGTGGCCCTGATGGTTGGGACGGAGGAGGAACTATGGCGGCGGCGCTTTCGGCACCTCCAACAACCGTACTCAATTACACGACACCCATACGCATCGAGCATCCAGCCAATGGAGTTTTTGACGTGATCGTCTCCCAAACCTCAGTCGACGAAGCCCTACCCGAAAGCGCCGGGGCCCTTTCCGGAAAGCCCGTTTACACTGTCTACGTGCAAGTAGGCGCTCCGCGAGCCTGGCTCCTTCAGTATTGCGTTCCGAAAGGGGTCGAAGAGGAGCCACGGGTGGTTGGAGGAGCCGTATATATTGGCAAACCGAGTCCCTTGAAGGCTCCCTTCCCTTTGGTTACCATCCTGCCCCCAGTGGCTTTGGAGCCGCGAACCACCTATATCATGGTGCATGGTTTCGTCGACAAGACTGGCCAGTTCCAAGACTTGAATGTCCTGCGAGCACCTAACGATCGTGTTAAGGGGCTATTGCTGCCCCAACTGGTACAGTGGCGCTTCCGACCTGCCACCAGAAACGGGGTCCCGGTGCTGGTAGAGATCCTGCTTGTCATCCCCCCCACGGAAAGCTGAGCCCTTAGAGACGGTTCCGGGCAGGTCATTCCGTGTATGCGGCCTTCAAGGGCCTTTCGTCTCCTCTTGGATTTCTGACACCGCGCCATCTACATCCTCTACTCTCACACTCAACCCCTTGCGCCCCATGAACTCACTCTCTGGAATGTCAAACCGGACAGCCACCATACGATCCATAGATTGCTTGGCGTAGATCTTCGTACGGATGGTCAGGGTGTCATTGAACTTCTGGCCGAGGATGGGATAGTACTCGAAAAGGCGGCGCGCATCGATTTCTGAGATGGGGGAACTCTCCACCCGACTTCCTGCCTTATCTTCCAGATACACGTCCACGCGCCGAACGACAAACGGGTAGTCTGAGGGATTCACAAACCGGAAATCGATGACTGCGACGCAACTGCCTCCTTCCACCGGTAGTGTGCGTACCTTGAGAATTCTTCCGCGGAGCTGTATATTCGCTCCTCGCGTGGTATACAGGAGCAGACCCACGGCTACAGCCATGATTACTACTCCAAGGGCGACGTAAGGAATGAGCGATCTTCTCAAGTCAGGACGCCTCTACAATGCGCAGTATTTCCTTCATCGATTCATGTGAGGCCTGAATCTGCCCCGGCCCAAAAATATGCGTTTCTAAGGACACACAACCCTGGTAGCCATCCCGCTCCAGGGCATGAAAGATGGTGGCCCAGTCCAACCTCTGCGGACCAGGGAGCACACTTCTACCCTTGATGTGAATATTCCCTATACGACCAACGGGCAGCAACCAGTATCCGTCCGGATACGGTGTTTCCTTATGGCTGATTCCGTTCAGAACATCCCAATTGATCCCAACCCAAGGGGAAGGCAACAGTTTCATCAGCGCAGCCAGTTCGGCGCAAGTGCTCACGTTGCAAGAATTTTCGTTTTCGACCAGGAGATGGATACCTCGCCGCCCGCTGACTTCCGCCATTTCAGCCAAAATTTCGGCTACGCGCGGCAAGATGGTGAGCGGCTCGGCAACCCGCGAGAATGTGAAAATACGAACCTTGTCTACACCGAGGATTTCGGCAGCCATCAAGGCGCGATTCAGTTCTTCCATACGACGCCTGAAGCGTTCCTTGTTCCGCTCAGCTCTCATGGCTGCTCCCATCCCGCCGCCAGTTTCTCCGCGTGTGCGCTCAAAACCCGGCAACGGGAATTTGAGCATCGAACTGTCCAGGAAGGAAACCCGAATGCTGTTTTGCTTGAATTCGGTGGCTGCTTGACGCAATTCCCCCTCGGGTAAGAATGCATATTCGCCTCCACGGCCGGGCACCTCACGCAGTTCAGCCCACCGAAGTCCATAACTTTTAAGGAAATCGATGGCCCCGGCTGGGTTACGCGCGATCTCATCAGTAATAGCGCTTACCCTGTCCCGGTTAATGGGCCGGTGGGCGCCCGGGGGTTTGTAGGCAACAGCCGCCGCAAAAAATTTTCGCCGAGTGATCATAAACAACTAATCCCCCAAAAACCGACCATACGGTTGAAGGCGGCTGACATTGTCGCAGACAGCCTTAATGGCGGCAGTCACCGGTATGGCCAACACTAAACCAGCTGCCCCCCATATTACTCCCCATAGCATGAGGGCAACCGTCACAACCAGAGGATTAAGATGCACCCTCGATCCCACGATCTTCGGATACAACAGATTCAGCGCAATCAAGTGCATAACAGCCACCACCGTGGCGAGTAAAAGATAAGCTGGCATAGTCGTATATGTGGCCAGCGCAGCGAATAACGGAGGCGCCATGGACAACGGCAGGCCGATATAGGGTATGAGGCTGAGTACGCCGCTCATGGGGCCTATCAGCAGTGGATACGGCAAGTGCATGAGCCAGAAAACCAAGGAACTTACACCGGCAAGCATCAATCCCAAAGCGAAGTTACCCACAACAAACGCCCTAACCATGGTGGCAATGCCCTTGAGGCTATTGCCCGCCACCACTCTGTCTTCCCCCTCGAACAATTGCAAAAAGCTGTAATAAATGTGGTCTCGCCAGCTCAGCATGAAGTACACCAAAAAAGGGACAAACGAGGCCATTAGGACCGTTCGATACACAAGTCCCAAGTGAGAGTAAATGTAATCCACTAGAGGTGTCCGCTCGGGAAGGATGCGGACTTCCTGGATAGGCGGGGGACCGGCAGGGACAGGAACCTCCACGGGCTTACGCCGTCCCCGCACCCGCGCTGCTGGCGTAGGTGTGGGTGCAAGACGCTGTTCCAGCTCTTCCTTACGCCTCGGGACCAGCAGCTTATAGGCGCTTTGCTCCATTTCATCTACCTTCTGAATCACCGCCCCCGCCAGTTCACTGATTTTCTGGCTGTAGACGGGCAATTCTTGGTAGAGACTTGCGAGCTGCGTGTAAATGGCTAAGCTCGCCAAGTACACCACTAGTAATGCACCGACGCACGCAAAAAAGCTGGCAAGGGCCCTGGGCAGGCGAAACCGCATCAACAAGGCTACGAACGGCTCAAGAATGAAGGCGATAATAGCGGCCACGCTTAAAGTGATAAAAAACGCTCGACCGTAATACAGCAAAGCAACAACGACCCCCACCGCGACGACGGCCGTAGCGGCGCTTTTCGGCCGCAGCGTTTGCAGTGAGCTCGCTAGAATCGCCATGACAAAACCTGACCCTTGCCATCACTGGCTAGAAGTTGGAGAAACCTGATATTGTCCCCCTGCGCGGGCCAATTCCCCGATACGCACGCCATTTTGCCGCAGCCGGCGCTGCAAAATAGCAGCAAGGTAATTTAGTACATGCATTCACCCGCTAATCTATCACGAGCCGGCCTATAATGAAATCAGAAACGTGACCCAAAAGCATTACCGGCAAGAAGGAAGAATTCTGGCTCTGGACATGGGGAAACACTGGATCGGAGTCGCGGTCAGTGACGAGCTCCGCATCACCGCGCAAGGCTTGGCTACGATTGAGCGCAAGAATCTCCGTACTGATCTGGAACGAATCGCGGCACTGACGCAGCAGCTGGATGTCTCCCTGATCGTGCTCGGTAACCCTTTGCACATGAGCGGAGCGGAAGGCGCACAATCCGCATGGGTGCGCGAGTTCGCCGAGAAGTTACGTAAACGGATAGGCATCGACGTGGATTTTTGGGACGAACGGCTTACCACTGTTGAAGCGGAACGCGTGTTGCGAGACAGTGGAATTAGCGCCGGCAAGCGCGGGCGAGCCGTAGATCGTTTGGCCGCCGTGATCCTCCTTGAGAGCTATCTTGGCGCCCTGGCCCAGCTCAACGCCTCGGAACCAGTCCAGTGAGATCCAGGCTGTTCGCATGGTTGGTTGTTTGTTTGGTCGCAATCGGTGCCGCCGTAGTTTCACTTGATTTCCCCTTCGCTGGCTTTGCCGGCGAGACTTTCGTTGATATCCCAAAAGGAATAGGAACCGCGCGGGTTGCAAGGCTACTAGCGGGCGCCGGCGTCATAAGATACCGCTGGCAATTTGTCCTGGCCAGGCTCCTAAAGCCGAAGCGGAAGCTACAGGCTGGCGAGTACCGTTTCATTAAAGCCGCCTCGGTCTGGGAGGTGTTCGACCGCATGGCCCGCGGGGATGTTTTCTATTACACTTTTACCGTGCCGGAGGGACAAACGGTGTTCGATATTGCAGCCTCCCTCGATAAGCTGGGCGTTATTTCGGGCGATGCATTCCTCCATACCGCTCTGGACCCGTCCCTTATCCGTGATCTCGCTCCCGAAGCCCCCACCTTAGAAGGTTACCTATACCCAGACACCTACTGGATTACCCGGCGCACCACGCCCGAGGAATTATGCCGACAGATGACAGAGCAGTTCCGCAAGAACTGGAAGCAGATCGGCGATTCAGCCCCAGTTCATGCCACCGTTACACTTGCCTCGCTCATCGAAAAAGAGACTGCTTTGAGCGAGGAACGCCCAATTGTTTCGTCGGTGTTTCATAACCGCCTCCGCATTGGGATGCCACTTGAGTGCGATCCCACCGCCATTTATGCCGCTATATTAGAGAACCGTTACCGCGGAACACTCACCCACTTGGATCTGGCTAGCAAAAATCCATACAACACATACCAGCACGCCGGACTGCCTCCAGGGCCGATTGCCAACCCAGGCATGGACTCTTTGCGGGCGGCCCTTAACCCGGCGAAAACCAATTACTTGTATTTCGTGGCCAAGCCCGACGGCTCCGGGGCGCACCAGTTTTCCACCAAGCTGGAAAAGCACCGCGACGCCGTCTTTAGATATCGCCGTGCGAACCACAAAACGAACCAAGCGGGCGGAACTGCACGATTATCTCGCCACAGTCCACCCAGTACGAATCACTGAGGAATATTACCGCGCACTTCTCGAGCGACTCGCCCCGGTTTCAGCTCGCTACCTGAGAAACCTGTTGCGCTCGTGCGGCATTCCGCTAGATCCGTTAGTGGAGGGTATTCGCCAGAACTCATTTTCCGAGCTTGAGCGGACGCTTGTGGTAATGGCAGAACAGTACCGTGATGCCCGTATGGCTGGAGACCGCGAGAGACAGAACTTATGCCGGAAAGAGGTGCTTGTTGCCAAGCAACATGCGCGCCTCTGTCTGAAGCAATCCCGATTGGCGCCGGAAGTTGCAGCACAAAAGAAGGAAATGATCTCGTGGATGACGGTGTGGCTGGACAATCCGGAGCTGTTTCCCGTCTGGTGCCGCTTGCGAAAGAAGGTGCTGTTTGCTGACCAGGCAACCTCTCCACTGCCGGATCGATGAAATCGCCGTTACTTATCCTATGGTCAGGAATCGGTTGCCAGACGTAGAGAGCCATGTTTATACTACGGTTTCTGGGAACCGGTATGACGCCCAGGGACGAAAGGGATTGGCAAACTCCACAACGCGAGGCAGCCATGTTTTACGGTTTGTTCCTGCGAGGTCATGCTGTCGAAACGCTACGGCAAGACATTGATGTGCCAAAAGCCCTCTTACGGAAGTGGCTTCAATCACCGCAGTATGATCCTTCGTTCCGGAACTCCGTGAAGCGTGTCTACAGCTACCGCAAACAAGTGCTTGCTATTTTCGACGAACTCGTGTCGGGGGAACGGAACCGCTCGCGGCTCCAGTAACTCAGAAACAACGAGTCTTGGCGCGCTGGGGGCGGCAAACACTTCCGCACACAAGTTAATCCTCATCCTGCTGGGTGGTCAACCGGGTTATGACGCCCATGTCTTCGAGAGTGGTGACGTCTCCTTGTACCTCACGGGTAGCGACAATCTCCCGCAGAAGGCGCCGCATAATCTTGCCGCTCCGTGTCTTGGGGAGCGTTTCGGTGAAGCGGATATCGGTAGGTCTGGCGAAAGCTCCGATCTCATGCGCCACCCACCGCCGCAAATCTTCAGCCACATCCTCATGGTCCCAGTTGCCTCGTTTAAGCGTCACAAAAGCGCAGACGGCTTGACCGGTGATTTCGTCCGCTTTGCCAACCACCGCAGCCTCAGCCACCGCAGGATGACGGACCAAAGCCGACTCCACTTCCATGGTACTCAGCCGGTGGCCGCTTACGTTTATGACATCATCTACTCTACCCAGAATCCAGAAATAACCGTCTGCATCCTGCTTGGCCGCGTCTCCTGTAAAGTAGCTGCCGCGAAAACGACCCCAGTATTGCTGCTCATACCGTTGAGGGTCCCCCCAAATGGTCCGCATCATTGCGGGCCAAGGGCGGCGAATGACAAGAAAACCCTCCCGGCCCGGCTCCACGGACACACCGCTGAAGTTGACCACATCGGCTTCGATTCCCGGCAACGGAAGCGTAGCAGAGCCCGGTTTGCAAGCAACCGCTCCAGGCATGGGAGCAACAAGGATCGCGCCCGTCTCCGTCTGCCACCATGTATCCACGATGGGGCAGCGCTCTTTACCGATAACTTTGTGGTACCACTCCCAGGCAGCAGGGTTAATGGGTTCGCCGACCGAACCGAGTAAACGGAGGCTGGACAGGTCATGTGCGCCAGGCCATTGATCTCCTTGCCGGATCAAAGCGCGGATGGCCGTAGGCGAAGTGTAGAATATGCTCACGCGGTACTTCTCGACGATTCGCCACCACCTGTCAAATTGAGGGTAATCCGGGGCTCCTTCATATATGACCGCTGTGGCGCCAGCGGCGAGTGGCCCGTAGACAACGTAACTGTGGCCAGTTACCCAGCCTATGTCCGCCGTGCACCAATATGTGTCCTCTTCATGAAGATCGAAAACCCACTTCATTGTCATGGCGACCTGAAGAAGATAGCCGCCTGTGGAGTGAACGATACCTTTGGGCTTGCCCGTCGTACCCGAAGTGTAGAGCACGTAAAGCGGGTGCTCGGAATCGAGTGGGGTAGCCGGACAAAAGTCACTCACCGTTTGGTCAAGATCGTGCCACCAGAAATCACGCCCTTCTAGCATCCGAACATCCGAGCCGGTACGCCGGAGCACAATTACCGCGCGCACACCTGAACATCCCTCCACAGCTTCGTCTACAGCATCCTTGAGTCGTATCTCCTTGCCACGCCGCCAGCCTCCGTCCGCAGTGACGACCACTGTGGCATCAAGATCAATAAGCCGCGCCCTCAACGCTTCCGCCGAAAAACCGCCGAAGACCACGCTGTGTGTAATCCCCAGGCGCGCGCAGGCGAGCATGGCTACGGGCAACTCGGGCACCATCGGCATGTAAATGACAACGCGCTCACCCGCTTCCAAGCCCAGTGACTTGAGCACGTTGGCGAAACGGCTCACCAACCGGTGCAGTTCTTGATAAGAGATTATGCGCTGGTCCCCTGGCTCGCCTTCCCATAAGATGGCGACTTTATTTTTTCGTGGCCCCGTCAGGTGTCGATCCAGACAGTTGTAGGAAGCATTAATCTTGCCCCCTACAAACCACTTAACGAATGGATAGTTCCATTCGAAAACATGCGACCATTTCTCAAACCAGTGCAGCTCCTGTGCGGCGAGTTCTCCCCAAAATTCCTCCGGATTTTCCTTCGCCCGCTGGTACAGAGCCTTGTATGCATCCAGCCCCCGCACATTTGCTTTTTGAACAAATTCCTCGCTAGGAGCACAGATACAGTCTCCCCTCATGTGTGAAGCACCCTCCAAGTGAGTTTCAGCCAGCAATCCGATTCTATCAGAACTGAGGCCACGAGGCTTGCCAAAAGTCTGCTTCTAATCCGCGCATGGCGCTAAACCGCGGGCTCGCCAAGCGAGGTCTTCGCAGCGTGCTCACGATTGCACTATCATGACAGTTCGGAGACAAAGTGATGAAACCGGTTCCTGCCGAGCAGCAACAAGCCCTCGTCGAAAGGCTGATGAACGCTTGCGGGGGCGCCTATCCACCTGAGAAACGCCGCAAGTATTTTATTTCCGGCCCTCAATGGGCGGCAGCCTACCAAGGTCAAGCTCTTTTTCACGCGCCCACACGTGCGGCAGTGCCTTTTGAGGAGGTTATTCGCCAGTATGCCCGAATAGGCATCGGGTATTGGTGCACTCACGACACTGATGTAATCCCCACAGAGTTGTTGGGTAAAGACGAGCAGTGGGAGATTGTCAACCGGATAAAGCAGGCCCTGGCTGACAACGGACTGGCTTGCTCGATGGTCACCACCGAAACCTTTTATCACGCCGTATGGGCCGCCGGACCAGTCGCGGAAGCTCCCGAAGTCCGGGAGTACGCAGCTTTCCGGCTCCGTAACACAGTTAAGATCGGCCACGAACTCGGCGCTGAGTTTGCCGTCTACTGGCCCGGCTCGCTCGGTTACTCTGTTCAGGGTGCCATCGAGGAGACTCAGACTCTTCGCTGGTACGCCGAAGCACTCAATGCGGCGTGCGATGCTGACATCGAAACCGCCAGCCGTAAGAGGCGGCCGACATTGAAACATTGTCTCGAGGCCAAACCATTCGAACCGCAAGCGGAAATTTTATTGCCGACCTCCGATGCAATGCTGGCTTTTATATCTTCCGGGCTCTTGAAACACCCCGAAATGGTCGGACTGAATCCGGAATACCTTCACGAACTGATGTGGGGCGCAGCGCCACGCGCCGCCCTCTCGCGCGCCCTTTTGGCTGGGAAGCTTTGGCATTTCGATATCAACGACGGCTACCGGCTCAAGCACGACGTGGACATCGCCGTTGGGCTGGTGAATCCGTTAGATTGGCTAAATGTGTTGGTTTTACTGCGAAGCCACGGTTATCATGGCCCGTTCAACCTGGACTACAAACCCCCGCGGACAACCAGTAATCACGGCGTTTTCGCCGTCAGTTTCCCCGCTGCAGTTGACCGGTTTATTACCCTGTGGGAAATGGCTGGGGAGGTGATTTCCGATCCTGTCATTTGCGAGGCGACTGAACTACTGAAGGCCGGCGGCGGCGCCGTAGATCCAACCAACGCGGAATGCGTGACTGCCGCTAACCGGGAGCTGCTCTCGCTACACGAGCTCATAGCACACCGTTTAGTTCAGATACTGCTCGGAGTCCATCGCGGGCGAACTTACTCAATTTAGCGGCAGATAGCGGTCTATGACAGGCATTGGTCGAACGCTGATATACGTAGGCCTGATCTTTATTGTGTTCGGGCTACTCATTAGTTTTGCCGGGCGGTTGCCATTCCGCATCGGACGTCTGCCGGGAGATATCATTATCCGCGGTAAGAATTCTGTTTTTTACTTTCCTCTAATGACGTCTCTTTTGCTCAGCCTTATCCTGTCGCTGGTGTTTTGGCTAATGGGGCGCCGCTAACTACTGAACAGGGCCAATCCGGTCGGGAGGCCAGTATACGAAAACCGCCTTTCCGTAAATGAGACTCCTGTGGACCGGGCCCCAAAAACGGCTGTCGTTAGAAGAGGCGCGGTGATCTCCGAGCACGAAGTAATAGTCAGGCTGCATTTTGACAGGTGGCATCGACTGCGTGTCCCGGTATTGCTCCGGGACATAATCTTCCTTCAAAGGTTTACCGTTAACGTAGACAATTCCCCGGTCAATAAAGACTGTGTCGCCTGGCAAACCGACTACACGCTTGACATAAGACCGTGATCTGTCTCCAGGAAACCAGAAGACCACCAAATCACCTCGCGCAATCTTTTCAAGGCCGAACCTGTAAGTGAACTTGTTGATAAAAATTCTCTCTTCGTTTATCAGCGCGGGCATCATGCTAGTACCTTCGACTTCCACCGGCTGGTAAACGAACAAAATCACCACCACCGCAAGTACGACAGCCAGCGCTAGGTCACGAGCCCATGTGCAAAGGTATCGCCTCGCCATCCTGGGGCTTGCAGGGTTATTATCGGACATCGATAACTCCGAATCCCAATTCCGTTTTTCCGCCTTATATTATCAAGGTAGCGCTTCAAACGCCGGCCATACGAACAGGAAAAAAACATCATTTGGAGGGCAGAGCTGCTGAAGGCTGATCGCCGAGGGAGCTGCCCAATAAGATACGGGCAAGCGCCGGCAGGGAAACCGCACCCTCGCGCAAAGCCCGGCTATGAAATTCTGCCAACTGAAAATTAGCGCCTTTGCGCCTTTGATACAAGCTCCGCAGGCGTAGCCAATCACAGTAACCAGCGTAATAGGTGGCGAGCTGACAAGAGGACAACTTCGCCCTCTGCAGCTTAGCCGTGGCCTCCTCCTTTTCCTGAAAAGTCTTGTTAAGCATGAGGTCCATGGCTTCCTCATCGCTCATGTCCGTGGTTTGTAGCCGTATGTCCAGAATAGCGTTAGCCACCATGCGCAGTTGCTGTTTAAGAAACATCAGACGCAACTCCGGGCTACCGTTTAAGTAGCCTTCGTCTAGCATCATCTGCGTCGCATATATGGCCCATCCCTCGACGTAAGGCCCGTTGCCTAAAATCGACCGTACCAGTCGCCTCCACAGGGGATGAATATCATTCGCATACTCACATTGCACATAATGGCCGGGCATGGCCTCATGGAGCGTGAGCAGCTTAAGCCCATAAAAATTATACTCACGCAGCTTGGAAAGTACCCGCTCTCGGGGCCAGTCTTTGGGAATAGGAGTAATCCAGTAGAAAGCGCCCAGTTGTGGTTCGAGCGCGGGCGCGGCGACGAATCCGCCCACTGCATAGGTGCCGCGCATAAATTCGGGGGTTTCTATCACTTGCAAGTTGGACCGGGGCGGCAAGAGCACCAGACCTTTTTGCTCGACGAAAGACCTCGCTTCGGCAAGATCTCGTTTTGCGTCATTTACGTATTCGGACGGCGTTGTATGATGCTCAGCAATCTTGGCCAGCGTTTCACCCACAATGAGATTCAGATCTACCGGATCTTTGTGGGACGGATACATCTTGTGATGGAGAGGAAGCGAGAGATCAAACATCTCGCGACGGATCCTCAACAGGTCGGCTTCCGCGGCAGCTCGGAGTTGAGACGGCGGTAGTTCAGTTTCGAGAACATAGCGAAACTTCTTGTAGTACCTTTCTCTACCAAGCCGCCAATCGCTGGTCCGCTTTGACAAATCTTTCTTGAGGTATTCATTGAAACTTCTCAGCGCCACCAGCGCATCCTGCGCAGCCGAATCAAATTCGGCCCTCATCGACTCTGGCGCTCCCGCACGTAGCGTTTTATCGATCAACTCTATGTTGCCCTCGTTTTCCGAGCAGGCTACCGTGTTCCAGATCTCGGGCGCATCTGTTAAGTTTTGCCGAGCCTGTTCAACCAACCGGGGAATCTTCCGTAGCCGTGAAATGATGTGCCTGTAACGCTGCGGCTTGGGAACGTACTCCAGCACATATGGACTAAATAAAGCATTCCCCACCAGCTCCACGTAAAGCGTGGGATTGTGACGGTAGCTTTGGATCTCATCCAGTTCAAGCAACTCGAGCGAAATCTGGTCGCTGATTAGCTCATAATCGGCACGATCCTCGGCAGCTAGCCTGTCTGGTGTAGCAGCTTTCCGCAGCCGTTCGCGGAACTGCCGGTAAAAAGAGCGTTGCGCATCGACAGATGCTGGGCTGTAGTCATCAAGCATCTCGTCCAAGTTGGCGCCTCTGTGCAGGTGGTATCCCGCTTGCGTTGCCAGGCTCGGAGAGAAGGCCAGTTGTTGGTAAACAAACTCCTCGGCCAAATGGGGTAATGACTCCGCCGTTCGGCGCTGGCACCCAACGATGCAAATAAGAGAGAAAACGACAACTGTGGTCCTGTCCATCGGCTCGATCTTACCGCTCAAGGTTTGGCATTATCTACTCCCCCAACAGCTCAAGAAACGCCTTTGCAGCGTGGCTGAGGGTGCGGCGAGCGGGATAAATCAGCCGGATCTTGCGCTCTACATTTAGCTCGGCAATTTTCACTTCGCATAAAGTTCCTTGCTCAAGTTCCTGTTCCACACACATCCGCGGCAAAAAGGCGACACCCTCATTTTTCTGTACCATCCGCCGGATGGTCTCTACTGTCGGCATTTCTACGTCCATATTTAAAGGAATTTTGTGCCTTTGGAACTCGCGTAATACCACTTCCCGGTACGGAGACACAACGTTGTGCGCGATGAAGGTTTCCATTCCAAGCTCGGTGATCGAGACCACATCGACCCGAGCCAGCCGGTGGCTGGGCGAAACGACGAAAGCAAGGTGATCTGTATATATAACGCGGGAAATTAATCGCTCGTCGGCAGGATCATAGCTAACGACGCCAAGCTCTAAGTCTCCGGCGATCAGTTGTTGTGGAATTTTGCTCGATAAGCTCCGCCGCACTTGCACGCGAACCTTGGGATACTGCCTCCGATAGTTCTGAATGTGTTTGAGCAGATACAGCGCCGTCGATTCATTTGCCCCGATTATCAATCGCCCGGCGGCATTATCACGCAATTCGGCGAGAGCATCCAACATCTCCCTGGTAAGGTTTTCGAACCGGCGCGCAAAGTCAAACACGATCTGCCCCACGTCGGTCAGCAGCAGTTCTCTACCACTGCGATCGATCAGTTTCTCCCCGAGTTCACTCTCCAGCCTCTGAACGGCCAACGATACTGCCGGCTGGGTCCGCAGGAGCTTGTCAGCCGCCCGAGAAAAGCTCTTCTCGGTGGCCACTGTGCTAAAAACTTGCAGGGAATAAAGTTCCATGGCTAGTTAATTTTCCTATAAGGATGCATTTATCTTGCTTATTGTATCATCAATTCTTATCAATATAGTCAACAGTATAAATTTGCCATATTGATCCAGGCAGGACATAATAGGTTCTTGCCTTGATCACCGGAGAAACAGGCCGGCCAAGGCATAATCCAGAGCGCAGGCAGCAAAGATGGACAACCGCGTTTACATTTTCGACACTACTCTCCGGGATGGTGAACAGTCACCCGGATGCAGTATGACCGTAGATGAAAAGTTACAGATGGCCAGGAAGCTTGTGGAGCTAGGCGTCGATATCCTCGAAGCCGGTTTTCCGATTGCTTCCGAAGGTGACTTTGAAGCGGTCGACAGAATCAGCCGCGAATTTTCTACGGTACGGGTAGCGGCACTCGCTCGAGCGTGCGAACTGGACGTGGATCGAGCTGTCCGCGCTCTGGAAAAGGCAAAAAGTCCTCGTCTCCATACATTCATCGCGACCAGCGATATACATTTGCGGCACAAGTTGAAGAAGACAAGACAGCAGGTCCTCGAGGAGGCAGTTACCGCTGTCGAGCAGGCCAAAAGATACATCGACGACGTGGAGTTCTCTGCTGAAGATGCCACGCGTACGGAAATGGATTTTTTACTAGAGATCTCCAGGGCTGTAGTCGCCGCGGGTGCGCGTACGGTAAACTTGCCAGACACGGTAGGCTATTCGATACCGTGGGAATACTCGAAACTGATTAGGCGCGTGGTAGAACAACTGGGTGACGCTGCGATAGTCAGCGTCCATTGCCACGACGACCTCGGCCTCGCCGTTGCAAACTCCCTGGCGGCAGTTGAGGCAGGGGCGCGCCAAATCGAATGCACGATCAATGGCATAGGAGAGCGAGCGGGCAACTGTTCACTCGAAGAAGTGGTTATGGCGATGAAAGTCCGCCAGGATATACTCCCTTTCCGCAACGGGATCGTGACCGAGCAATTGTATCCTGCAAGCGAACTACTGACAGAGTTTATTTCCTTTGGGCCCCAACCGAACAAAGCAATTGTGGGACGCAATGCTTTTGCGCATGAGGCGGGCATTCACCAGGATGGTCTCCTCAAGGAGCGCACCACCTACGAGATTATCGATCCTAAAACAGTTGGCGTGCCGGCCAGCCGACTAGTGTTGGGCAAGCACAGTGGCCGTCACGCCCTGAGGGACCGCTGCGAGCACCTCGGCTACAACCTCACTAAAGAGGAGCTAGACGTCGTTTATCGCCACTTCGTCGCTCTTGCTGATCATAAAAAGGGAGTGCTCGACGAGGAAATTATCGAGATCATTCACCGGGAAGTGGGGCGTTTGGCGCGAGCGTCCAGATAAGGACAGCCAAGCCTGCTTGGTTTGCTCATCCCCCATCCGGTGGCCCATCTTATGAATCTGAATATTCTCGTTTTGCCCGGTGACGGCATAGGTACCGAAGTCACCCGTGAAGCGGTTCGCGTGCTGGAGCATGTGGCGCGAAAGTTTCACCACAACCTGCATTTGACGGAAGGGTTGCTCGGTGGCATAGCAATCCGTAAAGAAGGCACTCCATTACCCCCAAAAACTGTACAGCTTGCTTTTGAAGCGGACGCCACCTTGATGGGGGCAGTCGGCCTGCCTGAATTCGACCAAGCGCCTCCGGACAAGCGGCCGGAAAAAGGGCTGCTCGGCATCCGGCAGACGCTCGGAGTTTTCGCCAATCTTCGCCCGGTCCGTGCTTGGCGGGTTTTGATCGATTCATCGCCGCTCAAAAATCACATTGTTGAAGGAACGGACATGATAATTGTCCGCGAATTGACCGGCGGGATTTACTACGGGACTCCTCGCGGCATCACCGGTGAAGGCAAGCAGGCGCGAGCCGTAAACACCATGACCTACACTCGAGCCGAGATCGAGCGTGTTTCCCGCATAGCTTTCGAGCTCGCTCGTGGACGCCGAAAGAAGCTAACCAGCGTGGACAAATCGAACGTTCTAGAAAATTCCCAACTTTGGCGTCAGGTTGTTTCGGAAATGGCCGCCGAGTACCCGGACGTCACCTTAGAACACCTGCTGGTGGACAACTGCGCAATGCAACTGGTGCTGAATCCCCGCCGCTTTGATGTCTTAGTGACAGAGAACATGTTCGGAGATATCCTGAGTGATGAGGGTGCCGTTTTGGCTGGATCGATCGGAATGCTGCCCTCAGCTTCGATCGGCGGGCGCCGTCCCTCCGGGGCTTGGACAGGCCTTTATGAGCCGGTGCATGGTTCCGCGCCCGACATTGCAGGACAGAACAAAGCCAATCCCCTTGGCGCTATTGGCTCCGTCGCAGCCATGCTGGAGTACAGCTTTGGGCTAAAAGCCGAAGCCGCCGCCGTCAACGCTGCTATTGAGGCGGTTCTTGAAAGCGGCAGTGTAACAGCGGACCTCAGACCCAAGGGCGCCCCGGCGACTACGCAGCAGGTAGGAGAGGCGGTTTGCGCTGCAATAGGGTAAACAGATTATGAACAGACCTCGCACGATTATCGAGAAAATTTGGGACGCCCATGTTGTCTGCCAGGACAGCGGGGCGCCGGCACTATTGTATATTGACCTCCATCTCGTGCATGAAGTCACATCTCCCCAGGCTTTTGATGATCTGCGCCGCAGGGGGTTGCGCGTGCGCCGGCCGAATTTAACCTTGGCCACAGCGGATCATAACGTACCTACAACCGACCGCTCGCTTCCGATCACGGACCCAATTTCCGCAAAACAGGTCGCTCAACTAGAAAAAAATTGCGCAGAATTCGGAATTCCCTGCCACAGTTTTTCCAGCCGCTGCCAGGGAATTGTGCATGTCATCGGACCGGAACTCGGGCTTACGCAACCTGGAATGACCATCGTCTGTGGGGATAGCCACACCGCCACACATGGCGCTTTGGGCGCGCTCGCTTTCGGCATCGGCACCAGCGAAGTGGAAAACGTTCTCGCCTCGCAGTGCCTGCTGCAACGCAAACCCCAGACGTACAGAGTGCAGGTTGATGGAGTTCTCAAGCCGGGCGTGACAGCCAAGGATATCATCCTCGCGCTCATCGCACGCATAGGCGCAGGCGGCGGCACCGGATGTGTGTTCGAATACTGCGGCTCCACCATCCGCTCACTCGGGATGGAGGAACGCATGACAGTATGTAACATGTCCATCGAAGCTGGGGCTCGTGCGGGGCTTGTGGCCCCCGATGACACCACATTTCAATACCTCTATGGACGGCCATTCGCCCCAAAAGGAAAGGATTGGGAAACTGCTCTGGCTTTGTGGCATCAGCTCCCCACAGACGAAGGGGCCGATTACGACAAGGCAGTAACTATAAGAGCTGAAGAGCTTGAACCCATGATTACTTTCGGAACCAGCCCCCAAATGGGTATTCCGATTACGGCGCCTGTTCCCGATCCCACAAAAGCTGTGGATGCTTTGGAACGTGATTCTCTGACGAAAGCTTTAGCTTATATGGACCTTGAACCGGGCAAGCCGCTCATTGGCCATCCAATCGACGTTGTATTTATCGGGAGCTGCACAAATGGCCGCTTGGTGGATCTCCGCGCTGCCGCTTCGGTTCTGAAGGGACGTAAAGTGCATCCGAGAGTCCGTACTTTGATCGTGCCAGGCTCACAGGAAGTCAAAAGGCAAGCTGAAGCTGAGGGCTTGGATCGCATATTCCGTGCTGCGGGCGCCGAATGGCGCGAGTCAGGATGTTCGATGTGCATCGCCATGAATGGCGACCAGCTAAAGCCCGGCGAGTATTGCGTATCAACAAGCAACAGGAATTTTGAGGGACGCCAGGGCAAAGGGGGGCGCACTTTCCTGGCCAGTCCCCTGACGGCAGCCGCTAGCGCTGTTAAGGGCGCCGTAGCAGACGTGAGGACATTGCAATGAATAAGTTCACGACATTCCAAAGTCGTTTAGTTCCCCTGCCTGTCGACAACGTCGATACAGATCAGATCATCCCAGCCCGATTTTTGAAAACGGTTTCCAAAGACGGACTGGGTGACCAGCTTTTTTATGACTGGCGCTATGACGCCGAAGGCAAGCCCAGACCGGAGTTCATCCTCAACCGGCCTGAGGCGAAAGGCGCGCAGATTCTTTTGGCAGGCGATAACTTTGGCTGTGGCAGCTCGCGGGAACATGCCCCCTGGGCTCTTACACAGTTTGGCTTCCGGGCCATCATCAGCACATCTTTCGCTGATATTTTCCGACAAAACGCGCTGAAAAATTCTCTGTTGCCGATCATGGTTCCACGCGACGTCCACGCCGAACTGTTTCGCCTTGTGGAGCGAAACCCGGACATAGAGGTGACAGTAAACCTTGCCGATCAAAAACTGATACTTCCTGACGGCCGGGTGGTAGAGTTCCCCATCGACGCATTCTCCAAACAGTGCCTGCTTGAGGGGGTGGATGAACTAGGCTATATCCTCAAAAGAGAGGCAGCGATAGCAGCGTACGAGGCCCGGCGGATTCTTTCAATCAACACTTTAAGCCAGGCTTAGAGAAGCCGGCTGACGGTCAGGCGGGTACGGCTTTCTTTGGCATGATGATCCAGGCTACAAGATAGGCGATGAAGCCTATGCCCGTGACCAGCGCCGCCAAAAGCCAAAGCACCCGCATAAGAACCACATCCACGTCGAAATAACGTGCGAACCCTGCACAGACACCGGCAATTTTCTTTTCCTCCATGATGCGGACCAGCCGGCGTGGCTCGGCTGGCGGCGGGGAGTCTGGTCTCGCTCCTTTACCACACTTGGCGCAAAACAAATCATCATCATCCAACTGAAATCCGCAGCGCGTGCAATACATATATGTCTCCCGGCCCTCTTTATTGGTTACGAACCAGTAACCCGGCTTGTTCCCTGGCGCACACTATTTTTCTTCCAAATACTCCTGTTCCGTATTCACTTTCCAGATATTGTCCTTTGAACAGACCCCAGCAGCGATATTATCGACCGACACCATGGCCGTTAGCATCGAGTGGTCCTGATTGTTGTAGCGGTGCATCCCATTCCGTCCGATTAGAAAAAGGTTTTGTATGTGGTCGAAAAAGGATCGCAAAACCGGAAACCTGTCGTATGTGCCAAAGTAGGCAGGATATGCTTTCTCCATTCGGGCCACGGTGGAGTCCAAAACTGTGCAAGGGCCCAGAATCCCTATCTGGGAGAGTTCGTGTCGAGCCAGCCTGGATATATCCTCGTCATTCATCCCCCACAGCGGATCTGTATCGTTGCAAAAATACTCGAAACCGATCCACAAGGTCTCAGGATCAGCGACAAGGTACGGGCTCCAGTTATTGAAAATCTGCAACCGGCCTGCACGCACACTCGGTTCCTGAAGATAAATCCAGTTGTCGCGGATGCTTCCTTTTGCCGATAAACCACCGCTGCCTACGTTGAGCTCTTTCACTAGCAGCCCAACAGTGATGAAGTCCCGGTACATCAAACCCTCACTGATCTGCTTGACCTCTGCGGGAGGGCTGGGATCGAGGGCTCTGACAAGATCCTTGATCGCCATGGTCGAAAAGCAAACGTCACATTCGAAATATCTACGTTCCCCGGCAACCGGGCCAACCGTTTCAACCCCTCTAACGCGGTCCCGGTCGAGATACAGCTTGGAGACCTCGTGGTTCGTCTGTATCAGACCTCCCTTTTCACGAACCTTCCTGGCCACTTCCTCCCACATCTGTCCGGGGCCATATTTGGGGTAAAGGAATTGCTCGACCAAGGATGTTTCCGTGTTCTTCTGAGCAATGTCTTGGGTAGTGAAAAGCAACTTCTTCACGAAATGCAGAGCCGACTTGCCCACGGACAGGCCTTTCACTCTCTGTCGTCCCCACTCAGCGCTGATCGCGCAGCAAGGTACACCCCAGACCTTTTCCGTGTATGTTTTGAAGAAAGTGGTGTACAATTCCCGGCCAAAACGGTTGATGAAAAAATCTTCCAATGTTCTTTCGTCCCGGATCGGAAAGCTGAGGCTTTTCAGGTAACTTCCTGCAATTTGCAGGCTTCTCCACAAACCCAGCCTTGAGAAGGTAGCAGGACTTAAGCGAATCGGGTAGTCAAAGAAGCGGCGCGAGAAATAAACTCTGGACTTGCGATCGCGAAGGAGCATTACGCGGTCTTCTTTGTCCGGATCAGGCCCATCAAGGGATGGGCTGGTCAGTAGAGGCGCCTTTGTTTTCGAAATGACAGTTTTTGTCTCTGGAAGTTTCTGGAGAGGCAGGTGCTCCAGCCACCAGTTCATGACCCTATCCGATTTGGAAAAAAACCGGTGTCCGCCTAGGTCAATACGGTTACCTTTGTAGTTGATGGTGCGCGCAATGCCCCCCATATACTGACTTTTTTCCAGCACGATGGGGCGGAGATCGGTACGTGTGAGCAGTTCGTAAGCCGCCGTAAGCCCTGCCGGTCCTGCGCCGATGATGACTGCAGTCTTCTGAGCCCTCACGCGTACAGGATATAGTTTTTCTGGACGCTACGTCAGTTCGCCGTCGATCAGCAGCGGAGAAATGAACGGGCAGGACGTTGGCGGCGCCAATGCGGTATGGGAAGATTGCTGTATGCGGTTGTCCGTATGTCTGGCATCAGCCGGCTTGGTGGTGTTATTCTCCGCCTGCCGGAAAGCGACGTCCCCGAGCGAGCCGCTACCCACAGCGTACAGACCATACCGGTTTGACGATCAGTTGCAACGCTCAGCGACCGTTTCTGCCTCCCCGCATTTCTCCTCGTCTGCTTGGATGGCGGAGCCCATCGTCTGGCAGAATTTCTACTCCAGGGAAGACATAACCTGGTACCTCCTGCGCGGGCGCATGGGAATCCGTGGTGGAGATCTCCTGCTCAAAGGAGAAGGCTCTACGCCGGTCATCCAAGCCCCCAAACACCCGCTGGTTGAGTGGAACCGCTACGAGGCGCTCGAAATCCGCATGCTTGCCTGGGGTGGCAAAGAAATAAAGATCCGCATCGGTGATAAGGAATACAAACAAAAGTTAGGGCCACACGGAGAATACCACGACTACCATTTCCAAATTGGCATTGACGAGCCGGGTATTCGTCCATTGGCCATCATGCCTACCGACAGTCTGTACGACGTGGTAGCGATTCACTCAATCCGGCTTGTTCCTCGAAAGGCTGCGTTCCCGCAACCGGCCGGGCGTCAGTTTGTAGGCAAGGGCGAGGAGTATCGCAACACATTATACGCCCACTCTCCCTCCAGCCTGACGTTCCAGGTTGACGTACCGGCCCAGGGAAGCCTGCATTTTGGCATGGGCGTAATCACCGGTAACAGTCCGGTCACCTTCCGTGTCTTAGTGGATACCCAGGAGCTGTACACTCATACCGTCACCGACCCAAACGTATGGGAAGACGCGGAGGTAGACCTCTCGCATTATAGTGGGCATAAGGTCAAGCTGGTTTTCGAAACCAAAGCGCGGAATCCGGGGGCAGTAGGCTTGTGGGCCAATCCGCTCCTCACCACAAAAGCACCCAGACGCCGCCTGAACGTACTTCTGTACATGATCGATACACTACGGCCTGATCACACCAGCTTGCACGGGTATGCCCGGGACACAACGCCGTTCCTAAAGCAGCTCGGCGTTCAAGGCGTAGTGTTCGAAGATTGTCAGGTGCAAGCCACCTGGACAAAGCCCTCCACGGCGTCGCTGCTGACTTCCTTGTACTCCTACACTCACGGCATCGTTCAAGACTTCGACACAATTCCCAAGGGCTCCGCCACTCTGGCAGAGCAACTGCGTGCTGCCGGATACGTTACCGCCAGCGTTGTCGCCAACCCGTTCGCAGGTGCGCTCTCCGGCTTACACCGTGGATTTGACTACGTATCGGAATGGATGGCAGTGCAGAGGCACAAGCGGGAATCCGAAGACCGCGGAACCGATTCGAGGGCAGTGAACGAGATCCTTTTCCCATGGCTCGAACGCCATCGCGATGAGTCGTTTTTCATTTACGCACACACCATGGACCCGCATTCCCCGTACCGGCCCCCTGTTGGCTTCGAGGAGAAGTTCGCCAACCCAGCCGAAACCCCCGAGTTTGACCGGAACTCCAAGCTCCTGGAGGGCAGCACACATTACGGGGGAGGCATCGTGGTCAATCGCGCGGGCTGCCTGCGCCGTGGAATCGACCCCGACCGCTTCCTTCGCCAGGCCATTGATCGCTACGACGCAGAGATTCTGCACAACGACTGGCGCCTAAAACAGCTTGTTGAAAAACTCAACGAGCTCGGCATCCTGGAGAATACGCTGATTATTGTCGTTTCCGATCATGGCGAAGAGTTCTGGGAGCATGGGTGGACTGCACATGGTCACTCTCTTTATCAAGAGCTGACTAACGGAATTTTTCTGATGTGGAACCCAAAGCTGATCCCCACACCTAAAAGGGTAGCCTACCCTGTCCAGTTGATCGACGTAATGCCAACGGTACTCGACTTACTTGGGCTTCCTATTCCTGAGGTGGTCCAGGGCCAAAGCCTTGCTCCCGTAGTCCGCAACCGCCCATTTTATCGGAGTGGCCCTTTGATGACGTCGCGCTTTGCTCACCCCGAGGCCAAACGCACGGCAGCCGCAATACCAGAAAGCCGCATTGACACGGTAGCACTGGTGGACGCCGATTGGAAGTTGATTTACCGGCAGGAAGGTAAAACAGCAGGCTTAAAGCAAGTCGAACTTTACAACCGTCGCAAAGACCGCGCTGAGCACAAAGATCTTGCGGCACAGTATCCCTCGGAGGTGGCAAGGATGCTAGCCGAAATTACCCGGTGGATAGACGTACAAAAACAAATTCGCCTCCGACTCGGCCATCCCAGCGTAGCGCCTATCGACGAGACAACCAGAAGACAGCTACGAAGCCTGGGATACCTGGGAGGCAAGCCCTAAGGGGAAGTGAGGAAAGGGGGAGACCCCCTTTCCACTAACGCAACCGTACCGGCTGCCCGCCGGCGGCTTTACTGCGTTGTGCCGCATCCATGAAGGAAAAGATCTCCAGGGTCTCGGCAGGCGAAACGGGCGGCACACGTGTCTGGAAAAACTTTACAATTTCACGCAGCAAGGGGCCATAGCCGCCTTCCATTTTCGGGTCGCTTTGCACGGCTATCTTGGGGCGGAATATAACTGCGCCGGTCGCACGTGACTCTGTCAGCGCATAGACCGTACCCGTCCTCCCGTCCTTCCAGCGACCGACAATGACTTCCATGTCGCGGGCTGGAATACGACGCACCTGCTCACAGCCAGGCCCCATCAGCGTATACAACAGCTCGATGGAGTGAATTCCGTACCACGCCAAATCCAGAGGGAATAACGGCTCAGGAGGGCTAGGTCCCCATGTAATCACTCCTGTTGTGTCGCTGAATTTCATCGCTGTGGCGATTCCACCGAAGCGCGAACTGGAGGAGCTGAACCACGGCACTCCGGCTTCTTCCAGGATCCTGGCGATCTCTCTAGCGTCCTCAAGCGTCGCTGCGAGGGGCTTATCAATGAACATGGGCTTGCGCGAAGCTACAGCTTCCTTAACCTGTTTCAGGTGAACACGTCCATCAACACTCTCGAGTAGAATTGCGTCCACCTTCTGGCAAAGGGTTGGAATGTCAGGCACGAACTCGATGCCGTATTTCGTTTGCAGTTCAGCGGCAAACTTGTCTACGCGCTGATAGCTGACTGGCAAGTCCGGACTACCTCCTTTGTAAGCCACAACCACCCGTGCTCCGGCGATGTGGCTGGGTGAAGAGGCGTCATTAAACGCGCGCGTGAATTCGATGGCGTGTGAAGTATCCGTGCCGATAATGCCGAGACGTATGTCCGCGGCAGCAGCAGTGGCAACAAAAATCAAAAAACAAATCAGCGTCTTCCACATACCGCATCATCATACAAAAAAAGGACCGCCGTTTCCGGCGGCCCTTGGAAGGTGAAACAGCGAAAACAGGTTAGAAGCTTATGCGACCCGAAATTTGAATCGTACGCGGGCTGTTAGCGGAGCCTCGCGTGCTCATGATCCCGTTGGAACCTGGGGTCCCATTGCCCGGGTGGTTGAACACGTTGAAGAAATCGCCGCTCAGACGGAAGTTGAAACGTTCGTTGATCTTGACGTTCTTGATCAGCGAGGCATCCACACTCCAGTTCCGGTTCACCATAAGGAACTGATTCTGCAGCGGCGCCAGCCCGGTCCAGCTCGTACGCTGCACCGTGCCGTTCTTCAAAGGCACCCAAAGGGTGTTGCTACCGTACCAAGCGTAAAGCGGGTCGGTGGAGGAGTTTAAACTCCGATAGTTCGCCGGATATGGCCATAGCGGCTGAACCGCAGGCTTGTACTCCGGCGGGATTCCCATATATCCGTTCGGCTTTCCGGTCACCGGGTCATAGCTATTGATTTGATGCGCAGGGATGTAACCGTTCCAGTACAGGTATCCAGGATAGCAAACGCCGCTGGTGCAATCCTGGATCTTGTATTTCTCGCCGTAGACGGTAACTGGCACGCCCGTGGTCGGGAAGTAGTTTGTCGGCAAAGCAATATACCGGCTGTACACGTTCCCCATTCCGGTAACTTGCCATCCACCGATCAGACGGTCAAGCAAACCGCCGACATTACCCCCGAGGGGCTTGCCCTTGCCAAACGGCAGGTCGACGACCCAGTTAAACCGCACACGGTGCTTCGGAATATTCGTGTCGCGCCGGTAGTTCAGCAAGCGGTTCCGCTGATCGAGGTCAGCGGGCACTTGGCCCGGCAGGTACTGGTTGACTTCGGGAATGATCGAGTTGCCCGAATAGCCGTTTCCGCCAGCCATTAGGTTGTTATCCATCACATAGAAAACCTGGTAGCCGAAGCCCTTGCTGTAACGGCGCTCCAATTCAAGAGAAATTCCATTGGAATTGCCCCAGCCGGTGTTCTGCCACCGCTCGAGCGTGCCATAGACCTGCTGGTCGAAAAACCTCCTGGCTACGCCAGAGTATGTGCCTGTAGGTAGCGGCTGTCCGGTCGTGACGTACCAGATATACTCCGGAGTCGACTCGTTGTACTGATAGAGCTGCTCCATGTGGTCGCTATGGTTGCCCACATAGCCCACTCTGACCACCGTGTTGGACATGACTTCCTTCTCCACGGTGAGGTTCCAGTCCTGAACGCGCGCGTCCGGCATGTTCTTGTTAAAGTAATCCACGCTAAAGGAGCCGGGGCTCAAACTCTTCGCAGTTTCCAGCGAAACGGCGGTCTTGGTGTTGACGCCAAACAACAGCGTAGGCACGGAACGCATCCCGTAATTGGAGATGCCGTCCGGCGAGTAGGCAGCCTGCGTAACGCTCGTATAGAACCGTGCGTTCATGGGCGCGTTCATCCGCATTCTCGCAGCCCACGGTCCGAGAGGAATGTGGAAGTACGAGATACGGTAGCCGCCGCGGACCACAAACCCCTTGGCGCCCTCTCCAACCCGGTAGGCAAAGCCCAAACGCGGACCGAAGTTTTTCTTCGGAGTATCCCACAAATTGTTCGGCAATCCAGCCTGATCCCAGGTCTCGAGTTTGCCTCCCAAACTGGTAAACCTATCCACGATGGAAGGAAGTGTCATTCCAAATGTGTACAGGTTACTTAGAGTGTTCGACAGTACGACTGCTTTGGTCGTGGGATCGAAGCTGGTGGCCACGTTGTGCTTTTCCGTATATGCTGGCCAGTAATCCCAGCGGAGGCCAAGATTGAGGGTCAACCTTGAGGTCACCTTATAGTTATCCTGGAAGTACAGCGCAGTTTCTTTGCCGCGTCCATAGAACATACCCCGCACAAACTGGTTCGAGTAGTTGGCCACTCCGATCATAAAATTCGCAAAGTTGAACCCAGTGAAGGCAGTGGCCTGCGGGTTAGTTCGTGAGGTCGAGGGATCATAAAGCGCGGTTGCCCCTGTCGCCCAGTTGTGGTTGCCCGCGACCTGCTGTTGCTGAGGGAGCAGATTCATTTGGTCCCAGCGGTAGTGAAATCCAAACTGCAATTCGTGCCGGCCGACGATCTTGGTGGCATTGTCGTCGTAGTTCATGTACCAGGCGCGGAACGAGTTGGTGTTTTGGGTCTCCCAGTAATAGCCGTTCAAACCTGTATCATAGAGCCCTGGCCAGCCCCAGGCGTCAAAGGGGTTCGGCAAATTGAGCTCGTCTGCGTATTTGCGGCCATACTGACCGGTGCCAACGTACATGTTCGAACGCGTGCCGCTGGCCAGCAGTTCATTAAAGAAAGTAGGCGAGAAAGTGTGCACCCAGTTAAAGCTTACCGACTGGTTCGGTGAATCATAACCTTGAGTTCCCGCTGGCACCTTACTCCAATCGAGAGAAGGCTGGCTGTAGAACTGCCCCAAGGTCTTATAACTACCTTTGGTATAGCGGCCGTAAAAAGAATCTTTATCAGTGAACCGATGGTCCACACGTGTGCTGAGCGACCAGTCCCTGCGAGTGGAAAGAACGGGACCATACCAGTTATCCGTAACCATCAGGTTCACGCCCGGCTGGTTCGGCAATGGCATTACCGAATTAAGGTACTTGGCCACGGGATTGAGCAGCTTGGGGTCGATAACGTTCAGTTGGCCGTTGTAGGAAAACTGGTCCCGGGACCAAGTCACGGGATCGGTAGTCCAAGGGTTATAAATGTTGCGCGGGTTCCCATTTGCATCCACCAGTTCCCGCATGTCGCCGTTCCGCATGGCTTGTGATGGATCCGTGAAGGATTTTGTAGTGTTCTGGACCTGCCGCAAGCCTTCCCAAGTAAAGAACCAGAAGGTGCGATTCTTGCCGTTGTACACCTTCGGAATATACACGGGCCCGCCTCCGCTAGCGCCGAACTCGTTCCGGTTCAAATATGGAGCCTTTGTATAATAATCGGTCCTGCTGCGCGCCAAACCCACAGCGTTGTTACGGTTGGTTTCGAAAGCGGTTCCATGCAATTCGTTGGTGCCACTCTTGGTAGTGGCAACGATGTTGGTCGGGCGCGGGAACTTGGCTGACGAGTTATTGGTCTCCACCTTGAATTCTTGGATGGAGTCCAAACCCGGTTGCCGCATCGTAAGCGTGTTCCAGCCGTAACGGTCAGCCAGCGGCGACCCGTCCAACGAGAACTCAAACGAAAAATCGCGCAAGCCGAAGGCGCGCGTGCCTTCCATGCCCGGGATCGTTTGCAGCAAGCTGGTCAGTGCGCGCCCGTTGAGCGGTAATTGTTCGATGCGGGTACGCTCCAAAGTGTGCCCAAGGACCGGGCTGTCCACAGTCAGCATAGGAGTGACGTCTTGCACTTGAACTTCAGTAGTCGTTTGCCCCACCTTCATGGTCACATCAACGGTGGCGCTCTGCTGCACCTGAACAGTCAAGCTGCCCTCGAACTTCTGCATTCCAGGCGCCTCTACCGTTATCGAGTATTGCCCAGGAACAACGCCCGGGAACATGTAGAATCCCACCCCGTTGGTAGAGGTCTTCGAAGCGATGCCCGTAGCCTTGTTCGATAGCGTCACGGACGCACTGGGAATCACAGCCCCGGTCTGGTCCCGCACAGTCCCGCTCACAGTTCCGGTACTGGCTTGGGGCCAAGCCGATGGCGTGATGATGACTGCCATCAACAGGATGCAGAACAGGAGACTCTGCACCCTCGCAAATTTGTACATCGACACCTCCAAATAAGAATGTTCGACTAACCTACAACACCCGATTTTGTTTCACTTCGTTCCTTTTGTCAAGATATTCCGACAATTAATGATGGTAAATTTAGGGAGCCAGCCAACCCCGTTGCACTTCCAGCTACATATTCATCTACGCTTCACAAAACCAATCAGGTGGGTCCGCTCATCAAGCGCTACATTACAATACTTTAATCCTCTCCCTATACATCCTGTGAATTTGATTGAAGCTTCCGGAAAATGAAGCCCGCCTGGCGAACACTGATCATTGAAACCTTCCCAGAATGCAGGGAGGTTGTTAAGCTGTGGGACCTATTAAGTAAGGAAACAAGGAGCAGACTTTAGTCTACAGTAAACGGCGCCCGAAAAAAACAGAATCTCTAAGTGCCTGTGGTCCCAACGACTGTACCTTTGGACCGGTTGAACGGGGGCAGCGTGCATGGTTTAAAAGGCTTCTCATCGTAGACAATGGCGAGTCCTGAGGGAAAGGGAAATTGTTAAAATGGCGGCTGTGACGCCACTAAGTTTTTCTGAAGCACGGGATTGCGTGATCAGGCGAGTATGCTCCGAGGCTTTTGAACGACAGACGGAGCTGGTGCCGCTGCCGGATGCCTGGGGGAGAATTTTGGCTGAAGATCTGTTTGCCGACCGCGACTATCCGCCAAAAGCCCGGTCTCTGCGCGACGGGTATGCCGTACGCTACGCGGATGTTCCGGGCACCCTCCGGATCGTAGGCGAAGTGAGGGCGGGAGAAGATTTTACGGGTTTTGTAGGGCAGGGTCAAGCGGCTGCCATCATGACTGGAGGCCTGATTCCCGAAGGTGCCGATACTGTGGTAATGGTGGAGCACGTTCAGCGAGAGGGCGCCTTTATTTATGTGAGCGCCGGGATCGAATACGGTCAGTTCATCAACGCAAAAGGTGCTGAAGCACGCCGGGGCGATTGTTTGCTCAAGGCAGGTTGCAGAATAGGCTACGCCGAAGTGGCTATGGCCGCTGCCGTGGGGGCCGCCCGCCTCGCGGTTTTTCGCAAACCGCGGGTGGCTATTCTTTCCACAGGCGATGAAGTGGTATCCGTTGAAGAAATTCCCTCCGAGTCGCAGGTCCGCAACGCGAACGCCTATTCGCTGGCCGCTCAGGTAGTGGCCGCGGGTGGCATTCCCGAAATACTCCCAGTCGCAAGGGATGAGCAGGTTGTTACCGAACGACTGATCCTGCAGGGGCTCCGGGCAGACCTGTTGCTCATCTCCGGGGGAGTTTCCGCGGGCAAGTACGACATTGTTGAGAGCGTACTTGGCGATTTGGGGGCGGAGTTTTACTTCGATCGCGTTTTGATACAACCTGGGCAGCCGCTAGTTTTCGGCAAAGTGAAAGGTAAATTCTTTTTCGGACTACCGGGGAACCCAGCCTCCACCATGGTTACCTTCCTCCTCTTTGCCCGTCCGGCATTGGAGTTATTAGGCGGGGGTACGGATGTCTCGTTGCCGATTTTCTCTGTGCCTCTTACCACCGATTTCCGACATAAGCCCGGGCTCACGCGTTTCCTGCCAGCCAGGCTCAGCTCAGATGGCTGTTGCGTGGCCCCCATACCCTGGCAAGGTTCATCTGATATACCTGCTATGGCCCGGGCCAATGCGCTCATGGTAGCTGCCGAAGACAGGGAGAGCTGGAGGGCTGGCGACCGGATCGGTATCTTGCTGAAATAAGCAAATGCGCAAGAAACTTTCGCATTTTGGCAAGAATGGACATGCAAGGATGTTGGATGTCTCAGCTAAGCCGTCCACACTCAGAATAGCCCGAGCGCAGGCCACTGTGCGCATTAAAGATTCCGTTCTCCAACAGTTGCCCAATAATCCCAAAGGAAATCCTTTTGAGGTTGCCAGGATCGCGGGCATCGCCGCGGCGAAGAAAACCTCCGAATTAATTCCCTTGTGCCATCCGCTATTACTTTCCCACGTGGATGTGGAAATCACGGTGGAGAAAGGCGGGTTGCGTATCCTCGCTTCGGCGACGACAACCGGTCCCACAGGTGTGGAGATGGAGGCATTAACGGCTGCGGCTGTTGCGGCGCTCACCGTCTACGATATGACAAAGGCAATGGACCGGTCCATAGAGATACGGGAGCTTTATCTCGTGGAAAAGAGTGGTGGGAAAAGCGGCCATTACACCAGGGCAGCGGAGCAAGCTAAGGCATGATTCGTGTGGCAGTTTTGGTTATCAGTGATTCTGTTCATCAAGGACGTCGAACAGATCTTTCCGGCGTGGCAGTTTGTAAGAGGCTGGAAGAAATAGGCTGGAGCTGCCCAATAACAGAGGTCCTGCCGGACGAAGCCGGCCTTATAAGCCAGCGTTTGGCGGCTCTGTCGGATGCCGGAGAAGTTTCCGTCATTTTGACCACAGGAGGAACGGGAGTTGCCCGACGCGATGTGACTCCTGATGCGACGCGTTGTGTGGTCGAAAGGGAAGTTCCTGGTCTGGCGGAACTTATGCGCGCCCGGGGGATTAAATCCACTCCTATGGCGGCGCTCTCCAGGGCTATTGCGGGCACGCGGGGACGCGTATTGATTGTCAATCTTCCCGGCTCACCCAAGGGCGCAGTGGAGTCCCTGGATGCTATTGTGGAACTAGTGCCACACATTCTGGATTTGCTCCGGGGTGCGACCGAACATCATCCGGCGAAACCCGGTCAGTCCATATGACGTCAGGTGAATTGAATGACCGCCATACTCCGATCTGTAATAGTGGCAGTTTTCGGGTTGAGCTTGCTGGCGCAACAGGAACCCACGCCGCCAGTGATTATCCGGGTGCCCGTCAACATCGTTGTGGTGCCAGTTACCGTAAAAGACGGCAATGGAGCGTACGTGAATGGCTTACGCCCCCAGGATTTCCGCCTTACAGACAACGGTCAATTGCAGGACATCAAGGTCGACATATCGTACGTACCCATTTCCCTGGTAGTGGCTATTCAGGCGAACGCTGACACCGAGGCCCTCCTTCCCAAGATCCAAAAAATCGACTCTATGCTCAGCCAGTTAGTGGTCGGGGAACAAGGGGAGATCGCCGTTCTCATCTTCGATCACCGCATCCAGGTTTTGCAGGATTTCACTTCGGATTGGGACAAGCTTTCTCAGGCGTTCAAGAAAGTTAACCGTCCTGGTGGACAATCAAGCCGCATGAACGACGCAGTTAGGGAAGCCATACGAATGCTTTCCCAGAGGCCGCCAAACCGCAGGCGGGTAATCTTACTCATCAGCGAGACCCGGGACAAAGGAAGCGAGAGCCGAGCCCGGCAGGTGATGTTGGACGCGCAGATGAACAACGTCATCATAGAGTCTGTAAACATCTCCCACTGGCTGACTACGCTCACCAGAAAACCGGACGTGCCACGTCCAGACCCGATTCCCCCTACTGCGCGGCCACTTCCCGCTGGAGTGCCGCCGACTCCCGGAAACGTGGTTCAGGTCACAGGGGGCCAGGGCACTGCGGCCAACTTTATCCCGGTTTTCGTGGAGATTTTCCGGCAGATAAAAGCCATCTTCATCGATAATCCCGTGGAGGTTTACACCAAGTACACCGGTGGCCAGGAACACTTCTTCAACACGCAAAAGGGATTGGAGCAGGCAATCGCCCGAATCGGCGAAGAATTGCAGAATCAATACATCATCAGTTACAACCCAAACAATAAACTGGAGAGTGGATTTCACCAGATCCAGGTTGAAGTGGTCAAAGACGGGCGGCTGCGGCGTGACTATACCATCGTCACGCGGCCAGGTTACTGGCTATAAGCGAGATCAATAGAAAGCTGTCAACGGCCCCGGGCGAGTACCGCCACCACCCCATCCACACAAAGAGCGGCCGCGTGCCGGGATTCCGGGCTCAATCCACCGACCAGCTCCTCTACCATCTCAGGCCGCAAAAGTGCAAGCTCCTCGCGCGTTTTTCCACGAAGCCACTGTGTAAGAGCGGACCCTGAAGCAATAGAAGCAGCGCAACCGCGGGCCTTATAGCGAGCTTCACTTACGCGCTCGCCTTCAAAAAGAACCGACAGCCGGAGAATATCCCCGCAAGCAGGGTTGACGACCTCAACTGTCAAAGCCGGTGGCGGCAGTTCGCCCGCGTTTAGAGGGTTCCTGAAATGGAATAGGAACTTCTCACTGTACATGCGGCGCCGAGTTTCACCAGCTTGGCTAGTTTTTGGTAGACAACCGCACCGGCGAACCGTTGTCTTTGTTCAAGCGATCGGTGTATTCTTTGTCGATCAAAGCCAGTGAAGCCCGGTTGAGGTTTCCTTGCGGTGTCACGTAGGCCAAACTGTCTCCGTCAATCCAATACGCTATGGCGGGCTTTATTGTTCCGTCTGTAAACGCTACCAGGTAGATCGTAGCCGTTTGGGACGAAGTCCCGTATACAGGCGCGCTGGGCGCTTGGTAGATCTGGACACTCGAAGAGTCTGAGGACCGGGCAGCCTGGCTATCCGTGTTTGGGCTAGCCCCGAACGTTTGATTGATGACAACTGTCGGCGCCGGCTGCGCAGTAGGCACGATAACAACGCCTGACCCGGGCCCGACAGATCCATCGTAATAGCCAAACGTGCCGAGATAGACAGGATAGGGAATACCCACGATGGCCGGTCCCCTAAGCCCACGGTGCGGCGCCGCCCCAGCTACACCGCCGGTATACGGCCGGAATCCGCTCACAATGCCGCCCAAATTGGCGGCAAATCCCGGATCCGTGATGGAAAATCCGCGGAACAAACTGGCTGGAGCTCCGCCTGGAAATACGACGTTGCCGAAACCAAAACCAAAGGCGGGACCGGACGAAGGTACCCCGCGCACTGGAGGCTGTGCCCCAGCCGACACCGCTAAAATCAAGGCTGTTAGAAGAGAAAGCATCACGCGCATATCGCCCCGTCTTGAGCTTAACTCCGCAAAGCAACCCGAGCAAGGCCCGAGTATCGCTATCCGCTCTTCACCTTTAATGCGCTAGGATGTTGACTATATGGCTCAAGGTCGAAGAGCGATGTTTGAGGTACAGTGTCCGTGTTGCCAGGCCACGCTCAAGATTGATCCCGAAACGGAGTCCGTAATCAGCTTTAAGGAACCTGAGAAGCCCCGTTCCATCGAGGACATGAACGAAGCGCTCACACGATTGAAAGACGAGCAGGCGCGCCGCGAGGAGGCCTTTCGCAAGTCCGTGGAGGCACACAAAAAGTCCAAAGACATACTCGCCAAAAAATTCGACGAGTTGTTGAAACAGGCCAAAGAAAAGCCGGACCTCACCCCTCCAAAACGGGATATCGATCTGGATTGAGCGTTCTGCCGGCGCGTTTTACTCCTGAGAAGCCGCCAAAGCCTGGTCAAGATCCCACAAAATGTCGTCCAGGTCTTCAAGCCCGATGGACAGACGTATCATGTCGGGCGTGACACCTGCCGCCTCCTGCTCGACCTCGCTCAGCTGCTGATGAGTGGTCGATGCCGGATGAATCACCAAGCTACGCGCGTCGCCGACGTTGGCGAGGTGCGAAAGAAGTTTCACGCTGTTAATAAACTTTTTCCCGGCTTCGTATCCACCTTTGATCCCGAAGGAAAATACGGCGCCCGCGCCTTTGGGCAAATACTTGCCCGCGAGCTGGTAATACGGGCTGGAAGGCAGTGAGGGATACTTGACCCAGTTGACCAGCTTGTGTTGCTCGAGAAATCGCGCCACAGCGAGGGCATTGGCCACATGCCGGTCCATACGCAGACTAAGCGTCTCGATTCCTTGAAGGAACAAAAAAGCATTGAAGGGGCTCATGCAGGTTCCCATATCCCGCAAGCCCTCGACACGCGCCCGGACGATGAACGCGAGATTTCCGAAAGTCTCCGTAAACCTCAAGCCGTGATAGGAACGTGCCGGCTGCGTCAATTGGGGGAAGTTTCCCTTTTCCCATGGGAATCTTCCACTGTCAACAATAATGCCGCCGATACTAGTGCCGTGACCTCCCATAAACTTGGTCAGCGAATGGAGTACAATGTCGGCCCCAAAATCGATCGGTCGGCAAAGATAAGGGGTAGCAAACGTGTTATCAACGACCAGCGGAATGTTATTTTCGTGAGCAATTCTGGCTACAGCCTCAATATCGAGGACATTACCGCGCGGGTTACTGATGGTTTCCCCGTAGAGGCACTTTGTTTTCGGCGTAATCACTTTCCGAAAATTCCCCGGATCGTCGGGGTCAACGAATTTCACAGTAATCCCGAGTTTGCGGAAGCTCACATCGAACTGTGTGTACGTCCCACCATAAAGCGTACTGGCGGCCACCATTTCATCGCCCGCCTCCAGCAAGCTGGTAAGAGCGATGAATTGCGCCGCCTGCCCACTCGACACAGCCAGGGCGCCGGCGCCATTTTCAAGTGAAGCCACGCGTTCCTCTAGCACAGCGTTGGTCGGATTCATGATGCGGCTGTAAATGTTGCCCGGCTTTTCCAGGGCAAACAACGCCGCTGCATGCTCAGTACTTTCAAAAATAAACGACGTCGACTGGTAAATGGGCACCGCTCTGGCTCCCGTCATCGGGTCGGGCCGATACCCAGCATGCAAAGCACGCGTATCAAATCCAAAAACACGCTCTTTAGCGTTTCCCTCTGACATATGGAAAATCCCCCTTTTTGTGTTAAGAGTAAAGGCTCTAAAACTTTCCGTCCCGGACCTCAAAATGCGTAGGTTTATTTAAGGTAGGTCCTCCGATTTTGATCCAATGGGCTAGCCACTCAATCATCTGCTCTACACTGACAGTCGGATATCCGAACAGATGGTGGCAACGGGTGGCATTGTTCAGTAGAGCCGTGTCGCTTTCGGCTCCCTCAAAAACAGGCTCTACGCCGAAAAGCGCCCCAAAGCGATTTGCTGCCCAGCGCACAGAAAGCGTCTCTGGTCCAGTTACATTTAGAACCTGGGGAGGACAGGCGCATAGCGAGAAAGACCGCAGGGTCACAGAGTTTACGTCCCCTTGCCAAATCACATTGGCCGCGCCCATCCGCAAATCAACAGGCCTCCGTTCATAAACCTTCTGTCCGATGTCTAAAAGCACGCCATAGCGCAAGTCAATCGCGTAATTCAGTCGCAAAAGGACAACCGGGGTTCCGTACCGTTGCGAGAAATACTCAAAGATTCTCTCTCGTCCCAGGACCGACTGCGCATACTCCCCAAGAGGCTCAGCAGGCGTGTTTTCTGTCGCTCCACCGCTCGTCACAGGCACAAACGGGTAGACGTTCCCGCTGGAAAAGGCCACGATTCGGGAGTTGCGGTATCGCTCAGCCACCATCGCCGGAAGCAATACGTTCATGGCCCAAGTAAGGTATTCCGCGCCTGTGGAGCCGAATTTCCGGCCTGCCATAAAGATCACGTTGGGGACATCCGGCAGCGATGCCAGGCGTGTGGCATCCATCAAATCAGCCTCGATAGTTTCAATACCGTCGGCTTCCAACTGTTTTCTTTGTGTGGCGCCTCCGCTGAACCGGCTCACCCCAATAATGCGTTTATTGACACCAGCTTCGGAAGCGGCCCTGCGCGCCAACCGTGCTAGGCTCGGACCCACTTTCCCCGCAACGCCTAGAATAATCAGGTCCCCTTGCATTTGCGCCATGGCGGCCTTGTCCGCTTCACGCGGCCGCGAAAGCATTTCCTCCAGCTCTGCCTCGGTGGAGATCATCATCTCTTGTAACCAATCCTCCTCAAAAATTCGCGGCGAACGTTGGCGTCCTTTTCCGTCTCCACGCCTTTTGTCGGAAAGCCATCGACCACTCCGAGAACACCTCTCCCCTGCTCCGTTTCGGCTACTATAACTTCAACCGGATTCGCCGTGGCGCAAAAGATAGAACAGACCTCGGGAACACCCTGTATGCGTCCCAGGATGTTGATCGGGTAACCATCCCGCACGACGACCACAAAGATATGCCCGGCTCCAACTGCCGCCGCATTTTTCGCTGCCAGCGCCTTTAGTTCTTCATCGTTGCCTTCCACCCGGACCAGGCAAGGGCCGCTCGCCTCGTTGAACGCAACGCCAAACTTCATCTGCGGCACGGTGTTGACAATCGCTTCGTATATGTCTTCCACGGTCTTGATGAAGTGAGTCTGACCGAGGATGAGATTGCCGCCCTCGGGAATATCGAGACGAATGGCTTTCAGTTCCATGGGAATAACATTTAGGATACTACGGTTCGTCTCTATTTAGATGCTGAAGGCAGGCCATTTGCAACCTCAACTTACAAGCTGTGTACTGAATCTATGGGCGGTCAAAATCTGCTGCTGCTTGTTTTCGTCTCTTCATGCCTTGGACAGCAATGGGAGCTTGCTGGAGCCGCAGGCTATGGGTTGTACAGAAACGGGCTCATTTACTCGGACGCTACTCGAGCCACCGCCGGGATACGCAACAGGTTTGTATTCAGTATGGCTTTAGGCGAGAGACTTTACAAGTATACAGGCGGGGAGTTTCGTTACACCTACCACGACGGCGACCCGTTCCTCGCTTCCGGCGCCGTAAAGACGAACATTCAAGGCCAATCCCACGCTTTCCATTATGATCTGCTGTTTTACTTTCGACCGCATCAGAAGCGGGTTTGTCCTTTCGTGGCGGTCGGGTGTGGCGCGAAGCTGTATGTGGTGACCGGACCGGAGAATCCTCAGGCTCCTCTGTCTCAAGTTGCTCGGCTCACTGTGCATGATGAGTTCAAGCCCTTGCTGGTCGGCGGCGGGGGCGTCCGAGTACGGTTGAGCCCTGATGTAGCGTTACGGTTTGACTTCCGCGATTACATCACGCCTTTTCCAAAAAAACTGATTGCGGCGCAACCTTTCGCCACGCCAACGGGCATTTTCCACCAATTCACCCCTATGGCGGGAATCAGCTACATGTTCGGGAAAAGATGAAAAGCTGGCAAAAGGGGCTCAAACTCTTTCATCCGTATCTCTCACCACACGGCTTCTTCGTCCGTGACGGGGAGGCTCACCGGGAGCTGTAATTTCGCTGAGTGGTACATTGCCAACGCCCACTCAAGGGTAGGACGGACGCTTTCCAGAGTGATCATGGGGTCGCGATTGGTCTCAATTGCCGAAACCAAGTCCTCAATCACAGCCTGGTGGTCATGGAAACCAAGGTCGGCAGCGCCCGTCGCGCCGGTTGCCACAGATGCGCTTCCATAGGTACGGATTTCGGCATCTTCCGGCCTCTCGTCCCGGAACTTCCAGGTATCCATGCGTTCGCCGATCATGATGGCTGTTCCGTTCGCGCCATTGATTTCGAGTCGCATGTCCGTACCCGGCCAGAGGGCAGTCGAAGCTTGCACCACACCTTGTGCGCCACACGCGTAATCGACAAAGGCCAATACGGTGTCTTCTAACGGAATGTCCGGATGGGCCAAGTTATTCATCCTGGCATGCACCGTTTTGACCGGCCCCACCAGGTATTGGAGCAGGTCTATGTAATGGAACGCCTGTTGGATGGTGACGCCTGCTCCCGAACGCCGTGACATGCGCCAGGCGTCCATCTTGTAATAGTCGGCCGAACGGAACCACTTCATGTACGTGTCCGCATGGTAAATTTTTCCGAACCGTCCCTCGGAAATCGCCTTTTTCATGGCATGCACTGGCTTGCGGGTACGGCATTGCAAAAACACGCCAATTTTCACTCCCGCCTTCCGACCGGCCTCCGCCATGCCATCCATCTCGCGTAACGACATAGCCGGAGGTTTCTCCACCAAAACGTGCCTCCCTGCCTGTGCCGCTTGAACGACGGCATCGTAGTGCAGATGATTCGGCGTCAGAACGTTGACCACACGAATCTCGGGATCATCTAATAGTTCATCCAGGGTGGAACAGGAGCGGCATCCGAACTCTTTTGCCAGCCTTGCGGCGCGTTCGGCATTCATATCTGCCACAGCAACCAGCTTTGTTTTCTCGGAAGCTTGTAAAGCTTTAGCATGAAACGGAGCAATAAGGCCGGCGCCCAAAAGCCCGAACCCGATACGAGAATCGCCCATATGCTTTCACTCCGGAATTAGTAATACTTTCAACGCCCGTTGGGCTTCAATTTCATCAAAGCCGCGCCGCCACTCTCGAAGCGGCAGCCGGTGCGTAATGATTTCACCCGCCGGGATTTTGCCTCCGGCAATCAGATGAATGGTCCGGTCCCAGCTCGTATAGCTGGTGGACAAATTAAAAAAGACATCGCACACCTTAAAAGCAGCTTTATCCCAAAAGAACGGGACAGAATCCTTGCCGGTCAAACCAATCACGCAGATCCGACCTCTCTTGCGGATCAGATCCACCGTAGAGGCGATCGCCGGAGGAGCTCCGCTCGCCTCAATGACCAAATCCGCGCCTATGCCCCCGGTAAGGTCCATCACTACGTCGGAGAGTCTGGTCTGTGCAATATTGACTACTGGGTCGAACCCAAGTTCACGCGCTTTACGTAACCGTATAGGTTCATCGTCCTGTGTCCCTGCAATCACCACATTCCGTGCACCGGCTGCCCGAGCTGTAAGCGCAGCCAGCAAACCAATTGGGCCAGGCCCGAGAACAACCACGAAATCCCCTGCTTCCACCTTGGCGCGCTCGATGACATCGTGGACAGTATTTGCTGTCGGCTCAACCAGGGCTGCGAGGTCATAGCTCATATGATCCGGGATGCGGTGCAGGAGACGTTCCGGCATCTTTAAGTATTTAGTCAAAGCGCCATCGATGCCCCACCCAGGCGACCGCTTCATAGGGCAGATCTGGATATTGCCGGACCTGCACAAATAACAGTGCCCGCAAGCTTGCGTGTGCGGTTCGCCCACCACGCGATCCCCAACTTTGTAATATTTTGTCTCAGGCCCCAGAGCGCACACCACCCCTGAAAATTCATGTCCTAGAATTACCGGGGGCCAATACGGGAACTTATCGTGAAAAATGTGAACATCCGTGCCGCAGATACCACAGGCCTTAACCTCAATCAAAACCTCTCCGGGGCCCGGAACGGGTTCAGGGCACTCAAGCAATTCGACATGCCCAACGCCTTTCTGCGTCTTCACCAGCCCTAGCATTAATCTTCTCTCCCGCACCAGCGTTCGATGAACCCAGCCAGAACCGCGGCGCCGTCCTCAATCTCCCGGATGGCTATCTGCTCTTCATTGGAATGAGCGAAACCGAGGCTACCTGGACCAAAAACAACTGTCGGGATGCCAAGCTGGTTGTTATAAAACCAGGAATCGCAGGAAGCGGTCATGGCGGAAACATCGCCGCTCAAACCGGTATCCAGGCAACAGTCGCGCAGATTTGTCACCAGCGGATGATCCACTGGCAGCACGTGTGCGTCATGGCGGTACATGAATTCCATCCTGAAGTGCTCCCGGAGCCAGGCATCACCCGCATCGAGAATCGCCTGACGCATTTCCTCCATGACCTGGCGCCGCGTCTTGTTCGGAAGAAAACCCAGCACACCTTCGAGCGTTGCCTGAGCGGGAGCCGTGGCCGGCCAATCCCCAGCCTCCAGCTTTCCGAAAGTGATTGGCATGGGATTGGGGAATTGGTCGAACAGGGGAATACCCCGGGAACCTGCCAAAAGGCGCGCGTGATACCCTTCCAAAATCTCAATCACCCGAATCATCATTTTTAACGCGCTGACCGTATCGCCTGCGCGCCCTGCATGTCCAGGCTTACCTGTCGTAATCACGCGAAACCACACGGCGCCGCGAACCGACGAGACGACTCGCAAGCTGGTCGGTTCCATGACAATGCATGCGTCAGCCTTCTCTCCACTGCGGATCATCGCCAGGGTCCCGTTGCCTCCGACCTCCTCCTCGACCACGAGGTGGGCAATCACGCCACCCTTCAAACGGACTCCCATGCGGCGCAAAGCGGCCAGCGCGGCATATAGTGTGGCCACCTGCCCCTTGGCGTCGCAGGCGCCCCGCCCGCGCACAATGCCGTCGTCAACAATGGGATCAAACGGTTTCTCCTGTCCCTGAGAGGCGGGGACGACGTCCAGGTGCGTATTGAACAATACGGTCTGGCCTCTTCCGTAACCAGGCAAACGCAGGCGAATATTAAAGCGGCCCTCGTATTCCAGCCCCTGGACTGGATCCGAATAATCCACATCTTGGCGCAGAGAATTAGAAAGTGGAACACGCTCTACCTCAGCCATATCCGCAAAGCGGCGGGCCGCAAGATCCATGGCTTCGGCTTCCCTACCGGACAGTGACTGGATACGGATCAACTCGCACAGGAAATCCACGACTTCGTCCCGCACACTCCGTATTGCTGCGCGGATATCTGAAATAGAATGCCTATGGTTCATAACTGTGCAAGGGCCTTTTCGAACAAATCGAGGCTTTCGTGTGCCTCAGCCTCGCTGATCACCAAAGGTGGAGCGACGCGGATAACATTGCCGAAAATGCCCACGGATCCGATCAACAACCCTTGCTCGGCCGCCCTGTCAATCAGTTTCCTGGTGAGATCCGGGGCTGGTTCCTTGGTTTTTTTATCCTTAACCAGCTCAACTCCCATTACCAGACCCTTCCCTCTCACATCGCCGACATAGGGACAGCGTTCAGCTATTTCTACCAGACGCGCCTTCATGATTGCACCGATACGCAGCGCATTATCAGCAAGCTTTTCACGCTTCATGATATCCACCACGGCGCTTACAGCCGCACAGGATACCGGATTCCCTCCCATTGTGCTACTCATTTCACCGGACCCGAGAATGCCAATGACTTCTCCCCGAGCCGCCAGCGCAGAGGCTGGCACGCCGCTACCGATACCTTTACCAATGCAGACCAAGTCCGGAGTAAGTCCTTCCCACTCCATGGCAAAAAACTTTCCAGTCCGTCCGAAAGAGGACTGCACTTCGTCAAGAGTGAAAAGCAGATCCCGAGACCGCAACCATTGCTCCAGCCTGGGGAACCAACCTTCCGGAGGGAAAATGAACCCGGCTGCGCCGAGGTAAGCTTCCACGATGACTCCCGCCAGGCTACCTGTGCTGTTGGCACGCACGGCATCATCAAGGTAATCCAGGCACAGCAGGTCACAAGTCTCCGGCTTGGCTCTGAAAGGGCAGCGATAACAGTAGGGGAAAGGCACACGGATTGATCCAGGAACCGTCGGGCCGTAACCTTTTTTGGGGCCGGACAGGCCACCGGCGCTGAGCGCCGCATAGGTCCGCCCATGGAAACCGCCGTAAAAGCTAACAACCTCAAATTTACCGGTTTTTCGCTTCATGATACGGATAGCGGCTTCAGTGGTCTCACTCCCCGTCGTCAGGAAAAAACACTTGTCCAGGTGCTTGGGTAATACTGAGGTGAGTTTTTCGGCTGCCTCCACACGGGGCTCGTTGAGACACTCATAGTTGTTGAAAAGTTTCGCGGCGGCCTTCTGCACAGCTTTCACGAGGTCAGGGTGACAGTGGCCAACGTTAGTAACCAGCACACCCGATGTCCAGTCTATAAAGGTGTTGCCGTCCACATCGCTCACTACAACTCCAGAGGCGTGGTCCCAGACCACCTTTGCCTGGTAGCCTGTACACTGAGCCTCAACGCGTGCCCATCGTTCGAATAACTCTTTCGAGCGCGGTCCCGGCAAAGGCATTTTCACGTTTGCAACCCTTGTAGCTGCTGTGTTCATAAAAGCCTCACTGTCAATCTTGTTTTTCTCCCAAAACTTAAATGTGCCCCTATACAACGGGTTTTGCCACATATCGTGGTGGCAGACCAGCGAGAAACCTGTCAATTTCGAGCACGATCAGTTCACGGATCGTCCTGGCTCCGTCTTCTGAATACCAGGCCAAATGCGGGGTAAGGATCGCATTTGGCAAATTCATAAGGGGGTGATCCGGGGGCGGAGGTTCACGGTCGTAAACATCAATGGCAGCTCCGGCGATTACACCGTTTTTTAGCGCGTCGGCAAGTGCGAAGGCGTCGACCATCGGTCCACGGGCGGTATTCACCAGGTACGCTGTGGGCTTCATCATCGCAAGCGTCTGGGCATTCACAATGTGTCGTGTCTCAGGCGTCAGCGGAGTGTGTATGGTAACGTAATCCGAGTTTTGAAACACTGTCCGCTTGTCCACTACTTGGATACCCAGTTCCCGCTTGCGTTCCGCTGTCAAGTACGGGTCACAGATCAGGAACTTCACCCCAAACGAGCCCATTTTTTGGAAAACGCGGCTACCTATGCGGCCACATCCGATGATTCCCACCGTTTGGCCGGTCATCCGGAACATGGGTATGACAGGCCTGAAGTCCCACTGACCAGAGGCTGCCGAATCTTCGAGCACTTTGCGGCTGGTCACGATTTTCCTGGCGCACGCAAGCATGAGGGCGATGGCTTGCTCGGCAACCTCGTCCACGCAATAGTCTGGTATATAACACAGCGGGATGCCCGCCTTCTCCAGCGCCTCTACGTCAACGTTGTCGTAGCCCACCCCGTGACGGATTACCAGTTTGCATTTCTCCCACCCGGCGGTGATGTCCGCCGTAATGGGGACCATATTGACCACTACGATATCGGCATCGCGAGTGGCCGCGATCACCTGCTCCTTGGGCGCAAACTTGAGCTGGTGGTAAACGAACTCTACGCCCCTTTTCGCCATCTGCTCGGCTTCCCAGTTCAGATCGGGCTCGATGTAGTCGGTAACAACAACTTTGGTCTTCATTCCGGTCTCCTCAATGCTGCAAACCAGTGGCCTGCAACCGGACCACCCGTCCGGTTTCGGCCGATTGGTAGACAGCCTCCACCACCTCAAGGGCACGGAGCCCGTCCTCGCCGGTGATGGCAGGCCGGCTGCCGGCATAGATCGACCGTACAAAATCCGAAAGGAATTGAACTGCCAGGATGCCTGTATAGCCAGGGTGCGATTGAAGCTCGAACTCGATATAGCGGCGTGGGGCAGCAGCATACTCACCTGTGTCGCTGCACACGAAAAGCCGCTCCCTCACGCCTTCAAAGGAGGGACTCCAGGATAAGACCCCACCCGTTCCACGCAACGACAGGTACAGATCACGCCCGTACGGATAAGAGTCAGGCACGGTATAACTGATATCGAGCACCAAGACGGTTCCTTTTGAAAATGTCAAAAGCGCGAAAGAGTTGTCCTCAATGTCATAGTCCCGGTTAATCTTCACATTCTTGCCGACGACTTCGACCACTTCGTCGTTGAGCATCCAGCGGTAGAGGTCAATCCAATGCACACCCAGGTTATACATGGGACCGCCGCCACTTTTGGCTTTAACCAGCATCCAGGCTGCGTTGCCCTCTATGTAACGATGCAAGCGGCCGGCGGAACAACGACCCTCACAGCCAACAATTTTTCCCAGCATGCCATCCTCAACGAAGCTTTTCATCTGACGCGCCACCGGATGATAGCGCCAGACATACGGAGTCGACAAAACCACGCCCGCTTCTGCGGCTGCAGCGATGATGCGCCGTAGCCCTTCAGAAAAAGCGGCCATTGGCTTTTCGATCAGCAGGTGCATTCCTTTTTCGGCGCACGCAACGGCGGCATCCGGGCATTCGTCATGAGGTAGAAATAAGACGCCCAGATCCAGGTTCTCCCGCTCGATCATCTCGCGCCAATCGGTGTAACCGCGGAGGTTAAAATCCTCTGCGAACTTGTCGCATAGTGCTTTGTTGGAATCCGCGGCGGCTACCACCTTGAGGTCCTTGATGGCCGCAAAAATAGGCATGTAACTGCGCGGGTGCAGATGAGAAAGCCCAAGAATCCCTACCTGTAAGGTACTCATGAATCATTAGGATACTACGGATCCGCGGGCCTCACGGGGCTTGCCTGCGCTCGGTATACTCAAAACAGGGCATGAAACCAGCATGGAAACTCTCAGAGGCGGCACTGCTGGATCATATACGTAAACTTCCTCATGGCAAGGCAAGCTTGAAACAGTTGATCCGGGAAATAGGCGCTAAAGGGGCCAATAAAGAAATACTTGAGGCGAGCTTAGATCAATTGGTCTCTCGAGGGGAGTTGATCGCTCTCCGCCAGGATCAATTTGTGGCCGCGACTCGCACGCGCGAATTTGTCACCGGACACTTGCAAATGCACCGCCACGGCTATGGTTTTGTCATAGCCGACCGGCCGATCGAAGGGCTGCAAGGAGACGTATTTGTTCCGCCGGCAGCCGCAGAACAAGCGATGCATGGCGACCGGGTCATTGTACGCGTTCGGAGAGTCCGTGAAGACGGGCGAGCTGAGGGAGAGATCGTCCGCATCCTGAAGCGGGCGCACCCAACCGTGGTTGGCGAGCTCCGTGTCCACGCAGGGCGCAGTTATGTAGTCCCTTACCATGACCGAATTCCGAGTTGGATTGAAGTTCCTGCGGGGCTAGAGATCCCCACTCAACAAACAACGGTAAACCGGATTGGGTCGGCGACCGGACCTGTCTCCGGACCGGATGACCTCGACGGCATGATTGTTGAGGCTGAAATTTTGGAGTTTCCTGGCCGTGAAGGCCGAGCTACAGGACGGGTAACCGAAATCCTCGGACACCCGGATGATTTCGGCGTCGACGTAGAGATCGTCATCCGCAAGCACCATCTGCCGCACAAGTTTCCACCCGAGGTGCTCGCCCAAGCCGCAACATTTCCATCCAATATACCTACCGAGGAAATCTCCAGGCGCCGTGATTTTCGCGCTTTAGACGTGGTAACCATAGATGGCGAATCGGCGCGCGACTTCGACGACGCCGTGTGGGTGGATCAAGCCCCGGACGGCAATTTTGTCCTTCACGTCCACATTGCTGATGTGACCTACTACGTGCGCCCGGGAACCCCGATTGACCGGGAAGCCGCACTCCGCGGCACAAGCGTGTATTTCCCGGACCGTGCCGTGCCGATGCTCCCTCTGGAGCTTTCCACTGAGCTGTGCTCCCTCAAACCTCACGCTGACCGGCTTGTGCTATCGGTGCTGATTGAGATCGATCACCGTGGTGATGTGGTTCGGCAGGAATGCGCCCGGGGAGTGATTCGCAGCGTGGAGAGGATGACCTATACCGACGTCCATCTCCTGCTCGAAGGCGATGCCAGCCGGCGCGAACGGTATCACACCTTGATCCCGCGCTTCGAGATAATGCGTGAACTGGCGTTGATTCTGAACCGCAAGCGAGCGCGCCGGGGATCACTAGACTTCGACCTTCCCGAACCGCTTATCGAATTTGACGAATGGGGTGAGATGACCGGTATTACGAAGGCCCCCCGCAACATAGCCCATCGCATCATCGAAGAATTCATGCTGGCGGCCAACGAGGCGGTAGCGCGCCACCTAGAGACGGCCGGCGTACCATCCCTTTACAGGATTCATGAAGCGCCCGATCCCGCGCGCGTTCTTGAATTTGAACAGATCGCAGCTCAATTTGGCTATTCCCTGGGCCTCGGGCTAGCCCGAGGCAAGAGATTTCCGATTGTGGACCGCAAATCGGATGGTCGCAAGGTCCGAAAGGACATCACTCTGGCGGATGACTGCTTGGAGGTTACTGCCCGCCACTACCAGCACCTTGCGGAAAAGGTTCAGGGACGGCCAGAGGAACGTATTCTCAACTACCTCATGCTGCGTTCTCTCAAACAGGCTCGCTATAGCCCGGACAACCAAGGTCACTTTGCGCTGGCTACCAGCACATATACCCACTTCACGTCACCCATCCGGCGGTACCCGGATCTTGTAGTTCACAGGATTCTTTCGGCTCTCCTCGACGGACTGCCGCAACCCCAACTTAACCTCAACGCTATCGCGGACCAATGTTCCGTAGCTGAACGCCGGGCTGCCGAAGCCGAACGTGAACTGGTTGAGTGGAAAAAAGCCAAATTTATGGCTGAAAGGGTGGGCGAAGATTTCGACGCACTAATCATCAGCACGTTGAAGTCGGGTTTCTTTGTCGAGCTTGAGGATCTGTTTGTCGAAGGTTTCGTCCCGATTGATTCTCTGCCGGGTGAGCGGTACGGTTTTCACGAGACTACACGGCAAATTATTGCAGAGCGCTCGCGGCAAACCTTTAAGGTTGGCGATCGGGTTCGGGTGAGGCTCGACCGCGTACACGCCCTCGAGCACAAATTGATGTTTTCACTCGTGGAAATTCCGGGAACGAACCCAAACTCAAGGAAAAAGCGCAAGCAGGTTAAGGGATCTGATTAGCCGGGACCAGCACCCGGCCCATCGCTCCGCTTTGGGGATCGCGAACAACGACCCGCAAAGTGGTGGCCAGGGGTTCCATGCGCACTGCCGTGCGAAAATGCAAACCGCGCTCTACAGCCGACTGGTAATCCTCATCGCGGAGCACCACCTGAATAAGCTGCGAACCATTTTTGAATTCACGTCCCTGGTCATCCGTCTGGGATACAAAGACAAACACCTCCCCTCTACGAGCCCCGGCCTGCGGTTCCAGACTTAACTTCCCGGGATCTAATTTGAGGTTCAGTATAATTTCGTTCAAGCCGTTACGCTGCGCCCGCACTTCGAGCGGCAACCCAGTAGCATCCAACGGACTCCATAGCGTCTGCTGTAGCAGGTCCTTCGATAGCGGCTCCCCCGGGGCTGGCTCGGGAAAGTCGTAATAACCACGGCGGTGACGGACCACCACTCCCGGACGAGCCACCTTGACCTTGATGCTGTGGTAACTTCCGTCCCCCGACAACTCTCTGGGATAATAGGCCAGCGTATAACTCACTTCTGAGTCAGTAATTGCCTCCCGAACGGAATTGTTGACATCATTTCTGTTGTAGTAGGCCTTGCCGCCGGTGTCGGCCGCTAGATCCTTCATCGTGCTGATATTGGCCCACACATTCGGGTTGGTCGAAAGACCCCGAGCGTCCACTGGGTAAACAGCCAGGCTGGCCGCATTCAAAGCGCGGACCGCTCTTTGGAACTCCAGGCTAAAAGTTTGTCCTCGCCCGTGCTTTGTGAACTGCACAGGCGGAGATACTATATTGGTGCGCCGCCCGCGGATGTCCCTGGACGAGGCCGTTTTGGCACTGTAGGGAGAATCGAGGGTATTCAACCCCGGGCCATCATCGGTTGCTTCTAAATATCCCGACAGAAGAGGGAACCCGCCCGAGACCCAGACAAGATTTTTGCGGCCTGGGACGCCGGCGAGATGGTTGGCAATAGCCTCCAGAGCCCCAAGTGTAACCAAGATGCGGGTCTTTTCTGCGTTGAACGCTTCCTCTTTCAAGGCGTTGATTATGCCCTGAATAGCTTCGAGCGCTGCTGCCGCTTCTTCGGGAGACTGGGCTGAAGCCGTCGCCTGGTTGTGCAGCTCCTGCACCAGCGATGGTACGGATGCGGCGAGGTCTGGCATGTGAATACCTTGAAATGCCCTCAGCGCTCTAACCAACGGAGCGGGATCGCGCGTAAAATCGTGCAACACCCGTAACTGGCGTGTCAGAGCGTATAGCGCCACTCTGTCATTCGGCTGAATCTGCTGAAGGAAATTCAAAATCTGGCTACGCGCGGTGACTTGGTCGCCCCAACTGGTGTTCAAACAGTCGATCAGAATAACCGTGACGCCTCCTCTCGTGCCGGGGCGCTCCGCATACCGGTTAGAGAAGGTTCCCAGGGGAAGCTCTTCGGCGGCAAGCCGACCTTCATTTTTCGCCTGCATGAAGAAGACCCGAATCTGCTGCGGCTTGCCGTTTTCCAGCAGTACAAAATCCTCTTTTTTCAGATCGCGGATGAAGTTGCCTTTTTTATCCTGGACTACGACACTGACCTCTACGAGCCGCGTCGTGGAACGCAGTACCAAGCCTTGCTGCTTTGCAGGTTCCTTCTGTCCACTGAAAGACAGACCGGCAACCAAAAAGATGATAATTGACCGCTCCCAAAGATCCATTACATATACCAATATTATGGTAGCTGATTGCAAACTGAAGCGGCTGAAAAAACTCTGTTAACTTATGCGACACTTGGCAGCAGGACAAATTCCCCAGCGCCTGCCGGAGATGCATGACGGTGTGTTTGTTACAACGTTACAATTGCAGTTCCGCTTGCGCGCCGGAATTTTTGTCTGCGAAACTGGGGTTGCATGGCATGCCTCTATTCTCGCCGACGATCATCCGCGGCATGGCTGGTGCTTTTGTGTGTAGTATTTTTGCCAATTGAGCCTTTGCTGCGCGCGGCGAGCGCAACGCCGCATGGTGCGGAGGTTCTGAACTACCGTATCGAGTGGAGGCTCATCCATGCGGGCAACGCGCGTCTGGTTTGGGCTCCAGTTAGATCCGATCAAACAGAGAGCTGGCACGCGAACTTGCACGTGGAATCCGCGGGGCTTGTCTCGGCTCTTTTTAAAGTCGAAGACAATTATTCGGCTGTGCTCAATAACAGCTTCTGTGTGGAGAGTTCTTTGCTGACCTCCCAGCAAGGTCTGCGGGCGCGTGAAACCAAAATTACCTTCGACTCTACTCGCCGGAAGGCCGAATACGTGGAAAAGGACCTGAAGAAAAGCACCGTAATCCGGTCGAGTGAGGTCGGCATACCGGCTTGTGTTTATGATGTAATTGGAGGGCTTTATCGCCTGCGCGCCATGCGCCTAGCGCCAGGCCAAAGCAGCGCACTGGCCGTGAGTGATGGGAAAAAAACCGCCCATGTGCGCGTCGAGGCTCAGCAGCGTGAACAGGTCACAACGCCTGCCGGTGTTTTCCAGGCCGTCCGGCATGAAGCCTTCCTGTTCAATGACGTGATTTATTCTCGCAGCGGACGTGTGCTGATTTGGCTCACCGATGACGACCGCAGGCTTCCTGTGCAAATTGTCGTTCGGCTGCAATTTCCTATCGGCGCCATCACATTGCGGTTAGAAAAAGAGGAGAAAACATGAAACCTTCTCGTAAATGGCTCATTTTCGTCTGTTGGCTTATCTTCGCAGCTCTAATAGGGAAGGCGCAGCAGAGTGCTCTGTTGACGCAACGAGAAGCAATTTCTTTGTATGAGAGGGCGGTACAACTTTTGGACTCTAGCAAGGTTGCGATCCCAGAACTTGCCCGGGCGGGAGATCCATTAGCCGAGAACTGCCGTCAAGCCCTCGCCACCATGAAAGCCACAGGAGGGCAGGACGCCCCACTTACGTTCTCCTTCTACACCAATCTGCGGGCGTACTTAGCATTGTCCGACGTAGTTCCAAAGCCGTACCCTATGCCGGAAACAGTCTGCTCACAGTTCACGGAACTGAGGGGAATCGCCGACAGGATAGAAGCTCATTTCAGCGCCCTGCTGCGCTTCAAGGAAAGCCAGTTGCGAGACCCTGACCGGGACGAATTGCGCCGCTACGCAGAGGCAAATCAAAAACTCGGCCCGCCGCAAGTAAACAAGCCCCGCGTGGTGTTCTTGGGTGACTCTATTACCGATGGCTGGCGCCTGAATGAATATTTTCCCGACCGCGACTTTGTGAACCGTGGCATTAGTGGCCAGATCACCGGCCAAATGCTCGGTCGAATGAAAGCTGACGTGGTCGATTTAAAGCCCGCCGCCGTAGTTATTCTCGGGGGCACCAACGACATCGCCCGCGGCATTGCCGTGCCCGTCATCGAGAACAACCTGACAATGATAGCCGATCTGGCCGAAGTCTACAAGATTAAGCCTCTTTTTGCCTCTTTGTTGCCCGTCAGCGATTATCACAAAGATCGTGACCCGCGTTACGAACAAGTAAAACGGCGGCCGCTCGGCACAATCCAAGCGGTAAATAACTGGCTACAGGAATTTTGCCGCCGTCGCAACTATACCTACATCGATTACTTCTCGAAGCTGGTTGATTCGGCAGGTTATTTAGCTGCCGATCTCTCTGACGACGGCTTGCACCCCAATGCGGCAGGCTATCGGCGAATGGCCCCCGTGGTTTTGGAAGCGATCGACACGGCCATTAAACCCGCATCCCAGCCCAAGAAACGGCGCTGGCCTTTTTAGTTGAAAATAGAAGTATGCGAAGAGGGCTGCTGCTCTCTATCTGGTTGGTGGGCCTGGTGTTGTATGGCCAGGCTACTTGGAGTATCAATCAGGTAGTATCTTTCGTAAAATCCTCCGTACAGCTGCATCAGCCGGACAAGCAAGTCGCCGGAGTTTTGAGGAAAGCGAAGCTTTCACAGCGCTTGGAAGAACGTGTGATTGTCGAACTGGAAGCGCAAGGGGCCGGCCCACAGACCGTGGCCGCTTTACGAGAACTTGCTGCGGCATCCAAGGATTTGCCTGCTCCCCCATTACCGGCATCTAAAACGGCAGCTCCGGTCGGACCGCCGCCACCGAGCACAGAACAACAGCAGGATTTGCTCGACCGCGTCCGGCAGTACGCTCTCAACTATGTCCGAAGTCTTCCAGATTTCATTTGCACTCAGGTAACCAGGCGTTACGTAGATCCCACTGGAATGGAATTTTGGCAATCACAAGATGTGCTCACTGCCAAACTCACCTACTTCGAACAAAAAGAAGATTACAAACTGATGCTGGTCAACGGAGTTATGACTGACAAGCCATACCTGGACGTCGGCGGAGCCACATCAACTGGGGAGTTCGGTAGTATGATGCGCGAAATTTTTGAAAAACAGACCGAGGCAACGTTCCGCTGGGCGCGGTGGGCGACTCTCCGGGGAAAGCTTACCCACGTTTTTAATTATAACGTCGATCAGGCCCATTCGCAGTGGCGTATCGAATATGAGAAAACAGAACGGGTTATTCCGGCGTACCACGGGCTAATCTATGTCGATGCAAGTAACGCACAGATCGTGAGAATCACTCTCACAGCGGAAAACATTCCGCCGACTTTCCCCGTGCAAGAAGCGAGCACAATTCTCGATTTCGATTATGTGAAAATCGCTGACCGAGTGTACCTACTTCCCTTGAAAGCCGTGGTGCGGATGCGTCATGGTAAGTTCCTGGTAAAAAATGAAGTGGAGTTTCGCATGTACCGGAAGTATTCAGCGGAGGCCACGATAACATTCGATACCCCGGCGCCACTTCCGGAGGACAAAACCACCGAACAGCCACCCACGCCCAACTTAAAGTAGGCCGCCACCAGAACCGGCAGCGGATGCTATGATGCGACTTCATGGCCAACTATTCGATCGGAGTAGACCTAGGCGGAACTAATTTACGCGCCGCCGCCATTGATCGCCAGGGGAAGATCCTGTCAAAAATCTCGGGATCGACAGAGCTTTCCTCGGGCAGGGACGCGGTAATGGATGACATTGTCGCCAACATTGTCACGCTCCGCAACAAGTACGGGGCAAAAGAACTGGCGGGCGTTGGCATCGGTGTTCCGGGTTTCATCCGTATCGATGAAGGCGTGATCGTCGGTTCCCATAACCTGCCCGGCTTTGAAGACTACCCGGTGCGCCGTGAAATTGAGAAACGTCTCGGCGCGCCCGTCGTATTAGAGAATGACGCCAACGCTGCCGCTCTCGGCGAAAAGTGGATGGGCGCCGGGCACGATGTGGAAGATCTTGTTCTGCTGACCTTGGGCACAGGCATCGGTGGAGGCATTATTTCGCAAGGACGCGTTTTGCATGGATACCTCGGCATGGCCGGCGAACTCGGGCATATTACGGTGGATCCGAATGGCAATCCTTGCGGTTGCGGCAACCATGGCTGCCTGGAAAAGCATGCTTCCGCGCTTGCCGTTGTCGCCATGGCGAAATTAATGAGCCTCGGAGATGACAGCATCACCTCGGAGGACGTTTACAAGCTGGCGGTTGCAGGAAATAGAAATGCTCAGCGAATCTTTGAGAGCATGGGACGGGCGCTAGGCACCGCTCTGGCTGCGCTCATCAACATTTTCAACTTCCCGCTCTACTTGCTCAGTGGCGGCATGTTGCCCGCTTGGGATCTTTTTGCCCCATCCATGTTCGAGCAGGTCCGTATGCGGTCCTTTAGCTTTCGCAACAGCGACACAAGAATAGAAAAGGCCGTCCTGGGCAACGAGGCAGGACTATTCGGAGCAGCCTACTTGCCGTTTCAGACCTTAGCTGCAAAGACATCAGTCGAGGATTAACACAATGTATTGGCTAGGAGTGGACATTGGGACCGGGGGATCCAGAGCAGTTTTGGTGGATCGGAAAGGCTTAGTGAAATCGGGCTTCACCGCGCGTCATGAGGATATGCGGATGACAAAGCCCTTATGGGCCGAGCAGCATCCGGAAAACTGGTGGGAGGCAACACAGAAAGCTATCCGCGGAGTTATGACGGAGGCCGGTGTCCAGGGCAAGTATATTAAGGGCGTGGGCCTTTCCGGGCAGATGCACGGCTTGGTGTTGCTCGATGAGAACAACGTAGTGATCCGCCCAGCCCTGATATGGTGTGACCAGCGGAGTCAGCCGCAGGTGGATTTTATCAACCAAAAAGTGGGGAAGAGCAATGTTGTGGCATTCACTGCCAATCCCGTACTCACAGGGTTTACGCTCCCGAAGCTTCTCTGGGTGCGCGACAACGAACCAGACAATTACCGGCGGGCGCGCAGGATTTTGCTGCCAAAGGACTACATTCGGTTTCAATTAACGGGAGAATACGCTACTGATGTATCGGACGCCTCAGGCACCGCGCTGTTTGACGTGGTGCTCCGAAGCTGGTCCAAAGAGATGTTGAACCGGCTTGGCATCGACCGCCAGATTCTCCCTGAAGTCTATGAATCGAGCGATGTGACAGGCCGGGTTACAGGCGCCGCTGCGGCATTAACTGGGCTGGAGGCGGGCACCCCCGTCGTGGGTGGGGCCGGAGATCAGGCAGCAAGCGCCGTGGGAAACGGCATTGTGGAGCCGGGCGTGGTGTCTTGTACTATCGGCACCTCCGGTGTTGTGTTTGCTTACATGGAGAAACCCACTTACGACCCTGCCGGACGCGTCCATACCTTCTGCCACGCTGTCAAAGGCTCCTGGCACGTTATGGGAGTCACGCAAGGAGCCGGTTTGAGCCTCCAATGGTTCCGCGACCATATTGCTTCCGGCTCCACGTACGACGCCCTCACCTCTGAAGCAGCCACGGCGGCCGTTTGCTCTCACGGCCTTTTTTGGTTGCCGTACATGATGGGAGAACGCACCCCACATCTGGATCCTACAGCGCGAGGGGGATGGGTCGGTCTGACGGCAAAACACACCCGTGCGGATCTGATACGTGCTTTGCTCGAAGGGGTTTCCTACAGCCTCAAGGACTGTCTGGAGATTATTGAGCATATGCAGGTGCCCGTCGACCGGGTACGGGTTTCGGGAGGAGGCGCCAGGAGCGCGTTCTGGCGGCAACTACTCTCAGACATTTTCGGGAAACGCGTGGCGGTGCCTGAATGCCACGAGGGTTCTGCATACGGTGCCGCCTTGCTGGCCCTGGTGGCCACTGGAGAGTACTCTTCGGTGCCGGAGGCCTGCCGTGCTTGTGTCCGAGAGGTGGATTCTCTAATGCCCCGCGCCCATGAATCGCAACGCTACCAGCGAGCCTACGAAGTTTACCGGGCTCTTTATCCGACGTTAAGACCAATTTACGGGTTAATTGACAGCCTGTGTTGATCGCGTTGGTTGTGGCGACATATCCTTGGGTCAGCCGCGATTGATGTCTAACGATGCTTTTCTTTACTGTGACGTTAGTCTTCCTGTCCCTTTGGACCGACTCTTCACTTATGTCCTCCCAGAAGCACTGCGGCGACGAGTGCAACCCGGATGCCGGCTTCTCGTCCCATTCGGTGCAAAGAAGCTCGCGGGCGTGGTGGTTCGCTGCCATGACGAGCCCCCGAAGAAACCACCACGCCAGGCTTTGAGACTGCTGGATGAAGAACCCGCGCTGAGCGAAGAATTGATGTCGTTGGGCCAATGGATCGCCGCGTATTACTGCGCTCCTTTGGGCGAGGTTTTCCGTATCATGGCTCCTCTCAGATGGGAGGTACATCCGTCTACGGTGTATTCGCTGACTGACGCAGGGCGTGACGCGGCCCGGCAGCTCGTGCTTAGTCCTATTTCTACCGACCCCGCCGCCCAGTTGCTTTATATGCTCGAGGCCCGGCCGCTTTCCGAATCTTATTTAAAGAAGAAGCTCGAACAGGCAGATAAGCTCTTGAATTCCCTGGAACGTAAAGGGTTAATCCGTCGCGAGGAAGTCCATCTAGTGCGCGATCCACTAAGAGCCCCAGCATCCAAACTGCGGGTGCGACTTTCCGGCAAGCAGCCCCTCGGGAAATTGTCAAGGGCGGAGCGTGAGTTGCTGGCATATTTAGAACTTCACCCCGGCGCCCATAATGTCGGCGAGTTGGAAAGAATAGTTCGAGGAGCAAGTCGAGCTGGCCGCTTGCTGGCGCGGAAAAAGATTGTCCTATTGGACCCTGAGCCACCGGGCGTTACCTTCACCTATCCCGCGCCACGACATGCGTTGAATGTATACCAGCAGATGGCCTTCGACCGTATCCGTAAGACGATCGAAGCCAAGCGTTTTCACACATTCTTGTTATTTGGCGTAACCGGATCTGGCAAAACGGAGGTTTACCTACGAGCTATCGAAGCTACTCTGGCGCAGGGACGGGGCGTGTTACTTCTGGTTCCGGAAATTGCCTTGACACCCGCCGTAGCCGGCCAATTTTATCACCGCTTCGGCGATCGTGTCGCCATTCTCCATTCCGCGTTCACAGACCGGGAACGAACCGAGCAGTGGCGCAGAATTCGTACCGGGGCCGCACCTGTCGTGGTGGGCACCCGCTCAGGGGTGTTCGCGCCCGTGCCTAACCTCGGTCTGATTGTAGTCGACGAAGAGCACGACCAGAGCTATAAACAGGAAGAAACGCCGCGTTACCACGGAAGGGATGTAGCGATTGTTAGGGCAAAAGCCCTCGGCGCCTGCGTAGTTCTCGGCTCGGCAACTCCCAGCCTCGAAAGTCGCTACAACGCCGAGCGCGGCAAATACACGCTTTTGGAACTACCCGAACGCATCGAACGCCGTGCGTTGCCAGACGTCAGGTTGATAGACATGCGGGTCGAATTCCTGGAGACCCGGAAACAAAGCTTGTTTTCCCGAGCGCTAGTCGGAGCGATTGACGAGCGCCTGACCAATAACGAGCAGGTCATGCTTTTGCTTAACCGCCGCGGATTTTCCAGTTTCATGGCTTGCCGAAAATGCGGGGAGCGCTTGCAGTGCGTCAACTGCGCGGTTACGCTCACCTTCCACCGCCGTGACCAGCGCATGTTGTGCCATTACTGCAATTACGCCACGCGTGTTCCCAAAGTTTGCCCCAAATGCGGCAGCGAGCACATTTACTTTCTTGGCGCCGGCTCCGAGCGTGTCGAGGAGGAGTTGCGCCGGAACTTCCCCAGGGCCAGAATCGCGCGCATGGATCGGGACACCATTACCGGCAAGCGAGAATATGAGACTATACTCAACGATTTCCGAGCAGGTCACTACGACATCCTGGTGGGAACACAAATGATCGCCAAAGGTCATGACATCCCAAACGTGACGCTTGTAGGCGTGGTGAATGCTGACGTGGCGCTAGGGCTTCCTGATTTTCGTGCTTCCGAACGCGTTTTTCAACTTCTCACACAAGTGGCCGGCCGCGCGGGACGAGGCGAAACTCCTGGCGTTGTGTTAGTGCAAACCATCAACCCAGATCACTACGCCATTCGCTTCGCTGCAGCGCAAGACTACAACCTTTTCTATCAAAAGGAAATTCAATACCGGCGCGTTTTGCGTTACCCTCCGTTCAGCGCGATGGCCAACCTGCTAATCCGCAGCAAGATGCAGGAGGAAGCCGCGCGAATGAGCGCTGAGCTGGAACGCATCCTCACACCGCCACCAGACGGAGCAAAGATCCTTGGCCCCGCCGAAGCTCCCGTGCCACGGCTCAGAGAGGAGTACCGTTATCAGTTGGTCGTGAAATCGCCCTCCCGCAAAATTCTCGGAGAGATCGTGCACAAGGCGCGACAGTTTGCTATGGACGCAGGGTGGAATTCCACGGCTTTGGTCATTGACGTCGATCCCTTGACTCTGATGTGATGAAGACCAGTTGTGGCTTTGTTTGAGAGCGTCGAGCAAAACCTTTTGGCTCTTTTCCGGCACTTTGCCATTGCACGAGACTCGGGCGAAATCCGTGAGATGCAGGGGGTCTCCATTGCTTCCTCAGGCCTTCGTTTTCATTTGTTCAACACCGCTTTTCTGTCTGAACCAGTAACTGCGGGAGTGACAGAGCTGGAACGGCGCCTCCTCACTGCCGCCGTTCATTTTAAAGCCCGTGGCCTCAGATGGGCATACTGGATCTGTGAAGACAAGCTTGGGCGCCAAGCACGGCAAAAAGCAGGGGCTGTGTTCCGCAGGAATGGATTGACATTGGTGCTTCAACATCCCGGAATGATGGCCGAATACGTACCGCCGCCGCAACGTCCTCTTACGCGACTGGAAATACGGCGCTTGGAGGGCGAACACGACCGGATGGTCTTTTGTCATATCAATGCGGTTGCTTTCGGGCTGCCTATGGTTTGGTGCCGAGAGGTATTCGATTTGGCTAGTTTGTGGCAAACCGATCTTGTGGGCTTTATCGGTTATGCCAGTGGCGATCCGGTTAGTACAGCAGCAGTGTTCCCTGCGGCAGGAGTAGCCGGGATTTATTGTGTGGCAACACTTCCGGGCCATCGGGGAAAAGGTTACGCCGAAGCCATAGTTCGGCATGCCCTCATCCATGCGCGCGAGCAATGGGGGATTGAGCGAACGATCCTCCAATCCAGCCCTCAGGCAGTCTCGCTGTATCGCCGGATCGGCTATGAGACCGTGACACAATTCCTTGTTTACAGCGCCTAGCGTTCTGATTGCGTAGAATGAACGCTTATGCCCAAAAGGGCCGGCCAGCTACTGTTCATGGTGATGATGGCCCTGTTTCTGGCGGTGAACTGGAGGGCCTATCGGGGCGGCTATTTTCACGATGACGATTTGGATAACTTAGCCTGGACCTCCCTTGTGCACGCGACGGATTTCGCCACAGGTCTTGCGTCTCCTTTGTTTTCACCTCACCATTTTCGGCCGGCCGGCCACTTTTACTACTGGGCTATGGGGAGACTGGCTGGTCTGCGATTTCCCTGGTATGTCGCCGTGCTCCATACGCTTCACCTTACGAATGTACTGATGCTGTGGATTTTGATCTGGCGTTTAAGAATACGCTTTCCGGCTGCTGCGGTGGGCGTGCTGGTTTTTGGCTTTCATGCGGCCGTTTTTTACGCCTACTGGCGCCCGATGTATATTTTCGACGTACTTTGCACCACATTCTGCCTCATGTCACTGCTTTCCTACACGAGCGGCAAGTGGGTCCTGAGCCTGGCGCTTTTTTGGGTCGCCTATAAGGCAAAGGAACAGGCGGTTATGCTACCCCTTGCTCTGGGAGCCTACGAGCTATGGTTCGGAGAAAGACGGTGGAAAAGGCTCCTGCCCTTTTTCGCAGTCTCCCTGTGTTTCGGCTTGCAGGGCGCTTTGCGGAATCCTTATCGGTCGCCGGATGATGCGTATGCGCTCCGCCTTGCCCCCGCCGCGGTGTGGAAGTCTGTCGAGTTTTACTCCAGCCGGATCTTGTTTGTTCCCTACGCAGGCCTAGGGTTGTTGTTGTTGCCATGGTTTTATCGCGACCGCAGGGTGTATTTCGGATTGTTTACATGCTGTATTCTGCTCGTGCCTATGCTGTTGTTACCGAACAGACTGTATGCCACCTATCTGTATCTGCCGCTTACCGGCTTAGCCACCGCTTTTGCTGCGCTTGCCGACCAGCGGGGTTGGACTGCCGCCGCACTGTTTTTTGCCTTCTGGGTACCCGCTAACGCCTTGGCCTTGCAAAATGATGAGAAAGCAGAACTCTCGTGTGCCTGCCAGAGGCGATCTTACGTTTCTCAATTGTCGGACTTTATCCGGCGCACCCCCCATATCAAGAGCGTGGTTTTTTCCGGACGTCCCGCGTGCATGGAGCGTTGGGGGCTCGAGGGGGCGCTTCACTACTTATCCAGGCGAGGCGACCTCGAGGTACGGCACATCGATGACAAGGATGCAAGCCGGGTGTTGGGGAGGGTTTCAGTCGCCTTGCTTACCTGGAATTCGCGCGAAAACAAACTTTATAGTGCAGTGCGACGCGACAGAACCATAGGGATTAATTACGCCACCATGAACTATGGCACCCCGTTTTGGGTTCTGGGCGAGGGATGGTTCGAATTGGAAGATCATCACCGTTGGACTGAGCCCCGCGCCACCGCCCGTTTGGAGCGCCCGGCGAATGCCAACCAGTTTGAGATCGTAGTCATGGTGCCGTCCGAGCAAATTTTGGAATTAGGCCACACGTCGGTAGAAGTCCTGCTCAGCGGCCGGCCCTTAGGGCGTGTGGAACTCTTTAGAACCGGCAAGCATCAGATTTGCTGGCATCTTCCACCTGGCAAAGCAGGCCCTGAAGACATCGAATTCCGTGTGGCGCCACCTTATAAGCGCTCCGGCGAACAGTTGCATCCACTGGGGGTGGCCGTCGAAGCATTCGGATTTGTGAGGCGTTAATGAAAATTCCCAAACTCCGCTGGATTATCGCAGCCATGCTGCTGTTGGCCACCACAATCAATTACGCGGATCGCCTGGCGTTGTCAGTCGTCTCCGTTGATTTACGCAGGGAGTTCTCGCTCGACGCGCAGGATTATGCGCAGGTGGTAACGCTGTTTCTAGTTGCGTACGCCATCATGTACGCCGGGTCCGGGTACATTGTGGACCGGCTAGGCACACGCCGGGGCTTTTCGGTGTTTATCTTTACCTGGTCATTTGCCCAGATCATGCACGGGATTGTGCGGGGTAAATGGTCTTTGGGAGCGTGCAGATTTTTGTTAGGCTTAAGCGAGCCGGGCAACTGGCCCGCCGCAGCCAAAGCCGTAGCGGAATGGTTCCCCAGTTCGCAGCGGGCCTTGGGAGTGGGAATTTTTAACGCAGGTTCAAGTCTTGGTTCCGCAATGGCCCCACCCATGGTCGCTTATCTCACGATACGTTACAACTGGCGCGTAGCTTTTTTAGCAACTGGCGCGATGGGGCTATTGTGGCTCGTGGCCTGGCTGGTCCTTTACCAGCCGCCTCACGCCAACCGGTGGCTACGCAAACGCGAGTACGACGAAATCAAAGAGCTTGTGCGGCCTCCCCAGGAGACTTTGCCGGCAGACAGCTCACGGCTTAACTGGCGCAAGGTGTTCGTTGCTCCTGGATGCTACACGCTGGTAATCGCCCGGTTTTTTACCGATCCGGTTATTTATTTCGTGATTTTCTGGTTGCCTGAATACCTCCGCACGGCACGCGGCTTCGACCTTGCCATGGTAGGGAAATATGCGTGGGTGCCGTTTATCTTTGGAGACATAGGCTATATTTTTGGTGGTTGGCTTTCAGGGCGTTTAATCCGCTCCGGATGGCATCTGGGAAAAGCGAGGAAATTCGTGATGTTGTTGGGAGCTTCAGTTATGCCTTCTGCGATATTTGCTCCGTATGTCCCCACAGCCTGGATGGCGATTGGCGCCGTTTGCCTCGTTACTTTTGGCCATGCTTTGTGGGTAGCTAATTTGCAAACTCTCCCCACCGATCTGTTCCCGGGCTACGAAGTCGGGACGGCCACCGGGCTTTCCGGGATGGGAGGAGCTATTGGCGGAGCGCTGGCCAACCTAGGCACCGGGTGGTTTGTGCAGCACTTCTCTTTTACACCCGTTTTTTTGCTTGCAGGACTTATGCACCCTCTATCGATGGCTGTAGTTTACTTGTTGTTGCCTCAGCGGTACTTCCAGAAATAGGCAGGTGTGGACTCGGACCGATCTATCCTGTTTGTACCTATACTAACTGTTATGAGTTTGGCGCGGCGATACCTTGTGGTGTTCCCCGTAATTGCTCTCAGCTTCGGTTGCAGACAAGCAGCCCCCCCTCAATCCCCGGCGTCGACCTTCATGGCGTACCGCTTCGACGACCACCTGGAGAAGGAGTCAGTAGTGACCGCCCCCAACGTCCTTTCCACCGCGAGAGTGACCGAGCCAATTGTTTATAAAGGCTGGTACCGGGATTCGGATCTTAACTGGCGCCTGCTTCGGGGAGAGATGGCGGCTTTCAAAGGTGAACTGGTTGTGAGAGGCAAGGGAGGACCGGCTGTTATCGTCGCTCCCAAGGAACCCGCTGTGGATTGGAGTCTTTTTGAGAGCGTGCGCATTCGCATGGCGGCCCAAGGTGGGTCCGAAGTCAAAATTAAAATCGGCGAGACGGAGCTTCAGCGCCCGCTTGGCCCATCTGGAGAATATCGAGTCTATCAATTCAATATCAACATCACGGCCCCGCGTGGCACTCGTCCTCTGGCAATTATGCCCACCGACAGCAACACAGCAATAGCAGCAATCGATTTTATTGAGCTGGTGCCACGGAAAACTGTGTTTCCTGCGCCTGCGGGGCGGATATTCCTCGGCAAACAGGATGAGTATCGCAACAGCATTTACGTTCACTCGCCCTCCAGAATTTCCTATGAAATTCCCGTCCCGGAGGGCGGGCGGGTAAATTTTGGCATGGGGGTTACTGCGAAATACCAACCTGTAACCTTCCGCCTGCGGGCCGGCCCCGAGCAAAAAGTTCTTTTCTCACGAACCATAGAAGATCCGGATATCTGGGAGGATGCCTCTGTAGATCTTTCCGCCTACGCCGGGCGTAGAACAAAACTGGTTTTTGAGACAGATTCCCCACGACAAGCCGCTGTAGGCCTTTGGGCAAATCCCCTGCTCACTACGCGGCATCACAAAGCGCGTCCTAACATTTTGATTTACATGGTCTGTACCTTGCGACCCGACCACACCTCTCTGTATGGTTACTCTCGGGATACCACACCTTTTCTGAGGAAATTCAGCGCCGCAGGCATAGTCTTTGATGACGCTCAATCGCAAGGACCTTGGACGAGAACGTCTGTGCCCGCGTTGATGACTTCGCTGTACGCATACACCGAAAGACTCCAGGGAGAATTGGGAGCCATTCCCAAGGGGGCGACTACCTTAGCTGAGCAACTCCGCTCCATGGGTTACGTCACCACCAGCATCATCACCAATCCTTTTGTGGGCAGGGTTTCCGGCCTGGATCGCGGATTTGATTATCTGATGGAATCCCCGGTGGTGATGCGAAAACACGATGAACAGGTCGAGGGCAGTACAGATTCGGCAGCCGTGAATAAGGTCGCCATGGCTTGGCTGGAGCAACACCGTCACGAACCATTTTTTCTCTACCTGCATACAAGTGATCCACACGCCCCTTACCGTCCGCCGAAAGAGTTTGAAGCGCGGTTCGTGAACCGCGCGGGAACAGGACGACCGAACCGCGAGTTCTGGGAGTCTTATGACAAGCAACAGTTGACCGTCGGACCGGTGATTACTAGAGAAATGTGCCGCGCCAGGGGGATGGACGCCGATCAATTTTTGCAACAGGCTATCGACCGCTATGACGGAGAAGTTGCCTTCTGCGATCACAGTTTCGAGCAGCTCGTCACCAAGCTAAAACAGCTTGAAATTGTTGAAGACACATTAATTGTCTTGGTTTCAGACCACGGCGAGGAGTTCTGGGAGCATGGATTTACAGCCCACGGCCACTCACTATACCAAGAGTTGCTTCATGTGGTCATGTTGTTTTGGAGCCCAAAGCTGTTGCCTGCACCTCGCCGGGTAGCGGAAACCGTGCAACTGATCGACGTCGGCCCCACCATCCTGGAGCTAATCGGTTCCCGGCCTAACGGCTTGTTCCAAGGCGTGAGTCTGGTCCCGTTGCTCCAAGGAGGGTCCTTGACTCGCAAGACCCCAATCATGTCCTCCAAGTTTGCCCACGCCCGGGCCGGTCCGGAGCTGCTGATCCCGGACAACCGCACGGATGCCTTTGCCATTTGGCATGACAATTGGAAAATGATCTACCGGGTGAACGCCAAGGCAGCAGGCATTAACGAGGTGGAGCTTTACGATCATCACAAAGATCCCGCGGAAAAGAACAACGTAGCTGCCAAATATCCGGAGGTGGTGGATCGATTCATGACTGAGATCCGGCAGTGGATCAAAACCCAGGACGAAATAAGGAAACAGCTTGGTCCGGCAGGGAAGGTCGAAGTCGACCAAAAAAGCATCGACCGCCTGCGCAGCCTCGGTTATTTGGGTGGAAAGTAGCGGGCCAATGAAACGTGCGGGAGAATTGGAATATGGTGATGCACGGTCGGAACAGGGTTTTTGCCGTCGCTCATCCGTCCCTGATCATCAAGGACAAGCAGTATCATCTGTTCTTCACAGCCAGAGTCTTGCAATCTGATACGGGCGGAATCGGCCCGGCGCAAGGTTCCAACGGCCTGCACTGGAAATTCCGCCGAACGGCCATCCGCGAGCCATTCGTACAATCCCATCCCTGTGTCTTCCAATGGTGCAACGAGTATTTTCTAATCCCGGAAGCCCATACCCAGACCGCAGTCAAGCTTTACAAAGCTGCGGTCTTCCCATAAGCGTGGAAGGCTGAGTCCAGTCATAAAGAAGAATCTGCGCATTGCGCGCCCGGCGGGGCAGACCATTCGTTATGAGTGGGTCGTTATACCGGTTTGACGCTCATCCAATGGGCCCAGGATGCTGGATAGCTGTTGTGCATGCTCTTGGCCGACAGTAAGCGCCAGCGCCCGGTCCGATTCACGACGCGTCTGTCAGAGCGGAACGCCAAGGGCGCGACAGTCGGTTTCCACCATCTCCGTGACTAAATCCCGGAAGCCGATCCGGTTTCTCCAACCGAGCTTGGCGCGTGCCTTGGCTGGGTTGCCAATCAGTTCGTTCACCTCCGCAGGACGAAACAGTCCCGGGTCAGGACGCACATAGTCGCGATAGTCAAGGCTCGCCAGGGAAAAGGCAAGTTCAGCGAATTCCCGCACGGAATGTGATTCTCCGGTAGCGACCACATAGTCGTCCGGTTCGGGCTGCTGGAGCATCAACCACATCGCTTCCACATACTCTCGCGCGTGCCCCCAGTCGCGCCTCGCCTCGAGGTTCCCCAGACGCAACTCACGAGCCCTCCCCGCACGGATGCGCGCCACAGCCGAGGTGATTTTACGAGTTACAAATTCGAACCCGCGCCGCGGAGACTCGTGGTTAAAGAGAATTCCGCTGGAGCAGTGCATCCCGTAAGCCTCGCGGTAATTGCGGGTTAGCTCGAACCCGGCAACTTTACTTATGCCGTAACTGGAGCGGGGATGAAATCGCGTCGACTCAGTTTGCGGAACCTCCTCAGCTTTACCGAACATTTCGCTCGAGCCAGCAAAATAGAAGCGGCATCCCGGCGCAAGGTTCTTCAAAGCAGCCAGTAGAAAGTGAGTTCCATTGATGTTTGTGTTCAGCGTGGAAAATTCATCGTCAAAAGAATAGCTCACAAAACTCTGCGCAGCCAGATGGTAGGTCTCGTCCGGTCGAACTTTTTCTATTACCTGGTGCAAGCTGGCGTAACTCTCCAGCGAAGCAGCGTGCAAATGCACTTGATCGAGCACATTTTGTAGCCGCGACAGACGGTGTTCCGGATCTTCCAGAGCCACCCGGCGTACCAGCCCATGCACCTCATAGCCCTTGCTGAGCAACAGCTCAGCCAAGTACGAGCCATCTTGACCAGTAATGCCCGTGATCAGCGCCCGCTTCGGCTTCATAGAATTCCGATGCTACCACGGGCCAGTTTCCGTTTGTGATTCTCAATCTTGGTACTGGAACGTACCTACAAAGGCGCTCCTTTTATCCGGACTGCTCCACTGCTCGCCAAGTCCCTGGCCTCGAAAGCTATGCGCTACGGTCGCCGCCGCCATAGCATGCCTTACTTTGGCCAGTGGGAGATAATATAGGTCCTCATTGCCGCAGACGTGATCGCGGCTGTCAAGAGCGCGGGTGCGGATTTCAGCCAGGCTTCCCGCTTCGAGCGTGGCTTTCATGCTGTGCACGTTACCACCCGCAAAGCTAAGCTCAACCGGTTCGTAATAAACCCGGACCACGTCTTGCAACAAGTCGCCACTCATGGCTTGCGCCAAGCTTTTCAGCGCCACGCGCTGCGCGGAATCAGCCCTATTGTCGATAATCAACACCGCTTTGACCGGGTACGCCGCATGCGTTACGTCACCCAGAGTGTGGCTAGCGCGAATTACACCAACTACGGCAAGCCCATCCAGCGGCACACCCTGCCATGTTCCCTGGCGTATTTTCCATGCCATTACGGCCAGATCGCCAGCCTGATTGACTTCGGAGTTGGCGAAGCAGAAACCCGTGTACACGTCCGCATTACGAGCTTCCACATACTCGCCGTAGATTTGAGTTTTGGGAATCCCGGCCGCAGCCGATACTCCCAGGCAAACCACCATCATCCCATAGAGGAATCGCATCCCAGTCCCTCCTTACAACCCTCTTTGGTCACTATTCTAGCGCAACATGGGCTCCTCGTGGCGCCCTTGTGCACTACAGATGGGTGTTTACAGGGGTTGGTAGCAACTCCGCCCAGGGCTACACTCGTAACAATCCACGAACTTGCCATCCGGGCCAAGATTGATTTGGGTCTTAAGGCACCAAAAGAGCCTCTCTTCCCCATTCGGCGGATTCGGATCCGAGCTAGGGTCGATAAACAGCTCCTTCCAGCGGAGATTTTCACAACGCTCCGTGTGCTGGATATTCGGTTCTAGATTGGCCATACGCTTACACCTTCCTCCGCACCGCTTCTAACAAAGCTCGCTTGACCGCAGTACGGGCAAGTTGCACTTTATAGCTGTTGTGACTCAGCGGCTGGGCGCCAACCACGGCTGCTGCGGCCGCCTCTTCAGCAACACTCTCTGTAACGGTCTTACCGGCCAGCAACCGTTCCGCCTGCGGTGCAGGCCAGGGCGTGGCGGCCACATGTCCCATAACTACCCTGGCGCTCGAGACCACTGCACCTTTCATTGTAAGGGCCACCGATGCGGTGACCAGCGGCCAGTCGAGGAGCTCCCGCTGGCGTATCTCGTAGGTCGCATTGCGTACGCCCGTTGCGGCCGGAACCAGAATTTCCGTAAGGATTTCCTCGGGCTTCAGATCTACCTCCCTAGCCGAGTCGTTCTCAGGGATTACAAAAAATTTCTCCGCAGGAACTTTACGCGATCCTGAAGGTCCAACGAGTGTCACTGTGGCGCCCAAAGCCACCAACGCAGGGCCAAGGCTAGAAGCACTGACAAAGTAAGCCGGCCCACCGCCAAAAATGGCATGGTATTCGTTCTGGCCGGTTGGAACAAGACTGGCGCCGCTTTTGTCCTTGGCGAGGAGCCCGTAACCCAAACGGAAATACCAGCAGCGCGGGCGCTGGCAGAGGTCTCCGCCAACCGTTCCCATGTTCCGGATTTGCGGGCTGCTTACCCCCTCGGCCGCGGTGATCAACGATGGGTATTCCGCCCGGACCAGCGGGTTTTCCAGTAGTTCTTCCATAGTGACGGTGGCGCCGATGCGCAGCCCAGAAGAGGTCTTGGTTATACCTCCAAGCTCCTTGATGTTTTTGATATTCACCACTCGCTTGGGAGTGTGAATATAATCCTTCATCAGGCTGAGCAAATCCGTGCCGCCCGCCAGCACGTCAACCTCTCCCCATTTCGGGGAGAGCAAGCTCAGAGCTTCTTTCAAAGTTGCCGGGTTCGCATACTCAAAGGGTTCCATCAGGCATTCCTCCCTTCCAAAGCTGCCAATACACGCCTTGGCGTGATAGGGACCATGGGGACTCTGACGCCAATAGCATTAGCCACGGCGTTGGAAATGGCGCCGATTGTGGGGACCACCGGCGGTTCACCCAGTCCAATCACCCCGCGGCTGTCATTTTCCGGAGTAATATCGAGATGCACCAGAATTTCGCCGATGTCATTGATGCCGGCGAGCTTGTAAAACTCCATGTTGGCGTTCAGGAAGCGTCCGGTAGTCGGGTCCATCACTCTTTCCTCAAACAGGGCTGAGCAAACCGACATGATGATGGCGCCGTAGATCTGGCTTTCCGCCGTTTTCGGGTTGATAATCAGGCCGCAATCCTGAACAGCCGCAATCCGGTTGAGTTTTACAACGCCGGTTTCGACGTCCACGAAAACGTCAGCGATCTGAACGCCTCCTACTCCTTGACTGATCAATTTCTCCGCCACGGAGGTCTTTGGAACGTTCTCCCCAGTCTCGCTAATCGTTTTCACGCCTAGTTTGGCGCAGGCTGCTTTCCAAGGCAGGCTTTTAGCTGCATTTCCTTTCACCTGGATTTTCCCGGCCACAGCTTCCAGTTGCTCCGCGGGAACTCCCAGGCTGGGCGCGACAGCGTCAAACAGTTTCTGGAGGGCATTCATTGTGGCCTTGCGCGTGGAGACCGATACGCCGCCCACAGTAGTCGAGCCCCCAGAAGCTCCAGACGGGGGATAAGAACTATCCCCAATTTTTACCTGAACCTGGTTTACGTTGAGGCCCAGAGTTTCCGCAGCCACCATGGCGATAACCGTGCGGGTTCCCGTGCCCAAGTCCTGGCTACAAATTTCCACTTCCACAGCACCGTCAGGGTGTATGCGCGCCATGCATGTACTGTCGTGGCCCAACCCGCCCCAGGTGCCGAAGCCTATGCCCAATCCGCGTTTGATTGGTCCACTACCCGACTGACCCCGTGGGTGCCAGTGCTTTTTCCATTCAATCATCTCGGCGGCCTTTTGCATCTGTGCACGGTACACCTCGGGCCGGTCAGTGAGATCCGCATTCCTGGCAAAAAACTCCAGAGGATCCATACGCAACTTGGCGGCCACATCGTCGAGCGCCGCCATGGTCAGAAATGAAAGCTGGGGATGGTTGGGGGCCCGCCATGCGCGGGCTGCACCGGTATTCGTAACCACGCCAGTGTGATTTACGCGCTGGTTTGGAATGTTCCGGAAAACGTAAGGAAGCTGTACGGCCGCTACGCCGCCGCCCCCGATACCACTCGTACCCCACGACTGCGATTCCCATCCGATCAATGCGCCGTCTTTTCTGGCGGCCACCCGGATCTTGGCAAAGCCCGAAGGCCGGTTGCCCGCTATCTCCTGGTCAGTTCGCCGGTCCAGAAATACTCTAGCCGCTCTGCCACCGCTCGCTTTTGACAACCTTGCTGCCGCTATTCCCCAACGATCAACAGAAAATTTACTGCCAAATGCCCCCCCAATGTGGTCCTGATGGGTGTGGATGTTGGTGGCAGGAACTTGCAATGTACGGGCAAGCTCATTGGTGATATCCGTGACACCCTGCGTTGAAGGGAAATACTCAATCCGATCATTCTGCCATCTGATTACTGCGCCGTGCGTTTCCAGCGGGCAGTGCGTGATCACCGGCACTCCATAAATTCCTTCCGATATCACATCGGCTTCACGGAAAGCTTTGTCCGGATCTCCTTTCACTCGCTCGCCCGCGGGTTTTGTGTTCCTGCCGACTTTGCTGAGGTCTTCCTCGTTGACCACATGAGGCAATGGCTCGTACTCAACCTTGATTTTGCGGATAGCGTCCCTGGCAACAGATTCAGACGTCGCCGCTACGTAAGCAATCTCTGTCCCCGCCCACTGAATCTCCGTACCCGGCGGAGATGTCACTTCAACGGCCGTGACGCCTTCCATTTTCTGAGCCTCGCTGGTATCCAGGCTCTTCAAGCGGGCGTGGGCGTACGGCGAAGTAAGGACGGCGGCAAACAACATACCCGGATGCTTGACGTCATAAGCGTACTTTGCTCTACCGCTAGCTTTTACCGGACCATCGATACGTCTGGTGTCTTTGCCGAGCACGCGGCGTTTCGCCATCGGAGGCCAATGGTAATCAGGCATGTTTTGCTCCTTTCATCATCTTGGCGGCTTCGAGAGCTGCCCTGCGGATCCCTACGTAAGCCCCACACCGGCAGATGTTCCCGCCAAGACCTTTTTTTACCTGTTCATAGCTCGGGTTCGGATGTTTATCCAAAAACCCCTTAACGGCCATGACAAAACCGGGGGTACAGAAGCCACATTGAAGGCCGTCATTGTTGACAAATGCCGCCTGTACCGGATGAAGTGTCGTTTCCGTCGAAAGGCCTTCGATGGTTTCAATGGGCTTGCCTTGTGCGTCAATCGCCAGAATACTGCATGCGTAGACTACCTTTCCCGCCATGATGACCGTGCAAGCACCGCAAGTGCCCCGGTCGCAAGCACGCTTCGTACCCGTCATATTCAGGTGATCACGCAGCGCGTCGAGTAAGGTCACGCGCGGCTCCAAGCTCAGCTTGACCGGCTTGCCGTTGACCTGAAGTGTAATGGGAACAGCGCCCGGGCCAGCCACGCCAGAGCTTGCCGGTGCACCCTCCGCCACTGCTTCCAGGATGCCGCTTCCCACGGCGCTGCCCCCAACCCCAATGCCTCGGATGAACCCGCGTCGCGAGACACCCGCTTTGGAATTATCTGATTGCCCAGTAGCTTTTTTTGAACTCACCAGACACCTTCCTTTCATGCCTGAACACCGTCAATTACCATCCAACCAACAGCCTACGGATGTCGACCAAATCGACTATAGCAGAAGTCACGAAAAAGTAGTAGAGGATGAGCTCAGAGCCATGCCAGTTCTGGGCAAGAACTCGTCACGGAACCAGCTCCAAAAATGAGGAGGCGATACAGCTCACAGCCCGCTGATGACATACCAGGCGAGGACGCCGGTCCCGAACATGGCTATAAACCCACTCGCCACTCTCAAAGCGAACCGTGGCGAACCAGCATAGGCCGCGATGCCAGTCTTGATGACCGCGTTGGAAAGCAAGGCCAGTAGAACGCTGAGCATTGCGGCAGGTTGGAAAATGTGCCCGCGCGTCAGCAAATCGGCCGTAGACACGGCTACAGAGTCCACATCGATTGAGCCACCCGCTACACTTGCCCAAAACAAGCCCCAAGACCCGAAAACAGAAGTGGAGGCCTTTGCCGCAAAGAGAATCACTGTGAAAATAAGGCCGAATTCCAGCGCAGGGACAAGGCGGAACGGATTCTGTAAGCGCATGCTGGAATGCTCACCAACATGAGGTTCGCCCCGTGCCATCAGTAAGCCTACTCCCAAGCCAGCTATCCCCGCCGCGATCAAAGGAAGCGCCAAAGCCGCTGCAAGCTGCGCGTTGACCACTATAAGAAGGGCCAACATCCTGGGAAACTGCATGGCATTTGCAATCACGGCTGCCTGACCATACAACGACAGTCGCAGGGGTTCCTCAGCTGACCTGTGCCCGAATGCCAGCGTCGCCGCTGTGGTGGACGCCAGGCCGCCAAAAACACTCGTTAGTTTGAGTCCACGGCTGGGCCCCAGGAATTTTTCAAAAAAGTACCCCACAAAGGAAATGGAAGAAACCAGAATGACGAAAACCCAAATGACACGTGGAGCAAAAAAGTCATACGGGCCGTAGCGTCCCTTTGGCAAAATCGGGTAAATGACGAAGATCGTCGCCAAAAAAACAAGAGTGTCGTTAAATTCTTCCTCAGTCACGGTTTCGTGAAGGAGTTTGTGTAAAGAGCGTTTCGCCTCAAGAAAGGCTACTGTGATGACGGCGGCTCCCACCGCCAATGTCCGGCCAGGCCGGTAATTCGGGGCTGCGGTCAAAAATCCAAGACAGAAGGTCGCCACGGCAGCCATTTCCGTTGTTATCCCGGTGCGCTCCTTGGCTTTCAGGTAGAAGACCGCCAGCAGTACTGTGATGGAAACCAGGGCGGCTCCGGCCAGCCATCCGTTGCCAAGCAGTCCGCATATAGAGCCACTAAGAGCAATCAGAACAAAATCTCTGACTCCTGCGTGCCTTTGCTCGATATGCGAAGCCTCCCGTTGCGCTCCTATCAAGAAACCAATCAGGAGCGCTTCAATGGTCGCTTGCCAAGCTTCGGGAATCCAACCAACCGGATCTGGCATTGCCATTAGCGGATAGATGAAAAAGGCAACGGGCGCAGGATTGCGTTCGTAATGTTGGAGACAATCTCCGCATCGGCCAATTCCGGCCGGCTCCGTAACTTCAGCCATTCGGGATCGGAACGGAACGTGTTCCAGGCCTTTTCACGGGCAGCTATATCATCGAAAGCCACCATATAGGTCAGGTTTGGCATGTTACGGCCAATGATGGTTTCCCCAAAAAACACTGGCAGCAGACCGCAGCGCCGGAAAATCGCGATTTCCGCATCATCAAACATCTTGATCTTGCGCTGTAAAGTGGCTGTGGTCTGCGACTCGTAAGTGCGGAGTTCAAAGATCCGTGGAGGACGCTGAGGAGACAGAGGTGGAATTTCGATGCCAGGCATGGAGGCAAAAGCTCGCAGAAGACTTACCTCTATGCGAACAAAACCCGGCTCGCTGCCAGCATTGTATACCTCTGCCGCTTTCTGGTAGTCCCGGTCGGCAGCCAGCTTCTCATGCCACGTTTCAACCGCGGCCATGGTAGGAAATCCGATTACGGTGAGAATGAAGGGGTTGTCAGATGCAATCACGCCGGTAAACACACCCACCGGCCCAACACTTGCCTTGCCGGCTACTGGTACAACGCCATTAGCCAAATAATCCGTGGTGCGGCGCACCTGGTCAGTTCTGCTGTTGCGCAGCCGGAACAGACGAAGCTCAATATACCCCTTGACCGGTCTGGGAGTCTCACCAGACAAACGCCTCCCGGCTGCCGCAGCAGCGACGAATTCACGTCGATTCATAAGTCTTGAATGTACACCAAACCGAGGGGGTAAAAATTATGCCGGTTTGGCGTTCGCAACTGGCACTGCTCCAAAGCGTCTCTCCCGCCGATGGAATTCCTCAACTGCCAGCGCGAGATCTTTACCATCAAAATCGGGCCACATCTTGTCCAGAAAGAGAAGTTCAGCATAAGCGCATTCCCACAGAAGGAAATCACTCAGGCGCTGCTCGCCGCCTGTACGGATCAACAAATCGACATCCGCCGCGGGCAAAACAGAATGTTGGGCTTCTCCGAGCGCTTGAATGAAGGCACTTCTGGAGCGGGAATCCCGGCGACAAAACTGCTCCGTAGCCTGCATGATAAGGTCTCGGGCAGAGTAATCCACCGCAATGCGGACCAGCAACTTGCTCGCATGCTCCGTGCAACGCTCTGCCTGTTCAATCGCCTCGACCAGCGACAGCGATAAGCGGTCCCGCCTGCCTATAATGTTAATCCGAACGCCGCTTTCAGCGCAGCCGGGAGCGTGTCTCCGCAAGTGCTCCTCAAACAGCCGGAATAAGGTTTGGACCTCCTGTGGTGGCCTGCGCCAGTTGTCGGAGGAAAAAGCATAAAGAGTCAGCACCTCGATCCCCAGCCCCGGAGCCGCCTCGATTACCCGGCGCACTGCTTCCGCCCCAGCTCGATGGCCCACTACTCTTGGCCATCCGCGAGCTGCGGCCCAGCGCCCGTTTCCGTCCATGATAATAGCTACGTGCATACTAGGAGCATTCCGGGTGTCCAGGGTATTTTTTCGCCGGCCACGCGAAGGCATTTCAGCCGGCTAGCGGTCTCGCATCGCTTCTATCAACGCCTCCATGTCGCTCAAGTAACGCTCTAGTGCTCGGCGTCCCGCCGCTGTGAGACGGTACTGCGTCTTTGGCAAACGGCCCTGAAAAAATTTCGAGCAAGTGATGTAGCCGGCTTCTTCCAACTTGCGGGCGTGAACGCTCAAATTGCCATCTGTGGTCCGTATGAGCCGCTTGAGTTCGTTAAAACTCAATGCGTCGTTGACAGCAAGCGCACTCACTATGCCGAGCCGGATGCGCTCGTGAATCAAGCGGTCTACATCGATGCCCGCGATCCCCGGTCCTGCCTCCCTGCGAGTCGTCTCTTTTCGGAGCGCGGTACCTTTACCCACCATACCTCCTCGCGATCAATATCCCGAAAACCATGTGGAGTCCGCCGAAACCAGCCGCGAGAAACCAGTTTCCCCATGAAACGGGAGTGAACAACGCCGCCATCCCCAACCCCATAAAGCAAAGTCCCATCGCCGGCACCACACGCGCCGAAAACGCCCCAGCCGAAACAATCCCCGCGCCATACAAAAGCAGCCACATTCCAGGAAGCAGTGCAATCAGACCTGCACGTACCATCGCCGCGGTAAGTATTCCGGCAGCCAATAGGGGCGGGGACAGCCCCAGCACAAACTTCCTGGCAGGTCGTGACAACAAAATAGCGCCAGCCAGGCGAGCCTTACGAATCATTGCCAGCAGGCCAACACAAAATGCTACGAGCCCTTCGATCAACCATGTAATGACCCAATAGTCCCGCCGGGGTTGACCTGCCGCCACCACAGCAGCCAACAGTGCTGTCGCGCCCATCACAATTCCTCCTGCCCCTGGCACGGTAGTGAAAGCCGTGGCGCCTTCCATGGTTTCCCGAATGAACTGGAGGTTTTCCAAAGCACGGAGGTGCGGTGCAAGTGTTTTTCTGGCGCGTGCGTCTATCCCCTTGACCAAGTTCATACCGCGATCCTATCGCCCGGTCATAATAGTGTCAAGTACTTTATATTAAAAAGTTCATGGCCCTCAAAGACTTGATTTGCATCCACACCGTATAATTGTGAGAATGTCGGCAATTGCAGAGGTCGTCCACCGCCTCGCCGGGATACCGAATTTGCACTTCCGAACAGAAGTTCCTCTCTCCCCCTATACCAGGTTTGGCATAGGCGGGCCGGCCGACGTCTTCGTACAGACGGGTGATGAGGCCGCATTGGTAGAAGCAATTAAACAGTGTCGCCGGGTGGGCATCGATCATCTAATCATTGGTGGTGGCACAAACCTTATCGTCGCCGATGAGGGGTATCGCGGTGTGGTTATACGTTATACGGCTACTCGAATTCAGAAGGAAAACCATGCTGCGTCGGCTGATGCAGGAGCGGAATTACAGACGCTTGTGGATTTTTCCATCGAGTGTGGGTTGAAAGGTCTGGAAACGTTAACGCGTATTCCAGGATCTGTAGGAGGTGCGATTTATGGCAACGCAGGAGCGTACGGGCATTCCATCTCCGAGTCTATTGCAAAGGTCCGCTTTTTCGACGGGAAATCCATTCGTGTGTTTAACCGGGATCAGTGTGAATTCCGGTATCGCGATAGCGTGTTTAAGCGGCGTAAGGAATGGTGCATTCTTTCCGCACACGTAGAGCTTGACCCGGCGTCAAAAGAGGAACTTCAGCGCGCGGCGGAACAAATTCGCACCATCCGCGACGAGAAGTTCCCCCCCACGATGAGATGCGCCGGCAGCATCTTCAAGAACCTTCTGCTCGCGGCATTGCCCGCGGACGTCGCTGCGCGCGTGCCCGAACATGTCATCCGGGAAGGCAAGGTGCCCGCCGCCTATTTTCTGGAGGAGGTTGGGGCTAAGGGAATGTCCAGAGGGGGCATTCGCGTGGCATCGTATCATGCAAACTTACTGTATAACGCAGGAGGGGGAACGGCAAAAGATCTGCGTGCTTTAATCGAGGAATTGAAGACACGCGTACGTGAGCAGTTTGGAGTGCAGCTAGAAGAAGAAGTGCAGTACGTCGGCTAACGCCGTCCTGACTTCTCAACCCAATAGCGAAACATTGCGGTACAGTCAGTAGGGAATTTCTCCGAACGCAGCTGCTCAATCGTAAAACGCATCTTCCGCTGCCAGTTGGGATATTGCCACGTTGTGCCAGGCAAATTCTGTTGCTCGGTGTCTTTGAGTAAATCCTCTTGCGTCAGCGCGAATAGCATGGATGGTGTCGAGGTCAGAAATGCGACTATGGCGCTGTGCAATTCGCCCGTAAAATCAAGCACGTCGGCTGCCTGAGGAGAAAACCACTGTGGAAGCAAGCCAAGCCCGCGCAGCAAATCCAGAATTCGCTGCTTTTCCTGCTCCCGTTGTTTCAGCAAGTCTGTAAAAGAAGAATCATCGTTCAACAAGCCCGCGGCTCGGCGAACATGAACGTCGCGGGCAGCCCAGAACCCAGCTAACGTGGGCAAATCATGAGTGCTAGCGGAAACCAGTGCCCGTCTAGGATACTCTTGGGGCGCTCTGAACTCGCCCTGGTTTGTTTTCTCAAAATAAAACAACCGGTAACTCAAAATTCCAAAACGCTGGAAAGCTTGCTCCAAGCCAGGTGCAACGGTGCCTAGGTCCTCACCCACAATCAGCACTTTGTTGCGCACGCTCTCGAGAGCCACGAGACGCAAAAGGTCTTCATGGAAATCCCGAACATAGGCCCCTTGGGTAGCATCCATACCTGCGGGAATCCAGAAAAGGCGGAAAAAGCGCATTGCGTGATCTATGCGCAGCGCTCCTCCGTGCCTGCAGCTCCGGCGAATAGATTCGACGAATAAGCGATAGCCGCTCGCACGATGCTTCTCAATGTTAGGCGGCGGGAAAGCCCAATCCTGTCCTTTGGGGGAAAATTCGTCCGGGGGGGCGCCTACCCGGCAACCAGATACGAAATAATCACGGTAGGCCCAAAAATCCGAGCCACACCGGTCCGTAGCCAAAGCCAGATCGTGAAACAGGCCGATCAACATGCCCTTGCGTTTTGCGTACTCCTGCACCTGCTGCAGCTGCACTTCACACTGCCACTGCACGTATTTGTAAAACTCAACCACGTCAAGATGGTCTGCCGCAAATTGTCGAACCGCCTCGGAATCCGGGTTACGGTACGGTTCGGGCCATTCCGGCCAAACCCAAGTTTCTGGATTGAGCTCGTGGATCCATTCATCTAATGCGCAATATGTGGCAAAACGCTCCAACAGCTCGCCATTGCGCCGGCAGTACTCCAAGAATTGCTTTCGCCGGGGGCACTCAGGCGACTTGGCCTGTTGGAATTCGCCGAAAGCGAGCTTCAAAAAACGAAGCTTTAGGGCATGAACCTGTTCGTATTCTACCTGTGGCGCTGAACGCAGTACTTCGAGTTCGGCCTGTAGAGATGGTGAGGCCAGCAGTTCCCGGGCCAGAGGCGAAGATCGAATTTCTTCGATCTTCTCAACGTCAACGTAAATCGGATTGCGGTAAAAAATGGAGTTCGGAAGGTACGGGCTGGTGTTAAACGGCCGGCGGTTATGGATTGCGTGCAAGGGATTTAAAGCAACGAAATTGGCCCCAAGATCCTCCGCAGCCCAGTCGATAATTCCCATTAAGTCCGTGAAATCACCACACCCCCAGTTCCGCTGCGATCTCACGGCAAAAAGACTGATCGATATCCCCGCCGTTTTTCCTCCGGCTTCAAGTTGTGGAGGCAACCAAGCGCGTTTGGGGCAAACAATCAGGCGGGCGATGTTACAAATTGGCTTACCGCCGGGCTGTGTCACCGATACACGGATCTCGTGATAGCCGATAGGTAGGGACCAAGGCAACGTGGCAAGCTTGCGTAGGAAAGAATCTCCGCGCAACTCCGCCCCAGCTATATCAGGCAATTCTGACAATTGAACCTCGTATTGTCGCTTCGACCCGTCTTCTAAAACGACTTCAACGCGCGCCGCGCTGCTGGCTAGAAGGTAAGGAACTGACAGAGAGATCTCCAGGATCGGCGCCTCACTGAGCACCAGTGCAGGGGGAAGGATTCGTGACCACTCTTGCCAAAGTCGTTCCTCCACTGCCCGGTCCAAACATTGCTTGCTCTCGCACGGGATTCCCAGCGCCCGAAGAATCGCTCGTTGAACCGCCGGAGCCGTTGTATGCCGTTTCTGCCAGGTATCTGTATATTCTGGCTCTATGCCCCAAAGCTCCGAAGCGCGTCGTAGCGCTTCTTCCTCGGTGGCGGAAGGCTGGAAGGAAAACACAGGAATGGACATTGCCCCGTAAAAACTGATTCTCTCACACCGGGGAAGTGGAAAACCGCTTGCAAGCCCAAATCTGCGAAAATAAAACTATGCCAGTCGATAGATCGGCGCGCTTTAACCAGACGGGGCTTTCGGACGTCCCGGAGGATTTTTTTGCCCGTATCGACAACGAATCTCTGGGCACTTTGCACGAAGGAATTCTGATGACGAAGCTTGACCGGGCAATCAACTGGGCCAGAAAAAATTCTATTTGGCCCATGTCTTTCGGCCTGGCATGTTGCGCCATAGAGATGATGGCCATGGGCGCCTCTCGCTTTGATATTGCACGATTCGGCGCAGAAGTATTCCGCGGCTCCCCTCGCCAGTCAGACTTAATGATTATCGCTGGTCGTGTCTCCAACAAGATGGCTCCAGTGATCCGCCAGCTCTACCAACAGATGCCGGAACCCAAATGGGTGATCTCGATGGGCGCTTGTGCAACCTCTACGGGAGTATTTAGCAACTATGCGTTGATTCCCGTCAACCAGATCATACCAGTGGATGTGTACGTTCCGGGTTGCCCGCCGCGGCCCGAGCAACTCATTTACGCCATCATGCTGCTCCAGAAAAAGATCGAGCAGCACCCCGGCACGCTGCGCGAAGCGCTCAACCTGTAACAAACACTTACAGCTTCGTTCCCGGAGCCATTGCCCGCTTCGGTCCCGGCGCTGGGGAGGGCTCTTTCCTCTCCAAAGAAACGGACAAGGTGATTTCTTTTCCTCTGCGCACTATCGTCAGTCGCGTAGCATCCTGTGATCGCGCTGAATCGATTGCCTTTGCCAGCTCACGCGGATTTGTCACAGTTTGGCTGTCAATCTTGACAATGACGTCGCCTGCCTTCAGTCCGGCTTGTTCCGCAGGGGAGTGATTCATGACAGCTCGGACAAGCACCCCGTTTTTGACACCAAAGTATTCGGCAAGCTGAGGCTCCAATTCTTCCACTACGACGCCCAAGGCCGATGTCCGATAGCCAAAGAAAGGCTTCGGCATTTCGGGGAGATGGAGGTCGCGCAGTTTTTCCAATTGGCGCTGGAGTTGCTCCATCTGGCGCTGGACGTTTTCAGCATTCGCTCCCGGATATGTGAACAATCTCTCGAATGTCCGCGCGCCCATCGTAACAGTAACAGTCTGCGTGACGCCGTCCCGGCTGACGAGCAGCTTCACCTGACGTCCGACCGGCGTTTCGCGGACAAGCCGGATAAACTGCTCGGTTCCCTCTACCTTCTGGCCGTTGTATTCGAGAACAACGTCTCCGACTTTGAGCCCTGCTTTGGCGGCCGGGCTGTTTTCCTCTACTCTGGTAATTTCGACGCCTCTTTCTTCCTTCAATTTGAGCTCTTTGGCGCGCTGAGCTGTCACTTCCACCACACCCACACCCAGAAAACTACGGTCGCCACGAAACATTCCCGGCGCAGCCTGACTTTCCAACAGCCATAAAGCCGGTGGATCGCGCGGTTCCAGGCCGGTCACCGGTTGGGCAAAAAGACTACCGGCCAACACCACAGGCGCCAGTAGATTACGCCAATGCATACGAAACACCACTAAGTTCATAAAACACCTCCAGGAGGTTAGACGGCGACAGCCCACAATCGTCACGCTCCCGCAGCCCTCAGAATGTCTCGAGCGAAGCCTTCATCGCTCGAAGAGCCTTCTCACAGCGGAGCCGGACCTGCCTATCCTCCTCCCGGGCTAACAAGTCCTGAAACAGGCCGGCAAGCCGGTGCCCTTGATTCCGCGCCAGAATGTCTACTGCTTCAAAACGCAAACTCGGGTCAGGCGCATTGCGCGCGGTATCCAGCAATAATTGGCGGATTTTCTCCTCTTCCGGCGCGCCGGTAACTTTTCGACGATAGGTTTCATCTATCACCATCCGCAAATTCCCCGATGGTTCAAGCTCTACCTGCCGGACTTGCACGGAAACTGGCCGGGAAGGCTCCGGGGCAGTGAGGCGCGCAACCAAAAAGCCCACAGCCACCAAGGCCGCAGCACCGGCTACCTGCGCGATGCGCAAAGGTAATCTGAAGTCGATAACGCGCCATATGAAACGAAGCCCGCCTCGCCTCGACGCTTCATGCTCCAACTTCTCGCGTAACTCACAACGGCACTGCGTAACCAAGCGGGTTGGAACCTCAGCCCCACATTGCTCCAGAATCCGGCCCAGGGTCTTTTCTGTTTCTAACTCTTGACGACACTCCGGGCACGCTTCGAGGTGCTCTTCGAGCGCTTTTTTTTCGTCTAAAGAAAGTTCGCCGTACAAGAAGAGCGAAAGGTGTGTTCTTACCTGTTCGCAATTCATAGAAAGTCTCCCAAGGCGGCCCGCATTTTCCGGGTCGCCCGAAACAAGCAATTCTTCGCAGCTTCTTCACTGAAACCCAAGATTTCTCCAATACATTTCAGTCGCATCCCGTGATAGTGCCGGAGGACAAAAACCATTCTTTCCTTAGGCGTCAATCCGTTCAGTATCTCTTCGATACGCTTTCCTACTTCATGGTTGAGGAATGTCCGCTCAGGATCCAGCCAGGGTCTTTGCTCCGGCAATTCATCCACAGCTTGCCCGGAGGATGCGTTATTGTCTCCGGTAAACCGTTCCAGCCGCATTTTCCGCCCGCGGAGAACATCGAGACAGAGGTTGACCACGATCCTATACAGCCACGTGTAAAAGCTGCAATCAAAGCGGAAGGTGTGCAGTCGGGTGAAGACTCGGACAAAAGCTTCTTGATAGACATCCCGGGCGTCCTCGCAGTCCCTGAGCAGGTTCAATGCCAGACGAAGCACATCTCGATCGTAGGCTTCAATCAAGCGTTCAAATGCATCCCTGTCGCCTTTCTGGGCTGCCCGGATCAGAGAGGTCTCGTCCATAGGCGTGGACGGGCTGGTTATAGCCGCTGCTGCACACTCACTCGGAAGCGCTGTCACTTTATGTTTTAGACGGCCCAGAACCGGAATAGTTAGGTCTTCTACCGCAGGTTTAGCGTGCCAGTTCCAAATCGATTTCCTTGGTCTTGGGATCCAGAGACAGAATACGGAAGCCGCGTATTTGGCCAGCTCGCACTGCTTCAGCACCGGAAGGCGAAGAAGGCATTCTGCCCTGCTTCCATTTCGCCGACAACATAGCGGTTAGAACGCTTAAATCGGGGCGCCCAGTCTGTTCTGAACCTTTTCCGGCAGGTTGAGGATTCTGGTCCGGAATCTGGCAGGTTGCCAAAACGCCCTCCCCGAGTTCTACCTTAGCCCTATCCCTTGTCACCTCTATAAGCCGCCCCATGACCAAGTCGCCGGGCTTGTGCTCGGCAATGTACTCATCCGCCGTGGTAGGCTCCAACTGCTTCATGCTCAGCCTGATACGGCGCTTTTCCTGATTTACTTCAATTACGGCAGCTTTCACACGTTGCCCGACACTGAGAGCTTCTTTGGGATGTTTCAGCTTTTTTTCGCGAGTGATGTCGCTAATATGGATCATCCCCTCCAAGCCATCGCCCAACTCAATGAAGGCGCCAAAACTGGTGAGGCTCACCACCGGCCCTTCCACAATACTGCCGGGGGGCAGCTTCGAAGTGGCCTCCTCCCAAGGGTCTCCCAAGGCCTGCTTCAAACTGAGCGCCATCCGTCGCTCAACGGGGTTCAAACTGATAACTACGGCTTCCACCATTTCCCCGGCTTGGACAATGTCTTTGGGCTTGAGCGGCTTTCTCGACCAAGACATGTCCGAGAGGCGTATCAAGCCTTCGATGCCGGGCTCGATTTCCACAAAGGCGCCGAAATCCGTGACACGGGAAATGCGCCCGTTGACCCGCTGACCCACCTTGTAATTATCTGTTGCAAGGCTCCAGGGATCAGGCTGAAGCTGTTTGAGCCCTAGCGCGACGCGTCGGTTGTCCCGGTCGATTTTCAGTACCTTGACCTCGACCGTATCTCCTTCTGATAGCACATCCGCAGGGTTTTTTACTCGCCCCCAAGACATGTCTGTGACGTGTAATAACCCCTCGATGCCACCGAGATCCACAAACGCACCGAACTGTGTGATGCTCCGGACTGTACCACGAACGATAGCCCCCTCCTGAAGCTCCTCGAATGCTTTCTGTCGGGCCTTGGCCTCTTCCTCCTCCAGCACGATCCGGCGGTCCAACACCACATTCTCATCGGCAACGTTGAGTTCGATGATCTTGCAGCGAATCTCCTGCCCGACCAACTTCTCCAGTTCAGTTGCCTCTTTGGCGCCACTCCGCGAAGCCGGTAGAAACGCTCGTACACCTATATCGACGCTCAGCCCGCCCTTGACCACCTCGGTGACCACCCCGCCAATGACACTACTTTCGGCGAAGGCTTTCTCAAGCGACGCCCAATCCTTGGGCCGTTTCACTTTGAGCTTGGAGAGGAGGTAGTAACCTTCCGCATCGCGGCCGATAATCGACACGACCACAATGTCTCCCACAGAGATGTCCACGTTGCCGGCTGCGTCCCGAAAATCCTCTATAGACAGGGCTCCTTCTGTCTTTAATCCAACGTCGACAAAAACCTGCGTGGGAGTAACAGACACAACTGTCCCTTGACGGACAGTGTGGCCTCCGTCGGCAGTATGTTTATGCCTCGCCTCAAACTCGCTGAGAATGTCGGCAAAGGAGCACCTCTCTTCAGAAGGCAAGGAAGGTTCCTGGGTTTCCGAAGGCAAAAGTTGTGATTCGTTCATGGAGCGAAGGGGTAAGCATTTATTTTGGCACAAAGCTGGTTAAGATGACAGCGTGGGTATCAGATACGTTCTCCAATTTATCCGCCCTCACGATCTGGTTTGGCTGGGTCTTTTTTCGGCTCTTGGAATCTTAAACCCGCACCGGCAACCAGTTCAAATGATTCTGCTGCTGTGCCTGGCTGTCATTCAGGTATGCGAACCCAAGATGCCGGTTTTTGCTACGAAACGCGGCGTCTATTTTGCAATCGCGCTCAAGCTCGTTATTGGCTATCTGTTGATGTATTCAAGCGGTGGAGTAGAAAGCAGTCTCTATTACGTGATCCTTCTATTACCTGTGGTTTCCGCGGCTACCGCCCTGGGGGCTTTAGGGACAGCTCTGGTTACGCTTATCTGCTGCGCCGCCTACTTGTCCTTTTTGCTGTTCGTCGACTGGACGCGCTACACAATTCCTCCGGATCAAGTTAAAGAGCTCCTGTTGCGGACTCTATTTCTTCCACTCGTGGCTTTCCTCATTTACCGGCTAGTTGAAGAGGCACGTGTACAAGCGAAAAAATTTCAAGCTGCTGCCGAAGAACTGGCCGGCGCCAAAAATAGTCTTCGCGAGGCGGAGGCGGCCGTACGCCGATCCGAACGGCTCGCCGCTCTGGGACAGCTCAGCGCCGGTCTGGCTCACGAGCTGCGCAATCCCCTGGGAACCATTCGGGCATCTGCTGAAATGTTGCGGAAAAACTTAAGCAGCGAAAACGTGGTTGCTGCGGAGCTTGCAGGGTTCATTGCCAGCGAAGTGGATCGTATCAACTCGTTGGTCACGCGCTTCCTCGAGTTCGCCAAGCCGCTTCAATTGCGCTTGCAGCCGACTGATATCAGCGATGTCATTGACCGTGCCGTAGAACAGCTAAAACGTCATGCTCCGGCTTCGAGCATCGCCATTTTTAAAAATTACTCTCCGGACATACCCCCGTTCCTTATAGATTCCGAGCTTGTGGAACGCGCTGTTTACAACTTGCTTCTAAATGCCGCTCAGGCTTCACCTCCTGACGGGGCAATAACAGTAAAAACCAAGCCGGTTGATGGGGCTATAGAGATTTCTGTGATTGACCGCGGCGTTGGCATTGACCCTGCACACTTGGAACACATCTTCAACCCGTTTTTTACGACCAAGCCAGAGGGGGTTGGTCTCGGACTGGCGATTGTTTCCAAAATCGTGGACCAGCATGGGGGTAAAATTACGGTCGAGAGTGAGTTAGGGAAAGGAAGCGTATTTCGCATTTATTTGCCTGTTGAGAGGCCATGAAGCACAGGGTGCTGGTCGTCGAAGACGAAGAGAAGCTCCGGCGGGTTATCGAGCTGCAACTACGCTCTGCGGGCTACGAAGTCGACCATGCCTCCTCAGTGGAAGAGGCCATAAAACTGGTTGACCGTGCCGATCTTGTGCTCACCGACCTTCGCCTGCCGGGGATCGATGGCCTCGAATTCCTTTCGATATTGCATCGCCAGAATGCGCAGCTTCCCGTAATCGTGATGACCGCCTTTGGGACAGTAGAAAATGCCGTGCAAGCCATGAAGGCTGGAGCAGTTGATTTTCTTCCGAAGCCTTTTTCACTTGACCATCTCATGGCGGTTATCCAAAAGGCACTGGAAGTGCGCGCTCTCAGGGATGAGAACCGCCAGTTGCGCGAGGAGTTAGGCCGCCGCTACACTTTCGACAACATCGTGGGACACAGTGCCGCGATGCAGGAAATTTTTGCTACAGTTGCCCGCGTCGCTCCCACAAACGCCACAGTTCTGCTAGCCGGCGAAAGTGGCGTAGGCAAGGATCTTGTGGCGCGGGCGATCCATTACCACTCTCCCCGGCGGGAGCGGCCCTTTGTCAAGATAAATTGCTCCGCAATCCCTGAAAACCTTATGGAAAGCGAGCTGTTCGGTTTCGAAAAAGGCGCTTTTACCGGAGCAATAAACTCCAAACCCGGAAAGTTTGAACAGGCGGACACAGGTACTGCCTTTTTAGACGAGATAGGAGATGTGCCACCAGCTATTCAGGTGAAGTTGCTACGCGTCTTACAAGAACGGGAGTTCGAACGCCTTGGCAGCAATAAAACGCGGCGCATCGACGTGCGTATCATCGCTGCTACGAACCAGGATCTGCGCGCAGCACTGGAGCAAGGAACCTTCCGCGAAGATCTTTACTACCGCCTCAACGTCGTACCTATCAATATTCCTCCTCTGCGCGAGCGCAAAGAGGATATTCCATTTCTGGCTGAGCATTTCGTGGCCAAGCTGGCTCGAGAAACCGGTTCGCGGGTCGAATCCATTACCGAAGCGGCCATCCAAAAGCTCATGCAGTATCACTGGCCCGGCAACGTACGGGAACTGGAAAACGTCATCGAGCGCAGCCTGGTGCTCTGTACCGGCACAAAACTGGATGCCGCAGATGTTCGCTTGGACCCGATAGCGCGGACACGGCAGGCAGCAGCAGGGTATTTCCTCCCCGAAGGCATGACGCTGGATGAGTTTGAACAGGCTGTAATCCGGGAAGCACTCGAGCGCAGCAACGGCAACAAAAGCCAGGCCGCCAGATTGTTGGGCTTGACACGCAACGCTCTTCGCTACCGCCTTTCGCAAATGGGCATCGAAGACCGCAGTAGCTGAGACGGGAAAAAGGCGCCGTCGAAAGGGACAAGGGACATCTGTCTGCCGTTCTTTTTTCTAATGGTAGAATTCTCCCCTCCCTACAATTTCCGCCGGGCCCGTCAAGTAAGCTTCCCCATTTTCGTATCGCAACTCCAGAATCCCGGCTGGGGTCAATACCCTTATCGGGGTCCTGGCAAAACCACGAAGAATAGCCGCTACCGCTGCTCCTGTTGCGCCGGTACCCGAACTCATCGTCTCTCCCGCTCCCCGCTCAAAAAAGCGGACATCGAGCGTATGTTCATCTACTACCCGCACAAAAGACACATTGGTACGGTTAGGAAACCAGGAATGGCGTTCGATTGCGGCCCCTTCACCGCGCCAGTCGAAATCAAAGCTTTCAATAAAGCGCACACACTGAGGATTACCTACGTTGAGAATGGTCACCTCGCGCTCGCCGGAAGGAAGTGGAATCGAGGTGTTGAGCTGTTCTGGTGAAAACATCGGTTGGCCCATGTGCATTTCAAACCAAAACAGGCAGTCCTGACGAGAGGTCAGTCTCAGACGCTTGACTCCTGCACCAGTGCGGATAGCAAGCTCCGATCCAGCTATTCCAGAGTCGATCAACAAGGCTGCAGCACAGCGAGTACCATTTCCAGAAATTTCGGCCTCGCTCCCATCTGAATTAAATAGCCGTATAGCTGCGTCGTATCCCTCCGAACCTCTGGCGGCGGGAAACACAAGGATCCATCCGTCGGCCCCTATGCCTGCGTGCCGGTCGCAAATAGCGCGTGCAACGTCAGCCAGTTTTTCCGAAGGCCCTTCCCTGGCCCACGTCAATAAGAAGTCGTTTCCAGCCCCATGGGCTTTAGTGAAAGGTACGTTTATCATCGCATAGCGCTCCGTTCAGAGACTGCCAACCCGCCTAAGCGTCTATAAATCTGAATTACCGGCGCCCCTTTGATAGCGATAGTCTTCACACATTCGTAGCGGAGGCCTGATCGCCACGCTTTGACGATGGTATCGCACACTCTGTCGCCTGACATGGCAATGGCCCAGTCCTCCCTCAAAAACAAGTCGGGGCGGGCCACAACTGCGTCCCATTGGGGAATGTTCCCCTCGTGCAATGTGGCGCGCAGCGGAATCCCCGCAGCTTGCGGAATGCCTGCAAGGTCGCCAAAACTCATAAGGATACCCTGGCCCTTGTGCCATCGGCCGCCAAGAAATTCGGCCGCCTCCTTTGTCCAGGCGCGTCTGGCCTCCGAGTTCACCTGAGATTCCTTCCAACAAACCCAGGCCTGAGGCCTGGGTTTCAGAATCCAGGGCATAATGGCAGCAGCAGCAACTATCACTGCCCCTACAACGCGAGCGCGTGAAGGGACGACAGCTACGATAGCTCCCGCCGATAATGCCAGTGCCGGAAGAATACACAACCCGTAACGGGTGTTGTAATAGCTGTACGGCCAAAGCCCTGGCACAAAGATCGGTGTGCTTCCCGAGTGGATGCTCCAGATGTAAAAAAGAGGCGGCAGTAACAGCAAAACAAGCGGCCACAAAGCTTTTTTCCACAAGGCTGCAATCATTCCCGCCGCTATGGGCCAAATTACCGGGAGACCTGTGCACATACTAGCTGCACTGCAGAAATAAAGCCAGGCTTTTCGCCATTCATGATCCCCCGGATATCTTGCCATGCCCGCATCCAGGGCGCGCTGGTAGATCGCCTTGGCCGAGTAAGGTCCGCGGTAAAATTCAAGCCAATCCCCGTAAAACCACCAGTTATGTGCCAGCCAGTAGAAGACTCCGAGCGAAGCTATAGCACCGAAGATACAGGCGGCCAAAAGCCGTTTCCGCTGGGATGCCAGCAAAAAATACAGTGTGACGAAGGGGATTAGAAACCAACCCTCATACCGTGTCAAAGTCGCAGCTAGCGCCGCCACGGCCGCTCCCACGACTGCGCCCAGCGACTGCGTTTTAGCGAACAGTATGGTGAAGTACAACAATGCGGCAAGGCACGCAAAAAACAGCGGCTCCGTCATAGCGGTCGACTGCAAGTAGAGCAGGTTCGGGTTCAAAGCGAACACGCTCAAACTCACAACAGCAGAAGCACGGTCATCAAGGAGCCGGCGCATAGCCACAAACAAAAACATGCCGGCAGCCACGAAACTCAATCCCGAGGAGAAAGCCCCGGCCAGACCGCTTCGCCACCATGCGTCATCCTGTACAAATGGCAATAGAAGCAGATGCGGTAATGGCAGCCAGACGGTGCCGATTTGAAAGTAACCCGGCGTGCGGGAATCCAGGATTCTGCGGGCAATGTTCAAATGTGCCTGAGCGTCTCCATAGTAAAGGAGATCCCCGCTCTCCAGAAACCATAATGTCGCGGCCGCACTTAACAAAGCGAGGGAAAAAGCCGTAACGAGTGTTTCAAAAGTTCGTGAGAGCTTTGAACTCCTGGAACCGGCCATCGATCTCCGCCCGAGTCAGTTCATGGAATCTTTCCACGCCGAATTTTTCGCAACAAAAACTGCCCATCGTGGAACCATACACCACAGCATTTCGCAGTAACCGCCCATCGATGCCACCACGTGAGGGATCTAATCCCTGCTCGGCCAGGTAGCCGATGAATCCGCCGGCGAAAGAATCACCAGCGCCAGTGGGATCCATGACGTTTTCCAGCAAGTATCCCGGCAGGCTAAAGCATTCGTCGTCATGAAACAGCACGGCCCCGTATTCGCCACGTTTGATAACGACCGTTCGAGGTCCCATGGCCTGGATTGCCTTCGCCACCCGGCGCAAGCTGTTCTCACCGGAAAGTTCCCGTGCTTCGCCATCGTTGATCAAGAGAAAGTCCCAGGTTTTAAGCGCCGCCAACAGCTCATCGCGCTCACCATGGATCCAGTAGTTCATCGTGTCGCCACCTGTAAAAAGGGGGCCCCGCATCTGATCCCGTACCGCCCGCTGCAAGCCGGGCTGAATATTGCCGAGCATCAGGTAAGGCATCCCGAGATAATGTTCAGGGAGCCTGGGCATGAATTCTGCGAACACATTCAGCTCGGTCCGCAGAGTGGTCCTTTCATTCATGTCAGCCGAATAGACCCCCGACCAAAAAAATGTCTTCCCCGGAAGTCTTTCCAATCCAGAAAGATCCACGCCTCGCCGTACCAGCAATTGCCGGTCTTCATCACGAAAATCTTCCCCCACGACCGCAACAAGACGCACTTTGGTAAAAAAGCTAGCAGCCAGAGAAATATAAATACCCGCTCCACCTAAGGTACGGTCGACACGCCCATGAGGCGTTTCGATGCTGTCATACGCAACAGATCCCACAACGACAAGCGACATATCTTCTTGATTGTATCCCTCAGTATGCAACGTCTCCGACAGCGGCCGGGTACAATGAAGCTGACGCGGTGATTCACGGAATTCGTTACCTGCCTTTGTTCGGGATTTTCCTGGGACTGCTTGGAATGCATTTCCGGATGGCGCAATGGGCGTGCGCCTCCAGGTGGTGTTCGGGAATGCCTCTTCTGCGCCGTTTAATCTATGTCTTAACCTGCTCGCTGTCGGCTTGCTTGGCGGCCGGAATCTTTGTGGGAGCCCCGAGCATTTCTGCCCTGTGCCCGTCCGGATCTTGGTTCTCGTGGTTTCGCGCCGCCACATTAGGGTGGGCTCTGGTCTCAATCGGCGTTTTTCTCGCATTCTTTCTTTGGAGACACGCGCCGACGCACAATCCCGGCAGGCGCAATCTTCTAAGAGCCACCGGCGCTGCACTAGCCGCTACTCCGCTGGGAGCTACCGCTTTCGGCATTGTCGTTGAGCGGCGGAGTTTCCGGATCCAGGAAGTCACCATTTACGTACCTGAGCTGCCTCGGGACCTTGAAGGCCTCCGCCTGGTGCAACTCAGTGATATCCACCTTGGTCCGTTTCTTGGGCCGGCGGACTTGGCCCGGGTAGTGGACATGTCCAACGAAGTTCACGCACACCTGGCTCTTGTAACCGGTGACCTCATCACCTCGAAAGGAGATCCGTTGGACCTCTGCCTTCAGCATCTGGCGCGACTGCGGGCAGAGGCAGGAATTCTCGGTTGTTTGGGGAATCATGAAGGGTACACGCATCTGGAAAATGAAACCGTTCGGCTGGGCGCCAAACTCGGCGTACGATTTCTTCGCAAACAAGCCTTGACGCTCCCGTTCGGACAAGCCACCCTGAATGTCGCTGGCGTGGACTACCAGTCCTACTACCGCCCTTACCTTCGCAAAGCCGAGCGACTCATAGATCCGGACAGCTTCAACGTGCTACTTTCTCACAACCCGGACGTGTTCCCTGTGGCCGCCAGGCAAGGTTGGAACTTGATCCTCGCTGGCCACACCCACGGTGGTCAGGTAAACGTAGAAATCTTTGACCAGCCACTAAACCTTGCCAGGTTTTACACGCCCTTCGTTTACGGCTTGTACAGGCGGGGGGCATCCTCAATTTATGTGTCTCGCGGCATAGGCACCGTCGGAATTCCTGCCCGGATCGGAGCACCGCCTGAAATCGCTTTGGTCCGGCTCAGCGGCTCCGGTACGTTGCTTGCTCGGAAACAACAGCATTCCTAGAAAGAGCATCCATGCGTTACTTGATCATCAGCGATATTCACGCGAACTGGGAGGGCCTTCAGGCCGTGCTCAGGGACGCCCGAAACAGCTATGACCGCATTCTCTGCGCCGGTGATCTCGTGGGTTACGGCGCAGACCCGAATGCGGTCGTCGACTGGGCGCGCAGGGAGATCTCGGCAGTGGTTCGCGGCAATCATGATAAGGCATGTTGTGGACTTCTTGATGACCTCGAATGGTTCAATCCCGTAGCGCGACAAGCGGCGCTCTGGACCCGAGCCCAGCTCACCTATGCAAACCTGGAGTATTTGCAGAATCTCCCCAAGGGTCCTATTAGAGTCGAAAATTTCCAGCTTTTACATGGCTCCCCTTTGGATGAGGATGAGTATTTATTGGCCTCTTCGGATGCGATTTTTCTTGCTCCCCAACTCAAATACCGGTTAAGTTTTTTCGGGCACACGCACGTGCAAGGGGGATTCCTGATCCACCGTGGGGGGGTAGAGGTCCTAGGCGGCCCAGTTTCCGGCAAAAATCGGACACTATGCGCGCTGGAGCCGGAAACTATTTATTTGAGCAACCCTGGCTCAGTGGGACAACCACGCGACGGTGATCCCCGCGCCGCCTACCTGATCTACGACACCAAGGAAAATACGGTCTCTTATCAAAGAGTTGGGTATGATATTTCTTCTGCCCAAGCAAAAATCATCTCCGCTGGGCTTCCGGAAATTTTGGCGCGTAGGCTGGCTATTGGCGTCTAGTACAATTCTGAAAACGTCTTCTCAAACAAAACCAAGTCTGCTATACGTTAGATTAAGGGCTTGTTCAGTCGGATATGCGAAGTTCGTGAGGTAGTCACATGTACGCGCATAGCTCTGCGAAGGAATTTTCTTTTATAAGTTCCCGATCAGAAAAGATTACGATAGCTCTTCCCAATCCGCACCATATTTTAGAAACCATCCTCGGATCCCCTCATGCGAGACGCCTTTTGGGCTACGTCACAATTGTTGGCGAGGATGGTAAATGCTTCTTCGAACGGCTTTGCGAAAATTACGATCGCCCCGACTTGAAGGGTAAAGGGACATGGAAGTGGAAATTGGCCACCAAGCTCATCGACCTCGGATTAAAAAAGGCGGGCTTGGATAAGGAGCTGATGAAGCAGAAACTTTTCCACCACCGTCCTACGGTGAAAGCACTTGCTTTGACTGCTCGCAGCATTGCTCGACACGGGTTGAGCGCCCCCCAGCGATTCTCTGCGCCGCTATTCGTCGTCTGGAATTTCACGCAGGCTTGTAACCTCAGTTGCAAGCATTGTTATCAGAACGCCACCCACAAGCCTGCGAGCAATGAGCTTACCTTGGAGGAAAAGCTGCGGGTCGTCGACCAGCTAGCCGATAATTTTGTCCCCTTTTTAGCCATTGCGGGCGGGGAGCCCCTGGTATCCAAAGACATCTGGCCCGTGCTGGAACATGCCAACAAGCGGGGAATTCACCTTACGATCGCCACCAATGGCACGATGCTTACCCCTGAGAATGTGAAACGGTTAAAGGAATCCGGCGTGAAATATATTGAAGTGAGCGTGGATAGCCCGGACCCTGAAGAACACAATAAGTTTCGGGGAGTGGATGGAGCATGGCAAAGAGCAATTCAGGGTATTCAGAACTCCGTAGCAGGCGGTGTGCGAACCGGGCTGGCCACATGCGTCACCCAGCACACCTTTGATCGTGTGGATGACATGGTCGAGCTTGCCATTCGCCTGGGGTGCCAAACATTTTCATACTTCAATTTCATTCCAGTAGGCCGTGGACAGCAGATCGTAGATGACGACTTGACGCCAGGACAGCGCGAAGTGCTTTTGGCCAAGCTGGCGCGACATTTGCAACAGGGGAAGATCAATGTAATTTCTACAGCCCCACAGTTCGGTCGCGCCTGCATTGTTTACGGGCCTCAAGATGGCATCTTTGCCACCGGTCATGCGGGTGGCGGCCAGGGCAAAAAGACCATGGTGCTCGCACGATACATTGGCGGATGTGGCGCCGGACGGTGTTATTGCTGTATCCAGCCGGACGGGATTGTGACGCCATGTGTTTACATTCCCTCAGAGAAAATAGGAGATCTCCGTCGCCAGAGCTTGGCAGAGATTTGGGACTGCGAACTTTTTGAGGTCCTTTCCAATCGCGAGCAAAGAAGCGGGCACTGCCGCGTGTGCGATTATAAACGGTACTGTGGTGGCTGTCGTGCCCGGGCGCTGGCCTACACCGGCGACATTACGGCCAGTGATCCAGGGTGCGCCTTCAACTACCCCCTATGGGACGAGATCAATAATACGGCCGCACCGTTTTTAGAAACCACAATTACATGGCCATGAGTGCAAACGAAGTAGTCATTATCGCCGCCGTCCTGGTGTTTGGGTTTTCTGTATTCCAGTGGCAACGTTGGAAACGCCGCACTCGGGTTTCAGAGCAAGAGTTGAAGATTTACAAAGAGGCGCTCTACGCGCTGGGTTTCGAGGCAGCCAATGCGGCTAACGCCATCCGGGCAAACCTGCTGGGGTTTCGAGATTGCAACAAGCAAGTCGAGATGCCAGAGCACTTGGATGAAGTCGCAACAGCCGTGCAGCGTATTGCCGGCGCCGTAAAAATCGCGGAAGATCCCCTCGCCTGGCATGCGCAAAAGTCCAAGGCGAAAAATCCCCCCGGTGGCAACACATAGAGACCAAGCCTCAATGACCTAAATCCAGAGAATCAGTCCTATTGCCCGCCCTGTCCGCTTCTTTTTTTCGGAGGAGGAAGCTTTGCGATGATAGCTTTCATACGGGGAAGCCGACCCGTGTCCGCACTGTAAGCTCTCGGAGGCAACTGCCGGATCTCGTCCTCTATTGCCTTCATACGATTTCCAGGGTTAGGATGATCCGAGAAAAATTGCAGTCCACGGGCTCCCCCTTCGGCCTCCAGTTTCTCAAAAAATCGGGCTATTTCGATGGGATTATAGCCGGCTTGAGCAGCGATTTGCGCGCCAAGCAAATCTGCTTGAGTTTCCGCTGTACGAGAAAATTTCAGCAGCACGGAGTTAGCACCCAAACCGATTCCGATCTGTCCCAACCTTCCCAACAGGGAGCCGGTCCCTAAGGAGTTGCCAGCAAGCAGTGCGGGCAGCTGAATCAATTGAGCCTTGCTGGCTTGGTTGGTCCCATGCCGCAGAGCGACATGCGCTATTTCATGCGCCAGAACGCCTGCCAGTTGGGCTTCATTATCTACCGCCGCAATCAGCCCCGTGTGTACGAAAGTTGGACCGCCAGGCAGAGCAAACGCGTTGATGCTCGGATCGTTTACGACTTTAAAAGTGTAAGGGTACTTGTCTGCCTGTGGCTGTGACGCCAGTCGCTGCCCGATCAGGTTGATGTAAGCATTCAGCTCCTTATCATCCACCAGTTCTACTTGCTTCTGTATTTCCACGGCCGCTTCTTTGCCTAACTGAATATCCTGGTCCCGGGTAAACAGATTGAAGCCGGGCTTGAAACGAGGAAGCTGCCCGAACAGCGGCAAGATCATCCAGAAAACAATAGACGGTACGATCGCCTTCTTTGGAATCCCCCGCATGCCTCAATACTCCTTTTCTTTTCACAATATCCTTATTCGGCGGCGTGTGGATACAGGTCTCGGCTCCTTCCCGGAACCGGTTTCAGGAGCCGTTGCTGTGTTTTTAAAAACTGGATGCGCCTTTCTAACCCTTTCGCGATGAATACTTGTTGAATAGCGCCAGTAGCCTTTCAGCCGACTTCGGTGGAGGCACCTCTTGAGTCACAATGTCCTTATTCTCGATGCTCTTCCCGTAGAGTGATTTATTGTCGTCTGAATCCTGCCTGAGCGTCGAACCCTGAAGTGAAACTCCTGCAAAAACTCCGCGGGAACGAGACCACGACAGAATTTCCGCACTCATGTAAGCATCTGTCTGCGCTGTAGCGTTACGACCCACCGGACCTGCAGCCACAGAAGCATCACCTCCAAGAGTGAACTTGCTCGAGAGTAATCGTTGCGCACCACGCTCATTCATAACCAATAGAATTACATCTGTCTCAGTTCCACCGATTTGCAAACCGAAACTCCCGCCCTCAATGCGTATAGCGCCCGGGGAGGTCCAGCCGACCCCACTCTTTTTCCGGCAGGAAAGAAAGCCCTTGCCATACTTGGCGCCGAAAATAAACGCTCCACTTTTCATCCCAGGAACAACGACTATGCATTGCGCCCGGTCAAGCAATTCCTGGGGGATCGCTTTATCCGGAGATTGCATCACCTCTGAAAACACCGTCGCAGCTGCCTCCAGGCGCTTTTCTACGTCTGTCGCCGCTGGCAATCCTCCCACGACGAATGAAAGCATCGCTACGTAACTGAGCACCTTCATCTCAGACTCCTCCTTCTTTCTAACTAGCACCGAGTATACGATGGATTGCAGCGTTGTGGTTATCGCCGCGCGGTTCAGGGCGTCACAACGAGCTTGGATGTGCAGAAGGGGCACCGCTTAGCGGCGATAGGAATGATACTTAGGCATTCGGGGCACTCCTTCGAGGTGGGGTCAGCGGGCGCCCCACCCCGGCGCATCCTGGCAACCAGTTTGTTCATCGGTAAAACTACCAAGAAATAAACCGCCGCCGCAATGAGGACGAACGAAACAAGGGCGTTGATAAAATCGCCGACCAAAAACTTGCTGGCATTCAATTCAATAGCAATCGCAGAAAAATCCGGCTTCCCGACGACTGCCGCAATTAAAGGAGTGATCAGGTCCTTCACCAGCGCATTGACAAGTCCCCCAAACGCGGCGCCAATAACCACGCCGACGGCCAGATCAACAGCATTGCCTCGTAGAATGAACTGCTTGAACCCGCGCATCTGTCTTTCTCCTTGGGGTTATTATGCTCCAAAAAACAGTCCTGGCCCGGCCAATTTTGGCGAAACCAGTACAATGTCGCCGTAAGTAAATGCACAGCCAACTCGAACCTATGCTACGCTTCAGCTAGGAGAAGAGCCCATGCCAAAGAAAAGCTTGGTGTTGCTGTACTATACTGCGGCTATAACGTTGTTCTTCGCGCTCTCTCAGCTCCCTGCACAGCAGGCGAGCAGCGGTTTCCTCAAGGTGAAGGCTCGTCCCGGACGCGCTGCTGTATTCGTAGATGGCAAGTATCTAGGGCCTGCCGCCAATTTCCGTATGGCTCGCAAGTACAATGTTGCAGCGGGCGAGCATGAATTGGCCCTTCGTGATCCCCGCTTCGAGGGATTTAAAACGACTGTCAAAATCGAAGCAGGCAAGACGACGACAATCCACGAGGCTCTCACCCCCCGCCCCCAAGCTACACCACCATTTGGAAAAATAAAACTCAAGGGCTTCCCGAAATATTCTCCTCTGTTCGTTGACGGGGGGTATATGGGGCACGCAGACGAGTTCGACGGACCAAATCAGGCTTTGCTAGTGTCCCCCCGCGATTATACTGTCAAGGTATTTTCGCCGGACGGAAACCTCCTTTTGGAGCAGAAAGTAGCTATCCATCAAGATAAAGAAGTTGTCTTGAAGGCGAAATAAGGTATCTATAATTCCTGGCGCTATAGAGCGTTGAAAGGCATTCGTGCCTAAGATGTCTATAATGGCAGTGAAACAGTTGCATGGAGGCCGCAAGATCAGTATGAAACGAGCAAAGTGGCATGGAATCACCGTTCTAGCAGCTTTGATCGTAGTGCCATTCGTTCTTGCGCAGCACAATCAGCCGGCATTGCCACCGGCTGTTCTGGCTGCTTTCCGGGAAGCTTTACAAAAGACGTATTATCAATTGTTTGACGAAGCGCCGCGGCTGGAATTTACCGCCCCACAGATCGCCGCAATGCGCAAGCTATTAGAACAAAGCCAAGAAAGTTGCGTGCGGCGGTTTAAGCGGAGAAGCGAAGAGCTGACAACCCAGCTGCGTTCGGCGCAAGCATCTCTTAAGGCCCAGAGTTCTCGTCTGGATGATACGGAGCGAAAGAACAGACACTGCCAGATCCAGAACCTTCGTGCCTTGGAAAGCCAGGCACGTGTACTGGCCGAGCATGCCATTCCGGTCGCTTTTGAGAACCGCAAGGCGAAACTTGACCTCATTGAAAAATGGCCGGCGGAGTTGAACCAGATTAAAGCGGAGCTGGCCTCGGGCGCGTACAACCAGCGCCGCTGGGGTGATGTCAAAGACATCGGCTTCCGCGAGCTGATCCCCGGACAGGAGAAAGACATCAAAGACGGGGAAGAAGCCATGCGGCAGATGAAAATGTCTGGCCTGATGCCCCCCGAGTTAGAAGACGCAGCAGTGCGGAACTATGTCGTCTCTTTGGCCCAGCGCGTAGGAAAGCATTCCGACCTGCGTGTGCCGTTGAAAGTTACCGTGCTCAATACAAAGGAGATTAACGCCTTTGCTTTGCCAGGCGGTTTTCTCTTTGTCCAACGTGGGTTATTGGAGGCGGCGGACAACGAGTCTCAACTGGCTGGTGTACTAGCCCATGAGATTGCTCATGTGACAGCGCGACACGGCAACAGGCTGATGAAGAAAGCCACCATCGCATCGATTTTTTATCAAACTGCTCAAATCGCCGCAGCAATCCTTACCGGAGGCGCTGCGACCATCGGTACCTATTACGCTCTTCAGTACGGGTTTTACGGCCTGGGCTTTGTGCTGGATCTCAGTTTGTTAGGTATCAGCAGGGAGTTTGAGTTGGAAGCGGATCAGCTGGGAATCCAATACGCCTGGAGCACCGGATTCGACCCCAATGGTTTCCTCAAGTTCTTCGACAAGATGGCCACCACAGAAGGTTACGTCAACGGCCTGAGCTGGTTTCGGACGCACCCGCCGTTTTATCAACGGATGGTGCAAGCCAAACGCGAAATCATGTTCTTGCCGGCGAAATCCGGTTTAGTCGAAAACAGCCCTGAGTTCGACCAGATGAAGGCCGCATTGAAAAAAGTGACTGCAAAAGCGGAGCAAGAGGAGAAAGATCGACCAAGTCTGCTTGCACCGGTTCAAGGTTGTCCTGCCCCGGAGAAAATCGAGTATAAACCTGGGGATCCCATCGAGGCGTTATGTTCCGAAGTAGCCGAGTCGAAACCCTCTGCGCGATAGCAGTTTTACTGTTTTGCGCCACCAGTCTATTCTCACAGACTCTCGGTCAACGGTCCCTTTACTTCACTGTTGAACAGGGCGATAAGCTGATCGGGGGGCTTACGGAGAAGAATTTCCGTCTCTTTGAGGACGGCCAGCCAGTGACCTTCAAGATTGCAGAACCCGAGTCGCCCATTCTGGTGACGCTGTTAGTAGAGTTCAGCCAGGTTTCCGGTTTGTATCTCAATGATATCGAAACCGCAGTGCAAGAAATGGTGACCGCCGCCCCGGAAGGAAACTGGTACTCACTTGCCACCTTCGCTCAAGAATTGCAAATTCATGTGGATTTCACCAAGCAAAAGGGGGAAATTCTTTCTACTTTCAGCAGCTTGGGTCAGCCTTTTTGGGGTGAAGTGAACACGTATGATGCGGTGTTCGACACGCTGGAGAAGCTGGAATTACTGCCTGGGCGCAAAGTCCTTATTGTTATCGGCTCAGGGCTGAATACCCTGAGTGCGCATACATTGATAGATGTCCAGAAGAAGATCGAGGCCGTGGCGGCCACTATTTTTGCGATCGGAGCTGGAACGTTGTTGCGGGGGGAATACGATCCTTACCTCAGTAATGGCGCAAGGATGCAGCTATATCAGGCAGAAGCCTTCTTTACAATGCTGGCGAACAAAAGCGGTGGGCAGGCTTTTTTCCCGCGCTTTGAATCCGCTTACCGAGATGTAGCTCGGGGGGTGATGACAATGCTCCAGCACCAGTACCGTATTGTGTACGACTCCCGCGTCCGACCAGACAACAAATTTCACAAGATTAAGCTTGAAGCTTTCCGGATCACCGACGATAAGCGAGAGAATTTCACCGTCAGAGTCAGAGAAGGGTGGCGCTGGCATTGAAACTTGGTTTGATGCTCTGATTACTCAAGTTGTCGTGACCTCGGTATTTTTCTCCAGGGAGAAACGCCTGTGGATCGATTACGTAAGAGACAAATCCGATTCTCTATTATTTATTTAGCTGCCGGGCTGCTGGCGCTAAACCTGTTCCAGACCTTTATCGCAGCCCCGCCTGTGCGCCGGCTATCCTACAGCGAGTTCGTCGCCGCTGTCCGCGCGGGACAAGTCGCCGAAGTCAATATCACGGCGACAGAACTCATCGGTCTGCTGAAGGATGATGTAGCCCGGCAAAAGGGCGCCCGACTAATCAAAACCACACGTTTGCCGGGAATTGACGAAACTCCTCTGGTCAACGAGCTCGAAAATCGCAATGTGAAACTTACCGGAACGATCCAGCAAAGATCTCCCTTTACAGAATTTCTGTTGTCCTGGCTGATCCCTCTGAGTCTGCTGTTTTTGTTCTACGGCTACGGCATGTGGCGGGTGGGCCAGGGGCCCGGTTCTCCTTTGACGTTCGGCAAAGCGCACGCCAAAATCCGCGATGAATCAAGCGAAAACGATGTCCGATTCGATGACGTCGCTGGGGTCGATGAGGCCAAGACTGAATTGATGGAAATCGTGGATTTTCTCAAAAGGCCACAGAGGTATCAAAAACTCGGGGGACGAATTCCTAAAGGTGTACTGCTCGTCGGGCCACCGGGTACTGGGAAGACGCTCCTGGCAAAAGCGGTCGCTGGCGAGGCAAATGTGCCATTCTTCTCGATTTCAGGCAGCGAGTTTGTGGAACTGTTTGTCGGAATGGGCGCCGCCCGGGTTCGAGATTTGTTCGATCAAGCTAAACAGAAAGCACCGTGCATCGTGTTCATCGATGAGATCGACGCCATCGGTAAGGCTAGGTCGGCAGGCCGGGGAACAGTATTTGGCCACGATGAGCGCGAACAGACTTTGAATCAGTTGCTTGTGGAAATGGATGGTTTTGATTCCACCAAAGGCGTCGTAATCATGGCGGCCACAAATACCCCGGAAGTGCTGGACCCGGCGCTTCTCCGTGCGGGTCGTTTTGACCGACAGGTGGTAATTGATCGTCCGGATCTCACGGGGCGCATAGACATCCTGCGGGTCCATGCCCGGAAGATAGCCCTGGCTCGGAACGCTGATCTAACCGCTATAGCTGCACGGACCCCTGGTATGGTGGGAGCTGATCTTGCGAACATTATCAATGAAGCAGCCTTGCTGGCCGCGCGCCGGGGGGCTGAACAAGTAGAGCAAAAAGACCTGGAAGAAGCCATCGACAGGGTCATGCTGGGGCTCGAAAGGAAGAGCCGTTGCATGACGCCGGAAGAAAAGCAGCGTGTGGCATGCCACGAGGCCGGGCACACACTCGTGGCCCTTTCAGTACAACACGCCGATCCGGTACACCGTGTTTCCATCATTCCCAGATCCATCGGTGCACTGGGTTATATGCTCCAGCTACCCACACAAGAGAAATACCTGCTTACCCGGCCGGAACTGGAGGACAGGATCGCTGTGATGCTCGGCGGTCGCGGCGCCGAAGATGTCGTCTATAACGGCGTCGTCTCCACGGGAGCTTCCGATGATTTGCACCGCGCCTCAGAATTAGCGCGACAGATGGTCACCCAGTACGGGATGAGCGAGGAGCTCGGGAATCTCACTTACGGGTCACCGCTCAAACAGAGTTTTCTGGCAAATCCCTTTTTCGATGCAGCCCGCAATTACAGCGAACGTACAGCGCAACAGATCGACACCGAAGTCCGCCGCTTTATCGACAACGCCTATTCCCGCGTGAAGCAGATCTTGAAACAGCGCCGTGGGGAACTCGATCGAATTGTAACCGCACTTGTGCAAAAGGAGACTTTGGAACGCCCTGAGCTAGAGTCCTTGCTCACATCACCTGCAACGAAAGGAGGCAGCTCGTAGGTTTTTAGTCCGAGGAACATCCTGCACTGTTACTCCTCTTCGACAGAATTATTATCGTGTAGTCCATAAAACTCCCAGATGCGGCGGGCCATTGCTGGGCCCACAGCCGAAATCAGTTCGGCCTGCTCGGCCTGTCGCATTCTTTCTGCGCTACCAAAGCGGCGTAGAAGTTTCTGAACCGTCTTCGGTCCTATGCCAGGCGCGCGCTCAAGTTCTGAAGCCAGGCTCCGGGCGTCCCGTCGCGAACGATGAAAGGTCACGGCGAAGCGATGCGCCTCATCCCGTATGGTTTGCACTAAGAGCAATACTGGGGAGTGGCGGTCAAGGACAATCGGCTCGCCCTCCTGACCTGGAACGTAAATCCACTCCTCCTTTTTCGCGATCGCGGCAAGCGGCTGACTGATGATCCCGAGAGACTCCAGCGCTTCGGCCGCAGCGTGAAGTTGCCCAACGCCACCATCGACCAGAATCAAGCCCGGCATGGCGCCGCCTTCACTTTGTAACCTGCTATATCGCCGCCTCACTACCTCTCGCATGGCCGCAAAATCGTCACTTCCCCCAGCGGTCCGGATGATGAACTTACGGTAGGCAGACTTTTTCATCCGACCGTCCTCCCACACCACCATGCTTGCAACGGTATCCATGCCATGAAGGTGCGAAATGTCGAAGCACTCTATCCGCCGGGGCGCTTCCGGCAGTCCCAGCGCCTCCTCTAAGGCCTCTTGCACCGCGCGTGCAGAAGGTTTTAGGACACGGAAACGTTGCTCAAAACTATGCCTGGCATTTGTCTGCGCCAAATCGAGCAAGGCTTTTTTCGGCCCACGCTGGGGAGTATGAATTTCTGTCTTTCGTCCTTTTTTCTCCGTCAGCAATTCTTCGAGCGCCTCGCGGTCTTCGAACTCGACAGGTACGTGAATAACATCGGGGACATGTGGTTGGTTGAGGTATAGCTGCTTGAGCAAAGAAGAAAGAAACTCAGACGGCTCGAACTCCTCACGATCTTCCCAGAAATACTCCCGCCGGTCTACCACCCGGCCATTGCGTACGTGAAAGACATTCACCGCCACCAACGGAGGTTCAGCATGCATGCCAAAAATATCCGCATCCTCACCTTCGGCTGCTGCCATTTTCTGTTTTTCCTGTACTTCTTCGAGCGTGCTAATGACATCTCGCAACGCCGCCGCGCGCTCAAATTCCAGCGATTGCGAGGCATACTCCATCCTTTCTCGCATTTCCACGATGAGGTCCTTAACTTTGCCCTCCAAAAACAGTTTCACATCGTGAACAGCCCTGCTGTAGGCCTGATCTGTTGTCAACCCCTCCACGCAAGGACCGAGACAGCGGTGGATGTGGTACTGTAAGCACGGCTGCGCATGCTCCCGGGAAAAGTCAACTTTGCACGAGGGTACCTGAAAATACCGGTGAATGAAATGCACCAAGCGGTGAGCCAGATTGGCCGGAAAATAAGGGCCGAAGTACGTGGATCCATCCTTGCGTAGGCGGCGTGTGACGTACACGCGCGGATATTTCTCGCCAGTCAGTTTGATGTACGGATATGTTTTATCATCGCGGAGGAGAACGTTAAACCTGGGTTGCCACTCTTTGATGAGGTTGTTCTCGAGTGCAAGCGCTTCTTTCTCGTTGTCAACCAAAATGTAGTCGATGTCACGAGCTTCGGCCAGCAGGTTGCCGGTCTTGGTGTCCGATAAGCGGTCCTCGGAAAAGTAGCTCCGTATTCTCGCGCGAAGGTTCTTGGCCTTACCAACGTATAGAACGGTCCCGTATGTGTCTTTATACAAGTAAACACCGGGCGCTGCCGGGAGCGTAGCTGCTTTCTCGCGGAGATCCATGGCAGGCTATACTTTTATTGTGCCACCCAGCAAGTGGATCCTGGCCGGGTTGCTGCTTATCAGTCCCGTACAGTGGGCGCAGCAAGGGGCAAAGCAGCAGGCGCCAGCCGAGGAGGACGAGTCCTTTACCGCCAAGGAGTACTCTTTCAACCCATTACAGGCCCAGAAGGAGCTCAGTGTAGGGGATTTTTATTTCAAGAAAAAGAATTATCGGGCGGCAGCGGCACGGTACCTCGAGGCAACTCGATGGAATGAAAATTCTGCCGAGGCCTATCTTAAGCTGGGCGAAGCACTGGAGAAATATAAAGGGTTGTCTGCGGCACGGGAAGCGTATGAGAAATATTTAAAGCTGGAACCCAACGGTAAAGCCTCCAAAGGGGTCCAAAAAAAATTACAACGTGCTTCCTAAATGCCTCTTCAGAGGACGGTGGCGGTGCCTTCTCATGGTGGCCAGAATACGGGCAAACCCCTTGTCCCAATCGGGAAACAGATCCACGTACTGGATATCCTTGCTGACACACGCTGGGACGGAGCAATCTTCCAGCCGCACGGGGATCAAAAAAACTTGATCCAGGGGGATGCGTTTCGCACAGTCAAGCGCGTAACGTAATTCTGCGTGAAACTGACCTCTCTTCACCACAGAGCACCTGGAAAAACAAGCGAGGAAAAAGTCGCTGACTTCGATAGCCTGCTCGATAGCGCGCGGCCAATTTTGGCCAGGCAGCAATTTCTTTCGATCAAGCCAGGGATCGTAACCGTGCTCCCGAAAGGCTTCAAAGAGCCTCTCTGCTTTTGTCAAATCCTCCTGGACATAGGCAATAAAAACTCGTGCACCGCCGCGGGGTTCAAACACGGGGCGGCCGTCGGCCGAAGGACGAAACACTCCTAAGCCATCAATTTCCACCGGCGCACCTTGCTCGAGACATAGCCGCAAGACACGAATCAATAGCTCAGCGTTGTTTGCTGTCATTTCGCGAGCCTTTCGATGCGGAGTGGGTCGTGAACTGGAAACCGAGCTTCGGGCCAGGCGTAAAAGTTCCCCATCCGGGAAGACGAACGCTTTTGCCCCGGCGTAAATCGATCAGGATGTCGTGAACAACCCGGTCAAGTTGATCGGCTGCCTCGGCTTGGCTGGTGCGCGCTTGCTTGGCTAAATACCTGGCGATTTCCTGCTTCTTCATGCCGTCTTCATGGTATCAGGCGCCGGTTAGAGGAAGCGTGATTCACAGCAAAGATTATTGCTTCGGTAAGGCCTCAACTCATTGAAACACAAAGTAGTACAATCGCATTCTTGGCGGCTGCGAAAATCGTGACTACCGCGCGGTCAAGGTCTTCTACCTGGACCGTAAAGAATGACGCCCGGCCGCGCACCCGTGTGTCGGCCCTTATCCAGAACTAATACTCCGTTCACCAGGACGTACTCTACACCTTCAGCATACTGGTGAGGCTGTTCGTAGGTTGCTTTGTCGATGATTGTGGCCGGATTGAAGATTGTTACATCCGCCCACATCCCCGGGCGCAACAAGCCTCGATCATATTGACGAATTTTTGCCCCATTGGCGGAGGTCATCTTACGAATAGCCTCTTCGAGAGTCAGCAGTTTCTTTTCCCGTACATATCGCCCCAGCACGCGCGGAAAGGTTCCATAGTAGCGTGGATGCGGAAATCCTTGTGATAGAGGACCATTTGGTTTAACCGCTGCCCCGTCGGAACCGATGGAAACAAAAGGCTGCCTAAGGGCGTATTGCATATCCTCCTCGGAATGATGGAAGTACACCGTCGGCACAGAGCCTCCGTTGTTTTCCAAAAGCTCGAAAAGCACGTCAACAGGCGGGCGCCCAATGGCTGCGATGACTTCGCTCATCCGTTTCCCCTCAAAACGCTTATACTTCGGGTTTGACAAAGATACCAATAGCATGCCGTCCCAACTGCCGGTAGCTGTGTAATGGTTGTACCAGTTGCTACCCGGAATACCGTGCAGGATTTCTTGCTCCAGCCGGGGCCGGAGCCGGGCGTCCCGAAGCCGATCGATCATCGCCTGAGACCCACCTTCATGCGCCCATGGTGGAATAATACTGGCCAAGTTGTTTTGCCCGGCGCGGTAAGGGTACACGTTAGCCTGCACGTCCTGACCACTATCCCGAGCATTTTGCAAAATTGAGATCAGTTCCGGCATCCGGCCCCAAAGTTTGTGCTCCGCGATTTTGAGATGCAGTATGTCCAGGGCTATATGCGCCCGCCTGCCGATCTCCAGTGCCTCCTGAACGCTTTGAAACACCCCATCCCCTTCCGTTCGCACGTGTGTGGAGTAGATGCCGCCGTAACGAGAAGCAACCTCACACATCCCGACCAGCGTATCCGTGTCTATCCAGGAACCCGGCGGTCCGCTCAAGGAGCTTGACACGCCGAATGCTCCCTCCTCCATGGCTTTTTTCACAAGGGCATGCATTTGGCTCCGCTCTGCTTCACTGACTGGGCCTGGCTTTAAGCCGTGCACATAGGTCCAAATTTGGCTGGACCCGACAAAAGTGCCGATATTAGTTGACACTTTCTGCTTGCGGAGCAACGCAAAGTAGCCGTTGAAGTCCGTCCAACCTCCGGGCTTAAGGCTATGTTCCTGCTTGCCACCGACCGGCGCCACCGACTCGCCTTCACCAAAGACCATCGTCGTCACTCCTTGTCGCACCATGCCTTCCGCATTGCCATCCACCAAGATGGTGCTATCGGAATGATTATGGATGTCGATGAACCCGGGGGCTACTACAAGATTTGTTGCATCAATCAATCGCCTGGCGGTTTTTCCTTTAAGCTGTCCAATCTCCGTAATTTTACCCTGCCAGATTCCCACGTCCGCAAAGAACCATGGGCTGGCAGTTCCATCCACAATTCTTCCGTTGCGGATGAGTACGTCGAAGTCTTGGGCGCCGAGGACGTTGACCAGAAAGATAATCACTGCAAGGAGTCTCATAACAGAGCTGAACCCTCGGTTTCATCGTAATCCCTAACGGCACAACTGCATAGGCCACCTGGACTGGCAGGTTTTTTGTAGCCTGAAAGATTTTGCGTGCTTTTTTTAAAAGGTAGGTCTATAATCGGGATGCAGAAGGTCTCATAACACTGATTCTTCCTAGGACAAAGGAGGGCTTGAGACCATGTTCGAGAGCCTCGATGAGCAAATCAAGCACGACCAGGCCGTTGAAACAAGCAGCAAAGAACGCTGGTTGCAGTTGCTAGCTGGACTGCTTCTGGCGGTGGTCGTTTTCGGGGGACTGTACTTCGGTATCCGGATGCTGGAGTGATCGGACCGGAGCGCTAGCGGACTGACAAGTTGACGGGACCGAGGGTGGCCATAACAGACATGACGCGAGGAGTGTAGTGGGCGTCTTTGTTATAAGTTTGCAGGACTGCACGTAACGGCTTGTTTTTGTATAACTTAGAATTCTTCAGCCGCGTTGCTACAAAATGGATACCCTCGCTCACGGTGCCGAATTCACGGTTACCCTGGTCCCAGCCAAGAAAATTATTTTTCCTCCCCGCTTTTCCGCCGCCTGTCTCCACAAATGCTATGCCCGGCAGCAGCCGCCAGTCCAGATGGTTCACATCGGCAGCCATGATAAAATCACCCGCAAAAGCCGCTGCAGGTGAATCGATTGCAGCAAAAAACTCCTGGAGCCGCAGAAGACGAGGGTCCGTACCGCTTACGGCATAGTGAAATTCCTGGCTCAAACTGGTTTTCGACTGAAAGGTCAACAGGCCCAGCAAAATCACAGCCCCTGTTGAGAGAGTTTTTCTCATCACAAAACCTCCACACAGAAATTCAAAAGTTCATCCCAGAGGCGGCGGCAACTCGGCTTTTCTGGGCAGCCCGGGGCGAATGGCGGGCGAGCGACTAGTTCATGTTAGTATACCACGGCTCCCGTAGGCTGACGAAATCCCGAACCGGGAGCGCACCCCAGGGTTCAACGTCGGTTCTTTTGCATTTTTTACACCGCACATTTCGCCTGAAATTCCGAAATGGATGGCCCCCCATACCCCGGTCTTGACAACGCGAATCCAGCGACTAGAATGAGGATAATCTCTGTGTTTCCTATGCAACGATTGTGTGCGCACACCCGGACAGAACTGATTGCACGTCGCGATGGCGTGGATTATTTACGGTGTTTGGATTGCGAACAAGTTTTTGAAGCGGATGATCTGGACGCTGTCCCCACCTATGATGAGGAGGCTGAGGAGAGTGGCAACTAAGAAGCGCATAAATTTTATCGTGCTCTTCCCAAATACGGGAACGGCGTTCCGGTAAATCCTTCCGATCGCTTGGAGAGTTCAGATACAGGCTTATGAAAAGCTCATCGAACCGAGCTGAGAAAATGGTCGCCAGAAGTGTGGGACATGAACCAAACACCGGGGCTGCAAGCTACTGGAGAGCCTGTGAACCCTCCGTGGCAGCCAGCCCGGAAGCCCCCGGCGCAGATGCAGGTTTGCAAACGGAGCTGTTTGAAAGAGCCATTGATCTGTTTCGCGCGGGAGATTTTGCCCAAGCGAAAATTTTTTTCGAAAGAGCGGCGAACGGACCCTTGCGCGATATGGCACATTCTGCCAGAGTACACGCCCGCATTTGCCAACAAAGAACATCCAGGGACGGACCTTCACTACAAGACGCTGAAGATCACTACAACTACGGCATAGCTCTGTTGAACTCTGGAAATCTTGAATCCGCAGCGAAACATTTGGAGACAGCGGTCGAATTGTCACCTGATAAAGATCATTATCACTATTCGTTCGCCCTGTGCTGCGGTTTGCAAAACGATTTTGAAAAAGCTTACGCGCATCTCCAACGCGCGATCGAGCTCTGGCCTCAAAACCGTACTCTGGCTCGCCATGACCCGGATTTTGCCAGGCTGAGCAACCTGCCCCCACTTCAAAAACTGTTGTCTTTAGAGCAATCAGGTGACGAATGAGTGCGGCACTCAACCGGCGCACTCAAAAGGAAAGGGCTCCCGCCATGTCCGCCAAAGTTATACCGGTTGTGAGCCGCCAGGACTCACCCCTTCGAATAGTGTCTGCTGGAGGAGGAAGCGGGCTGGCCACACTTCTCAGGGGGCTCAAGCCTTATGCGAGGTCCAATGCTTCCTCACCAGCCGCCGTAGATCTTACAGCAGTGGTCACTGTCACCGACGACGGCGGAAGTTCTGGAAGGTTACGAAGGGAACTCGACGTCCTCCCTCCAGGGGATATACGGAATTGCATCGTTGCACTTTCTGAAGATGAAACGTTATTGTCGAAGCTCTTTGAATACCGCTTCTCGGCAGGAAGGGGCCTGAGGGGACACAGTTTTGGGAATCTTTTTCTCACTGCTCTGAGTGACATTACAGGCGACTTCCCAAAGGCGGTCAAAGTAACCTCTGAAATTTTGGCGATTGCGGGCAGAATTTTTCCCTCCACAAACTCGAAGGTCACTCTTGAAGCCACGCTGGAAGACGGAACAGTCGTGGCCGGTGAGAGCAGAATCAGCAAGAGCAGAACCCCCATCCGGTCTGTCGCTTTAAAACCACTTCACGTGCAACCCTTAGCAGAAACCTGCCGGGCCATCAATGAAGCTGACCTTGTGACTCTCGGCCCCGGCTCATTGTACACAAGTGTGATCCCTAACCTGCTCGTCGATGGGATTCCTGAATCCATAAGGAAATCCCGGGCACTGACGGCGTACATCGTAAATCTCATGTGGCAACCCGGAGAAACCATGCATTACTCAGCTTCGGACCACGTCCGTGCACTGTGGCGACACGCTAAAATCCCCCTCGACTTCGTTGTAGTTAACACAAGCCCCATTACTACTCAGCTCCAGCGTAAGTACGCGCGCCAGCATGTGCATGCGGTGGAAATTGATCTGGAGGAATTGAACAAAATGAGGGTGGAGGTCGTTGCTGGCCCCCTTTTTGCGGAGGGCGCTGTCGTCCGCCACGATGCGGCAGCACTTGCCCGGGTCATCCTGGAACTGGCACTGGAAAGCAGACGGCGCCGCAAGACATAGGGTGACCGGTTATAGACCACAATGGGATTATGGACACACCAGTAACGATCTTGATCCTGGCTGCAGGGCTAGGCACACGCATGAAGTCTAAGAAGGCGAAGGTGCTTCACCGCGCCGGCGGACGCGCACTTATCGAACACGTGGTGGACACAGCGCTTCAGTTAACTTCAGCCGAGCGGATTTTTGTTGTGGTGGGGCACCAAGCTGCGGAGGTTCAAGCACTGGTGAAGGACCGCCGGGTCCGTTTTGTAATGCAGCAAGAACAAAAAGGGACTGGACATGCCGTCATGATGGCACGCGACGTCACCCAGCCTCATGTCGGGTGTTTGCTGGTGTTATATGGCGATGTGCCCCTGCTGACCGCCTCCACACTCCGGACCTTAATTACGACTCAGGCAGGCTCTGATTGCGCAGCAACGATCATCACCACATGCCTCGATGATCCCACCGGGTACGGGCGTGTGATTCGTGCCCCCGATGGAACCGTCCAGGCCATCGTCGAGCAAAGAGCGGCGACCGCTCAACAGTTCAGCATTCGGGAGATCAACTCAGGTATTTACTGCTTCGATGCGGCGTTGTTGTGGAAACACATAGGGGAAATCCAGCCCAATAATCCCGCCCGGGAGTTTTATCTCACCGATATTGTGGAAATATTTCGCCGCGCAGGTCTCCGTGTTCAAGCCCTGCAGCACGACAATCCCCGAGAACTGTTAGGCATCAATACACGCGAGGAGCTTGCTGCAGTAGATGGCATTTTCCGGGAGACTGCCGTGCAGCAGCTTATGCGCAGCGGCGTCACAGTAGAAAAGCCGGACACAGTAGTTGTCGATTTGGGAGTAAGCGTAGGGATGGACACGGTTATTGAACCATTCGCGCAGATTTTGGGACAAACAACCGTTGGTTCGGACTGCCATATTGGTGCGGGATCGATCATCTGTGATTCACAGATTGCCGATGGCTGCTTTATCGGTCCGTACACGATCATTACCGAATCCAGGCTCGAATCTGGCGCGGTAGTGGGACCTTATGCCAGGTTACGCACGGGCACCGTTGTCGGTGAAAACGCTCGTGTGGGCAATTTCGTAGAAGTCAAGAAAACACATATAGGCCCCGGAACGAAAGCCATGCATCTTGCCTACCTTGGAGATGCAATCGTAGGCTCGGAGGTCAACGTTGGCGCCGGCGCCATCACGTGTAATTACGACGGCTACAAGAAACACGAGACTAGGGTGGGTGACAGAGCTTTTATTGGTAGCAATGTGACCCTTGTGGCGCCGCTAGAGGTAGGATCTGGCAGTTTCGTGGCCGCGGGTTCCGTTATTACAGAATCCGTGCCTGAAGATGCACTGGCCATCACAAGAACACAACAGGTCAACAAGCCGGGCTGGGCCCGCCGGCGCCGTGAACAACACCCGGAATAAATCGCTTACGTCACCTGCGCGCCGGCGGGGTCCAGCGCGCCCTACCTCCCGTTTCCACCAGAAACTTGATCGCCTCCATGTGACACAGCAACTGTATATCAAGAAGTTGCTCCGGAGTGAAAATCACTAGCTTACCGTCACGTTTGGCGGTACTGAAAGCGTGTGAAGGCGACTCGATGACTACGCTCAATGCCCCGCATTGTAGGTTAAGTGCCGTGTCCAGATTATAGGGCGAGGATGAGCCCTTTTTGGGATCGGCTTCAATAACAGGATCGCGGGTCTTTTGGAAATTCCAGGCAGTTAGCTGTGTGTGAACGCGGCGGAAAAGCTCCTCATATACGGGCATAAGTTCACGTTCTGCAAAGGGACGGTGCATGAGGGGAAAAACCGCTCCCGTGTGCATGTTAAGAATGAGGTCAGGTCGCTCGCGCGCAACCAGCTGGAGTAGGGCTTCCGTTTCCGGCTGGCGGCGCCCCAGAAAATCGTCATGCTGTATGTTCACGCCCGCGTCGTTGGGATAGCCTCCCGGAAACTGAGTCTTCGAAAAGTCCAAGGGGATAAATTCTTTACATTGTGGCCAGCCAATATTTTTTCCGTCCAGACGTCCGCCTGTATTGAAATACTCAGCTACTGTCTCATCTTCTCCACGGAATCGTTCCATTCGTAACGGCACGCGAGCACGCCCGTCGGGATTAACGATAGGAATGAGGATGATTCGGTCGAGACTCAATGCAGACTCGAGAATAGAAGACCAGCTGGTTCCCCGCAAATCCTTCGACGTTTCCATCACGGAAATAAGGTTGACCATACCAACAATCCCTTCAAACTCACCACCGTGCACGCCTGCCATGGCCATGTAAACCTTTTTTGAATAGTCCGGGCCCAGAAAGGCTCGGACATCACCGAATCCCAGTGATCCAGAGAAGGTTGTCGTGCCGTTGGCTCGCCGTGGTTTGCCGTAAAAAACGGCACGGATCGGGCGTCCGCCGGCGGAAGTGCCAATAGTCACGACTTCGCCAGTACGGACGCGTTTATCGAGGAACGCATTTACAGCGTCTACGGTGCTCACCCAAAAATCCGGGATGTGCTCCGGCTCTTCGAGGTAAGAAGCCGGAACATTGGAGAACTGCCGACTGGGGTTCGCAGCGAGGCAGGCAACGACTAGTACGCAGCACCCTGCGGCCGGCCAAAATTTTGATAAGTGCTTCACGCACGCCTCCTCACCAGCCTAAAAACTGGCCAACCCTTCGGTTAACTCGATACGCGTCCCCCAGGGATCGGTAAGAAACGCCAAAGTGAGTCCCAGATCGGGTCGCGGGGTAGGCGACGTATCCAATTTCACACCCTCGGCCTCCAGGCGTGCACAGAATGACCTGATATCTTTGACCTCAAAGCTCACGTGATCCAGACTTCGACCTTTAGTTGGCGATGTGGGCTTTTCCGTATCGGTCCACGATAGGTTAACACCGGGGAGATCGGCCGCCAGGAAGCGGTCCCTCATCCCAGGTACGGCACCAAACATCCTGGCGTACCAAGCCCGCATCTCAGAGGAATGGTTGGAAGCAAAATGCAGATGATGGTGCTTGATGGGAACGTCCAGAGTACGCTCTTCAATGAATTCCACCTTGACATCACCAGGGAAAAAGGCAAAAAACTGACGCTTATCCGCACTCTCTTTTATGATGCGCGCACCTGCCGCGCTCAGTTTTTCCCTTACCGACGCTGCACTGCGAACAGCAAACGCAATATGGTCCACTATAGATCCTTCGGTACCGCCGCTGGACTCTCCTTTACGAAATCCGATCAGGACACCCGGAAACATGGCGTATTCGAGCGCACCAGACTTGACCAGCTTTCCGCCGAGTGCTCCGATCCAAAGCCTTTTTTGAGCCTCGGCGTCCGACGTAACGATGTGATAGTGCCCCATAGATACGCCGATCGAGTTCGGGGGCGCAACCTGGGCCAAAAGCGGGAAACAAAGGGTGAAAGAAAGGAGGAACTTATGCATATTCTCGAAATTATCTCACCAGTGTTGCGGTAAACGGGAGACGCTTTCCCGAAGAACTAGACATATAAGCGCCACAAGGCGCAAGGTTATAAGTAATGGAACCTTATCATTCGACCACTCAGTCACACCAGACAATTAGGAAAGAGGCTGCAGTACACAACCAATGGGTGACAAACAACACCAACCGTTTCAGCTCTCCTTCAGCCCCTCTCTGATGATCGGTTTCCAAGGTTCACGAGTCACCTCCGATAGCGGCCTGATTGTGGTGCGCCAGTTGGACGAACGGCTCGGGCTCAAGGAACTCATCGAACAGCACTTGACCGCCCGTCGCCGGGGCATGAACAGGCAGTTTCCCTTGGCGTATCTGTTTCGGCAGTCGGTGTACAGTCGCCTGGCGGGCTACGAGGATGTCAACGACGCCGACCGGCTGAGTCAAGACTCGACCTTCCAGTCGATCGGCTCCGGAGAAGATCTGGGCGCGAGCAGAGGCACACAACAGATTTAACCAAACACACTTCAGCGCGTTGGATACCGCCGCGCAGTTTGACGCCGCAGGACGGTAGGTTAATGCGCGTTTCGGCGAGTTCACGGCAGCTCGCTAGCCGCGCCGGATGCAGATGGCGCTGAGGTTGAACTTGTAAGGGACCTTGGCCAGATTACTTCATTCGGTGTGTAGGCGTGCGGCAGCTACGATGTATACTGGCTTGTCATGATTGGTTTGGCTTGGTTGCGGAATGTGGTTGCTGTCGGGTTGTGCCTGACCCTGCCGCTGGCGTGCGCGCAGGGAGGACCGTGGATTACACTCATTCAGCCTGACAACCTGAAGGGCTGGCGGGTGGAGGGAAAGGCCGACTGGAAGGTCGAAAACGGAGTGCTGATCGGGCAGCAAGGTCCCGGTGGCGCAGCGGGAGATCTGTTCAGCGAACAGCAGTTTGCGGATTTTGAGTTGGAAGCCGAATGGATGATGTCCTTCCCGGGTAACAGCGGTATCTGGTTCCGGGTAAGCGGCCCCAACACGGGTTATCAGGCAGATTTTCTCGACCAGCCCAGTCACCCCGGGGTGCTGTCAGGCTCGCTGTACTGCATGGGCAAAGCCTTCTTGGCGGAGAACCGGGATCCTTCAACGGTCCACCGGGAGGGCTGGAACAAGCTCAGGATCCGGGCGGTAGGCGACCATATCGTGATCGAGCAAAACGGCAAAAAGGTGGCCGAGGCTCATGACAAGACGTTTCCCGGACCGGGGAGCGTTGGCGTGCAGGTGCACGCTGGGAAGCAATTTGAGGGCATGAAAGTGAGTATCAGGAACATGAGGATCCGACCGTTAGAAGGGCGCTGAGGAAGCCCTCCCGGCGGCGGTTCTCCACAAGGAGCATGCATGAAGCGACGTAGTTTTCTTTCAGCTTCCGTGGGAGCGATAGGCTTCCCCTATGTGGCGTCCTCCACCGTATTGGGCGCAAACGATCGTATCGACATCGGGTTCATCGGCGTGGGAGGACGGGGCAGTTGGCTGATCCGCCACGAAGACTTCGGCGAGCACCGCATACGGGCGATTGCTGACTGCTGGGCGCCACGGCTCACCGAAGTAGCCAAACTTCACCCCGACGGGGACAAGTGGGCCAAGTATACGGACTACCGCCGGATGCTTGAGAAGGAAAAGCTCAACTGCGTGTTCGTGGAAACCACCACGCATGCGCGGGTGCTCATCATGATGCAGGCACTCCAGGCGGGGCTGGACGTCTATGGAGAGAAACCCCTTACGCTCACCGTCCAGGAAGGGCAAGTTTTGCTGAGGGCGGTGCGGCACTACAAGCGGGTGTTGCAGACTGGAACGCAACAACGGTCCATACCGATCAATATATACGCGAGCAACTTGGTGGCCAAAGGCAAGATTGGCAAAATCGAAAAAGTGATTGTGTGTAACTTTCTCGGTCCGGAGCGCTGGAAGCCGCAGCCGGCCGAGCCGCTGCCTGAAGGTCTGGATTGGGACCAATGGTGCAATCAGACAGAGCTACGCCCTTACCACGAGCTGTTGCATCGCAGTTGGATGCGATGGTGGGATTATGACGGCGGGGGCCAGTCTTGGGGAGTCACCGGATGGGGAACCCACTCACTGGATCAGGTGCAAGCGGCGTTGGCCACGTCGCTGACCGGCCCAGTGGAGATCATCCCGGAAGAGCCTGGCCCGCAGTGCAAGGTGACGCTGAAGTACGCCGGTGGCACGCGGGTTTGCCTGGAACAGGCAATCATCCAGGATCACCAGCAGCTGGGTGCGATTTTCTTGGGCACGAAGGGCCGCATCCAGATCCTACGTGGCGACTTCATCGCGAACCCTCCGGAGCTGAAAAAGGGCGCTCCGGAGGTTACGAAGGAAGGCCCGGGTGAGAATGTCTTCCACCTCCGGAACTTCTTCGAGTGCATCAAGTCGCGAAAGCGGCCGAACGCGGACGTGGAGATCGGACACCGGTCAAATTCGGTATGCCACTTGGTGAACATCTGCCGCGATTTGCAACGGCCTCTGAAGTGGGATCCGAAGGCTGAGCGCTTTGTGGGTGACGAAGAAGCCAACAAGTTGCTTTCGCGGCCGCGGCGCAAAGGCTACGAATTGCCGGCCATCGCTTAAGTGGCGGGCTGAGTAGCATTGCGTTAGCTCAGGCGGAGCAGAAGGCTGCCAAGCTCGTTGGGCCGGAGTATGGCGTCGTTGGGGTAGAGGTGGTACAGGTTGGCGCGGGTGACCTGCAGATGGTAGGGCGAGAAAAGAACTGGGGGTGCAAATGATCGCGGCCTATTCGCTGCAAGCTAAGGGGCGTCGAGAGAGCAGCTTTAGGAGGTGGCAGGCAAGGTTGCTGCAAGAGTTGCCTCTGGGCGGGATCCGGGAAGTGGATGCAGCTAATTAATTCCTGCCGGATCACTACCATGACGAGTTCAATAGAAAGTTTTACGCGCAAGGCTACCGAGAAGGTGACCGCATTGCGATCAACGAGGCCAAAGGGGCTGGAGCGGGCGTTCCCGGTGCAGACGGAACGACTGGTAGACAAGGACAATACCTTGCAACTGGCAGCGCTTTTGGCAAATATAGAGAAGCCATTAACGGTTGCGATAGTAAGGGAGATCTGAAGATGCGACTCGGTATTGCGATCATGTTATGTCCCGTGATCGGCATCTCCGCACGGGACCTTGTACGAATTCCCACAGGTGTGCGTGAAATAGTGGATCCAGTTACCGGGGTGAAGGTGACAGTGAAAATCAACGAGTTTCTAATGTGCCCTACTGAGATTACTCAGCGGGAATGGATTGAAGTGATCGGAGATAACCCTGCAGTCTACCGGGGAGACGAAAGGCCCGTCGAAAATGTAAGCTGGTGGGACGCTATCCGGTACGCCAACCTACGGAGCCTCCGTGAAGGCCTGGAGCCATGCTACGACCTTGTGACCGGCGAGTGTGACCTCACCAAGAGCGGATACCGGCTTCCAACCGAGGCAGAATGGGAGCATGCAGCTGCTCTGCCGGAGCGAATGCCCACAGACATAGCAAAGTACGCCAACCTCGGCAGTGCTGATACGAAAGACCCCGCATTGCTTGTCTTAGCTATTCGTGAAAAGAGCACCATGCCAGTAGCAAGTTTTCCACCGAACAAGTATGGCTTATACGATATGCTCGGCAACGTTTGGGAGTGGTGCAACGACTGGTTCAACCCCGAAAACACTCCGCAGGCATTACTCAACCCGCCTGGAGCCTTGTGGGGAGTGGCCCGCGTACTCCGTGGAGGATCTTTCCTCAGTACGACCTCAAGGTGGGCGCGGGGGTATAGGACGTCAATGGAGCCGGGTTATAAAAGCCGATTCACGGGGTTCCGGCTGTGTCGGAGCCTGAAACGCGCAACACAACCACGGACTGAGCTGGTGAGCGCCAAGTGGTTTGAAAAGTTCGGCCAGCCGCCCGCAGGCTTTGAGACCGCCACTGGTTCTCTCTCTCCACTGACTGAGCATATATCCAGCGTTGCGGAATGGCAGGCCCGCAAGGAGGTCTTAAGAGCGAAATGGCGCCGCCTTCTCGGCGCACCCAATATACCCGTTCCCGTACCCCAGGCGCGGATAGTGCGGACCTTTGAAGAACAGAATTACACGGGAAAGCTGCTGTATTTGCAGGTGGAGCCGGAGCATTGGGAGAAGATCTTCTTCATGACGCCAGTGAAGCGGATCACGCGGCTGCTCCCTGTGGTGATTGTTCCTTATTACGATGTCGACACACCAGCGGGGGCGAATATGGGCGGGCGGTCATTCATGCCCCCGAGCGTTCGTAGCTTCGCCTACATGGCCGCACAAAGAGGTTTCTTGGCCGTCGCGGTCCGGTGGTTCGGGGAAAGCTATGCCGAGTCATATCCAGAGGCTGTGGCCGCGCTGAAGCTGCGCCACCCAAACTGTACCGGTCTTGGAAAGTGGGTCTGGGATGCACAGCGGTTGCTTGACTACCTGTACACTTTACCGGAAGTGGACCGTAACCGCATCGGGATGATCGGTCACTCGCTCGGCGGTAAGATGACCCTGTACGCAGCTGCTATGGACGACCGGGTCACTGTAGCGGTTTCTTCAGAGCCCGGTATAGGGCTGTCGTTCTCCAACTACGACGACTACTGGTATTTCGGTGAGTTTATCCACAAGTGGGACAGGGCGACGGATCATCATGAACTGCTGGCGATGGTAGCGCCGCGGCCGTTTCTACTCATCGGCGGAGATGATTCGGACAAGGACCAAAGTTGGTATTACATCAACGCGGCCCGGGAGGGATATAGCCTTTTCGGTGATCCGCGCCGGATCAGTTATTTCAATCACAGGAAAGGACATACGCCCACACCGGAGGCGGTGGAACTGTCCATGGAGTGGCTGGCGAAATTCCTGGAGTAAAGGACGATGAAATGACGAGGAAGGCGGTTTTCCTGTTCGTCGCCGTGGGTATGCTCTACGGCGGCACTTCCGATTGGATAAGCTCCATCAGGCCGGATCACCCGCGGCTGTTCTTCAATCGTGACACATTCCCCGTAGTAAAGGCCCGGGCCACTGGAGAGGAAGCGGCGCTGTTTCAGGAGATGCGGAACCGGATCGATGAACTCGCCCGGAAGGAACTGAAACCCGGTGACTACGGCACACAAGCGGCTGAGGCAGCATTCGTTCATCTGGTCACAGGTGAAGGTAAGTACGGAGAGCTGGCCAAGAAGTTGTTGGAACAGAGCATCGCTTACTACCACGACTGCTTCGCACAAAAACAAAGCGTAAATTGGTATTCATTTTCGCGGATCAACGCCTGGGCGGCATTCGACTGGCAATTCAATGAATTGACGGCGGAGGAAAGAAGACGGCTGGGCCGGGCATTCCTCGATGCTACAAGCTTCGAGCAACCAACACGGTCGCGCAAGGCCTTCGAACGGGAAAATTGGGGAGGCCCGGAGTCAGGCTTTTACAGCACGCCAAGTCAGTTATGGTACGCCGGACTGGCCACCTACGGCGCCGGAATCGACGACGAACGGGCTGAGCGCTTCCTGCGGGATGGATATGCCCTGTTTATCAAACTGCTGGAGCACCGTAGGAATGCAGCTTCCGACGACGGTGGTTCGGCCTCTGGTGCTCTAAATTACGCCCTGGCGGCTTACCCCTGGGCGGAATTTAATTTCTTCCATACATACCGTTCAGCTACAGGAAAAGATATTGCCTCCGAGTGGCCATATGTCGCGTACCTCCCTTCGTACATTTTCTGGAACTGGCTGCCCGGCGGACGCGAGTTCGGCTATGGTGACTCCTATCACACGACGAACAGAATCGGCATCGCCGGACTGAATATCCACCTATCGCAGATTGTTCAGTTTTATGCCGGAAGTATGCCGGAATGTGCTGGATTTGCCAGGTGGCTGCTTGAGAAAACGCCCAGGGAGGAGAGGAGCCCTTTCCCGTTCACCCGTTTCCTTCTCACTTCTATGCCGGACGTCCCGCCGGCCAGGGAACCGCAGCGGCGGATGCCTATGGCGCGCCACTTTGAGAACATGGGGCAGACGTTCTTTCGATCAGGTTCTGGACCGGATGATACGTACGCGATGTTCGTGGCTGGTGGAGTACTTGAAATGCACAAGCATTTCGATCACAACAGCTTCACAATCTACAAGAAAGGCTTCCTGGCTCTGGATACGGGCACACGCCCTGAGCCGGGACAACATCTCACGCACTATTACTCACGAACAGTAGCGCATAACGCTATCCTCATCCGTATGCCCGGGGAACAGATGCCGCGTTACTGGGGTAATCCGGCACCAGAGGAGGAACCAGCGCCGGTTCCCAATGACGGGGGCCAGAGGAAAGTGCTGGGGTCAAAGGTGGTGGCGTTCGAGACCAGGCCCGAATATTCCTACGTGGCAGGAGATGCTACTGCGGTATATCATCCTGACAAATGCAAACTGGCGCTGCGCCAATTCGTTTTTTTGCCTCCCGACCATTTTGTGGTATTTGATCGTGTGACATCCTCACGGGCCGAGTATAAGAAAACGTGGTTGCTGCACACTGCCGCGGAGCCGAAGATTCGGGGGCAACTATTCAGAGCAGATCACGAGGAAGGAAGGTTGTTCTGCCGGACACTGTTACCTGAGCGCGCGCACATTGAGAAAATCGGCGGGCCAGGAAGACAGTTCTGGTCCGATGGAAGAAACTGGCCCCTGCCCAAAGGTTATAGGATTCCAGACACAACCCCGCTGCTCGGCCAATGGAGGGTGGAGGTTTCACCTGAGCACGCAGCCACAGATGACATCTTCTTGCACTTGATCCAGGCAAGCGATTTGAAAGTTGCACAGATGGTGGATGCCAAGCTCCTGCGTGAAGCTGACCTTCTAGGAGTACAGTTCCGCTACCGCGATGCGGAGTGGCGTGTCCTGTTCGCTACTAAGGGCCCACCAGCCGGCAGCATCCGCTTAAAGCGCGGAGCCAGGATAGTTGTAGACCGCAAATTGACCCAAGAAGTGATGCGAAAAGCCGGGCTGTGGGGAAACCCACCCGTTCGTTAGAGAAGTCAGATTACACACAGGAACAGCTGGGGTGGGTGGTGGGGTTCGAACCCACGGCCACTGGAACCACAATCCAGCGCTCTACCAGCTGAGCTACACCCACCGCAGGAACACTTCATTTTAACATACACCCCGCCCATGCTACGCCTTTTACAAGCCTGCGCGCCCCCAAAGCTCATCTACGCGGCCCTTGACCTCTGGCGTCATAGTTATGACCTCCGGCCACGGCCGTACGAATCCTTCCTCAGGCCATTTGCGCGTCGCATCAATGCCCATTTTGGACCCGTAATTTGGAAGGCGGCTCGCGTGGTCCAGCGAGTCCACCGGCCCCATGACAAATTCAATGTCGCGCTCGGGGTCAATGTTATTGAGCGTTTTCCAGGCCACCTCCCGCGCGTTCTGCACATCCACATCTTCGTCCACCACGATAATGCACTTCGTAAACATCGCCTGGCCCATCCCCCAGATGGCGTGCATTACCTTACGCGCATGTAATGGGTACGACTTTCGAATCGAGACCAGCATAAGATTGTGAAATACTCCTTCGGCGGGCATCGATATGTCCCTGACCTCCGGGAGTTGTAACTGCATCAAGGGGAGAAATATACGTTCAATCGCTTTCCCCATGAAAAAGTCCTCCATGGGCGGAGGACCGACGACGGTGGCAACATAGATGGGCCGCTTCCTCTGCGTGATGCAGGTGATGTGAAAGACCGGATACTGATCCTGTAGAGAGTAAAAACCGGTGTGGTCGCCGAATGGCCCTTCCACCCTCAGTTCTCCCAATTCAACATAGCCCTCCAGAACGATCTCGGCGTTTGCAGGTACCTCGAGATCGCATGTTTCACATTTCACCATTTCCACCGGCTTACCTCTGAGGAACCCCGCCACCATCATCTCATCCACGTCCGGTGGCAAGGGCAGGATGGCAGAGTACATGGTCGCCGGATCGGACCCAATAGCAACGGCGACGTCCATACGTTTCGCCCCTTGTTTCGCCCGGCGGCGGTAGTGCTCAGCGCCATGCTTGTGCGTCTGCCAGTGCATACCAGTAGTGCGCTCGTCAAAGACTTGCATGCGATAGACCCCGCAGTTCCTTTTTCCGGTTTCAGGATTGCGGGTGAAAACCATCGGCAGAGTGATGAAACGTCCTCCGTCCAGAGGCCAGCATTGCAGAATTGGGTATTCAAACAACGAAAAACCATCCTGCAGTATCACTTCTTTACAGGGGCCCGTGTGCACTATGCGAGGAAAATAAGACCCTATTTCGGCCAGTTTCGGCAGCATCTTCAACTTGTCGATGAAACCCTGCGGCGTCTTCATTTGCAAGTACTCGGAAATCCGCCGCGCTACCTCCTCAATGGAGGAAACTTTCAGCGCGATTTCCAACTTGCGTATACTGCCAAAAGTGTTGATCAAAACAGGAACTTGCGAGCCTTTCGGTTTTTCAAATAGGAGAGCAGGGCCCCCGCGTTTGACTGCACGATCTGCAAACTCCGTTATTTCCAGACACGGATCCACCTCGAAAGGGATGCGTTTCAGCTCGCCATGTTTTTCTAGCGCCTGCAAAAAATCCCTTAAATCTTCGTAGGCCATCTGGGAGTGCACCTCTGTACTATCATTAAATGTTTGCGTTGAATTTCCAAGGAGTCATCATGCCTGGTCGTGTAGCAATGGTAACCGGCGGTAGCCGCGGCATCGGTAGAGCTACCTGCCTGGAGCTGAGCCGCTCCGGTTTTCAAATCATCGTTGCCTCCTTTGAGGTGGAAAAGAACGAAGAAGTTGCCTCCGAAATACAGGCAGCAGGTGGAAAAGCCGTGCCGCTCGAACTGGATCTCACCTCCATGGATTCCATCAAGCAGGCTTTTGCCAAAGCTTTGAAAGAATGGGGACGTATCGACGTACTAGTGAACAATGCGGGCATCACCCGAGATGGCCTGGCGATGCGCATGAAGCCTGAGGATTGGGACCTCGTTCTCCAAGTCAACCTCAGCGGAGCATTTTTCTGCGCCCAGCAGGTATTGCCAGGAATGCTGCGGGAACGCTGGGGGCGCATTATTAACATTGCTTCCGTTGTCGGTCAGATGGGTAACGCCGGACAAGCGAACTACGTTAGTTCGAAGGCGGGGATCATTGGTCTGACGAAAGCCCTGGCTCAGGAGGTGGCCAGCCGCAATGTGACTGTGAACGCCGTCGCGCCGGGTTTCATCGAGACTGACATGACAGCCAGACTGCCTCAGGAGGTCAAGGATCGCATGCTCTCCGCGATTCCAATGAAAAGATTTGGCAAACCTGAAGACGTGGCGGCGGCTGTCAATTTCTTAGCCAGTGAACAGGCGGGCTACATCACCGGGCACGTCATCAACATCAACGGCGGAATGTACATGTGATCGGATCTACCAAATCGAGCCTTTTGGCCGTGGCTTCCCAGTAGCTTTAGGCACTTACATTCTGTGCAACCTACATCACGCAGAAGGCTTTTTGGTATGAGGCTTATTCTCTAACAGATCATCTCTAGGGGCGGTTAATGGGAGGTCTCGCCTTTGCATGAACTCGACCTAGTGACGACACTGGTCGGTAGCTTGGCCGGCGCCCTGATTCTCGGTTTTCTTGCCCGCCGTTTATCGCGCGGGCGCGTCTGTCGTAGCTGCCGGTGAAGCTGAGATTGGCGTCGCTCTCGCCGAGGCGGTAATGGCCAGCGACAGGATAGATCCTCACGAAGCAGCTAGGCCACGTGAGGCCATCCGACGCCGCCTATATAATACACCCTAGAAACCAAAACAACAGGTACTTTTACGCGCGATCCTCAACATAATACAATCTGGACGCGGGGCGTAGCATGACAGACGACGAAACCCGCAGGCAATTTCTCGAGATAGGTCTGCTTACCGCCAGCGGGCTGAACGCTTGTAGCGGTCAGGGTTCTTTGCTCATGAAAATGGCCCGCAAGGATTTCGAGCCCTCTTACCTGCAACTAGAACGTTCCGGCGAACTGGCCAAACGGGCACAGGAACTATACTCTATTTACCGTAGCTGCCACCTCTGTCCCCGCCGGTGCGGCGCGAACCGGCTCGTGGGAGAAAAAGGGGTCTGCTCGTCCGGAGCCCGTGCCAAGGTCTATTCCGCTCACCCTCACTTTGGGGAAGAACGGCCCCTCGTAGGACGATACGGATCAGGAACGATCTTTTTCAGCCATTGCAATTTACTCTGCGTTTATTGCCAGAACTGGCAAATCAGTTTCCGTGGGGACGGATCCATTGTCAGCGATGACACCTTGGGAAGGCTCATGGTCGATCTTCAGAAGGCTGGTTGCCACAATGTCAACCTTGTTACGCCCACGCACTGTCTTCCAAATATCATTGGGGGACTCCGCTCAGCGATTGCCCGCGGGTTGCGCATTCCCCTGGTCTATAATTGCGGTGGCTACGAACCGGTAGAAATTCTTCAGATGTTAGACGGAATTGTGGATATTTATTTACCGGACTTCAAGTACGCGGATGGGGCGCTGGCGGAGAAATATTCCTCAGGAGCCAGCGATTACCCAGAGGTGGCTGCGGCTGCCATTCAGGAGATGTACCGCCAGGTCGGAGACCTGGTCGTCGACGAGCAAGGCATAGCCCTGCGGGGGTTGATGGTGCGTCATTTAGTTTTGCCCAGTAACATTGCAGGGACGGACAAGTTTGTGCGGTTCGTTGCTAAGAAACTCTCGCCTATGACTTACGTCAACATAATGGCGCAATATCGCCCCGAACATATGGCACACCGATATCCAGAACTCTGCCGGCGTATTACGACAAAGGAATACCAGCAGGCTCTCCAGTGGGCACGCGAAGCAGGTCTGAAGTGCCTGGATTGCGGCTGAACTCAAACCTGTAGCAGCATTCCGCTTCAGATCACACCCAGTCGCTCAACGGCTTCTAAAGTGCGTTCCAAAGCCTGCTGAGGGTCCGCATTTTCTATAGGAACCACCTCGATAGGTCCGGACCCAGAAGGGCGCCATCTGGAGAACATCCTTGGTGAAGGGTAGCCGGCAAAAATGCTCACCAAAGGCGTGCCTACCGCAGCGGCAACATGCTGTCCGGCTGAATCGTACCCTACGTAGAGGGCGCTGCGCGCGATCATCGCGGCAAAAGCAGAAAAAGATCCCTGCCAGGTACGAACCCTGCGCCGGTCTACGCCAGAACGCTCGATTGCACGCTGCGCCCTTTCGGCTTCCTCTCCTCCCGCGCCACTGTCGACGAGCAGCGTTACCTTTTTTTGAGCAAGTGCGCGAAGCAGATTTTCCTCAAAAGGATCAGGAATCCGTTTCCGAAAATTCTCTCCCACGCCGAAGCTGATGGCTACCACATTTTTTTCAAAGGGCTCAACCTGGTCGGCAGGAGCCACGTAAGGTGTGGCATCCGGAATGTCCAAAGTTTTAGCCAGCCACCGCCGGACCAGAGCCACCAGTGTTTCATCACCAGTACCACCATAAGAACGACTCTCAAAGAAGTAATAGCGATCCTCGGAGCAGACAGGGAGCAGGCCAAGTTGGGTGAGGCGGGAGTCAGGATCTATGACAATGCTGTCAGGTGAAGAAAGTGCGGCCTGCAATTCAGGCCATACGGCAAGGCGGTCCATCAATGTGCCAGCCCGGTTATATGAAATGCACAAGTGTTCCAATTGGGCATCTGCTGCAAAAAGGCCCCAACTCTTTGGCCCACCCACTAGAAACACTCGTGCCTCAGAAAACCGCTTCTTGACAGCATCCAAAACAGCGCTGGTAACCGCAACATCCGCTCCCAAGGTCACACGCGACAGAACGAATACATTGCGTATGCGAGGAGCATCACTATCAAATCTCCAGGGCTGCTTTATGCGGCTATAGCGCTGTACAAGCTCGCTTCTGTTCATCCGTGGAATTGCCGTAGCGATCACAGCGGAAAAAATTTCTGCATAAGTCTCACAAAGTTCAGGCTCGAACTGGTCGGCCATACCTTCAGCAAGGATATTGAATAACGCGCGACTAGCCTCGACTGCACATTGGGGATCCGCATCGAGCGCACGACCCACCAGAGTCTGCAAAAGCTCCTCCGGCCAAGGCTCTCGCCTCAGACAGCATCCAAGGATTTTTTGAGCAGTTTCTTCGCTTGAGGGCCTATTCAAATCGTTTTGCCCGTAGAATAATGAAACTTTGATTCTAATCTCTTGATTATCTAATGGAAAACAGGCTGGCAGCGAGCTTCTCTAATTCGCTTGTGGACCGAGAACCTCCCTGAGATTTCTCAAAAACTTCATCCGCCGATCTCTTTTCTTCCGCTGCCATTCATACACAGATCCCACCACCAGCACTGTAGCAGCGATCGCTAGTCCAGTATAGACTCCCATGTTTCCCTGATCCTCAGTGACTTCTATCGGCGCCGGCCCATGCTGGCATTAGGGAGACATCGCAGTCCCCACGCTCCACCGGCTCCCTACATAGGTTGTGGGCTCCCGAAACTGGGATTCTCAGAGTCATGCGCGACAACGTAGTTGCGTCAAGCCCTAAAGCCCCTGGGAATACCAAAATAAAATTAGGCTCACCAACCCTGCTTCCTTAGGGCTGGTGAGCCTTGTTTTTACCGGTTCCTGACCGGTGAGAGGAGTGAACCTTCTGATGAGTCCGTTCGAAAGTCCCAAGTATTAAAGAACTACTCACGCCTGGACCATCCTCGCGACTCTAACCCAAGCGCCAACATAAGCATAGCATCTATACTGCCTCTCCGTAACCTTATCTTTTAGACTGAAAATAGGTACTTTAGTACCATTTGTTTTACGCTGGTACTACCTGACATACATACGCCCGAGCGCTGTTATAATCTATTCTCGGCTTGAGGAAGCATCGGTGGTCTGATCGATGAAAGTCCCAGACATCCTATCCGCCTACGCTTGGAGCGACCGGACCACCGCTCTGGCCATTTCCGCTTTCTTAATAGCCACCATAGCTTTGGGTGAACTCGTCTTCCAGCTTCCCGTATCACTGGGCTTCTTGTATCTAATTCCAATTCTGGTAGCAGCGCTTTTCGTTTCGAGGAAGGAACTCGCTGTACTTGCTTTGGTGTGCACACTGTTGCGCTTGTTGGTGGGTCCCTTTACAAAGACTTCGGAGAGCTTCATTTTCCAGGGTGCGCTCGGTTTTGTTGCCTTCTTCGGCTGCGGCTTATTCCTCGAAGAGTTAGCGCGGCGGAGGCGCCGTACGCTGGAGTACTTGCGCAACCTGGAGCATCAGATCAAGCTCCGTCAAGAGGCTGAAGGACAATTGCGCGCCTTGATCGAGACCAGCCCGGCGGCTATTCTGACGGTGGATGAAAAAGGCAAAATCCGACTGGCCAATCAGGCTGCGCACCAGCTCCTGGCTACCGATGAGCCTCTCACCGGGCAACTGGTCAGAGACTATCTCCCGTTTCTGGCAAATATTCCGCACTCCGAAGCTCCCGGCCTTCTTCTTCGTACCGCGGCAGAGTGCAAAGGAAGACGGTATAACGGAGAGGTATTTCAGGCGCACGTCTGGTTTTCCACTTACACCACTGTTGCTGGACCGACACTAGCAGCCATCGTTTTGGATACATCGGAGGATTTGCGTGATAGAGAAGAACTGGGCCTCGACCGCTTGATGGCCAGCTCACGCGTCCTGGTCCGCGCCGTATCTCACGAAATTCGCAACCTGTGTGCCGCCATAGAGGTAGTACACTCCAACCTGCAAAGAATTCCGGGCATCACCGAAAACGAGGACTTCCGGGCTTTGGGGAATCTTACTGAAGGCCTGAAGCAGCTTGTCAGTTCAGGGCTCCGGCCTCCAGCCGACGGCCGCGCCCCCGTAGCAGATTTGCACGAAGTGTTCGAACAGTTGCGTATCATCATTGAACCACCTCTTCGGGACGAGCAAACCGAGGTTCGGTGGGACATCCCAGATTTCCTGCCCCCGGTGTATGCTGATGGTCACGGTCTGTTGCAAGTCTTTATGAATTTGGTGAACAACAGCCGTAGGGCTTTGCAGAAGGTGCAACACCGGAGGCTTACAATTTCTGTCGTGGCGGGCGACGGGCGGTTAACTGTACGGTTCATCGACACCGGGCCGGGGATCACAGCTCCAGAACTGCTGTTTCAGCCTTTTCAGCAAGTCGCTGAAGGTTCCGGTCTGGGACTGTATTTATCCCGCGCCTTGATGCGCTCCTATACGGGCGATTTGCGTTTCGAACCGGCCACCTCCGGCTGCTGTTTTGCCGTCGAACTTACTTGCGCCCCTCAAACAGAAAGACTCGCTTCCGTATGAGAGATTGCGCAAACGACAAAATCAGGATTTTATTGATCGACGACCATGCGCTGTTTCGCGAGGGTGTAGCTCGCTTCCTCAATGCGGAACCGGACATGCAAATGGTGGGGCACTGCGGTTCCGTGGAAGAAGGTTTGGCTGTTTTGGATCGAACAACCGTCGACGTGGTGCTGTTGGATTTTGACCTCGGCCAGCAGAAAGGCACCAGATTCCTTTTGGAAGCACGCGAGCGGGGTTTTACAGGCAAGACATTGATTGTTACCGCCGAGCTGACCGACGCCGAAGCAGCTGAACTGCTACGGTTGGGGGTAGCCGGGATCTTCCTGAAACACAGTTCTCCGGCTATGTTAACCAAAGCGATTCACAAAGTGATGGAAGACGAACCGTGGCTGGATCAGCACTACCTGCGGGTCCTGTTGGATTATAACCGCTCCGAGGATGCCCGCCCGATAGAACCCAGGCTGACCGAGCGCGAGCGCAAGGTGCTCCGCGCCTTACTGGAAGGGCTCGCAAACAAAGAGATCGCCGCACGCCTCCATGTCTCGGAAAGCTCCGTTAAGGCTACTCTCCAACAACTGTTTTCTAAAGCCAGTGTACGTACCCGAAGCCAGCTTGTCCGCGTCGCCCTAGAGCAATACAAGGACTACCTGTGATTCTCCACCTGCTGCACGTCACAGGTACTTGCCTATCAGCAAGCCCAGCTTCTGGCGCGCAGCCTCTCCGATTAGGTTACGGTCTGTAATGATAGCGTGGGTGAGCGCGGAACCACACCTACATTCCCTCACATTCGGCATGGAGACTACTGCGGCGGTTACGACTTTGGCGGCATTTTCCGCGTTCCAGTTGAGGTTCGTGATAATGTCGCTCACCGTCACTGCATCGTGATCAGGATGCCAGCAATCGTAGTCGGTCACCATGGCCAAGGTGACGTAACAGATCTCTGCCTCCCTTGCCAGCTTGGCCTCCTGGAGATTGGTCATCCCAATCACGTCCATTCCCCAGGCACGGTACACATTTGATTCCGCCTTGGTGGAAAATGCCGGACCCTCCATGCAGAGGTAGGTTCCCCCCTTTTTCACCCGGACTCCCACTTGTCTGCATGCCCGATAGACCGTCTCAGAAAGCTGAGGGCAAACCGGATCGGCGAAACTGATGTGCGCCACCACTCCATCCCCAAAAAAGGTCGATGCCCGCCCGGAAGTGCGGTCGAAAAATTGGTCAGGAATCACGAAGTCCCGCGGGTGATGGTCCTGTTTAAGCGAGCCCACCGCGCTCAAGGAAATGATGCGTTCCACGCCCAACAACTTCATTCCATAAATATTGGCCCGAAAGTTCAGTTCAGAAGGAGAGATTCTGTGTCCACGTCCATGTCTAGCGAGAAAGGCCACTTCCTTGCCGGCCAGGTGTCCCACAAAGAAGCGATCGGAAGGCGACCCCCACGGCGTGTCAACCTCCACCTCCTCGCTGGCCTCAAATCCCGGCATGGAATACAGCCCGCTTCCACCGATAATGCCAATCTGCGCTTTCATTTTTTTTCGTCCTCATTGCAAATTCGAGCAAAATCCCACCGCAGAAACAGAGCGTTTCAGGGGAAGGTAACGAAGCTCCAAGCCAAAGTTTGTCTGGCTCCGATAATCGGGGCGGCTTGCACCTCTTTCCTGATGTAGCCGCCGCAGATCCTGACTGTTTCAAACTCTGCATCAGGATCTCAGCAAAAGATTTCCTCCTTAACCGGGTCCCAGCGTACGGTGCAGCCTTGCCTGTAACTGTCCACAGCCATCCGGCAAGCGATCGAAACCCGAAATCCAATTTCAAACGGACAGGAAGGCTCGGAACCCGTCCGGATGCAGTCCAGAAAGTTTTCCATGTGAGCCCTCGGCGACGTCCTCTCTGAGCCTAACGCCTCAATGCCCTCCGGACGGTTGACTTTTTGGGGGATGTAGCGAATCTGTTGCGAGCGGCTGATCGTACCATCCGTACCAAGCACATATTCCGCGCTTCCGAGCTGGTTGTTGCCAAAACCGGAATCCCAGCTGAACAGGATTTCTTCAGGATGCTCCATTGCGACGTTCATCGTGTCGGGAACTTCTCGGCCATCTTTCCATAAGTAGACGCCACCGTTCATCGTCACCGCTCTTGGAATCTGAAGGTTGAGTACTTTGTACCAGAAGGCCAGCTGGTGGCACATGTTCTCATAGACGTTACCGCCTGAGTAGTCCCAGTAAAAACGCCAGTTAACGTAACGGTCGGGATCGAAGGGCCGCTCTGGAGCTTCTCCCAGAAAGGATTTCCAGAGAACGTTTTCGGGCGTTATGTCAGGATACACAGGCCTTGCCCATTGCGGCTTGCCGTGTGGCGTGTTACGGTACATGTGGGCATGGATGGCCGTCACTTTACCTAGGTTGGACCTGGTGGCAAATCTTGCGGCATCCAGAGCGGCTCCGCTACTTAAGGCCTGATGGCCGATCTGGACAATACGCTTGCCTGCCCCGCGGTACGCAGCACGCATCTTTTTCGCGTGCGCCACTGAAAAAGCCATCGTCTTCTCCTGATACACGTGTTTGCCCGCTTCAAGAGCGGCGACGAAGTGCTCGCAGTGGAGGTGTTGCGGGGTTGCGATAATGACTCCGTCTATGCTTTTATCATCGAGCAAGTGCCGGTAATCAAGATATGTTCTCGCCTCTGGGGCGACTATTCTGGCCTCGGCCAGTCGCCGCGTGTATATGTCGGCGAAGGCGACAAACTCAGTATTCGGGCAGGCAAGGGCCTCACGCACCAGTTGTATCCCACGATCGCCGACGCCGATGATGCCCAACCGGATCCGTTCGTTTGCACCCAGAACCTTTGCGGGCGCTGCTAGAGTTCCCGCAAGCCCTGACGCCATTTTGCCGATAAATTTCCTCCGCGAATCCATGACAAATGACCTTTCGCGCTACTCTCAATGATTGCTTGTCTTCATCTTAGCACCAGCACTCCGGCCATCCGCATCACTCGTGATAGCTTAATAGATCTATGGGAAATGCGGGGTGGTTTAACCGGTATTTTATTGTGGCGCTGCTAGGGCACTTTTGTTACCTCACTGCTTCACTCTGCCACAGTCTTGAGGTCCCTTTGATAGTTGAGGAGAGTTCAGGGGTGGCCCGGGTTGCCGAGCCCATAACCGCAGGCGTTCCCTTCCCCAAGGGCGTTCTGCGTGACGTGGCTCGCTTAAGGCTCTATTCCGGAGACCGAAAGCCGGTGCCAGCATGTTTTCGACCCGTGAACTACTGGTGGGACGATGTCTCCACACAAGCCCCTTCCATTCAGTGGGTACATGTCGACTTCTTTGCTGATGTGGCTTCGCACAGCCGCGCAACGTACTATCTGAGGATTTCGGATAGTCCTGCTTCCCCGCCCCCAGCCAGACTGCAAGTGGAAAATGACACGGAAAACATACGCGTAAATACCGGCGCGGTCTCATTCACGATCCATCGATTGGGGCCCTTCCTGGATGCGCCTGGCTTGCGTGCAGCAGACGTTATTGTGCGCAGCGACGAACGCATTTATAAAGCCAGCCAATGGCCTGCATCCGAGCTGGTTGTTGAAGAAGAGAATCCCCTGCGGCTGGTGATTAAACGAACGGGCGCACATGGCTGGGCCAACAGGCGGGAAAAAGCCCTGGATTATGTGATGCGCATCATTGCGTACGCAGGCAAGCCTTATGTGAAGCTGATCTACAGTTTTGTAAATCGCCAGGGGCGGGAAATGAGTGATTTTGTACGGCTGGACGGCTTATGGCTTCAGGGTAAGCTGGAAGCGCCAATACCACCAATGCGAATGGAGCAACTTGGGGCAGAACCACGTCGGGAAGGATGGTTTCAAGCTGGTGGACTGGGGGTGGGGCTGCGGTGGTTCTGGCAACTTTACCCTAAGGGTTTTGAGGTGCGCCCGGATGGCACGCTGCGCTTGGCTATCTTTCCTGACAGTGCACGCCCACAAAACATTTACACAGGTGTTGCGAAAACACACGAGATCATCCTGTCATTCAAGGGTGACAACCTTGCCGCCCAACTGGATGACCCTTTATACGCCGTTGCGCCACCAAAATGGTATGTGCGTGATACTCATGCACTCGGCCGACTCGTGGAGTCCTCACCGGAAGCCATCCGGCCTCAATTTTGGCCCCTGGTGCAAAAGTACGACCGCTGGCTTGTCTCCTGTCGTGATGCGGTGCTCGCCAAGCGTGACCGAGGCTTTACGTTTGGTGATCGCCGTATTGACGAGTACGGCATGCTGAACTTCGGTGACGCCATTCACAATCTGGTCACTGACGATAGCCGCCCTGATTACGGAATCCATTGGGAAACCGAGTACTATGACTTTCCGCATGCTCTTTTCCTGCACTTTTTCCGTACTGGCGACATGAAGTCATTCAAGACGGCCATAGAGGCGGCCGCCCACCTTGCCGACGTCGACATCTCCCACTATGAAACCGACCCCAGGCGAAACGGCGCCGCCCGCACGGGTCCTGGTCTGAACCATTGGACGCGATACTCCAATGGGGAGTTCATTTCTTCCAGCAGTTGGTGCTTTTACAAAAACGAAAGCTTGTTCGACCGGTGGCTTTTGACGGGCGATCTATGGTCCCGCGATGTCGCACGGCTTTCTTCAGGATTTGGAACTGAGTATAACGGCCTGGACATTCAAAGCAACACCCGCTCGATCGGCAACGGCTTGTTCGCCATGATGAAAGCCTATGAGGTATTCGGCGACAAAAAATACCTTGACCGGGTTCATTGGATCGTGGATTGTGTACAGGCGTGGCAAGACGGAGATGTAGAGCGTCTGAAGACTTTGAACTCTAGGGTAGTGTGGCAGCCGCGCTTCAAAGGGGGATACAGTGATCAATCCTGGATGTACGGCATTGCGCTCGAAGGAATGACTCAAGCTTCTTTACTTCTGAGACGGCCTGAGATGCCAGAGTACATGCGGAGGGCAGCTGATTGGATCTTCAACAACCCGAAAGAATGGGATCCGGTGAAGCGGCGATTTCTCAACGCGCCGGTTCATTCCGTAATGCTCACCGCCGGCCTCGCCTATATTGCAGAAACTAGCGGCGAGAAGAAATACTGGGATGTTGCCATAGAGAGTTTTGTTCGCCAGACGCAGGAGGGACAGCTTACCGATCGGCTGAAGCTATTTGCCCAACTCTTCAGGAACTCACAGCGATTTCCGTGGTATCTGTCTGTGGAATCGCCTCTCCCGTGGCTTGCAACCCCTGCCGGCGGACATTGAACTACTTCCTCATATAACTGCTTAGAACTCCAAAGGGCGGCGGGCGTACGGCAAGCAACACATACCTACTCGCTGCTCGGAAAGCCAGCCCGCAAACGCTTCGAACGCCGCCCCTGCCTCCATGTGCAGCTTCTCCGGCGGGCACACTAAACCTTTAATTCGGCAAAGCGCCTTCCGCTTCACTCCCTAAGGACTGCTTGACCAATACGCCCTTGGTCGCGTGAGTTGCGAAGTGTTTACTTCATCAGCTTCCGCTTCCGCCGCCTCATGAGATAAAGTACCAACATCAGGCCCGCTGCAATCCACAGGATCGCGGATAACGTGGTGCTTGACATAATCCTCCTTCAGAAAGAATATACTTCATATCTCAGAAGAATTTACAACTTTTTTCGGGTTATTTTTTTGTTAAAACGGAAGCGAACTACTATGTTTCGGAGAAAAATCTTCGAGTGCACCCCACAAAAGCCCTCCTGCGGGCTCATACTGGTGGCGCGAACAGGCTCATACCTGCTCCACTAACTCGCGCGGCGTGTTCAAAGCGTACACCTACCGTATCTCAACGATCGTTTGGAACAGATCAGAATGCAATGTTACGCCCGCTGTTTGCAGCCTCTCGGAGAACTTCGGCCTGATCCCTGTAGCGCGAAATCTGCCCTTCACTCTGCCGTCCTCACCGACCCGCGTCTTCTCAAACACAAAAATATCCTGAGTAGTCACCAGCTCGCCCTCCATCCCGCAGCATTCGGTCACATGGGTGACCTTTCTGGTGCCGTCAGACAAACGGGCGATTTGAACAAATAAGTGGATCGCTGAGGCTATCTGCTGCCGCGTAGCGCGAACTGGTAGGTTGGAGTTCGCCATGTTGACCATGACCTCCAGGCGGCTAATAGCATCCCGTGGCGTATTGGCGTGGATTGTTGTCAACGATCCGTCGTGGCCGGTATTCATCGCCTGAAGCATGTCCAGAGCTTCCTCGCCGCGAACTTCACCCACAACGATGCGGTCAGGCCGCATCCTCAATGCATTGATAACCAAGTTGCGGATCTTGATAGCCCCCTTGCCATCCAAGTCGGGGGGCACGGTCTCCATACGGGCCACATGGCGCTGGCGGAGCCGAAGTTCCGCAGCATCTTCGATAGTTACAATGCGCTCATTTTCAGGGATATAACCGGAGAGTATATTGAGTAGGGTCGTCTTCCCTGCGCCTGTCCCTCCAGAAATCACTATGTTCAGCTTGGCCTTCACACACCCGGAAAGAAACTCCATCATAGCCCCTGTTAGCGTAAGGTTATTGACAAGAGACTCCGCAGTGAGGCGCTCGTGACCAAACCTTCGTATGGACAAAAGCGGGCCGTCCACTGCAACGGGCGGGATGACTGCATTTACCCGGGAACCGTCCGGCAACCGCGCGTCCACCAGCGGGGAAGTGCGATCAAGCCGGCGGCCAACACGGGACACAATTTTCTCCATGATCCGTATCAAATGTTCGTCATCTCGGAACTGAACTGAGGTTTCCTCTAGCTTGCCGCTTCGCTCCACATGAACCATTTTGGGGGTGGTGACCAGAATATCGGTAACACTTGGGTCTTCAAGCAACGGCTCAATCGGCCCAAGTCCGAATACAGCTTCCTCAGCAACTTGATCAGCAATTTCTTCCTTTTCTTCGGGACGTAGCGGCTTGTAACCCTCTTCCAAGAACATCCGGACCCTGTTCCGAATTTCTGCACAAGCGCGCTCACCACCAAGACTGGAAAGAGCCTCGATGCTGACTTGTTCCACGAGCCGTTTGTGCAGTTCGATTCGTAAATCGCGCGAGAATGTCTTGTGAAGGATTTCACCAGAGTAGCTCGGATCCACAACCGCGCCTGAAAATTGAGCGGGTGATTCTCCAACTGCCGCCATTGTGCCTGCACCTTTCCGGCCGACCTGTGGCTGACCGATGCTATTCGTAGACAGAGTAGCCCTGGTACTTCTAGTACTTAACTACAATCCACTTAGATTGTAACTAAGCCATAACGCGGAATCAATAGACCTTCCAATCGGGTAGTCCTATGTAGTCCTTTCCTATGGAAAACGGGATATTATGTAAGGCGTTTGTTCTGCTAAAGATACTGGCGCGCCGAGACAGTAAATGCGAACCGAAAATTCAACGCGCGTCAAGACAGCAGTAGCAGGCCCCTTGGTTGTAAAAGCCTGTTCTTTGTCACTCGCTCAGGGGATTATCCCCAACGTCTTCGGTCAACCCACCGGTGTAATGGAGCCGGATTTCCTCTTCGTATCCTGGGATCCCCTCACCCATGCCAGCTTCAACCTCAGTCGCGGCTTCTTCCTCCACATCTTCACCTGCGATCTTGACGCGGCGGTAATATTCCATGCCGGTCCCGGCTGGCACCAGTCGGCCCATAATGACGTTCTCTTTAAGCCCGCGGAGATAATCCACCTTGCCGTTTATAGCAGCCTCGGTCAGTACACGTGTAGTCTCCTGGAAGGAAGCGGCTGAGATAAAAGAGTCTGTGGACAAAGAAGCCTTGGTAATCCCGAGCAAGACGGCCTTGCCTTCCGCTGGCCTTCCGCCCGCCTCAATGACTCGCTGGTTTTCTTCCCGGAACTTGAATTTATCCACCACCTCTTCGGGCAGGAACTCCGTGTCCCCTATCTCCTCCACCTTAACCCAGCGCATCATTTGACGCACAATAACTTCCAGGTGCTTATCGTTGATGTTCACACCCTGCAGCCGGTAAACTTCCTGGATCTCATTCACCAGATATTTCTGTAGCTCCTTTTCACCGAGCACATGCAGGATGTCGTGAGGGTTCCTGGGGCCGTCCATAAGCGGATCGCCGGCGTTCACCCGTTCACCCTCTTGCACGTTGATGTGCACTCCCCTTGGGATCAAGTATTCGCGTTCTTGTCCAAGATCGCCGATCACGAAAACCTTGCGCATTCCTTTGGAAACATCACCGAATTTCACCACCCCATTAATCTCCGAGATGACCGCGGTTTCTTTAGGCTTGCGAGCCTCGAACAGCTCTACCACGCGGGGGAGTCCGCCTGTGATGTCCTTGGTCTTTGTGGTTGCGCGTGGGATTTTCGCCAATACATCACCTGCATGAACCTCCTCTCCGTCCTTCACCATAAGGTGAGCGTGAGTCGGCATGAGGTACTTTTTCTCCTCTCCGCGCGATCCCGTGGCTGGCCGGATCACGACGGTGGGAAGCCGTTTTTCCTCCGGTGAGTCAACCACCACCCACTGCGACATGCCGGTGATCTCATCGACCTGTTCCTGCAAAGTGACGCCTTCTACTAAATCCTTAAAATGGACGACGCCGCTTACCTCCGTGAGGATAGAGAAGGTGTACGGATCCCATTCCAGCAGAGTCTGGTTGGCCCGCACCGGCATTCCGTCCTCTACAAGAATCTTGGCGCCGTAAACGACCTGATACCGTTCTTTTTCGCGGCCTTTCTCATCCACGACGGCCAAAATTCCATTGCGGTTCATGGCCACAAGATCGCCTTTACTGGTGCGCACAGTGACAACTCCGTGGAATTTCACGAATCCGTCTGATTTGGCGTCCTGGGTGGATTGCTCCGCCACTCGGGTAGCAGTTCCTCCGATGTGGAACGTACGCATGGTGAGCTGTGTGCCGGGCTCCCCGATAGATTGTGCCGCGATCACGCCCACAGCCTCGCCGCGTTCCACCATACGCCCTGTAGCTAGGTTGCGGCCATAGCAGAGTACACACACGCCTCGCCGGGACTCACAGGTCAGTACGGAACGAATCTTTACACGCTCAATGCCGGCTGCCTGAATAGCGTTCGCCAATTCCTGGGTAATTTCCTGGTTAACGCCTACAATGAGATTCCCTTCGTAGTCATACTGGTCTTCAAGCGCCACACGTCCGACGATACGGTCTCGCAACGGCTCGATAATTTCTCCGGATTCGATGATTGGCTCGACGTAAATCCCGTCGGTAGTTCCGCAGTCGTACTCAGTAACGATAACGTCCTGAGCCACATCGACAAGCCGCCGGGTCAAATACCCGGAGTCGGCCGTTTTGAGCGCCGTATCTGCCAGCCCTTTACGAGCCCCGTGCGTTGAAATGAAGTATTGGAGAACATTCAGTCCCTCGCGAAAATTCGCTGTAATCGGCGTTTCAATAATCTCGCCAGATGGCTTGGCCATCAACCCCCGCATTCCCGAAAGCTGCCGGATCTGTTGTTTGGAGCCGCGCGCCCCGCTATCGGCCATGATGTAAATAGGGTTGAGGTAGCGCCCGGTGCGGTCATCCTCCTCCATAGTCCGGAACATCTCATCGGAGACTCGGTCGGTTACCTTGGACCAGATTTCGATGATTTTGTTGTAACGCTCGCCATGGGTGATCGCGCCTTCCTGATACTGCGCCTGCACCTGCATCACTTGCTGTTCTGCCTCTTCGACGAGTTGCGCCTTCATAGAAGGCACCACCATATCGTCGATGCCGATAGAGATTCCAGCTCGCGTAGCGTACAGGAAACCGAGGTCCTTAATTTTGTCGAGCATCTGCACGGTGGTTTGCAGGCCAAACTTTAGATAGCAGTATTGCACTAGCTGTGTAAGCCCTTTTTTCTTCAGCAGGCCGTTGATAAAGGGCATCTCCTCCGGCAGAACATCATTCAAAATGACACGCCCAACCGTGGTCTCCATGTACTGCTTGTTGTACTCGATCGGCTCAGCGTGGAGAATGTCTTGACTGTCAAAAGCCTTGCTGAGATCGATCACTTTACCCGTGTATCGCAGCTTGATCGGGCTAAGCGTCTCGACTTCGCCCATTTCCAGGGCGATAAGCACATCATCGATCGAAGCGAACGTGCGCCCCTCGCCTTTGGACCCAGGCCGCACTTTCGTCAGGTAATACAGGCCGAGTACCATATCTTGTGTCGGCACCGCAATTGGCGCACCGTGGGCCGGAGAAAGAATGTTGTTGGAGGAAAGCATCAGCGTTGCAGCTTCGATCTGGGCTTCAGGAGAAAGCGGAATATGAACCGCCATTTGATCTCCATCGAAGTCCGCATTAAAGGCTGTGCAAACCAGAGGGTGGATTTTAATGGCCTTGCCCTCCACCAGCACCGGTTCAAAAGCCTGGATACCCAGCCGGTGCAAAGTGGGTGCGCGGTTCAGCAGAATGGGATGATCGCGGATGACTTCTTCGAGGATATCCCAAACCACCGCGTCCTGTTGCTCGACTAGTTCCTTTGCCTGCTTAATGGTCGTGCAATGCCCTCTTTGCTCAAGCCGGTGATAGATGAATGGCTTGAATAGCTCGAGAGCCATTTTTTTCGGCAAACCGCACTGGTGCAGCTTAAGCTCCGGTCCCACCACAATCACGGAACGGCCCGAATAATCCACTCTCTTGCCCAACAGATTTTGCCGGAACCGTCCCTGCTTGCCCTTTAAGGTGTCCGACAAAGATTTGAGCGGCCGGTTGTTTGCGCCCCGCAAAACTCGACCCCGACGCCCGTTATCAAACAGCGCGTCCACTGCCTCCTGAAGCATCCGCTTCTCATTACGCACGATTACATCCGGCGCGTGGAGTTCGATCAGTTTCTTTAAGCGGTTATTACGGTTGATGACGCGCCGGTATAAATCATTAAGGTCGGAGGTGGCAAACCTGCCGCCATCTAACGGAACCAGAGGTCGTAATTCAGGCGGAATCACCGGCAAAACATCGAGAATCATCCACTCGGGTTTGTTCCCGGATTTGCGGAATGACTCGACTACCCGGAGCCGCTTAGCGTATTTCAGCTTCTTCTGCTGCGAGACTTCGACCCGCATCTTTTCGCGGATCTCCTCACTAAGGGCCTCAACGTCGACCTTTTTCAGCAGCTCTTTGATGCCCTCGGCGCCCATCATTGCCACAAACTTGCCGGGGTGCTCTTGCTCGAGCTGCCGCCTACGCTCATCGCTGATCACCTCGCCCGCCCGCAGCGACGTGACCTCACCGGGATCGACAACAACATAAGACTCGTAATAGAGAACTCGCTCAAGTTCGCGGAGCGTTATGTCCAGCAAGTACCCGATCCTGCTGGGCAACCCCTTGAAAAACCAGACATGCGAGCATGGGCTTGCCAGTTCGATATGCCCGAGTCGTTCGCGGCGAACCCTGGCCAGGGTCACCTCGACCCCGCACTTATCACAGATTACCCCTCTGTGTTTCATCCTCTTGTACTTGCCGCACAAGCACTCCCAGTCCTGGATCGGCCCAAAGATTCGGGCACAGAACAGTCCGTCGCGCTCCGGTTTGAAGGTACGGTAATTGATGGTTTCCGGTTTGGTAACTTCACCGTGCGACCAGCTTCGAATCTTCTCCGGAGAGGCGAGACTTATCCGGATACAATCGAAATCCGCAATCAGGTTTGTTCTGTCGTACGGAGAGGATCGGTACAAGGCTGCCTCCTAATCAAAATCCAGCCGTACAGTGTCCGGTTCCCTTGTGGGGTGGGAATCAGGGCTGCACGGCGCTCTAAATTCTCAATCTGCCGCCAGCGCGACTTCCCCTGCGTCATGCGGCTTCTTCATCAATTCCACATCCAGGCACAATGACTGTAGTTCACGGATGAGCACGTTGAATGACTCAGGCACTCCCGGCTCGGCGGCTGCTTCACCTTTCACGATGGCCTCGTAAATCTTGGCCCGTCCGTAAACATCGTCGGACTTCGCGGTCAACAGCTCTTGAAGGATGTATGCGGCGCCATAGGCTTCCAGCGCCCATACCTCCATTTCACCGAACCGCTGCCCACCGAATTGTGCTTTACCTCCCAGTGGTTGCTGGGTGATCAGTGAATACGGACCAATGGAACGGGCGTGGATCTTGTCATCTACTAAATGAGACAGTTTCATCATGTAGATGTAACCCACCGTCACAGGCTGCTCAAATGGAAGACCCGTCATGCCGTCACGCAGCTGAATCTTGCCCGAGGTCGGCAGATTTGCTTCTTCCAATTGTTTCTTGATGTCGCGCTCCGACGCCCCATCGAATACAGGCGTGGCGTAATACCGTCGTTGCGTGTGTGCAGCCCAGCCAAGGTGCGTTTCTAAAATCTGCCCTACGTTCATACGAGAAGGAACTCCGAGCGGGTTCAAAATGATTTCGACCGGCGTTCCGTCAGGAAGGCAGGGCATGTCCTCCTCAGGGACAATCTTGGCAATCACGCCCTTATTACCATGACGGCCCGCCATCTTGTCACCCACCGAGAGCTTGCGTTTCATGGCGATATAGACTTTGACGAGCTTGATGACCCCGGGCGGAAGTTCATCGCCTTTCTTCAGCTTGGCAATCTTTTCCTCGGTGATCTTTTCGAGCACCGTGATCTGCCGGGATGTCATCTCCTCAATTTCATCGATCTGCTCGTTCAAGCGGGGATCTTTATCCTTTAACTTCATCCGCTTGAGGTCGCGGGCCCGTAACTTCTCGACGACCTCGCGTGTCAGAGCCGTTCCCTTCGCAACCAACCTCTTATTGGTCTTTTCGTCATGGAGGTCAGCCAGCAATTCCTTGCTCTCTAACAACGCAGCTAGCCTCTTGGCACGTTCATCGTTGAGAATCCGCTTCTCGTCTTCCAGGTTGCGATAGAGTTTATCGATTTCGGCCTGTTGAATGGCTTTTGAGCGCTCATCCAGTTCGGCGCCCTTCCTGGAAAACACCTTGCAGCCAACCACGGTGCCCTCGATCCCAGGCGGGCAGTAAAGAGAAGCGTCCTTCACGTCGCCTGCTTTCTCACCAAAGATGGCTCGCAGCAGCTTTTCTTCGGGCGTCAGTTGCGTCTCCCCTTTTGGGGTAACCTTTCCTACCAGAATGTCTCCGGGCTTGACCGTAGCGCCGATGCGAATAATCCCACTGTCGTCGAGATTGCGTAGAAAACTTTCGGCAATATTTGGAATATCCCGCGTGATTTCTTCCGGTCCGAGTTTGGTATCCCGGCTTTCAATCTCGAATTCCTCGATATGAATCGAAGTGTAGTAGTCCTCCTTGACTAGTTTTTCGCTTACGATGACGGCGTCCTCAAAGTTATATCCCCGCCAGGGCATGAAAGCCACAAGCACATTTCTACCCAAGGCCAGCTCCCCGCGGTCCGTACAGGGACCGTCCGCCAGCACATCGCCCTTGCGCACCCTCTGTCCTTTCTGGACTATGGGCTTCTGGTTGATACAGGTGTTCTGGTTGGAGCGCTTGAACTTCGTGAGCTGATAAATATCCGCTCCCACTTCGCGCGACATCTGGCCCTCGTGAATATTGCCTTCCACACGCACGATGATGCGCTCGGAATCCACTGAGTCAACCACGCCCGAACGCTTGCAGATGACTACGGCTCCAGAATCCCGCGCCGTTATGCGTTCCATGCCGGTTCCGACGTAGGGGGCTTCGGCGCGGAGCAAAGGCACTGCCTGCCGTTGCATATTCGATCCCATTAGCGCACGGTTTGCGTCATCATTCTCCAGGAAGGGAATAAGGCTGGCCGCCACCGATACTAGCTGTTTCGGGCTGACGTCCATAAATTCGACCGTGTCACGTTCTACAAGCTGGAAGTTACCCGCTTGCCGCGCGTTAACCAGATTTGGAATAATCCTGCCGTTAGCGTCCAGTTGTACGTTGGCTTGCGCTATGACGTACTTGTCTTCTTCCCAAGCGGACAGATACTGGCAGTGCGCCACAACTTCCGCCGACTGCTTGTCAGGACCCAACTCGCGGTTGGCCTTCTCCACCTCGCTCGCCAGTCTGATCTCGCCGACCTTAAATCCGGTATCTCCAGGATTGAGAATTTTTACCTCATCAATAACGGTCCCCCTGACTACACGACGGTATGGGCTCTCGATAAAACCGTATTCATTGATTCTGGCAAAACATGACAATGACGAAATAAGGCCGATGTTCGGACCTTCCGGCGTCTCGATCGGGCATATCCGGCCGTAATGCGTCGGATGCACGTCGCGAACTTCAAACCCCGCCCGCTCTCGCGACAAACCTCCCGGGCCCAGCGCCGAAAGGCGCCGCTTATGCGTAATTTCAGAGAGCGGATTGGTCTGATCCATGAACTGCGATAACTGGCTGGACCCGAAAAATTCCCGTATAGCGGCCATCACTGGCTTGGCGTTCACCAGGTCGTGAGGCATGGCCGTGGACATCTCTTGGTAAACGGACATCTTCTCCTTAATGGCGCGTTCCATGCGCACGAGGCCGATGCGGAACTGATTCTCTAGAAGTTCGCCCACCGCACGGACACGCCGGTTACCCAAATGGTCAATGTCGTCTACCGAACCAATACCTTTCCGCAGCTTCAGAACGTAACGGATCGTCTCGCAGAAGTCTTCGGCGTCTAAAGTACGCCGGTCAAGCGCATTAACGCCTCTGTGCTCTTCCACCCAACCTGGCGGCGCATAATCGGCCTTTCCGTACAACTTAATGTTGAACTTCATCCGGCCAACGCGCGAAAAATCGTACTTGCGCGGGTCAAAAAACATCCCGGCAAATAGCTGTTGGGCCGTATCGAGTGTCGGCGGGTCTCCGGGCCGCAGCTTACGGTAGATCTCGAGAAGCGCGTCATTTTGCGTTTTGATCGGGTCCTTCTTGAGCGTCACAGAGATCACGTTGCCAACGTCATCCCGATCCGGAAAAAAGACTTCGAAACTCGCAATGGCAGCTTCAATAAACTTCGCCACTCCAGCCGGAGTGAGAGCCTGGTTGGCCTCCAAAAGAACCTCCCCAGTGCTCATGTCCACCACGTCGGCCACAACTGAGGCCCCTTCAAGATCACCCGGGGCTATTTCCACCTGTTCAATCTTTGCTTTTTGCAAATCCCGCAGGACGCTGGGGGTGATTTTCTTGCCGGCCGCCACGACCGTCTCTCCGCTTCGGCTCGTCACCGGATAACTCAGTTTCATTCCTTGCAAGCCAGGAGAGACTTTCCAATAAAGCTTCCCATTACGGACGGTGATTTTCTCCACCTGATAGAAAGCCCGCAGGATCTGCTCATCGGTCTTAATCCCCAGCGCGCGCAAAAATACCGTGCCATAAAATTTCCGCTTGCGGTCAATCCGCACATGGAGAAGGTTCTTCGTATCGTATTCGAACTCTACCCAGCTTCCGCGGTAAGGAATTATCTTCGCTAAATAATAACCCTGGGAAGGGATACGTTCAAAAAAGACACCCGGGGAGCGGTGCAACTGTGATACGATCACACGCTCGGTGCCATTGATGATGAACGTCCCGTTCTCGGTCATCAACGGGATCTCGCCGAAAAACACCTCTTGCTCTTTGATGTCCCGCACAGTTCGCGCGCCCGTCTCGGGATCTTTGTCATAAACAGTCAGCCGGATAGTGACCTTAAGAGGTGCGGCGTAAGTCATGCCCCGTTCTTCACACTCGGCGCGGTCGTACTTTAGCTGTAAGCCGACCGGATCCCCACACTTGTTACAGAATGTAACGATGTTACGGTTAAAAGTGCCGCACTTGGGACACAGAACATCTCCCGTATGATAAGGGTCCGTCCGAATATACGTGCCGCATTCCGGGTTCCGGCAATAGGTGCGCAAGTGGTTCAGACCTTTCAAGTTCCCGCACTTGCATTCCCAGTTGCCAATAGAATAGTCGACAAACTCCAACTGGCTGAGTCCGCGAAAATCCGTGATCGGGAACACAGAGTTAAATACGCTCTGTAATCCTACATCCTCCCGTTCGTTCGGGAGGAGGTCCATCTGCAAAAATCGTTCGTAGGATTGTTTCTGGACCTCGATGAGATTCGGGATGGGTATCGAGGCCTTGATTTTCGAAAAATCAACTCGCTCGCGGTTGGCATGATCTGCCGGGTTATGCATTCTGCTCTCCTAAAAGCCGAACGGCAAGGACAAAGCCGTGTCACCAGCTACCACGTCGTCTATTCGGGGAGGCAGTCCGCCGACCACCTCCAGGCCCGCAGCCGAGTTCCGGTGCGTAGACAAAAGAAATACCCCGACAGACAAACGAGGGCGCCAAGAAACTCAAGGATTTGAAGTAAGATAGACAAGCAGGAGTACACACCTCCTTGCCCGTATGTCGTTGGGTATGCCTCCTCCGCGGGTCTCCCTCCCCGCTACCGCCCTGAGCGCGGACTGTGTGTGTCACAGGTGATGATCCCGGGCTCAACTCCGGATGATTCATCCATAGTTTAGCAAAGCAGGCCAACGGCGTCAAACGTTACGAAAGCCCCGCCCCACCTCCGGACCACACGGGCTTTCAGATAAGCTCTCGCAGTTTACTTTATCTCTACCGTAGCACCAGCTTCGACAAACTTCTTTTTGATCGCTTCCGCCTCTTCTTTGCTGATGCCTTCCTTCACTGGTTTGGGAGCACCGTCCACCAAGTCCTTGGCTTCTTTCAGTCCCAAACTAGTGACCTCGCGCACAACTTTAATGACATTGATCTTGTTCGCACCCGCCGAGGTTAGAATCACACTGAATTCCGTCTGTTCCTCAGCAGCTTGCGCCGCTGCAGCTCCTCCGGCGGGCGCTGCTACCGCCACTGCTGCGGCCGCCGCCGACACTCCCAACTTCTCCTCCAGCAGTTTGACAAGCTGAGAGGCTTCGATCAAAGTCAAGCCTTGTATTTGTTCCGCAATTGCGTTAATGTCAGCCATTTCTTAAACTCCTTGATACTTTATGGCCTGCCGGAGGCAGCCAGCACTCCGCAAACCACCTGTCCTAGCCTTGGAATTTGTTTTGTTTGACTGCTTGGTCTAGCACCACCGCCAAGTTGCGCCCCACAGCATTTATCACCGTGGCCAGCCTTTGCGCAGGCGCCTTAGTCAAAAATAGCAGCCTGCCGAGCATCTCTTCGCGAGAAGGCAACAGAGCAAGCTGGTTGATTTCCCCAATATCGATGACGCGACTTTCCACCATGCCAGCCTTGAAGACAAAGCTTGGGTTCTCTTTGGCATAGCTGGTCAGAGCTTTCGCCAGCGCCACCGGATCAGAACCCGTATAGGCCACCGAGGTCATTCCCGACAGGTTGCTAAAAAGAGCCTGTGCTTTGGTTCCTTCGGTAGCTTTTTGGATCAAGTTATTCTTGACAACCTTGTACTTACCGCCGGCGCTCCGCACAACCTTGCGCAGAGCAAAATCCTCGGACACTTTCAGCTTGTTGAACCCAGCAACAAACACGTGCTGGGTCCGATCCAGCTCCTTGCGCAAGGCTTCAACTTCTTTGATTTTGTCCTGTCTCTTTTTCATGACCGTAACCGAGTGACCTTAACTACTGTACCTTCGCATTGAAAGCAGTAACATCCAGAGGAACGCCAGGCCCCATCGTGGAGCAGATCGTGGCGCTTCTGACATACTTGCCTTTGGCCGCCGCCGGCTTGGCCTTGAGCACAGCCTGAATCAGGGTTTGGGTGTTTTCTAAAAGCTTGTCGGTGGCAAAGCTGACTTTTCCCACTGGGACGTGAATGACCCCGGTTTTATCCACTCGGAATTCCACCTTCCCGGCCTTGACTTCCTTAACAGCCCGGCCGACGTCCATGGTCACCGTCCCGGTCTTGGGGTTGGGCATAAGGCCCCTGGGCCCTAACACCTTGCCCAGTTTGCCCACCAGCCGCATCATGTCCGGGGTAGCCACCACTGCGTCGAAGTCGGTCCAGCCCTCCGTCTGAATTTTCGTCACCATATCCTCGCCACCTACGTAATCTGCGCCGGCCAATTCTGCTTCCTTCTGCTTTTCCCCTGAGGCGATGACGACGACGCGCTTGGTTTTACCCAAACCGTTGGGCAACACTATGGTGCCGCGAACCATCTGGTCAGCATGTTTGGGATCCACCCCCAAGCGCATATGTAATTCCACTGTTTCGTCAAATTTCGCGAATTTCAACCGCTGCACCAAAGGCACTGCCTCCTCGAGAGAGTACTGGCGAGCTTCTAGCTGAGCCGCGGCGGATTGATATTTCTTACTTTTTTTGCGTGCCATTTTCTCTTCCTGGTTCAAGCGGCCAGGGCCAAAAAGACCCCGACCTCCCACTATGATTCACAGCAGATATGTCAGACGGATAAATTATCTTACCAAACCCGACATCACAGTGTCTATGCCACTTGCACCTGTGCCCTCACACTACTTCCACGCCCATACTCTTCGCGGTCCCCTTTACACAGGCAACCGCCGCCTCCAGTGTGAAGCAGTTCAGGTCTGGCATTTTGATTTTGGCAATCTCCTCCACCTGCTTCTGGGTGATGCGTCCAACTTTGTTTTTGTTGGGCTCGGCTGATCCTTTGGCCAGATTCACAGCTCTTTTGATCAACACCGGAACAGGTGGTGTCTTCGTAACAAAAGTGAAAGAACGGTCAGAATAAACCGTGATGACCACCGGGATAATCAGGCCTTCCTGATCCTTTCCAGAAGTCTTCGCATTAAAGGCCTTGCAAAACTCCATGATATTGACACCTTGAGGCCCCAGAGCAGTGCCCACCGGCGGCGCAGGTGTCGCCTTGCCTGCCGGAATCTGCAACTTAATTTGTGCCGTTACTTTCTTCGCCATTCTAAAAAGCCCTTCCTACAAAAAGCGCCCGGAGTGGTTCCCACCCAGCTACTTTTCCATTGAAATCAGATCTTTTCCACCTGGAGGAAATCCAGTTCTACCGGCGTTGCTCGCCCGAAGATTGTGACCAGCACCCTCAAGGTATTGCGCTCGGGATTGACTTCATCAACTTTCCCTGAGAAGTTTGTGAAAGGTCCGTCTATGATCCGCACCGTTTCGTTCTTCTCGAATGTCAATTTGGGACGTGGGCGCTCAGCCGAGGAAGCCTGCCGATACAAGATCTGGTTGACTTCATCGGCCGTCAGCGGTACCGGATGTGTTCCCCCTCCAACGAAACCCGTCACGCGCGGCGTGGCTTTCACAGCGTGCCATAGCTCGTCATTCATCTCCATCTCTACCAGCACGTAGCCGGGATACAAGAGCCGCTTGCTGGTCACTTTCTTTCCGCCGCGCAGTTCCACTACCTCTTCGGTAGGTACCAAAATCTGTCCGATCTTATCGGCGAATCCGAACGCTTCCGCCCGGCTTCGCAGCGATTCGGCCACCTTGTGCTCAAACCCCGAATATGTATGCAAAATAAACCATTGCTTGCCGGAGGCACTCTCCTCGGGCCGCCCCTCCGTCTGAACTGTACTGGAAACGGATTGAGCCTGTTCGGCAAGCTCTCCGGAAGCGGGCGCCTCCTGTGATTGCGCTTGCTCCCGCCCGTCTTGCTGAGCCTGCTCATCCAGCGGCTCGGGATTTTCAAACTTTTCTTCTTCCATTGTGGATCTCGCCTATTTTCCAAAGGCGCGGAAAAGCTTGTTCATCGTGTTGAGCAATATGGCGTCGACCGCCCAAAAATACGCTGCAAACAAAAATACCGTTACAATCACGACGCCCGTAGTCGCGCGTACCTGTTTCCATGAAGGCCAGGTAACTCGCCGCATTTCCAACTGCAGCTCCTGCACATAGGCCTTCACTGCAACTGGCCAACCGATGACTTTCTGCACCAAAGATTTTTCTTCACCCATATTCGAGCCGCCGGGTTTCGGCCAATGCTGGCAGGGGCGGAGGGATTCGAACCCCCACTCGCGGTTTTGGAGACCGCTGGTCTACCGTTAAACCTACGCCCCTTCCTGCTGTCCTCCCGACTTTTTCTTTCCGTCACGCCTTATGTTCCGGCGCTTGATTCCAGTTTACTTAATCTCCCTGTGTAGCTGGTGCTTTCGGCAGCGAGGGCAAAACTTCTTCAGCTCAAGCCGCTCTGTAACGGTCTTCTTGTTTTTTGTGGTCGTGTAATTTCTACTTTTGCACTCGGTGCATTGCAGCGTGATAATTTCTCGCGGCATACGTATTCCTTAAAAAACGGTCCTCGAAGGGTCCGTGGCGGGCATCCTCACTCGAGGATCTCCGTCACGGTACCGGCTCCTACGGTCCGCCCCCCTTCCCGGATAGCAAACCGCAACCCT